>Ga0315277_10000009_pt1 | contig 380398 bp, 408 predicted proteins | sample YL17G05_15_MG_FD_203695 | JGI IMG/M metagenome (GOLD analysis project Ga0315277, IMG submission 203695) | Sediment microbial communities from Yellowstone Lake, YNP, Wyoming, USA - YL17G05_15 | ecosystem: Environmental > Aquatic > Freshwater > Lake > Sediment | place: USA: Wyoming | collected...
CGCCACTACAAAACAATGGCACGAACAATCTTCAACTGGTTTCTCGGGAAGAACACCCAAAACTGCTTTGTTTACAATTCCACTACAGGCAGCTGCTACGACGGAATAACCGAAAAAGGACTAAACTTCAACCAGGGAGCCGAAGCCACCGTTTGCTACCTTTCCGCCCGCATCGAACTTCAAACTACCAAATAGAACAGCAAACAATATTGCCTTTATTCGCGCGGAAAGTCTCCCACACACGCGTTTTATGGATCCTAAAACAGTTCCCCTTATTAGTCAAGAAAACCAAACCTGAGACAGAGGCGAAACCAGAACGTGCTAATGGTAAAGCACATAATGATCGAAGACGTGGTAACCGCCAAGCTTAACACCACGATCAAAGACGCCATCAGAACACTATACGAGAAACACGTGGGCTCAATCGTAATAACGGACGACAACCAAAAATGCGTGGGTATCTTCACCGAGCGGGACGCCATAAGAATCATAGCCAACGAAGCCCCACTGGATACCACCATCGATCAAGCGATGACCAAGAATGTCGCCACAATAGGAGAAGAGGCTTCGCTAGAGGAAGCAAGACGACTCGTAATCTCACACGGAATCAGACACCTGCCAATCGTAAACCGCAAAGGAGAACTAACCGGCCTACTCTCCGTCAGAAAACTCTTAGATGAACTCTTCGGATTGACCACGTCAAAATACTAGGACACATACAAAATGAGACGGTCCCAAGACAACCCGATCCTTCAACCAATAACAGCGAACCCTTGGGAATCGAAAGAAGTATTCAACGCTGCCGCCATAGGAGTCGGCAAACGAGTCCACATACTATACCGGGCAATAGGTAACGACGGCATATCCCGCTTCGGATACGCCGCCTCCTCTGACGGATACAAAATCGATGAGCGGTCACCAGTCCCCGTTTTTGAACCCCACGGCGAAGCTGAACACTGGGGATGCGAGGACCCCCGACTAACGCTCTTCGACGACCAAATAGTAATGTCTTACACGGCCCTTTCCGAAATTGACCATGAACAGCTCTACCAGATCTCACTAACATCCATCGCAGTTGGCGATTTCTTGAGCAAACAATGGAAATGGAACGAACGATTGCTGCCATTCAGAGGCATACGCAACAAAGACGCCGTCATTTTCCCCAAAAAAATCGGGGGCAACTACGTCATGTTTCATCGCCTAGAGCCAGACATGTGCGTGGCGTACTCCGACGACCTCAGAAGGTGGTACGACATCAGGTCCTTGATGAGACCAAGAAGGAAAAGCTGGGACTGCTGGAAAGTAGGCGCAGCCGGACCCCCAATCGAACTCAACGAGGGCTGGCTCCTTATCTACCACGGCGTGAGTTTCGAAAAGGTCTATTCGCTTGGCGTAGTCGTGCTGGACAGAGACAATCCCGAAACCATTCTCTACCGCTCCGAAACACCCATACTGACACCCGTCACCGACTACGAGCGCTTCGGCAAAGTGCCTAACGTGGTGTTCAGCTGTGGAAACGTACTCATCAACGACGAAGTCCTGGTGTACTACGGAGGCGCTGACAGCGTGATGTGCGTGGCAACATACGAACTAAACGAATTAATGCCCAAAAAATAGAACGCCAACTAAGCAAACGCTCAACCGAACTTGACGACCACCGGAACCAAAGCTGAGAAGCGCGGCAGCCGTCACATCAACAACATGCTATTCTTCATGGAGTCTTTTGTCTGAACCGCCATTACAGGCGATTCTATGGAGAAATACGCGTCCCCGCTTGCATACCCGCAGACCGAAAAGTAAGCCCGCGGCAATGAAGAGACAGAAACCCGAAACTTAACATTCTCATCTGCGCTGGGCATCAAAGCGTAGACAAAGCACCCAACGCAATCAACTGGAAACCTCGGATCTGGGGAGTGCAGCCGCACAACCAAATTCTTCAAGATGCTGCTTCCAACGTTTTTCAGGTTCAACGTCAACAAGTGGTCACCTGCAATCTTCGTTGTCGATAACAACTTGAACTTCAACCGAACCTTAACGACCACCTTGATCCCCCCCCCTAATTACTCAGAAACTCGAACAGACATGTTATATTCTTCGGCAGAGCTCTTAAAACTTTCTGACTGCCACGACGCTACAACAAAAACGTTCAGAAACTCAAATCAGCGCGCGCGTTTGTGTAGAAGGTATGTTTCAAAGCCTAACTGAACATGTCGGTTGCCGTTACTAGATATTTGATTTCATCTTCCCTTTTCTTCTTCAGTGTTTCTGCGAAAGCTCGTAGATTCTTGTTGGGCATCTTGGTCGTAGAGATTATTGCGATTCTTTGGAGAAATTGTTCGCCGAAGACTCTTTTTAGCTGTTCGTCTTCCACATCATGAATTGATTGCCTGTGCGTTTCCCCTTGCTGTTCTTGTTTTTTCAGGGTTCTCAGTTTTGCGGCGTCCAAGCCCAGAGGTGAATAAGTGCAAAGCATTCTTGCTATTTCCAGAAAATTAAGGTAAACGAAGACGCCGAAATGCTTCTCGAGAAAGCGGCATTCTGTGAAGAGTGGATAACGCATTAGTTTTCCATTATGCTCAATAACCTCGGCCAGTTTCCTTGCTTCTTTTAGGAAAATTCGCCTTTCTTCAGCATGTCTTTTCTTGAGTTGTTCGAGAATGTCGACTGACTGCTGCACGTTCTCGTTCCATCTGTTGTAGTCTGTGAAAAGGCTCTTCTGATTTTGGTCAAGCGTGCGCTCAGGGTTTTATCTGTATTTTGGGCTAAAAACAAGTCAAAATACACCTACCCCTATCTACCGGTCGTTTTTTCGCGTCGGTCCTGAATTCTTCTGTATATGCTGGTAGGGTTGTCCTGAGGATCGCCCGTGTTCATCCCTAAATTGCTTGCTTGGTTACCTTTTAGGGACGTTGTCTCAGAGGTCGTTTCTTGTTTTTCCTAGGGCGAGCAGGAAAAGAGCGCGTTGAGTATCGTGTGAATGCCGTGTCCGCATGTCATCAGGCGTGGCTTCTTATTATCCCCAGTGAAGCACCGTGTAGCTTTTCTAGTTCACGAAGGCATTGTGGAGTAAGAAGTTCGGTGCTCGCCGCCTTTGAGTGGCGTCTAGCGTTGGCATTTTTTGGGGTTGTTTGTTGTGGTTCACAGAAGAGAGGCTAAGCTGAGGCTTCAGGAAAGACGTATTCGCAGAATAATCCTTGCCACTGCATACGCCGATCGTGAACGTTGTGAGACTGTCTCCCAGGTCTCGCGGCTGGATGTTGTTCGAATGTTGGCTGAACCGGTTCAGCTGAGTCTTGTTCCAGACGTCGTGAGGGGCGAGGTTTTGATTGATGCTCGTGGGTCAGGAAGTCTCCAGCGTTAGAAGAGCGAGGGTGAAATCTGTTTTGGTCAACAGGGGATCTCGAAGAGTGAAGATGATTAATCGTATTTCTCAGCTTCGTAGAACGATTAGAATTGATACTCAGCAGATGAGGTTGAAAACGATGGGAGATCTTAAAGAGCTTTTTGATATGGCAGCAGGCCTTGCAAGGGGCGATTTTGGGTCTCAGCTTGTTGAAGGTAAGCAAGAATCAATATCGGTTAAGGAGAGGCAGAAATGGGTTCGTGTCGCGGCATACACCGCGCAGGTCTTGAACAGCATCACGGACAAGTTTGATGAGCGCGAGGTGGATCGCGAACTCGCAGAATTGGAGAAACTCGTTGATGAGGCAAGCGCAAAAGGCAAAGCTGCGGAAGGTGAAGAAGGGGCTCAACAGGAAGAAGAACCTGCTAGGCCTGCCGAGGGACAAGGTTGAGTTCTTCAAGAGGATTCTGAAGATTAGCCCTTATTCCTATCAGGCGGAATTCTTGAGGGACCCTTCTCCGCTCAAGGTCCTAAGGTGGCCCAGACGGGCTGGCAAGACCATGATAATGTCTGGAGACGATCTTCACTGTGCGATGCACCGCCCCGGTTCGAAGATCATCGTTACTATGCCAAAGTTTCAGCAGATCAAGGAAGTGTACTTTCGGGCGCTGCATGAGCATTTGGCTCGGATGGATCGTGAAGTCTACGACGCCTACGTCGAGTCCGAGCTGCAAACGATAATATGCATGGCGAACGGAACCATCATCTTGGCCGAGACGCCGGAACCCTTCACGATTCGCGGTCACGGACCTAGAAGGATAAGCATTGACGAGATGAATTTCATCCGCAAGGACGAGGACCTCTGGCTCAGTGCCCTGCTTCCGATGACTTTGACGCAGACCGTTGATATCAACGTTGCAAGCACGCCCTGGAACAAGGACAGCATCTTCTACAAGATGTGCTACGACAAGAGCTTCAGAACTTTCAGCGGCAACATTAACGAGAGGGATCCCCCGCGCTATTTTCTCACGTGGAAGGAAGTTCAGAAGCCGAACGGTCCACTGGATCCTTATCAAGTCGAGGTCATGAGGGAACAGTACGCGGGCGATCCTTGGCGTTGGAAACGTGAGATGGAAAGCAGCTTCGTGGATGACGAGACCGCCTTCTTGCCGAGCAGCCTCATAATCAAGTGTCAGAACGATCAGCTCGACTTTGCCAAGTTTGAGGACAACCTCAGCGGAGAGTTCTACTTGGGCTGGGATCTGGGCCGAGAAAAGGACCATAACGCAGTGGCAATCGTGGACAAGCAGTCTGACTATGATCGCCTTGTTCACTGCAAGCAATTCCCGCTGGGAACACCCTACGTGACCGTCATGGCCTACGTGAAATCCGTCTGCGACCGGTGGAGACACGTCAGGGGCGTGCATTACGATCACACTGGCACGAAGGGAATGGACGAGCAGATCGAAGGCGTCGGCTTTCCTTCAGTGCATGGAATCGACTTCACCAGGCCTCTGAAGCATAGTATGGCGATGGCCCTGAAGCAGATGATGATGACTCCCCGCGAGAGCGACAAGGGCCTTCTCGCGGAGGATGCCAGAAGAAGGTTCGAACTGCCGTTTGATCGAGACGTGCAGGCTGAACTTAACGTTGTTCAGTGGGAGCAACCGCAAGGAAGCGAGGTCTACAGTTTCAGCCATCCTGAAGGCTCCCATGACGACCGCTTCTGGGCCATCTGCATGGCCGTTTATGCGAGCATTCAGGCACCTCCCCCCGGTACAGGAGCCTTCATGCTTCCGCATTGATGGTTCACGGGTGAACATTGAGGAGTCGTGGAAAGTTTGGAACAGGAGATCTTCGTAGCCGCAAGCAAGGAAGGGTTAGTTAAGGCTCTAGGCGTGCAGGTCAACTGCAAACTACAGGACTTGCGTATCCTCGTAAACGGTGTTGACATAACCCGAACAGTCGTGCTCGAAGAAGTCCGCATAGTGATTGAAGCCAAGGGAGAATAGAGCAGGTGCCGTGGAAAAACGAATCCACAAAACCCGAGTTCACTGCACAGCGTAACGTACCAGATGACGTCAGCAAGCGGCAGATCCAGGAGGAGGTTCCCGTTAACTGGAGAGCCGACAACATGCTTTGGGGCTACGTTAATCGTTACATGCTCAGAGGCTCCGGCGCGGGCTTCATTACTCCCCCGTACGTCGCTTACTGGGACAGACTCTGGGGTGCAACACCCATCGAGGACCTGCCGAAGTACAAGGACTTGTACACTTTTACGCCTTATGTGAAATCCGCAGTTGATGTTACCATTAACTTGGTCTCGAGCAACGGGTTTGAGCTTGAAGGAGGAAACGATAACGTTCGGAACTGGCTCACGGATTGGCTTGATGAACACAACATCATAGAGACCCTGCGGATCGTAGGCACCGACGAGCTCATCTTCGGCAACTCTTATTTGGAGATATGCCGCGAAGAGGATCAAACCCCCGAAGAGTGGTGGCTCAAACCCCTGGATCCCGTGCACATGCGGGTCAGGCGTGACGCCTACGGCAACGTCTTCGGGTACATTCAGCTCCTGACTTTCCCACCCGTCGTGTTCCCCGCAAGAGACATCGTGCATTTCCGGTGGCTTCCGAAGAGCTGGTGGTACGAGTTCAACTACGGCACGAGCCTTCTCAGGCCGATGCTGAAGATCCAGGCCCTAATCGACCAGTTTGAGGATGACATGGCTACGATAATGCACATCTACACCAAGCCCATGCTCGTCGTGAAGGCCGGGACGCCTGACCGTCCATTCAGTGACCCACAGCTAAACGCTTTGATGCAGGCTTTCAGCAATCGGCAAGCGGCAACAGACGTTTTCGTGCGCGGAGACGTGAACGTAGAAGTCATCCAGAGCCTGACGAAGGACGTTAACGTGCAGCCTTGGCTCAACTACCTCTGCACTCAGCGTGAGGCCGTGCTCGGAGTCCCGAAGATCTTCATGGGACAGAGCGAGGGTACGAACAGGGCCACGGCGGAGGTTGTCATGCAGGAGTACGTTACCAGACTGCGCATGCAGCAAGAGGGCATCGGTGACATGCTGGAAACCGTCCTGTTCAAGCAGCTCATAAGCGCAGAATTCGGCGAAGGCGTCGAGATCCCGAGCGTGAAGTGGCGTCCGATCTGGGAACCGACGATACAGGACAAGGCCAAAATGTACTGTGACCTCGCGGACAAGGGCATCATCACCACGAAAGAGGCAAGGCCCCGGCTGGGCTTCCCCGAGGACTATCCAGAGCAGGACGACGATAGTGCGATGGCTAAGCCCGGTGCGAGTTCGGCCGTCTTTTTCAAGCATTCGGATAGACCACGGGCCGTTCCCGAAGCAAGTTGAAGCGCGCGCGCTAGTTCTGAAGGCAGGTAGTCTGCTTGGAGTTCTCACAACTTTTTGCGCACAAGACTTGGTCACTGTCTTCACACGATCACCTCGTGATGAAAGAACCAGATACTTGCGCGCAGCACCCATGCTACTAGCGTGCGCTACGGCAATTGATTGAAAGGTATATAGCGCTATAGCGCGATTTGATAAGTATCCTTTAAGGATTTGGAACTCTGAGAATCGCGATTGTTCTGGGAACCCGTCCCGAAATCATAAAATTCTCTCCGATAATCCGTAGATGCGAAGGAGCCAAACTTGATTACTTCATTCTTCATACGGGACAACATTATTCGTACTGTATGGACAAAGTATTCTTTGATCAATTGGAGCTGCCTAAGCCAAAGTACAATCTTGATGTTGGTTCTTTGAATCCGGGGAAACAGATTGCTAACATGTTGATTGGGATAACTGGAATACTTCAAGAGGAGAAGCCAAGCGTGGTCCTTGTTGAAGGCGATACGAACACGGTGCTTGCGGGAGCCCTTGCGGCCGTCAAACTGGGCATTAGGGTTGCGCATGTTGAAGCTGGTCTAAGAAGTTATGACCTGACGATGCCTGAGGAAATCAATCGCCGTCTGACAGATCACTGTTCTGATCTCCTGTTCGCTCCCACAACAAGATCGAGGCGCACATTGATTAGCGAGCAGATAGCGAAAGAGAAAATCTTCGTCACTGGAAACACTATCGTTGATGCTGTCCTTCAGAACATGGAAATTTCTAACAAAAAAGTTGACGTGCACAAGACGTTGGGAACGACGCCTAAGGCCTACTTCCTGGCCACTATTCACCGGCAAGAAAACGTTGACAATCCAAAACGGTTGAGAAATATCGTTGAGGGCCTGGCGAGGCTGTCAAGAAAGTTAGAGGTACCTGTCATCTATCCAATTCATCCACGATCAAAGAAGCAACTCAAAACCCACGACATAACAGTCAGTGGGATCACTCTAGTTGAGCCTTTGGATTATCTGAGCTTTCTACAACTCGAGTCCGATGCCAGACTCATCCTGACGGATTCTGGCGGAGTCCAAGAAGAAGCATGCATACTGCACGTTCCATGTGTGACCTTAAGATACAATACCGAAAGACAAGAGACACTTGAAGCAGGATGCAACATTCTGGCCGGAACTGATCCTCGCACAATCATAAGTAAGGCAAAGCTGATGCTGAGCAAGAAAAGACGATGGACGAATCCTTTTGGCGATGGACGCTCGGGCGCGAGGATAGTTGACATATTGATCAGGAAAGGTGGCGCATTGCATTTAGATAAGCGTGCTGAGGAGACGTTTCGCTCAGTTAATGGAGGTTCATGAGGAAAAGCGTTGCACTTACAGGACATTCGACGCGCGTTTCCGGCACTCTCGGGGTCGATTTGGTGCATAAGCTAAACACATCAGTCGTAGCGCGCATGGAGCACAATACAAACTTGCCGACTTTTTTCTCCCTCATGTTCTCACCTCGCACTGCGCTAGTCCGCACGCACGGTGAAGTTGACTTTCCAAGCTTCGACGGGCTCGTCGTCCCGGCTGACTATCCTGCTGGTGATTAGACCGTTCTCCTGGGCCCGTGTGAGCTTCTCCCTCAGGATCTCGTCCGTGACTGCGGTTTGCGTCGTGTTCTGGTAGGCGGTGGCTGTGTTCAGGAGCGTGGGACTCGTCTTTTCCCCTGCCTTCCAGACCGCGTCTATTATCTGTTGGTCCTCGCCTGACAGTTTGCTGTAGGTGCTGGCCTTCGCGTTCCTGCGTCTTCTCCTCTCCAGCGCGTAGAAGGCCGCCGTGCAGGCCAACAGCGTGACCGCGACTGTCGTCAGGCTGAGGCCGTTCTGGGAGACCGCGAGCACGAGGGGTGTCCAGGCTTTTATAGGCTGCCAGTAGCCCGCGATTGCCTTGGCGAAGGTCAGGAGCGCCTTCTCCGCTTCCGCAACGTCCGTGGGCGCTGCTGGGTAGCTGATGAGGCTTATCTTCACCTGCTTCTGCTCGGACGCGTTGTCCGTGAGAAAGGTTGAGGTCTCGTACCAGTAGAGGACGACCTGCGTCTCGTTGTAGGCCTTAAACTCGAAGGCGAAGTACCTGGCCGTTATGGGCGGGTTGTCCAAGATCAGCGTGTCTCTCAGGTCGAGCTGTGAGACTTTCGGCTGGTACCCATGAGTCTCGGGCCAGATGACCAGGCATGTTTCCCAGGGGTGTAGTGACGAGCGGGTCTGTGCAACCTCGACCGCAGCCCAGACCGTGCTGCCAGTCGTGTTCTGGGCCCTGTACACGTACAGGAGCGAGGCATCTTCACCGGACAGCTGCTCGAAAGCGTGGTCGCGGGAGACGAAGCTGAGCGTGTAGTTTGAGACTCGTGGCAGGACGTCAGTGCTTCCAGACTGGCCTGTGGACGTCTGGACGAGCACCTCTGCTGGGCCCTTGGTCAGGGCAAAGACTGGCACCTGAATAGACACGAGAAGAGCCACCGCAACTGCTACGGCTGCCACTCTTGCCAGGTCCTTCCATTGCAGTCGTGCTCTGGGGTACTTGATGAGCCTCCCGCAGTAGCCGCAGAAAACTGCGTTGCTGCCGGGTTGACTGCAGTGCGTACAGGTCGCGTGCTGTATTTTTCCACCGAAGAATCGCAGTTTGAAGAGTCTCTCGGCGGCCAGCAGGAGCACGGCGACGCCGATGGCCATTATTACTAGTCCTCCGAGCAGGTGGAAGACCTGAAGGGCGAGCTGCTCGCCGTACTGATAGCCGATCATGAGAATCATCGTTATCCGCGCTACGTTCAGCAGGTATATGAGGGGCAGGCCCAAGAGAAATATCATGGCTTTCTTCCATGGCTTGTCTCGGACGACGTAGGCTGCGAGGAACGCGAAGACTAGGAAGCCCATCAAAGGGTAAATGCCCGAGCAGGCAATGTCCAACGTGAAGCCCATGACGGTCCTGTCGGGCCTCGTAATGATTATCATGGGGTTTCCGAAGTCGCTCGAGATCCTTGACGGTATCCCAACGAGGTTGACGAAGGCGTTAGAAGCTTCTGAGGCTATTACTGACATGGCCGAGGCCAATTCGTACAGGACGGTTGAGGGAGGCGGCACCAACAGGGCCAGGAAAAGCACAGGAAAGGCCAGTTGGCGCAGCGCCTGCGCGTTAAACAACACGAGAACAAGGCCTGCCACGAACACGGGCAGCGTGAGTGCGTGATACTCGAGGGGCGCAAAGGTATAGGACCCGTACCAGTACAGGATGACGGCCGCCGCGCAAAGAAGCACTCCCGCAAGCTGAGAAGCATATTCAGTAAAAGCCGGCCGACCCGACGGTTCAGAAGAAGCAACCGCCCTCAGCATCTTCCTCTTTCGATAGAGAAAATAGGCAAGAATAAACGGGATCGCCAAAACATAGTTTGTCGCTTCGCTCTGCAGCGCGCCTGCAAATATCAGAATCAGGTCCGCGTAGTACAAAGCCACGACCGCACAGACGACCGTCAAAGTCTTCAGGGCCACAGTCATGCTGCCTGCGCTTCCAAGCAGTCTCGCATGCGTGCTCACTCCCGTGATTTCCCTCTCCGTCATATCACCAAACATGCTAGGACTGGGCGTGTTCTTAAACAGTGCGCCGCGCGCGCATAATTCGTTTTGCGCCACGTTTACCGTTTGGTACATGCTTTGATTCTCGCTCAGGCAAACTCCTTTCTCTCGAAGCACCAACTCCAGAATCGCAGTATGAAAGCACAGTCCTATGATCGCGAGTTCTATCAGAATTGTTACGTCGTACGTGGTGAAGTTAGTCTATCTCCATCACGTGCGACGCCGCCCATTGGAATAACACCATGTTGAATAGACCTTTCACCCAGAACTTACTTTCACAAACCTTATTATCCCCGGTCAGAACAGATAGATGGGGGAAGGGAACCATGTTGAAGGCACTTTCCATAGTGTTGATGCTCCTCATGCCAACACTTATGCTCGTCACGTCGGCATACTCGCCGTCATATGTATGGGAAATCCCCGTGCAGACGAACAGACCCTATTATACTGTTGGAGACATGGTTCACATCAACGGAACGGTGACTTACGGAGGTCAACCACGACAGAGTATTGACGTTGCCATCGTCTTGAAATTATCAGGCAGCAGTACTCCTTACTATACTGGTACACGCACGACAGACAGCAATGGGGAATTCAATGCGAGTGTTGGACTCAGCGGCCCTAACGCAAAACTGGGAGAATTCATAGTCAACGCCACTGCCTCCACTCCCGACCATATGCCCTGCACAAATCAGACTGCTTTCCAACTAATCGATAGGATATACATAAAAGCGAGTGGGGACGTGGAACCCGCAAGTGCTCCAATCAGCAGGAACGGAGACGTCTACAGCCTAACAGGCAACATTTCTGGCAATTTTGCCGATGGAATCGTCGGCGAGAGAAATGACATCATATTGAATGGGATGGGCTTCACTCTGAATGGAAAGGGGCTCGCCAATTCCAACGGAATCTACTTAGCCAGTGTGAGCAACGTCACAATAGAAAACATTTCAATAGAATCGTTTCAAGATGGAGTGAACCAATATCTTTCCCCCGACTGCCACATCGTAGACACGAACCTGTTTTCCAACGGCAACGGAATCTACTACCAACAAGCATCCTCCAACACGATAGAAGGAAACAACATAACAAAAAACAGCTACGCAGGAATCTTGCTGGACGGTTCAAACGACAACAACATAAGCGGGAACAGCCTGACCAACACAATAACATCCAATTTCGGCGCCATCAGTCTTCGAGGCTCATCAAATGACAACAACATAGTTAACAACAACTTTGTCAACAACACGCTGTACGGCGTATACATAGAAGCTTCCTATTCCAACAACATTTTCCACAACAACTTCTTCAACAATACCCGCCAAGGATTCGTAACCCCTGACTCTTCCGGCAACGTATGGGACAACGGCTACCCTTCAGGCGGAAACTACTGGAGCGACTATGCCGGCGTAGACACGTATAGTGGACCAAATCAAAACCTGACCGGAAGCGACGGCATGGGAGACACACCCTACACGATAAACGCCACCACACACGACATAGACAACTACCCACTCATGAACACTTGGAACCCAACCGAAACCAGTATAATCGTAAAGGGAGTCCCGTTTTCAGTGACGACCGCAACCAACGCAACCATAACCCAGGTTGACTCAACGCCCAACAACTTGAACTTCACCGCGACCGGAGCACCTGGAAGCAAGGGGTACCTGCTGATCATCGTTCCAAAAGGAGCCAATACTACAGAACTGAAAGTCTTCGTAAACGGCACTGAACTCACAACGCCTTTGCCGCTGATCAGCGAAAATGGAACTCACTACTTCATCTACTGTGAACTCTCTTTCAGCACCCTTCAAATAACTGTACCCTTCGTCGTCCCAGTAGTTCCGGTGGGAACGCTGGCAGCTACGATCTTGATGATTTCGGTCTTCGGAGTCTACGTCAAGCTGGGAAGAAAGAAAATCACAGCCTAGTGCACGGCCTGCTTCTATTAGCACAATAGCCATAGGCGTTTGTCGAAACAGTGCGCGCTTGCAGAGTTGGAAAAGCTGAACAGGCGCTGCCTTGGAATGAATAGGTATCGAAAGGAAAAAACAGCCTGTTTTCGAGAACAATCTGACAAACGCTCGTGGATTCAAGTTTTCAACGGAAACGGGAAGAAGGCTCCTTGGAAAAGCTAATTCATGCAGGAATGGCACTTGAATGTTGGAGATCTGTTTGTCTTAAATACTTCTTGCTCTGTAAGCCGATTGAAAGGAGCCGAGGAAAATCATGAACAAAATGATGCTTGCCCTCGGAATCGTGCTCATCATAATCGCCTTAATCCTCGGTGCTGTTCAATTGACTGCTCATGTCTTCAGCATCTACGGAAGCACCACTACTAAGTATGGTTACTATGCGGTTGTTGGCGTTATCGGCTTGATCGGGATCATCATCGCCGCTTGGTCTTACATGAATAAACCAACTGTTGCTCAAACAACAGCTCAAAATTGAAAGTCCGAAGACATTCCTCTCGCGCGCGTGACACTTTTATCGGCTGTGGAGCTTTAAGAGTGGCGCCAAACGTCGGGATTCCTGTACGTCACGCCGGGACCATTCCGCCAAAGCAGTTCGAAACCTTTCAGGAACTCTCTGCCTGACAATTTCTTTCTCATTTCAGACACCTTACAGTCGTCCGCATCTTGTATCGTACTATTTGGCAGACTTAAGCTTTACTGTCTACCAGTCCAACATAAATACAAGACCTAAAGTAACAGGCCAACAATACTTTAGCCGGCGACCCATAACGGTCAAGTGCGCGCGCTTTTTCGCATGTGGGGGTCACTGGGTCACGTTTGTCATATCATGCGATATGGCCTATTCGAAGAAGCTCTATTCATCAAACTAAATATGCTGGGTCGACTAATCACAAATTGGAGACGCGATTTTGGCTGACTGGACTGTTGACAGAATAGTCCACTTCGGACCAGGAGACTTCGTGAAGAATGGGGTATCACACTTCGGCTTTCACGACAGGATAGGAACCCGTTATGCCATATTCCATCAAAAACACTTTCTGGGTCTCATAGGAGAAAACGGTCGACTCGAGTGGACAGTAGCTGCCAATCAGGTCTTTGAAGGGACGCCTAACATCGTTGCAAAACTGAACTATCCAATGCACATCGACAAATTGCCCGATGGAACCCTCGTAGTCTCAAACTTCGGTGACGCCCGCCTTTACCGTATCGACGTCGGGAGAAAAAAGGCCGAATTGTTTGCAGATGGTTCCAAGATAGGGATGAAAGACGTCGGGAACTGCGTCGTGGACAACGAAGGCCTAGTCTGGGTGAACGAGGTCAAAGGCTGCAAGATTTGGAGGTTTGACAGCACGGGCAAGCCTGTATTAACACTTGGTAATGGCACACCAGGTTTCCAATCTGGCATGGTAGATTTTGGCGAGGTGAAATTCAGCTGGATCTACGACATGAGGAGAGGACCTGAAGGCAACATCTACGTTCTAGACAGCAAGAATTTCGCGGTGAGGTCGATCGACCTGAAACGTTGCGTGGTCAACACGTTAGCAGGAACCGGGAAGGCAGGCTATGAAGGAGACGATGGAAATGCCCGGAACGCCACCTTTGGCAGTGATCCAGAAGCACGATTCGACGGACAAATATCATTGTCGCTTGACGAGGAAGGAAACATCTTCGTAGGAGATAGGATGAATCACGTCGTGAGAATGATTCACAGAAAGTCGGGCATCATACGAACTATAGCTGGAAACCACAATTGCGTCAAGGGCATGATTAACAACCCAGAGGAGAAAGATCCTCTCAGGCTTAATCTGCCTGAAATCAGCAGTATGGACTACTTCAATGGGCAATTGCTTGTTCCAACTGACCTTTCACCTGAAGCGGGCGACCTGGCGATGCTTAGAAGACAGGGAACTGGCCGATCATAGGAAACCCTGACACGTTGACTCGTCAGGCGCGCGCCGCAAAACTATACTCCAAACCAAACAAGGACTTGATGACCTATTCAATGTTGCATTTTGAGACCTTGATTCCAAGCTCAAAGGCCTGTTTCATTTTTGCCTGATCATTCTTGACGCTTCCAAGCTTATTGTCATCATGAGCATAGTAGATGATCTCCGCAAGTGTCGTATTGGTCCAGTTGAAGAACCCTTTGATAGTCGCAAGAATCGCTTTGTAGTCTTGATCTGTTCCAGAGACAGCGACGAAGACGCCTTTCTTCCTTTTATTGAGCCTCCGTTCAAACCCATAGGTCCCATCGTTTTTCCTAACATAAGGCATCAGACAGTTGGAACGATCAATCATTAGCTTAACTTGGGCACTTACAGTGTCGAAATATACGGGGGAACCCAACACGATGACATCAGAAGTCTCTAAGGCGCCATAGATTTGGCTCATGTCATCATCAAGGAGACAGCGTTTGGGATGAGGATCGATTCCACAGCTTTGGCATGGTCGGATTTCCAGGTTGTTCAGATAGATTTTGCGGGTCTCCAAACCTTGAGTAGCTGCGCCTTCTAGAACCTGAGAGACTAGCAATTCAACGTTGCCGTTCTTGCAAGGGCTACCGACAAACCCGGTGATTTTCATAGTCGTCCTTACAGTATGAAAATGCTAGATCGTTGGACTTATTCTTTCCTCAATAAGCAAATGTCGCGAAAGAAGGAATAAATCTAACACATCGAGGAAAAACTAGCGCCCACGAAAGGGAGAAATAAGTGTGGTGCTCTCCACGGTTTTCGGCTACAGGGCCCGCATTCGATTGTTCTTTAGGTTGTGTTCAACTTCAGCGCGCGCGCGACCGTTCGGGTTTCTTATACACCGACGTTTATATGAATCGACCCAACTAGAATGGAATTATTCAAAGGTGAAAGAATGTTGTATGAAGAACTAGCCAAGACAGTCGTCAAGGATGCTTTGAACATTGACTCAAGCGATGTCGTCATAATAACGACTTGGGATCACACGATCGATGTTGCCAACGCCATGGTGGTTGAGTGCTTCAGACGAGGCGCAGACGCGATGATGAGCCTCTGGACAGACGAGTACTATTATGGACTGCTCAGGGAGTTATCTGACGAAAGCCTGGGAATATGTTCAAAATTATGCGAAGCATTTACTGAAGCGGAGACAGCAACTATCAACCTTTTTGGGCCAAGAAACCCTGAGGGCTTGAAGAGCATATCTCCTTCAAAGTTAGATGCTTGGGGCAAAGGAGAAAGAGAGGCGCACTATCCAAGAAACATAGAGAGAAAAGTCAGAAACGTTATCCTCCCACTGGCTTTGTTAACGCCGGAAAGAGCCGGTGTTTACGGCTTCGATCTTGGAAAATGGAAGAAAGCGGTTAACAGCGCCCTAGCAATGGATCTGAAGAAAATAGCGGAGAAAGGACGCGGTGTCGCGGCAATCCTAGAAAAGGCTCGCGTGGTTCGGTTGACGTCTCCAAATGGAACAGATTTAACATTCGAATTAAACAAAAGAGCAATCCACGTCGACGACGGCATTATCGACAAAGAAGACATCGAAAAGAAATCTCTTGATGCACAATTGCCTGCCGGAACGGTGTTGACAACGATCGCTGAGACAAGCGGAAATGGCAAGGTAATCTTCGATCAACCGCTCCAATCGATGGGTCTGAACGTACCAGACATCGAGTGGAAATTCAAGGATGGCCAGATAACATCGATGGAAGCATCAAAGAACCTTGAACCTCTAAAGAAACAATTCGAGAGCGCCTCAGGAGACAAGGACAGAATAAGCTTCCTCCAGATCGGACTGAACCCAAAAGCAGAGTATGGTTATCTGATGAACCAAATCGTAGAAGGAGCTGTCCAGATAGGCATCGGAGACAACGAGTATATTGGCGGAAAAAACACCGCGTCATTTGGCATGGCTGCCACACTAAGCAGAGCAACCCTTAGCATTGATGGGAAGATAATCATCAAGAATGGACAACTACTGTCAGAATAGAATGCCTAATTCGTGCTTCGCACGCGCTGACATCAAGATCCCGCCAAGCGCGCGCGTTCACGGTTGTCATCGTCTCAATCTTGAAATCAGAATCGATAGGGCCAATGCGATTAGAATAACCACAGCACTTATCTCGGTTGTTGTAACGATGTTTTGATTTCCACTTTGCTTCACTGCAATACCTAACAGTGCCCAGACGACTACAAGCCCGTAGGCTACGTCTTTTCTCGTGGCTATAACAAGCAGCGTGATCAGTAAGGCGATAATTACAATTAGAAGAGCCCATGTTTCTTGGCTTATTCCGAAACCGTCCCATTTCACTGAAACCAACGTGACAGCCACGTCTGCAATAGAAGCGATAGTTATCCAGCCCAAGTAGACGCTGAAGGGCAAGTGAACAGCCAGTTTTTCACGCAAGGGAACTGCTGACTTGCCAACATTGAGGCGCAAGTAGATCGCAATCAGGGTTGCGAGAAGCAGGAACATGAGAACAACAGATGAACTAAGATACCCAAACTGCCAGAGGAAGAGCCAAGCAATATTCAACAAGCTACTCAGGACAAAAAGCCAGCCGATTCTTTCTTGATAGCCTTTTTCCTTCTGACTGGGTAATGCCTGAAAGACTACGAAAATCCCCAGCAAGATGTAAATAACGCCCCAAATCGAAAAAACGTAACCTGCAGGAGTTATGAGTGTTGGGTTTGCATCAGAAACCCCAGCCGTCAACTTGCCCCCAAGAATCGTTGTACTGCCAGCCAAGCTGTTGACAAGAACAGTCAATGCAAAAGATATTATGTTTATCCATTTCAAAGGTGTCGAATTGGTTGCTACCATTTGCATCCTTCAGAAGTTTTCTTGTTTCCATCTATTATATAAAAACACCGAGCGTGCGCTATGCCTGTTCTTAAATTCGTTTGTGAGATAGTTGTGCTTCTGCGTGCGCTAGAAGTGAAGTGTTGTGTTGAATTTTTCAACTATTTCTGCCAGGCTGTCCGTTCTTGTGTCTGGACCCGCGAAGATGGGGCTGTCTTTCATCCCCTTGCCTTCAGCCATCTCTTGGTTGTGCTTGCGTTCCTCTTCAACCCAGACGTCGGGGTAATAGTAGAGATGGAAAGCGTCTTTTTCCTCCTTGACTTCCCACCAACGCAATCTGTCTCTTTCGATTCTGAGCTTCACCATTGCCACCTGCTGCAGGTCCTTCTTTTTATAGCGTTGTCCGTTCTCGGCTTTGCACAGAACTGTACAGTAGGACGCTTTTCGCGCGCGTGCATCCCACAAAGCGATTATGTGACTAGATTTTAACCTCCGACTTCTTCCCAGCATTTTCTCACCCGAAAAGAATTAGCGGTAGAAAGCTTTAAGCTGTTTGATTAGCTGTTCCGCACGCGCCAGACAACTCGATATTTCTCGTGTCTTTTTCTGAAGTACTCCTGCAGTGTTCTAGGATCAACCTTAACATAATCGGAAACGGCCAGCAAGTCATGATCCCACTCACTATACCAGATAGTCCTCTCCGAAAGCTCGGAGCCAATGTGCCGTGAATTAGCGCGCGCGCTAATGTAATAGCTCAGTTTGTTCCCGCAACTGGGCGTGAAGGATATTTCGAGTTTTGAAATAATGCCTTTAATCGCCTCCACGAGTTCATTATAAGAGGATTTGGTTTGGTCAACTGCCCCGAGTGTGGAAAGCCACTAAGGAAGGAACAAGAAGGCGAAAGCGGATATTTCTGCGAGAACGAGGATTGCAATGTGACTTTCGTGTTCTACCCCAGCGAGCCTAGTAAGACCAGAATAGCGTACACAGGATATACACGCTTTAAAAGGGCAAGGCTCCCCCACGACGAACTCAACAGACGCTCAAAAAGACAGAAGCTTGGACTCTTCAGATTGCATGGAAAACTATAAGAAAACCACCAATCCGATCGATTCGACTCTTTTAGCGCGCGCGCTAAGAAGCGCTTAATGATAAGTGCCAGGAAACTCCAACTTAGCATAGGCTTCCGCACGCTTAGCATCTTCATAGGAACCTTGGAATCTCATGACAACCTAGCGCGGGAAGCAGCGGCTTTTTCTGTTGAGCCCGTGTATAAGGCGTTTGGGAAAGTTATATTAACGTTAAGGTACAACTTGGATTCCGTTCAAAGCCAAATAGCGTGAGAAAGATGAAAATAACAATTACATTGTGCGGAGTCCTGTGCGCTGCCGTTTTGGTTGCCGCATTGAATACGCCGGTAGGGAGAGCTTCGATCAACAATTACAACTGGATCTCTACGCTTGTTCGGAACCAGTCTGATGACTTTTACGGCTCACTAGTTACGGCGTATGAGGAAAACACGTCGGCGTTTCTAGTTGTAAGTGTTTCGAACGACTATTATGTTGGTCAGCTGAACGTTTCTGCTGTGAAGGTGGGTTTCGATTGGGGCGTAAACTACACTTCAAGCGAGTGCAGCCCGGATAATCCGTTCGGCATCGCCAGTTCTCAGTCGCACGTGTTCTTGATAAACTTCACCGTTCCGTCTGCGTTGTTCGCATCCAACCTGGTGACGCATGGCTACACGATTTACGTGGAGGGCGTGAACAGTACGACTGGACCCAAAGGGATAATAACCAGTTGGACCAAGAATGGCAACGGTTTCGCCGTGTTTTCCACAGATCAAGCAGCGGCGAACGAGTACAGACAACAGGTGGGCGCATACCCGACCAGCAATTTAAACGGGATCCCGTTTCTGACAGCGAACGCGAGGCAACTGCTCCAGGAGTCCAACGTCGCCAAGACGCTGGCAAGCGACAGTTATATGCGAGGAGACTTCAGCAAGGCCGCGGCCTACTACAAGAACTCGCTGGATTCTATACAACAGGCGTGGTCAAACGAAACATCAAAATGGTCCACGTTCGAAGACGCCATCGCGTCCATTCTGCAGGGAGGCGGCAACTTACTCACGATGCAAGGATACGCCTGGCTCATCTTCGCATTGGGCTTTCTAATCATGAGCTTCGGAGTGCTAATCTTCCTAGCGAGAAGAAGAACGCCACCACCGCCAAAACAACCATAACAGACCCAACATAACATCCATTTTTCCCTTCTTTCGGAAAAGCGCGCGCTAGTCATGATTATACCATGTTGACGCTTTAGGAATCATCAACGAAAAAAGATGAATTCGGCGTATATAGCGAGTTGCCTTGTGAAAACTCTGCTTGAAGGTACCTCAGTTTGGGTTTTTGCCCTTTCCTACGCCTCTGTAGGTGAACCCGGCGTTTCTTGCTGTTTTTTCGTCGAACACGTTTCGGCCATCGATCAAGATTGGCGTGGCCAGTTTCTTTCGGATCATATTCAGGTCCAGCCTCGGATACTCTTTGTGTTTTGTTGCGAAAACTACGGCATCTGCTCCCACAACGGCTTCGTCGAGGTTGTTCGTGAAGGGGATTTCGAATCTCTGAACTATTGGGTCATGCAAGACGGGTTTTGCCCCACGCTTTTTCAACTCGTGATACAATGCGGCTGACGGCGTGTTTCTCGTGTCGTCAGAATTCTCCAGGAACGCCACGCCCAGAATGGCCACTTTTGCCCCTTTCAGTTTCTTCCCGTGTTCTGCCAGTGCATCTTCTACCAGGTCAACTACATGTGATGGCATCGAATCGTTGACGACTCTGCTATCAGTAATGATTTTTGGGAAGAATTTGAACCTGCCGTAGTTGTCTAAGCCATACTTCAACAGCCAGGGGTCTTTTGGAAGGCAGTGTCCTCCTACGCCGCTTCCTGGAAAAAGCATGTTCCTAACAGGGTTGGACGAAGGGTTTGACGGATCATTGGGCAAAGTATTTACAAGCTCGCGCACCTCGTAGGCGTTGACTCCCAGACTCTCGCATATCAACGCTACCTCGTTTGAAAAAGCGATGTTCACGTCTCTGTATGTATTCTCAACCACTTTGGCTACTTCGGCAGTAAGGGCATCCGTAGGAACCAGTTTTGCCCTTGTGATATGCCCGTACAATTCCATCGCACGCCCAGTGCTTTCCTCGTCGATTCCACCGATTATCCGTGGAAGCTCCACGATGTTCTTGATCAGACGCCCGACCATGACACGCTCATAACAAAAAGCCAAGAAAAAGTCTTTCCCAGCCATCATATGGGACGTTTTTTCAAGTATCGGCATCACAATATTCCTTGTCGTTCCAGGGGCAACCGTTGACTCAATCACAACCAGCGACCCACAACTCATGCACCTGCCTATCTTCTCACTCACTTCTCTTAGCGACTGGATCACTGGCAATTTTTCACTATCAATCGGAGTTTGGACATCTATCAATATCGCCTCGGCATCCCTGCAAGTCACTATATCTTCGACAACCATAAACGTCCCCTTCTTCACGACGCGTGCAATAAGCTCTGACAAGCCCGGTTCGTCACCGCCAATCGGATTCTTGCCCTCGTTGAGACACTGGATCTTCCATCCTGAACGTTCGGACCTGCGCTGCACCCCAACAACTCTAAAACCGGGAACATCTGCGAAAAGAGCAGCAACAGGGATCCCCGTGTAACCCATGCCGACGACGACGATTTTCCTTAACATACATCATGCTAAATCGAAGCAACTATTTTTTTCTTTTGGGAGCACGAAACACTATTTGCTATTACCCGTTTATCCTGTCAAGAACCTGAATTAATCGAGAGGTCAAAGGCACAGAATGATACGCAAAACCACACACAAACAGAAAAACCTGATTTGGATTCTATATAGTGGGAAATAGGTGGGCCGGACCGGACTTGAACCGGCGACCTTTGGCTCGTAAAGCCAATGTCCTAACCAAGCTAGACGACCGGCCCGCTGAACTAGCATACTCTTTTTCTTTGTTTTTTACTTTCTCTTCTGGTATATAGCTACTTCATCTTTTTGGCTGTAACGTACGAATTCAAAGCCTGTCTCGATCAGTTTGCCTTCCTCTTCGCGCGCGCTCAGACGTATTCGCTCGACCGTTTTTCCCACTTGTTTCTTCGACAAAGACTAGCGCGAAATCGTCTCAAGAATTACGCGCGCGCCGCTTACCAAAAGAAAAATCGACAAATCAATTCCCTAGAAGGATAAGGTGCTTAGGGTTTGATGCTACTCTCTTCTATACTGGTAGATTTCGCATCCTTCGCAGTGACCTGCAGCTCTCAACTTCTCATATTCTCTGCTTCTCCAGATCTTCGCTATAGATTTATCGTTCACGTTACCAATTACTTTCGAGCCTGTTAGGTCTAGCAGCATAGCGTAACATCACCGTTCCAGAGAATTGCAATGTACTTGAACAGTTGCTTACAATAAGAACTCACTTTTTCAGGAGCCTTAGAATCTTCAGCTATTTTGAAGTCTCTCGTCACAACAAACGGCGGAGGCTTAGGAAGAATAATTACCTTTATTCCAGGCGGATAAGGCAATGTCCCGTTGCTGTAGACAACAAGATCTCTGAATTTCCCTTGGCACATATCAACAATATCTTTGAATCTTGGATGCAAAATGCTTTCTCCAGCATACGACAAACCAACTCTTGCATAGGATGGAATCTGCTTTATTATTTTCTTGAACAGTCCTATATCCATGTAACCTATTTCCCTATCCTTTCTCCAACAATACGGGCAGGATAGGTTACAGTCACTAGTGAGTTCTATAGCTACGTCAAGAAGTGGTCTTATGGGTTTAATCAATCTTTCTTTTATGTTTACTACGAAATCACTCTTGATTAAATCGCCAACCTTTTCCATGGATAATAGCGCGCGCGCTGTTTTATGATTATAGTTTCTTTCCTGTCTCTTCTTCTTAAGACCACCCATCTATTGCACTTTCTCCTCTTCTCCATAATGTACATCACTTGATATTATTACTCCTTTCTGAATTAGTTCGTGTAGAACTTCTAAGATCATCTTTTCGTGTTCAAGTTTGGCGTTTTTATAACAATTCCTAGAACTTTATTCATTCTATCACAACCAATGTGGATTTCCTTCCTGATTCCACCAATCACAGTCAGCTTGTGGTATTGGTTTATCATCAATTTGAAATTCTATTGACCACATTTTGGGCCTTGGGTAAGCGCGCGCGAAAACGCTGGGCGAAGCCAAATCGCAGAAGCGTTTGCAAGACCGTAGCACGTTTACAGAAAAAAAGAGGGACCCCGGGAGACTTCGCCATCGAAGTTAATTCTAACCAAGTTAGACGACCGGCCCCTTCCAACTTGGATTTGGTTTCGTGATTATTAGTTTTCTGTTAGGAGCTGCCCCAAGTCTAATTGCCTGCAGAGATAAGTTTTGAAATCACGTTGAGAGGATTTTCTAGTTCCTCAAGTTTCTCCTTGACTTCAAACTTTTTGCCCAGGTATCGTTTCGCGTAGGCTTCAACTTGTGAAATGTTCACGGTGAATATGGGGAATCCTTTTGTGTGGAGGTACTTGTTGACTTCGATTTGTCCAAAGTCGGATATGACGATGCTCGGCGTTCCTTGCAGAGCTGCTTCTCTTGATGCGGTTCCTCCTGCGCTTACGAAGAGGTCCGCTTGGCCAGCTAGACTCGCAGAATCAACGAAATTGTCCGCGACTTTCATTTTCTTGCTTTCCGGTTTGTTGTAGCGCGGCAGGAACAGAATATTTCCGAGATGAGACAGTTGTTCAGCAAGCTTAATCGTGTTATCGTCTTTGCCGCAAGCATAAGCTGCTTTGGTTTCAATCTGCCTGACCACTATGAGAGGTCTCTCGTAATCGCATGTTGTACTGGGCTTGCTGTCTTTGATCCATGCAACCTCGTCCACTCCTTTGAATTGGACAATCTTCTGTGCGCCATAGGCCTTGAAGAGTCGCTTAGGAATTGCCTCTGAAGCTACAACCGTGCTTGCCAAGGGCAAAGTCAGTCTGTTCGCAGCGTCAGCATGCGGAGTATCAGCTGTCAAAATTGATGGAATATTTAGTCCGAATGCAAATCGGCACAACTCGATAGACGGGGATGAGATTGCAAAGTCAGGAACCTTGTCTTTGAAAAGCTTCGAAAATTGCAGTATCCGCTCAGCACTTTCTTCAACTCTTGCAAGGAGTGAAGCGGGGTTGTACTTTCCAACCACGACGGGTTTTTCGCCGAGGAGCTTGGCCAAAGCAAGAGTGTCAGGATGCTCCCGAGTGGTAAATATGACTTCGTGCCCAAATTTCCTAAGATGCTTTGCTATAGCTGCTCCATACCTGACGTGTTTGCCCGTGCATGCATCATACCAAATCTTCATTTTCTCCACCTAGCGTTGAGCGCTGATGAAAGCCTTCCTTTTGGCTGCGTACTCTTTCAAGGACATAGCGCTTCTTGCAGGTACACCCATCACAACCGTGTTGGCGGCAACATCTTTTGTGACAACGCTTCCTCCGGCAACAACGGCGTTCTCGCCGACAATTACGTTCGGTAGGATCGTGACACCGCCACCAATGATGGCCCCGTTCCTTACCGTAACTGGAGTTAAGAGCTCACTTTTCGGGTATCTATCGTTGAGCAAGCTAGTGTTCGGCGCAATGAAAACGTTGTCGCCGATAATGCAACCGTTTGAAATCGTTACGTGCGCTTGTATGTTGCAGTCCTCGCCTACGACTACATTTTTTCCTATGTCAACGAAACTTCCCATAATCGTTCTTTCGCCTATCTTCGTGTTATCCCCTATTACCACATAGTTCCAGACGACAACATTGTCTCCAAATTGGACGTCTTTGCCGATTACAGCGCCTCTTCCCAGTTTCGGCTTAGGCATGGCTTTTTCCTTCGTTTTCATTGTTCATAGGAAGTGGGAAGTTTAAATAGTTTGACGGTCTAGTTGCTGTTTCGGTCGGAGCGCGAGCACTTTGGCCAAAGAAACCGTTCTTGTAGTCGGCTTAGGCGAAATTGGATTACCGATTTGTGAATTGTTGAGAGAAAGTGGGCGGTTCACGGTCTACGGGCTAGATATTGACCCAAAGAAAATGCAAGAAATAAATCAGGGTGAAATCCCTGACAAGATTGATGTTATGCATGTTTGCATACCCTGCGGCGCAAAGGAACAGCTCGTTGAAATAGTGACTGGATACGTTAAACAGTTCAAGCCTGATTTGTTGATCATAGACAGCACCGTTCCGCCTGGAACAACGATGGCTCTGCATAAGCTTTGCAGCTGCCTCATAGCACATTCGCCCATTCGAGGAGTGCACAAGAATCAGGAACATATGAAGTGGGAGCTTAAACGCTGGACAAGATATATTGGCGGCGCAGACGCCAAAGCCGGTGAAGCTGCCCGTAGACACTTCAAAAAGATTGGCATGAAAACCAAGATGCTGAGAAGCTGCACCGAAACCGAATTGGCCAAATTATTCGAAACCACCTACAGAGCCTGGATGATAGCATGCTTCCAAGAAATGCATCGAATCGCCAAGCACTTCAAAGCAGACTTTGACGACGCCGTCGATTTCTTGGAAGACACTCACCGTGTGAGGCTCGACAGACCTGTAATGTTCCCAGGTGAAATAGGCGGTCACTGTCTCATCCCAAACACGAAACTGCTTCTGGAAAGTTACGATTCCGAATTCCTCAGACTACTTTTAGAGTCAAACGAAAAACGCAAGCAGGAAATGAAAGACCCCAAGACAAAAGAAGAAGCCGAAAAAATCAGAAAACGCGCCGAGAAACTGCAGCAAGACATAACTGAGAAATGGATCGAAAAATAGATCCAACATATCTGGTGCCCGAGCTAACCAGAGTGGTTCCACATTGTTTCTGTCCTTAATGTGAAAGCCACTGCGGAAGAATCTTCCGCCCTAATTGGATATTGAAGGATTTCAAGGGTTGTTAGACTTGAGATCCACTGCAGTTCACTTATAGACTGATTGGCACGACTGTGCTGACAAAATGCTCATGCAAAAGCGCGCTCGCACATTTTCTTGAAGAATTGTCAGATGAGAACACACCAGACATTATCGGTCGCCACTGTGTAATTCCCAACGTGGAACTCCTGCTGGAAAGATGACTAAAAACTTCTGCGCCTAATATTGGAATCCAATGAAAAGAGAAAGGAAGAGATCGCGCGCGCTAGAAAACTAGAACCGGAATCTCGAGAACTAGAATTGACCAGCAGTATGACTTATCTGATCAGTCATGGCTTTTGAGGCAGGGCTAAACATACTTGAGAGTAATGGTTCCCGCCCAGGTGTTGCTTAAGAGATGCGTGCGCGCCAAAACGGCAAAATATAATCAAGGATAGAGGGTCCTTAACGTGAAGTTCAGCGCCCGCGACTACATTTTTTCCCATGTCAACCTAACTTCCCATAACCGTTCTATCGCCCTATCTTCGTGTTATCCACTATTACCACGCAGTTCCAAACGACAACATTCTCTTCGAATTGGACGTCTTTGCCCACTACAACGCCTATTCCTAGTCTTGGTTTAAGCATATTTTTTCCCTCATTTTTATTGTTCATAAGAAGTGGGAAGTTTAAATAGTTTGACGGTCAAGTCGCTTTTTCGATCAGAGCGGAAGGAGTTTGAACAAGGAAACTGTTTTGTAGTCGCGGGCGCCCTTGATTTGGTATTTCGTCCCACTTCCAGAGCACTTTTGATAATGCGCTTTTCCTATATCCTCGATCCTTGTTCCACCTGTCTCCTGTGGACAGTAGTTAGTTTTATATTTTCATTACGGCTCTATCCCTTTTACCAAACAGGATATTTAATCTGAGAGATGAAATCAAATATGATCAAATATGGTGAAGGAACGGTTGTATACCAACCAGTTGTTATTCTCGATAGTCCATCCAAGGAAATCGTTTTTGGCAAGAACTGCTCGATAGGTCAGTTTTCGTTCATAGGAGCAAGAAAACTCATTGTAGAAGATAATGTAGAGATCTGTCCCTATTCCACCATTCATGGCGGAGGAGACGTCTTCATCGGGCGCGGAGTCGGAGTCGGTTGGGGTGTGCGGATAATTCCAGCCACAACCACCAAGGAAACGAAATACAGCGCCGATACCATGTCAAAAGAGAATCTAAACAATGTTGAGATTATCAGAGGGAGCATTACAGTCGAAGAAGGAGTTTGGCTGGCGGCCAACGCAATGCTTTGCATATCCCGAAAACATCCAAACATTACGATAGGCAAGTTTGCGAAGATAGGTGCAATGAGTTATGTTGACAAAGATATCCCAGCATACGCCGTAGTACGCCCCGTTCAGAACTTGCAGATAACTATTCCAGCCAAAGAAGAGAAAGTCTGAGTTCTTTAGCGCGAACATTTATTTGTCTTCCGCGAAAACGATGTATAAACCACAATTCTTAATTATCGCTTTCCGAGATACAAAGCGAGAACAGCCTCAAACCTGAAAGATAGTTATTTGTTCACGGTGGAAAAGTATGTCAATGTTGAACGATTCTGATATGGCCGCCATCAACGAATTGCTCAAGAGAGATTTCTCAGGCTGGTTCAAATCGAATGATGGTGGGCCCTATATGCAGGAATTCGAAAAACAATATGCTGCTTTTTTAGGAGCAAAACACGGTGTCGCTGTCTCCTCAGGCTCCTCATCTTTGTTTACAGCACTGAAAGCTTGTGATGTTGACCAAGGTGACTTTGTAGCAGTACCAGCCTACACGCACGTGGGCTCAGTCGCACCCATATTGCTCGCAGGAGCAAAACCATTGTTCGTCGACGTTAATGAGTATGGCAATATGGATCCAGAGGATCTTCGAAAGATCACTTCGGTTATGAGAGTCAAAGCAGTGATTGTAGTTCATCAACTTGGACTACCATGCGAAATGGATCCCATAAAGGAGTATTCTCAGGGCGCTTACGTGATTGAAGATGCTTCTCACGCTCTTGGATCGAAATACAAAGGTGTGAAAGCAGGATGCCTTGGCCACATCGGATGCTTCAGCATCGGCGGAGGAAGAACCAAGACTATTGTAACTGGCGAAGGCGGAATGATAACCGTCAGCGATGAAAAGCTCTATGAAAAATGCAAGAACATGAGAAACCACGGGGACCGAATGACCGACGTGGACTATTTCTGCTTCAACTTTAGAATGTCCGAATTGAATGCGTTAGTTGGCCTTCTCCAGATGGACAAACTACAATACTTGATCGACTGGCAAACGAATAACGCCAAGTACCTGATTTCGAAACTGCCGACGTACCTTGAAGTCCCAAAACCGCCGCCTTACATGGAAACAGCACATTACATCGTAGGCTGCCGCTTCAACGCCGAGAAAGCTGAAATGACTAGAAACGAGTTCATCGACAAAGTCATTGCGAAGGGCTTTGAAGGAGGCATTCCGAGGAAAAATGTTGGAAAAGGCTACGCGAAACTCTTGACAGAAGTCAAATTCTACAAGCGATTCTACAGAAAGCTTCCTATGTCCGAGAAATTGAGAGACGAATCGGTCTGGATTGATTGGCACAGATACCCCCGAACCAGAGAAGAGATTGATCAACTGATAAAAGTATTCAAGGAAATACACAAGTGAGTTGGAAAAAGCAGTAAAGTCTCCTGAGAGCGAAGATAACTCAAACACAGCAGTGATATCTAACTAGACAAATCCATCAGTTGACAGTAGCGCCAAGATTATACTCCAATAGTAGAACAGGAAAATCACCCGGAGAACAAGGAAATGAAATACAAGAAGTTACTCGTCGTAGGAGGAGCGGGATTCGTTGGAAGTCACCTAGTAGACGCCCTTGCAAGACATGGAGCCGAGAAAATAGTCGTTGTGGACAACATGTTCCTCGGAAAGATGGAAAACCTCACTGAGGCGATTCAGAAAGGAAACGTCGTTATCTACAAAGAAGATGCACGGTATTTGACGGCTCTTGAGAACATTATTGAACGCGAAAAGCCTGAAGCCGTTTTCAACCTAGCAGTAAAATGCTTGCCCTACGGCTTCGTGGATCCAGAAGGCGCATTCATGACGGGCGTCGAAATCGCACATAACCTCGCAAACCTTCTGAGGAAGAAAGAGTTTGAGAGACTACTACATTTCTCCAGTTCAGAAGCCTACGGCACGGCGGTGAAGGTGCCGATGGACGAGAATCATCCGTTAAACCCAAATAGTCCCTACGGAGCTGGAAAAGCAGCAGCTGACCTGCTCTTGCTTTCCTACTACAAACTGTTCAACCTTGAAATCAGCATTATCCGTCCATTCAACTTCTACGGTGAACGACAAAATATGGAGGCCTACGCCGCAGTTGTTCCAGTCACAATTTGGAGAATACTTAGCGGAAAAAGGCCAATTCTGGAAGGCGATGGCCTCCAAACTCGCGACTTCACATATGTCACGGATGGGGCAGAGGCTGCTGTCAAAATGATGGATTGCGATAAAGCATTAGGCAGAGTTGTGAACATCGGACAAGGTAAAGAAACGGACATCAAGACAGTCATCTCAATGATATGCGGTGCACTTGACTACCCATTGGACAAAGTGCAGCGCAAACCTCCGAGACCTTCAGACGTCAGAAGACTTCACGCAGACATAACAGTAGCCGAAAAAATGCTCGGATATTCACCCAAGACTAGCCTCAAGGAAGGCATCGAGCTCACTATAGATTGGTTCAGGTCAAAGAAGAACGGCATCAAGTCCCACAAGAGTTCCAACTGAACTCGTTACCGCGTACAGGAGTATTCAAATGAAAATTGTTATGATAAACGACTGCGCTTTTGCTGCAGAAACTCTACTCCGATACATGCCCACCAACATAGAGAAACACCTCATAACACGCACCAGAAACCCGTTGAGCAAGACTTTTGGTATAGCATACCAGATTCTTAGAGCACATGGCGACATGTATCAAGCAAATTACCTGCTTCAGGATTGCTATATTGCTTCACGTCTCGGCAAGAAGCCACTGGTAGGATACGCTGTGGGCAGCGACCTGAGAGTGTATCTGAGACACTGGACATGGGGCAGAGTGGTCAGGCACAACCTCAAAGACTGTGACAGGATCATGGTTAGCACACCCGATCTCATAAACCTTGCAAAACCGTTCAGGCAAGATGTGGAATACCTGCCGCCGCCAGTTGATCCGGAACTATTCTATCCAAAACCTATCTCGATTCATCATGGGAAAAAGAAAGTGCTACTTGCAAGCAATTCTAGTTGGCAAGGCAAAGGAACAGATATCGCAATAAGAGCACTAAGTAAACTCAAAAATGAGATTGATGCAAGTATAATTGCGCAGGGGCCAGATTTTTACAAGACACTGGAGCTTGCTTCCTCTCTAGGTTTGGCTTTGGACGTTTTGCCGAAAGTGCCACATGAAAAAATGAAGGAGTATTATTGGAATACCGACATTGTGGTTGACCAATTCAGAGTAGGATGTCCTGGTACAATTGTTGTAGAAGCTATAGCTTGCAACAGACCGGCGGTAACTTACGTTTCTTCTGCTTTTCCGCAATACGGAGAACTTCCCTTGAAGGATGTAGACTCTGAAGACAAAATTGTTGAAGCGGTCAGAGAAACGTTCACCAATGCCAACGTATTAAGGAAGCAACGTGAATACGTGACAGCTAATCATGAACCGACTGCAGTCGTGAAGAAACTCATGCAAATATATTCTTCCTTGATAGGATGATGAAGGAACTTATCTTCGTGGTTGACATGTCCGATGACGCGCGGGGAAGATCTTCAGTCATAAAGAATTTGATTTTGCTACCAGTGTTTGTACTCGCTTCCTTCAGGATATGATTTGAACCTGACACCGTAACGTCTAAGTTCATTTCTGAGTTTTTCACTCAGTGCTGTTGGTTCACCTGAAATGTGGCGTTCAGGCAAGTTAAAACGAACCCAATCTCCTTTTTCGTTAAGAAGCCATATCTCATCGAAGGCTTCCCTGTACGAAACTGTGGCACTCTCTATGTCATTGACGAAGTGTGTATTAAAATCGTCAAAGAGTTGCTTCTTCTCTTTCCTCGTGAACTTCTTCGGGTAACAGTTTTCTTTCACGGGTTTTGCAGGCGTTCCAACAGCCAGACATCCAGAAGGCAAATCCTTTGTGACCATAGCTCCTGCACCGACAACGACATTGTCGCCTATGTGAACGTTTGGCAGAACAACCGCGTATGGCAACCAAACATGATTGCCTATTTCGATTGGACCAAATTCCGCTGGAAAGCCATCGATCATGGACAAATAGGCACCGTGTGTATAGATTTTCGTTTCTATTCCCATTCCAACTTCATTACCAATGGTCACTGGTCTAGCCGTGTTGATCATTCCGTAGTTACCCAGATGAACCCAGTAGCCGATCTTGAGTTTGCTTGGCTTCTCAAAACAGCTTCCGCCGCCGATAATGCAATTGAATCCGCTCCAGAACTCTGTGCCTATCTCAATTTCCCGTCCTTCTATCAGAAAATTGTCACCGATTGTGCTTCTATCGCCTATTACAAGCTTTTCTTTAATGTTAATTGTCACGTTGCTGCCGATTGCAACGTTATTTCCTAGGATAATGTTCCCGTCGCCCAAGATTCTTAGGTTTTTGCCTATTTTGCATTCTTTCCCTTCCGTAACTTTTTGAAATTGTGCACTCATCTTTCCCCACCACTGTCGTCTAAGATGTTCACGGTACCTTGTATTTCTCCATGTATTTTTCCAGACTGTCTCCATCCCACCAGTGTGGATGAATCGCGATTTGCAGTTGGTCGCGTTGTTCAATCCATTTGCACATACAACCCTCTCGCCATCTCTTGTTTGAATCAGAAATATACTTGATCTGGCTGAAGAATTTTGGTAGATACGGATCGTTATACTTTTCCCTTATTCTGTCCATTCTTGAAGTTGAGAGACTCGGCATGTGTGGTGCAATGCTTTTGACCTTCATGTTGAACATGCGGTCAAGCAGTTCAATCTCAAAAAGTATTGTTTCTTCAACTGGCAAACCAAACGTAGTGTAAAACATAGGCTCGTAGTGCAGACCGATTTCATGACCCAGCTTCGCAATCTTCAGTATTGCCTGATATGCAAACTGTCGAAACGGGTTGTAAGGACCATGGATTCTTACAAAAAAAGTTGCCCGAATTCCCAAATCATGGTTTACTTTGGCCATTTTCAAAGCTTTCTGAATCTGTGCATCCACATCATGTCTCAGAATAATTAAGCGTTTGTCTGGGTTCTCTGGGAAATTACCAAACGTGTAGAAGGTGAATGTCTCCTTTGCCTTCTTCAAAGTCTCAATATAATGCACGTAGGTGAAACCACAATTCTCCATATCCGCCGTACACTTCGTTCTGTTTCTGTACTACGAGAGAATATATAATGTTTAGTCAAATACGTTTCCCTCTGAATTCGAAAGTTAGAACTGCGTAGGATCAGCCGAGGCTAGGCTAGTGGTCGGTGAATATGCATCAGCCAAAGTTAAAATAGCTTACAGTAATGCTAGTCATAAACCAAGAACAGCAACGGCCAACCCACAGGGAAAATGAAACAGAATGATACGAATAAGGATTGACGTCGATTATCCTTACACGTCCAGGATTAGAAGCTTTATGTACACGGCTTTCGGCATCAGAACCAGCAAGGAGTATCTGAAGAACTCGAAAATAATCGCCAAAATGATAAATGAGTCGAGAAAAGAAGTGAAGGCATACTGGTTCTTCACGCTCAAGACGATACCGGACCAAGAGCTTCTGAAGCTTGTCGACAATCCCAAGCATGAAGTGGCACTGCATGTCGTAGAAAATCCTTGGGTTGAACTCAGAAACTTGGAGCAGAAAACCGGGAAAAAAGTAAACTTCTACACTATTCACGGAACTGCCCGAGTGTTCGCGAGAATCATGTGGAAACGGTTCAAGTCAGGAGCCCCAGAGATACCAAGTGATTTTCCTTTACAGTCTTTTCACCAGTTTTCGACGACTGGAATAGATAGCCTGTGCTATCTCTGCCCCTATGGAAAAGTCAAAGAAATTGTTGAGGAAAACATCAGTAAGGGAGATGTTGTCTACTTTCATCCAATCTGGCTGTTTCAACGTGGAAAATTGAACCACAGAGGACCATTCTACGAAGTGCTGAAGTGGATTCTAGATGTCGACGAAAGAAAATGAGACACTGGTTGTTCAGAAAAAACTCTTCTTCAGAATCGCAAAAGATAATGCTGAATATCTGAAGAACGTTTCTCCCTCAGAAGAGCTTTTTCAGAAGCTTCGGAAGATGGGAGTTGACATTTTCACGTTCTTAGAAAGAAAATGGTGCTTCAAAATTCCCAATCCAAAGGAAGGCTGGGCGAAAGCGGAAGACAACGTTGCCATTATTCAAACACCATCAAGCTATCAGGAATGGTTGAAAGTCATAGGCAAGAAAACCCGGAACATGGTTCGCAAAGCAGAAAAGAGCGGAATAAGAACCAGCATAGCCGAACCCGGCGAGAAGCTTGCAAAGGGCATGTGGAGGATCTACAATGAGACCCCGATAAGACAGGAAAGAGCCTTCCCGCATTATGGAATATCGTTAGATACAATAATCAAAGACCTAACCTTGACAAGAAATGCCACGTACGTAGGAGCTTTCATGCAGGATGAACTTGTCGGATTCGTTCAACTTATTCATGGCGATAAAATAGCGATCATATCCCAAATACTGTCGTTGCAGAAATATCGGGACAAAGCATTGAACAACGCTCTAATAGCTAAAGCAATTGAAGTATGTGCAGATCGAGGCGAACAATGGATCATGTATGGAAGGATGGGAAATCATCCATCATTAGACAAGTTCAAACAAAGCAACGGATTCTCCAAATTCCAGCTTATTCGCTACTACGTACCCATAACGAAAAAAGGTAGAATAACAATCAGGCTGGGTCTACATAAGGAAATGAAAGACACTCTTCCGCAATCAGTGAAGTATTTTCTTTTCCCGATCTACAACTGGCTCAGCAGGACAAAAGTCCGAGTGAGGCTGAGACTGAAGCCAAAACAGATATCCTAGTCGTGCCTATCTCTCCTTAAAACCGCGATGGGTGACCAGTTGGAAAGGTCTGAGATCAGGACCCAATATTCGGGAGCGATATTATTCATCGCCAAACTGATCACAGTGGCCACGGGCATCATTTTTACGCTGACCGTGGCAAATTCGCTGTCACAGTCTGATTATGGAGCTATGGGCGCGTTCGTAAACGTCATAATCCCCTATTTCACTATACTGTCCGGGCCGATAGCATTCTGGACGATGCGTTTTGCAGCTCGAGACAAGAAAGGCGCAACCAAGACTGGCATCGCTGGAAACCTGGCCATAAGCGCGGTCGCCACGCTCGTATATTTCGCGGCGCTTCCTCTCATAACGGGTTCTCAAGGGCTGGAGAAATACGTGCTAGTCTACATAGTCGCGGCGGGACAGATAGTTGAATTATACTTGATTGGAGTTTTTGAGGCTTGTCTGCAGGCTAAGCGGCCACCCCTCGTGGGATACGGCCTGCTGATTGGAGAAATACTTAAGGTTCTGTTTGTTTACTTGTTCGTCATTAGATTGCAGCTGGCGCTTCTGGGTGCAGTCCTCAGCCTAGTAGTTGCGTTTGCCATCAAAGTGGCGTTTTACTTTGAAATGGTGTGGAAGGAACTCAGACAGAAGATTGTGCTGAGCTACATCAAAGAATGGCTAAAAGGATCAGCTTTCAACCTGTACAACATCGCTGGCAATCAGATTGCAAACCTAGTATTTTGGATGTTGCTCATTTACGGAGGAACAATAGGATACGGCTACTATTACGCTTCCGTGCAGATTGCAAACATAATCGTGTACACGACTTTTCTAGCTTTTGCGTTAACGCCAAAACTGTTGACTGATCCAAACATGGATGAAGCGACAGTTTCGCTGAAGAATGTTTTGATGTTTGCAGTCCCGATGACGGCTGGTGTCCTGGCAATACCCAGCTCGTACCTGTTGTTCCTTAAGGTGACTGGGGAATACACAGTTGCCGCTGCAGTTCTAATGATATTGGCCATCGACGCCTTGGTTTCCACAATCTCAACCATCTTCACATACGTCCTCTACGGAATTGAAAAAGTGGATGAGAAAGCAGAGATACCTTTCAGACAAGTCGCCAAAAGCCGTTTGTTCATTGCCTTTTCTCTGCCCTATGTCCATTCGGCAATAGCCCTGCCAATAGCCTTCTACGCCTTGACAAACCTGGCCGGCAACAACCCCTTGCTGGTCGCGATGTACGTCACGGTAGTCAACGTCATTGCACGCTCGACAACATCTGTCATCCTGTACTCGACCCTTCGGAGAGATGTTAAACTCAGAATTCCATGGAGAAAAATAACGAAATATGTTTTCGCTTCGGCAGTCATGGGAGTGATCCTATACATCGTTTACCCAGCGGGAAGGCTTTTGACGTTGCTCATGACCGGAATCGGAGGACTGGTCTACATAGGAGTGTTGATGGCTACGGACGAAGAAACTCGAACGTTAGCGAGTACACTACTGCATATGGTCAGAAAACAAACCAGTCAACTGCGAAAGCGCGCGTTTACAGAAGAAGCTTGGACAAAAGAGAGTTAAGTTCTTCCTTGTCTTTTAAGTCTCTGAAAATGACCTTTCCACTTCCGTAAAGTCGGAAAGAAAAACCTTTGTACGTGAGCTCCGAAATTATCCCGGCGATAGACTTTCTTGTGGTGGCCCTTCCGAGAATCTTCTTTATCGCTTCGTCTTTCTTGTCGTATTTGAAAATCACTATGACGTCTTGCTCTTTGCCGCATGTCCCTTCGGTCCTGGCTACGTAGTCATCTACGTTGACCATTACAGCTGGTCCGTCTCCTTCAGTACCTCAGTTAGCTTGTCGATTTCTTCGATGGTGTTGTATATGTAGAAGCTTGCCCTTGCGGAGGAACTCAGCTTGAACATTTCGTGCAGCGGTTGGGCACAGTGAAAACCGCTTCTGACCATTATCCCATAATTGTCCAGGAACAAGGCGATGTCATGCGAGCCCAAGCCGTCAATGCCGAATGGGATAATCCCGCATTTGATGGCTGTGTCTTTGGTTCCGTAGATCTTGACTTTTCTGCAGCATCCTTCCATCCGTGGGATAGCATACTTGGTTAACCTCTCTTCATGAGAATTCACATTTCGCATGCCTATTCGCGTTAAGTATCGTATGGCCTCCATCAAGCCAACCGCCCCGCCGACATTCGGTGTTCCTGCTTCGAACTTCCATGGCAAAACGTTCCAGAAGATGGAACATCGCTTCGTTTTTTGATCATAGGAGACTTCTCGTATCATTTCGCCTCCTCCCTGAAAAGGTTCCATCTTCTCAAGGATTTCCCGTTTGCCATACAGGACGCCGATTCCAGTGGGTCCCAGCATCTTATGACCAGAGAATGCGAGAAAATCCGCATCCAAGTCCTTGACGTTGACTGGCAAATGCGGAACGGATTGTGCTCCGTCGATCAACACCATGGCACCGTGATCATGTGTGAGCTTCGTGATTCTCTTCACGTCGTTTATGATGCCGGTCACGTTTGAAACGTGTGACAAGCAGACTATTCTCGTTTTTCCTGAAATAAGGCTCTCAAAGGACTCGTAGTCCAGGGTTCCGTCTTCGTTTACTTCAATGTACTTTATTTTGTTGCCTGTTATTCCTGAAATTATTTCCCAAGGCACGATGTTGCTGTGGTGTTCCATCAGCGACACTATGACCTCGTCCTCCTTTCTTAGGGTGCGCAGCCCCCAAGCATATGCAACTAAGTTTATCGCCTCCGTCGTGCCTCTCACAAAGATTATTTCTTCCATGCCTCTTGCATGTATGAACTCGGCGACCTCTTCATGTGCGTCTTCGTAAAGCTGTGAGGCTTCCAAGGAAAGCGTGTGGACGGCTCGGTGGACATTTGCATTATGGTTTTCGTAGAAGTCTTTGATGGCGTCGATCACTTGTCTTGGTTTTTGCGAAGTCGCTGCGTTGTCAAGGTAGACCAGCTGTTTCCCGTTGATCTTTCGTTTAAGTATTGGGAAATCTTCACGGATCCTGTAAGGGTCCAGCATCATTTTCCTTCTTCCGTCTTCATCCTTTTTGAAAGCGCCGTTGCCAGTTCTTCCTCTTCCAGTGCCTGTTTCTCTTCAAAAGTCGGTTCCCTTTGAAGCCAACCTGGAGAGGCTCCCTTCTTCTCGCAGTATTTTCTGATAGCCCTCTTGAGTGCCCCAACAGCCAGAATGCCGCAGTGGAACTTTATGCTCGGCAGACCGCCTACGGATTCGGCCACGTCCTTGTACGAGATCTTCCAAGCGTCTTCAAGGTTCATTCCCTTGATCATTTCCGTGACTATGCTTGATGTCGCTATGTTTGCGGCGCAGCCATAGCTCTCGAAAGACGCCTTTTCGATTATGTTCTGCTCGCTGATCTTCAGATAAAAAGTTATCATGTCGCCGCACAGGGGGTTTCCCGCAACCGCTGTTATAGTGGCGTCCTCCATCTTTCCGAGGTTCTTTGGGTTCCTGAACAATTCTAGGATTTTCGGGTTGTAGGGTAAAGGTGCACGTGACACTCTTATTCCACTCCTGTAGAACCGGTTATTCCTCTTATCCTCTGAACGGCCTTTGGAATTACTTTTAGAGCGTAGTTTATGTCTTCTCCGGTGTGCATCCTCGTGACTTTCATGAGTATGCTGCCGTGAGCTTGATCGAATTTTCTGCCGATGGCTACTAGAACGTGGCTCGGCTGCAACAACCTTCTTGAACAGGCGCTGCCGCTTGAAACGTAGACACCGTTTAGGCTCAATTCGATCGTCAGTGCCTCGCCTTCGCATCTTAGGAAGCTTACGTTGATGTTGTCAGGGGCTCTCTTGTCGCCAGCAGGTCCATTAACAAGTACGTCCGGCACCCCATGTGTTATCCCATCTGTCAGTCCGTCTCGCAGTTTCCGCATGTGCGCAGATTTTCCCTCAAAATCCTCGAAAACCAGCTCGGACGCCTTGGCAAAGCCCACGATCAGGGGCGTGTTCTCAACGCCTGGCCACAGTTTCTGGGTGCCCAGTTGGCCTTCCAGAATCCTCTCCACGTTGGCGTGCTCTTTCACGTACAGAACGCCTATTCCCCTGGGTCCCAAGATCTTGTAGCTGCTCAGGGTTGCAAGGTCCACGCCCAGGTTCTGCACGTTGAAAGGGATTTTTCCGTAGGCGTCCGACGCGTCCGTGTGAAAAACCGTCTCGGAATTCCCGTCATGGACGATGTCCACGGCCTGTTTGATGGGTTGAATCGTCCCTATTTCATGATTCACCGCGGATAGGCTCACGAGAACCGTTTCTTTATCGATGGCTTCTTTGAGTTTTTCAAGATTTATGAAGCCCTCGAAATCAACCGGAATCTTCGTTAACGCGAATCCGCGCTTCTGGAGCATTTCTGCAACGTTCAACACGCCTAAGGGTTCAACCTTTGAGATTACGATCTTCCCCTTTTTAGCATCCTTCGAGAGTAACGTTCCCATCAAGGCCAGATTGTCAGCCTCAGTTTCGCCGGGTGTAAAGTTGATTTCTTCAAGATTCCTACATCCTAGGAAACCAGCTACCTTCTGGGCCGATTGCATTATCGTTTCAAAAGCTTCCCAGCCGGGCTTGTGCGTGAGCGTGGGATTGCCAAAAGCGCGGCGGCCAAAGTACGGAATCATCGCGTGGATTACTTCATCAGGCACGATGCTCGAGTTTTCGTTGTCCAAGTAGACCTCGTACGTTAGGTTTTCATGGGCTTTCAACAGTTCCTTCACATTCTCAATCATGCTGCATTCAACCAGCTGACCAGTTTCTTCCTCGTTTCTGTAACGCAGTTCCTGCTAGAAAAACATAACCCAAAGAGAATACGGGTCACACGTAACGTTTTAAGTTGCTATTGCGCTAATCTCTGTTGAAAGATGGGAGACGGGCTCTTTCCAGTGAAAATAGCGGATTTGTCTGTACCAGAATCAATCAAAGAGATAATTATAAGAGACGGAATTGTTGAGCTTTTTCCCCCGCAAGAAGAAGCGATAAGGGCAGGGGCCCTTGAGGGAAAAAATCTTGTTCTTGCCAGTCCCACCGCTTCAGGAAAGACTCTCGTCGCCGAACTATGCGCTTTGAAGCATCTTTTGGAAAGAAACGGCAAGACCATCTACCTCACTCCGCTAAGGGCCTTGGCCAACGAGAAGTTTGACGAATTCAAGAAGTATGCCGCCCTGACCAAAAAGGATGGAAGGCACATCAGAGTAGGCATCAGCACCGGCGATTTTGACAGCAACGACCCTTGGCTCGAAAGATACGACATCATAATCACCACGAATGAAAAGTCAGATTCGCTTCTGAGGCACAGAGCCAAGTGGATGGACGAGATCTCGTTGGTGGTCGCTGATGAGGTACACTTGCTGAATGATGCTCAGCGCGGCCCAACCCTTGAAGTAGTTTTAGCCAGGCTGATGCAGGTCAACCCCGGCATTCAAATTCTTGCATTGAGCGCAACAATAAGCAATGTTGACGAGATTGCGGCCTGGTTGAAGGCAGAACACGTCACTACGGAGTGGAGACCAGTTGCGCTCAAAGAGGGAGTGCTCTTGCACGATGAGATTCAGTATAAAGATGGCGATGCTCGAAAAATAGAGAAAAGGGCGAATGATTCAGCGGCAAACTTGGTTTTGAGCACCATAAAGTGCGGGGGACAATCACTGGTTTTCGCATCAACACGGAAGAATTCTGTCACGCTGGCCAAAAAGTTCGCAGGAGAAATTGGGGAAATCCTGTCTAAACCCGCCAGGCGCTCATTGGAACACGATGCAGACAGGATCCTCGGGGCTGGTGAAAGAACGAGATTAAGCGAATCACTTGCGGAGCTCGTCAAGCGTGGCGTAGCCTTTCATCATGCGGGCTTGGGTAGTAGCCACCGCAGAATAATAGAAGATTCCTTCAGACAGGGAAAGATCAAGGTTTTAACTGCCACGCCCACGCTGGCGTTCGGCGTGAACTTGCCCGCCAGAACGGTTGTCATCCAGGACTATAGACGATACGAGGCAGGATATGGCTATTATCCTATCAGCGTCCTAGAATACAAACAGATGGCAGGCAGAGCGGGGAGACCAAAATACGACAAAGTTGGGGAAGCCATTCTAATAGCGAAAACTCCAGACGAGGCTGAGTACCTGCTGGAAAGCTACGTTCTCGCCCGGCCAGAACGCATTTGGTCGAGACTAGCAGTTGAGAGAATAATTCGATCGCACGTCCTAGCAACGATAGCCGCAGATTTCGCCCACTCGGAACATGGACTCTACGAGTTCTTCGGAAGAACATTCTACGCGCACCAATACGACACAGACGCGATAAAGGGTCTGATAGCCAAGATCCTCAAATACCTCTACGATGAGGAAATGATCGAAGTTTTCGGCGATAAAATCAACGCTACAAAGTTTGGCAGGCGAGTCAGCGAGCTCTACGTTGACCCTGCTTCAGCTGTCATTATCCGCGACTCGTTAAAGCGAGAACCTGCATGCTTGACAGAACTGAGCCTTCTCCAAATGATCGCCCACACCCCAGACATGGGACCAGTGTTGAGGCCTTATTCGGGAGAAACAGACGAGTTGGCAGTCTTCGCAGAGGAGCACAAAGCAGAGTTCTTGACAGACCTGCCTAATGAGTGGGAAGATACGGTGGCCTATGATTCGTTCCTAGGCGAAGTGAAAACTGCCATGACACTGCAAGCATGGATCGACGAGATGAGCGAAGACCAGATCATTGAAAGATTCACGGTTCAGCCCGGAGACCTTTACAGGACCATCGAGAACACGAAATGGCTGCTTCACGCCACGCATGAGCTAGCGACACTTCTGGGCAGCAAGCAAGTGATACCGCAAACCCGTGAACTCGAGGCGAGGGTAGCCAAAGGCGTGAAGAAAGAACTGCTGCCGCTTGTCAGACTGGAAGGAGTAGGGCGGGCCCGCGGGCGCATAATATACGACGCAGGCTACAGATCGATAGAGGACATTAAAAGTGCCGGCCTCGATAGCATAACAAACCTGCCGCTGATAGGACCCAGACTCGCGAAGAAGATCAAGGAACAGGTCGGCGGATTCGTAAAGAAGGAAACCTGGGAAAAACTAGAGAAAGAAGACGAATGGAAACAGAAAGCACTGACCGAATATTGAACGTTCCAGTTAGCGATTAAGCGTGTTTTGCTCTCTCTTTGCGATCACGAGTTCAACTTGCTTCACAGCCGTTCCCAAATAGTTTCTAGGGTTCAGCGCATGATCAATCTCTTCCTCACTCAACTTTCGACTGACAACCTCGTCTTTGAGAAGAATTTCCCGGAAAGGCCGTTTTTCAACGTCGCTCCTTACGGCCAGTTTTCTCAGAAGCTCATGAGCTTCTTGGCGGTTCACGCCTTTCTCTGTCAAAGCGGTCATCACTGCTTCAGACATGGCGCGCCCCTGAGTTAGCTTAATGTTCTTCAGCATCCTGTGCTCATCGACCCGCAAGTTGGCAACGACATTACTCATCAACGAAAGCATGTGATCGACTAATATGCATGCTTCTGGAATGATAAAACGCTCTGCTGAAGACTGGGTTAAGTCTCTCTCATGCCAGGTGACGATGTCTTCCAGCGCTGGAATCATGAGACCCCTGACGATTCGTGCCAGACCGCATACCGTTTCGCAGGTCTCCGGGTTCTGCTTGTGAGGCATCGTTGAACTGCCAACCTGTTTTTTCTCCTCAAACGCTTCAAAGAGCTCTGCAATCTCGGGCCTTTGTAGCTCTCGAATCTCCGTGGCGAAATTCTCAAGTGAGGAGGCAACGATTGCCAATGAGCAAACGAGTTCCGCGTGGCGATCCCGTTGCACAATCTGAGTCGAAATCTCAGCCGGTTTGATGCCGAGCCTTTGCATAACTAACTTCTGAATCTCCGTGGCATGCGGCCCGAGAGCTGCCTGCGTCCCGACAGCTCCACTCATCTTCCCAACTATCACGCGTTTTTCACACTCTTTCAGCCGCTCAATATGCCTCGAAACCTCACACTTCCAAACGGCAAACTTGAACCCCAGCGTGATCGGCAAGGCATGCTGGCCATGCGTTCTTCCCATCATCAGGGTGCCCTTGTACTGCTGGGCTTTATCCCCCAAGATCCTCTCAAAGTTGTCAAGCCTCTGCTCGATCAGACCCACGGCATCCTTCAACTGGAGCGCCGTTGCAGTGTCAACAACGTCATAGCTTGTCGCCCCAAGATGCACAAAGGCACCGCTTGATCCACTGGCTTCAGCTAAGGCTCTGACCAGAGCAGCCACATCATGCCTTATCTCATGTTCAATCTCCTTTATTCGGCTAAGTTGAACCCGCTCCAACAAGGCCGAGGCCATGATCTTCTCCGCATCTTTCTTGGGTATGTCGCCAACTTGGGCATGTGCCCAGGCCAGAGCGGCCTCGACGTCGAGCATAATTTGAACGCGCGTTTCCTCTTCAAATATCCTTTTCATCTCAGGAGTCCCGTAACGCCCTGTGTCGATAGGAAGGATGGGCAAACTGATTACACCTCGCAAGAAAATAGACGTGCTGAAGATTAATGTTTTACCTTGAAACCCGCCCGCTGAAACGTTGAACACGAGCCATACTCTAATTACTGGGACGAGGCAACTCTATGCTGATCGCATGTTGTAATCGGAAGGTCAGCTGTGTATGGGAGCAATAATCGCGGTCGTAGACAAGAAAGGGGGAGATGCAACGGGAACAGCAGTCACCATGCTCAGCGCGTTATCGTCCGCAAGTGCGGGCGCTTTCGATATAGCCTCACCGTGGTGTGTGGAAAAAGAAAAAGTGATTGATGCTCTGAGGAAACTGCATCTGAACTCGAAGGTAGTGATCGGGCGCAAATCTTCAGCAAGCCTGCACTCGGACAACCCCCAACCGATGATGCTTAAAAATGCTGCAATGGTTTTTGAGGGAAGAATATACCCCACCAGAGAGACGTCCAAGATTGAGCGTTTCGCTCTTGACCTGCAAGAGCGCGGTGAAGAGGCAGCCAAGAGCTTTGTCAAGAGATCATTCGGCGACTATAATTTCGTATTCGCTGAACCTGTTAGACTCGTTGCTGGAAGGGACCCCGTCGGCGCTTGCCCGCTTTATTACGGCGAAAACGCGGGATTCGCTGCTTTAGCATCTGAACGCAAGGCACTGTGGAAGATGGGGATTGAGAAAAGCGACTCTTTTCCTCCTGGGCACGTTGCCGTTATCCATCAAAAAGGTATCAGACTGGAACCAGCGAAAATCCTTTCCTACTCAGAACCGGCGCAGATTACGATGCGAATCGCGGCTAAGAAACTGGAAAAACTCCTTCGACATTCCGTCGCGCAGAGAGTTTCAGGTTTGAAAGAGGTGGCTGTTGCCTTCTCAGGCGGCCTGGACAGTAGCATAATAGCATCGTTCGCAAAGAAAGCCAGATGCAACGTGCAGCTGATCCACGTGAGCCTCGAGGGCCAGCAGGAAACCGTGTATGCGAAAAAAGCGGCTGAAATCCTAAGGTTGCCAATCCACATTCAATTATACAAAGAAGAACAGGTGCAGGAGAGCCTGCGAAGAGTTTTGTGGCTCATCGAGGAAGACGACCCAATTAAGACCGGCGTGGGCATTCCGATCTATTGGACGGCTGAAACGGCAGCAGAAATGGGATTCAGAGTGATGCTTGCCGGGCAGGGTGCAGATGAACTTTTCGGGGGATACAGAAGATACGTGGATGATTATTCTCTAGCCGGTGAAGAAGAGGTGAGGAAGAGCATCTTCAAAGACATTGTCGACTTGTACAAGAATAATCTGGAGAGAGATTCCAAGATCTGCAGTTTCCAAAATGTCGAACTGCGACTTCCCTTCGCAACTTTCGAAATTGCAGAATTCGCTACGGCTTTACCGGTCAACCTGAAGATTGGCCCTCAGAAGGATAACATGCGAAAACTCGTTCTGAGAAAAGTAGCGGAAAACGTGGGGCTTCCCGAACTACTCTCCAAGAAACCAAAAAAAGCAGTTCAATACGCAACTGGCGTGGGTAGAACCCTCGAAAGACTAGCCAAGAGACAGAGTGTTTCCGTAAACACCTTCTTGCACGGGGAGTTCATCACGATGTTGAAAGAGGCCGATTCCAAATGGGAAAAACAGCCGTAGTTTTTTCACCCATCTTCACGAAGCACAACCCCGGCAGGGGGCATCCAGAATCTGCACGCCGAGTAACCGCAGTTGCCGCAGAAATCCAAAACAAGAAGGAGAAGTTCGGTTCCAAGTTGCAGCTCGTACAACCTGAAAAAGCCAGTATAGAGGACGTTGAACTGGTTCATGCCGTAGAATACATCAGACTTGTCGATGCTGTTTGCAGAGCAGGCGGCGGCCCCCTAGATTCGCAGGACACCGTGGCTTCTCCAGACAGCTTTGACGTTGCACTCTACGCTGTTGGTGGAACATTGAAGGCGGTCAACCTTGTCATAGAGGGAAATGTTGAAAATGCGTTTGCTCTGGTCCGCCCGCCGGGACATCACGCAGAAAGGTTCCGCGCACTCGGCTTCTGCATTTTCAACAACGTTGCTATCGCAGCGCAGTACTTGATCGAGAAATCCAAACTGAGCCGAGTGCTCATACTGGATGTTGATGCCCATCATGGAAATGGTACGCAGAGAAAATTCTACGAAACCGACAAGGTCCTTTACGTGAGCTTACATGAGGACCCAACCGATTTTCCCGGCACCGGCTTCATGGACGAAGTCGGAGTAGGGGAAGGAGCAGGCTATAACGTCAATATCCCATTCCCCTACGGGACAGGCGACCGCGTATACCTGAGGGCAGTCAGAGAGATCTTGACGCCCATAGTGTGCCAATATAGGCCAGAATTCATGTTGGTATCCGCTGGTTTCGACAGCCACCACTTGGACCCTGTCGGGAATCTCTCTCTGTCAGCCCGATGCATTAATCAAATCTATGAAACAATAACATGTCTGGCGTCAAGAATATGCGAAGGAAAACTAGTAAGTGTCCTTGAAGGTGGTTACAACCCGAAGACCATCGGACAACTAGCGGTCACGGCGATCGCAAGAATGAGCCGCACCTCGCTGAGCATAGAGGACCGGATTCCGCCAATCAAAGAGGGCGTAACGTCTCGAGGAGAAAAAGTCATAAAGGAAACAAAGAGGATACAACGCGCTTTCTGGAACATAGATTAGAAAATGAATCAGACGTCGGCGTGAAACTTGTAAGCTATTCTATTACCTGGATTGCTGCTTCTGGACATTGAACCTCGCATGCTCTGCACACTAAGCATTCTTCAGGCTTCACAGGAGCCGATTTTCCTTCTTTCACCTCATAAACGCCAACGGGGCAAGTGTCCACGCATGTTCCGCATCCAGTGCATTTGGGGTTATCAACCACTATTTTGATCATCTTTTTCGCCTTTTCGAGTTCAAATTCTCATTCGATCTTACAGCAGAATAAAAACCTTGAGGTGAACCTCAGCGATTCCCAACATTGTTGTTCATCTACGAAAACAAAGAAGAATAATCTCCGGATCGAAGTGCTCCAGATGTTCCCCCCAGGCCTGTGGACTACAGACAAGTTTCAGTAGCGCGAGCTTTAGACTCGGGGTAGTTGCTGGATCAAAGTTTTCAAGTGACCTACTGAGTCTCTTCGCGTAGCCTCAAGAGGATTCCGCTAATCGTGGTTTCAGCCCTTTCTTTCTTGCTTTGATAGTCAGCCAGACGGTTCCGGTAGGCTTCCAAGGAGAGGTCTCCCCGGTTGTGAAGAGACTCGGCATTCTTGATGTTTGCCTTCACCTCGCCTATCTCAGCCTCAGCGACTTCGAGCTGTAACATGAACCCGGAATACTTGCCGCCGGCCGCGCGCATTCTTTCCTTTGACTTGTTCAACTCCCTCAATGCCGCTTCGAGGCGCGTCTCCAAGGTTTTCCTCATCACCTTGTACCTGCGTCTTGGAATCCGACCCTTCTCGGCCCTTGCCTCGAGAGAATCCAATTCAACATCCATTTTCTTCTTTTCCTCGTACTTGTCCACGAATGATCTGAGGAACTCGGGGCCAAGCCTCAAAGTCTCAGCGGACACGGAGGTTCGAGCCTGACCCTTGGATCTGCCCCTGGTTGCAGAAGTAACAACCACGCAACCAAGAACCGCGAGCGCCCAGACCCAAACGGTCGGACGAAAAGATGCCCACAATGGATTATAATCGTAAGAAAAAGCAACGTCGACTATGCCCAAGACAATCATGCCTTCTTGGCTCAGCGTCATCGTTTCCTGATACATGGTTTTCCCCAAACTGTAGACGCCTAACGTAGAATTGTTCTCAATAACATTTATAGTGGCGCCTTCAGGCGGAACAATCGTAACCAGTGCCTCATCAATGTAGTAATCCTCATGCTCGAACAAAGGAATATTCAAAGTAAATTCGTTTGAGCTCTGTGTGATGAAACTCCCGGGCAAAAAGTACTTCACGACGAAGCTGCCGGACTCCCCACCCGTGACGCTTATACTAAAACCAACCTCATAATGGTTCGTGGCAGCATCTATCAGCGTCAGAGGGAGCCCCCTCGCAGACAAATCCACTGCCACTGGATTGGAAGCATTAGGAGGCAGAAACACTCTGAAACTATCCAAGCCCGTCTGTGCATCATTTGTTACTTTATACGTGTCAGCACCTGTAATTTCACCGCCCGCAGTTACGGCGAAGACGCGGCTTAGTTGCGTGATCTCAACAATAGGCACCGTCGTCCCGGTTGCGTTGAAGTCAAGCGTTGCGGGCAAGCGGGTCAGTTCAGGCAGATCTTGCTGTGCATATATGGGACCACTGACAGTTCCGCCTGCGAACACTGCCCCTTCAGGAACGATTATTGAAACGTTAACGAGATCAGCATTTTTCATTAGACTCGGGTACGCTGGGAAGTCCAGCTCGTAAAGACTTGCATCCGACGAATTCTCTGTGAGAAGGCTGTTGGAAAGCACGAATGCCACCGTGAAAATCTGTGGTGCTCCATGAGGAAAAACAACGTTCACGCCGTAGAAGCCCATGTGACCATCCAAGGGGGTATTAAGAGTCACCGGAAAGGTGGTTGAATCGTTAAAAGCTACGCATTTCAGGACGTCTTGGCCATACTTGTCAGGGAAACCCATCAGAAAATTGCTCGGGGCCACAGTCATGTTGCTCAGTTCAAATGTGTCGTTTATGAAAACGTAGCCATTGTACATAATCTTCACAGTATGAAAGACTTGCCCTATACTATAATCAGCCTGCGCCTCAACCGGCCTAATCCCAATTGCAATTGAAACAAGTATTACACTAGTTATAATCAAGATCCCAAACGGCAAGGTCGCCCTTCTCACTCCATCTTCCTCCGTTTCAGCTTGCAGCTTTTTGGGTTACATATTTAATGATCAGCCCATCTGGGCTAACGTGGTCCTATAGATAGAGCCAGCTTATAAAAAAAGGTTGTTGTCAAACGAGGGCCCAGAACGTCAGACAGCATTGCGTGCCATCCACATACTCGACAGACCGTTTTCTTCAAACTTGCTCGAACAAGGCCCTACGGCTTCGCAACTAAACGCAAATCACCCATGCGTGTGTGTCTTTCATGCGGTACTATTCGCCGTGTTTAAGGTAGTAGTCGTGCTCCTTCTTCGGTCCGAAGCTTCTCAAGCCTTTATCCTTCAATTGCTCCCTGAGCTTAGCCGCGTACTGTTTTCCGATTTCTCCTCTTTTCTCCATGTAGGTGATTATTCCCTCCGCCTGCTCAGTCGTATCGCAACGGCGGAGGAAGTCTATAACGTCTGGCATGTAATGAACAAAGTATTTCGAAGACGCGTTTTCTCCACTCGGCGCATCTGTGCGCGCGGAGTTTATTGCAACAATGTTGTCATCACACTCCAGATCCTTGGAGAGGTTCGGAAACATCTTTTTCATCCTTTCCTTGTCGAAAGCCATCTGAGCACCTCCATCGGCGAACCTGTCTTAAGATCATCATGGGAAATTGTCTTATTTAACTATCCGGCGAGCTTACGCAGATTCGTGTCTTCTTCAAGACCTCTAACTCTCTCTAATAATAACATGAATACGAGAACACGTTCAAGACCCGCATGTTTGAACTGCGTTGAGAATAGCTAGTTCTAGAATGGAACAAATCGTCGTGTAGGGTTTTGTCCGAGCAGCTTCTTCAGCTCTTCAATTCGAAGACCCACGATTTGGTCACCGTATATCTCACACTTCGTCCTCAATGTGGCTTCTTCCGAGCCGGCAACTTTGATTTCAGCCTTTTCTTCGGCTGAGGATTCAGCGTATATGTGGTATGAGACTTTTCTGTTTCCCTTCTTCGTTACGGCTACTTGTTCAGCTCGCGTTATTCTGATGTTGCCTTGTCTTAGCGTATCCAGTACGTCATCAGCCTGATCGTGATAGACGACTATGTCTATGTCACTGTCGTGATGTATGGTTCCTCGCCAGACGCTGCCGACGAGTGTTGGATGATAGGCCGTTAGAAGACACATCAATCTTAGGGCTTCCGTGCGCATCTGGATCAGCCGCTTCTGTCGGACCAAGCCTTCATTTTCATCAGCTATCCTGTCAAGTTCAATAGCGACCTCAAGATTCGTGGGAAGAAGGCGAGAACTCGAGGTTTTCGCTGCTTTCAGCTTAGCCTGTTTATACTCTTTTTCGGAACCAGAGTAGAGCAGGTTCGCAGCTTCTCTGGCGATTCTTCTTCTGAGACTCAGGCTGCCGGGGTCCAAGATTTCACTCTATGTTCCAATCGCCGGCATGCGTTAGACTCAGCGTTTTATGGTCTGCTCGTATATTTCCAGCGTTCTTTCAGCTATCTTGTCCCATGTGAATTCATTCAGAACCCTCTGCCTGCCATTCTTGCCCAGCCACTTAGTCTTTTCAGGGCTTTCCAGAGTGCTGTTGATCCCCCACGCAATGTCTCCAGGGTTGTTGGGGTTCACGTGAAAACCGCATTGTTCCTCCCCGCAGCAGACGACTATTTCACGCATTCCGCTGACTCCTGCCGCGCCCACGACAACTGGGCGTTCCATGCTCATCGCTTCGAGAGCGACAATGCCGAAGGGCTCGTAGAGGCTCGGGAAAACCGCTACGTCGCACGCGGCGTAGTGAAGGATGCGTTCCTCTTCCGGTATGAAGTCGAACCTGAATTTCACGTAGTCCTGCATCTTCGTGGCTTTCACAAGGTTTGTCAGGTATTCCTGAAGGTCACCTAGGCCAACGATCACCAGCTTTGCTTTCGGCGTTTTCTGCAGCACGTGCGGCATGGCCATGATGAGTTTGTCGACGCCTTTAACTCCGACCAGTCTGCCTAGAAAGAGGATCATGAACTCATCGTCTTTTATCCCGTAGAACGCCCGGACCTTCTTTATCTGTTCGGCGTTAACTGCTTGTAGACTGTATTTTTGGGGGTCGACTCCGTTGTAGCAGACCTGAATCTTTTCTTTCGGAAACCCGAGGTTCGAGAGCTCATCTTTCATCGCGTATGAAACTGTGACTATGACGTCAGCAGCCATCGCGCAGTGGAGTTCAATATTACTCACGACCTCTGAACCGTTTCCTAGCGTCCTCCCTTTCTCGGTTGAATGTACATGGAAGGCCAGTGGCAGCCCAACTTCTTTCTTGACGGTTATTCCACCCATCGCCGAGAGCCAGTCATGCGCTACGACGATGTCGTATTTTATGCCTTCTTTCTTGATGAGTTCGTTGATGAGCTTTGAGGCGCTAAGATAGTTGTAGACGAGGATCTTCGAGAACATGTGGATGCCCCGCCCCCATTTTTTGATGTCTTCGGCAATGACGTCTGGAAGAGAATCGGAAACGTCAATATGAAGGGGCCGGTGGATCTCTATGCCTCGCCAAATCTCCCGTGTGGGAAGACTGCCGGCATCATCATTCATCGTGAAAATAGTAATATCATTATCAGACAGAACAAATCTTCGAGTGATTTCAGCTGCGTAAGTTCCCAGACCTCCGACGATCTTGGGAGGATACTCGTAAACCAGCACGGCCAGCTTCATAAAGTCACACCTACCCGCTCATCCCGGTATTGGCTTATGGTTACGAAACCGTGTTTATTTACTTTCCTAACCCATGATCACTATTTGACTGCCTGGACAGTCAGACGGCTTCGAAGTTTGCCTTCAACTCTTGTCTCATTCAAGTCCATGTGGAGGATTTTGAAGCCCTTGAAGAGTCTTTGAAGTTCTTCTTGGTCTGTGAAGTGGTGGACTATGCCTTTCTCATGACCATCTGTCTCGATGAAAGTCTCTTTGTCAATCTCAACGCCTTTTCCATAGCTATGAGTTCTTTTTGACAGGAAATCGACGAGCATGACCCCGTCTTTTCCCAGCACCCTTCCCATTTCGACAAGGGTCACTTGAATCGCCGCCAGGCTCTGATGATGAATAGCGCGAGTGCATATGACAGCGTCGAAAGATGAATCGGCGAATGGGAGGGCATTCATAACAGATCTTACGAGAGCGGCATTCACATCCTGGGCGTCGAGCCTCTCTCTAGCTATCTCTAGACCCGTCCCTGAAATGTCGACTCCGGTAACTTCGAAGCCTTTCCGAATCATGCAGACGGTGTGTCTGCCCCCGCCGCAAGCAAGATCAAGAACCCTCAGCTTGTTACTCCTGCGCAGAAAATTTGCAAAGTCAACGACAGTCTCATCTGGTTCTTCAGGACTGTACGCCTTTTCTGGCAGTATTCTGTCCCATTCAGTCAATGAGCATCACCCAATGACAACATGAACCGTCGCAGGCTATTAGAATATTCACTACGATTGGGAAAAGACTGAGTTGGACCAAGCGTGCCGCACTCGCGAGCAGAGTCGGCTTGTTTACTCGGTGAGAACAGGGAAAACTTAAAGCTTCCAGACAGGTACAGTAAGGGACTAGGAGTATGCAGTGATGAGTGTATCACCTGTAAAACGACTCATCCTTGAAACCATGTGGGTGCTTGACAAACCCGCTAAGGCGACGGAAATAGCGAAGGATATGGGAGTAAACTTTCCCTCGGTCATGATGCACATAATAGGGCTCACTCGCTTAGGCTTTGCAACATCAGCTGAGAAGGGATTCTACTTAATAACAGATAAAGGAAAGAAAAGCTTGGGATTTCCAGAAATTGATAAGGAGAAAGCAGCTGAGATCTTGGCATATTTGCCAGTAGAGAGATCATTTCATTTTTACGCTGACTTTGGAAAACCACTGGACGTTCGCGCTGCGAGCCTTCAGGACTTCTGCGAGAAAATCATGACAGTGGACGCGGGTTCGATCGAGTTTCACACCAACCGCGGAGACTTTGAACCGTGGTTCAACGGGTTGGGCGATACCGAATTAGCCCGCAAGATGCTGTTCATTAGAGAACAGAAAATGCTCAGCGAAGAGCTACGACGGAAGATTCATGACACCGTGAAAAACCGCTTTGAGGAACTGTCAAAGATCAAAAAACAAGCAGACAGAACCGCATGATTTGACCGAGACTGCTTCAGGCTCCTTGAAAACGTTCTTTGAGCATGCCCAACACCCGTTGCAGAGTAGTGTATTCCATCTCGTCAGGGCCTAATCGAGCTGGTTCAAACGGGCCCATGTTTCTTAGCATCGATCCAAAGCTCACGGCCTCGCTTCTGGCAAGGTCAAAGGCTGGGTCATCGACCAAGTCTGCTATCATGGGCTTCGCACGCGCTATAGCTTCCGAAACGATCCCAAAAATCATTAAGCTATTAGCCGCTATAGGCTGGATTAATGGTGGACGTGCTCATGGACGATTCTAGGGTGATTTCAACGAAGGTTCCTGATGCCGTTTACAAAGAAATGCTCATACGCGTGCCAGAAGGAGGCAGAAGCAACTTCATTCGAGACGCAATCATGGAGAAGCTGCAGAAAACCCCAAAGGCAGACAAGATCTTGGAGCTGGAGCGACGGGTCGGCAAAATAGAAGCGGAAGTTTCAGAGGTGAAAAAGTATCTTGCAGACTTGGAGCTCCTAACCTACGATCGCGGAAAAATGAACCCCCACACCTTCTGTATAGACGAGATAGATCACAAGCTAATAGACTATCTCATGCACTATAAGGGCGGAACCACACCAGAACTTGCAGACTATCTCAAAACGAACAGGTGGCTAGTCCTCAACAGACTCAGGGGAATACAGAAAGCTTCAAAAAAGCAGCTTGGAAAATCGATAATAGACTACTATGCCGGAGAGAAGTCGGGCAAGAAAAAGGCTTGGTGGATAAGCGAAGAACTGGTTGAAGCATAGCCAGTAACGACACCGTAACCATTAATTCCGTTCGCCTAACTCTGACCTACAACGGGCCCGTAGCCCAGCACGGATTAAGGCGCCGAATCCGAAAAGGATGCGTAAGCCTCCGGGCACGACGCAAGTGGAAGAAAGCCGGAGAACCGGGGTTCAAATCCCCGCGGGCCCGCCAATTTCGGTTTCGAGTCCAAATGCGAGCCGTTGGTTTTTAGCTCGAACCCCAAGGAAAAGGTTGAAACAGAATAACTAGAAGATTTTCAAGACATGTGGGTGAGAAACAAATATGATCGTTATTCAATTCAGATCTGTTCTTCATGATCGACGAATTAGTCAAGAAGTACTATTTGGACGCGGGGACGAGAGAGTGGAGTAGATTTGTCAGTATTCCCTATCAGCGATTGGAATTTGACACGGGGGATGTATCATGCCTGAAAGCGTCTTGGCGCGCGCTGAGAATGCACATGGGGAGAGGCGGTGAGCTAGAAACTCGTCAGCTGGGCAGAAGGACGAATCTTTGCAATATTTCTCTGTTCCTGACTTCGGGGTGGAATAGCACACCGTAGATTTCCTTTTCCTTGTGTTTTAGGGCTTGCGCGCATTTCTCTGATTTTGCTAGTACGTCTAGTTTCTTGGACGGTTCGATGGAACAGCAGTGAAGTTCATAGGCCCTGAACGATGAAGAGAATAGCGGGTTCTCCTTCACCGTCGTAATTTGCACCATCCCTATCTCTAAGGATCTCGCTAGGGAAGAGCCGAAGATGAGACCGATGGTCTGCATGCCCGCACAAATTCCCAAGACAGGTTTTTCGCAGGCGTTTATCCACGCAAAATCCTCTACGCGGGTCAAGACTTGACTGTTTCTAAGCGCATTGCCCGACAGTATAATGCGCGCACAATTGTCTATGTCTGTTTGGCCTAGTTCAGAATAGTGTTTTATCGTGTATTCTTCGAGGTCTTTGATCGCCGAGGCTATGGGTAGAACGAATTCGTAGGTTCCGAGAGAATCTTTCCTGTAGTTCATGTCGACGATCAGTATCATTTTTCCGTCAACCTCGCCTTACTGATTTGGAAAACTCCGCTGTTTCCTTCGCTTTCAACGGCAGAATTCAGGATCTCGATCCTTTTTTTGAACAGTGGAGCGTCTAGGACTGTAGTCTCTATCTCGCCGCCTTCTCCTGAGGGGCTTATTCCATACTCTTTCTGAAGCTTCAGCAGTCTCGTTACCAGTTCTTTGTTTAGCTCTTTTCCGAGCCACGATTCGTCTAGCGGGTAAGCAAAGATACCCGAGATGATCACTTTGAAGCTATTGCTCATTATTTCTTCTAGCAATTCTCGCTGGTCTTTTTTCCACAGAGGATTGTAACACCAGAGGCCAAGCTCGTGGCATGTTTTTTGAATTCTCTCTGCTTGATAAACTGACTCTACGGCCCCGGTGACGATTCCTCCAATCTTGAACTCCTCGTGAGCTCTTTTTATCGCATGTTTCAGGTCTCTCAGCTCCTCCTCCTTCGCGCCTTCGGTCAATTCGCGAATGAGAGGCAACCCGAGGGCTTTGGCCTGAAGTCCCGTTATGCCTATGTTTGGAGTGTGAAACATGTAACTCTCCCTGTTCTTGGAGACTATGGATATCAGGCAGACTACCTCTTCCTTCTCTGCAGTCTTAAGCAGGGCAAGTGTTGAATCTTTACCGCCTGAAAACAGGACTCCGAATCTCATAGATTAGTCTAGTTTCCAACGCACTTATTAACAATCTTCAGCTTCCATGGACATTTTCCGACTGAGTGATCCATAGGCGTATGCGGCACATCGACGCCCTGGAATAACCAGAATAACATGCGAAGCTTAAGCATTGATCAGACCTAGAAATCGGTCCAGTCGCGCGCGTTACCTGCCCCAAGCTGGATGAGCAGCCCGCACTGATGGACGCTCAACACAACCGTGCTGAGAGCAGCCCACGGAAAAGAAAATCAGCGCTTAGCCGGGATTATTTCAACCCAGTACCCGTCTGGGTCTTCGATGAAGTAGATTCCCATAGTCTTGTTTTCGTAGCAGATGCACTTCATCTTTTCATGCAACGCGTGGGCCTTCTCAAAATCGTCGGTGGTGAACGCAAGATGGAATTCGTTGTCACCCAGGTTGTATGGTTCTTTCCTGTCCCGTAACCACGTCAGCTCGAGTCTGTGGGGAGTTTCCCCGTCGCCCAGGAATGCGAGCGTGAAACTCTTGTCAGGTGCCTCAAACCTGCGGATCTCCTTCAAGTTCAAAGCCTTCTTGTAGAAAACGATGCTCTTCTCCAGGTCCAGCACGTTGAAGTTGTTATGTGCAAACTTGAAAATCACCTGTCATTCCTCCTGTACGTTCTTTTGGAAGACAGCAATCCACGAACCGTAAAGTGTTTCCTCTCCCCTAATTTGGCCTCTTGTAGTCTTTAAACTTGTTCGCGCGCGCATTTGACCGTCTCTCGTGATGCGGTCTTCGCCTATTTTGATGGTTTCAGGCTCTTCCTTCTTCAGGATGGCCTCCAGTTCTTGGGGGTCAAGCTCGTTTATGAGCTTCAGTATTTCCTTCTTTGCAGATTTCAGATGTTTTTGCAGCAATCGCTTGTCTCTGTACATGATTCCCGCTAGGGGACAGATTTTTTCCATTTTGATGTACCATTCAACCTTGCCGGTCTGCTTGTTCACGTCGAAGGTTACGGGTCCTGCTACGCACGTTTCCGGTTTCACTGGGTGAACCAGGCATTTCCCAGCCTCTTCGTTGTAGAACCCGCAGAAGCCCTCTGCATCCTCTTTCGGAAAGACATACTCTGTCCTGGCAAACGCGTTCGCGATCGGAATGTTCTCTTTTTCCAAGTAGGCCTCTATCGTTTTTCTTCGCTCCTTCGTGATAGGCGGTCTTGGGCCAAAGCAGCAGCTTGAGCTGCCGTGACATCCGGTGCAGGTTTCGAAGAAGTTGCTCTGTCTGGCGCTTTCGCCAGTGTGGTGCATGTGATTCTTCTCCGTGATTCTCTCAGAAATAAGGCTGATTATCCGTGAGGCTTCCTATAAGTTTTGAGTACACGCTGACTATTGCCTCTTTCAGGTCTACCTTCTGGCTCTTAGCTTGAACATTCTTACGTATGCACTCTGACAGACTTCCATGTTCCATCCTCTTCTGCACCGTTGGAATGTACCTCTTCTCGTCGGGAGTCGCGTTTTCCCAAGCGATCTGAAGGAGACCTCGGCAAGTTTCGCGCGCTGTTTGAACTGTGGGATTCTGAACCTGGCTGTCAAGTCCGCCCCTGACTATGGAGTTGAAATCTCTTACCAGGACCTGCTGAGACGGCAGCTCCAAATCCTGCTCCATCAGCCCCCTCGCCAACGCCCGGACGAAGCAACTGAGTGCCACGTCCGATTTTATGCATTCTTGTTCGTCCATCACCCTGATCTCAAGAGCCCGCCGGTCAAACCGAAAGATTACGCCTCGACTGTTGACCCAATCCCTGCTTAGAATGGTGCTATCGGCTCCAGCGGCAGCCAGCTCCTGCGAGTACTTGCCGATCACTTCCTTCTTATATTGGCTAAGAGAGGACACATACTCTGGAATCACGTTGCCTGTGACGGAGGGGATTTCCTTCTGGTTTTCCCTGTAGAAACGCAGTCTGTTGTCGACGTCTTCTCCGAATCTGCCTTCATAGATCGGGGAGGAGGCCGCAAGTGCCGGTAGATAGGCACAAACGTATGTCAGGGTGTTATGGAGCAGAACGGCACTTGGTTCGTTCGAGTATGGAAGATTCAGCTGGAAGCTCTGGATGTTGAGCCAACCGTGGCGCTTGAGGTTGAAGTTCCTGCTATACGCCTCGTAGATCTGTCTGTGTCGATGAGGCCAAACACCCGTCTCTTCAAGCCTGAGCAGCGGATGCATGCCTGTTCCCATCAGGCTAGCATGGTACTTGCGGTGCAGAAGATCCTGAATTGTTGACACCGCCTCCTGCAAGGTCTCCTCGAAGTCGGCTGGCGACTCAAATGGACCGTTAGGCTTGATTTCCATCACGTGTAGCTGAAGCTCTTTTCCGAATGTGAATTTCGGGAGTTCGATGAAGTTGACGATTCTGCCGTGGAAATCCTTGAGGACCCTGTCCATGATGGGTAACGCTTTCAATTCGTGGTTCACTATTGAGAATTCGTGTTCTGGACCTAGCACCTGCAGGGTCTTGTACGTATCGGTTCCCTTTCGCTAGAGCAGTTGTCCGAAAATTGAATATAAACGTGTAGTTAATCTTAAATAGCCGGCCATGATACCGTGTTTTCAATCATCTGGTGTACAACGAGTGCTGGTTGTCTCAAACATCAACCTAGCAAGAAGCAAGGCTACGATGAGACCAACGACGTTCCTGAGATCTTCAATCAAAGATTTCATTCTCAACCTTAACAATGATTACCGCTACTTGAAGACGGGATACTACGTTTCGATGCATGCAGAAGTGCTGGGCAACAGGGTGATTCCGTCGAGTGAAAGCATAATTGACGCCAACAGGACGCCGATCCTTCTGCTTAAGGCTTCTAAAGCTGGGATCCCAACCATGCCCTATCTGGTGACCGATTCTGTAAAGCGTATTATGTCAGCCTTCAGCTTTCCGGTCGTTGTCTTTGCTGTCAACCCGTTCTCCTATGACGGGTTCAGGACCGCAAATAATAAAAGCGCACTATATAGAGCTGTTAAGAGTCTAGGCATGAACTATAAGTTCACAGTCTGTGTGCAGCCTTTGAGGGGGGAGATCGTCTCATTCAAATCTATCTTCGGCAAGTGCGAGCAGGACCAAGCCTTGCAGGAGATTTCCGAGAAGGTCTACGGGGTTTTCGGCATTCCAATCTGTAAGTTACATGCCCAACGTGTCGGCCACGCGGCCTTCTTGTGCGGGCTCCAACCTTTGAAAAAGGAGGAAGTTGACTCGCAGGATCTGAAACTGATCATGGAAGAGATTTCTCAGATGTCGAACTTGGGTGAACACTTGGTTGGCTAAGATAGCCTGCTTCGTCGAAAAATACAATTTTTCCGATCCGAGAGAGGAAAAGGCACTTCAGAACTTCAAACAGGCAGCCGCGAGGCTGGGCCACGAATTTGACTTCATGTTCAGAGAGAACGTTTCAGCAATCCCGCAGTACGATGCAGTTTTCATCAGGGCGACGACGGATCCACTGTTCACGGCATACGTCGTGTCCAGAACTGCATCTGAGCTCGGCCTGAGGGTGATTGACGACCCGAAGTCGATTCGGATCTGCGGAAACAAGATCCATCAGTACTCACTCTTCGAAAAGTACGGCATTCCCCATATACCGACGCTCTTCATCAACAAGGAGGAATTTCATCACAGGCAGATACTGGAGATCTTCCGCGAATTCGGAAAACCCGTCGTGATAAAAGCACCGTACACGAGCTTCTCAAGATACGTGGAAAAAGTGGCGTGTGAGACAAGCTTCCGCGAGGTCGCTTTAAGGTTTTTCAGAAAGTCTGATGTTCTGACCGTGCAGAAGTTTATGCCTACGGCCTTCGACTGGAGAGTTGGCGTCTTGAACGACGAGATCCTGTACGTCTGCAAGTACATGATCCCGAAGGGCAGGTGGAAACACGGTGCCAAACTTAGAGGCAAGCCCACAGTCATCTGGGGGAGGACTTTCTCGATGAAGAGGGAGAACGCTCCCGCAAAGCTGAAGGAAGTAGCCTTGAAAGCGTGCCAGGTCATCGGCCACGGGCTCTACGGAGTCGACATCAAGGAAGCGAACGGAGAATACGTCGTCGTCGAGGTCAATGATAACCCGAGCATCTATTCGGGCTACGAAGACCTGAGAAACAAGGACTTGTACGGAAAAATCATCGCATACCTAGCCGACTGATCCAGAAATGGGCGCGGCGGCCAAGGCAAGATGCAGTTTCGGCGGCACATCCGTTGACCAAGCAGTTTATTAGAGCCCTGAACTGAATCTGTCTTCGGAAGTGCAGATATGGCGCACATCGCCGTTATGGGATCGGGCCGAGTAGGCGGCGAAGTTGCTTTTACCCTCATCTTCGAAAGATACGTGACCGAATTGTCCCTGGTTGACGCTGCGCCGGGCGTTGCCGATATGACCAAGGAAGAGATGCACCATGCCATCGCAAACCATGGTTTTGACATAAAAATAGACGCGTACACGAAGGCCAGCCAAGTTAGCGACGCTGACTTGATAGTCGTCGCCGCGGGCTTTCCAAGAACACCCGACATGAGCAGGAGGGACCTTGCCGCGAAGAATGCGAGCGTAGTCAAGCAGATCGTTGAAGACTCGTTGGACAAGAACCCTAAGGCATGGTACTTCGTGATCACGAACCCTGTTGACGCAATGACCACGTTGGCCAATAAGGCGGCTCAAGGCAAAAGGCAGGTCATAGGAACAGGCACAAACCTTGAAACATCAAGGTTCAGAACCATACTGAGCAGACGGCTGGACGTGCCCATCGGTTCGGTTGAAGCGTTCGTAGGCGGCGAACACGGGGAAGCGGCAGCCCCTCTTTGGAGCACAGTCAAAATCAATGGGACAGCACTGGACGAGTATTTGAAGAAGACCAGAAAGACCCTAGACAAAGCAGAGTGCGAAAACTACGTGAAAGAAGTGAGCAGAGAAATCATACGTTTCCTCGGCGGAACGAGACACGGCCCGGCAGGCTCTTTCATCGAGATAATCCGTGGAATAATGCTGAACACTGGGAGAGTGATGAGTTACGGAAGGCTCAGGGAGTTTGATAATGTGCCTGAACCCGTCTACGTAACAGTGCCAGCAAGAATTGCCCGCTCACTTGGGCCTGACATTTGGGATCTTCTGACCGAGCCTGAGAAGACTGCGATACGAGAAGCCGCCGTGGCAATCTACAAGACATACTGCGGGGCCAAAGGAGAAAAAACATGGTGCTGAAAGATGTCGTCGAGGACTATGACTTTTCCGGAACTATATCCGTCAACGACCTTGTCTTACAGATGGAAAAGGCTTGGGGTTTCACCGCTGGAAAATTGGCTACAGGCGTAAACGTCCTACAGCACATGATCAAGACTCCTAACTGTGTCAAGTTTCTTTCCTTCACCGGCAACTTGGTGGCCACTGGAGCCCGAGGCGCCTTAAGAGAGCTCGTTAAACAGAAACTCGTCGACGCGGTCATCACAACCTGTGGAACTGTCGATCACGACGTTGCAAGGAGCTGGAAGAAATATTATAGAGGCTCATTCGTCATGAACGACGCCAGGCTTCATGAAGAAAACATAAACAGGCTTGGAAACGTCCTTGTTCCCAACGAGAGCTATGGCATAATAATCGAGCAGAAAATACAGGGCTTGCTGGAAACCCTGTGGAAAGAAGGAGTCAGAGAGGTCTCAAGCAGGCAGCTCTGCCAGGAGATTGGAAAGCGCGTGTGCAACGAGAGCTCGATTCTTTTTTGGGCAGCTAGGAACAACATTCCAGTCTACGTGCCGGGCATCACGGACGGCGCGGTCGGCTATCAGGCATGGCTGTTCTCGCAGGACCACGATTTCAGGATTAACTTGCTTAAAGATTCGGGGGAACTGAATGACACCGTGTTCGGGGCCAAGAAGACGGGCGCGCTGATCATAGGCGGCGGAATCTCGAAGCATCATACGCTCTGGTGGAACCAATTCAAGGACGGGCTGGACTATGCCGTGTACATAAGCACGGCCGATGAATCGGACGGCAGCCTCTCAGGTGCGAGACCGCGTGAAGCCGTGTCTTGGGGGAAGATCAGCGCGAAGGCAAAGCGAGTCATGATTGAGGGTGACGCCTCGCTAATACTTCCGATAATGGTCGGAGCACTTGTCCACAGGCTGAGGGGTAAAGCTAAGCGAGACCCTTGAACATCCATGAGAAGTCGGGCGCTTTTCGCTTGATCTTTATTCGCTCGTTGAGCGCGTGGGTTATCAGTGGCAGAGCGATTGTCGCGTCACAGTAGCATACTGCCCTCTTGCCTTTTTCGTCTATTTTGCCCCAGCTTATTGCCTCTTCGAGCGTGCAGCCTGATAGGCCACCCCATTGCGGCGAATCAGTCGTGATCTGAATCGCGTAGCGATGTGGATAGTAATATTCCTTTATTCCTTTTCGAAGATGACCCTTTCTTCCGGGGACGCCCTCGTCCATTGTCTTCGGCGAGACGGATATGGCCAGTAGTTGGGTGAAGTCTTTGGGGACGCCTCCGCCTATGTAGATTACGCCTACTTCTTTTGTCTTCTCGCCTAGGCCGACGAACTGGTCAAACTCTTTGACTGCGTCTATCATGATCGGGTGTCCCTGGTTTTTGGCCATCAGGAACGTCTCTCCGTAGGCGCTGTCCGTTATCGCGGGGCAGAAGACTGGAACGTTGTTCGATGCGGCCGCTGCTACTATGCTCTTGACTTTCTTCTTGTTCAAGTATTTGCCCATCAGATGCAGGAGTTCTGCGGAGGTGTATGGGAAATCCTTTTTTACGGTCATGAGAAAGTCGGTTATGAGCAGTTCCATCTCTCGGTAGTCTGTTTCTTTTCCGTAGACGTCGTAGTACCTGTTCACGTCTGCCTCCAACAGTTCCTGGTCGTTGACTTGATGCGCGCCCTGCCAGTAGCCCAAGCCCATCGCGTCAACGATGTCCTCAGAAACGTTGGCGCCCGTCGAGACGAGCACGTCTATGTAGCGGTTCTCGATGAGCCAGTTGACGATTTTCCACTGTCCAGCCGTGCTCATCGAGCCGGAGAAACCCATGATGATCATCAGGTCCTCCTCTTTCAGCATCGATTCCCAGACTTCGACCGCTTCGCCGAGCTGTCGACCCTGGTAGGCCGTCCTGCTCATCTCGGCTAGAAGGTCTGAGACACTCTTTCTCTTGACGTCGATTGCTTCAACTCTGCGCTTGAAGTGGGGGCTGCTCATGATTCTGCACCTGTTTTTAGATTGGTTGACCACTATATGAGATTTCTTGTTTTGCGCTGATGACCCTGACGTCAGAGCGCGAGCTATCTGTATTTTGGGCTGAAAACAAGTCAAAATACACCTACCCTTCTCTACCGGTCGTTTTTTGCGGTGCCACGCATTGGTCCTCGTGTGCGGGGGTTGAACATCTTCTTTGACTCGAGCGTGAACGTGGGCCAGCTGGCTACAAGCTTGGCGAAACTGACGAGAATTTGACGTTCTCCGTAGAGGCGTCAAAGCGGCGGGAACGCTGACGCGCGCCGCTGCTCTCGTCGTGATCGGTGCCGATGCTGACCTGATAGGCATCTGCGCGGCGGTTGAGATCATGAAAATGCAGCGCAGTCTCTACATTCTTTCTGGGGCGAACACGCCGATCAGGCTTAGTGCGTTCCACAGTACGATTCTTACCGCGTCCACGAGGGCGAGTCTTGCGTCGCTTAGTTCGTGTGGTTCGGCTTTTATCACTGGCAGGGCGTTGTAGAAGGTGTTGAACTTGTCGGCCAAGGCGTTGGCGTAGTCGGCGATCGCGTACGGTTTGAGGTACTCTGCTGCTTCGGTAAACGTGCCTGGGAAGCTTGCCAGTGCCAGGAGTATTTCGTGTTCCAGTTTTTCTTTCAGGAGTTCGCATGCGGGTTTTTCGGGGTTTCTTTCTGCCTTGCGCAGGATGCTGCAGGCTCTTGCGTGGGTGTATTGAATGTAAGGGGCGCTGTTCTTCTCGAAGTTGAGCACTCTGTCCCACGTGAACACGACGGGTTTTGAAGTGTCAACCTCCACGAGCGCGTAGCGTACGGCCCCTATGCCGACGAACTCTGCTATGTTCTGTTTTTCCCTTTCTGACAGTTGGGGCGAACGCTTCGAGACTTCTTCGAGGGCTCGTTTGACCGCTTCGTCCATCGCTTCGTCGAGTGTTATGTAGTGCCCCCGCCGGCTGGACATCTTGTAGCCTGGCAGCGTGACGAGGTTGTACGCGAAATGAACCAGGTTGTCCGCGTACGTGCCGTAGCCCAAGGCGTGCAGCGCGATTTTCAGCTGCAGTTGAGCCAGGTTCTGTTCCATGCCTATGACGTTGATGACTTTGTCGGCTCTTTCAAACTTCCACAGGCTGTAGGCCACGTCTCGAGTCGTGTAGAGCGTTGTGCCGTCCGCGCGCACGAGCGTGAGGGGCGGGACCTTGTAGTCCTCTCTCAGGCCGAGCTTCGTTCGCAGGCCGAGCTCGTCGACGACCTTCTCGGCGTCAAACTCTGAGACTCCGCCCTCGGCGTACGTGTACGGTGACTTTTCCAGTTTCCTGAGCACTTGGCCGACGTGGTTGCTCCAGACGAAGTCGCTTTCCCAGTCCCACGAGTCGTAGGAGACGCCTATGCGGTCGAGCGTTTTTCTGAAGCCGTCCAGGCATAGCTCGGTGACTTCTCTGATGAGCTTCCGGGCCTCGGGATCCCCGGCCTCGTAGGCCCGGTTCAAGCGGCTGATCGCATCCTCCGGGTTCTTGTCTTTGCCTGTTTTTTCGAGGAGCGCGTCGAAAAGGTCGGGGAATCGGTCCTTGAGTTCAGCGGCGATTGATACCCACTCGTCCAGATCTCTGTTTGTTTTCGTGATTTCTTCCTCGGCCTGAACTGCCTTTGCACGTTCAAGCTCCTTCTTCAGTCGGTTGATCTCGATGAGACAACTCGTTATCGTGTAGATTGTCCCGATGAAGTGGTCCGGTTTGGCGTCCGGTCTCGGTCTACCCAGCTTCTCGTAGCCGTACGCGATTACCGAGGATTGGCGTCCCACGTCGTCGATGTAGAAGTGGCGGAAAACCGCGTGTCCGCGCGCTCTGAGCATGCGGGCGACCGTGTCGCCGAGCACGGGGTTTCGGGCCTGGCCGATGTGTATGGGGTGGAGCGGGTTGACGCTGGTGTGCTCCACGATGATCCTGACGGGGTGATCGGTCTTGACGAGGCCGTATTCAGCGTCTAACCGTCTTGCTGACTCAAGAGTCAGAGCGGCGAGTCGTTCGAAGCTCACGTGGAAGTTTATGTACCCGGCGCCTGCCGGAACGATTTTTTCTGTGAGCCGAAGCCTCGACTTGTCGACTGCCTTGATAAGCTTCTTGGCCAGGTCGATGGGCTTCTTGTTGACCTTCTTGGCGAATTCTAGGCATAATGAAGAGGCCAGCTGACCATACTCCGGGCTTGACGGTCTCTCTAACGCCAAGCTCGTGATCTGGATCTCGGGGAACAGTTTCTTGAAGGCCTCCCCTAAAGCTTTCTCGCATTCACTCCGGAATTCCGCGAACGGGTCGACAGAAGCCATCCTCATTGCCCCGGTTTCGGTCTTGAGCGTTCCAAGTTTTAAGAGGTGAGGTTATATTTTAATCTGAAAACTGATAGTCTATCCCTCTAGGGTGCTTGAAGCGCATGAAGACGAAGATAATCTTTTCATCGCGGTGCCTGGGCTACGGACATTATCACGTTGAGGGGCCTGACAGGGTCAGAAAGGCGGCTGACGTTCTGAAGAACCTCGGCTACGATTTCATAGAGCCTGAGCCGGCCAGCGAGGATGACCTACTAAGGGTTCATGACATCGACTATGTTTGGAACGTCAAGAAGAGCCTGGTTGATGATCCGGACACGCCGGCGTACGACAATATCTTTGAGTTTGCGAGGCTTTCAGCGGGCGGCGCGATACTCGCGGCCAAGACTCACGGGTTTTCGATCATGAGGCCGCCGGGGCACCATGCGGGCAAGAGCGGCGCAGCCCTCGGAGCCTACACGCGCGGTTTCTGCTACTTCAACAACGTCGGCGTGGCCGTCCGGCACCTGAACAGGCCGACGTTGATATTGGACATCGACGGACATCATGGGAACGGAACGCAGGAAGTCTTTGAGCGAGACGCCAAGGTGACTTATCTCTCGCTGCACAGGTCTCCGCATTATCCAGGCACCGGCGAAGCCAGCAGGGGCAACATCTTCAACTTTCCGTTGTGGGCAGACTGCGGAGATCAGGCCTACTTGGAGACCCTTGACGGTGCCCTCAAAATGGTTGACTCTGGTACGTTTGAGGTCGTAGCCGTCTCCGCCGGTTTTGACACGCACGAGGGAGACTTGGCCTCGCTCGGACTAACAGAGAAGAGCTACAGGGAGATTGGAAAACGGATTGCAGGCCTGAAGAAGCCCACGTTCTTCGTCTTAGAAGGCGGCTACAACGGCGAAAACAACGGAAACGCCATTCACAGCCTGCTGGAAGCCTTCGAAGCCTAGGCTTATTCCCGTTTCAAGTTTGCCGTTTTTCTCTGCTGCTTTTCCCGGTCATGAAACGTGGTTATGATGACCACGGCTGCCAAGATCAGGGCCGCTGCGACCACGTTTGTCGGGGTGATCGGCTCACTTGCCAGTTTCCACCCTAGGAGCATCGCCACGATCGGGTTAACGTAAGCGTACGTTGAGACTTGGGACGGGGGCACGGTTTTCAAGAGCCAGATGTATGAAGTGAAACCCACCAGTGAGCCAGCCACGACAAGATAGACCCAAGAAGCCGCAGAGAGAGGAGACACTGAACCCAGACTGATGTGGGTCCATTCGCCGGCAACCAGACTCGCCACGAGTAGCAGCAGACCGCCCGCAATCATCTCCATGGCAGTTCCGAGCAGGGGCGAACACGACAGCTTAGCTGAGCGCGAGTAGAGTGAACCGTTAGCCCATAGGAAGGCGCCGAAGACAAGGATCGCGGCGCCCGTAACGTTTATGCTGCCCGCGCCCATGCTCCCCATGCCGCTTACGAGAAGAAGCACGCCTAGAAAGCCCAGCACCACGCCCCCGATGACCCAGGGGCCTGGTCTGGACCGGCTCCATGCCCAGCCGAGCAGCACTATCCACAACGGGACGGTTCCGACCAGAAGAGACGTGAGTCCTGAAGGAACCCACTGTTCCGACCAAACGACGGCGCCGTGCCCGCCCAGGAGCATGAGGCCACCGGTCACGAACATCTTACCCCAGTCCATGCGGTTCTCACCTGCGGCTCCGTGCAGCCGAGTCAGAGAGTAAAGTATCAAACCGGCGACCAGGAACCGTGTGCCAGCCATGAAGAAGGGCGGCAGGGACTCTTCAACGAAGCTGATGGCCAAGTAGGTGGAACCCCAAATGAGATAGACCGCCGCGAACGCAGAGATCACCTTCACCCTCAAGCTCACCACAGGACCTCACCGACGGAAAAAACACCATAAACGCCGAGCAGATTTAGACCTTTTGCCCCCCACAAGCAGCTACCCATATGCCGCAGATCACCAGAAAGTCTTTCAGAAGAACAGGAAATTCGTTGTTAGCGGGCCCGCTGGGATTTGAACCCAGGATCTCCGGCTCCGCAGGCCAGTGTCCTAATCCAGCCTAGACTACGGGCCCCTAGACCTGAACGACAGGTCCTTCTAGGTTTGGGAGCCAAGGTATAACAGCTTTTGCTTCTTGAATAGTTTTCCGCCGTCATGGTATTCGCCCGTCACGAATTCAAATCCGAGTTCTACCAGCTGGACTGCTTCTTGCGCGGTCTTTGCTACTTTGCATATGTATTTGTCGTCGCGGTCTTGGAAGATGCTGTTGGTCAGCTGCACGTAGAGCACGCGCTCAACTTCGCTTCCTTTAGACTTTACAGAAAAGAGGGGTTAGGTAGCCCTATCAGGGGAGGGACTATTGCTATTGCCTCGATTTCCACTTTGAATCCGTCATATAAAATGACCTGAACTGTGCTGCGTGCAGGCTGGTTAGTTGGGAAGAATCTTGCATAGACTTTGTTCATCTCTTCAAAATCTTTGAAGTCCGATATGAATACGGTCGTCTTCACAACGTGTTCCATGGAGCTTCCACCAGCTTTGAGAATACTCATCATGTTTGTCAAAGCTTGTTCCGTCTGCTCTTTGATTGAACCGCCTTTCAACTTGCTGTTTGCAGGGTCAACTCCGACCTGTCCCGCGATGAATAAGAAATTTCCTGCCTTCACGCAATGCGAATATGGTGCGGGCGGCTTCGGAAACTTATCAACCACTATAACTTCTTTTTTCATATCTATCAACCCTCATTCATGGCAATCCAATATAGAGATCCATTATTCTTTTAAAGTTTGGTGAAAGCTTGAGACGAAGTCAAAAACAGGGATTTTTCTCCTATACTGTAGTATATGGGGTTTTCCCTGTTTGAAAAATGCTCATAGCGTGTTCTGCAAGCATTTTATAGCAGTTTCTCTATCGAAGCCAACTTCACCACGTGTCCCCACATGTGAACAGACACATCGCCTGTTTTGTTAGCTGTGAAACGAACTCGCAGACCATCTACTCGAAATTCTTGAGGCATGTTCGATGGATCATATTGCTTGCCATCGTCGGCGACTATGCCGTAGAACCCTCCCTCGAAACTCAAGTATTTGACTGTTCCCTTCTCTTGCTTTGAATGCAAGTTGTCACCCAAAAAGGAGAATTGCGAAGCGCAATATATAGGTCTAAACGAAAATCCTTTTAGCAGGTTCCAACGATAAGATTGGTCAGGTGATATATTTGCCAGAGCCAAAATTTGAATGGTTCAAAGACAAGGCAGGAAAATTCAGATTCCATCTGCTAGCAGCCAATGGAGAGATAATTGCAGTAAGCGAAGGCTACTCCTCAAAAGAAGCATGCGTGAACGGCATCGAATCAGTAAAGAAAAACGCCCCGATTGCCAAGATAGTAGAAGCCAAAGCATAGCAAAATTGCAAAGCTACCTCCACTTTCTTTTTTCTGGTTTGGATAAGGCTTAACTCCCCCCCTTTTAGGAACGCAGAGTTCTTGTTTTCAATAATGCCTCAATAGGAAGAAAAATAGAAAAGGGGGTTAGAAGTATTTCTTCGTGGCAAATGCAGCTATCGTCGGTCCCAGGATAATTGCAACAGCTATTATCGCAGCAGCTGTAACTATCCCTTCATTGGAGAAAGCAAAAGCACTCAATGCCCATTTTGCGATAGCAAAAGCTATGACGGTAAAGACTATAGCGATGAATAAAGCCAAGAAGCTCATTGCCAACTCCTTGATCGTGGAAACCGCCTTTTTCTCAGTCATTTTACATCAAGCTTCTACTCCTTTGCTTATCATATACATGACTTGTGTTGCGATCGCCTTTCAGTTCAACAGAATTGATAACGCTCCCGAATTGTAGTTCAAAGTCTAGAGTTTGGGTTTGGGGATAAAACTTTACCTCCTTCCTTCTATAGTAAGCGCGCGCGCCAAAATTCAATTTCAAAGTTCACGAGAAATTTAAGAATTTCTCGACTCAAGTCCTCGGTCACATTCTAATCTGTCTCGGAATATGCTTGCTGAAAGATTATTCCAATTTTTGAAGACATGCTTTTAGCCTAATCTAAGGATATCCATTCTCGGGAGAGAGGAGAAAAGAAGGATGTTTGACAACGTGTTTTCTAATGCATCACTAATGCTCGCGCTCACGTTCCTGTCGATGTTGGCTTTGATAATCATAATCGGTGCTTGGTGGGCGCGCCAAAAATAGAAGAAGGCAAAAACAATGCAACTAGGCAGTCTAGCTAAATACCGAAAAAGGAAATACTCGCAGAAGACACTCGTCGAATACGACCAAAAGCTTCAGAGCCACTTGGAGAGAATCGACGATCAAATGTTCGACCGCCAAACACGAAATTCGACACTCAAGAACGGAGAATTCACCCCCCGTTCTGGCACACTTTTCGAAGCAATATACAAAGAACTAAAATACAAAGACGAACGCGAAAAACAAAGTCACACATTTTTCAAAATGCTCTCTAGACTCCGCGAAAATCGGGCTAAGAAACAACTAACTGGAGTCGAACAAAATAGGTAAAGCCTCTCCGCGCGCGCCAGTCTTGGACAGATCAATAAGAAGGTAAAAACTATGAATAAAGAAAATATCAGCCAGTTCCTAATATGGTTAGACTATCAAAGAAGAAACATGAATACCAGAAAGAGCACGCGCTAGATATCTGTCATGGAATTTAGTTTGGATTTGCAATTCTGGGAATCCATGTTTCATGTTCATCTCTAAGTTATTGGGCGAATAGAAAAGCCTCTCCGCTAATTAGAGTTTCAAGGGTTTGACGTTTACCGTGTTTCATTCTCGGAATTTCAACCATTGAATCGAAAAAGCTGTAGAGCGCGCGAGCGCGCGCAATTTAAGGTGTTACACTTTCCCATTCTCTCAACATTGCTGAAAAGTCGTTTTCTTTCTAGCATTGTTACAAAAGGGTCGTGTAAGAAAATTTTCTGTCACAGACTGTTACCGTTGTCTGTGACTACTATTCAGACCTCTTTTCTTCCTCTGCGCGTGCCAATCCAATAATGCATTCAAGGACGGTTAACAAGCAGAAATTTTACACCAAAGTAGCGCCGCTAAAACATTAAAACCCTACCCACACCACACAATAATCTGACCCAAAGTTTGACAACTCGTTGGAAAATCTTTTTAGTTGCCAATTTAGACCCAACTCCCGCCGCGAACAAATATCTGAAGACAAGCATTGCCATGTTGTTCAAAAGCGGAAACGTGCGCTAGATGCTTAAGAGCAGTTCTGTGAAATACATAACAAGGATCCCGATCGTTATGCCAGCAAAAGTGTTCTTGGGTGATTTAGCTTTGCTTGTGAGCTCAACTATGACATAGAGCAGTGCTCCTGCAGCCATGGAAAAGAAAAATGTGCCGGCCAATTCTGAGACCACTGTGGCTCCAACGATACTTCCCAGAACAGTTGGGAATCCGGCCAGAAAACCCATAGCCAACGGGTCCCTCATACGGATAGGAATGTCTGAGATAGGACCTGCAATCGCCATCCCTTCAGTTCCGTTGTGAAGAGCAAAACCCACAACTAGAAACGTGGTCAGAGCGAATTGCCCGCCAGCGTAAGCAGCTCCGATCGCGAGCCCTTCCCCAAGATTATGAAGGCCTATAGCGGCTGATATTATGTAGGCGGTCAAAGACCTGATGCCGCTCGTGTCAACGGAAGTCTTGTTATTGAGTGGGTGCCTTTTCGACGAAATGGCAAAAGGAACACCTACGCCTACGACCAAGCCGACAGGGAAAAGTAGCGCGCCGTATCCTGCAGGCTTCGAGAGTTTCACAGCTTCCCCCGTAACATCAGTTAACAGGAACAGCAATATGCCGACAGAGAAGCTCACTAAGAGATCCCTCCTGGGGGCCGAAAGCCGTCTGAAAAGCGGTAGCGGAAGAAGTCCGAGGTACACGGGCAAAAGACCCGCGACGAAACCAAGAGCAGCCGAGTAGAGAATATCAGCCATGAATCATGAGTATGCCAACAATTTCGTTAATATTGGTTTCGCTCAGCGTGCGCAAGCGTGCTATATGTTGGTTGATGTCTCCACAGAAGCCCTGAACTCATTACGCAAAGGCTTAGCGCACGCGCTAAGTAAGAGTTCCTTGAAGCTTAGAGTTGGATATCATCGCGAAAGATATGGATTTGGTAAACAAAGAAAAGAAAGGTGTTGATTGGGCGGTTCTATTTGAGTGCTATCTTCACCGTTTTTACTGGTTTCTTCAGAGGCAGTTTGAGACCTAGTACCCCATCTTTGAAGACTGTTTCAACCTTGTTCAGGTTCACTTCATGAGATAGGTTGTAGCAAGCTGAATACAGTACATTCTTCTTCTGACCTTTGATACAGAAGCTTGTTTCAGTGGCCTCAATCTCGATGTCCTTCTTTTTGACTCCTGGCAGTTGAGCTTCAATCAAGTATTTCTCAGCATCATGATAGATGGCACTGATAGGATTTACCAGCCATTCCCATGCAGGCAATGGAGCAAGTTCAGTCTTCTTGGATTCCGTCTTCTTCTTTTTGCTCATAAATTCCCCTAAGCTATGGCTTTTACAATAGCTGCATTTATAACTTTTTCAATTTCCAGGAGACGCGCGTTGTTTTTCTTCTGAAGTCAATGGATCTCCTGCTCCGCAGAAATCTGTGTTGGGGGGGGTAAAGTTTTATCCAACCAACCACGACGACGACCACGGCGGACGAGGGTTGATGGCAGGTAACTGATCACACCTATCCCCATCCTTTAATGTGTAAGGCACCTACTTGTGAAAACAAGAAAAATGTAGGTATAGGTGCATACGCTACACTGCAAGGGGCAACATTTAGAACAAAACTCACCCCTCAACAATAAAGCGCGCGCTAACCCAAATGGATTCTAAGAAGCGTCTACATTCTCACTAGAGGCACAGAATCACGGATGACGATCGTGGGATATGCAACGCGAGAACTTGTGGCTCAGTTTGCAGCAATCAAAAACTTTGGCTACGATGATAATCTTGTCTTGGAACAATCCAAGCTCATCGACTTTTCTAGGCTGGCAAAACTCGCAGAGTAAACTTCTTAAACGCTTAGAGCTATAAGTTGTGGCGTGGTTTGGATGCGTTTCAGTTTGCTTCCCTCGTTCCAGGACTTAGGCATCAGTTAGTGAGAGGTGAATGTGAATGTCAGAAATTTCAGTGTCGCGAATAGCTTACATCTTAGCTCTTATAGGCGGAATACTGCTGGTAATCTTAGGATTACTATCATTCATTGGGTATTCTGGTCAAAACTTTGGGCCGGTTTTGCATTGGGAATTCTTCGCCTATGGCAGCATCGTTGCCATTATTTGCGGTGTCATAGCAATAGTTGGTGCAAAAAGCGCAAGTACTCTCGTTTGGGCAATCGTACTCATAATCGTTGGAATCATTGGCGGTGGACTTGGCGGGCTGCTAGTTGTCCTCGGAGGAATACTTGGACTCATTGTAGTCGTAAGCAAAAAAGTGTAAGCACATTCGTCTCAAGGTTTTCACCAAAAATGGTTTACAAGTAGCGCGCGCCGCGCGCACGCAGATTTTTTCTTTTGAAATTGATTTCAGACAAATGTTTTATATTGGTTGCACTCCATCTGAAGGGGCAAGGTGAAAACTTGGGAAGTTTATGGCTGGGAGCTTTCGTTGGCTTTCTCATAACACTGGGCCTTGGCTGGCTGTTTCCAGGACTTGGACACCTTATAGGCGGGTTCATCGGTGGGTTCGTAGCAGGGCTCATAGCTCAAGGGATAGGAAAAGGAGCCTTAGCCGGTTTTCTCGCGGGAATATTCGGCGGGATCATCAGCACAGTACTGCTAGTAGCAGGTTTGACGGTGACAGGTGGAGCAACGGGTGGGGTGCAAGGCGGGGTTTTTGGGTTCCTGTCAGGACTAGCCCTTGGAATCGCAGTGATTATCTTAGCTGCCTTCGGCGCAATCGCCTCAACGATAGGCGGACTAATAGGCGGACTTCTCTCAAGGTAAAACCTTGACTGTCGTCCACAGATGATAGTCGTTTTAGGCAGACTTTACTGTGCTATGACGAACGCGCGGCCGGCTTAGTCTTCATTCGAATACCTCTTGCAACAAGTTTTTCCAATCGCGCGCGCTGTTCTCAGGCCTACGGGAAAACAGAGATTCGAATCGTCTAAAAAAGAAAAAAGAATGATGATGATCCTGGTCTGGGACATGTTTTTGGGTTATTCGTCTTCAAGTTTGTTTCCGCAGTAGGGGCACAATGTTATGTCTTCAGGCATGCTCGATAGGTTTTTGCCGCATTTGGGGCACGTGCCATCTTGTTCTTCGGTTTCCTCCGATTTCTTCGATTCTTTGAGACCGATTTCTTCTTTTAGCTTTTCGACTTGTCTTTCAGCTTCTTTTCTGGTCTTTCTGATTTCGCCCAAAGACGTGGAGACTTTTTCGAACGTGTCGCGCCGTGCTTTTATTCCCTCACCGACAAGGTAGGCGACGGCTTCTGAACGAGTGGAGAAGACGCCTGCTTCTATGAGCATATCAATCAGCCGCATGTCTTCATCGCCTATGCGTGAAGCCACGACGTTTGCCCTACCTGTCGATATTGGGTGCATTGGAGGTATAGGCGGGATTGGGGGCACTGGGGGAAAGGCGAAATGAGAAATGGACTCGCTTGCGGCTCTCTCCCTAGTTTGATCCTTCCAATCTCTAATTCTGTCCTTCCAATCACGCAGCATCTCCTTGTATTGATCCTTCCATTCCCTCATTGATTCCTCATATTCTTCCCATTCCTCTCCATGTTCATCCTCGCATTCGTCTTCACATTCATCGTCGTCCTGATCTTCATCTTCGCTCATGCAAATCACATTGTAATAGGTTTACGTAACCCGTTTACGTCATGCTGTAAATCGTTTACAAACTATATAAACATTCCGAACACACACGCCAATGCCCTCCTCCGAAGTAAAAGTCTTCTCCGAACCCATCAAACACTAAGCGCGCGCTCGAAAAGAAAAAAACAGGGCAAACATTAACGTGACCTAAGCTTGGAAAGAAAAGGGCTGTGATTTGAGCTAAGCCCACAAGGAGATACTTCTCATCTGCCCGGAGCCCCAACTGCTTACTTGGTTACGTTGGTCACGAAGTGAACCGCGCGCGCGGCTTTGTGATTGTCGTCTAGGTAAAGGAAAATCGGCTGCTCTGACGAATCCATGATTGCTTTCATCTGATCGTAAAGCCCCTTCACCAGCTCCTCGTGATGCACCTCTGATGTTTGCGTTTTTTTCGACATGATTTCTTCACCTCCATCATCATCCAGATCAAATTGTCGAACGTTTTCTACTGTGTTTTGAGAATAAAAAAAGCAGAGGAATTTGGAATTGCCGTTTGATTCTACTTTCCTGCTTTCTTCTTTGCGTGCTCGCTGATCTGATGTACCTCTTTGGTGAAGGTGTCATAGTTGTATTGCAGCGCGTGTAGCATCGAGCTCCATCTTGCCGTGAAGCCTGCAAGAAACGCCACTTCAGCTATCTCATCGTCTGTGGCACCATTGCCAACGGCCATCGCCGTGTGCATTAGCGAGCAGTAGGGGCACTTGATGTTGGCAGAGATTGCCAATCCGATGAATTCACGGTATTTGGCTGGAATCTTTGACTCTCCAAGCATGTATTTCTTCATCAAGGGCCATTCTTGCATCAACACGTCTTTTGGAATAGCTGTCATGAAACCAGGAACAATTCCAAACGTCTCTTTGATGTCTTGAAGCGTATCTTCATATTTTCCCATTATGATTCACCTCCTCCTTTGCCATTTCAACCATCGATTTTGCATCATGTGTCTCCTGTTCATGCATCCTTAACCATCTTCATTAGATCTTCCTTTTTCATGCTCATCAATTCAGGATGATGATTCTTCGAGTGCAGCATAGCATGTTCTGCTATGTCGTTCTCTCCGAACGGTGTCTTAACCGTCCAGCCGCATCCTGGACACGTGAACATCTTCATTTTTCCTTTGCTCATTCTATCACCTCCATGGTTATTCATGAGTCACATGGAGTTGACCAGAAGCCTCCCTCTTTCTCAGCTCTTTCAGGCCCTTTTCGGTAAGGCATTTTCCGCCCGTTGGACAGTATTTCTGGGAATGATGGGCAAACAGTCTGAACAGAGGTTCCGCGGTTTCCTTGTTTAGCGAATAAATCCGCTGCTTTTGCTTCCTTTCTGAGAAAACAAAACTGCATTTCTCCAGAGGTTCAAGGTTATGAGAGATCATGCTCTGTTCCTGCTTCAGGCTTTCTGCGATTTCAGTAACACTTCTTGGTTTATCGCGCAGAGCTTCCAAGATTGCCAGCCTTGTCGGATTTGCCAGAACTTTGAAAAACGCATAGCATGTTTCAGACAATCCTCGCTTCATCCAAATCAACTCATATGAAACATTGCTCATATGAGCAATTCTTCATGTATATAAGCCTTCCTAATGGCGCGCGCGCGAACAATCGAAGAAGAAGGCGTCTACACAGCCAAAGATCCAAGCTTCGAAAACTCCTACTGACCTCACAAATTACTTAGATGGCTAAGTACCTAACCGCCTCTCAACAAACACAATGGGTTGAAAAAAAGGAGATGTTGGAAACGTCGTCACCTCGCGCGCGCTGCAAATCACAGCTTTACTGTCCAGATCCGCATGAAGCTGCATATATGTGATGATTAATATTGAAATGCAAGAATTGGTAATGTATAATTCGCATTGATTTGAGGAAGTGGGATAGATGGAAAGAAAATCGTTTGATGTTGAAGAAACTGTTACTGAACTGGTCATGAGTGATGATTTGGCGAAGAAGAAGCAGCTAGCCAAAAGGATACTTGATGCCGCCCATGGAGAAGGAGTTTTTCCGTCAAGCATCCATGAATTCTACATGGCCCGCGGCCGGGGCGAATTCGCCGGTTTTACGGTTCCAGCCATAAATCTGAGAAGCATGGCTTATGACTTGGCACGCGCGATATTCAGAGTAGCTAAAAGAAACAGTTCTGGCGCGTTCATCTTTGAGATTGCCAGATCCGAAATCGGCTATACAAATCAGCCGCCGATAGAATACTCGAGCGCCGTTCTGGCGGCAGCAATAAAGGAAGGATATTCCGGCCCAGTCTTCATCCAAGGAGACCATTTTCAAGTCAACGCCGCCAAATTCAAGGAGAACCCTGACAAGGAAATGGAAGGTTTGCAGGGTCTCATTGCCGACGCAATCGCCGCGGGTTTCTACAACATAGACATTGACTCATCAACACTCGTGGACCTGTCCAAGTCCGACCTCAAAAAACAACAGCTCCTCAACTATGAGGCCTGCGCAAAACTCACGCAGTATATACGCCGGATCGAGCCGAAAGGAACTACCGTTTCGGTGGGCGGGGAAATCGGCGAGATTGGACATCAAAATTCAACTCCTGAAGACTTGCACGCGTTCATGACAGGCCTGAAAGAAAGACTGGACAAAGATTCGGCTGGAATAAGCAAAATCTCAGTTCAGACAGGAACAACTCACGGCGGCGTCGTCCTGCCAGACGGCTCAGTTGCCCAGATACAGCTTGACTTTGATACTCTAAGAACGCTTTCGGACGTTGCCCGTAAAGGCTATGGACTCGCAGGAGCCGTGCAGCATGGAGCATCAACCCTGCCTGCGGAGGCATTCCACAAGTTCGTCGAATGCGAAACCGCCGAAGTACATTTGGCCACGGAGTTTCAGAACATGATCTACGAATCAAAACACTTTTCAGCCGATCTAAGGAAGAAAATCTACGAATGGCTAAAAATCAACGCCGCAAACGAGGCCAAACAAGGCGAAACTCGAGAGCAGTTCCTCTACAAAACCAGAAAAAAAGCGTTAGGCCCATTCAAAAAAGAAATCATGAGCCTACCCCAGACGACCCGCAATTCAATCGCAGCCGAAATCGAAAACAGATTCGACTTCCTCTTCAAACAACTCAACGCCGTGAACAAAAGAGACCTAGTCAACAAATACGTGCACCAGAACAAATAGAAGCCAGAGCGACATGCGCGAGCGCACGCGTTGAAAACTCGAATCCACGAGCGTTTGTCAAATTGTTCTCGAAAGCAGGCTGTTTTTTCCTTTCGATACCTATTTATTCCAAGGATTGCCTGTTCAGCTTTTCCAACTCTGCAAGCGCGCGCTGAGGTTATCTATAGGTAGAAGCGCGTGTTAGAATACTATTCCGGAACGTTTAAACGTGTTTTCAAGGCTTCGACTTCTATGAGGTTAGGAGAGAAAGAAAAATGAGAATAAGAGTCGCGGAATTAGCGTTAGTCGTGATTCTTCTTATGAATTTCGCCGTGATTCTGACAGGAGCACAACCGTCGCAGCCCCATAATGCCGACGCCATGTGGGTTGAGCCCTCAGACAGCAACTTCGACGCTAACACGACGTCTGTTGGGTTTAAGTTCAACGTCACTGTGGCCATGAACTTCACGGAGGACACGTTCGCGTGGCAGGCCGTGTTATACTACAACGCGACGCAGCTGAACGCCACCCGCGTGGGAGCCACGGCACCGCCGACCAGCGAATTCATGACGGGCCACTCAACAACCTTCTCGAAGGCAATCGGTCCCGGATCCTATCCGCCGGTTGGCGATCTAAAATCAGTGTTAGCCGCCGAAACATGCTCGGCCCCTGACTTCGTAACAGGACCGCAGAGCGGAACTCTGTTCTGGACAGAATTCCAGATAATGCTGGCACCCGGTGCGGGTCAAACCTTGAACAGCACATTTGACATAAGCACAGAATACTCTCTTACCAACACGTACGTTTGGGACCCGACGGGCAATCCGTACACGTTCACGCCCTACGATGGCACCTACCAGTTTACCAATTCGTCTGGTCCACCACCTCCACTTTCAGTTTCGATAAGTCCACCGTCAGCCACGATCTCGGTGAACCAATCATTACCCTTCACGTCGACAGTCAGTGGTGGAAACCCACCATACAATTTTCAATGGTTCATGAACTTCAGTGCAGTTCCAGGGGCAACTTCAAGCAGTTTTGTCTTCGCAACCCCGTCAGCAGGCTCTACCATCATATATTTGGAAGTCACGGACAACAACGGTACAACTGTACAGTCCAACAATGCATCCGTAACAGTACTGCCAACTCCGCCTGTGGGTGCGTCAAGCATAACGGTCACCCCAACAAACAGCACAAACCCGACCGGGACAACCCATACAGTGATAGCGACAGTTCGAGACAACCTCACTAACCCGATCCCAAACTGCACAGTACACTTCAACATATACGCAGGACCAAATGCGGGGCTTTCAGGCACGAATGTTACAAATGCAAATGGAGAAGCGTATTTTTCATGGACCAGCTTTCTGGCTGGGACAGATCAAATGAATGCTACGGCTCAGAGCCCGTCCAACCCAACAGTAACCATTTTCGACGACAAGGCGAGCAAGACCTGGATACAAGCGACGAGATTCACCCTCACGGTGTACGTTCGGAGCACTAGCACCAACCAGTCGCTTTCTGGAGCAACTGTCGCGGCGTTGGGTCCGGAAAACCGTTCAGGCACAACTGATGGTGGAGCAGTGGTGTTCGACAGCATTCAGGCGGGCATCTATACCGTGACTGCTTCAAAACCTGGCTACACGTCAGCATCTATGAGCTTAAACCTCACCAATGACACACAGATCACGTTATGGCTTACTCCGATGACAAGGGAGCTAAAGAAAGAAGCCATAGCCGAACTGGAAGATGCAAAAAGGTTTACCAATGACAAGTGCATCGAAGAGAAGATCGATAAAGCCATCGAAGAGATCGATGAGAGTCTGAACCCGAATCTTTGGGTGGATGATTTCCACTTAGACCCCAAGCATGGCGCCAAGGTATTCCAAGAAGAAAAGGACGCTGTCGGCAAACTCATGAACATCCTCAAAGATAAAGCGACAGGCAGCGCCGTCAAAAACATAATTCAAGCGGTCATAGGCAAGCTGTTACTAATTGATCAACTGCTCGCGAACACTGCGATCAAAGATGCAAAAGCCCTAGGATCAACCAACCGCAGGGTCATCCACGAGATCAAAGAAGCAGGCAGAGAATTCTGTGAAGCAATCCGAGAGATCAAGAAGAAGAACTATGACGACGCTGTTGAGGAATTCAAACACGCATGGATGCACGCTGAACACGCGATGCAAAAAACGTTTGGTGACGTAAACTGTGACGGCAGAGTCGACGGAAAGGATCAAGTGCTCATTGGACTTGTGTGGGGCTCATCCCCATACAGACCAAACTGGAACCCCGCAGCAGACCTCAATGACGACGGAAGATTAGATATGAAGGACATGGGTCTGTGGGCGTTAAACTTCGGGAACGCTTACAACTGACACTCCGACGGACCACAGTACACGATGGAATAATGCAGCTCACAACCCACTTTTCTTTCATGATAATGATCTTCGGATAATGCCAAACGCAAATCTAGCACTCGTCATTTCCTAATGTCTATAGCAGCTAGTTCTCTAGGAAATGAGCGGAATTTCTGGAAATTGGATGGACCATTCCTTGTTTTTATTATAACAAAGTTTTAGCGCGCGCGACCTCAAAATTGTTATCTCTTCCCATCAAAAACCGTTGTTTGCTGTAGTGCGCGCGCTTTCTGTGTCGGGAGATGTCTAGCGATTATGCGCGCGCTGAGTCTTCCAAGTCCAAATGATGCTTGACGCCTGAACGATCCTGAATGTGACCGTGGTTCTCGATCCTGAGCTGAGAACGCTTCCAGTCCCGATCCAGCCAGTGCAGACGTAACGCGTTCCAGAGGAACCAGACACTGGAGATGTGAAGCTTTCAGTTATGCGGGTCCCACCGTCAAACCAGCCGCTGGGGGAGTAGGCGAATCTTGTCGGGATATGACGGTGAGATAGTACTGGGTCTTCCAGTTCCAGGTGATCGTTGAGGCTGCACTTATCACAAACGTCACGGACGAAGTAACGCCCGAAGCAGGAACGCTTCCAGTCGCGCGCGCTAGCTTTTGCGTTTCTGTTTCTGGGTTGCTCTTTTGAGTCTCAGGTCTTCTCTGTATTTCGTTCGGCAAGGATTTCCTTCGGCTCGGAACAGGTCAAGATTCTTGAGGCTAGCTGTTATCGACCATAATGTTCCTAGCTTGATGTTGTTCTGATGGGAACATACGTAGCCAGTGTGGTCTGACATTATCCTTTGCGCTGCCTCAAAATTCATCTTGCTTCTTGTCCTTCGTACGCCTTCAGAGATTGCGCGCGCGCAAGTGCTGTTCTTATAGGTGCGAATCAGTCTGTAGCCACTGGGTGTTAGGAATTGGTAGAACTTCTTGATCCTTTGGAAGTGGAGGGGCATACTCTTAGGAATCGTATAGTCATGCCTCCCATGCAGACAGGTCGGGCCACGGTTGAAGGCGCCGTAACAGACAGGCTGATCGGTTTTTACGAAAGGCGTTCGGCGGCTCTGGGCCTGTTGATCGTTGAGCACTGTTACATTTCACCGCGTGGAAAGTTGAGCCCGAAGCAGTTAGGGATCTACGATGACGAGTTGATCGGCGGGTTGGAAGGACTTGTCGACCGCATTCACGCTGTTGGCACTCCTGTTGTCGTGCAGATCACGCATGCCGGAGGCGTTGCGAACAGGCGTGTCATCGGCGGCGAGCCTGCTGGTCCTTCGACGACCAAGAACTGCCGTGAGCTGACCAGAAGCGAGATTGAGGCCGTACCTGAAGAGTTTGCTGTGGCTGCTGAGCGCGCAATCAAGGCGGGTTTTGATGGGGTCGAGCTGCACGGGGCGCACGGTTTCCTGCTCAACCAGTTCTTTTCGCCCTTGCTTAACAAGCGTGAGGACGAGTACGGTGGCTCTTTGGAGAACAGGATGCGTTTTCCCCTCATGGTCGTTGAGAAGGTCCGCGAGAGCGTCAGGGGTAGACTCCTGCTTTACCGTTTGGGCGCGGACGACTTGGACCCGAATGGAACGCGGATAGAGAACTCGGCGGCTTTTGCCTTGAAACTTCAGCAGTGTGGCGTTGACATTGTTGACGTGTCTGGGGGCCTGTGCGGGAGCGAACCCAAACAACTTCGAAGAGTCAAGGGCTACTTTGTTCCTCAAGCTTACGAGATAAAGAAGGCTGTTAAGATCCCTGTGATCGGTGTGGGAGGAATCAATAATGCTGAGTATGCTGACCGGCTAGTTCGAGACGGAAAAGTTGACTTGGTGGCCGTGGGCAGAGCTCTTTGGAAAGATCCGAAATGGGCCGAAAAAGCCGTTGAAGCCTTGAAAGCCTAACGAGCCTGCAGAGTATTCAACGAAATTCTGATGATGATAGATCTCTGTTTCTGTTTAGAAGCTTCAACTCTGCAATCGACCAGGGCAATTTCGCCTTCCCTCAGAGATGACACAGCTCTGCTAAGATGCTTCGGAACAGCATTGCGCCAAAACCAGAACACGCGCGCTAAGAGCACACTTCAAAACTGCGGCTTTCATGCTAGGAACAAGATCGCGACTCCGACGACGGCTACCACGGCGCCCAGTATGCCGCGCCAGTTTGTCTTTTCTCTGTATATTATCCATACGACCGGGATGATGAAGATAGGCATCAGCGACATCAAGGTCTGAGCCACTCCTGGTTGTGCGTTGGCTATGGCAACCATGGAAAGCGTCATTCCCAAGAACGGCCCGACCACCGCGCCCGCGGCAGTGTACTTCATTCCCTCTCTATTTCTCACGGCCCTGCTTACCTCTGGCAGTTTTCCTGCGAAAACAGTGCACGTCCACACGAACAAGCCTGCCAGAAGCATCCGTACCAGCGCCGCGGACACCGGATTCATTGCCGCATTGGCGCTCACGTACATTCCCTTCCTTGACAGAACGACGCCGAACCCCTGCCCCATCGCCGAGACCAGAGCGAAGAACAAGCCCCACCTCTTTCGCTTCTTTGCGGCATGCTTCTCCTCTGACGTCTCTTCCCTCTCCAGCAAGACCACGACAATGCCCGTCAACGTGACTGCTATTCCAAGCATGGATAAGACCGAGAGCGTGTCTCCAAACATCAAATACGCGCCCACGGACGCGAATATTGGCGATGATGCCTGCACAAGAACCGAACGTCTCGGCCCGATCGTAACATACGCTGCAAACAACCCGAAATCACCAATACCCAGCCCAACGATACCGCTCAGACCCATCCAAAACCACTGCGCACCGCTTGCAACGGGCAACGCGACACCCAGAAAAACGGCGTGCGCACACACAAGAAGCACAATGGCCATCGTCGTACGATAGGCGTTAACGCTGAACGAACCGATCTTCCTTCCAGCCGACGTGAACAGTAAAGAGCTGCCGGTCCAAAGGCATGATGTAAGTATCGCGGCTGACTCTCCCATCAAACCTGAGTCCAAATCTCCCCACTGCAGGAGTAGACCAAGCAATACCCACGACCTTAAAGCTTTCCGCCATGCCTGCTCAGTCTAAACCTGGAACAACAGTAAACTGACCAAACCCCTCTCTAGTTCTCAGGAATTCTGGAAAAAACTGGCTGGTCACTGAAAAAAGGCAGAGCCATACATCAAAGGAAAATGCCGACCCACCCTGAGCCACAGACCCTTTCAGCTTTGATAACCAAAAACACAATAGCCCGTGCAGGGTTACCCCACTGCACAGGGCGCGCATGGATTTGTGCGAAACCGGTTTTAAGCAGTATGAAATGTATGAAATATACGAACAGTGAATAATCATGAGCGAAAATGATGAAGGCATGTCAATCTATGGAACCGTAAAAGTCGGCGACCGAGGCCAAGTCGTCATCCCGGCCAGAGCTCGAAAAGACTTCAACATAAAGCCTGGAGACCTACTGCTTGTCGTAGCAGGCAAGAACAGGCGTGGCATCGCGATGGTCAAGGCAGACGCGATGAGGGAGTTCGCGTCAAGGGTCCTGAAGGGTCTAGAACAGACCCCGGACGAGTGACTAGCACGGAGACTCGAGGCTGAGATGCCATGTTTGAAAGACGCGAACGGGTCAGAAGATGGCTTTACGACGTTGTCGAAAAGTTTCGCCAAAAAGGAGCCATTAGCCCCGATAAGGCGATGACAGTCGCGGAGCTCGGTCTTCCGCCCAGGTTCGAAGAGGCCATGAAGAGGCGATTGGGTCGCTCAGGAATCTTCATCGAAGTGAACGGTAGGTATTACCTTTCGGAGGAAAGGCTGAAGCATATAGAAGAACTGCGATCTGAAAGAGGGAAGACTGGAAACCCGCGAAAGAGAATCATGACCCTGAGGCTATTTCAGTTGGGCGCAGTCATCTTCTTCGTCACACTCCTGCTCGTAAGCATCGTCGTTCAAAACTCGGAGCTAAGACAGTATCTGCTTGTAGCATCGGTCGTCTTCATGGCCGCGTGGATAGTGATAACGATACTGCAGATTCACTATCTGTCACGAGCCCGAAAGAAATTCTCTCCACAGCAGACCAGCAACGCACGAGGGAATACCAGTCAAGACCGGCGAAGAGCATGTTTGACCTTGATCATGCTTCCACCGAGCAATCAAAAGTAAAACAAGCGTAACATTCCACGCAAAAGAACGCCGCCACCGCCGCCGCAAGGTCGTCTTAAGAAGGGCGCCACGCCGGCTCATTAAGCAAAAGTCTTTTCAGAACCGGTAGGACACTATTGCCCACAGGGAGACTCCATCTTGCAGACCGTCGCTTCCATTTGCGCCTATTGTGGATGCGGTTGCCGCCTACTGTTCGTCGTTGAAGATGGTCGGATCGTGAAGATGCTGCCCGACAGAACGGACAACCCGAGTGAGGGAACCGCGTGCATCAAGGGTCTCACCATCCACGAAACGATGGGCACTGACGAGGGCAGGATCCTAACCCCGCTGGTCAGAGACCGCAAAGACGAACCCTTCCGGCAAGCGTCGTGGGACGAGGCGTACCGCTTTATTTACGAGCGTACCAGGGGTTTGGCTCCGAGTGAAATCTTCATCAATGCTTCGGGCAAGATAACCAACGAAGACTGCTACGTGACGCAGAAGTTCGCGAGAATCGCTTACAAGACTAACAACGTGGACGCTTGCTGCGCGAGGCTATGCCACGTAACTACGGTTCAGGGTCTCGAGAACTGCTTCGGCAGCAGGGCCGCGTTCTCCAAGATGGACGACGTCTACGGGCTCGACTGCCTGTTCATCATAGGCTCCAACCCGGCCGGAAACTACCCTGTCCTGTATAACAGGATAATGCGGGCCAGGCGAAAAGGGCTGACGGTGGTTTCCAGCCACGCTCTTTACAGCTTGACGACGAAGTTCTCGGACGTGTCCCTCATCATCTACCCCGGCACGGAGCTGATCCTCCTGAACGGCATCATGAACGCGCTTATTCACGAAGGCGGCTACGACAAGACCGCTGAAAGCATCGAGGGGTTCGAGAGGCTCCGAAGCGTCGTGGAACTGTACACGATTGATTTTGTACGGCAAGCCTGCGGCGTTGACCTTGAGAGGCTTAACCAATTGATCGATCACATCGCCGAGGCCAAAGCCCTGGGGATAATTCACGGGATGGGTCTGACACAACACGTTACGGGGTCCGAAAACGTTCACGCCCTGCTGGACCTGATGATGCTTAAGAACGCCCAACTGCTGTCTTTGCGTGGCGAAATCAACGTCCAAGGCGTGGGAGACATGGGATGCTTGCCCGACCGCCTCCCGACGGGACCCCTCGCCACGGCGCCAGTCCTCGAAAACATGTGGAACGCAAAGGTCCCGAACAGCAAGGGGAAGAGCATCATGGAAGCGTTTCTGATCTCACCTTCGAAAGCAGTGCTCATCTCCGGAATGAACGCCGCTCAATCACTGCCCAACTTGAACGTGGCACACAAGAACCTTCAAGAGATGTTTGTCGTAGTCATGGATCACTACCACAACCTGACGACGAAGTTTGCGGACGTAGTGTTGCCTACGCCCCTGCTGTTTGAACGCGAGGGAACAATCACGAACGGCGAGCGCCGAGTGAGACACGTTCGCAAAGTCAGAGAACCCTGCGGAAGCTGCAAGCCTGAATGGCAAATATTCAAAGAATTCTCCACGTACTTCGGCTGCGCTGACCATTTCAATTATGAGACGTCGAGGGCCATCACCGAGGAAATCGTAAGCGTCGTTCCAGCCTACAGGCAGGTCGACGTGCCCAGCATCTACGCTGACGCGGATGCCTGGCCTGAGAAGCACATGCTCTTCCGAAGGTTCATGCCGGAGCATTTCCAAGGCGTCGAAGACATTCGAAGCGACAAGTACCCTCTGATCCTGACGTCCTTCCGTTCGATGCATCACTTCTTGACCGGAGAAATGACCAACAAGTCGAAGACCCTCATGAGCTTCAAAGAAGGCCCATACTGTTACATGAGCGCCCTAGACGCGAAGCATCTCGACATATCAAACGGTGACACCGTGGAAGTCTCCAGCAGCGCCGGCAACGTCAAATGCCAAGCAAGAATCGACGAGAGCATTCCAGCAGGAAGGGTGGGCATGCACTTCCACTTTGAGGAACTCTTGGTCAACAAGCTTTTCCCAACACAGTTCGACGAGAAAACGTTCACTCCAAACTACAAAATGACCGCAGTGAGCGTACGCAAACTAGTCATCACGTGAGCGCGACGTGAGAGCACGGTGCCCTTGCCAAGCTGCACTCACTTCCTACGATGCAGCAGACTTCTGGAAAATCGGCATATATCATGCGTTGGGCACCGTAATCGTTATGAACCCAAACAGGGGCTTATCCTAAACGGTGATGGTTTGAGCTCAAAGCATAAAATGATCAAGAAGAATTTTGAGACCGAGATACGCGTTGACAACATCAGACTTCCCCTCAACCATTTCGTGCAGGAAACCCTGGCCAACATGATGATAGGGTTCCTAAAAACCCTCAAAAACGCCGGAGAAGAAGCACCCACGAGCATAGAGATAAGAATCAAGAAGCTCCAGAAGCAAGTCGAGGTAGACGCCCACACCTACCCCTAACACCGCGTCAAGCATGACCCACGCTGCACACCGACATAGCTTTGAAACCAGAAGATAACAAAAAGCGGGTAATCATGGAATTCTCCAATTCCTACGATGACGCCAAACGCGCAGAAGCCTACGCCAAACTGGAGTTTCCCGGCACTTATTATCTAGCATACAGGGATCTTCCTGAAATCATACTTGAACACGTTCACGGAAGAAAAGCGATAGATTTCGGGTGCGGTACCGGACGTTCAACAAGGTTTCTGCAGAAGCTTGGGTTTGACACCGTCGGAGTCGACGTAGCAGAGGATATGATAAAGAAAGCGAGAGAAATAAACCCCGGAGGGGACTATCGCGTCGTCGAAGATGGCAACCTCAGTCAGCTCGGGCACGATGCCTACGATCTTGCACTGTCTGTATTTACGTTTGATAACATACTCACGATGGAAAAGAAGGTCAAGAATTTCAGAGAAATCAGGAGCCTCCTGAAAAGTGAAGGACTGGTAATTAACCTGGTCTCATCGCCTGAAATATACAAGCACGAATGGGCATCCTTCTCTACTAAGGACTTCCCGGAGAATAGGCAGGCAAGAAGCGGGGACAGAGTAAAAATAATCATCACGGCCGTAGATGACAGAAGACCGGTGGAAGATGTCGTTTGGACGGATGAATCTTACAAAGAAGTCTACAAAAAGGCCGGGTTGGAACTGGTCAAAACCCATAAACCATTAGCGAGGGAGGATGAGCCGTATGAATGGGTCAACGAAACAAGGATTGCACCCTGGGTTATTTATGCGTTGAAGAAGAAGGGCAAACCACCTGACGACTCGAAATCAGACGTTACACGAAAGGGATGAACCACCCCCCCCCTCGTCGCGGCTTTCCAAAACCCATTTATATTGTGGACGAAAGAATGAAGAAGGACCCTGAATGAAGTTCTTGATAATCACCAGAATGAGACAGGTCGGCGTGGATGTCTGGGCCAAGCTGCTTCCCGCGCACTTCAAGTACCTTGACGAGCTGGAAAAGAAGAAAACCCTCGAGGTCTCGTATCACCTGATCGGCCAACAGGGCGACGTCCTCATAGTCAACGCAGGTTCAGATGAAGAACTGGCCAGCATAGTGGGCGAAGACCCGCTATTCTTCTACACCAAAAAGAAAGTGTACCCGCTTACCACGCGCGAAGCACACAAACGAAGACTCGAAGCAATCATTGGAAAGACACGCGCGCACCAGTAGTTTGCGCCCCGTGTCCTGCCCAGTAAGCTTCTGGTAACTTTTAGTCGGTTTGAGTCTTCATGGTAACTATCGCCGGATGATTTCCTGTAAATTTCATCCAATAATGTAAGGGATTTGTAGACCAATGATCCTATGTGTTCCTCGTTTGGTATCTGAATATGATTATCTATTATCCGCGCGTCAAGCTTAACCGTTTCAGTGTCCGCGCGCGCGAACCCTTAGAACCTTCCTCGGTTTACGTCGCACCAGACATGGTTACGCGCTATATCAGGCAATGTCTGAATAGATTCCTCAGAAAATCGCTCACCCGTTGAAACACTATGGCAGCGCACGTGCTTAAAGGTCTCTTATGAGGTTCTTCAGTTCTTCGGCTTGTCTATCATAGTCCATACTACTTTCAATGGTGGTTGCCTTAATCTTGTTCATTAGTGCGTCAAATAGGTGTAAGAAAGTAGATGTTGCTTTTCTTAGGTACACTGGAACAACATTGTAACCATTGGAACGGAGCGATTCTATTGGTTCAATAATACATCTCTCGTTAGCATTCCCATTTTCCACAAACAATGTAAATGGAATTATCAAGACAAAATCTTGGTCGGGAGAGTTCAACTCACATTTATAAAAGCGTTTGTCTATTCGTTTATCTACTTTTTCAACGTTACAGAAATCGTTTGCAAGTTCTTGAGGAGAAGTGAGCCCTACAGCATAGACTCTTTTTCCATTCACTGTTGTTTCAAGTAGTCGCATGGGTTCGAGTCTTTTAATGTGATTAACACTAAAGAATGTCTTCAGAGTGTTCGTTTTTCCTGCATTCCTGTCTCCACAAAGTAGAACTACGGTTTTCATACACTCACCCACTCATGCTTAGAACCCAGCGGCTTTTTTATATTTTCGTGAATTTGGAGTCTAGAGTTTAGGACAAAACAAGCCCACGCGACCGCGCGCCACACAATAGAAAATGGGGGTTATGGAAAGCTTGCTTCGCCAAAGTGTAGAGCTACTAGGGCTATGTCTTTGCCGTCCACCTTGGCATCGTTGTTTACGTCGCTATTGGGGTTCCAGATCCAAGGCGATTGACACCCTGGGGCGGAGCCGAAGCACAAGGCCACTATCGCAATGTCTTTGCCGTCAACCTTCCCGTCGGGCACGAAGTTCCAAGGGTTAGGCGTACCGCCAGTCAAGTCACCAGCCATTGACACTATGACCCACCCGCCCGTGAAGTTGTTGTCAGCCGTGTCGGTTTCGCCTGGAACAGGCCAAGCATAAGCGCTTGTGGTGTGGTTGCCCTTGGCGGAGCCAGTAGTGTTCCAAGAGAGCGTGACTGTTGTGGAATCTCCGGCTGGTAAGGTAATGTTTTCTGAACCTATGATGGTTGCGTTCGCATACGCTGTGACGTTGAAGCTTTCAGCGTAATCTCCAATATCCTGAACAGTGGCGTTTATCGAGATCGCCCACCCTTGTCCTACGACAGCCTTCAGTGGTTTCACGCTGATCACTGAAACGTCATGATTTGGAACGGTGACGGTCACTGTGCTGTTGATTTTGTCGTGGGGAATGCTCTCTCCTGCGGAGTTCAGCAGGTCGCTGAAGATTATGTTGATTGAGGTCCAGCCAGCCTCTGTAGCGTTGAACTGCAAGGCAGCAAGAGTTCCGCTTCCGGATACTCCTGACACGTTTCCGAGCAGACAACACGTTAACTCTTCAACTAAGCCAGGAGTAACTCTTCCTACGATGAAGGTTGTTTGCCCTCTCTGCTTCAGGAAGGGCCCCTCAGAATAGCTGGTAAGGTTCAAGACGGTCGAGTTCCACTGGATTGTTGTCACCCAAAGGCATAAGTCTGTAATATTGAAAATCGACAGGTTCAGCACAAGGCTCCCGAATCTAGGAACAACGGATAGTGCTGGTGTGAGTGAGATCGTCGGCGGCGACGAACTTGTAGGAGCAATTGTGCCCACCCCCGCGTTCCCCATAAAGAGAATGAAAAACAAAAAAACGTGGGAAAGGAGCAAGGTTCTCCGGGTCATCACGCTCAGTCCCCTGCTGAGCTAATAGTTCCTCGCCAAGAGAAACAGATCGTGGTGGTCAACCTTACCATCATAGTTTAGGTCTGCGCCGGGGTTCCAGTTAGAATCCCCCACAGTGGATCCATAAGCTCTAGCCAGTATCCCGAGGTCTTGGTATGTCACTTGATCGTCGCCCGTTATGTCGCCTAGAATTCTCCACTGATATACATAACCGTTCAATATTGTACTGGGGATGCTGCTGAGTTTGGAATCTAAGAGGCCAACGAAGTACATGTCCATTAGGCTGCTACCGGGATCTTTTGTTCTGAACGTGATACTTGCCAGGATGCCGCTACCATTCACACCCGGTACATTTCCCAACCGTGAGCAAGTCACTTCTTTCAAGTAACCCCCAGTTTGGTTCACGCTTTTGATCAGAATGACAGTATTGCTACTCCCATTACGGAGGAAGTCTCCTTCAGTGATACTAACGTACTCCAGAATAGCTGGGTTCCATTGGATGCTGAAGACCCAGAGATATAAATCCCTGACGTTGGAGATCTGTATGTTTATGTCGAATGATTGACCCGGGCCAACGTAAAGTGTGCTTGGATCGACGCTGACAGATGCACAAGGACAGTAGTTGTAGTATCCTGGGCTGCTTATGCCGTTGACTACGCTGCCTGGGTCGTTAGCCACTAACACGATCGTTGTGCCGGGAGAGTCACCTGCACCGGAGGACCATCTGAATGGACCCGTGCCTATGATGTTGGGGTCTGGCTGCCTGCCTTCGACTATTGGGTTTGCTGTGCTTGAAGCGTCGACTATGGGTTTCCAAATGTGTTCGGGTATTATTGTGTTGGTTAGGATCCATCCTGCAGCCCAATTACTGTTGATGTCCAATAGTATTTCAGCGTTGTAGAGGTCGACGACGTTGACGGCCTTTATATACTTCACTATCGAGTACCACGAGGGCACTTCCAAGCCCTTAGCTATCAAATCTTGGCTTATCTCTACCAGTGTATAATTCACGTCTGCCATGGTTACCGATACGTTGTCCTGCCAGCACGCGTTAGGACGCAACGTGACGTCAACTTTGGTCTTAACCTCGCCTGTCGCAGGATCAGTCCATGTGCCTATTGTCCAATACTTGAATAGCTGCGGAACCCACGAGTTCATGGTCATCGGGTCTCTGGTCGCTCCGCAATCATAGATTCTGTTCAGCACTTCCATGTCCCAATACTGCCCAGCATACACAATGTTCAGCATTGTGACACTTGACGAGAAGCCGTAGTAAGTGAAGTTGTCGGGGTGGGGGTTGCCAGTCTGGTACATGTTTAGGGTTGACCACCAGCTGTTGACGCCCACGCTTCGCTGGTTTACTAGGTGTGTCCAGTTTCCGGTAGCGCCCACTTCAACTGGGACGTTCTTGTAAGCCTTAAAATTCAAAGGGGACCACAATGGAACCGCGGCGGCGATTGTGGCAAACCTGATCTGAGACATGTTGCAGGCTAGTTCGACAGCTGCAGGGTCCGTGGCGAGCTCTATGCCAGTGAGGTAATAGTTTAGTATTGGGTCATTGATGGCGTCGTAGTTCGGCGGTAAGCCTGGGTGGTAATAGTTGCTGCCGTTGTACAAGGCGCACAGATAGTCTGGATCCGGGCCAAGCCAAGTCCAAGCTCCAGTGTACAGGTTGAAGAACTTTTGAGAGAAGACCGGGCCGCTGACGCCGCTTCTCGGCACGTGACTGTAATAGGTTGTCTTGATTCTTATGGGCTCGCTATTCAATATCACGTTGAGATCGTCACCGTAATCTCCCCTAGTATCGGCTCTTGAATAGAATATGAGGTTCAAGGTTTGGTTAGTGTGAGGGTCGATTCTCCATCCTTCATCTGGTCCCGACGTTTGCTTTGTATAGTTCTGTGCGTCAAGAATAGCGGCCGCCTGGGTAGGATCGCCAGTGTAGCCACCGTACCATGAGTCCACAGTGTGGTTGACATATGCAACCATATAATTTGGCATGGGAGTGTATATCGGAAATGCCATAGGGTCCAATCTGCATATGTCTGATCTGTTCACGCAGAATGCGATAGCCTGCCGCAAGAATACGTCGCTAGTCGGGTTGTAAACGAACGGACCGGCGTCGGTCGGTGCGAACGTCGCATTGTTGTTTAAGTCCAAGATGTACATGAAGTTTTCGCCTCCGTTGTTCACAACAGTGAATCTTTGTCCATCATTCGGGTTCGTCCACTTGTCTACCCAAGCTTTTGTCAAGGGCCAATCTTCAAGATCCAATTGGTTCGCATCCATGTCTTGCCATTCAGCCGTAGTATCCGAGTAGATCTTTATGATGATCCCTTTTACGTGAGGCCCATAGGATTCATACTTGTTGTCTTCTGCAGAAGGATTTGGGGGTATAACCCAAGCATTTGCTGGAACGACTGTTACAACTAAAAGAACGAGTGAAGCAATGGCTAATAATTCCTTTTTGTACATTTTGCCTTTCTCCTAATTCACGCTTGTATGAAGAGGCACTACATCGTGCTCAATCAAACATATCGGCTTCCATGATGTTGTCGCAGAAGCCGATCGGAATGATACAGAACGTTTGCCTCATCTTACACCCCGCCATTTACCTCGCAAGTCTATTTATAACTTGTGAAACTTTCTTTCAGCCTTGGCTATTGGGAAGCCATCTATTAGTAACGCGCATAAAGGGAGGGGATTATGGGCTTGCTTGTCCGAAGTGTAGGGCCACTAGTGCTATGTCTTTGCCGTCTATTTTGCCGCGCGCGTAACTTAGCTTAACAGTGTCCATGCACGAAAATGCTTATTAGTTTTCCAGCTTGTAACTAGAAGTCAGTAAAGATGGAGAGCAAACATGTCTAGCGATACTGAAGTTTTGAGGATTGACGACCCTCATTTCGAAGTTAGAGTCTATGAGAGTAGTCTCAGAATAGACTTGAAGGGGAGCGTCAAGGATGAGATCGAGGATGCACTTGAAAACAAGCCTGTTTTGAGAGAGAGCATTGGAAATATACTTGCGGTGTTTGTTCCATTACATGTTCCTCTGAGCGACATAGATTCGGCACAAATGGACGAAAAAGGGAAAATCACGATAAAGTTGCCTCGTCACAGGGATGTTGTCATCCAACTCGAACCGGAAAATGCAAAGAAGCTTGTGGACAAGCTTAATCAACTGGCTCCCGGAAAGAAAGAGAAAGCACGTGAGAAGATCTTTGATGAACAGAAATCTCAAAGAATTGAAAAAGCTGAACGTGAATATGACCGAGAGGCATTGTCGTATTCGGCCGGTGCCCAATCCCCTATGCCTCCACCTCCTGGCGTCCGAAGAAAAGAGAAAAAGGCGGAAAAGCAGGAAGAGAAACGCTAGCATACTAGTGGAAGTCATGGATGGATTACCACTCAACTAGACATCATGTTATGGATGAGCCATGAAAACTGGCGTGCGCTAAAGTGGATTGTTTGAAAATTGACGGATGGAAATTCATAAATAGAATTTCCCACAAACCGAAACCAAGATTGAAAGAGGTGTGAAATTGGCAGGAGAACGTTTTGAAATATTCAAAGATGCGACAGGAAAATTCAGGTTCAGACTTAGGGCTCAAAATGGGGAGATCATAGCGGAAAGCCAAGGTTACGAATCAAAAGAAGGATGCCAAAAAGGAATAGCATCAATCAAGGAAAACGCTTCCAAAGCAGAAATAAAAGACTTCACAACCTAGAAACCCACTTCTCTTCTTCAAACTTCTGCATCTTCATGAGCTAGCGCCCGCTCTTGAACAAAGTGACACATTGATCATTATTCTTCTGCGGACATAAGTTCAAAGTCATGATGTTCGACAGCATCAATGTTGCAGTACGCGAAAAGATCCGGTCGTGCTACATGTGCCATATTCAGGAAATTGTTCAGTATGCTAATGAATAGGGGAAGAATCCGTGGAGTTAACTTCGCATCCGTCACGATGATATTTTCGGCCTCCATGACATTTTGTGTTAGATGACAGCGCACGCGCTTGCGGAAAAGTTATAGCTTAATCAGAAGAACTAAAGAACCCAAAAGGGAACGTTAGCAGATGCCATCAGACGAGGAAAGAAACAGAGATAAATTAATCTATGAAATAATTGTTGACCGTTACGAGCAGGAATGGAAAAGAACTAATGACCTTGATTCGAAAGCAAGTAATATCACAGGATTCGCTGGACTTTTGGCAACTCTGAGTGGTGGTATCACAGCGGGAATTACCGAAATTCTTCCACAAATGCACTATAAATATCTGTTTGTAATGCCGTTGATAGTTTTTGTTTTATCGGCAGTTTCTGGATTAATGGCATATTGGTTGACGAGTTTTAGTGCTATTTCCCCAGAAGCTCTGATTCAAGAGTATGCAAATAGAACGGAGAGAGAAGTGTTAAGGACTTTCGTTGCTACAACCTCTGTGCTTACGATGGATAACTTTCATCGTAACCAACGAAAAGTGAAATGGCTTTATACAGCCTTTCTGTTGTTGGTTGCGGCGATAGGCTTATTTTTCGTGATTACTATTGTGAATATGCTGTGTTGAGGAAAAACCCATGAGCAAAGAAGATGAGGGAAAGACAAAAAGGAAAGAAACTGAATGGAAACCAGACGAAAAAATCACTATGACAATTAGAAAAAGCGACGATTGGAAACCAGACCCGAAACTAATAATGAAGATAGAAGAAACCTACCACACGAAGAAAGACGAAAAGAAAGAAGAGAATAAAGACAAGTAGAACTAAATTCTATCAGTCTTTTCAAGGCAGCCTAGTTAAGACTAGGGAAAGCGATAACAGAAGAAAGAGTTCCTTTTGTGGGAGATATCTCCACTTCCATGTCTTCTTCTGGTGGCTCGTGAAATGTTAGGCGCGCGCGCAACAAGCATGAACGTCAACCATGTTAGTGGAGGCTTCGTCAACGGAACCCTCACGTGGCCCATTAACGGAACGCAGCACACACTCATCTACAACTACACTCTTGACCTCTACGTAAACAACTCCACCGGCACGCTGCTTGAATACACTGAAACCATGAACAACAAAAATGGAACCTATTTTTCGACCATGACCTCAAACGTCATCGTTGTACAATCGAGCATCATTCCGGAGTTTCCATCGCCTCTAATCACACTAACGCTCATAACAGCGACGGTACTAGCATCGATAATCCACGAGAGGAAGACCCGACAGAAAAGATACTCCCACTAGTTTCAACAAGCAAGTTCAGGATCACTGAATAGCGCGCGCCTTCTCACACTCACTCCGTGTGCGTGTGGTGTGGGTAGGTAGGTATAGGTGTAGGTACAGGTAGGTATAGAAGGAGTGGTAGGAGCAAGAGTAGGAGTGGTAGTAGAAGTGGTGGAGGCAGTCAATGGTAGTGGTTGGTTGGGGTAAAGTTTTATCCCAACCCAACCTTCTAGTGAAGGCATCTGGCGACCGTTCTAAACCATAGAATAAAAAAGCTGCAAATCCTTCTGTGTTCTTAGTGAGAGCGTCGAATGTTCAGCCGAAGATTGTTAATAATTCTGGCTCTAACATCCGCTGGCGGCGGACTCTTGCTGACGTTGATTTCTGGGCTTTATACGGTAAAACCGTTTATCTTGGACGCGGAAATTGTTCACTTCGGGCTTCCGTTACCTTGGTTCGAAGCGACCAGAAAGGGTCTCTTTATGATAGGACCTTGGCACTACTATTTTCTTTGGCAGGGCTTCACTATCGATTTCCTGCTGTATGGGTTACTCATTGCGGCAGCCATGTGGGTTTACTTCATGTTCTTGCCAAAAAAACAACGTGGCACGGACGAGACTTTCGCGCGCGCAATCGCCGGAGACTTTGGAAACCCTTATCTTTGCCACGGGTCAAAACGACCGTGAAGGTGGGATGTAATGGCCAGACTGGAAGTGACATTAGATCCTATTCGAGTGATGTGGGTTAAGGCGGAAAGAGGTCTTTCCGGAGTCGGCGAAGCATGGTCCACGCTCGAATCGAAGCTTCCAAGTCTCAAAGGGCGCAAGTTCTATGGCACCTATCACGATAACGTGTACCGTGCCTGTGTGGCTATTATTGACGAAAAAGAAGCTGAAACCTTTGGACTTCCAACATGGACGATTCCAGGAGGGAAATATGTCCGCGAAAAAGTCGCTGACTACCGAAGTAGGGTTGAAGTCATAGCCGAGACTTTTGAAGCGATGGCAAAAGAATGTAGAGCGGATCGTTCGCGTCCAGAGGTAGAATTCTACAAGAGTCAAAGCGAAATCATTTTATTACTTCCCATTCTGTGAGCGCGCGCGTTATTCGCTCTTTCATGCGCTTTCCACACGAGGCGCAACACTCAGAAAACCCCGAAAATCTAGTTCCCTGTCTGGCAGACCCCAAAAAAAGCCGGAAAACCCCATATTGCCATGCTAATCTTCGTTATTTAGAAGTGGTCGAGGAGTAACTGATAAAAAAGGTAAAGTTTTATCCAGCGTGCGCCTTTTCTGCAAAACCAAACTGGCTTAAGAATCATGTGCCGGACTGTCCAACAGGGAAATACACTTTGTCCAAACTACATCTTGGAGCGGTCTGCAAGTTAAAATCGAGTTAATAAAAGGGCTCGTCAGAATAGTCAATGGGCACTCATGACGAATCTAATTTCAGTTTCTAGTGCGCCCATTGCTGGGTTTGAGAACAAAAAATACTACGACCTTATCGGCACAATTGACGTGATGAAAAAGGTCTTCAGCGAATCGGTTGTTGATGGTTTTGAGTTGCAACTTGAGCCAGAGTGGGACCGTGAAAATGCACCCTTAACCGATGGTGATTTTGCTGATTGGACTAGGATTCCAAAATACACAACTGAAGAAGTTGTAGAACTAATCAAAAGTCAGGATTTGCCAATTCTGTCTGTTCATGCAAGCAGGGACGTTGGGAACTATCTTTGCTCTGATAAGGAACGAGATTGGAAGAAAGGAAAACATGTCATTTATGATTCATTGTTGATTGCTGAGAACTCGGGAGCGGAGATTTGTGTTTTTCACCTTTGGGATACTTGGAAAGCCAGTTTCGACCTACAAAAAGTTGAGAGTATGTTTCTGGAAGTGACGGACCAATTTCCAAAAGTGAAGGCATCAGTTGAAAACATTCCAACGCATTTAGAAGGTCACACTCCTTTTGGACTCGTCAAATCATTTGAATACGTGACTATGGATTTGAGATGGGCAGCGATGTATAAGGAACTTGACGCTTTCGGGTCAATAATCAACGGTATCGTAAATGTTCATCTGCGAGGGAGTCTGAAGGAGAGTAGATGGGTCCTAGAGCGTTCAGACTTTGATTTCTATGAAGCCTTGAACAAAATCAGAAAGGAATGGGGATACTCAGGCTTGCTCACAGTCGAGCCTGAAGGTAGAAGAGAGGGGTCATCGTTTGAAAGTTTCCTAGAAGCGATGCGCACCTTGAAGACATAGATTCCTATTTGGGTTTGGGCTATACTTTTCCGCAAAACCAAAACAATCGATATTCTGTTCAAGGGGTAATATTCGTTCCTAAATCTACCCCTTATACTGAATTCTTCCTGATACCCGTTTCCACACTCGTTTTTGCTCAGTATCCTTCCCCTTGAGGGGAAGGTGACTGCAAAGCAGACGGATAGGGTGGTATGTTTAGCTGCCCTGAAGCTGCAAAAGGCGAGCTCACGGGCTTCAGGGCAGCGTCGTCAGTCGTCGTAGTCATCGGCGGCGGCGGTAAAGTTTTATCCCAAACCCAAAGGACCATGTATTGTTCTAATGACTAGTCTTTGTTGTTCTAATGCCTAGCATTACATCTCCTATTTCAAGTCATAAGTATAAGAGACTATGAGAGCAAAACACATTGTCTTTCTACTGGTTGCAGCAGCCTTTGTTAGTGTGCTTATCACGGTTGGAAGTTTGCTTTATCGTCAAGTAATCGAGGGTTCAGATTATCGAGCCGATAGGTTTGGTTTTCCATACTATTGGATAGAGCATGTCACAGTGACTTTTTCAGGTCGAACAGATTATTGGAACATCTCAACTTCGAATCTTGCTATGAACGTTGTATTATTCTTCACGGTCAGTATTGCGGCAATGTGTCTGACTCTTATCTTCAAATCAAAGAGAAGCTGACTTGGTTTGTTGGGGAAGTTTCATCCCCAAACCCAAATAAGATTAGCGCCCGCTACTTTTTCCTAGAGAGCATATTTTTCGAAACAGTCGTAAGTGTAATGTTCCGATGACTATTCAGCTTGATTTGGCTTGAAGGGAAACTGCTGATTATCCCAGTTTCACCGCCTATGGTTGCTTTGCAATCTGTGAAAGTGATTTGACCAAAATTCGCTAACGTAGCAATGCGATTGACCAGTGTTGGCGCCTCCACGATCCATTCAGCGGAGAGCATTGACGATGCGTAGATTAGGCTTTTGTTGAATGATTGCCCCTCTGTAACGTCATTGATTTCTATCAACCACGTGTTCGCGGTTCTGTTTGTCAGAGATATCGAAGCTGTAACCTTGTCCCCAGGTGATATGGTTATAGAATCAATCGTCACGGCGTAGCTAGGCAGCAGCTCATACAATGCCGAGTATGTTGCCTTTCCGTTTATTGAATCTTGTTCTGTCCCAACTTGAATCAACGTATCGTCATATTGTCCTCCCACACCAATCCATGCAGCGCTGTAAGAGTTACCTATTGAAACGTCGACAGTTGGAACCGTCCAAGAGGCACTTAGGCTTGTGACCTGTGGTTGCGGCGTATTCAGATCTGAGACTACACAATAGCCCGACCAGTTGGAACTAGTCAGTTGTTGACTTGGAGTACTCGTGGCGCGTGGAAACACCACGATCAGTGCAAATACCAATGTAATAACCAACAAAAGAGTCAGCAGCACCGCGGCAATACCTTTGCTGCTGTGCTAACGAGTCAATGGGGGCGGCAAACTCGGGTATTCTGAGATTGAGAACTCCGCATCCTGCTCCTTTGCCTTTGCAGCCATAATCTCTACCTTCCCTCCTTCATTTTCTATCCATCCTTCAAACGTGAGTCTATTTTTCCTTGGCCACATTCGTTCGAGTTCTTTTCCATCGAAATTTCTACTTTCTTCAATTGCTCACACTGTTTGATGATCTCCAGTTCCAAAACCCGCTTCCTTTCCACGTTGCCAAGGAGTTTATTCTTTAGGATATTGTGTTTTTCTTCAAGCAGCAGCTGTATGTTCAGTCTCTTGCACCTCCATCCTGTCGGCAAGACCAACTTCTCTGAAGCTCGCAATATCCAGGGAGAGGAGAAAGGAGAGAAGGGAAAGTATGCTGTTCAACTCTCTGGATCATGACGAGCTTCTTTGAAGAGATTTGGTCCTGCAGACTTGTTCTCGACCTCCAACTCATCAAGAACCGCGAATTGTCAATTAAACTGTTTTTCAGAATTTCACCCAATTCTGTCCCAAATCTGATTCATGGCGCGCGCTAACCCCCAGTAACAAGGTTTAAGAGTTCACTTTGTTAATGTTTTGACTTGACTCGTCGTGAAGATTAGAACTGTTTTGTTGAACACGGCAATGTACGGCGGTGTCTCTCTGCTCGTGTTGGCGGCCACCTACTTGGTTGACTTGTGGCTCTTGCCTTCCAACACAGGTTTGTCCCCGACAGATGCGTTGTTCGTCGAGGGAATCATGTTTTTGATACTCGGCCTTCTGCTCCTGTTAGGCAGGGGAGGAATCAACCGGGTAAGTATCAGCGCTGCGATCCTTGCCTCCGAGGCGGAGGCCATATATGGAAGAGACATAGTAGGCCCGAACGAGATTCTCCGCCAGGATGCATGGAAAGCTAGAGGGTTCACTCGTACGGCACTGGTCTTGATATTTTCCGGACTATTGATGATTCTGGCGTATTTTCTAAGTCTACGATGAAACCAACGACGCTCATTTCATTCGTCTTGGCTAGAGCCCAAAACCGCAAGTTAGACCATCGAAAGCTTCGCTTTCTCCCGAGGTCTTCGCCGGCATCTCATGCCACGGGCTTGGATCGCCGCATCTCTGACATACCTGATGGAAGCGAAGACTGCGAAAGCCTCTCTTGTTCTAGAACTATGGTTTCTATTCTGTGAGCGAGTGATGCCAGTTGATAATGTATTCCGGCAGCTTCAACCCTCTCTCGCCCAGTCTTTCAACAAGTTTGACCGGCAACGGGCTCAAAACATACGCCGCTCTCATGTAGAACCTCCGAGGCTGCCCCAGCCGGTCCTCCTCCTCGAGTACTATTCTAAGGTCTGACTTCTGGGCCAGAGTCGATTTTGCCGAGCTGGTGATCGACAAGACCGTCCCGTTCAGCTTCTTCAGGATGTCACACCAAGAAATCACGGGCTTCGTCTCCCCAGAGAATGACAGCAGGATCTGTACGTCGCCCGGCCTCGGAGGCGGCGTGTTAACACCCCTGGCTATGTACACGGCGTCTCCCAGGGTGCTCTTGATGTGAGAGAGCCTTATCGCGGTCATCTTGACAATCTCGCTCGCCGTGCCCTTTCCGCCAAAGAACACGCACGTCCGTCTCTCCAGCACGTCGACTAGGCGCGAGTACGTCTCTGACTCGACTATCGAGTCGACCATCGGGCCCAGCTTTGTGAACTCTTCGTGGCAGAGCCTAATGATGTCGCCCGCGTCCAAGTTTCGAAAGATGGCCTCGGTCATCATGGACAAGAGGAGAAGGCTGCCCAACTCGAAGATGTCACCCATGATGCCCACCTTGCTGTAGTCGAACGAAGGCTTCGCCCTTCCCCGCCCCCTCAACTCGACGACATGCCCATATTTTGAGACGATCTCCGCGAGCTGAGACTTCAAGCCCGAGGTAATCAGCCCCATGGAAAGCTTCGATGACCCCTTCTCATCGATATACCTCGAAAGATCCTGAGCCAACACCAAAGGATCCCCGGACACGCCGCTCCCAGAATTCATCAGCAGCAACGTCTTGTTGTAACGCCTCTCAAGCTCGGCCGCCGCATCATACATGTTCTTCCCCGGAAAACCCGGATCATCCGGAGTTAACACAACCTTGTTCCGCCAACCGGATTGGCTGATCGCAATCTGACTCATCGCCGCATTCAGGGAGTACATGGACCTGCCCGACCCACCGCAGACCACGCAGTCCGCCGATTTTAAGTCCTCATACAGGGGCACCAACTCGCCCCTCCTCAGACTGAGAATATTATCCCTAATCTTGTTAACGTACCCGATACGACAAACCTTGCTCTTGATCTTCCCCACCGATTCTATCACAAGCTCGACCAGTCTATATTTGCCTTACCCCATGAATCGACAGCACGGTTGAGCAAGGCAGAGGCCATAGAGACGAAATAATCATACAGAGCGCACACACGTGAACACTCACGGCAAGGCCTGAAAAACCGACGGGTGATGACATCTTAGACCAGGTCCGGCCTGCTGGACCACACCAGACTGACCAGACTCGACACGCGACAGCCGAATCGACCCAATAACCGGGGACATTGCTGAACCTAGGCTGAGCACACGAATTCGAGATCGAAATGTTACGGAGACCTACATATTCAAGGTTTCCTAATACCGGTTTATCTAACAGAAAAGCCACTGATCCTACTGGAGAAGGCTTCGAGAACGGACGCACCGGAGAAGGCTTCGACAGCAGCCACATCAGGCTCCTGCGTGCGGCGACTCACTTCTGGCTGGCCGCTCGCTGCAACGCGTTGATCACGTTCTGCTTGCCCATCGCCAGAAAGTATGGACCCAATCGAGGGCCCTGTGGCACCCCGAGCAGAATAATGTACAATAACCTGAAGAAGTCGGCCAGCACCAGATCATGCTTCTTGGCGACGTTGAAAATTGCATTCTGCATCCTGTCAGGTTCATTTTCAGCGTCCAGCACGCCTATGAGCTCCTCGACTGCCTCCTTCTCGCCAATCGTGAGGCTGACGCCGGTTTCCTTGATCTCCTCGAAATCCCTTATCCAGTTGAACGCGTACCATAAGCGCTTCTTCAGACCCTCGTCTAGACATTGACCCTTCTCGAGGTACCGGTAGACCTGAAGCTTCTCTCTCACGAATTCCTCCTCGCGTCCCTCGGGGGCCATCTTCGCCAAAAAAGTCAAGAGATTGTAGGGCACGTGAACGCTCGGCTTCTCAGGAACCTTCATCGCGAAACAGTAAGCATACAGGCCCCGAAGCCTGGCCTCGCGCTCATCCTTCGGATGCTTGACGCCGAAATACAAGTCCTCCAGAAGGTCAAGCTCACTCATGTAAGCCGGAATATCGGTCACGTCTAGAGCCCTGGCGCCGACGAACCTCTTCAACAACAGCAGCATGAGCGACTGCGGCGAACCATACTTGAACCACGTTTGAGGAGTAAAAACCACGCCGGCCGACTTCGAGAGCCTCTTGCCGCTTTTATCCAGAAACAGCTCGTACCTCGCGTGGACGGGCGGCTCCCAGTCGAGAACCTCCCTGCAGATTCGATCGTTCACGCGGACCGAATCAGCAACTTCCTTCCCGAAAGCCTCAAACCTGATGCTCAAAGCCTTCCACCTTACCGCAAATTCGCCCTTCCAGCTGAGCTTGCCCTTGCCCATCCGATAATCAACCTCGCCCTTGTGGCCGCACCCCTCGAGCCACCTGCCCTTGACCTCCATGCCCTCACAGACGTACAGGACTTTGTCCTCCCTCGGCAGGAACTCGGTCGCCTTGGTCGTGTAGATGCGCCCACAATTCTCGCAGACTGCAAAATAGGGCAACGCCTCAAGAAACTTTTCTTGTCCCACCTCTTCTCTCACGATCTGGCCTATCCTCTTGGCATTTAGCAAGATCGTCCTGATCTCATCATTAAACAGGCCCTTCCGATAAACCTCGGCACCCGACATGAACGTGTACTCTATGTTACACTCATCAAGAGCCTCGCGAAGCAGGAGCGCCATGTGCTCACCGTAGCTATCGTGACAGCCGTAAATGTCAGGAATATCCGTGACAGGCTTCCCCAAATGCTCCTCCAGAGACTTCGGCAACCCAGCAGGAACCTTCCTCAACCCGTCCTTATCATCCGCAAAGGCGATTAGTTCTGAGTGGAAGCCCTGCTCCTTCAGAGCCAAAGTAACTGCAAAAGATCTCGCGGCATCGCTCAAGTTGCCAATGTGCGGAAAACCGGAAGCCGCGATCCCCATCTCAGTTCTAACCAAACCCAAACTTCGGCTGAGCTTCCGCTCTCTCTCAACAACTCGAGCTGCCATCTTGTCATACCAAGTGCCCAGACCGATTGCCTCTCTACTCATCCCAAACCCTGGTATACCACAGAACACGCCCACATGAAAATAAAAACGTTACACCACACGAATCGCTACGCATCGACTAAACAAATCAAGATACACGCTCAGAATCTGCCCACAACACCTACCGTGAACAACCGCCTCCGAGTTTCACAATGCGCAGCAAAGAAAGAAAGAGAGCAAGGCTACTTCATTTTTGCTCCGCAATTCGGGCAAAACTTGGTTCCGGCCGGAACATCAGCCTGGCACTTTGGACATTTTACAGTACCACTGACAGTAGTAGCAGTAGTAGTAGCCTGCAACGCTGTTCCACAGCTAGAACAGAATTTCGCCCCAGCCCCGTTCATGGTTCCGCATTTGGGGCAACTGATGCTTCCTGCCTGAAGAGGTGCACCACAACTGGCGCAGAACTTCGATGTCTGCGGGTTTTGGTAGCCACACTTTGGGCATAGCACCGTTGCCTGCGCTGGAGCTTGACCCTGCTGTTGCTGGAACAGAGGCGGAATTATCATTGCACCAGCCCCGATGGCTGCCCCTGAACTTTTTCCCAGACTCTCACTCGCCTTCTGAACCGTTTCCATCCTGAGAACGTCCCCGGCTCCTACGCCGGTCCTTATGTAGAACAGCCGATCCCTCCACTCCGGCGTCGTGTCTATGCCCTCAAACTTCATATCGATCAATTCAAGACCGATACGCGACAAAGCGTCGAAGAGCACGTTCTTACCGAGAAGGCTCGTCTCATCAAGCTTCCCGTAAACATCTGCAAGCGAGTACTTACTAAGCGTGTCTATCAGATTCTCGTTGAAGTACCCCCTCAGAAAATCCTGCAGAGCGGCTGTGTTGTACGTTGCCTGTCCAGCCACGACTTCGTTGACGAAGAGGTTCAACTCCTCTACCCTGAAATAGAACGACCCGAAGAACTTCAGCGGGGCTAACTCCTTCGTTTGACCCTGTGCTCCGAACTTCCCTTGGAACTGCTTCAACGAAACAAAGAATATCGTCGAAGTAAACGGAACCCTGCTGAACCCTGCAAGCTTCGACAGGATTTTAGTCAACAGCGGAAGGTTCGCGGTCGACAGGACGTGCCGCCCTGCTTTGAAAATGTCGTATGCCTTTCCATCCCTGAAGAAAACAGCAGCCTCGTACTCGTGGACGATGAGGTTGTCTCCCCAAGCGACCTCTTCACTCGGATACTTCCAAACTATGTCTCCTTCTCCTGCTCCGACCCACTCAATGACTTTCGGCATTCACACTTCACCTACTTCTCATCACTCGCTCATGCACCATGCATACTTAACCTTGTAAACCTCTGAGCACATTGGCTCTATCGTCGATGAACCTGTCGAATTCGTCGACCTTCGAGATCAGAGCGTCCATAGCTACGCCCCAGTCATCAGCGCCGGGTTGAAGACCCACCACCTTTTGAACATCCGCCTTTATTGAATCAGCCTTTTCAATCATATTTAGGTCATGCTGTATGACACCGTTTAGCTTGTCCTCTCTGACCCTGACCGCATCGAACATGCCAGCATACCCAGCAACTGCCCTGTCCACCCTTTGGGTGACCCGGTCAAGGCGATACGTAAACGCGTCAAACCGGTGCGCATCTTCGCTTGAAAGCTTCTGCACAGCTGCCGGATCTGCAAGACGTCTCCTGAAGGTCGTTTTCGCATCTTTAAGTCTGCTCACGACTTCCATCCTGACGAGCCTGTCGCTCTCTCGCCTCATTTCCTTCTCTTTGTATCCCCTGTACCCAGGGATGTAACCCATTATCCTCTCTAGGAGACCTCTGTCCTCCCGAACCTTCTCCGTGTAGCCTTCTCCGCTCATCGTCTACCTCTCCAGTACGTACCCACACCTATAATTGCGAGGACTATTAAAAGAATGCCGAGGATGACAAACGGGTTCACTACATAATAGAGCGCCGAAACAAGCCCAAACGCCAGTATTATCGTGCCCCATGTCAAGTAGTACGTGAAATCTCTGCCGGTCACGAACGCGTAGATAACAGTGTACAACCCCCACGGGCCGAAGATCCATGCAGGAATTTCGTAGAGGTTGAAGGCGAGAAGACCCAAGCTGTAGACTACGACCGCAACTCCTATTGACGCGATCAGAATGGCAAGCGAGCCCACGCCGTATCCTAGTGGTCGACGACTTGAACTCTTGGTTTGCATGCTGACCTTCACACTCGATTTCGCTACAATGAAAATCGTTGCTTTTAAAGTTTCGTCAGCGAAATTCTGTAAACTCCTCGGGACTTGGATGCTCTTCTTAAATTATCAATACAACTTGAAATCAACCCGTAAAAATGGCGCGAAGGAGAAAAGGAGGCGATAGATATTTATGATTTGACCCTCCCTAAAGTAAGAATTTCGGTGCTATGGCTCCTTTCGATAGTTGCTGAAGCATTTAGTCTTGTCTTCACTAACGCGGGCATTAACAGACCCGCTACAGAATTCCAAAGTGTCCCGAGGGTATGCCGCCCTTGATCACGGTTCCAGTTGCTCCATCAACCAACAGCTGATAGCTCTCGCCTTTGTACTCGTATTTCACAAACCACACGGGAGCATGCAGGTAGACGACCTGCTTCAGCTTTATGTCAGTCTTCATTTCGATTATCTTGTCGATGTCCTGCTGAGACAGAAAACGATGTTGAGCATCAATCTGCTCCTTTGCGAGTTCCACAGCCTCATCCTTGTCGATTTCACTGTTGAAAACTTTGGCAAAGCCTTCAATTCTTCTAAAATCATACGGGATCTTTCCTTCCAAAGGCACGTTATAGTCCCTTGTCGGAAAGTCTGTCGCCTTCCTTGCCAGTACCAGCCAATCATAATTCTTCTGTATGTTTCCTTCTTTAACCATCGCGGGCGATATCCTTTCGAAAACACCTTTGTAGCTACTTTCAGCCTCCACGGACACGACCCAGAACGGCAAGTAAATCAGGCTCTTCTCACTGACTTTCGCCTTCTTCGCCAGATCCTGAGGTTTCAGGAACCCCTCTCTCATCCAATTTCTAATAGGTTCTTCAATCCTGATCTGGTCATAGCCGTTCAGCAATAAGGAATGATCATATTCGAAGGTCTTTCCAGTTTCTATCACGGCGGTGTAGCCGCAGTACTTGCACGTGGCCAATATCTCGCCAGGCCTGAACTCTATGGGAGCACCACAATGCGGGCACTTTATCTCGTCAACCACAGACATGTGTTCACGCCTTCGATTTTTCCCTCTTCAATATCTCTCTTGCCACGATCACGCCTGACGCTGAAGCTTGGATGAGGCCCCTTGTGACACCTGCGCCATCGCCGACGGTGAACAGGTTATGGACCTTCGTCTCCAGACAGTCGCTGAGTTGAAGCCTCGAAGAATAGAACTTCACCTCAACACCGTAGAGCAGCGTGTCTCTTGAATGTATTCCCGGCGCAAGCATGTCCAACGCCTGAAGCATTTCTCGTATATCCGAAAGATAACGATAGGGCAGAACAAAACTCAGATCGCCCGGAGTCGCGTTCTTCAACGTAGGCGTCACCACGCTTCTCTCAATCCTCTCAGGCGTCGACCTTCTCCCCGACTCCAAATCCCCCAAACGTTGAATTATTACTCCGCCGCTGAGAAGGTTCGAGAGCCTGGCAACGTATTTTCCGTAGGCGATCGGCTCCTTGAAAGGCTCGGTGAAGGATGTCCTCACCAGGATAGCAAAATTGGTGTTTTCAGTCTTCTGCTCCGCGTAGCTCTGACCGTTGACGGTCAAGACGCCATCATAAGATTCCGTTATGACCTGCCCGTAGGGGGCGACGCAGAAGGTGCGAACCTGATCGTCGAAAGACTTAGAATAGTAGATGAGCTTCGGCTCATAAAGAATGCTTGTCAACTCCTCCATGACGGAGGACAAGACTTCAACTCGTATTCCGATGTCGACGGGGTTGTTCAGAGTCTTCAGACCAAGGCTCTGCGCCTCTGTTTGAAGCCACTCTGCACCGCTCCTCCCAGGCGACACGATGACGTATTTGCTAAGGAGCTTTTCACCCTCAACGGTCTCCACGCCTTCGATGACACGGTTCTTCACGATGAGACCCTTCACATCGGTCTTAGGCCTAAACTCGATCTGGCTGTCCAATTCCTGCCGCATTTTCCGAAGAGTCTCGGCACACCACTCGGTGCCCATATGACGAATCTCCTGACGGATAAGCTTCAGACCTGCCAACGACGCCTTCCGCTCGATCTCATCCGTCCGCTCAGCATCTCCCCCGTAAGTGCGCTCAGTCGCCCCGAACTTCCTATACATGCCGTCAGCATATTTTACGAGTCCCTCAAGCTCCCTAGTGGACACGTACTGGGTTAGCCAACCGCCAACCTCGGTCGATAACGTGAGTTTCCCGTCACTGAAAGCCCCAGCGCCTCCCCAGCCAGACAAGACAGAGCACGGCTCACAGTGCACGCACTCGAACCCACGGCTTGACGGACATTTGCGCTGGTCTATGTCAGGTCCCCTGTCCAGCATCAGAACGTTCAAATGGTTCTTCGCGGTGAGCTCAAGAGCCGAGAATATGCCCGCGGGACCAGCGCCCACGATTATCACGTCGTATTTCAAAGGGTTTATCCCCCTGAAGACTCAGTAGATGATGTAACAGCCTGCATATATTTCTAACGCGCAATCAACGTTGGAAGCTACGATGGTCACTTGTTCCTGATAGGGACGATGCACAGGAACCTCAACATCTTCGAGCCGCTGTTCCTAAATTGATGTTTCTCATTCGGCGCAACGAAGATCACGTCTCCAGCCCTGAATTCTATCTCTTTGTCCCCGCCAGCCAGGACCCCTTCACCATCGAGGACGAAGACCTCGTGTTCCCAAGGGTGGGTGTGCAGAGGACTGTGACCAGAAGACTCCATCTCGAACAGTCGCATGGCAAAGTTCAGGGCCCCCATTTCTTTGGTGATGAGCCACCGCACCTTCAGTTTGACCGCGCCTTCGCCCGCGTCCTTGGCTTCAACCTTCTTGTGATCAAACACCTTCATTCAATCCACCTCTTCACACTGAAGGCTTGGACCCGCTAATCCTTTATCGCCTCAATGACGCTCATCACGTTCCAAAGCTTCACCCTAGTGTACTGGGGCATGTTTGGGTCTTGCAGAATCTCGTCCATAAGTGAGATCGCGTTTGAGGCTCTGACGGCCGGAGTGTACTCGGTCCCCTGCAGAGCCGTAATAGAGTCTTTCGCCGCCCTTCTTATGTTCCTCGGCGTGGTAGTGTCCTCGGCGACCTGTCCAAGCACGCCGAGCGCCTGTTTTATCCGCTCCTCATACTCCTCCATCTTCTTCTTCCTAACCAAACTCGTCACCTTACCGCTCTTCGAGATAATCCTGTTATATAAGTCCTCAGGCCTATTTACTTTGAGGTTTCTGAACTTGTCGCGAAAGACGACGGAAGAGCCGCACATCAAACGGATGGCAGATCTACTCCGCCAAGGCTCAACCCTCACTGAGCTAGCCTGTCCCGTATGCTCTTCTCCGCTTTTCAGGCTAAAGAACGGGGACCTATGGTGCGAAAAATGCGGAAAAAAAGTCATAGTAGTGAAGCAGGGAGAAGACCCTGCAAGGATCATGGGCTCTATGGCCCTGGAAAGCATGGAAGCCACGCTTCTGGTTAAGGTGCAAGAAATACAGAACAAGATGCAACACGCTGAGAACCCTGAAGAACTGCAGAGGCTGGGCGCCACGCTCTCGGGACTTCTGGAAAACATCGATAAGATTAGAAGAATGAAGAAAGCCTGACTGAAGATCAAAGCATGCTTGGCTTCTACGAGGGTTTTCCCCCAACCGTCCATAAGGCCATGCACTTTACGACGCCGAACTCGAATAGAAGCCTGCAGAAGAAGCTCACAGAGAGCCTACACGGGTTGAACACTCAGACTCTCAACTTAGAGAAGGTCACTGACCCGTCCATTCGTGAATGCCACGCAAATTTCGAGTTCGGAATCGCGGAAGCCGACGGCTTCAACTACTTGGACGACGACGAAACCGCCAGAGTGTTGAAAGCGATAGGCAAGAAGCCTCTTCAGACAATGGACCTCTTCTGCGTCGTGCGCTACAGCACGTCACGGGGGGAGAGGAAGACATCGTTAAGATCTGATTACTGTATGATCCGTTTCACGTTTGGCAGAGGCCTGATGGACGCATACGTGTTCCACGAAAAAGGATCAAGGTACACTTCGGCAGAAGACATAATCAACGCCATCGTCAACGAAGTCAACGCCGCATCTTTGAAGAAGACCCTGAAGGAAGTTCTCTAACAAGTCTTTTCGAGGAACTCCAGAACAAGCCTCGAGATGTCGTCCGCGACCTTCTGTTTGGAAGCGTTCCCGTCGATCATGACGAGTCCCCCTTCTTTGACGAAGCTCAGGTACACCTGCCGCACTGTTCGCTGCGTCTCCAAGTTTTCCATGACAGACCTTCTGTGCTTCAACCTTTCGACGACGGCCTCAGGCGACACGTCAATGAAGACCGCCAGGTCAGGCCGAATCGCATGCTCGTTTATCTTCTCGATCCAAGACAAGTCCAGTCCAGCCGCGCCTTGATAGGCTAAGGATGAATAGACGTACCGGTCAGAGATCACGAGTCTTCCTTCATTAATCCCCGGAAGAACCACGTTCTCAACGTGTTCAAAGCGGTCTGCCGCAAAAAGTAGAGCCTCGACTATGCTCGACAGGCGCCTCTGAGCGTTCAAGCAATATTGTCTGATGAAACTGCCGATTTTTCCATCACTCGGCTCGGCCGTGTAGAAAGCACGATATGTCTCTTCCAACCTCCCTGCGAGTAGTTTTGCTTGTGTAGTCTTTCCGCAGCCGTCCAGACCCTCAATGCATACGAAGGAACCTTTCCGGTGCATGTTTTCATCCTCAAAGGCGGGGTGCTAGGCATTATAAGACTGAAGGTGAATTAATAAATATTCGAGGAGAAGCAGGAGACGCGTGAGATGCCCGAAGCCTATTGGGGCGAGATAAAAGACCCAGTGCACGGCTACGTCTACATAACTGAGCCGGAGAAGGAGATCATCGACTCCTATCCCGTTCAAAGACTGCACAGGCTGCGGCAACTGGCAGGCTCAGAATACGTGTATCCGGGAGCAAACCACACACGTTTTGAACACTCAGTCGGCGTCATGTACCTCGCGGGCAAAGTAACGGAGAACCCCAACATCTCACGACTGGTGAGCGAGGACGAAGCCGACGCCGTCAAGGTGGCGGGGTTGCTTCACGACGTGGGTCACGGTCCTTTCTCGCACGTCTTCGAGCAGCTGCTTGATAGAGAACTCGGCAAGACTCATGAGGACATGACTGAGTGGATAATAAAGAACAGCGAATTGAAGGAGACGCTGCGAAAGAACGGCTATGATGCAGAAGAAGTCGGGAGACTGGCGACAGGCAAGCTTCACAAGCCCAAGAAAGCCTTCCTTGACCAGATTATAAGCAGCGCCGTCGATGTGGACAAGCAGGACTTCATCGTCAGGGATTCGCATCACACCGGGGCCGAATACGGGTTCATAGACATTTTCCGGCTGATCCATGCGCTGGACGTGCTTGAAGAAGACCTTGCGATAGACGTGGGCGCGCTTTCGGCCCTTGAGTCCTTCATAATAGCCAGAATAGAATCGTTCAAGAGCATATACTTCCACCGCGTGGGCAGAGCAGCCCAGATAATGCTCGCAACAGCGATGGAAAAGGCGAACGACGAATTGGGACTGACGGAATTTAGGACCCCGGAGGACTACATGGCCATGGACGACTACTCGGTCTGGACGATGCTGAAGAACTGCAAGAAATCAGCACCGATCATAAGAAATCTTGAGAGACGAAGAATGCTCAAGTGCGCGTATGAGAGAACCTTCTACGAGAAGGACACGATGATCTCAAACATCTTCAACCGAGAGACCCATCGAAAGCAGCTCCAGGAAGACATAGCACAGAAATCAGGAGTCGATGCTGAAACCGTGACAATCGACGTTCCGACGGTTCCGTCCGTACCCTATCATCACAAGGTCCTATTAGAGCCCATGGAGATCCCCGTGTTCTATAGAACACAAAGCGGCGGCAAGGTTCCACAGCGCCTCAGCGAAATCTCGAAAATCTTCGAGACCCTCAGAGGCTTCATCAACATACTGCGCGTCTACACCGACGAGGATAACCGCGAAAAAGTCAGCCGGGCAGCATCAAAGATCCTGGGCGAGATTCCTTCAACAGCAAGAATATCCTACTAGAGTGTGCAAGATGCAGGGAACAACACTAAAGGGCCGAGCCATAGTCAAGGGACTCTGCAGAGCAGAAGCACTGGTTTCCACGAGGTCGATAAGCTTCCTGGGCGGAGTCGACCCAGCAGACGGCAAGATCATCGAGAAGAACAACGAGCTATGCGGACGATGTATCAAAGACAAGATTCTGTGCTTCCCACACGGCAGCGGCTCAACAGTCGGCAGCTACGTGCTCTTCTCCTTAGCCAAGAAGAACTTGGCCCCCAAGGCAATGGTCAATCAGACCGCAGACCCGGTCGTCGTGGTCGGAGCAATAATAGCCGACATCACGATGGTTGACCAAGTCGACATCAGACAGATCAGGTCAGGAGACCTCTTGGAGGTCGACGGGACAAGAGGCACAGTCAAAATCCTCGAGAGAAGAGGAAGCTAGGCATGTATCTGACCAAGGAAGAGGAACGAGTCTACGACGGGGAACACGGCTGGGCAGAACAGAAAAATATGGAGATACTCGTCCGCCTGGGCGAACTCTTCCAAGCGACAAGGCTCATCCCGATAAGCTCGGCGCACGTTTCAGGAGTTTCCTACAAGACCCTCGGCGATGCGCCCATAGAATACCTAGAAGCCTTGGCGAACGCCCACGCAGAAGTACACGTCAGAAGTACGCTGAACCCGCAGAGCCTCGACCGTCAATACTTGGGCAAGAAATACGGAGCATGCTTACGCGATAAACAGTTGAGCATCCTTAAGCAGTTTGAAAGAATGAGGTTCACCGAGTCCCTGACGTGCACACCGTATTACCTGCAGAAGCCGAAGCACGATGCTCACCTTGCTTGGGCCGAATCTTCAGCCGTGGTCTACGCCAACTCCGTCCTCGGAGCATGGACAAACAGGGAAGGCGGACCGAGCGCACTCGCGGCGGCAATAATCGGGAAGACACCTGACTACGGGGTTCACAAGGCTGAGAATCGGCAACCCGAGGTTCTGGTGAAAGTTGCTGAACGTTTGCGGAACGAGACAGAATTCGGCGCGTTGGGAGCTTACTTGGGCAAGATCTTGGGAGACAGAATTCCAGCGATTCAAGGTCTGGAAGGAGCAACGAAAGATGAACTGAAACAGCTGTGCGCGGCAGTTGCCTCAACAGGCATGGTTAACATGTTCCAATACACAGACAGTGGCCATTCGAAGAAACCGCAGACAGAAGACAAGATAGTCGTGAACACCGAGGACATAAAAAAAACGGCCCAAGAGCTGTCCAAGGCATCGACGGAAAACCCGGACCTCATCTTCATAGGTTGCCCACACTGCTCACTGAACGAAATCAGACAGGTAGCAAACCTGATGAAGGACCGAAAGGTCAAACCCAGCACAGAATTCTGGGTCTGCACATCACACTGTGTCAAACAAAAAGCGAAGACATACGTCGAAAAGATCGAGAGAAGCGGAGCCCACGTCCTCGAAGGGGTATGCACAGTCGTCTCATGGACCGAGAGACTCGGAATAGAAACCATCATGACGAACTCCGCGAAAACGGCCCACTACGCGCCGACCCTAAGCAAGGCAGAAGCGACACTCGCAACAAAAGAAGAGTGCATGAAAGCAGCCCTCAGACGGTAAGCTTTATTCGAACGAAGAGACACTCTGCATGATACCTCGGGCTATCGGGCTCCGGTAGTATAGCCCGGCCAAGTATTCCGGCCTTTCGAGTCGGAGACCCGGGTCCAAATCCCGGCCGGAGCACCAACCTACAGCGGCATGCGAAACTGTTTTTGGTCCAGATAGAAGAACTCGGCTTAGAACGCGCTACACGATAATTGTCTAACCGTATATTCTGGGCATTGTTGCTTTTAACGCGGCCGTTGTTCCGAAAAACAGTTTAGCATATTGGCTCCAAGTAGGTTCGACTTCCGAGGAAATACGCTCTCCTAGCTTTGTCTGTTTCTCTCTTTTTCATTCGTGCATTATCAGCGTGGGGAAGAGCCATTGGAAAACGGGCCATGCACGATTATTGTCATTCTCGCTGTCGCGTCTTCTCTCTTCCTTGCCTGTGTTTCTGTTTCCAGAGTTTGGGTACCTCATCCCGTTGAGCGAAGACGTTCGAGTTCATGTTTTCTAGGTTTGTTTGATGAGCAGATTCGACTCCGCGGCCTGTTTGATCTTGAAAAGCCGTGGCAGAAAGCCTGAAAAGCTGATTTGTTAAACGTATTCTTATGAAGTATTCATTCAAAATAGCTTCTATTTGGGGAATACCCATTGAGCTTCACATCACGTTTATACTGTTGATGGCCTTGGTTTTGGGCCTCTCAGGCCTCTACTTTTTCACTCTTACCATGTTCCTTTTCGTCTTCGTCGTTGCCCACGAATTGTCCCATTCCATGGTTGCGAGGCATTTTAATATCAGAGTTCGCAAGATCGTACTCTACCCAATAGGCGGAGTTTCGGAGATCGAAGAGATCCCGGAGAACCCGAGGATAGAATGGCGCGTGGCAATAGCCGGACCGCTTGCCAGCTTCGGCATCGGCGGCATTCTCCTCGCTCTGGGCGAGATCGTACCAATAAAAACAGGGGCTGCGATCTCGCTCATCACCACGGGAAGTCTGCTTTTCGACCTTGGAACCCTCAACATCATCTTGGGAGCCTTTAATTTGATCCCGGCGTTTCCCATGGACGGCGGCCGCGTCTTCAGGGCCCTGCTGGCCGAAAGGATGAAGTTCTCCGACGCTACAAAATACGCGGCCTTCATCGGGAGGCTGCTGGGCATATTCATGGCCTTTTTCGGCATCTTCTACAACATCTGGCTCGTCATGATAGGCGTGTTCATATACATAGGCGCCTCGGAAGAGGCGGAACAAACCATAGTCTCCACCACTCTGGCTAGAGTCCGAGTCAAGGATGTCATGAACCCCGAGGTTGCTTCTGTCGGGCCTGAAACCAGTCTCGCCGAAGCCCTTGAAACCATGCTGAAGGCACGATACCATGACGCTCTGGTTCAAAAAGATGGAGTCTTTCAGGGAGTCGTAACGTGGGATGAAATCACAAAGATCAAACCAGAGTTGAGAGCACAACGGCGCATAGAGCAATTGCCCACAAAGAAGATCTCAGTTTTCCCCGACGAATCGATTCTTGAAGCCTACAAGCTGATGGCACGAGAAAAAGTTGACCTTATTCCCGTAGTCTACAGAGAAGAACCGAACAAGGTCGCAGGCGTCGTCACCAGCGAAGGCGTGGCCAATGCCTACGAGAAAGCAAAGGCCCTACGTTAGAACATTCGGGATTCACGGAAGGCTCATATACAGGCTGGCTTCTATCGGTTAATTCTTCAAGACCGATGGCGATCAAGAATGACGGAAAACTTGCTGGCAAGCTACAAGAGACTCATGGAGAGGACCAAAGAGATCATGGTTTTCGTGTCGACCGAATCAATCATGCAGTGGGACATGGAAACGAAGATGCCGCCGAAGGGGATCCACTTGAGAAGCGAACAGCTGGCCCTGCTCAGCGGCATACAACACAAGATGGAAACCGCACCGGAGATAGGAGCCCTACTGCGCGCGATAGAAAACCACAAGGATTACGAATCGCTGGACACGGTCCAGAAGAGGAACGTGTACCTGATCAGGAAGAACTATGACGAGCAGACGAAACTCCCGGAAGACCTAGTTAAAGAAATGGCAAAACAGCATGCCATAGCGGTAGACGTCTGGAAAAAAGCCAAAGCCGCTAAGAAATTTAGCGTTTTCAGGCCTGAACTTGAAAAGAATATTGAATTATCGAAGAAAGCAGCAGCGATCCTCATGAAAGTGAAGAAGACATCTATTCCGTACGATGCCTTAGTGGACATTTTCGAACCGAAGATGACCGCAAAAGAAATCACCAGAGTCTTCAGCGAACTCAGAGAAGGCCTAGTTTCATTGTTGAAAAAATGCGAGAGCTCCCCGAAACAGCCAGACGTGAGCTTTCTCAGCCGCAGAGTACCGACAGACGTGCAACGCGAAATAGCCGTAGCCCTTGCCGAGACCGTGCAATATGATGTCTCGTCGAAGAACGCAGGAGGAAGGATAGACGAGACCGAGCATCCTTTCACGACCGGTTACTTTGATGACGTACGGATCACGACCCACTATTACGAAAAAATGTTTGCCTCATCCGTGTTTTCAATACTGCATGAGGCGGGCCATGCCCTCTACGAGCAGGACCTCAACAGAAAATGGATGTACCAACCAGTTGGCACGGGCTGCTCCTCGGGTTTCCATGAATCCCAATCGCGCTTTGTCGAAAACATAATTGGCAGGTCACGAGAATTCTGGGTTTACTTCATGCCCAAGCTGAAGAAGCTCACGGGAAAGACGCTGTCAGACGTGAGCGTAGACAAGTTCGTTCACGCCGTGAACCAGGTCAAGCCCTCAAAGATCCGCGTAGAAGCAGACGAAGTCACATATGGACTTCACATAATAGTGAGGTTCAACATCGAACGAGACCTTTTCGCCGACAAGATAACGACGAAGGAGCTTCCTGAAGTATGGAATCAAAGCTATAAGGACTATCTATGCTTGAAAATCGAAAACGACTCTGAAGGTGTGATGCAGGACACACACTGGGCAAACGGTTACTACGGTTACTTCCCAAGCTACGCTCTGGGCAACATCTACGACGGGCAATTATTGGAGGCAATGGCGAAGGACGTACCAAACGGGGCGAAACAGGTCGAAAAGGGCAGGTTCACAGAAGTGAGACAATGGCTCGTCAAAAACGTCCACAGCCAAGGGAACCTGTATGACCCGCCTGATCTCATAAAGAAAATCAGTGGAAAAGAACTCACCGTAAAACCATACCTGCAATACCTAAACGCCAAATACTCAAAACTCTACGATTTCTAACTTCTCCTTTTTTTCAGGGCACTATAAACTTCCAGAACCGCGTAGGCAATTATGCTAGCAACAATGAAGGCTAAGCCGGTATATCCTGTGACCTCATCGTAGTAATTCGCACCATAAAAGAACAAGACAATCCCGAGAATGAAGACAAGCAAGATAGCGATGCTCTTCCACGACACTCCGAACGCACCTCGAATAGGATCAAATCTCAAACGCCTCCTAAGTATATAGCCTTGTCGACGAGCAATCGGGCCGACCTGACCAATGGCCAAACCCGAAGCCGCCACTACCGACTGACAATCCGACCACACATGTCGGAATCCTGAAACGTACGGTAGCCGAACGGCATATTAATGCTGCTTCGCGGACTCACTCTTCGACCTGCTCGGCATCTCCGGCAGATTTATATAGAAGAACAGACACCGTAGCTTTACTGGTGAACATTTTATGTCGGTCTCTGACGCTAAAAAGCCATCAACCAGAGAAGAACTCGTCGCAACATTGACGGACGCTGCAAGGAAAGCAGGCGACAGACGCAGTCTGTCAAGAGGGAAGCCGACAGTTTCAAGAACTGCTGAAGTGCTTGGAATTCACAGAGACACCCTTCACACGTGGTTGAGGGAGTTCAACGTCGATTTCAAAGAGATCGCCGACGCGATGCCGACAGATTCAGACGGCACAATTGCCGAATCAGATGGAAAGACCTACTTGATCGGAGAAGCACTTGTCGGAGAAGGAAACGAAGTGGCCCACATAGACCTTCTGATCGGCGACAAGTACGGCCCAATCGGGAACGCATTCGCCGCTGGGCTGTCGAACCTCTCGGCTGGGCACACTCCGCTGTTGGCAGTCATAAGACCGAACCTTCCGCCTAAGCCGCACACCCTGCTCGTCCCAAAAGTAACAGTGAAGAACACTGAAGACGTGAGCAAGATATTTGGACCTGCACAGGCCGCAGTGGCCAAGGCGGTCGCCGATGCGGTAGAAGAGGAAATAATCCCGCGAGACAAAGTCGACGATTGGGTAATAGTGTGCAGCGTTTTTATAGCTCCGCAAGCAACAGATTTTCGCAAGATATACCAGTTCAACTACGGCGCAACCAAGCTAGCGTTGAAGAGAGCACTTTCAAAGTATCCGACTCTGGAGAAGCTATTCTATGACAAAGACAGAGCCAAGCACCCGATAATGGGTTTCAGGGTCCCACGCCTCTGGAGACCGCCGTACCTGCAGATTTCGCTGGACAACCCAGATCTGGAAAGGTCCAAGAGAATAATAGAGCAGCTTCCTGGAAGCGACAGGATAATACTGGAGGCCGGTACACCGCTCATCAAAAGATACGGGACGAGAATAATAAACGATCTGAGGCAAACAGCCAAGGACGTGTTTATCGTCGCGGATCTTAAGACCCTCGACGTCGGCAAGGTTGAAGTGGACCTAGCCTACGATGAGACCGCAGACGCTGTCGTGGCTGCTGGTCTCGCGCCGGCTGAAACACTCGATTCCTTCGTCCACGAAGCAAAGAGACTGGGCATATATGCCGCCGTTGACATGCTGAACGTAGAGGACCCTATTGCAAAACTCAAGACCGTCAAAGAGTTCCCAGACATTGTCATATTGCACAGGGGGATAGACCAGGAGACTGGAAGAACGCTTGGACTCGACCTTATCCAGGAAATGCGGCAGACATTCAAAGACAAAAAGTTTCTAGTCGCCGTTGCCGGCGGGATAGTACCTGAAACGGCCAAAGAGGCCCTGCAGAAGGGGGCAAACATCATAATCGTGGGGCGATACGTGACCCAGTCAAAGGACGTTGAGCGCTCAGTGAGAGACTTCCTTGAGGCAACGCCTCAAATGGGGGAGGACGTAGACCTGTTCAGGGTGCACGTGGAGTAGGGCACCCACCTTTTTTCCCTGTTCATGCAAAGAGCTTGAAGAAAATGCAGGCGACGAAGAAGATGGATCCAGCGATGACGAACACGTGAAGAAAGCCCAAAGCCTGGGCGATAAAAGGACCTGCAAAAGAACCGAGTGCTCCTCCTATGCCTATGAGAACATTAATCAAACCTGCCTTGCCTGCGGGTATGAGTTCCATTGACAAAGAAAGAATGTGCACCGTGAACACGGCAAAGACAAATCCCATCAGAACCAAGACTCCGGTCGTCAGCAGCACGTTAAACGACGATGATTGCAAGGCAGCGAGCAGCACGAACGCAAGGAGACCTCGAATCAGCACTAGTCTGCCCACGCCTGCTTTTCCGTTTGACTCTTGCTGTGTTCTACCGGTCAGAGTATAACCTACTATGGCTCCTCCGGAATTCAGCACGAAAATCGCGAAGACAAGAGCACCAGCTGCTGGCAGACCAACGGTGATGCGGTTCACGAATAACGGCATGGGCGTGAACAATATGCTTGTGGCGAGCGAGAAAAGAACCAGCCCGCAGCAGAAGGCAGTGACGTTCTCAGTTTTCAACCTCTCATCCAGACCTATGCCATCTATCATCTTGGAAGCGAGGAAAACGCCGTGCGACGCAAAGTCCACCGTCTTCTCGATGCTCACCAAGCTTCTTTCAAAAATCAACAACGGGTCTGCCACGAATATGGCGGAGAGAACAAACGCCACGAGGTTCAGACCTGCAACCAGAAAAAGCGTGTTGGCCGGGCCAAGACCATAGTTTGAAGCGAAGAAGCCCAAGAGCAGGCCGATTAACGACCCGACCTCCGTGAAACCCTCATAGAACGCGAAGTTCCTTTTCCAATCTTGATGCGAATACAGCTCAGAGATGAGAACGTTCTTCGGAGCCTCATGAGCCACGTGGAAAATCGACATCACCGCGTAGAGTGCAGTCAACAGAGCAATATTCGTGGTAAACGTGAAAAGGCAAAGCATGACGGTTGAGGCGAGGAACGCGAGAAGGATGTAACGCTTGTAATGCCGGGTTCTGTCACACATGTAACCCCAGAAGAACGAAGCCGGGATAGCCGCAAGCAGGGCGACGGCCGCCATCGCTCCAAAATAGAACAGCCCATTGCGGCTGTCGATCGAGACAACATACAGCGGCAGGAAAATGGACAGTAATCCGAACCCCATTTCGTGGAAGAAGAACCCAAGCCGCCACATAGCAGGAAATCGTCTTCAAGCTAGATTAAAGCTTTTACTGCGTGGAAACATGATCTTTTTCCAAGAACTCGATCCTCATAAATCCTTAATAGAGAGAAACTCAACTTTCATACCACTATTGGAGAGATCATCCTTAATGGCAAAGTTCAAGCTGATCGTTTCAGACCCTGACGGAACTTCGAAGGCAATTGAGCTCGAAGAGACCCGCGCGGCACCCCTGATTGGGAGAAGAATAGGCGAGGTACTCGACGCTTCGGTTGCAGGCATGCCTGGAAAGAAGATGCAGATAACAGGCGGTTCAGACAAGGACGGGTTTCCGATGAGGCCCAGTGTTCACGGCGGTGTTCGCCGAAGAGTGATTTTGAGCGGTGGAGTGGGCTTCAACCCGCAGAGTGAAGGAGCAAGAAGGCGGAAGACTGTCCGGGGCAACGTGATAACAGACGATATAGTCCAGATAAACCTGAAAATCGTCGAGAAGGAAAAATCGAAAGAAGCCCCGAAGCCCAAGGAGAAAAAGGAGAAACCCTCAGCAAAAGAATCCCCGAAGGAAACCCCGCCGCCTGCGAGCAACGCTTGATTGTCGACCTAAGGGCTTATTAAGTCCTCAGTTTTAACCTCTCAATAATCTCGGAAAAACCTTTAGGAAAACAGAGAATGAGCAGCGAGAAAAGCAAAGCCTTGCCGAAACAGCCGGAGGTCAATATAGGCACCATGGGCCATGTTGATCACGGCAAGACCACGTTGGTGCAGGCGCTGACTGGAGTCTGGGCATCGAGACACAGTGAGGAACTAAAGAGGGGAATCACGATAAAGCTGGGCTACGCGGACATGCCGATCTACAAATGCCCAAGCTGCGAACCGCCCAAGAACTATTCCACGCTGCCAGTCTGCCCAAACTGCGGTTCCAAAGCAGCCTTCGCGAGAGCAGTCAGTTTCGTGGATGCCCCGGGTCACGAGGCGCTGACGGCAACGATGCTCTCGGGCGCAGCGATAATGGACGGAGCCCTGCTAGTCATAGCCGCTGACGAGCCTTGTCCTCAACCGCAGACGAGAGAACACTTGGCGGCGGCGGACGCGATAGGCATAAGCAACATCGTAATCGTGCAGAACAAGATAGACATCGTCGACGAAAAGAGGGCACGAAAAAGCTACGAGGAGATAAAGCGGTTTGTCCAGGGAACGGTCGCTGAGAAAGCTCCTATAATTCCAGTCTCGGCACAGCACGGAGTGAACATCGACGTTCTGATCCAAGCCATGGAAGAATTTATTCCCACGCCTAAGAGAGACGAGACGAAGCCGCCTCTCATGTATATCGTCCGCTCGTTCGACATCAACAAACCGGGCACGCTGATCGACAAGCTGGAAGGCGGAGTGATAGGCGGCACGGTAATTCAGGGAAAAATCGCGGTCAGAGATCAGATAGAAATTCGTCCCGGGATGATATCAGAGAAAGAGGGCAGAAGCAAGTACAACCCTTTGATAACCGAGATCACCAGCCTCCAAGCAGGAGGCAAGAAAGTAGACGAAGTCACCTGCGGAGGGCTAGTAGGCGTCGGCACACTGCTGGACCCATCATACTCAAAAGCGGACGGCCTGACAGGAAACATCGCTGGAAAAACAGGCATGCTCCCGCCAACACTGCCAGAAATAACTATGGAAACGCACATTCTCGAACAAGCGGTTGGAACGAAAGAGCTGACGAGGATCGAAGAAGTCGGCATGAACGAGACCCTCCTCCTGCACGTTGGCGCAGCAATAACGGTTGGAAAGGTCGTGTCAGTGACAAAAGGAGGAGTCAAAGCAGAACTCAACCGGCCTGTCTGCGCACAGACTGGTTCAAGGGTTGCCATAAGCAGAAAAATAGCGGGCAGATGGAGACTAATCGGTTACGGACTGATAAAATAAGCATGTCGAAATCATTGAAAGCGGAGAAGACGACTTTAACAGTGATTTTGGACTCAAACGCTTTGTTTATCCCACTTCAATTCAAGATTGACATTTTCCAAGAGCTCAAAAGACTGCTGAACAGGAATTTTGAGCCTATTCTGATATCGCCCGTCAAACACGAAGTTGAGAAACTCGCAGAAACGAAATCTCCGAAAATGCAAAAAAGGGCCGCCTATGCATTGAAACTCGCAGAAGAATGCAGGCTGATCGAAGTAGACGCAAAACCAGGCCCTGCCGACGATGCCATAATCAAGGCCGCTCATGAACTGCACTCTGCAGTGCTCACTAACGACATGCAACTCAGGAAGAGGCTAAGAAATATAAATGTGCCTGTCATTTATGTGAGGCAAAAGTCACATTTAGAGATTGACGGGAGGTTATGACCCTGTTCAAGCTTGTAACACGGGAAGACACTATTCGGATCCCGCCTGAAACCTTCGGCAAACCCCTGGAGGCAGTCGGTCACCAGCAGGTCAAAGCAAAATACGAGGGCCTAGTCAACGAGGAACTAGGCTACATCATAGCCGTGACGGACGTAAAAGTGAACCCCACCGGGAAGATCATCCCAGGCGATGGAGCGACGTACCACAAGGTATCATTCCGCTTGTTGACGTTTACTCCCAAAATCCAAGAAGTCATAGAAGGCGAAGTCGTAGAAATTGCCGATTTCGGGGCCTTCGTGAGGATAGGCCCCGTGGACGCGTTGCTTCACGTTTCACAACTCATGGACGATTTCATTTCCTATGACGAGAAGCAGAGTGTCCTGCTAGGGAAAGAAACGAAGAGAAAACTCGTGACTGGCGATCAGGTTCGAGTACGAATCACAGCAGTCTCATTGGGCAGGGCAGGAAGCTCTGGGAAAATAGGCGTAACCGCCAGACAACCCTTCCTGGGCAAGCTAGAATGGATCGAACATGAAACGCAGAAGATAGCAGAACTGGCCCAGAAAAAGCCAGTAGAAAAGGGCGAGAAATAATGAGCGAAAAGGCCTGCCCAAACTGCCACTTCTTGACTAAAGAAAACGTCTGTCCAAAATGCAAGACATCTGGCCTAAGCGATGACTTTAGCGGGTTAGTAATAGTCTTTGAACCTGAATGTTCATCCATAGCCAAAGCGATGAACATCAAGGAGAAAGGACGTTACGCCCTAAAGGTCAGATGAAATGTCTATTGTCTACAGCCTCTCGACCGAACTACGCGCGAAGCTCAAAGAACCCCTGGGCACGCTTGTGCGAGGCTCCTTCGATGAAACGATGAATAGGCTCATAGACATGGTTAGAGAAGAAAAGCCACCATGCATAGTATCTGTAGGGGACACCGTTTCAAAAAACCTTGAAAAAAACCACATTCTTACGAGACTCTCAATCATAGATAACAAGGCAATGAGGAGAGCGACAAGGCCCTTCTCGTCTGCCGCAGAAAAGGCCTTGCGTGTTAGAAACCCCAAAGCGACGATTACGGATGAAGCAATAGCGGCAATAAGAGACTCTTTGAGAGACAACAGCCGGATAAGAATAGTTGTGGATGGAGAAGAGGACTTACTTACGCTAATCGCCATTCTGTATGCCCCGGAAGACTCCTTCGTGATTTACGGCCAACCCTACGAGGGCATCGTCGTAGTCAAGGCAACTGAGGCCAAAAAGAAAGAAATCACCGGAATACTGAACAGCATGGAGAATCCTAGAAAAGCTAAATAAGAACGTGCTGCATCAAGTCAACACCCAACACGAGGAAAAGCCATGGAAGTCAAGGTCGTATCAGAGAAGCAAAACCCCATGCTGAAACGGAAAGAGGTCAGCTTCCAAGTTGAACACGGGGAAACAGGCAGCACACCTTCTAGGGTGGAAATGAGAAAAGCAGTCGCTGCAGCGACAAAGACGAATGAGAGCCTTGTTTTCCTCAAGAGGTTCGTGACGAAAACAGGAACACTGACAGCCGTCGGAACAGCAAACATCTACGAAACCGTTGAACAGGCAAAACTCATAGAACCAGAGTACATCATGAAGAGAAGCAATCCTGAGGAGAAAACCAAAGAAGCAGAAGAACCGAAAGAAGTCAAAGAAGCTAAAGAAGAGAAGAAGAAGGAGTAGACATGTCCAAAAAGACAGAAGCCGTCAAGAAACCGGAAAAGGTGGTAAAGACGCCAGAGCAGCCGCCGAAGGCGGAGGTCAAGCCTGAGAAACCCGAAAAGCCTGAAACTGCGAAGCGGGAGAAGAGGAAGAGAGAAGAGAAGGGCATTTTTACCCTGTACAAAGTGGAGGCGGACAAAGTCTTGCGATTGCGACCCACTTGCGAGCGCTGCGGAACGGGATACTTCATGGCTGACCATGGTAACCGATACACTTGTGGGCATTGTGGTTTTACGAGGTATAAACCCGCTCAAAACGAGCACGTTTAAATCGCCCGACGCTTTGTTATCCTGAATGGTCTATATGATTAGAGTGAACGTTTCAATTACTAATATTTCTGCCGAACGTTTCTTAGACATAAGGAAGCCTATGCCGCCGATTCAGATAAACACGAACCTCAATCTGATGGGGATGGAACGGTCGGCAGATTCACTCGAGGTTCCCTTTGTCTTGACGATAAGTTATAATCCGTCAGTCGCTCAGTTGAGCCTTCGGGGGAAAGCCTACGTGGCCGGCGAAAGAGACGAGATCGAAAAGGTCTACAAAGATTTCGAGGAGAAGAAACCTCCGCCTCCTATCGTTGTGCAGTCAATATCTAACGTTGTCTTCATCGAGTCCGTGGTCATATCGCGGTCACTGAACATTCCGCCACCGATTCCGCTGCCTCAAATACCGGAAGCTAAACAGCCAAGTGAAAAACCTTCGAAGATGGACTACAGCGCCTAAAAATGCGAAAGGCAGACTACTTCAGCGGGACGTACATCGAGGAGCGAGAGGCCCCGATACCCGGAGTCCCGTGTCTAACGGGCTTATTTGTTATTGCGAATTCACCTAGATAGTGCCCAATCATTTCAGGCTTAATCTCTACGCCAACGAAGTCCTTTCCGTTGTGCACGCCTATTGAGATGGCGACCATTTCGGGCAGAATGACCATGTCACGCAGATGAGTCTTTACTGTATCTGGTTTTCCCTGCCTCAGGCTTTCCTTTGCCTTTCTGATCTTCTCGAGCAGTATTCTGTGTTCAGGCGCAAAACCGTGATGCAGACTCCTTCTCTGTCTGGAGGGCAGCAGATTGATGAATTCGTCCATTGACAAACTTTGCAGTTGAACCAGAGTGTATCCGCGGTACATGAACTCCTTCGGCATATTTTCTCACCCAACTCGTGGATTCAAGCTCTATAAACCTTCTGCTTTGGCAGCGTCTCGTGCGCTCTTGCCTTTCCGCCCGCCTCCTCTGGCCGCGATCAACCCGACCTTTTGTCCTGGCGGCGCCCCATGTGAAGTTGTCGTGACCTTCCGTGCACTCCTCTTGCTGCTACCGTAGGGATGCACGGCAGCAACCATTGCTCGCCCGCGGGTCCTTGGGTACTTGTGACCCTTTGCCTTCATGAGATGGAACATTTCACCAGCCTTCAGGAACGGCTTCTCGGGTCTACCGGCTCCGGAGACCACGCCGATCGTGGCCCTGCAGCGATCATCGATGTACTTCGCTTTGCGTGATGGAAGCCTGACTATCGTTCCTTGAGGAGTGTGTGTCACCACCGTCGCGTAGGTTCCGGACGACTTGGTTATCTTGCCGCCGTCTCCTGGACGCAGTTCTATATTGCACACCATAGTGCCTTCCGGGATCTTTCCGAGTGGAAGTATGTTGCCCACCTCGACCGCCGCATTGCCTCCCATCTCGATCTGCTGGCCCGTATGAACCCCTTCCGGAACGACGGTGTAGCATTTTTCCCCATTTTCAAACCTTATCAGGGCCAGCGGGGTCCCTCGACCAGGGTCGTGGAAAAACTCCTTGATAACGCCGTTCGCAGTCTTTTCAAGATACTCCTTCGGCCCTATCGTCAAAGGATACCTCGCGGGGGCTACTCTCTTGTGAGTTGAAGCCCTCCAAGTGGGTGCACCGCGACCACGCCTTTGGACCCGAATTCTCTTCCCCATGGTTCAGTTCTCCGAATAATCCTACAGTATTCCTAGTTTGATTGCGACGTCAGCCGCCTTGAATTCTGACCTAAGCTTCACGTAGGCCTTCTTCTCTCCTTGGTGGGTAATCTGCGTGTTAACGTTGTCAACCTTCACTTCGTACAGTTCCTCAACCGCCCTCTTTATGTCAGCCTTGCCTGCCTTCAGACTGACCACGAAGACCAACTTGTTTTCCTTCTCGACCATGATGCTTGATGCTTCCGTCATCAACGGGTACAGTATGACATCGTAGGAATCCATCAGCTTTGCGCCTCCTGACAGTGAAGCTCGCCTAGTTTTTCGATTGCGCCGCTGGTCCATATCGTAAGCCTCCCCGCATGAGCGCCTGGAGCAAGCAGCTCGGCGTTAAGGCTGCTGACCACGACAACGTCTACGCCCGGTATGTTCTTCGCCGCTTCAACAATTCCCTGGTTCTTGGTCACGACCAGAAGCGGACCCACCGCCTGCTTCATCCTTCTGCCCCGCCTCTTGCCCTTCCCCGCTCGAACCTTCCTGCTCCGCCTCACCCGGTAAATGTCCGACAGTGCGCCCAAGCGCACAAGGGTCTCCTCAACTTCCTTGGTCTTCTTCAACTTCTCCAGATCATCCTCAACTATCAGAGGAATCTCTGGGACATCCTCTATCGAATGTCCCCTAGACGCCACGAGCTCTTTCGAGGCCGTAGCAGCAATCGCCGAAAACAACCCAAGATCTCTCTCCTTCTTAGGAACCTTCCGGACTATCCTCTTTTCAGAAGTCGGAGGATGCCCCGCCCTACCCTTGACTGTCCCAGGTGCAAAAGCAGCTCGTCCTGAAGGGTTCTTGATCCTCGGGATCCTAGATATGCCGGAACCCGTGCCCCTGGATTCTGCCGTCGTCCTCTTCCCGGCCATAGGGTCGCGACCCTGTGGTTGGCGCCTGTGAGATTGAATCGCCAATACTACACGTCTTATGACGTCCGGCCTCAGAGCTGTCCCGAAAACTGGTGGAAGCTCCGTCTTCCCAACTGGTTTCCCCTCGAGGCTAAAGATTTTGGCCGATTTCTTGACCATGTGCCCTGTCGCCTACTTTCCTTGTGGAGACTCGAGGGAAATGTATGTGAGCTGAGGTGGTTCCTCAGCGACACCTCCGGGTGGACGTGCAGGATACCGCAGCCTTATCGCGCGCTTCTCCGTCCCCGCTATGCTTCCTTCCAGCAGCATGTAGGAGCCGCGGATCAAACCATACCTGATGAAACCGCCCTTCGGCGTTATCTCTTTGCCATCTGTTCCAATCTTAAGGATGCGTTTGTTGTACTCCGTCCGCTGATGGAACCCCATCTGTCCAGCTCTCGCGACGCTGTACATCACGTGATGCGGATTCCAAGGCCCAAGCGTGGCCACGCCTCTCTTCGTCTTCTTCCCCTTGGCCTGCAGTATCGTTACCCCCCAACGCTTCACCGGACCTTGCCAGCCTTTCCCGGTTGAAACGGCCACCGTGTCGACGTACTGCCCATCCTTGAAAAGCTCTGTAGGCGCAATCATCTTGCCCAGCAGAGTCTTCGCGTATTCAAACTGCTGCTGAATCGTTCCTCCGCCAACTTCAATCTCCATAATGTCGGGTTTCTTCTTCGGCACACTCGTCTGCTTCGGTTGGGTCATTGCGACAACACGAACCGTCGACACTTCGGCCAAGTTCTCTTCAATCTTCTTAAGGCTCTCATCCATACTGAAGCTTTCGGGAACAGTGATTATCCTCTCAAGCTCATCAGGCGGATCTTTCATCCAAGCTTCTGAGAGAGTTCGCATACCGTAAAGATCTCTCGTCAGGACCCTTAAGGCACACACGAACATAGGAGGCGTCTCCAAGACTGTTGCCGAACTCACTATCTCCTTCCCAAAGCTTGGCGAGCGCTTCTTATCCTCGATCTTGAACACGTGAGTCATACCCGCCTTGTAGCCCGCAAAACCAAGAAGTCTAGGCGTGTCTCCTTCAATCTTTGGCCAGAAGCGGATTCTCCCCAAAATGCTCTTGGCACGTTTCCTAGGAAGATACGCTAGTGAACCGTGCCTCGGGGCATGAGTTTTCCTATGTCCCATCGTTTTTCCGCTTCGTGTCTTCAAGACATGAAAACATCGAGTTATTAACATTTTGGTCGTAGCACGACTTTGGAGGACTACCATGCACTTCTACATGAGAAGCTGCCGGACGCTAAAATGAACAAACGGTTCACATCGTTTTTGGTCTGCCTTCGGAAATCGTCGCCACAAGAGGCTAGAAAGCCCGACCTAGTCGCCAGGCGCAGCGACAAAACAGTGACCCGGTAGTCAATGCATAACAAAGAGTGTTAAGCCACTCGGACTCAGACCCAGAGCAGCTTGAAACATTCTTTATGGTAATGTCTCTTCTCTGCTCCTTCAGAGTCTTTCACCACGATTTCCTGACCTGGTTCTATCGCTTCCCCACATTCACTGCATAACAGCGCACTTTCTACCGTTTCTAAACGCGTTCTTCTGAGTTCTTCGCATTGACTTCTCAGCTCTGAGATTCTGCTCTTCAGCATTTGCAGTTTGCGCAGCGTGGCCTCTACTTCTTCCCTCGCGTTGAGCTGTTCATACTGGCAAGACTGCCCTTGAACTTCTCCCTTCTTGAACATATTTCCAACCTGCGTGATCAAGTAGAGCATTGTATCGTAATATATAATACTTTATTTCGTCCACAGAATATATCTAAAGAAAAGTGACGCCTTCCAGAAAGCCTCGAAAAGCGTTAAATCGAACATGACCCAATCAATCTGCGGGTCCAGATGCCCGAGACTACATCACGCGTTGCGGATGCGCTCTTCCGCTCCGGCTGCGTAAAGTTCGGAACTTTTAAGATCAAGTCAGGAGCCCTAAGCCCATATTACATCGACCTAGCACGGCTGATCTCTTCGCCGAAAGAGCTATGCACGATCGCCGAAATCGCTGCCTGCGAAATCAAGAACATAATGACGGCGGACAGGGTCGACAAGCTTGCTTCGATCGAGTTGAAGGGCGCATTGATCTTGCCCAGCGTAGGCTGCCAAGTCAACCTGCCGTGCATAGTGGTAAGAAAAGAGGAAAAAGCCTACGGGGTGACAGGCAGGTTAGCCGGCGCTGATGTCGCAAAAGGAGATCACATACTGTTCTTCGATGACGTCCTCAGCGAAGGCCTCTCGAAGATCGAAGGCATAAAGCCTCTGGAAGATCTTGGGGCCAAGGTCAGGCATCTGATGGTCGTGGTTGACAGGGAGCAGGGCGGCCGCGAAAACCTAGAGAACCACGGCTACAAAGTCCACGCATTAGCAAGGATCTCCGAACTCGTTAACCATCTGCTCGAACATGCCCAAGTTTCAAAGGCTCAAGCCGAGGCCGTAATGGAATACACAGGCAGAGCCTAGACGCTAAGACGCGGAGCTCCGATCCTTGCGCATTAGAAGCTGGAGTTTCTGCATGATTCTGAGGGCGCATTCTTCAGGCGCAAATTTCACTGTATCCAAAGCGATCTCCGGGTTCAGAGGAGGCTCGTAGGGTTGCCCGATACCCGGCACCGTTGACGTGCGACCTTTTGCCGCGCGAGCATAGATGTGTTTTGGCGCTTGGTAGGTTTTGCCTCTCTTAGTCTCACGCCCCATGCAGACTTCCAATGGGCACTGCAGGTACACCTCCATGAACCTCGGGATACTCTGCCTGGCGTTGTATCTGTAGCGTCTAAGGTTGCCTGTCGCGTCGATTATAACGTTCACGCCGTTGTCCGTTAACAGTCCTGCAATGTAAACAAGAGTGAAGTAAACGATGTCTCGCTCCTCGAGCGAGTACGTTGGTTTAGGAGTGATCACCTTGCGCAACGCGTCAGAGGACAGCAGCTGCGCACGCATGCCTTTCGCGCGCAGAAGAAGGAACAAAGCCTCGGACACGACGGATTTTCCGCTCCCAGGTAACCCTGTGATCCAGACGCACCAACCAACCTGTTCCAAAGTGCTTGCTTCCCAACTTATGACGGTAATTCTTCCATCCACTGGCTTAAAAATTCACAGCTTCCAACCTTGAAGAGATGGCCTCTGCAGGCACAGTCGGACGAGCCGAACCCTTCCATAACCATGCCCATCCTGCTCAGCTTCCCGGCAACCTTACATTCGTCAGGTCTTGCCGCTTTCTTCCTGAAAACCTTCAAGACGTTTACCTCATCTGCGGCAAGCAAGTAGTCGATGTGCCAGAATTTCGGCTTAATCTTCTTAAGGTGCCTCGCTGTTCTCTTTTCTATGCTATTCTGAGCCGAGCCCACATAGACGTAGAGTCCTTTCCCAAACGGCACCTCATGCAGGGCGCCAACGTTCACGGCGATGTCCCTGTTTACCGAAATGACCAAAGCATAGATGCCTCTCATCGCTCAAATCAGTCTGTAAGCTGGCCTATTTATACCATTTCAGGATCTGTTCGACGGCCTCGCGTGAGTAGCCTATGCCCCTAAGCTTCTTCACAAGATCATCGACTGATTGAGCTTCCAAGTCTGAGCACCGTAGACAATAGATAGTCAGATGAGATGGCTATTTATTCTTTAGTTCCGAATCGGAAATATGCCGATACGCGATGTAGTTAGTGGGTCGCCGTCCAGTACGGGCCTATGAGCCGTTGAAATAGGAGTTAACGCGGTTTAAATCGAACTTCTCGCATGTTAGGACGTTCTTGACGAAGTTGAACAGGCCGACGCGGACCTTGTTTTCAAGGTGAGGGTACCAAATAGGTGAAGCAACGACCAGACCTCGCCATGCATAGAAAGGCTGGACAACTTCCAGAATCCCCGCGTCACCGGTCTTCTGCAGATAGTTATCCCAGAAGAGCCTGAACAATCGTTCGAAGATTCCTGCTAGTCTTCCGTACTTCTGTAAAGAATAGAAGACGTAGTTAATCGTCATTGCGGTGATGTCGTCCGCAGGCTCGCCCCACTCGCCGCGGCTGCGGTCCAGTACGGTGAAGTCTGCCCCTTCGCGGAACAGCACGTTCCAGGGGTGGAAGTCCCCGTGCACCTGACTGAGCCTGAACGCCCTGCGTTTGAGTCGCCAACGCCATTCAACGCACTGTCTCTCGATGTTTACCAGGTCATCCTCGCTTGCGAAGTCCGCATCAGGCGGATAGCTGTCAAGCAGGCCCATGATGCATTCCCCGTGTCCAACGAGCTCGCGAACCCTCCTGAAGTAGAGCCATGGGGCTTCACGCTTGACCTTATGAATATCAGCAAGGTAGTCCGACAGGGCCAAACAACGCTGCTCATCCAGTCTGCTGGCCTCGCCTGTTTCCTTGATGCGGTCCAGATCAAGATGGTAGAGCCTTCCGTCCACGAACTCGGTGAGAATAAAGAATTCGCCGCACCTCCCCAAAGACGCCAAATCGCGTGAGCCCGGAACAAACGCTCCCACGTCTATCGAACGCACGTGACGTGGGAGCTTACAGAATGCTGAATGCTGCCAAAGAAGGACCTGCGCACGGTCAGACGGATCTTCGTGGCCAAAACCTTCAGGTCGCATGGTCTCAAGCACGACGCGTTTCACTTCGCCGTCAACCGCAAACTCGATAACGTATGGGAAGCCGTATCCGAACCCTTTCAGATCTCCGTGCTCTTCCAATTCTGGGCCGCCGAGTCGCCGCGCATCATGGATCACCACTTCGCGGCCGTAAAGGGTCGCCAAGTACCTGCGCAGAGTCTCCTTCGTGACTCCGAATTCAACCTCATTCTTTCTTTTCGCTTTCAATGCGCCTCACCCAAGAAAGAACAGTGTCCCACAGGTAAAAGCCCAAGCTGAGGGCGGAACCTACGTATATGAGCAGAACGAGCTCGAGCATGTTTGTTCCGCGTTCGATGATAGTGGGCAAGAAGAAGTTCATCAGAAATGCCGCCGTTACTCTCATGTAAATATAGAAAATTACGCCGACCAAGACAAGAAAGATCACCTTGTCGGGCGTGTGAGAAGGCCTCAGTTTCCTGTTCTTGATGTACAGAAGCGCGTACGCAACGCCAACCACGATCGCCAGGTAGATTATGGCGTAAGGGTACACGTAGATTGAGCCGGCTCCGACGAATAGGTACGCGAAGAGTTCCCAATTGTATTTTGCCAAAGAATAGCCTAGACTCGCCGCGTAGAAAGTAGAGATGACGTCCAACAGAGCGAGAAAGGGCAAGATCCAGATCACTCTGTCAACAGCATCCAAAGCCAACTACTCCGAGAATGATTCATTACGCATACGGAAGGCTTTAAGCCTTAAGCACACGGTACCACTTAGAAGTACCGAAAAAGCAAAGAACCAACCCATAGACAGATCGGCCACTGAAGCTAAATAGCAAGTGTACGTATGACCCGTGTGGGGAAAGAAAGTTGGAGGGTTTCAGAGTAAGAGACAGAACCCTGGCGAGCAAGGGTTCTCTGCAGATAGAATGGGCTTCGAAGCACATGCCCGTGCTGGACCAGATAAGAAGGAGGTTCTCTGAGGAGAAGCCGCTCGAAGGCTTAAGCTTGGGCGCATGCTTGCACGTGACTAAGGAGACGGCAGTGCTCGTTGAAGCTCTTCTTGCGGGAGGCGCCAAGATTGCCTTGTGCGGTTCTAACCCACTTTCTACGCAGGACGATGTGGCAGCGGCGCTTGCCGAAAAAGGCGTTCACGTCTTCTCTTGGCGCGAGCAAACGACAAAAGAGTATTACTGGTGCATCGAGAGGGTAATAGACTACTCTCCGACGATCACACTCGACGACGGAGCCGACCTGGTGGGCACGATCCACGGCAAGAGAACCGAGCTTCTGCCCAGAGTCAAGGGCGGAACAGAGGAAACGACGACCGGCGTCCTGCGCCTGAGAGCCATGGAGAAGACGGGAGACCTGAAATACCCGATAGTAGCCGTGAACGACGCGTTTACGAAGTACCTCTTCGACAACCGCTACGGAACGGGCCAGAGCACCATAGACGGCATCCTGAGGGCGACGAACATCCTTCTTGCGGGAAAGAACTTCGTCGTCTGCGGCTACGGATGGTGCGCCAGAGGAATCGCGATGAGAGCCCAGGGGATGGGAGCAAACGTCATAGTCACCGAGGTCGATCCACTGAGGGCGCTTGAAGCGGCAATGAACGGGTTCCGCGTACTCCCGATGGCTGAAGCCTCATCAACAGGCGACATCTTCGTCACGGCAACAGGAGACACGAGCGTAGTACGGAAGGAGCACATGCAAAGAATGAAGGACGGCGCCATACTCGCCAACAGCGGTCATTTCAACGTCGAGATAAACCTGAAAGATCTGGAGGAACTGGCGACCTCCAAGAGGAACATAAGAAAGAACCTTGACGAATACGTGTTAAGGAACGGCAGAAAACTGTACCTGCTCGCAGAAGGCAGATTGGTCAACCTGGCCGCGGCGGAGGGGCATCCCTCAGAAGTCATGGACATGTCGTTCGCAAACCAAGCACTCAGCGTGGAATACTTGGCTGAGACTGCCAAGATGCCGCCGAAGGTCTACCCGGTTCCGAGGGAAATAGACGAGACGATAGCGAAGCTGAAGCTTTCTGCAATGAAGATACGGATAGACAAGCTGACAGGGGAACAGAAGAAGTACCTGTCGACATGGGAAACTGGAACGATCTAGCAGGGGTCGGGCAGACATGGTAAAACTTAAAAGGTGTAAAGAAGTAAACATGGCTTAAATGGTGAAACAGAAATGGTAAGCAAGGATCAAGCGATCGGAGGAGCAATATTCATAGTATGCTTGGCAGTCGCCATATTCTATTTGGTAACACTATTCGACCCAGGATGGATCAACTACACATTCAACACTTCACTGTCGACAGGAGGGATTCAATTCTGGATCGTTGCCATACCAGTCTTCGCAGCATTCGTAGCCATAATGGGCATAGGCGCATGGATAGGCTGGACGATGGCAACGACGCCGCCGCCAAAACCGATAGAGGAAATCACGACCGAAATGGAAGAGAAGAAAGAAGAAGCACCACCGCCACCGTCATCACCAGAACCCGTGGAAGAAGCAAAACCGCCAGAGGAAACTCCGCCGGGACCCGTTGAAGAGAAGAAGCCAGAGAGGAAGAGAAGGACCTAAACAGTCCCTGAACCCTTTTTCTGACAGAATTCACCCGTATTAGGGGTGCTGGCACATTGTTGACTGAGCCTAGATTGCAGCGCAAACCTTCAATTTTTCTCCGCCCACGTTGACTCACTTTGAAGGCGCGATTCTTAATGGTGCCATCAGCGCCGCTACTGGACGCGCGCGCGATACTTGCAGCGGGCGCCCAGCGAGCATACCGACGTTCTTCCAGCCCAGCCCTGTAAGGGTAATCCGTAAGGCTCCCCGCGTTGACACGATCGCTCCGAAGGCACCGAATATGATGTCTAATATTCCAGCTGCCAGACCAACTAAGCCGCCAAAGAGCTCCCCGAGGACATCGCCTGTAGCCCCGCCTACGGCGCAAAGCCTGTGAACACGAATATTGCGAAGATTATCCCACCAAAAATCCCGGCAAGGAAACCGGCCAACGCACCTCTTCCAACCCCTCCAGCCATGAGCCCCGTCACAAACCCACCGATGAGCTCACCTACTAAGTGCCCAATTCCCGGGAACATCCATTCAAGAATCAATTTTGCGAGGAATCCTACGAAAGCTCCAAGCCACAAGCTCCCCATGCAATCGCCCTCGCTCCCTAGATGAGCATGGCCACCATAGAAAACGTCCGGAATCAGCATCAGCGAGCACTGAACCCACTCGCACACAGCAGAAAACCATCAGCGCATAAACACCCGCGATTGCGGGACCATTCTAACGGGCAAGAATGGCGCCGGGGAAGGGACTCGAACCCCTGCGAGCCAAAGGCCCACTGGCTTACTTGTACGGCCCCTTTCTTGCGAGTCTCGATCTCGAGGCCAGCGCGATAACCACTCCGCCACCCCGGCACCCGCTAACACGGTCTACGCAGTGCCTTTTTAGCTTTGTCCGTCAAACACTGCAGTCGGCGTCAGGCCCTTTGATTCAAGTCTAGCACCCGAATGAAAATTCAAGCAGGAAGCCCGAAAAACCGACCGGTATAGGGGTAGGTGTATTTTGAGACGTTTTCAGCCCAAAATACAGATAAAACTCAGCCTCAACGCTCGCACAGAGCCTTCATCCTGATAGTCGAAAAAAAGGGCGAAGGCGAGTCTCGGACGGTCACAGACCCGCTAAATCATAGGAGCCACATCAAGCACCTAGCGTCGGCAACCCAAAAGCGAAGGGAACAACCATGGCTTCGCGGCCTTCTTCTTCAGCTTGTCCCACCCGCTCAGGATTCTGACAGACTCGTTCGCGATCCTGACAGCCGTCTCTTCGCCGCCGTCGGCCCTAAACTCACCCGTGCAGCGATTGCCGAAGACGGCGCACACTGAAGCCGCCCTCAAGCCGTAAAGGCTCGCTAGAGTATACAGCGTCGCGGTCTCCATCTCAAAGTTAAGCACACCGGCCCTCTGCAACAAGGGAAGAAGGCTTTCGTTCCTCCCAGAGTAGCCTCCAGCCGTGACTCGACTCTGCCCAGCGTAGAAATCCGCCGTCGTCGCCGTGACTCCAACGTGATAGTCGTGGACCTTCAAACCCTCAGCCGCCTCAACCAAAGCCAACAGAGCCTCATAATTGGCCGCAGCCGGATACTCAGGCATCACGTAGCAGTCGCTTGTGCCGTCAAGTCGGACAGCCGCAGAGGAGATAATCACGTCGCCACAGGCAATGAGCTTCTGGATTGCCGCCGTACTGCCGACTCGCACGAAAGTGTGAACCCCCACGTTTACAGCCTCGTTAACGGCTATGGCCATGGAAGCAGGCCCTATTCCAGTCGAAAGGACAGAAATCGGAACGCCACCGTATTCGCCGGTGAAGCTACGGAACTCCCGATGACAGGAGACCTCCTCCGCCGAATCCCAATGTTTCACGATCCTGTCAATACGATCAGGATCCCCAGGAAGAAGAACGTAACCCGCCAAATCGCCTCTTCCACAGGCAATATGATACTGCCTTCCATCAGAACCTGCGCGATGCACAACCATTCACCAGCATGAAGATTGGGCATCTGAGAATTTAACAATAATGGATTTTTGAGGAAACTGGCACTTGACCGGAGGACGCGAAGACAAGAATAGGACGCTAACTGGAGAGGCTGCTTGTACATCTGGACTCGATGAAACTAGACAAGCCAGCCTGCCAGCAGCCAAGGCTAACTATCCTTTCTTGGGGACGACTAGGTCAGCGATGTCGACGCTGTGGTCGTAGATCTGCCTCAGGAACGCGGCAACCGCCAACACGAGCGGCACGACTTCGAGCGATTGAGCCCGCGCCACCTTCTCAATGTCAGCGAAAACTCTCTCGATCTTGACCTGCGTCTCCCGCACGGTCTCGGCCAGAGCCACGTCTCCGATCAAGAAGGCGTTCAGAGCGTTCTCCTGAGCGGCGAAGCAGGATGAATGAAAATCCAAGAGCAGCTTCTTCAACTCTTCCCCAAACTTTTTGCCCTCCAACTCGATCGTCTTCTGTGCCACTCGAACGCATTCGTCCCCGATGGCCTCAACCAGACTTGCAACCAAGCGATAATCCAGACACTCGATTGAGGTTATGCCCAATTTCCCGCTCAAGCCGGGATTCTGAACTATCGTGCGCAGAATACGAACCAGAAGGAAGTAGAGCCTGTTACCCTCGTCGTCACGCGCCACGACGCTCTTGGCCAACGCAACGTCACCCCGGACGAAAGAATTCACAACATCCCGATGCATCCCCGCAGCAATCGCATAGCTTCGCCGCAGGATCTTCTCCGGCGGAAAACCAGAGGGCTCAAGCAAACACTGCAAAACAATACTGGAATAGTCCTCCTCGACGATTTCCAAGCCGATCAACCGATCAACGGTGCTCTTAACCACAGCCCGCACCTCAAAGCCCGCGCGGTTCCCAGGCTCAATCCGGATTATGTCAAACCCAAGCAAGTAATCGCCTATGATCTCGCGGCTCAAGAGTGGTCCCGACCTCAAGGTGACGACACGGGGCGCAGGAGCAGCGCCATACTCAGGGTCTATCAGCAACTTGCCGTCCGCAGTCTCGCCTATGGCGACGATGGAACCACTAGTCAGACCATGGTCCTGAGCCCAACGCTTGGGCACACAAACAAAGAAGGTCCCGCCCGGCGTGCGCTGAACCTTCCGAACGATACTCACACAGTACACCTCAACGGATCAAATACGCGAACCCAGATAACAACACGTCTAAACAACGCCGAGATATATGAATGTGAACAGACAGATTGGAATTAGACTGGGAAAACCCATCGAAGCATGCCTTGAAACGAAACCAAAAGATCCAATAGGTCTAAAAGTGTTCAGGACCCAGAGGCGTCCTTGAAGGCGTGCCGCTACTAGCAGCACAAGGCTCAAGTCCTGGCAACCGAGGAAGAAGGCTTTATAGCAGTCTCGCAGAGGAAGAACTGTAGAAGCGATCTCTCGTGACCGAGCTCGAAAAACTGCGAAAAGCTGTGCAGTTGACTATTGCTGCAGGCTACCAACTGGACCAGGATGGATTCGGATTCCTGACCATGATCGCCTCCACGGCAGATCCGACCGAAGTGATGGACAAGGCGATAAAGAAGGCTGAGAGCCTGAATGAGAAGCCACCATTCATCGGAAGGAGTTTCCTGGAGCAATTATTGAATAACACGCCTGTAGCAAGAGAAATGGTGCCTTCACAAGAACCACTCCAAGAACAATCAGAACCACAGATGACCCCCACGTCAGAAACGGGAACAGGCTTCCACCCCTACGCGAAGGAAGTCGACTCGGACATCAGCATAATTGAAGACCCTACCGCCAAGATGAGCTCAAGCGGAAAGGTGGAAGATTTTCTCGCCTACTTCCGAGACCGGTTCAAACGAACCGAGAAGATGCTTCGACAAAGGATAGACGTGAGGAGCGCAGCATCGATCATAGACGCTCTAAGAGCCGCGCCAAAAACAAGGCTGAAGATAATCGGTATGATAACTGAAAGGAGGGAATCTCGGCAACGAACGATCCTGTCGGTCGAGGACCTGCAGGCAAGCATAACGGTGCTCGTGCCGGAGAACGCTACTGAGGAACTCAAGAGGAGGACCCAGGAGCTCTTGCTCGACCAGGTCGTGTGCCTCAGCGTCATCAAGACAAGAGGCAACCTGCTGGTGGCCGACGACATAATCTTGCCCGAAGTAGGCCAAAAGCAACAACACAAAGCAGCGGTCCCCGTCTGTGCAGCGCTGACCTCAGACTTGCACGTAGGCAGCACCAAGTTTCAAAGGGAACCCTTCAACAGGTTCATTCTGTGGCTGAACGGAAAATACGGCAACGAACATATGAAGGAAATCGCAGGTCACGTTAAGTACGTCCTCATCGCCGGAGACATCGTTGACGGCGTAGGGATTTATCCAAACCAGGTAAAGGAGTTGGCTATCAGAGACTTGTATAAACAGTATCGCCTCGCCGCGAAGTACATTGAGCAAATACCGGACTATATACAAGTGGTTATCATACCTGGAAACCATGATGCCCCCCGAAAAGCCCTGCCACAACCCGCAATATCCAACGAGTACCTGGAGACTCTCCGAGAGTCGAGGATGGTGTATTCTCTCGGAAATCCATGCTACCTCAGCCTACACGGCGTAGAAGTGCTGATGTATCATGGCCGCAGCCTGGACGATGTCGTGTCTACGGTCCCAGGCATGAACAACAACAACCCTGAGAAAGCGATGCGCCTGCTATTGCAGAGTCGCCACTTGGCCCCTATTTACGGTGGAAAAACCACACTGTCGCCTGAGACAAAGGACTTCCTCGTCATAGACATGGTCCCAGACATATTTCACGCTGGACACATTCACGCATTAGGCTACTGCAATTATCGCGGGGTCCTAGTTGTCAACTCTGGAGGCTGGCAGGAACAAACCGATTACATGCTCAGACTGGGGTTCACCCCAACACCGGGCAAGGTACCCATCATAGACCTTCAAACACTAGAAACCACCATCATCCCATTCAACTAGAACGGCCTATAGAATACAGCAAACGCGGGCAGATCACGAGAGGATACGTGAACCTAGCGCTCGTTTCTCTTCGACCTCGAAAGACACCTTGGCTCGTAGTCAACCAGGTGCCCAATCCTACTATCGCCAGCGAAGACCCCCTTGACTATACCGCGTCCTATTTCGAGTCTTATCTTCTTCGTGCGGCCGTATCTCCCCATGCTTATGACCCTGGCATTCAGGAGCCCCATCGAGTCAAGTTCACTCACCAAGGAGCTCAGCCTCCTCTGAGTCAAAGGCGCAACGCCCATCTCCGCGCAGATTTCACCGTAGACCTCGTAAATCTCGCCAGTGATGGCCCTGTAGACATCAGCCTTATTCAAGTGATAAACGCTTAACACCACAAGCTTGGAATGAAGTGTCAAATTCTTCAGAGCCTCCTCCACGCGGTTATGTTCAATATGCTTCTCGGCCTCCCGCACATGATCCTCGACGACGACGCCCACCCCCGAGCGCTCTGCCACCTCGCCTGCGACCCGCAGCAAGTCCAGAGCGCGTCTAGCGTCTCCATGCTCCGCCGCGGCCAACGCCGAACAAAGACCGACCGCCGCCTCAGACAATGCGCCACTTTGAAAAGCTGAACCAGTACGCTCCGAAAGAATATTCCTCAGCTCACTCGCATCGTACGGCCTGAAGACTATTTCTTCCTCGCTCAGCGAGCTTAGAACCCGAGGGTCCAAGAACTCTTTCAGCCGAAGATCGTTAGATATGCCGATCAAGGAAACCTTGCTTCCACACAAGGTTTCGTTGACTCTAGTCAACTCGTAAAGAAGCCCATCGCCTTTGGCCTTTATCAACGCATCAACCTCATCCAAGGCTACTATAAAGATAACCTTCGCCGTGTCCAAACCGACCCGAAATCGCTCGAACAGTTCTCCGACAGAGAGCCCCGTGAACGGCACGGAAAGGCCTACACTCTGGCACAGGCCAGCAAAAACTCGGTATTCAGACCCGACCATCCGGCAATTCACGTAACAGAACCTCACGGGGGCCCCGAGCTCCTTCGCTTTGGCTTCAAGATGACTTAGCACATATTTTGTGACGGCCGTCTTGCCAGTTCCGGTCTTTCCATAGATAAGAATGTTGGAGCTTCTAGCGCCTTTTAAGGCAGGAGCCACTGTCTCACCGACTTGCCGGATCTGTTCTTCCCGATGAGGCAGTCTCTCAGGCAAGTAATCGTGCCGAAGAACCTCCCTGTCCTTGAATATTCTTACGTTGCTGACGAATCTATCGAACACTTCATCCAATATGTTTGCTTCAGGCATTTGCTTTCCGCTCCGACTGAGGTTGAAAGGAACTACCACTGTTTCCACTTGAAAACATAAGCTCTTGCCTACAGAAAAGTAGATGCATCCTGCAATATTCCTAAAAGGAAAAGGAGTATTCACGGAAGGAAATAGAAGTCTAAGGAGAGACACACCCCAGAGTTTCTTCTGGAAGTCTGTATTAATCTATAGAATAATGCTGACTTCGTCTTAGAAGAAGTGTACTCTGAAACGTAAGAGCATCGTAGTTAGTATATCACTTATTGTTTAGGAAATTAGATACTCACTACACAACTGAACTGCAGCTTTGCATAAAGTCGGTGTGACGACATGTTCCAGTGGAAACTCTGGGGTGCCACCCCCTACGCTAACAATGATTTTCCCACGCGGCTTCAGAATTAATGCTGGAAAAGCCGACTAGGACACTTTTCCGTTCTGCGACCCCTTTGAAATGCTTGGGCACTGACGCTTTGGGCTGATGTTTGCCTTGGCTTCTTGTGAAGAACTTGTGAAGTTGGCTCGATATCATCTGATTTTTGATCTTATTTTCCTAATTCTTTACTGATTCATGCTTCTTTTATGTGAACTAGGCACCCCTGCCTTTCTACTGCACACCTGCGCGTGACAAACATTCTTTGTCGATTTGCTATCTCTGTCATTTGTGAACCCTGTGAACCCTGAAAGACTTCAATTTTCGCCTCTTTTTGCGTTTTATCCTTAGCCGATGGATTCTTTCACCTGGGTCTTTCACCATAAAACATATAACTCGTGAACTGTAAACCTGTGAACACTTCGAGATGTGTTGCCTCAATGCCCGCCCGAAAGATGCGAGTGGAGCTATTCGATAGCGACGGCAATCGGTATACCATAACATTTGAAGGGCAAGTGACGAGGGAGAAGGCCGTGCGGCTCCTTGATCTAGTTGAATTGCTCGGTGGCGCACAAGGCGGCGAGTCAAGCACAGGCGTCAAATCAGGTGTTATAGATAACGGACTCTCAAAGTATGACAAGGTACGGACGTTGGTCCAACGAGGCTTCCCTCTCGTCTGGTTCTCCTCGAAGGAAATCCAGAGTGCGTACGAGCAGGAACTCAGGGAGCCCATAGCACTGAGCACGGTGGCCACGTATCTTGCAAGGCTCGTAAATAGGGGGATGCTCGTGAAAACTGGACCCCTAAACAACTTGAAGTACAAAATTATACATGGGCTTGCACAAGCCCAAATCAAACGGACAATACCTTAATGATGGTGAAAACGAAGGGTGATCAGTCAAGTTAACTCACCCTCGGTTCTTTTCAGGATTTCGCCCATTTCCTTCTTTACACTATACTTGAAAGGAATCTTGCCAGTATCTCTCTCCAAGTACCCACTTTCGTAGAGCTTCTTCATCAACCTGGCCGTATGCTCGCGGCTGAGTTTGACTCGATCCTTAATCTCTGGCGCCGTCTTCGGACCCTCTGAGGCCAACATTTCTAGCACCGACAATTCAGTGTCAGTCAAAGGTGCCAGGGCCCTGTCCCTCCTTATCGGGATGACAGCTTGTACGTTAGGCTCAGGTGTGGCAAGGAATTGTTTGACATGCTCATCGATACTCGAGATTCTGGTTCCAAACGTTGACTGCGATGCAACAAGGCCCTGTACCTGCTTGTCCATCTCCTCGAGCCTGATGGCCGTCTTGTCCCTGTCCTCAAGTGCAGACACGAGTTTGGGTTCCGTCGTTCGGAAAGTCTCTTGCACCTGTCCCAAGTTCTTTGAAACCCCTTCAACCCTGGAAGATAGTGCCTCCACTTTGTAGGCCGCAGCCTCCAACTTCTCGGCTTCATGTTGGAGTTGCCTGTTAAAACTAAGCACGATGTCCCCTACAGATTCCCTTGCCTCTTCATATGCCTTCTGCGCTCTGCGAAGAACCTTGTAATACTTCAGCGCCACGCCGACAGTCACAACTAACAACGCGCCTACCAGAATCGTTGGCATATCTATCAAGCGTGTCCCCGCTGTGATTCAGGTGTGACGACGAACGACTGCATCACGTTGCATCACACCTCACAGTTACACCATATCAAATTTAAATCTTATGGTCTTTTCCATCGGTCATGGGGCTATGACGTCACACATCACACTCCGCTCAAGGTGTGCCGCTATTATAAGAGCACAGTCTTGATGATTGAAAGCCGATGATTTAAGGTCCTTCTCGGTTTTCTCGCCAATTCCTGGCCGTTATTCGGAGCCGCGTTCTCAGCCGCTTTTTTGTCCAGTGCTGCGTGTGATTTGTGACGTCACGTTGTCCCTCCTGATGGACTTGAGAGCTGTTTAAGGCTCGTTTCCAGCTCTTCCCTTATGATTTCTATGACTTTGAGATGGCTGTTAACTTCCTCTTGCTTGTCAGGCATATGTTTGTGTGCTTCTAAATACGCATGCAACTTGTTTGCTATTTCGAGGTAAGGGTCAAGAGTCGTGTCTTCAAAGACGCCCAAATAGCCTAGGAGCAGGATTGTATAGATGGATTTTACAACATTTCCTTTGGCCTGCGCCAAGGTCCTGTTGAACGATCCGCGGCTTATTTTGGCCTTGGTCAGGCGTAACTGGGCCTTTTCGTCGAATTTCAACTGTTTGCCTGAGATATTCTCGGCCAAAATGTCTATTAATAGAGTTTCGAGCTGCGTTTTGGTTAAATGGCTGTTTTTGGCCAGGATGGCGGCGATGGGGTCGCTTAACGAGCCGTTTATCCACGTTTGGACGTTGTCTTTTAGCTTCATTTTCTCGCCTCGTTCGGTTCTTTCAAATGGATACAGCTTTGTATACCAGCTGTGCTCTTAAGGCTGACGATTTGTCAGTTTCGCGAAATGGGGTTTAATGGGTGCATGTCCCGTATGGGTTTAAGGCCTCCAAATTAGCGCGCGCGCTCTTAAATGCGTCAAGACGCCCGGAATACGGCGTATTGGCGATTTGGCGAGCTTACTGCGTGAGTGTGTTGATTTGAGGCATTTGGAAGGGGTTTCTGTTCTCCAGGAGGCGTTGTAGGCGCGAGTTTACAAGTCACCGCGGTAGAAAGAGCCGCTATGGGCCTACCGGCGGAATGCTTAAACCGAAAGGGAGATTCGACCAGGAGGCTTGTACTCGATACGGGTCCAAGTTCGGGCGAAGGTGTGAAGATACTCAACGTTACTGTGAAACAACTGGGCGGATTTCGTGACCTTTCTGGGATTTGCTGGCATGCGAGATGAGGTTGTCGTGTGTCTTCTCGGCTACATGCTTTGCGGGTCTTTTGGGAGTTGTCGGTCAACGTGATGTCACTTGTCACGGACGGATCACGTGTGATTGCTGTGAGATCTTCGAAGGATACCAATGGTGGAGGTGTGAGGCTGTGATGATCTTTGTGATGAGGCAGAAGGTTCGGCGTGAAGCGTGATATACTCGTGATCTCGGATGTGGGTCTATGGAGGATAATCCATGGCGGTGAATCGGCAGTCCCGATGATGGTTAATTCGGGGTCTCATAAACTTCGGCATGCGAAAAGATGGAGAAAGCGCTTGATTTCGCCGAAGCAGCCATCAAAAGTGCCAGATAGGGTTCTTCTAGAGTTTCTCGGCTTCTTCTTTAAGCTTGTCGAACAGTTCGGGGCGTAGGTCTCTCAGTGTCGGGACGAAGGTTTCGATGGGTCTGATGTCGGCGTAGTCAATCTTGCCGATGACTAGGTCCTCCTCTTCGTATTTTGCTTTGCAAAGAATTCTTCCTTGGGGTCCTATTAACCTGCTTCCTCCCCAGAACTGCAGTCCATCTTCGATTCCGACCAGGTTCACGAATGCCAAGAAGGCAGTGTTTTCCACGGCCCTGGCGGCTGTTAGCGTTTCAAAGAAGGTTCGCCGGACTGCTGGGGATGCGGAGATGCACACTATTGTTTGGGCTCCTTTTAGTCGTGTGAGCCGCGTCACTTCTGGGAAGAAGATGTCGTAGCATATTATTAGGCCTATTTTTCCAAGTTGCGTGTCGAAGACTGCTGCCTCGTAGCCTGGGCGGAAATATCTCTTTTCTTCGAAGACACTGTGAGTTGGCAGGTACATTTTACGGTATTTTCCGATGAAACCTCTGGGGCCTACGAGGACGGCCGTGTTGTGAATCGTGGCCTGGGTTCCGCTGCTGAGCTCTGGCATTCCGAATACTATATGCATCTTTGTCTTCCTTGCGATGTTAGCGACAATACCGGTTGAGGGTCCTGGCACCGGTTCTGCAAGCTCGTAGACCTGGTCTCTGACGACGTAACCTGTCAATGCGAGTTCTGGAAATATCACCACGTCTGCGGATTGCTCTTTGGCCTCGGCCACTTTCTTCTCGATTTTCTTGAGATTCGCAGTCTTGTCAGCCGCTTTACAGGAGATCTGCGCTAGGGCTATACTGAATTTTCCTTTCATGCGTCATCCTCTTCTAAGCCTGAAGTCTATCCCTACGGTGCGATATTCAATTTTCGCTGTTAGCAGCATGCGTCTCTTGTGCTCGCTGTCAAGCCACTTTTGTTTCACTTTCTGGACGAGGTTCTCTTCGATGTTCAGTTGCTCGGCTATCTCAGCCTCTCTCATGAAGTGTTCCAACCCGTATAGGATGAGGTCGAGGTCTTCGTATTTTAGCCCGAGTTCTCCTTCTGCTGTCTGGCCCGGCCAAAGGGCGGGCGTGGACGGTTTGGCTATGATCTCGTTTGGGACGCCTAGGTGGTCTGCGAGGCTTTTGACTTGGGTCTTGTAGAGATCCATTATGGGCATTATGTCTGAGGCGACGTCTCCCCATTTCGTGAAGTACCCCATCATCGTTTCTGATTTGTCTGAGCTTCCGCAAACGATCCTGCCGAGTTTGTTAGCGTAATAGTAGATGTAGATCATTCGGGCCCTGGCCTTTATGTTTCCTTTGCAGACCTTTTCTGAAGGATCAAAGACCTTGATTGAATCGTAGAAGGCTTCTAGCACCGGCGTGATGTCACTCTCTTCTGTTTCAATTCCGAATGTCTTCGCAACAAGCTTGGCGTGAAGCACATCGGTAGAGTTGTATGTTTCCTTCTCTGGCAGCATGAGCCCTAGCACTTTCTTCTTGCCTAAGGCCAAAGCTGAAAGTGCAGCCACGGTGGCGCTGTCGATTCCTCCTGACAGGCCCACGATAGCACCCTTCGCGTGGCACTTCTCCACATAATCCTTTATGAAGCGTATTATCTTCGTCTGTGCGTCTGTCAAGTCTAGGTTTAGAGTTGAAGGTGTCAACTCCAAGGAAATGCAGCCTCAGTGTTGTATGGCTGAGGCGGGTATTTAAGGGAAATATCGTGTCCCAAATCCTTCATATCGCGGCTTTTGATGGCAAGAATAAAATACTGGATCGTCGTGCACTCTACAGTGCGGAAGGGTCTTGAGAGATGGGGCGGAGAAGAAGGAAAGTTGTCCATATTCCTAAGAAGCGTTTGCCAAAGCTTTTCTCTTGCCCGAAGTGCGGTAAGGAAACGGTGAGGGTTGAGGTGTACCGTGATCAAAAGCGTGCTCTCGCGGCTTGCGGTGCTTGCCACGTGAAAGGGGAGTTTCCCATCAATCCCGCGCAGGGTGAGATCGACGTGTACTGCATGTTTACCGACAAGTACTATGGAAATCCTAGGAGATCTTCGGCGGCCCAAGTTCCAAGCGCATGATGGGCTGATTCCTATGGTTGGTTCTGTTGAGAAGTCTCTGCTTGAGCAGATTTCCGGACAAGGGTCTATCCATATGACGCTTATCGACCCGGAGAAGGTGACGCCTCCGCAGGCTTCAAAAATCGCGTTGAAGGCGAAGATAAGCGGAACCGCGGCGATAATGATCGGCGGGTCGACGTTTGTCTCGCCGGCACATTTGGACGACGTGGTCAAGATCGTGAGGCGGACGGTGAGTGTTCCGACGATTCTTTTTCCGAACAACGTCACGGGCATCAGCCGTTACGCGAATGCTATATGGTTCATGTCTCTTCTGAACTCGGTTGATCCCTATTTTCTGATGGGCGCTCAGGTTTTGGGCGCCCCGCTTATCAAGAAATACTGTTTGGAGCCTATCCCGCTTGGCTACGTCATCGTCGGCGAAGGCGGTACTGCCGGCGTCGTGGGCAAAGCAGTGCCAATTCCATATGGCAAGTGTGATCTCGCTGCGGCTCATGCTTTGGCTGGCGAGTATTTGGGTATGAGGTTCATATACCTGGAGGCGGGGTCGGGAGCCAGAATACCCGTGCCGCAGGAGATGATCCGCGCGGTCAAGCATTACGTCGATGTGCCTCTGATCGTAGGGGGCGGCATACGCACTAGGGGGCAGGCTTTGACAGCAGCATCAGCGGGCGCCGACGTAATAGTCACGGGCAACGTGGTAGAAGACGGCGGAGTGAAGCGCAAAGTCTCTGGGATCATCGAGGGCATCAGACACCGAAGAGCATAGAGAACGGGTGGCTTCTAAAATCACTCAACCAGTCCAGCGGTCTATTTGTTCTGCACCTGTTAAGGCAGGTCGTTTTCAGACCCGTGCGAAATTGCGTTAGTGTGTGTGGAACCCTGAGCCAAGGGTGGTGCAGCATAGAATAGAAGCTCCGCGCTCTTTTTGTGTATAATAAAAATGGAAATGTGGTGCTACTTGGCTCGTGTTTTTATTCGTTCTTGTTAGGATACGAAAATAAGCTCTAGGGGCAACTAGAGTCAGGGGAGAATTCATTTGGTGCTCCTGATGAGCGAGGCGTATAGGCGTTACACTGAGGGTCTTGAGGGGAGACTTGGACAGTTGTACGCCATCAGCGAGAAGGCTAGGGAAAGGGGAGTTGACCCGTCGCTGAAGACGGAGTGTAAACTTGCGAGAGACCTGGCCGACCTCGTTGAGGGTCTTGTCGGGCCGCCTAATGTTGCTGCGAGCATCAGGGAGCTGAGTGCGAAGCTTCCGAGGGAGGAGCTGGCTTTCAAGGTGGCTGAGGAGATCGTATACGGCAAGTTTGGGCATGTGGAACCGGAGATTGCCGCTGACCAGTCTATTCGGACGGCGCTCGCGATTTTCACGGAGGGTCTGACGGCAGCGCCGCTGCAGGGAGTGGCCAAAGTAGCCATAAAGACGAACCGTGATCGGACTCGTTATCTCGCAATTTATTTTGCAGGCCCTATGCGTTCCGCGGGCGGTACTGATCAGGCTCTGACGTTGGTTGTTGGGGACTTTGTGCGTCGGTTGCTTGGGCTTGAGCGTTACAAGCCTGAGAATGAGGAGATCTCGCGGTTTATCGAGGAGGTGAGGCTCTATGAGCGTTCGGTGACCCGGTTTCAGTATCATGTTTCGGATGAGGAGCTTCGGAGGGCGCTTGAGTGGATTCCGATAGAGGTGACGGGCACCGAATCTAACCCGGTTGAGGTTTCGTCCTTCAGAAACCTGCCCCGCGTGGAGACTAACCGTATCAGGGGGGGCGCTCTAAGAGTTGTGAATGACGGCATCGTTGGACGTGCGCCCAAGGTCCTGGCGATAATAGAGAGGCTCGGTTTCCAAGGTTGGGACTGGCTGGCGGAGGTTCAGAGGCGATCTGAGAAGAAGTCTGCCGGGTTCATGGACGAGGTTATTGCGGGTCGACCAGTCTTTTCTTTTCCGTCGAGACGCGGTGGCTTTCGCCTGAGGTACGGCAGAGCCAGAAACACGGGGCTCGCGTCAGTGGGGGTTCATCCGGCGACCATGCTTGTTCTTGACGGTTTTCTTGCCGCAGGGACTCAGCTTCGCCTGGAGCTTCCTGGGAAGGGCGGAATAGTGATGCCAGTTGATGCTCTGGACCCGCCTATCGTGCGGCTGAGGAACGGGTCAGTGGTTCGAGTCTCGGTTGACAACTTCGATAGGCTGAAGGCCGATATTGAGAGGATTCTGTTCCTCGGCGACATCCTGATCAGTTTCGGCGACTTTCTGTACAACAGCAGGGTCCTTGCGCCGCCTGGCTACGTTGAAGAGTGGTGGAGTGAAGACCTGCAGAATGGCGTTGCGACGCGGTTCAAAGGAAGTCTTGAGGGTGCCGCACAGGCCGCCAAAATCCCGCAGGACAGACTGAAGGCTCTTATTGATAGCCCGTTCGGTTGCAGACCCAGCGTCGAGGAGGCCATTGCCCTGTCGTCGGCGCTGAGTGTACCCCTGCACCCACGTTTTACGTTCTTCTGGTCAAGCCTCCCCTCTGTTGATGATCTTCAGACACTGAGAAAGTGGCTTCTTGATTCCAAGCTGCGGTTCTTCGAGGGCACGGTGCTTCAGATCACAGGCGAATTCGACGCCAGTGTCAAGCAGACGATGGAAGTGCTCTGTCTTCCACACGAGGTTTCGGAGGGCAAGATAATCGTAGAGGGCGACGATGCGCACGCCTTTGCTTTCTGTCTGGGGTACGACCGCGTCGCTGATGTGAGCCTCTCCACTTCCAAGTCAGTCTTGGATGCTATCCTCATGATCTCTGGGGTTCAAGTCATGGAGAAGGCGCCGACCTTCGTAGGGGCCCGAATGGGGAGACCTGAGAAGGCTAAGAGACGAGAAATGAAGCCTCTCGTGCACGTGCTTTTTCCCGTCGGTCTGTCCGGCGGGACCCACAGGGACCTGGTTGAAGCGGGGCGGCATGGACCGACGTTTGTCGAGACCGTCAAGCGCAAATGCCCCAGTTGTGGTACGTTTACTTCTAGGGTCAAATGCCCATCATGCGGGTCCGAGACGGTTCCTGAGAAGGTCTGTCCCCGTTGCGGAAAGAACCTGAAGGAGGATGAATGCCCGGTCTGCAATGTGCCGGCGAAGCGTTACCAGAAACAGGCTGTCAACTTCAAAGAGTTGCTTGACGCTGCATGCCGGAGTTTGGGCACTTCTGTTCCGCAGGTTCTGAAGGGCGTTAGGGGGTTGATGAATGATTCGAAGACTCCTGAGGTCATCGAGAAGGGCGTGCTCCGCGCGAAGTACGATTTGTCGGTATATAAGGATGGGACGATCCGTTTTGATGCGACGAACGCTCCGCTGACACATTTTAAGCCCGCGGAGGTCGGGGTCCCGATCGAGAGGCTGCGCGAGCTGGGCTATACTCATGACATCTATGGCGCAAGCTTGACGAGTGTGGAACAGGTTTGTGAGCTAAAGCTGCAAGACGTTGTCATCCCTCGGAAGAGTGCGGTCTACTTTGTGCAGGTTGCAGGCTTCATTGACGAGTTGCTGGTGAAAGTGTACGGTCTTCCTCCGTACTACAACGTCAAGCGTGCAGAAGATCTGGTTGGGCATTTGATCGTGGGTCTGGCTCCGCACACTTGTGCGGGAATCTTGGGGCGCATCTTGGGCTTCACAGGGTTGAGCCTGTGCTACGCGCACCCGGTTTGGCACTCTGCTAAGCGCAGGGACTGTGACGGGGACGAGGATGCGTTGATGTTGGCGTTGGACACTCTGATCAACTTTTCACGCGAGTATCTGCCGTCGCAGATAGGAGGCATAATGGACGCGCCGCTTCTTCTTATTCCCATCGTGAACACTGAGGAGGTGCAGAGACAAGCGCATGATTTTGACGTTTCAGGCGCGTACCCGTTTGAGTTCTACGCGAAGGCGCTTGAGAGGGTGGATGCCAGGCAGGTGAGCCCGCTGATTGACCTGATCGGATCGCGTCTTGGAACCGAGGCGCAGTTTGAGGGGTTCAATTTCACGATGCCCGTTTCCAGTATCAACGCGGGGAATGCTGAGAGCTCGTACAAGCGGCTGAAGACGATGGTCAATAAGCTTGACAGTCAGCTTGCACTTTCTCAGAAGATTGAAGCCGTTGACGTTAGGCGAGTGGCCCTCAAGGTCTTGACCACTCACTTCATCCGTGACATAGCGGGGAACCTCCGGGCTTTCTCCACGCAGGCTTTCAGGTGTAAGACCTGCAGCAAGCGTTACAGGCGGATTCCTCTCCGCGGCAAATGTCCCATGTGCGGTGGAGAGTTGACTCTGACCGTTTACCGCGGGGGCATCGAGAAATACTTGGATGTGGCGCTGCAGTTGATCGAGAAGTATGAGCTTCCGCAGTATTACGCTCAGAGGATTCTGCTGCTGAGGGAAGAGATCGGCGCCATGTTTGAGGGCAGGAAGCCGAAGCAGATAAGTCTGGCCGACTTCGTTTGAACAAGACTTTTCTATGCAGAGGACCTACTGGTCATCGGATGAGAATGACCAAAGGTACGTGGCATCCGAACGCGCATCTATCCAGCATTAAGAACATTAGGCTCGGTCTGCAGGCTCGGACTCTACTCCTGAACGCGCTGGAGAGACGCTCTATGAATGCAAGGACCCTTGCTGATCAGGCCGGGATGCACTACGGCGCGGTCGTGCATCATCTGAGGCTTCTTGAGGCCGAGAAGATCGTTGAGCGGAAGGGCGGCAGGCCGTACGTGTGGGCACTCACAGGCGTCGGTCAGAAGCGTCTTCCGGCCCCTTCCTGAAGGGGCATTGGCAGGGCGAGCGGTTGCATCTGGGGCATTTGTTGGAATATTTGCCCAAAGCGGCCTTTTCAAGGTCGACGTTGACGACGTTGGCCAGCGAGGCTAGCCATGCGATGACGTCTGCGAACTCGTTTTCCAGTTCCTTCTTGTTCTTTCCCTCTAGGGATCCGCCGAGTTCTCTTGTCTCGTCTACGAGCCAGGCGTATGTGCCTCTTGCGCCACGTTGACAGTCACTGTGGAAGTATAGTTGGCGCATCATGGCTTGAAACTCGCTTATGTGCATGATGTTCCCCCATCTTGATAGGACATATATCCCCAGGGTTTTTCTCTGCGTGCGCTCCGAGTCTTTGTGTAGCCCACGTTTTCGTTCTGTCGTGCTTCTAGCGGATTCTCATGTACTTGTAGGCTTCTGTGGCGTTTTCGAAGCAGTAGTGCACTTTTTGATAGTTTCTTCTGAATTCTGCAACGTCGGAGCATACCTTGTCCACGGGTTCTTTGTCTAATATGACGCGTTTGACGAATTCTGCTATCTCGGGCATTTCTGGCTCTTTCATGCCGAGCCTTGTGATTTCTGAGACGCCCATTCTAATGCCGCCGGGGTGCATGAAGTGCCTTCCTTCTTTGATGTCCCATGGGAGCAGGTTCCTGTTTATGATTATGTTGGCTTTCTCGAGTGTTTCCTCGATCGTGCCGCCGTCTCCTTGTTTTGTTATGTCTATCAGTATCACGTGTGACTGCGTGAAGCCTTTGTGTTCTGCCAGGACGTTGAATCCTCTTTCGAAGAGGGCTTGGGCCAGAGCCTTGGCGTTCTTCACTATTTGAGCGGCGTACTCTTTCCCGAATTGAAGCATCTCGGTGCATGCAATCGTGAGCCCCGCGACGGAGTGGAGATGATGGTTGCTGACAGTTCCTGGGAAGGTCGCTTTCTTCAGCCTTTCAGCATTCTTCTCCCATGAGAGGATTCCTCCGTGCTGCGGTCCGAAGAATGTCTTGTGCGTGCTCAGGCTTACGACGTCGGCGCCTTCTCTGAGCGGGTCTTGGAATTGTCCTCCTGCGATCAGCCCCGCCACGTGCGCCGCATCATACCCTACGGTCGCGTTGACTGAGTGGATCGTCTCGACGAGTTCTTTGACGGGGTGAGGGAACGGAAAGACGCTTGCGCCGAACATGATGAACTTCGGCGGCTTTCCTTTCGCCGCAAGTTCCTGGATCTTGCTCTTTGCCTTGTCTACGTCGATGTTCAGTTCCTTGTAGTCCAGCGGCAAGTATTCAACGATCAATCCCTTGACGGCTCCTGCTGTTCCCCCGAGTTCCTTCTTTCCAGACGTGATATGCCCACCGCAAGGGATGGACAGTGCCAACAGAGTGTCTCCTGGTTCTGTAAATGCTGTGTAGACGGCCAGGTTGGCGACGACTCCTGATATCGGTCTGACGTCCACGAATTCAGCGTTGAATAGCTGTTTCATCAGGTCGATGCATTTGAACTCTACTTGGTCTATGAAGCGGCAGCCGGCGTAAACGCGTTCTCCGGGCCATCCCTCGGCGTAGCGATTCCCAAAATCTGTGATCAGGGTCTCGCGTACGGCTGGGCTTGGAACGTTCTCGCTCGCTATGAGCGGGATGCTCTGTTGGAACCACGTGTGATGCTGCTGCAGCAGGTCGAAGACGTGGTTGTACTCCTCTCTTGGCGTGGCCATTATCTGCACCTTTTCACCGATGTATCGTGTGTCCGAAAATAAAAAGCCTTTTGAGGCTGAGTAACATTAATAATAGACAAGATTGTGGGATTCAGTCGCCAAGGTTGAGTTGTTGAGGGATGAGCAAGAAAAAGAAGAAGAAAGAGAAGTCTGGACCGATGCCGGCTGCGAGTGCTGGGCTGTTGAGGTTCTTCGAGGAGGAGACTGAGGGCGTCAAAGTCAGGCCCGAGCTGCTCGTGATCGCCTCTACGACTCTGGTAGTCATCTGTGTCTTGGCCCACGTGTTCTTCGGCTGACGTGCTAGCGTCTTATAGGCGCATGGAGAACTTCTATTCTTTGGACAGAGTTGAGGTGGACGAATATTTCACTTCTGTCTTCCCTGCTCGTGACCTGAGGTATGGGCTGGGCGATCGTGGCGCGAAGGATGATGGCCTCCGCGTCTGAGAGCCATATGCCTGCAGGTTCCCGGGTTACGGCCATGAGGGTGCCTTCAAAACCGTATGCCGGGTCCAGAATCACGCGTATCTGGTTTCCAACGTTCTTCTCCAGCATGTGAAATATCGTTAAAGGGACACTTTGCTCTGGCATGTGGGTCCGCAAAACCTTGATAATCTGCAGTTCAGCAATAGAACACTTGCTGCTCTTAAGGTATTCGGCCCAGTTGTACCCACGGGTGCGCCTACTGTTCTTTCCGGGTTCAGTTTCTCAGCATCTATGTGAAAATGTGTAAACTGGTTCGTGGGTAGTCATGCCAAGGATGGTTGGTCCTTCGGGTCGAGCGGGGTTCACAAGGCTTTAATACGGTTGAAGCTCCTTCTAGGAAATTCGTTCAAGGGGATGGAAGTGGGCTCTGTCAGTTCTCAGGATTCGCTGAATCAGTCTATGGCTGCTGCGGTCAAGCATTATGGGTCGTTGTTCAAGCTTCCGTCCTACGGGAAGGTCGTTGTGTATCTGGCCTTGGTCTGTTTTGTCGGCGCTCTGGTCTCCGCGGCCGCTGTTCTCGGTTCGTATCAGGGTTTGCCTTATGGGGTTCTTCTGGGCCTTTCTCTGTTCCTGACGACGTTCATCGTGGATTATGCGGTGAGTAAACTGGTTTTGAAGCGGGATCCGATCTACGATCTGAGGCGGACCGCGACGCTCTCTCTTTTCTGCTGGGTCGTGTGGTTCTTCTTCATTTTCGTAGGGACGGGTGCCAGCATGGTTTACGGCGTTCCTTGGTGGGTAAGGTTCTGTCTTCTCGGGTTCTCGGCCGTGCTGATTTTCCGTTTGATAGTGCTTAACTCGACGTCCTTTTTCGACCGTGGACGCATTGCGCTGGCGTCTCTTCTTTCGCCCTGCTTAAACATGATTTCGTTCATCGCGCTCTGGGCGGCAGTGGCGGCGGATTATGCGATTACCCTTCAGAGGCTTCTGTTCTTCATATTTTCTCCAGTTCTAGCCGTGGCTGCAAGCTACTTTTTCCTCTACCTCATAAACGGCGTGGCCGACGAGTCTTTAGGGGTTCCTGCCATGTCGCTTTTCAAGGCGTTCCTGCTCAGTTGGATAGCTGATGTCAACGATCCATTTGAGGAATTCCTCGAGGGGCTGAGCGAAAAACGGGCTGTTGAGCTTGGCCTGTTCAGGTTTGATTCCTCTGAGGGCAAAGTGTGCATCGTCATTCCTTCTGTTCATCCTGGGCCCTTCAAGAATATCGGAAGCAGCGTTCTACCGTTCCTGCTCAAGGATGCTCTAGAAAAGAAGCGGGGATGTGTGGCCTGTGTGCCTCATGGTCTTTTTGGTCATGAGCTCGATCTGACTTCGCAGGCACAGAATCAGAAAATCGTTAACAGCGTTGTTGAAGCGATGGGTTTTTCGGCCTTTGGGGTGGCGGCCTCGCCTTTCGTGGCGGTGAGTGACGGGCTGGCGTCTGCGTGCTGCCAGATTTTTGATGATTCCGCGTTCCTGTCTGTCACGTTGGCGCCTAGGACGACTGAGGATATGCCGCAGGAACTAGGCCTGTTCGTTCGGAACGAGGCGAAGAAGCTTGGGCTTGCCTGTTGCGTGGTGGTGAACGCACACAACAGCATTGACGGCATGAACGGCATGCCTGAGGCTCAGGCTTCGCTTGAATCGGTCGCTGCTTCAAGCCTGAAAGAGGCTGCTGGGGCACCCCGTGTACCGTTCGAGGTTGGTGCAAGCTCAGCTTCTTCGGAGTTCAGTCTCAAGGATGGCATGGGTCAAGGCGGTATCACAGTGGTCGTCTTCAGGGTTGCAGATCAGACGGCGGCTTACGTGGTGATCGATGGCAACAACATCGTTTCTGGGTTGAGGGAAAAGATTCTTTCGGCTCTCGAGTCGGTCGGCATCGGCGCCGGGGAGGTTTTCACGACGGATGCGCATTCGACGAGTGGCATAGTGCTGGGCAGGCGGGGTTACCATCCGGTAGGCGAGGTTATGGATCATGACAGGCTGATAGGCTGCATCAAAGAGACTGCCCTCGCCGCGGTGGCCGAGTTGAAAACCGCCAGAGTCGGCTGCAGGAGCATATCGGTCCCCGACGTGAGGGTCATCGGGAAAGAGCGGCTGGAGGGTCTTTCTCGTCTGACTGACAGGGGTCTTCAGAGGGCGAAGAGGGCGATCGTGCCCGTCTGTCTTGTCAGCGGGCTTCTGCTGATGTTGTTTTTGCTGTTTGCCTAGCTTAATATTAATATGGCTGGACTTTGCGAAATATCCCTCGAGTTAAAGCGGCAACAGGCCTCTCTGCTCTGCGGGGTCTGGCAGAGCTTACGGTCTTCAACGGTGATGGGCTGTGGTGGTGATGGGGAAAATCGTCATAGACGAGGAGTACTGTAAGGGTTGCGCACTCTGCATCAGCTTCTGTCCTCAGAAGTCTATTCATATTGCGAATTCGATTAGCAAGGCTGGCTATCACCCGGCGGAGTTCTGCGATCCCGGCCGCAAATGCACGGGCTGCACCCTGTGTGCAATCATGTGTCCTGAGGCTGCCATCACGGTCTACAGGGAGAAGAGGAACGCTGGTGAGAAGAAGTGACTGACAAGCGGTTCATGGCGGGAAACGAGGCCATCGCCGAGGCTGCCGTTCAAGCCGGCTGCAGATACTATTTCGCTTATCCGATTACGCCGCAGAACGAGATCGGCGAGTACATGGCCTGGCGAATGCCCGAGGTCGGCGGCACCTTTCTCCAGGCAGAGAGCGAAGTGGCCGCCATTTACATGGTGTTCGGCGCTGCGGGCGCCGGCGCGAGGACCATGACTTCTTCTTCGAGTCCGGGGATCAGTCTGATGCAGGAGGGGATCTCTTACATTGCCGCGGCTGAGCTTCCCTGCGTGATAGTGAACATGATGCGGGGCGGGCCTGGGCTCGGCGGCATAGCGCCCTCGCAGTCGGACTATTTCCAGGCTACGAAGGGAGGCGGCCATGGCGATTATCACCTGCTAGTGTTAGCCCCGTCGACGGGTCAAGAAGCAGCGGACCTTACGATGCTCGCGTTCGATCTGGCCGACAAGTACCGTAATCCGGTGATGATCTTGGGTGACGGGAACATTGGTCAGATGATGGAACCCATCGAATTCAGACCTCCGGCGGAGAACGTTGTGCTTCCGAGTAAGGACTGGGCGATCAGGGGAGGCTCGGCTGGGCATCGAAAACTGATCAAGTCTCTTTATCTTGATCCGCCAATTCTGGAGAGGCGCAACCTGGTCATCGCCCAGAAGCTTCGCGAGGCGGCAAGGAATGAGGTGCGCTTCGAGTCTTACATGACAGAAGACGCGGAATTCATCATCGCTGCCTATGGGACGGTTGCCCGCATCGCGAAGACGGCCATCAAAATCCTCCGTGAGAAGGGCTTGAAGGTCGGCTTATTGAGGCCGATTTCGCTTTATCCTTTCCCGTATGAGGCGTTCGCTCAGCTTGCGGGTCGAGTGAAGAGCTTCCTGGTCGTTGAGATGAGCATGGGACAGATGCTTGAGGACGTGAAGCTTGGTCTCTGCGGCAAGAGCCAAGTGTACTTCTACGGTCGAGTGGGCGGAATAGTTCCCAGCTACGACGAGATCGTGGGCGAGATAGAGAAGATCTCCGTGAAGGCGAGGTAGAGATGGAAACGGTTTACGAGAGACCCAAGACGCTTACTCGGGTGAGCACGCACTATTGTCCCGGCTGCGGTCACGGGATCACTCACAGGCTGACAGCCGAGGTGATTGACGAGCTTGGGATCCGCGAGAAAACCGTGGTCGTGGCTCCGGTGGGATGCGCCGTTCTGCTCTACAATTACTTCGACCTGGACTCGTATGAAGCGGCTCACGGCAGGGCTCCTGCCATCGCGACGGGATGTAAGCGTGTCCACCCTGAGCTTACGGTTTTCACGTACCAGGGAGACGGCGACCTTGCTGCGATAGGGACCGCAGAGACGGTGCACGCGGCGGCGCGCGGTGAAAAGATCACGACGATCTTCGTCAACAACGCGATCTACGGAATGACGGGAGGGCAGATGGCGCCGACGACGCTCATAGGGCAGAAGACTACGACCACGCCTGGAGGCAGAACGGCGGAGAGGGCTGGCTACCCCATCCGCGTGTGCGAGATGCTGGCAACTCTTGAGGGCGCCGCGTACGTTGCGCGCGTCAGCGTCAGCAACCCTAAGAACGTCGTTCAGGCTAAGAAGGCCATCAGGAAGGCGTTTGAGACCCAGATTAGAGGCTTGGGCTACTCCATCGTTGAGATTCTGTCGCAGTGTCCCACGAACTGGCACATGACGCCCGCGGAATCGGCGAAGTGGGTTGACGAGAAGATGGCTGCCTACTTTCCGCTGGGCGAGTTTAAGTCTCCGAAGGAGGGGTAGAGATCTCCAAACCTGGTAAAGGTGGCTCCTACGAGGACGTTGTGATGGCCGGGTTCGGCGGTCAGGGTCTGATGTTCATCGGCAAACTCTTGGCGTACAGCGCGATGAAGGAGGGCAGACACGTCACGTGGATACCGTCGTACGGGCCCGAGATGCGCGGCGGAAAAGCCAACTGCACCGTAGTCGTGTCAAGCGAGGAGATCGGGTCACCCGTGATACCTCACCCCCGCGCGATGATCATCATGAACAACCCGTCGCTTGAAGCCTTCGAGCCACAACTGCAGGCCAACGGCCTGCTGCTCCTCAGCAGTTCATTCGTGAACAGGCCCACAGCGCGGAAAGACATCAAAGTCGTCTCCGTGCCGGCCAGCGAGATCGCCGAGTCCGCCGGCACAGAAAAATCCGCGAACATGGTCATGCTCGGCGCCTACGTTGCGCTCACCAGAGTCGTCTCCAAGGAGAGCGTGGTTGAGGGACTCAAGGAGCTGTTCGAGAAGAAACTCGACCTGTTCCAGGCCAACGTGCGCGCCTTCGAGGAAGGAATGCGATTCGCGGACAAGCATCAACCGGGAGCGGGTTAACCGCCTCAGAGGCAAGGCTAACAACGTGGAAACGTGAGCTCGATGCTCCGAACTCTGAGCTCATGGAAAGACATAAGAAGCCTCGAATCAAGATATTAGACTGTTTTGAACGCGTGAACCGCTTTCAACCCGCGAAGTGTGGAGGCATAACGTGGCAAAGACGAAGCAGAAGAAGGATCCTGAGGAAAACGAGAAGGCGACGAAGCCTTCAAGGGCAACGAAACGGCCGAGAGCACCGAGAGCTGCGAAGGCTGAGCCGAGCAACGTGGAAACGTCGGAGCCTTCAAAACCCGTAGAGGCTCCGTCGAGAACCGAGGAAGCGAAGGCGCCGGAGCCCCCGAAGTCGGCAGAGGCTGAGCCGAGAACAGGGGGGAATGAGAAGATCGTGTATGTGGGTCAGAAGCCTGTGATGAATTATGTGATGGCCTGTATGACGGCTTTCAACGCGGGGTCATACAAGATAGTCTTGAAGGCCAGAGGGCGGGCTATATGCAAGGCCGTGGACACTGCTGAGCTCTTGAGAAGGGCGTTCATGAAGAACGCGCAGCTTCAGGGCATCATCATCAGCACCGAAGAGGTAGCCAGAGAGGGAAACAGGAAGTCAAACGTCTCGACCATTGAGATCAGCGTAATCAAGCAGTAGGCAAGAATTCTGCACTGTGCCTGTCAGGATTCTGGCATGCGGCTATTAAGCAACAGCCTGAGTGCCGATGTTGTCTATTTGAGAAGTTGAATCGGAATCGTTAGCTATATATGTGATCTTTTCTAACGCTAGGTGCCGGCCGGTGATGCTGTATGAGTGGTTATCCAAAAATCGTGGTTACTCCGCCAGGGCCTAAGGCGCGGGAACTCGTCAAGAAGGATGAGAGTCTCATTTCTCCTTCATACGGGCGGTTCTATCCGCTCGTAGTTGAATCTGGGAAAGGCTGTATCGTCAAGGACGTGGATGGGAACGAGTTTATCGACTTTAACTCTGGCCTAGTGTGCATGAACGTGGGGCACAACCACCCCAAGGTTGTAGCCGCCATAAAGAATCAGTGTGATCGTTTCCTGCATTATTCTAACACGGACTTCTACTACAGAGAAGTCATAGACCTCGCCGAGAAGCTGGCGAAGATCACACCCGGATCGCCTGACAAGAAGGTCTACTGCGGCAACAGCGGTGCCGAAGCGATCGAGGCCGCGGTCAAGATTGCGAAGTGGCACAGTCGCAGGCAGCTGTTCATCGCCTTCATAAGCGCTTTTCACGGGCGCACCGTGGGCGCTTTATCGTTCACGGCCAGTAAGCCCACGCAGAGGCGGTATTTCTCCCCGTTGATGCCAGGCGTCACCCACGTGCCATACGCATACTGCTACCGCTGCCCCTTCAAGCTGACCTATCCTGAGTGCCATTATTGGTGTGTGGACTTCATAGATGAATATGTCCTGCAGAAGTATGTGCCCCCTGAAGACACGGCGGCGATTATGTTCGAGTCTATTCAGGGCGAGGGCGGATATGTTGTTCCCCCGCCCGAGTACTTCCAGCGCTTGAAGAAGCTTGCGGACAAGTACGGCCTGCTAATGATAGATGATGAGGTTCAATCGGGCATCGGCAGGACCGGCAAGTGGTTTGCCATCGAACACTGGGGCGTTGAGCCCGACATCGTGTGCAGCGCAAAAGGCTTAGCCTCAGGCCTCCCGCTGGGCGCCACGATCGCAAAGTCGAAGGTGATGGACTGGGTTCCAGGCGCGCACGCGAGCACCTTCGGAGGTAACCCTCTCTCCTGCGTTGCAGCGAGCGCGGTCATAGACGTGATCATCGAGGAAAAACTCATGGACAACGCGACCAAGCAGGGCAACTATATCATGAAGCGAATGGGAGAACTGAAGGACAAGAGTGAAATCGTCGGAGACGTGAGGGGCAAGGGACTGATGATAGGCATCGAGATCGTTGAGGACAAGGAGAGCAAGAAACCAGCTCCTCAGAAAGCCAGCGAGATCATGACGCGCTCGTGGAAGCACGGCGTCAGCGTCATCACCTGCGGGGCTTCGACAATCAGGATTGCGCCGCCACTCGTCATCACGAGGGAACTCGTTGACGCAGCCCTAGACATTCTAGAAGACTCGATGAAAGAGGTTGAGAAAGAAGCCTAGGCCCGCGTGCCAGCATGCAGATACGCAGGCTAACCGTAGGCGAGTACGAGGCCATAACCAGTCTGTGGAAAAGGGCAAGACTGCCATTCAAACCACACGGGCGCGACAGCAGAAAATCGATAGCAAAGGAAATGGCCACAGAGCCCGAATTCTTCTTAGGAGCCTACGAGCAAGACCAGCTGATCGGCGTAGCCATAGTGAGCAGCGACATGAGAAAAGGTTGGATAAACCGCCTAACCGTCGACCCAGAGCATAGAAGCCAAGGCGTCGCCAGAGCCCTAATCGCCGAAGCTGAAAGAATACTCAAGACACGCGGAGTCAGAGTCTTCTGCGCACTGATCGAAGCCGACAACAAATCCTCGAAGGAACTCTTCAGAAAATGCGGATATACTGAAAGTCGAGACATAGCATACTTCAGCAAACGCGACGACGCAGAAGCCTAACACGTGTGCGCCCAGAGAAGCGTGCGCGTCTTCGTGGGCTGGATACGTGAGTGTCTAAAGAAAATACTTGCTTAACAACAGAATGATTGAGATTGCGCTGTAGGTCTGCGTGATTATCATTATCCATTGAGGATTGTGTGAAGACAGGTTTACGATCGTTCTCTCGGTAGAACCGTCTCTGCTTGATGCAGCGTATTCTTTCGAGAGATAGTAGAGTCTCCTGAATTGTTTCAGCACCACAAATCCGGCGACTGGTATTGCAGCCAGCAGAATGCTCAACAGAGGATGTTGGGCTTGAGCGAATTGGAGTAGGAATGCGATTGCAGTGAGTACTGCTCCCGTTGTCAGAAGCACCATGGCAAGGATGGAGGCTTTGACGAGGCCCAAGTGTACTGTTAGTGTTTCGATGGCCATTGATTTGTCTCTGAAGTAGTCCCGGATTTCAGTCGGTATTATGACGCTGTACACTGTTAAGGCGAGCCCTGTCAGCGATATCAAAAAGAAAGCCGTCAGCTCGTTCGAGAAAGTATAATATGCGAACAGGACTGGGAAGAAGGCAAGTACAAGAATCAGCGAGATAGGCGCCAGCCAGCTTCTTGACTTTAATCTCGTTGGTGGAAGAGAATAGGCACAGCCTAAGCTGATTCCAACCATCCACAGCACCAGGAGAACTGGCCTCTGTTGAATATACATGAACGTGGAGACGAGAATCAGGGTGAGAACAAACTCGGCTATCAGCACCTTTTTCAGTCGATTCACTCCAAAGGAATTCATTGCTCCGACGAGTCGTTTCTTGCGCTCATCCCGCGAATCGAGTTCACGGTCCGAGAGCGTGTTTGCTTGCGCACCGATGGCAGAGCTCAGATTGATTATGGCAAAAGAAAGAACTATCAGAACGGCCAAGTCACCGATGCCTGTGGACTTCGTTGCTCCCCAAGCAAGTCCCATGATGAGTGACCCCAAATTCGGCAGTAGGAACTCCGCTCTTGAAACGGTACCAAGCGCTTTTGCGGTTTCGAACATGGCATTGTCGATGATCTATTGCATTAGCGAAAATAAAAAGCACGCCCCGGCGCTACCTCTTCAAACTCGGTGAATCAGTCTGAAAGCTCATGACCATGCAAAGGGCACACACAGAAAATTGGCGGAGAAACGCGCGGGTCAATCCACTCTGTCAAATTTAAGCGTTGCAATAATCGGGCGTCAGAGTCGGCTTGCCTGAACAGCACTCGCATCTATCCCGTCTAAGTTCTCTGTTCAGTTTTCTCTGGACTACCGCAGCACGACGTGTATCACTTTGCACTAAGAGTTAAGTCTGAAGACCGTGAACTGTCAGCTTGGACATGACTGGTGGTCAGATGGACAGAAAAGCCTTGAATGTTTCCAGATCCGTTTCGGACAGGCTGGTAAGCCAAGGAGCCGAGGCAGTGGTTGTTGAGGGGAGTTGGGTGCGAGGTGACTCGCATGGCGAATCTGACATAGACATCTACGCAATAGGCAAAGGGCCACCTTTCCGGCTTGAGCGCTACCCGGGCTTCCTTGTCTCTGTATCCTGGACGACCACGAGAAAGGTTCTGCAGGCCTTCCGAGACCCAAGCGAGGTCGGCGGCATCATCCCAGGCTAGCGGAACGCAGTGATAATCCGCGATCCAAACGGTACCGCAAAGAAACTCAAGCAAGCGGCCCAAGAGTGGCAGTGGGCTTCGTTGGGCAACAGGACAAACGAATGGATCGCTGAGGAACTCACAGGATGTGCCGAAGAGGTTCATAGGTTAATCGGAAACCGCAGATTCAAACGCAAACACGCCCCGGCAGTCCAGAGGTCACTGCTGGCCATCCACATGGCACCCATACTGGCCGTACATCACCGGGTTCTTTATGACACGGAGAATCAGCTCTGGGATCTCGTCTCCGCGAAGATGGGAGCTGAATGGAACCAGTCACAGGGCGTCGCTCTGGGAGAAGGCAATCAAAGCTTCGAGGACACCTGCACAGCGGCACTTCGGCTGTATGCTTTAACAGCCCGAGAAGTCAAACACCTCTTGGACGAACGACAGTATCTAGTCGTTGCCCACGCTTGTGAAATCGCAGGTTACTCTCTCTAGAACAGGCTCGCGTGCGCTAAAGTTACGCCAGACCGCAAGGGCGCAAAGGTCAAGCCTGTTGGTCGAGCTTAGTACCCGAGGGTCTTGTCCACCACGTTGATCAGGGGCTGCTCGCGGATGAACCGGCTCAGGTTCTCGCAGAATATGCTCGTCAAGCGCTCCATGTAGTACGGCGTCTGCCCGGCGACGTGCGGCGTGATTATCACGTTCTTGAAGCCCCAGAGCTCGCTGCTCTCAGGTAGCGGTTCATTCTCAAACGTGTCCAAGCCGGCGCCTGCGATCCACCCCTTCTTCAACGCCTCGATCAGCTTGTCCTCCTGAACGATCTTCCCTCTGCTTACGTTGATGATGTAGCCTCTTTGCTTCATGCTCCTCAGCTGCGTCTCCCCGATCATCCCCCGCGTCTCACTCGTCAGTGGCAGCGAGAGAACAACAAAGTCAGAGTCGGCCAGGAGCTGATCCAGGTCAACAGGGGGCACGAGCCGCTCGACACCCGCCGAAGCCGGGCGGGAAGGATCCCGCCTTGTCGCGATCACCCTCATCCCCAGGCACTTCGCTTTTCGGGCTATCTCTGCCCCGATCCTCCCGAGACCCACCACCCCCAGCGTCTTGCCAGACAACTCTTCAACCTGCTCCGAAGCGTCCTCAGACTCGAACCTCTCCCACTTTCGCTCCGCCTGGTTCCTGATGGACACGTGGAGCTTCCGGCAGAAGCACAGCATCATTCCGAGCACGTGCTCCGAGATCGGCGTAGGATGGACGCCGGCGGCGCTTGTCAGCGTCACAGGACTGTCCATCACCTCTGGAAAGAGGAACCTGTCAACGCCGGCGCCCCACGCCTGAATCCACTTCAACCTCCTCGCCGCAAGGAACAGTTCCCTCGAGAAGAAACCCGCAAAAAGGACGTCCGCATCTTCAATGAGACGCAGTGCGGCTTCCTTATCCTCGCTTTGAACAACCTCAAGGCTCGGAGAAACACCCCTGATGCGCTCTACGTTGACGCTCGGCAAATCAAAAGAAATCAAAACCTTCGTCAACGAACACTCACCCCGGGTTCTGTCATAGCCACATCAGAGTTCCCCAACAGCTCAGACTCTCGGGACGCATAATAATCATCAACCACCCGGTTCTCCAAATGATCTCCTCAGAGTATTAACCTGCGTACCTTCACTTAATATAGCCACTGTCAATTCGCGGCCACGTCTCAGGGGAAAGACCTTTTAGCCTGACGAATCATGATCGATGGGCAGAAATAACAACCGAGAGCGTTTTAACCCGAACTCTCGGCCTGCTGAGTCTGTCAACCGAGGCTATTGGCCTCTTCCTGCTGAACTTGCCATATTTCATGCTCCTCGGAAAAGACGCAAACAATCCGAAAAGCAAACCCTCAACGGGCTACATTATTCCCGAATCCATCGAGGCATGGGCCTTCCTGACACGTTGCGCTCTGCTTTCTCGCCGTATCCTTCTGTCTGCTAACGCTCCTCGTACGAAGAAAAACAGAATGATTGATCCTTTCCTATTTTGTACAAACGGCTCTTAACACGCTGATCGGACAAACGGAGGCCTCTTCACGGGCAACATGAACGTGTTTGCCGAGAAACATCAAATCCAAGAATGACGACTCGGTCTTGTCTACAAAGTTCCAATGTCTCTGAAGTGCTTTCGAAAGAAAAGAAAGAAAAGCTGATATTCTATTGATTCATGGGTTGCAGTATGCCGAATTGGTTTCCTTCAGGATCAACGGCTATCGCGGTCCAGCCTACTTGTGGGACTTCCTGCTTCGGAACGAGTATTTTTCCGCCGAGCTTCTTGATTTTCTCGATGTATTCATCAGCGGACTCGACTGAAATGTAGTTGATGGGCTTCACGTCCTGGTTCGTCTTCTTGTATAAGCCTCCGTTGATGCCCGGTCGCAATGGTCTCATTTGCTTGTCCGCTGGAACGGTGCCTAGAAGCCAGTATTCCATGCTTCCACTCATGTCTTCGCTTCCCTCCTCGATTTTCCATCCGAAAACTCCAGAGTAGAACTTCTTCAGCTTCTCAGTGTTGTTTGCTGGGATCTCGAAATGAACAACTGTGTGATCCGTTCTCTCCACCTTCATTTTTGACAACAGTAAGTCTGGAGGCTATTAAAGCCATCGTTATTGCAGGGTACAGCAACAGGACGCATAAGCGTGGCCCAGACTGCAGACGAAAAGACACGCATGCTTAGAAGCTGCTTGGTTTCGCGATGACCTCTCTTATTCTGAGTTCGAAGAACCTTGGCGTGTTCGCCGGAAGGATGCGAAGTGCGGTGTCTGCGCCTCGGCCTGTTCCGCCGATAGCGATGATATCCCTGTCTGTTGGAATTAGCCCTGCGTCCGCGGCCATCAACGCAATCTCAACGCACACTTTTGTCCCTTCCCCCATGAGCCTCAGCACGTTTGCAATTAGCTCCAACGGTTGCAGGGTTCCAAAATCCTTGCGTATGGCCCGTTCGGCGCTGCTCAGGGCGTGGGTTCCCGTGAAGACCTTCGCTCCGTTGCCGAGAATCTCGCGTCGGTGCTCTTCCTGCAGTTCTGATTTTCCCTTCTCCTGAAAACCGGAGAAATGGGTTACCACGACGACATTACGGCCCTTGAACACTCTGGAGGCCTTGGCACCAGTCTTGCCGCTCGTTGAAGCAACCACAACGTCCTCGATGCCTTCTTTATCTACGTACGCCTTTGCAAGCTCAAGCAGTGCATCGGCGTTCTGCTTGCCAGGCTTCTCAAAATACGTCACGTTTTTCTCCTTCAGACTCATCAGTGCCGCTTCCACGAGTCAGTTCCAGAAAGACACTCTTATCCTTTTCAGGGCGCGTGAAAGTTTTGACTCAGTCGGCTCCTCTTCAGCGGTTTTCTCTTCAGTATTGTGCCGCACACTTCGCACGTCTTGGTCCTGCTGTCGGCTGGGTACTCCCTGTAGCAGGCTGGGCAGTACCTTATCCATGTTAGGCGCAGGCGAATGCCTAGGGTCAACAGTGAAGCGAATCCTATGCCCAGTTGATCCGCTACGTTCTGTATCGAGTAGTCATCGGTGACTATGAACGGGGAATAGCCCTCCGTCTTGAGCTGGAGCGCGAGCGCTAGGAGCTGTAGGTCAGTCTCCGACAGGAAGAACTTGTCGCCCACCGTGGTTGCGGATGCTCTGACCCTTCCGAGAAACTCTTCGCTCGGCGCACTGAGCTTCAACTTGCCATTCGCCACCGCCGTTTCAAAGCGCACGCCGGACATCGAGCTCTCCGATATCTCCGCCTTGACCATCGGAACCGTGTACTCTTCGAAATCCAGCGAGAACGGGTCAAAACCAGCTATGAACGCAGAAGTGTCCAGGACCGCGACCTTCTTCGGCATGGTTTCCATAGTCTTTCTCACTCCGTTGCCTTGAACATCAGTCTGCTTTTTAGCCTGTGGTAGAAGTCCTCCCTGAACCGTATGAAAGACGTCTCATGCTTTGAGCGCGTAATCGTCACGCTCGGAATCCTGGAACTTATCGTCCGAGTGTACTGGCCGTCGATCAGGATGAGCATCTTTCTGGGCTTGAGCGCCTGAATCGTCAGACGTGAGTCAGCGGGAAAGACGATCGGTCGAAAATCGGTCAATGGGCACACGGGAGTGAGGACGAACGCGTCCACGCCGGGATCTAGGACTGGGCCGCCTGCCGACAGCGAGTACCCGGTGGAGCCGGTCTGCGTCGATACTAACAGAGAGTCGGCCTGGCAGTTCAGGATAGGCTCGCCGGCCTTCAGAATGCGCAAGTACAGCAGTTTCGCCGGCTCATCATGAGTGACTACGATCTCGTTCAACGCGTCTGGGAAAGCAGTGTTATCTGCGTTGGCGGCGAGTTTCATGCACTTCTCAGTCGTGTACTCGCCCTTCAGGCACCTGTCCACGGCGTCAAAAACCCGGCCGGGTTCCACCTCGGTAAGGAAGCCTCGAATGCCCATGTTCACCGCGAGAATCGGCGGCTCAGGCTTCGGAAGCGAAAGACACGCCCTAAGGATCGTGCCGTCGCCGCCGACTGTTACTATCAAGTCGGTCTTCATGCCATCGAGGGGGAGAGTCTTCCACCTCGCTTCCGTCTTCTGGGCGAGAGTGTCCTCAAGATAGACATCCAAGCCGTTCTTGCTCAGACGATCAGCCAGGTCTTCCACGAGTCTTACCGCCCTCTTCCTGTCGAAGCGGGCGACCAGGCCGACGCTCTTGAACATGGTTTTCACCGTTGAGCTATTAGCGAGACCTTAATCTATAAAGGGAGCGAAAAATGGCACCTTTGATAGCAAGGTATAAATGATAGAAGGAGTTCTCTTCAATAGTGAGGTCAATCTCCTTGAAGCAGTTTGATCCAGTTGAAAACTGGATAACGTCAGTATCAATCTCGCACTCCCAATCAAAGGCTACAGAAGTTCAATATAAAAGAGTTTGGTCAGAGTTCAGTTCATTCATCAGCAAGAGTGCTAAACAGATTTTAGCTGATTACGAAACTTCTGAAGACCGTATATTCAGGAGAGTCCATGCGGATTACATAAGATCTTGGATCGCCAGCCAAGTCCAAAAAGGTTTGACCAACACGAGCATCAAAGTGAAGGTAGGAGCTGTCAAGAGTTTTTACAAATACAATGACTTACCACTAGGTTTAGTGCCGCAAGCAAGGAACGGCATTGTCTATCACAACAGAGACCTCACAAAAGAAGAAATCATCCAGATAATGTCCGTATCCAAGATCAGAGAAAAAACATTCTTCGTAATTATGGCTCAAAGTGGCCTCAGACCACACACTATCAAGCAGCTCAAACTGAAAAACTTGGAGAGCCTCGACAATAAACCGCCATGCAAGATTGACATACCACAAGAAATAACCAAAGGCAAATACGGAAGCTATGTGACTTTCATAGGCTCCGACGCAATAAAGTATTTGAAACAATACCTAGCGACGAGAACGAACCTGACTAAAGACAGCCTCCTATTCTGTTCACACACTGATCCAACAAAAATGATCAATGTAAAAGATGAGAGCCGTGCTTTCAGAATGGCCGCAAGGAAACTCGAAGAAAGCGGCGCATTGAATTTCGAAATTCGAGAAGGAAAACCAAGCGAACTCAGACTCTACAACCTGAGAAAATTCTTCAGGAAATACGCAAACCAAATGGGATTTGAGCACGTCAACTATATAATGGGGCACACAACAAAAGGCTCAGATTCTAACTACACACCAAAAGACCCTGAATGGTACCGAGACCTCTACAAAGAAAAAGCCATGCCCTTCCTGAGAATTGAAACCGCCACGCCCACAGAAACAGAAAAGGCAATTGCAGAACTCAAGAAACAACTGGAAGAAAGGGACAAAGAAATAGTAACGATGAAAGAGACTATGGCAAAATTGCAACCTCTTGTAGATTGGGTGAACCACTATCCCACAATAGAACAGATGAAAGAAGAACTAGGGATAGACAAGGAATACGACAAAGGCGACGAGTTGCGCTCATACAAGACAATGGAAGAAGTAGTAGAGGAGTTCGAAAGAGGAGAAGCTAGATTGGAGGCGCTGGCAAAGCAGAAAGGATTGCCGATGACAAAAGAAGAATATGAGGAAAGGAAGAGAAAGCTCGGCAAGACTAGCAGATAACACACTTAGGATACCGCGCCAGATAGTAACTTTCGTTGATGCTTTCGTATACTAGGGCACGGGCGCCAAAACATTAATAAAGAAGAAGCGTATTCTGCTCATCACAGCGTATGAGCATCAGAGATGATGACATGAGTAGAAGAACAGTCACAATTGACCAGAAACTTGACCAAATAATCAATTTCGTGAGAGGAGCTTTCCTCTTGGTAGGTCAAGACTACAACTATACAGAAGTTGTCAATCATGCAATATTCTACGGCATCTGCTATTGGCTAAACATCAAACACGAGGATGCCGTCAAAGTAGCTCCTCAATTCCTAACCACTAATTTCAAGATTGAAGGAATAAAAGACGAACAGAGAGATAAATTGACCGAGGAAGTCTTGTCAAAACTGATACCACTCAAGAAATGAACATCAAACGTGCGCTTATTTAAATGTCCTCTGTTCTAGTATACGGGATGTGGCTAGTAGTTACCGCAGAAGAACAAGCAGAATGCGTCGCAAGATATTTAGCGCGTACTAGACCAAGAAAGGAGCGATGAATATTACAGAAGACCAAGATAGGTTTGTGATAGGTTTGACTGGTTCTTTTGGAAGTGGTTGTTCCACTCTGAGAGAATCCCTAGTTAAGCTTGGTTTTGAACCGTTCTCACTGTCGAAATACGTCAAGGAGGCTTGGAATCTTAAAACTGGGAAGCCAATTGATAAGGCACCAAGGAAAGAGTTGCAGGATGTAGGGGACAAACTCCGAGAGGATAATCACGAGACTCACTACCTCGCCAAGATTGCACTGAATGAAGCAGAAGGAAAACCAAAAGACACCAAACCTTGGGTTTTCGACAACATCAGAAATCTTGGAGAGCTGAGGTATTTTCGCAACAAATTTCGCGATTTTTTTCTGTTCGCAGTTGACTGCTCCCCCAAAACCAGATGGGACAGAGTCAAACAACATTACTTAAACTTGGGATTTAATGAGAACGATTTCGAAATAGATGACAGGCGGGACAAATATGATGAAAGGACAGAATATGGGCAACAAGTCGAACTCTGTGTCGATGATGCCGACGTCATAATCGATAATGACAAGCTGTATCCGACTGATTCAGTGCAGATTGGCAAATTAGCAGACAAAATCAATCCATACATTAATCTGGTGAAGGGAGAACTGAAACGCCCACCTTCTCCCACTGAACTCTATATGGGCATAGCGTACACTGCTTCTTTAATGTCACAATGCATCAAGAGACATGTTGGCGCACTTATAGTGGACGAGAAGAACGACGCTGTTGTTTCCGTAGGCTACAATGAAACTCCCCCAGGGATAGAACCTTGCGAAATCAAGTACAGACAATGCAGTAGAGACATTTACAAAATGAAATACTTTGATAAATTGGAAAACTCGGGACAAAAATGCCCGAAATGTGATGTTGTGCTTAAAGACCTGAAAGCACCTTTTCTTTGCAGCAGCTGCGGTTTTGATTTAGACAAATACTTCATTAGCGACAAAGCACTGGACCGTTGCGCTGCACTACACGCAGAGGAAAAAGCAATTCTAAATATCGGAAGTAGAAACATTCAAGGATACACGATTTACACAACCACGTTCCCATGTTATAGCTGCGCGAAGAAGATAGTCAACAGCAGACTTTCAAGTGTTGTGTTTGTAGAACCATATCCAGATCAGGATTCTGTCGATCTTCTAGATGAAGGTAAGGTATCAGTTCGAAAGTTTGAAGGTGTTAAAGCGAGAGCTTATTTCAGAGTGTTTGGGCAGCCACGCAGAGAATAACTCACACCATACTACGCTTCGATTTTTGTTAGTTTTGTCTCCTTAATGCTTGGATAACGCAAAAACTCGACAATATTTCTTTGCTTGATAAATGACTCATATTTTATTTTTTCTTGATAGTTACAGCTTGCGCACACCATCGCTTCGCTTCTTGGGTTGTAGTATAGTGTCCATTTCTTACATTTAGGACATTCTTCCAAGTTCCTTCCTCCACATATTCTTGTTTTCTTAATGGCAAAGGCTATGTGATAACATAGCTAAATAACATAGAATGTATATACAATGTATATATGTTTACTACATGAACCACTGTTCACAATCTTTTTCTTTTTACATCAATTGGCAAGTGTCACCCCCCATCGGAATGACAATATCTTCGGAAGTAGTATTGTTAAATAGATACAAAATTGTGAATCTGTAACGATGAAGCAACACACAATCTGCATCAATCAAGGACATCGAAATATTGAGTACTTCTACAAAGCGCGCGCGCCTCCCCTCTCCGAATGATTGGGTTGAGAGCTTCTTTCCGACGAATTGATAGAAGAATGGTAAAGGTAATAGACTGCAATGTGCGCTATGGTTAAGGCACTATATAAATGAGCGATTTGCAAAGAGCGATTAACTTCCTAGTCGACTGCACTTCTCAAGAATCCTTAAGGAAACGCTTCATCACTAGTAGAGTCTGGTGGTAGTCAAATTTGCGAAAACTTCGCGCGTTATCAGCCTTGCCCGCCAGGGTCATGGAATGGTTGCTGAGTTGGAGCATTTCTTGGACTGAGAACCGAAAAAAGTCAAAAGCACAGGCGTTGCGACAACAGTCGTTGGCACGCCATCGCGCGCGCTGACAAGCTATCCCATATCAGAGACATCGAAGAGCTGAGGATATGTATAGAGCATCTCGGTTGTGATCTCGGTCCTGACGAAATCGTCATAGACAATATTTTCTTCAACACAGAATGCTTTGACTTCGCTCTCTCCAACCGTACCCGTGAACGCATAGCCTTGCCTTCCAATCTTTCGCCTGACGTCCAACATTTGCCTGAGCCCTCGAGCGCGCGCGCAACATAGAAACTGTGAGAAGGGTGCATGAAAATTTCTCTTACAAACCATACAGTCGACGGCTTTTATGGAGAAATTACAATGTGCCTTCTGCCTTTCCATTATTTCCGAAATTCCCCATTCCAATAGAAGAAATACGTGATGTTCTGGAAAGAAAAAAGACCATGCCATAATTAGATTTTAGTTAATATTACGACCAATAAGAAGAATTACAAAGATTCCCGTTGTATGCAAAAGGTATGCTATAACAGCGAATTTTTTGGTTGACATACTTTTCAGAGACGCCATCAACACAACACCAATTTCGGTGGGGAGAGGAGAAGCAATAAGAAAACTTGCGAAGACTATCAACATATATCTTTGAAGGGTGCTGGAGATTTTTCTTGAGATACGTTGAAAGAATTTTTCTTTTGAGAACCTTTCTATCTCATCGGTAAAACTATGCCTTATAAAAAGAAAAATGATTATGTCGCTCAATAAAGACCCGAGACCTGCAACCAATCCAGCAAAAAGTATGTTTTGGTCTCCTGCGAGTATTAGTAATATTGCGGTTGCAGGTGGTGCAGTAAATCCATAAGCATATAAAATTCCTGTTAGAAACGTTCCAAAATATCCTAATAAAATCAAAGTATTGTGGATGGGGGCGAGGGACCTGTAGCTAAATAACAAGTATGCTGCAATAAGACTCAAGATAAATAATGATAATCTAGGATATTTGATTTGGATCACCAGCAAACTTGACCTCTATATGCATAATTAAGAATTTTGGCTTTTGCCCCATTAGCGCGCGCGCTAATAGACTAGCACTGAACATAACCAAGGAACTAGTAGAATATAGTTCTTCTGGAACTAGAGCGCGCGCTAGTTCAGTATTGGAGTCAGATCGATGAAAGCGTTATCGAGTAGATGAGAAAATTTGCAATCGCAAGCTCTGTGTCAGAGAGAAAACGAATCCTCTATGGAGTAATTGATGGCTAAGATACAACCCGAATTATCAAAGCTTATAGTAATTGCTTTTCCTGAGCGCACGCACTAGATGCGGGCTATCCTATATCTAAGACACCGAAAAGCTGAGGATACAGATATAGAATCTCGGTTGTGATCTCGGTCCTGACGAAATCGTCATAGACAATATTTTCTTCAACACAGAAAGCTTTGACTTCGCTCTCTCCGATCGTACCTCTAAACGCATAACCTTGTTTTTCCATTTTCTTCCTAACCCCCAACATGTCTCTAAGACTGTAACTCATTGAAAACATCCTTTTATTTGAAGCAAAAAGCAACGCAGCATACGTCCTGTCCTCACCCAAGATTGTCTTGTTAACATACTTCAAAACATAAGAAACAGCATCAACCCTATTCTCAATTGGTCTTATCCAAACATAACCACCCCCATACTTCTGCCAGATGGCAGACAAATCCTCAATAGGAATATATGAAATTCCAGAGATCAAAACGTGCAGATGTGGACGGCCCGTCTTCTGAACCTCCAGAACCTTGAGAAACTCAAAATGCCCATATCTCTTAAACAACCAAGACCTTACCTTCGCCCAAGCCGGGTCGATGAAGGCAAACTCATCAGACAAACGCATGAATCTTTTAGGATCAAGAGTCAATTCCAACTTCAAATCAAACTTAACAAAACGAAGAGGCCAAAGCTTTCTCCGCAAACGTCTTTTGTAATCCTCACTAAAACGATTGATGGCGCGGATAAAGAGACACTCATCCTCCTTAAACAACCTAACATATCGTCCTAAACGGTAATGCTCATCCCAATTACCAAAATGAACCTTCACCAAACGCAAATCCAACTTTTCTATACCACAATCAGCCACACAACCCAAAGCCTCCCTAGCCAAACGATAATACTCAGACCTCCTCCGAGAAGTTACAATTACTCTACTACTACTTTCAAGTGAAGTACGACGACGCAAAAGGGAGACCCTGCGCGCCTTCAGCCATGAAGTCTTCCCACCGCGCGGGCGCTTATCCGTCTCTATGAAATGAGCCGTATTGTCCTGCTGTCGTTTGGCTCCCGCCAAACTCCCTTCGATGCGAGCAAGGCCGTTTGCCGAAGAAGCGAAGCGCCCGCGGATCGGTCTCTTAACGCGAGAGGACCAGTAAAGGTGCCGAAAATTAGTGCCTAAATCTATATATGGGTGTTGTTAAGAATTGCTCTGAGTGAAGGGCTGCAGGAGTTGGTGTTGCTGTGACTAGACCGATTGATGTTGGCAGTCTCCGTGTTGGCGGATACATGATCCTCGATGGGGAACCTTGCCAAATACTTGACATAAAACATTCAAAACCTGGAAAGCACGGTTCAGCCAAAGCCAGGATAGTGGCCATAGGCGTTTTTGACGGTGCGAAAAGACAATTCGTCAAGCCCGTCGACTTAAACACCGAAGTACCAATCATCGACAAAAGATCGGGACAAGTCTTCGCGGTAAACCCCACAGGCGTACAGATAATGGACCTCGAAACCTACGAGTACCTGGACGCACCGTTCCCAGAAGACGCGGAACTGAAAGCGAAACTCACACCCGGCGTCGAAATCGAATACTGGAAAATAATGGGCAGAATGAAAATAGTCAGAGCCAAGAAAGAGTAAAAGAAAAAAAGGCTTATCTGCACGCATCCTGGCTGCCAACGGGCACCATGCTTGAGGCGCCAGAATCATGGTAGGCCAGGCGTTTCTCAAGAACCACAAGAACAAAGATGCAGGAGCGATCCGGCCTTGTTCTCTTCTGGTGAAAAGACGTCCACAGGCCGGGAAGCAAACCTCAGGACAACAGACAAATCAACTACAGAGCGTCCCCACGGCCACCCCGCCCAGAGACGAAACAGACGCATAGAAAAAACCGACCGGTAGGGGGGTAGGTGTATTTTGGCTTGTTTTCATCCCAAAATACAGATAAAACCCCGAAAGCGCCGTCCGAGCACATACACAAGAATTCAGGACCAACGCCCAAAAAAACGACCGGTAGATAGAGGTAGGTGTATTTTGGAGTAAAAACAGCCCAAAATACAGATAAAACCATCAACTTCCGCTGGAGCCTGCGCATGATCGATCATCCACAGGCAGAATCCTCAAGTTATAATGCTAAAATACCGGCACGAATTACTAGCAGGAAGATCAATCATAACGTGCAACCGCGAAACCCATCTCAACGTGAGGACGTTGCTTCCCGAAAAAAACGCGTACATTATCATCCCAGGCAAGAACTGGAAACTCTCCCTAGCCGAGATCATAACCTTCCTCAAGGCCAGAAGAGTCAACTTCAACATCACCGACCTCTCAAAATCATTCTTCACCCTAACCAGCGAGCGCACCCTCGACCCAAACATAGTTGATAGCCTCGGAGGCACCATCAAACTCGGCAGAGTTCTCTCACAGATTCCCACGGAAACCGTCGAACACGCCTTCCTTCAGAAGAATGAACAAGCCCTCAAAGACACCAAGAACTGCCTCCTGTCGGACACGGTCTTCAACAACCTGTTCCAAAACCCCCTCAACAAACAACTCTTCGGAGCCAGCGTATACGTCGAAAACCCCCGCCTCATCCGCCCCTCCAAGAGGATCCAAAGATCCGTCGGAAGCTGCCTCAAGGACGAACTGGCCGCACGCGGCACAAAAGCCAGATTCATGGGATTCCCCAAGAGCAGACGTCTTCCCCAGCTCACCCACGTTGAAACCCTCAAAAAAAACCTCGCCGGCAACGGCACAGAAATACTATTCTGCATAGGCAAAACAGAGACCTACGTATCGAAGACCCTGAGCGTGCACAACCCCTTCGAATTCCAAAAGAGAGACATAAACAGGCCCATCCAACGAAAGATCTGCTCAATCCCACCGAGACTGGCCAAGATCATGGTAAACCTGTCCAAGTGCCTCCCCGAAAAAACACTGCTCGACCCATTCTGCGGCGTCGGCACGATTCTTCAAGAAGCCCTACTCGCCGGGGCACAGGTAACCGGAATAGACATAGACCCATGGTGCGTCAAAGCCTCCCTGACAAACCTCAGCTGGCTAACGAACGAATACGGCCTGAAAGACGCAAAGTTCAAGGTCTCGACAGGTGATTCCCGCCACCTGACGGGAAGAATCGGCAGAGAAACGATTGACTGCATCGTGACAGAACCCGACCTCGGACCACCGCTGCGACATCTCCCCACGGAAGCGTATGCAGGGCGAATCATCAGCAGACTGAAACCCTTGTACGCCTCCTTCCTCCAAGGCGCCTACGAAGCATTAAGGCCCGGAGGGAACCTAGTCTTCGTAACTCCACACATGAAAACGCGCTCAGGAAACTTCGTCACCCTGAACCTAGAAGAAGTGAACACTATAGGCTTCAGGAAAACTCACCCATTCGAAAACGGCACCCTCATCGACAGAAGCTCACCGGTTGAAGAGCTGGCCACGGCATCCTCCTTCGTAGACATCGCAAAGAGGCACAAGATCGGCCGAAAAATCAACATCCTGCAGAAACAGTGAACAGCATTTAGAATGGCGAGTTCTCAGACGTTAGAATCGTAGCACAAAGAATCGTGAGTGTATTCTTCGGCCATTCGAAGACATAATCGTCCGGTGTCAGGCAGGTAATCGTTGGTTTCTGAACCACATCTTGGCAAGCTCATCATAATTCGGGAAGACTCTCTTCATGATTGGAACATACATCTGCATCTCATCGTCGGTCAAGTATTGGAATTGATATTCCCCGTCGTACGGCGCCGGTTGACCCTCCCTCGTTACGAATTCTATGTGCATGAAAGGGTCACCGCGCTTAATTACGATCGGATGCCGATCGTTACTCAAGTTCACAAGCTCCAAAGCAAGTCTTCCAACAAACCCGCTGTGAACCTTGGCCGCGTTCAGGAACGACAGTCCCATCCTGCCATACTTGCTTTTGGCCGTCAGGTGGGCGACGTAGTTTGGGGGGATGAAGACCACTTCGTAGGATATCAAGTTCTTATGCTCCAAGTAATGCAAAGCGGTTTCTTCCTTAACAGTCAGAACGTAGCCGTCCCCGTCGAGCAGGTCATAATCATACGGGTATACGCACTTGTAACTTTCTATAAGCTCTCTAAGCTTGTCCTTGCCCAACACACACACTGACCCAGACCTCCAAAGCTTTTTCTACAATACTGAGCCTCTCACGTTATATAGTTTTTCAACAGAACAAACGATGAAGGCGACACCGTTGAAATGCCTATACTGCAGGAACACGGCGGTTTACAAGTGCGGCAACTGTGGAGCACTAATCTGTGAAACACATGCCAGAGAAGTCGCCATATGCCCCTCATGCACAAGCAAGAGCGAGACAAAGCATGCTGTCAGGGAAGTCCATTCGAAGAAGGAAAAGGATGAGATCAGAGAATTGGTCAAACAATTCTGGGGTGAGGCTGAACAGCTGGCCTTCGGCACACGATTTAACGTTTCAGAACAACGGGCATACGTTGCCAGAGCGGGGAAGAAGCTCGCAGGATTCATCTCCCTGGCTGAAAAACAAGATAGTCTGATCGTCTTGGCTCTGGGTGTACGCCCTCAATATCAAGGCTCGGGGATCGGCCGTAGCCTGATCAAGAAAGCTGAGGTGGAAGCAAGAAGACTGCGCAAGAAGAAATTGCTCGTCTCAACTTCAAATGATGATTTGCCAGCTTTAGCGTTTTATCAGTCCTTCGGGTTTCAGATTTTTGAAGTCGCGCCAAACGTTATAGCGGAAAAGCACGGTACAATACTTGCAGGCATATGCGGGTTGCCCGTAAGAGACGAGCTGAGGCTGCAGAAGACTCTCGAATAGCTGATCCGCCTCTGCATCTAGATCTGCGATTCCTAAGACTGGCTTGCCCTGATTAAGACTATCGACTCGAAGAACGGTAAATCTCGCATGGCAACGACTTGGGCCATCAAGCCTCTTTTGCCAAAAGTCTTCAGAGTTGTCCTGACACTCGTCAACGTTGATTGCAACAGCAGAATTCTCCCACCTTGCATCAAGTAATCTGGAGACTGCCGTATGAACCTGTCTATCACCCGCCTACCAGTTTTCCCACCAGCCCAAGCGCGTTCCAACCAAGATTCGGCTCCGTCATGGTTCGCGCGAAGATAAGGGGCGTTAAAAAGGATCAGGTCAAACGTATCGTTCACGTTTAAGCAAGTGAGCAAATCCCCTCTTATGAAGAAGAACTTGGGGCTTGAATGGTTCAGCTCCGCATTCTCCCGTGCGCAACGGACTGCATAGGGGTTGATGTCGAGGGCGACAACCCTCGCAGCATTTGCTGCAGCAACTACTCCCAAGATCCCACAGCCAGTGCCCACGTCAAGAACACGCTTGCCTCTCTCACCCAGGAGATACTCAGCGAAAAGAAACGAATCCTCAGCAGGTTCATAGACATTCTCTGGGACGTTGAAGACATAGTCTTTGAAGAACACCTGCTTAACTGAAGAGGGCATTTCCCAAAACTCCAAAATCTTCAGGTGCCAGCAACCTTGTCCGCTCATTGGAATAAGGGACGTTGCGAGCAATCATTTCAGCGTCTTGGGCAGATTTTGCTTGTATGCTTCTAAGGAAAGGATAAACAGCATTCCGGACCTTTCTATTTCGCTGATTGAAGAGACACTGCACCAGCTTTGTGAACTGTGGTTCATTTCTGACTTTGAAAGGTTTTGGCTTTCTAGGCTTAAGGCGCACGATTGTTGAATCAACATTGGGCTGTGGATAGAACATGCGTCTTGGCACTTCGTCCAGTAGTTCGCATCTTGTATGAAAATAGGTAAGAACTGTTAGCCATCCGTAGTCTTCGCTTCCCACAGGTGCTACTAGGCGATCTGCAAACTCCTTTTGAAAGATTAAAACTGAGGAATCAAAACGTCTGTTCATAAGCCACTGAAGCATGCGCGAGGAAATCCGGTAGGGCGGAATCGACACAGCCTTGTCGAACCTTGGAATATGAGTCTTAAGCACGTTGCCAGCGATTATTGTGACGTTTGGCAGGTTGAGTTGTTCTGACAAGACTGTTAGGAGCTTATCGTCGACCTCAACGGCCAGAACACTCTTGCACTTTTCTGCCAGAAAACGAGTCAAGAATCCGAGGCCCGCTCCAATGTCTAGTGCCACGTCGTCTTGATTGAGAGAAGCGTAGTCTCTCATGCGTTGAAGTATGGAGGGCTCAATCATGAAGTTCTGTCCTAGTAGCCTGTTCGGAGAGATTCGATACGTTCGAAGAAGAAGCTTCGTTCTCTCTAGTAGGCTCATACCATTCGTGGGCAAGTTCAATTGCACTACTGAGTTCTTGTAAACAGTCTGTATTTGCTGTCGCCAGACAGCTCTTCTAGGACTCTTTTGGTCACTAGCTTAACAGGATTTGGCAACTCTGTGCGTTTCTGCAGATCGTCATAGCTTTCAAAAGGTTTCTTTTCTCGTTCGTTTATGACCTGCCACATGTACTTCTTGCCAATGCCGGGGATCAATTCCAGCGCGTGCATCCTCGGCGTTATCGCCCTTGCGTTGTTGAAGAAGCTTATGAACCAATTCTCGCGGCTAAGAACTATCCTGCTTATGACGGCTGGAAGTTCCATCTTCGCAGCAGCTGTAAGTTCGCGATACCCTATTCTTCCGATGATGTATGTGATCTCCTCTCTTGATTCCTTTCCTACGTAGACGCGGTCATGAGGTTTCACCATCATTCCATCTTTTACGAGCGCTTCCAATAGTGTGAAAAACTCCTCGCCCATTAACTGAACCAGAGCTCCCGCTCGGTATCCAGCTCTTCCGGTTGGGCGTACCCCGGAGCGGCCATGAGGCAAGAAATCCAAGACGTATGCGTACTCTTCGTAGCGCTTCTCCATCACAGTCATATTCTCTACTCTACGTTTTTATTGCTTAAAAAATAGTTGCTAGTCGAGACTAGGCCCTACTTCGTTTTTTGATGTTCACTCAGGAGGTCTACAATAGTCTTCAACGTTGAGGCATCGATGATCTTGCGGCCGCTGGTAAGAAAGACTCTTAATTCGTCAACAGTCGTGGGTAGACAGTTGATTACTTGCACTGCCTCTTCTTCCTCTAAGCCGAATTCTTTTTCAAGTCTTTCCACGAGTTTCGTGGCTGCTTCAGGGTCCAATTTGGAGAATTTGGATACGTAGTCAAGTGTTCGGCGCTGCAGCTGATCAAGGTTTTCCTCGCCGATGGACTCTAGCAACTTCTTGACTTCAGGGAGTGTGAGGTTCTTCTGCTCGATTTTTTCTTTCGACATCTAATCACTCATGAATGGTTCTAGGTGTTCGGGTCTGACTATGATTGTTTTGACAGTGTCTCCCTGCGAGACAGTCACGACGTAGCTTCGGCCACGTTTTTCAGTCACGGTGCCGATTTTGCCGTGAAAGCGCCTGTGAGGCATCCCTTTCTGGGTGCTTGGGTCTATTCTCACGACAACGCGGTTCCCCGGCTGATACTCGTGAAGCAGTTTGCTCATCTTTATTTTTCCACGCTCTCTGGGGTCTTTCTTCAATAACCGACGTGTACCTGAGCGATAACCCTTCGATCCTCTCATTATCTCACCCATTAAACCTTCATAATCACATTTAAAACATCAAGTTTCACTGGCTTGGCCTTGTTCTGAAGAATTTCTGAAACACTGGGTGTCGTTCTTCCTTCATCTCCGGTCACAAGCTCCTTGACATAAAGCCCTCCTTGGCAACGTAGCTTCATCTCAAACTTTCTTGGCGAAAGCTTTCTTATGCTTATGTCGTATATGTACCTTTCCCGCGTCAGATTTGCCCTTCTGTGAAGGACACGGATGGGCGTCTTCTGGGTGACTACCGAATTCTTCAGGCTATTTCTCAGGTGATCTATATCATCAGTGGCGACGGTCTTCTCGAGCTCAACGACAACTCGGTATTCCTTCTGCGCCGACTCGCCGCTCTTCAGCATCCTCACCGTGTCCTTGTCGGCAGGCCTCAGGCCTGAAACTTGGACTTTCCCCTTTCCATGAGCGTTCACCTCTTCTTCGAGTCTTTTGAGGTCTAGGAATCGTCTTCTAGGTCCAGTTATTTCAATGACAAAGGGTCGCCCAGGGCCTAACATGCGAGCATCGATGTCCTCCCTGCCAGACGCGTGGAACGATGATTTTACGCCTCCCGTGGCATCCAAGAAGGGTTTTCCGATGATTTCCTCTACAGACTCAGGATACATCTTGCCCGTCCAATTGCATTTTTCACAACCGCTACCTCGGCATTCTGAGCAAAACCACTTTGACTGCGGGATGCCCCTCATGAATTTTCGATATCGCCCTGCAACGAATACAGGGTTGATCTGGAGTTTCGCTGTCTCTGTGTACGGGTTGACCAGAGTGACCACGTCCGGCTTCATGAACTCCACGATTCTCCCGCTTCCTTCAGCAATGCGCTTGCCTATCAGCCTGCCGAACTCGTTGCGCATGCTTTCTCCATGGTTTGTTGTGAACTGGGCTTTGAATTCGTCCTCTCGCTCTTCAACGCTAACGGGTAGTTCCGTCCCAACTAGGAAGCTGTTGTATTCGTAGGTCTTGAGTAGCTCAAGAGCCTTGTTTGCCAAGTTCTCAACGCCCTTGAATTTGTCTTCGCATAGAAAACACTGTCTTGGAAAGGTTTTCTTTGGGAGACGCCTGTTCATTTTTCGGAGCAGTTCCTGTGCGGTCTTGGAGAATCCGTTGATGGCCAGTGTTTTTAGAACCTTGACGCCTTCTATGCTCATGAAAGATTCTTCATGGGCCTCTAGGGCGAGGAGGAGTTTTATTGATTTTCCCCTTTCGTCATTCTCGATCCCGTGTCCAAGCAGGGCAAATTGCCTTCCTAGGCAGTGGTCACACAGGGGATACCTTTCCATCATCTTTAGTGACTTCTGTAATATGCTCATGACGCAGCCTCAGGTTTGGCCTACTTTAGATCGAATGGCATGCCCTTGCCGAGGAAAGGCAATTTCTTCTTTCTCCTGAGAGTCTTGAGCATGCGGCGCATCACCACGTACTGCTTCAAAAGTTCCTTCACTTCCTTCTCGCCCGTTCCTGAGCCTTTGGCCACCCGCCTCATTCTTGATGCGTTGAATATCTTCGGGTTCTCTTTCTCCTGGGGAGTCATGGACTGAATCATGACACGCCACTTTTCAAGTCTACCCTCCGCGGTGTTCAACATGTCTTCTGGTATGTCATAGGACATGCCTGGAAGCATTTTCAGTAGCTTCCGAAACGTGCCTATCCCCTTCATCGCTTCAAACTGTTCATACATGTCTGTTAGTGTGAACTTGCCGCTGAGAATGGCTTTGGCTTTCTTTTCCGGAACCTTGATCTCTGCCTCTCGTACCTTCTCGAGTAGTGTTTCGAGGTCGCCCATGCCCAGGAGTCTTCCGACGAATCGTGATGGGACGAAGGGTTCTATGTCTTCTACTTTTTCGCCTGTGCCGATGAATTTTATGGGGGCTCCGGTGGCTGCCACTGCGGAAAGCGCTCCCCCTCCTCTTGCGGAACCGTCGAGTTTTGTCACTAGAATCGAGCCTATGGGTGTCGCTTGGTTGAAGGCTTGAGCCTGAACCATCGCTTGCTGGCCGATTGTGCCGTCGATCACGAGCATGACTTCGTCTGGTTTGATGTTCTTTTCGAGTGTTTTCATTTCTTTGATTAGTTCCTGCTCTTCTTTGTGGCGGCCTGAAGTGTCTACGATGACTATGTCCTTGTTCTCGAACTGCTTCAGTCCTTCTTTGGCGGCTTTCACCGGATCCTTGGCTTTTGAGTCGCCGTAAATGGGCACGTTTATTCTGTTTGCTAGCTGCTGAAGCTGTGCGTAAGCGCCTGGCCTGAAGGTATCCGCGCAGACGAGCGCTGGTTTGAGTCCTCTTTTTTGGAAGTACCTGGCCAGTTTTGCGCCATTGGTTGTCTTCCCCGAACCTTGGATGCCTACGAGCATGATTATTCTTCTTTTTTCAGGCTCAAACTTCACGGTGGCAGGTTTGTCTCCCAGGAATCGTGTGAACTCTTCGTAGACGACTTTTATTATGTGTTCGTGCCTCGAAACGCCTGGCGGGACTTTTTCTCTGAGGGCCCTTTCTTCTATTCGTTTCGAGATGTCAAGGACAAGTTTGACGTTGACGTCGGATTGTAGCAGGGCGCGTTGTATGTCACGAACAAGCTCTTTGACGGTGGCCTCATCTACGATTGATGCTCTGAAGACTTTTCTCAGCGCATCGTAGAGTGAAGAGCCTAGGCGTTCTAAGGCCATGATTTTTCTCCAGAGTTAAGAATCGTTGGGTCTTTAAATACGTATTCGCAGCAGGTTTGGTCCCACAAGCTTTTTACACGTATTCAATTCTAAGTAGCCTGAGGGGGTCCGGTTTGAGTGAGATTAACATAGTGGAGAGGGGGCAGATCCCGTCAGATGCGGTTATGCTGTTCGGTTTTCCGGACGTGGGGCTGGTGGGGGTCATTGCGGCGTCGCATTTGATTGAAGAACTTGATCTTGCCGAGGTGGCCTACGTGGAGTCGCGGGTGTTGCCGCCGCTGATCGTGCTACATGAGGGGCTTCCGCATTCGGCGATTAGGATTTTCGGGAATCATGATATTCTCTTGGCGGTTTCTGAGACTCCTTTGGCTGCTGACTTTGTCTATCCGATTGTTGATGCTCTGGTTGATTGGGGACGGGAGAAAAAGGTGAGGACGATGATTTCGCTGAGCGGTATTCCTGCTCAGGACCGGCAGGATTTGAAGGAGTTGAAGGTGTTCGCCGCGGCTTCGACCGCGGAGATGCTTGAGATGGTTCAGGCCAAGGGTGTTGAGGCGTTGATGGAGGGTTACATGGTTGGTCCACAGGCCGTGATGCTGATGCGGGCTGCCAAGATGAGCCTGCCTGCGGCGGCACTGCTTGCACAATGTTTCCTCAACTATCCAGACCCGGAGGCGGCCGCTGAGGTTCTGAAAAGCCTGGCGAAGGTTACGGGCATAAGAGTTGATATTGCGAAGCTTTTGGAGAAGGGCGAGGAGATCCGGTTGAAGGCCAGGGATGTTATGAAGCGGACTCAGGAGGAGATGTCGAGGATGAAGAAGGGTCAGGAGTATGATATTCCGGTGTATGTTTCATGAGGAGGATGCTTTGATGGCGATCAAGAGGAGGCGGTCGGACGCGGTTGATTTTGATGGTTATTTTGAGGGTTTGAGACGTGAGTTTGAAGGGTGGGGTGTCGGACTGATGGAGAGGCCGAGTTGGAACCTGAAAGCCTCGACGATTGAGCCTCTTCGTGACGTGGTCGTGACGCCGACCGAGGTCGTAGTGACCGTTGACTTGCCGTTTACGAAAGAGAACACGTTGAAGGTCAAACCGGTCGATGAGGACACGCTTGAGATATCGGCTAGGATGAGGCGGAAGGTATCCTTTAAGGAGATGGGGATAACTCATTACTTGGGAGAATTCCAGAGCTTTCATCTGCGCTCTCGTGTTCCGGTTCCCGTGCGGATGGACAAGATGAAGATCCGTTTCAAGAAGGGAATGCTTGAGGTCCATCTGCCCCGCAAGGGTGGACGCTTGGAAAAGCGAACGTAGGCTAATAGCCAGTGTAGAAGGTCCTAGCGGTTTGCTCGAGACGATTTCGGAGCGCCGGGTTCCTGATCGAGCGTCATTATGGAAGCCTCAGTCTGTTGTTTGTTTCGTCATAGGTCAGACGGCTCTTCTGGCATCATCGGCTCTGTGATTATGCTACGCGGCTCGTCGAGATAAAGGTTGATGGGAAGTCTTTTAATACTAATTGAGCCCTAAGCTGTGAAGCGTTTGACGAGTGGTGGATCTATGCCGGTTGAGCGAGTGATTCATGCGTCCATTTTCATCTTGTTGTTGATAGGTTTATGCTCGCTGAGCGGTTGGGTTAGTTACGCTTATCTGTCCGAGCTGATTTTGCGGGTTGCGGCCATAGCGTTAAGCTGGGGGACTATTCTGTTGGTTCTTTACGGGGTGTTTAGAGCTTTGCACTTGGACTGGTGGTCAGGGTTCTCTTAGGAGAGAAGTGGCACGTCAACTCGATCTGGGGACGAGGCCGATTCAGGAACTTTGGGGGCTGATGGGTCTGGTCGGCTTGGTGTTGCTTAAAAGGTAGGGCACGATCTGGAAGGCGCCTCCGTCTTTGGTTTTTTGGGGCATGGGCGTGGAGGATCTGTGCGGTCGCTGAGGCTAAGCGTTTTATCTGTATTTTGGGCTGAAAACAAGTCAAAATACACCTACCCCTTTCTACCGGTCGTTTTTAGGCGTTGGTCCTGAATTCTTGTGTATATGCTCGCACTCTGCTTTCGGGGTTTTATCTGTATTTTGGGATGTTTTTACTCCAAAATACAGCTACCCCCCTACCGGTCGTTTTTTGGGTTTCGCGGTTGATTTTTGTGTATGCATTTGTGGTTGAAGTTTGTCTGATTCGGTTTGGGCGATTGTGGATGCTGAAGTCCTGTTGTTGATTCGGAAAGTAACTCAGTGGTTCAGGGTGCTGGCGTGTTGAAATATACGTTTAAATACGACGGTTATGGTATGCAGAAGGGGCATCTTGTTTGCATGCGAAGAATTATCGGGCTGTTAAGGGTCAGTCTTACACTCGGAAGGAGTTTGCTAAAGGTTTTCCGGCGTCGAAGATAACGAAGTTTACGATGGGGGATACTAAGAGGCAATTTGATTATGAGGTGAAGCTTGTTGCCCTGGAGGGGGCCCAGATTAGGCACATTGCCTTGGAGGCTGCTCGTGTGGCTTCTAATCGCATTTTGATTGATAAGCTCGTGAACAACTATCGTTTGGACATTTTGACTTATCCACACAATATTCTTAGGGAGAATAAGATGATCTTTGGGGCGCATGCTGATCGTCTGCAGCAGGGCATGCGGGGTTCTTTTGGGAAACCGATTGGGACTGCGGCGCGTGTTAGGGTCGATCAGGCTATAATTGCGGTCGGCGTTAATTCGGAGGGTGTTGAAGCGGCGAAGGTCGCTTTGAAACGGAGCAGCGCCAAGTTTCCTATTCCTTGCCGGATAGTCGTTGAGAAGAGGCAGGTGCAAGAGGCGAAGCTAGTTGAGTGAAATGCGGCAGGATCTGATAATCTGGTTCGAGGGCTTGAGAAAAACTGACATCCCGTCCGTGGGAGGGAAGAATGCGAACTTGGGCGAAATCACTAGCGCGGGGATACCTGTTCCGCCTGGTTTCGCCCTGACTGCGTATGCATACAAGAAGTTCATCGAGGACACGGGGATATCCTCAAAGATCTATGAGATCATAAAGGAGACCGTGACGATTGTCGGCGACCCTAAGCAGTATGAGATCGCTTCCAGGAAAATCAGGGAACTGATTGAAGCGACGCCCATGCCTAAGGACATTGAAAACGCCATCAGGTCAGCATATGAACAATTATGCAAGAAACTCAGCATTAACGACGTTTTTGTGGCCGTGAGATCAAGCGCAACTGCCGAAGACCTGGCTGATGCGTCCTTCGCTGGCCAGCAAGAGACCTTCCTGAACGTGCGAGGCATCTCAGAGGTTCTCGCGTATACCGTAAAATGCTGGTCAAGCCTGTTCACGCCTCGCGCAATATTCTACCGCGATGAGAAGGGTTTCGCGCACGAAAAGGTCTTCCTGAGCGTCGGCGTTCAAAAAATGGTGAACTCAAAAGCTGCGGGAGTGCTGTTCACGATAAACCCCGTCACAGGAGACCCTGGCCAGATAGTGATCGATGGCAATTGGGGTCTGGGCGAGGCTGTCGTGTCAGGCTCTGTCACGCCTGACGCTTTTGTGGTTGACAAGAAGACCCTGAGAATAATCGACCGCCGTTTGGCGAAGAAGACTGTCCAGTACATTCGTGATCCGAACACCGGCAAGACTGTTCATGCAGAAGTGCCTCTGGCGCAGCAGGAGCAACCGTGTATCAGTGATGAGGAGATCCTGAAGCTCTCAGAGCTTGCCAAACGCATTGAAGAGCATTACGGTAAGCCTCAAGACATCGAGTGGGCGATCGACAGAGACTTGCCCTGGCCGATTAACGTTTTCATGGTGCAATCTAGACCTGAAACGGTCTGGAGTCAGAAAGCGGCAGAGACTCCTACCCGGGCAGAGGCAGAAGCGACTGGGCAAGCAGAGATGTTGAAGGTCGTCGTAAAGGGGATCGCAGCTGGAAGGAGAGGGTTCGGGATAGGCGTTGCCAAGGTTGTTGTTGACCCCGAAGAGGCTTCGAGGGTGATGCAGAAAGGCGATGTGCTCGTCACTGACATGACCAACCCTGACTACGTGCCCTTTATGAAGCTAGCTGGGGCAATAGTCACTGACAAGGGTGGGGTAACCTGCCATGCTGCCATCGTCAGCCGCGAACTGGGCATCCCCTGCGTCGTAGGAACCGAGAACGCGACGAAGCTCATGGTCACCGGAAAGAAGTACACTGTTGATTCCAAGAGCGGCGTCGTCTACGAGGGCGTGCTTCAGACCCTCACTGCGCAGCTCTCATCTGCCTCTGGGACCAGCGTCTCCGGAACAGCGGTTACAGGGGGCGTCTTTCAGTCTGTGCCCGTGACCGCGACAAAGATCTACATGAACCTGGGTGTGCCTGAAAAAGTCGAAGACTATAAAGACTTGCCATTTGAAGGCATCGGGCTCATGCGCATGGAATTCATCCTGGCAAGCTACATCGGTGAACATCCCATGTCTTTCGTCGAGACCGGCAGGTCGCAGGTCTTCGTCGACAAGCTGGCCGAAGGCATAGCGACAGTTGCAAGGACTATACAGCCGCGCCCCGTTGTCGTGCGCTTCAGCGACTTCAAGACTAACGAGTACCGCGAGCTTAAAGGCGGTGAAAAATATGAAATCGTGGAAAACAACCCGATGCTGGGCTGGAGAGGCTGCAGCAGATACATAAGCGAATGGTACGAGAAGGCCTTCAGACTCGAATGCCAAGCGATACGAAAGTGCCGAAGAGAATGGGGTCTCAAGAACGTGTGGGCGATGATTCCAGTCGTCCGCACGGTCTGGGAAGCAAAAGAGGTGCTAGAAATCATGCGTGAAGAAGGACTTGAAAGGTCAAAGGACTTCAAAGTGTGGTTCATGGCTGAAACCCCATCAATAGCCATACTTGCCGATGAATTCTCGAAGCTCTGCGACGGGTTCTCCATAGGCTCAAACGACATGACGCAGGGCATCCTGATGATCGACAGAGACTCAGAGCGCCTGGGCCAAATGGGCTACTTCGACGAAAGGGACCCAGCGGTGGAGAGAATACTCGCACACCTGATCAAAACCGCCCATGAGAATGGGGCAACCGTATCCATATGCGGCGAAGGTCCGTCAAACCTGCCAGACTTTGCAGAGTTCTTGGTGATCGCCGGGATCGACAGCATATCGGTGAATAATGACGCGGTCATTTCGACAAAGAGGCTGGTGGCGAGTATAGAACACAAGATAATGCTCCAACGGCTCGCCGAGCAGCATGAGCGTTACGTGCAGCATTCCCAGGAGAGACACCAGGGTTTCAAATGGGCCGCTGAGTAGCCGCTGCCGTGCGTTCCACCTTCCATCTGCCCTACCTCTCGTCTTATGGACTTTGGAAGTGACTCGATGAGGAGTTATGATTTTGAAGAGGAGAGAGTAAGGCAGGAGATACTGAAAAGTGGGGCCAAGCGAGTCCTGTTGCAGTTTCCCGAGGGCTTGAAGCCTGAAGCTCCCCGGTTGGCAAAGGTCATTGAGAAAACTGGGGTAGTGTCCATAGTTTCCGCAAATCCTTGCTACGGCGCCTGCGATCTGGCGACAGAAGAGGCGGAGAGTCTGGGAGCAGACCTGATAATTCATTACGGGCATTCGAAGATGGTGAAGCATGAGCCCATACCCACGATTTATGTTGAAGCCAGGGCAACTGTAGACGTCAATGTTGCAGTTGAAAAAGCCCTGCCACTGCTGGCTAGATGGAACAGGGTCGGTTTGACAACGACGGTTCAGCATGTGCAGACCATCGATTCAGTAAGGGAGATTCTGGTTCGAGCCGGCAAAACTGTGATGACTGGTGACGCTGGAAGACTGGCATACCCTGGTCAGGTCATCGGATGCGATTACAGCAACGCCGAATCCGTCTCGAAGGACGTCGAAGCTTTTCTTTTCGTCGGAGGGGGCCGCTTTCACGCATTAGGAGTAGCCTTATCAACCTTGAAACCTACGGTGGTCGCTGACCCGTACAATTCCGAAGCTTTTTCTGTCGATGATGAAGCTGAGAGGATCGTCAGGCAACGCTGGAAAAGCATAGAAGAGGCCCAGAAGGCGAAGACCTTCGGGGTCCTAGTGGGACTGAAGCCGGGGCAGAAGAATCTCGCGCAGGCTTTACAGATAAGACAGAAACTCGAACAGAAAGGAAAGATCGTCTACCTGTTCGCGATTGAAGAGGTCACGCCGGAAGCACTCATGGAGTTTCCAACGATAGAGGCGTTTGTGAATACGGCGTGCCCAAGGTTAACGGTGGAAGATGCCAAGCGCTTCAGGTCGCCTATACTCTCATACACTGAGGCCCTAGTGGTCCTTGGCGAGATGTCCTGGGAAAGATTATGCAAAAAAGGATTATTCGAAAACTAGACTTGGAAATGCTGCTTTCCCGCTTTGAACCACATCCCGAGCCCAAAGCTAACATCGAACAGTACACTATTCCCGCTGAAGTTGCAGCACGCATGCTTTACATTGCCGCTTACACAGACAACAACATACTCGGCAAATCCGTCCTGGACTTGGGGTGCGGGACAGGAAGGTTAGCCTTGGGTGCAGCGTTCCTAGGTGCAAGAAACGTCCTAGGAGTGGACGTTGACAAGACTGCCATAAAGGTCGCAGTTGAAAACTCGAAGAGGGTCAAAGGCTTGAGAGGCAAAGTGGATTGGCTCGTTGCAGACGTATCTGCGGTTGAAGGCGACTTTGACACTGTCCTGCAGAATCCCCCCTATGGTGTCCAGAGGGCCGGAGCTGACAGGAGTTTTCTTGAGAAAGCCTTGGAAGTAGGAAGAACCGTCTATTCGCTTCATAAGAACCAACAAGCGAACATGACTCTTTACAGGATGGTGAAGTCTTGTCAGGCTGGAATGATGGCAGTCGCGCCCTCTCCTTTCTTGAAGAAAATCATCGAGAGCCGGGGACGCAAGATCAAAGCGGTCTATGCCATGATCATGTCGATTCCACACATGTTCGATTTCCACACGAAGAAAAGACATGAGTTCATAGTTGACCTGTACGTCATAGAGAGTTGATGGCCACGAACAGAAGTGCAAGACGCCGCGACAATTGAACGCCTTTGTTCCTGGCTCGGTTGACCCCAACGTTCTGAACTGCTTATTGCGAACCACACTCATTATCCTCTGCTTTCGGTCCCTGCTGTCTCGACTCGAAGGTTCAACGCGGAACATCACACGATTAAGATAGACATGAGGATTGACCTATTCGTATCCACATTCTCATGGTCCGCTGAAACTCGGTAGGAGTAGGCATCAGACTTCATGGCAGAGTCGATGTCAACCGTTTACGGGAGAAAACGTTTATCCAGCTGATTAATCAAAAGGTTTATTGATAGGCAATGAAAACTACAGTTACCCAGCAGGCGTTTAAGCCACACCCAATTAAGCTTGGCTGTGTGCTAGACGATAATAATGCTACACTGTAGGAAAAGGGAATAAGAATGAATTCAAAACCAGCTGCACAGAAGGACGGGGAGTTGGTGCTCCCGGGCGAGCGTTTAGGCGTGATCGAAGAATTTGTCCCAGACGCAGGGACTTTCGTGAAAGACGGTGTGATCTACTCTAAGTTTGTAGGCCGGACAATGCTTGACCCTGCGACGAGACGCGTTTCTGTTTCCCCAGCTGGTAAAAGCGTGTTGATTCCGAAACTCGAAAGCATAATCATAGGGCAAGCTTCGTCAGTTCAGCCTGAAAATGCAAACGTGCGCATCTTTCAAGTTGGGGACAAGGATCTTTCAGGCGCTTTCTTGGGGGTCCTTCACATTTCTGACGTGCATATGAGTTACGTCGATTCTATGTTCGAGATCTGCAAGGCAGGCGACATCATCAGGGCGAGGGTAATCAGCGAGAAGAATCAGGTCTACCACTTGTCGACTAAGGAAAAAGAATTGGGCGTAGTCTACGCGTTCTGTTCAAGCTGCGGCGCCACGTTGGAATTGAAACGGCAGAGCATGCACTGCCCAAAGTGCGGGAGGATCGAAGGAAGGAAGACTGCTCTCGATTATGGAAAGGCCCTGGCTTCGGAGAGGGGGAACGCTGAATGAAAGTTAGGGTAATGGGCAAGACCTCGAACGAATTGAGACTAGAAGTTGACGGTGTTGGGCATACACTTTGCAATCTACTCCAAAAAAGGATCTTGGAAGAAGAGAACGTGGACTTAGCAGGCTACGACATCCCTCACCCGATGACTCCGACAGCAATGATATACGTGCGCACGAAAGGCAAGTCGAAACCTGAGGACGTGTTGAAGAGGGCCGTGGCAAAGGCACGACAACAGGACAGCGAGTTCGGCAAGGAATTTGAGAGGGCCCTCAAAAAAACTTGACTCTCCGCGTAATCGTTTGAAGCAGCTGAGTTAAGCCTTCAGCCAAGTCGTCACTCCTTTCCAAGATTGCCACTGTTTCCTCCAGAGTTACGCACCCATGTAACCACGCGTAGACTATCAACGCTTCAGCGGCATCTGCCAGCGAGTGGCGAGTCGCCCTGGATGGAACGTACGATCTTAATCCGGCTCTTCTGAGCCCTTCTGCAAGTAGCGAACCCTTGACTCTTGCGCCAGAAGGTCTTCCTCTCCTATTCGATAACGCTAGAGAATAGGCGAGGTTGATGAACGCGTCACCAAGCGACGCCAGCTTATGATCTGCCAGCACATCGGGTAAACTGGTGTGCGATTCTGCGAAAGCTAGTATTCTGTTCTTTTCCTTCAAGGCGGAACACGTCGGTGCTCTTGTTCTTCCTCAACACGAACCTTGAGTTTGGGAAAAAAACGTCCAGTCTTCGTCTGATATTTCAGGTATTCTTCACCGCAGTGCCGTTCCAAGAGCTTCTCCTCCTGAAAAGTGACTGAGAAGTAGCCTGGAATGCCGACTAACGGAATCAGAGACAGCAAACTTGGCCAGACGGCAAAGAGCCCGGTGAACATGGCGAAATAGGCCGTATACGAAGGGTTGCGAACGTACCGGTATGGGCCCCACGTCACGAGTCTGTGGTTTCCGCGCATGGTCCTTGAAGTCGCGTATTTCCCTCTGGCAATAACGCTCCACAGGAATAGCGAGTATCCGAATGCTGTCAAAAGCAGGCCCAAGATTTGCGCATAGGTCATGAGCATGTTGGAAACGGCGAAAGTGAAGACTCTCAGGAAAGAGGCAAGATTCGCTAGTACAAGCAGCGGATAGAACGTGGCTTCGACAAAATAAGCTGTGGTGCCAAGAGCGACGAGGCCTAAGATGGCCCCACAAGGATTATCAACTTTCGCATGCGGGCTTGCTTTGTCAACAGGCTTGTGAAGTAGGATGTTATACACGTTTATCAGGAAGAAAACCATCAGGCACGCCAGGAAAAACCACGCGGCGATTGTTTCCACAAGCATGATGACAAGTTGACCCGAGCATCAGCTTATAAAGCTATACGCGTTGATATTTGTGGCGAGCTGAGGCGTTTTCTTGTCAGGCAAGAGATTCCGCGTCGTCAAGCCTGAAATTCGAGTCCTCGGCGTCGACGACGGCGTTTTCACTCCTCATGTGAAGGGTTCTGCCCTGATCGTTGGAGTAGTCTTCCGCGGCGGCTTATGGCTTGACGGCGTGATGCACACGGAGGTGAGGGTGGACGGCTTAGACGCTACACGCAAAATAGCTTCCATGATAATCGGCTCCCCCCATCACAAGCAACTGAGAGTAATAATGCTTGACGGGGTGACTTTCGCGGGCTTCAACGTGGTTGACATAAAGAAGCTAAGCGCGGAAACAGGGCTTCCCGTTATCGCGGTCACCCGGGACAAGCCGAACTTCGCGGAGATTCGCCAGGCCCTGAAGAATCTGCCTCACAGCGAGAAGCGTTGGAGTGCCATACGAGGACCAGGAGAACTTATCGAAGTCTGCACCAGGAGCGAGAACGCCAAGGTTTACATGCAAACAGCCGGCGTCTGCGAGGAAGACGCTAGAAGAATCCTGCAGGTGACTTCTACCAGGAGCAGCATTCCAGAAGCCTTGCGAGTGGCCCACCTCATCGCCTCCGGAATCAGCGCCGAAACTATTTAGCGATAATAAATACTGAGACAAGAAAAGGTTTAAGAGAGACTATGCTTAGGTGAGACAAACGAACAGTGGAGCCAGGCAGCATGGAATTTTGTCCAAAATGTGGGTCCCGCCTCGCACCTAAGAAGGAAAAAGCCGGCAAAGAAACCGCATTAGTGATGACCTGTCCCAAGTGCGGATACAAAAAACGGGCATTGGACAAGAAAGTCGAGCTGAAGGCTGCAAAGATCATTCAACCCAACCCGCGGCAGCTCGTGGCAGTGATCGGCAAAGAAGAACAGAAGCTTCGAACATTACCCACCGTGAGAATCGAATGCCCAAAATGCGGCAACAACTTGGCCTACGTTTGGCAGGTGCAGACAAGGGGCGCAGACGAGTCTTCGACGCAGTTTCTACGATGTACGAAGTGCGAGTACACCTACAGAGAGTACTCATAGACTTTCAGATTTTGCTAAAGGAAGAATTCTCAAGCTGGCTTTTGAGCTTAGAAACAGGGGCTACTCTGAGTCTTACTTGAAGGGGTTGATCACTGCTTTGAATTGTGTCGCTTCGAGTTGACGTTGAAGATACTTCAGCAGTCTCAGAGTTCATAGCAAGATCGAATGGCGAGACAGCTATAAAGCGAACTTGTGCGACTTTTACAGTCACTACTGCAAGTTCTACAGCATCGCTTTTTCTAAGCCGAGGTATAGGAAAGACCATAAGATTCCGCGGGTGCCGACTGAAGAAAAGATTAACTTGATAATTGGGCACGCATCGAAGAAATATGCAATAATCTGCAGAATCGCTATGTGATGCGGTTTGAGACCTGTAGAGATTGGCGATTTGACTCTGAACGACATAGACATGGACAAGGGTTCAATTTCAGTCTGTTCTGCGAAGCATGGCGCTCCAAGAGTTGTGAAGTTGAAAGACGGGACTCTTGCTATGCTAAAGAAGTACGTTGGCGAGAAAAGATTCGGCTTGAATGATAGGTTGTTTCCGTCGGGGGCTGTTATTAGCAACACGTATGAGAGGCTGAAAGCTTCGTTGTCTAAGAAGTTGTGTGATTTTGAGCTGAAGAAGATCAGGCTCTATGACTTGCGACACTACTATGCAACGATGCTCTATTACAAGACTAAAGACATACTATTAGTGAAAGAAAAGCTAGGACACAGAAACATCAACAACACTCTCATCTACACGCATCTAGTCAGTTTCAATGACAATGAAGAGTTCTATTCAGCAACAGCAAAAACAGTTGAAGAAGCAAAGAAGCTCATTGAGCAGGGCTTTGACTACATCTGCGATGTCGACGGAGTGAAGCTGTTCAGAAAGCGAAAATAGCAATGGATTACTGTCTTTCATCTACAGGAGCGGAAAGACCCCAAATTCGTCAATCTCATCCCACTTTTTCTTTCGCAGAAGCTTAGCCATTGCCTTATGTTTGTAGCCGTTCTTTCTTACGAGCAATCCCATGAGAGCATTTCTAGAAATTGCCTTAATCGGCATCTCGTATAGAGGAGCTGGTCGAATTCTGACTCGAACAACATTACAGTAACTGAACGGCCATAGAGCCATCTTCTTTCTGGGAATGTCATAATGCCAGCATTCATCCGGTGAAGGACGGCGATGTTCATGGGTCCATGGAATAACATCTTTGACATTATCCTTGCCAAAGAACTTTTTAAGTTCCGGCTTATCAAGAACCACCCCTACCTCATACTTCTTATTTCCTTCACTTGAGAGTCTTTCAAGAGCATCGTAGAAGTCATCGTTGACTTGGTAGCAATTGAGACACGGAATTTGCGAGACTTTTCCCCTCTCACTTGTTATTCCATGCCCTGTCGTGCCCTTGATCATCCAGTCAGAAGAATCGGAAAATATATTGAAATAAGCATAGTCTGGCTTCGTATAGTATTGTTTCTGTTTCTTTCCTTCCGTCATGTAGAAGTGGCACAGCAAGCCGCGGCCTGAACGATGACTGTTAGCCCATTTCTTGAATTTCGTTGACTCTTTCGTAGCGGCACCTTCCTTCCTGATTTCTTCAGACAGTCTGATTATATGCGCCTTCGCACGACCTGTTTTGGATTAGGCCATCATTGCCCACACCCTTCTACTCTTTGCTACGGGCTGATTCAATTAGCTCTAATGTATCGCTGATCTTGCGGCCGATTTCCTCCGAGTTTTGACTTATGACTTTCTCCAATGATATCATGTCCTTTCGAACTAGCTCTTGGTAGTTTTTGAAGTGATCTTCATTGAAGTGGCTGTCGCCAACAATGTCAATTAACAAATTTCGCTCGTAGACCGAATATGGAGATCGTAGAAGCGTTTCCAGAACGATGTGATTCTTCTTTTCCAATTTCACTTTGCCGTCGTTTTCCACGATTGCCTCGTACATATGTCCTTGAAAGAACAAGCATGGAAAATACATCTCAATCGAAAAGGGCAACACGTGACTGCGGTTTCTTATATCTTGGTCTAAAGCCCAGTCAATATATTTTTTGAGCTGATTCTGGGCTGCAAATATTGGATTCTTCTTCCTATTTCTCTGCTGACTCTTATGTTGTGGACTATAATCCTTTGAGGGATAAAGGGGTACTAGGTCACTAGTGACAGCGACTCTTCTCATATCTCGGTAATGCAACCTCGCATTTTTCATGATGATTCCCATGATTTCAGTGTACTCAGTGTTCTTGGTGGCCATCTGAAGCTCGTCAAGGTACTGGCCAGCGATATCCTCAGACTGAAATTCAAACGGTCTCGTGAAGAAAATCCAAGCGTTTTTCGTGTCTTTCTTGCACTCTATTACCAAACAAGTTTCTAATTCAAGATTTTTCACTCGCAATGGGGGATCTCGAATTGATGCACACACATCAATGTCCCTGAGCTTTCCGCCTTCTCTATCATAGAAGGTATCTGCATTGTAGACTTTCTTCCACTAATATCTGTCAAGATAGGCAGAGACTACCATTTCCAGCGGTTTTCCACTTTTGTCAATTGCCTGCTCTAGATCATGTATATTAGGCTCATGTTCATCCCTCTCTTCAGAAGTCATTTTTCTCGATTACTCCGTGATACTCTTCCAAAAAGCATTTTGAACCCCAAGAATCCTTGTTACCCTCAGTTTTTATGACTTGCGGCAGAAGCTTTGCTTTGCCTTAGCCGAATCTATCATCTTTCTGCACATGCTGTGGTTTATAATCAGCTATAGTAACCTTTATATCCATTATATGTCCATTATAACTATATAAGAGGAGTTATATGCGGGAAGAAGTATTGACTGTTGTCAAAATACCGATTTCAGACATTGAACAGACTATAAGAGTCAACCATGTTCTGCCTAAACTCCTTGTTGAGGTTCGTATTGATGAAGGTACCCTTATACTCAGTTTTAGCGATGAACCCAAAGCTGAGGAAGACTTCGATTCTTTTGACGGTGTAAGTCGGAAAAGACGGAGGGCACACCGGAGGCGTAATCGTATGAAAACCAGAAATTGGGAAATAGTAGCTAGGATAACCAATTCGAAAGGACAGAAGTGTTCGATATACAGACCCTTTGTCGATGCCTTGCGTGACTCGAGCCTCGGAGTTGAAGAACAAAAAGCGATTGTTGCAAGAATCTTGAGATCAAATAGGAACAAGCCTTCTGAAGAATCCGTTCGATATTTCCTTGAGAACACGCTTGAATATTTGCGGGGTCAGATGACAAGGACAGTTCCAGCCTCTAAAGAAGGAGCGCTTGAATAGGATGGCATTTTTGAATCTAGATGCAGGGAGAGCTCCTCTCGCAGACTGGAACAGATGGGTCGACTCTCTCATGGCCACTTACAAAACAGAGTTGGATAGAAACGTTCCCATCGTGAGAGAAACCGCTTGGAAATCGGTCTGGGTTTCACACATAGTTCAGAAAGAAGCCATCCAGAATAGTTCGGACGCCTTGGACAAGAATAATAGTGACAAATGGTGTGTCATCTTTGAAATGTCGGATACGCTTCCTCCAGAGTTCATCACTATAACGGACCAAGGTACGTGCGGGTTGACAGGAAGAGCTATCGTCTCAAAAGATGAACTGGACAACCTAGAAAAGACTGACCTTCAAAAATACCAGCAAGAACGTTGGGCAAGATTTGAAGCTCTCTCGTTCCCTAACATAGATCCAAAGGGGAGAGGATCCAAAGGACAAGGAAAATGGACATTCATTGGAGCTTCGGACATCAAAACAATAGTATACGACTCTCTTCGCAGGGACTACATATACAGAATTGGCAGCTGGCAAGATGGAAGGGAGCTACTTCAGAAGCCGCCTGAAGGCTTCTTTGCAGAGGAAATGATTAAAAAAGACTTTGGTTTTAAGCCCCTTGAAAAAGTAGGAACAAGAATCATAATCGTGAAACCTCGAAAGGAATTGTGGGAAAGTTTTTTGCCAATTCTGAAAAGCCCCTTAGCGAGATACATTGGAGAAACTTGGTGGGAGTTGCTGAAGAATGGAGCATTGATTTTCATCAAATGGAGAGAGCACTCAGCAAGAGTTGAGACACCACCATACTACATTGACGACTATATCGAAAAAAACAAGGAAGAAACATGGATAATAAAAGATTGCGAGTTGAATTGGATGAAGAATCCCTTGGCGAAAGTCAAAGAATTGACGATCATTCGCTCCAAAACCATGATCCCTGAGGGATTCAATGGAATCGCTATCCAAAGAAATGGAATGAAAATATGCGGTTTTGATGTTCAAACAGAAAACCCCACAATTACAAGCGAGATAGCAGCCAGCATATACGGTTGGATTACGTTCAATGAAGAAGGTGAAAAAGAGCTTAGAGCCATCGAACATACCACTCATTATGACTTTGGCAACGCTGTTGGAACTTTCGGATTTCACGTCTTTGGCAAGAATGGATGGTTGATAAGAGAGATAAGAAAATTCGCAGAACAAAGACTTGGACTGGGTCCCTTAGGAAAGGGCAAAAGCAGCCTTTCAGACATACTCGCTATCAACAAGTTGAACAAGTTTGCGAACAGAAACAGTCTTGGAGGACATGGGAGACAAGTCGGGACGCCCACTCCAAAGCCACCACCACCGCCTAGAAAAGAAATCCGAATTAAGATGCCAAAGCCCGTGTTCCCTCACCTAAGACACGCAGAGTTGAATATGAAGAGATTGTTAAGGGCATCACAATTTCAATCGCAAATGATTCTGGTATTCAAAGAAAAGTGAAGCTGTCATTAGTGCTAAAAACGGCATCAAGGAAAGGTATCCCAGAAAGAGTTCTTAAAGAGTTTGTTGCTAAGGAACTTTGTATTGCCTCAAGGAAGGAAAGTGAAGTCTTTGGCCCCTATGAAGTATTGTTCGCGAAACATAGATTCAAAGACGGAACTTATGTCATAGAAGGAGAAATTGTCCTTCTCGAAGGTGATGTGTTGGATGCGAAGTTTGGAAAAGGTATGGTGTTGGATCAAGAAAGGGAACTTATGTATTTAAACGAAGACCCTCCGATAGGCGGTGGGCTTTTCGAATTCATTGACAGAGTAGAATTCAAAGATGAGAAGACTCTTCAATACAGAATGACAGAAAAAGACGACAAATATAGAATTCAAATTAATACTCTTCATCCCGCATACAAGCATATTGAAGAAATAGACAGCTTGCTATCAGATTACAAACTTAAAACAGGGACAAATGTGCCAAATCCGATAATGGATTACGAAATTGAAATTGGTGCTGAGGCAATCGCCCACTACGACTTAAAGAAGGAAGTAAATCTGATTCGAAACGAAGAAAAGAGAAATAGATTTATTGAACAGCGGAAACGAGACGAAGAATCCTTCTTCTTGGACGCCATGGAGCAGGCAAGCAGAATCGCACAAGAGATTCGGCACGAGATTCTTTAGAGGAAGAATCGACTTGGCAGTTGTGTGGAGAACCGATAAGGGAGAGAAGATTTACAAAACCCCAACTGGGCAACCATTGACAAAAAGCGCAAGAAAACTTGCAGACGAGTTTGATGGAATACTAAGTCGCAAAATGAAGAAAGTCATACTGGAACTCAGGAAAGAGGGCTTCTTTAGAATGAAGCCAAGCTTATCAAAGTACTATCTTCTGGGCCGTTCTCTTCAATTTGTCAAAGATCTAAAACTGCGCTCAAAATGCGACCCTGACCTAGAAAATATCTGGCGAGCCTTCTATGACTATGCGCCCAAACTAGCACCGAGAAGACTGCCAAAGTCACAAGCGAGAACCGTTGGAAAACGAAATTTCTTCTTGATGTGCTATAGACTTGGACAGTTATCTGAAGAGACTGCATTCACGATAGGCAGCTGGAGCAACTGGGAGTCAATATATATGGTTTTTGTAGGCAATCCCCAGTCCTGGAAGGATTGGGAGAGAATACTCCGATGGATTCTGACGAAATCTGAATTTGGTGGCAGAATCGGACTAGACAACCTTAGACAGACGTTGAAGCCAGTGAGAAAGATAATAGGCAAAAAGTCCAAAGTAAGGAGAGACACAACAGTGCTCACTGAAAAGGAGCTTCATGTTTTGCTAGATTCGGCGGCCAAGATTGATGACCAAGTTGCCGCTCGGTCATAAGTTGCTCGAAATGGCTCTGATCCAATAGTGGCCGAGTCGGAGAAGAAACCTTTTAAGCCTCGCAGCAGCCATAGTTATACTGTAGAGGCTTGAAAAATGACAGAAAAAGAGAAAGAAGGCTCTGACGGAGTCTACGATGTACGAAGTGCGAGTACACCTACAGAAAGTACAGCTAATCGCCCTGAAAGCCCGTTCCATTCTTCCGTGGCCCTAGATGGCCCCAAGTTTTCTCTATTCAATCAGTGGTTATGTTTAGGGATTTGAAGGATTAACGTCCGGTTTGGATTGTAAAAAGTCTTGCAAAGTGCGTCTTCCGATGCTTTTTGTTCCTCGGCATGAATTTTCGTGCGCTGGGTGGCAGTGAGGTTGGAGTTGCTTCGATGTTAAGTGTTCCGATTTGTGGGCTTAAGGTTAAAATATAAAGTCTTTTATTAGCAAGTGAACATATCGAGTAGAAAGGTGCTTCGATGTTCAAGCTTAAGGTCGCGGATGCTAAGCTTCTGAGGGACATGATCACGTCTATTTCGATCCTTGTTGATGAGGGCACGTTTAAACTCGACCCTGAGGGTCTGAAATTACGTGCGATGGACCCATCACGTGTTGCCATGATTGATTTCGAGTGGCCCAAGACCATTTTTGAGGAGTATGTTTGTGACACTCCTACAAAGATGTGCATTAACATCACTGAACTGCTGAAGCTGTTGAAGAGGGCCGGCAAGGATGAATTCGTGGAGCTCTCTCTGGATGATAAGACTGGACGGCTGCAGGTGGCAATCATGGGCAAGTACTCGAGGAAATTTAATATGCCTACCCTTGAAGCGTCGGAGGAGGAAGTGCCGACCCCGAAGCTATCTTTCAATGTTCGAGTCAAGGCTACTACTGATGGTCTCAGTCAGGCGATTGAGGACGCTCAGCTTGTAAGCGATCATGTCAGGCTTGAAGCTGACCCGGAGAAACTGGTTTTCAACGCGGCTGGCGACCTTATGGGTGCAACGATTACTATCCAGAAGGGAAGCGACACCCTGCTGGAATTGGAGGCGAAAGAGTCTTCGAAGGCAACGTTCAGCCTGAGCTACCTTACGGAAATCATTAAGGCAGCATCTGCAACGTCTGATATTGCAACGTTAGAGTTCTCGTCAGACATGCCTGTAAGGCTTGACTTTCAGCAAATGAAGGGTGGTAAGCTGACGTTCTATCTTGCGCCGAGAATTGAAACGGAATAATGAGAAAAGCAAAATGCAGCATGCAGTCGCCAAGTTTTCGAAGAGTGATCTGGCTAAATATCCGTTTCTCAAGGAAACCACGGAATATGTGAAGAAGCTGGATTTGAAGGTTGAAGATCTGGCCGGTCCGAGTTTCGCCGGCGTTTTTGAGCGCGCCGAAGATAGAGTTGAAGAGGCAATCTTGTACACGTCGACTGGTAGAAGACTGCGGAACGCTGAGGTCGAGATTCTCTCGTTTCCAGCTGCAATCTTGTTGGTGATCGCGACAGAGGATCGCTTCATTAAGAAACGGTACGCGTTGGCCGAGGCAAAGCAGGCAAACGAGGAAATGAGGCTTGAACCTAAAGAGAAGGTGATGGCAATAGCACAGAATTTCGGCTGGAATCTGGCGGAGAACAGTGATGCCCAAATTGCTCGTGAATTCTCACTCGGCTTTATAGACTACGTGAGGAATACGACTCATCTACGGGACAGGAGATGGAAACTCGTTAATCGAGTCTTGGCTGCCGGCAACGTCTACTTGACGAGAAATGAGGTCACGAGGCTTCTGAGCGAAGAGGTTCGCAGGCACATCGAAAAGAGACTCGAAGTAAAAGGCCTGCCTGTTCTCCCAACAGTGATAAAAGAGACCGCTGAGAAAATAAGGAAACTATCGATCGAAAAAATAGGGAAAGCGGAGATGGAGGGTTTCCCGAAGACGATGGTACAAACGGCCTTCCCTCCCTGTATAGAATCGTTGTACCAAGCCTTTTCGTCAGGACGGCATCTTTCGCACATAGGCAGATTCACCCTGACCTCATTCCTGATAAACGTTGGAATGCCCCCAGAAAAAGTGGTCGAGTTATTCAAAAACATCTCAGACTTCAACGAAAGAATGACGCGCTATCAAGTGGAACACATAGCTGGAGAAAGAGGTTCAAGAACCAGATACATGACCCCAAAGTGTGACACCCTGAAAACTCATAGCGTGTGCACCAACCCGGACAAGCTATGCCAGGAGACTCGAAATCCCCTGGGATACTACAAAAAGAAGCTTGCGCACTCGCCTTTGCCATGATCAAACGTTCCATAGCCGATCCGCTTCGCGCAGTAATAGTCAAAAGTTTAATATTCATAAGACACTAATCACTTCGTTCAACGAGATCTGGGAGATGACTGGAATGAAGATCGTAAGCCTGAAGAATATTGAAGGCGAATTGCGTACAAAGTCCGAAGTCGGCATAATTCTTCCTACTTACTGCGAAGCTGCGAATGTTGAGAGTCTGATTCATGATGTTGAAAACCTAAACCTTGACGTTCGGGTGTTGGTTATTGATGATTCCAGCCCGGATGGGACAGCCGACACTGTCAGGAAACTGCAGAAGAAGTATGGTAATATCCTGCTTTTTGTCAGGCGCAGCAAATTGGGGCTGGGAACGGCTATAACGGATGGTTTTAAGATATTTCTATCATTGAATAATCCTCCAAGCTATATAGTGACGATGGATGCTGATTACTCGCATAATCCTAAGGACATTCCGCTTGCAGTCTCGACTGCGAAGCAGGGAAGAGGTCTTGCCATAGGCAGTAGGTACTGCAAGGGAGGCGGGGTGGTGAAATGGAGCATATTCCGCCGCTTGACGAGTCGTGTGGCAAACACGCTTGCCTCTATCTTGGTGAGAGCGAAAGTTCATGATTACACAAGCGGTCTGCGATGCTACTCGGCAAGACTTGTTAAGTCAATGGTTCCGGAGCTGCACAGTCAGACTTATGAGATTCAGATAGAGACCATACGGCAGGCTCGGAAGCGAGGTTTTGACGTAAGAGAGTTTCCGATGACCTTTGTGAACAGAAAGAAAGGAAAATCGAAGCTGTCTGCAAACGAGATCAAAGAGTTCACCACGTACGTTTTCAGAATCAAGAGGCATCGGGCGTCTTGATCTGGCCACATTGTTTTCTAAGGCTCAAGATGGAGCGATGATCGGGGCATACGGTAATACTGAAGAGAATAAAATAGCGTCTCTTCTTCAAAATCGCTTCAGAACAGGTATCCCAAAGAACACCCGTTCTATTCTAGGGGTTGCTTTCTCTTACGGCCACGGCTTGTCTGTAAATCGCTTCCAGCATGTCGACAACCTTTTCCCACGTGTACTTCTCTCTGACAAGCTCGTACGCTTTGTTAACAAGACCCTCTCTCAACTGCTGATCTGTCAAGATCGTACGGACGGATCTGAAGATCTCTTCGGGAGTAACATTTCGGAGTAACCATGCATGTACTCCGTGTTGCAGAATGTCACCTGGTCCTCCTGTTGGAGAGACGATCACTGGGACTCTGTTAATCATTGCTTCTAGCATGCTTATACCAAACCCTTCATACGAAGATGGCAAGACAAAGATATCTGCGGTCGAGTAGAATTCTTTGAGTCTTGATGCTGAAACGCTCCCTGTCATTATGAGTGAATGTCTAACATGCAGTTTTTGGGCCAAGCTCAACAATTCATTTGTAAGATTCGCATAGTCAGGACCAACAACAACAAATTTCGCGGATGGAAACTCCTTCAGAATGAGTGGCATTGATTCAACAACTTTTTCTATCTGCTTGTTCCAATCAATTCTTCCTACATAGAGTAATACTGGACCATCGGAACCTAGTTCATTCAAAATGTTCTTGCTTCTCTCGGGGTACGTGTACTCTTGCGGACTGATGCCATTAGGTACGACACTTATCTTGTTCGCAGGTACTCCCATTTGCATGATTAAGTGCACATTGTGCTCGCTCAATGCTATTATCCTTTCAGAGAAGCTGAGTAGCATGTGACCAAGCGTGTGATCAAATATCATTTTCAACAGAGCATTAAAGGCGGACCTTGATGGGTAGATGCCGTGAGGCGTGAGAACTACTGGAACATTGTTCATATGGGAAAGGTGCGCCGCATTGAACGAACTCAGGCAACGATAGCCGTGTACGTGAACCACATCTGGTTCGATTTGGCCGAAAATCTCTAGAATTCCGGGTATGAACCAAAGCTCTCTGCCGAGCTTTGGCGCGAACAATGGGAATCTGTAGACATCAACTCCGTTCACGGTTTCTGTTTGAGGAGAATGATTTTGGCCATCAATGTCGTTGGAAGTAATGACAGTTATTCTGTGGCCTCGCTTCTTGAGTTCAAGAGAAATCCTGTAAACATGTTCCTCTACTCCTCCAATTGCTGGAGGAAATCTTGGAGTCACCTGAACTATGTGCATTTCCATACCGCGAAGTCAGTTCGTCTGTTGCGATCCTTGATGATTTGCGGTGGCCGCGTCCAAGACCTCTTCGAATCGTCTCGCTAAGGATCTCCAATCATATCTTTCTTCAACTGTCCTCCTTGCGCGGTTTGCCACCTTGGTAGCAAGCGCTTCAGATGTCAATGCTGTTTGTAGTTTCTCAACCCATTCATTGATGTTTTCAGGGTCTGCGAGAAAACCGTTTTCTCCATCGGAGATGACCTCTTCTACTCCACTTACCCTGCTTGCAATAAGGGGTTTTTGCATCGCCATCCCTTCAAAAAGCTTTAACGGGCTTGCTGCATGAGAGACCTCGTTATTGGGAAAAGGAATCAAGATAACGTCTGCTTGTGCCAGGAGAAATGGAATTCTTTCGTGCGGGGCCTCTCCTAGAAAAATGGTGTTATCTTTGCATAAAGCTCTACTTGCCCCACTTCCTATGATTATGAATTTCACGTTCAATCTCTTTTCCTTCGTTTTGTCACATAGTCTTGATATTATGTTCAGCCCGGCCCATGCATCTAGGCGTCCAAAGTAGTAGCATGTCTTCTCTTCATGATCATCTGAGCCAACTTTGGTACGGGTTGAAGCAAATCTATGTGGGTCAAATTCCCTTGTGTCCACACCATTAGGGATTACTATCAGGTTCCTTTCATGCACTCCTGAGAGACTCGCATAGTTTCTGATAAATCGTGTTGGCACAATCACCTTTTGAGCGTTTCTAGCAATAAATTGCTGGATGAGAATAAGCAGTTTGGCTATGAGTCCATTTTCTTTAATGTTGAAAAGTCTGATGGTGTATTGGGCTATTAAATCATTGAAATCTAAAACAACAGGTCTCCCCCACAGGTTCCCCATTGTTAGTCCGAGCAGGCCCGTATATGGACTTGGATAATTTAACACAAGGATGTCTGGTCTTACTTCTCCAAGGATTCTCGCAGTGTCTTTCCATGTCGAGGCAAGAGTAAGAAAAGCCGCTGCTACAAATGAATGTTGCCAGATTGCAGCTATTCTAGGTGATAGTGAGATGAAATGGCCGGTGATGCCGGCATGATTTTCAGTAGCAATCCTCTTGTGAAAATGTGAATAATCCGTGGCTTTACTTGCTTGAATTCCTTCTGAGAGCATGCGAATCGGAGGAAAGACTATGAAGTGTATCTCGTGTCTTTGAGACAATCTTTTCATAATCTCGAATATCCTTCGGTCACTTCCCAGCCTAGGTGGAAAGTACTCAACGAAGACTGCTACTTTCATGCTTACCATTCTCACTAGTTCACTATTATCGTTTATGTTTTCCACTTGATAGAAAATGCAGTCAGAGACTTGCCGCTTTTGTCCTAAAAGTGCAGCATTCGCAATAATTTCTTACGCCCATAATAAGCTGTTGGGAAGCAGAATAGCTATTTTTGGAAGCAGAACTACATGAGCGTGCGACAACAGAAACCACAACCAGGAGGCGATTATATATCCTAAACTTGTCCGTTGGCATGCATGTGTCCCTGAATCACTAGCGCCTCAGGCTTGGTGGTTACGTGGTTTTCTGATGTCACGTGATCTTTTGGCTGAGTTATCTGTATCGAACAGCCTACTCTTCTGGCTATAGCGCAAAATCCAAATATCATTCTTTTTTTCTCGACTTCAGCGCGAGAATTCTAACCATTTGAATACCCCGCAAGAACAGAATGGATTTTTCTTAACCGAATGCGCAACAGAAAAAAACTCAACTTCACAACCCTTTCACTTTCTAGTAGTGACTAATTTCAACGATTCTTCCACAAGTCATAAGAACTGGAACATAATGCCGCTGAATGATGCGCCATGAAACGGAAATTCCTCAGCATTCTGTCTACACTCACATTGTTTGCCTTACTTTTTCTTGCAGTAATTGCAAGTGGAGGAATTTATACTTGGCAATTCTACACGATTGGAAATACTGAAGCAGGCTTGTGACATAATACCGAGATTAGACTTTTGCCGGCAATATGCCTCTGAAACTAGAAACAAGCTAGTTGACGGTGTGTTGAATGGATATGCTATTTCTTTGAGACGGCGCGCGCGCCAAGAAAAGAGACAGAGTTTTGATAGTGCTGAAGCATGTTCGGTATGTTGTTGACCCTAAAGAAGTCAAAGACATGCTTGATAGAAAACGGAATTACGCGCGCTGATTCTTCCTCCGCAGCCCTACCCGATAAACGCTCTAAAAAGATTAATGTTTTGTCTCAAAACACTTTCGATATCAACCGGCGAGAGATCTATGTTCTTCCTTACCATCTTTCTACCGCGTCTTGCTGTCTAATGGAGCACGTCGAAATATCCCAAGATCCTTGGATCACATAAATGAATCTAGAATAACATGTTGCTCTTCCTCATGCGCTCATGATACGCGAAAACTCAACAGCCGACTCAACTTGCGTGCGCAACGACATCAAAATCTCGGGGAATCTTTTGAAGCACGCGTGAACTGTCTAGTATGTTTTGAACTCTTAGTGCAGATCTTCGAAGATACAATGGAAGCATGCTCGGAATCGGGACTGCTATGGATGAAACACAATGTATTTCTTTTATAGAAAGCCGAGCATCTTGAAATATCTTTTGTATCTCATTAAGTCCTCTGAAAAGCAACATTTGTACGCGCTCCGCGTTCATAAGGTCCATAATTTTCAAAACCAACAGTTCTTGGATTCCAAAAACAGAATATAGATTTTGGAACCAATTAACATAGACAATTCCCCCTCTAGACACTACTCTTGCCATTTCTTTGATAGCTTTCTTCGCACATCCTAGAGAGGGAAGATGAGAAATCGTCCCCAACGATATTATTGATCTCACTGCACACGTTCTAAAAGGCAAAAACTCAGCATCACCAATCACAAAATCCACATTTTCCACGACTTTATTCTCGATTGCATATTGTCTAGCCCTCTTAATTATGGTCCTAGAAATGTCAAATCCGATAATTTTGATGCCCATCAAGCCAAATTGAACCTCTGCACGCGCCAGTGGCCCACAACCTATGTCCAAGACTGCATCGTCCTTTCTCTCCATTTCCAACGTCTTTTCTAAGCAGCTGAATGTGTTCTTGTCATTATCTCGGCTCCATTCAAGAGCGGGTGCCTTGCCAAAAGAAATCTCTTTCTCGTATTTCCTATCAAAATGCGATATAGCCTTAGCTTTGTTTTCCCAACAAAGTTTAAACCTCTTTTCTTCTCTCTCTATCCTTAGACCTTTTTGACGCAATTCTATTTTCCTTTCCCGAAGAGGGTAAATACGTTATCCAATTTGGGTGGAGCTTCTAGCTCACACTTTAATCACCTCTAATTCTGCTTCAGTTTTTATGGATTGTGGAGGAATCTTCGGTTGAATCCAAAGAGTAAAAAACAAAATAATGGCCAAACAGCACGCGAGAAAGAACAAGCGCGCGCTAAGTAATGGGCTTGGGTTTTGGGGGAAAACTTGACTCCCATATATCGACTGAACCAATTCCGTATGCTGGAGATTTGAAAGATTTCGATTTTTACTACACGTCCCTCGCAGCTCAACTGGACGTGATCCATCGGATCTCTTGCTTAGATCACGGATTCGAATGCAAAGCAAGATGAATCACGCAATACCTGAAACTTTGATACGTTGGCTTCGGCCTCTTCCTTGACTCATTCTAAGTCTTTTGAGTATAGTACTCTCACTTAGATTTGTTGGCAGTATTGGCGACATGATTCAACAGCTTCGATTTATTTTGAAGTCATGGATTGCGCAATTATGTGGATTATGGAACGGTTAAAGGTGATTGTCGCAGAATATCAATGGTTTCTATCATGAGATCTTGGGGGCAAAAGATTAATTTCTTGAACGTGTTTATCGGGTAGAACTACGGAGCAAGAATCAGATGCTGCTGTTGCTGCTAATACTTCAATTGCTTTTCTTGGTGTTCATTTTGATAGTGGACGGCGAACCATTCAGGTTCTTCCTTCTGCGTCGTTTCGATTTGTTTTCCGATTTGGATTTGATACAGATCTGTTTACTTGATATCTATATAGGTGGTTTCTTCTTCTACGTAATCGCGATGTTGCCGCTTCAGTTCTTCACCTGGTTCTTTGTTCTCGGGTTTACGATTGTGTGTTTGCTTTTTGTCATTGCTACTCATTTCAGAGCTTTGATTCGCTTCACAGGTCTTGACAAGATCAAAGTTTCTCTTACAAGAAAAAAAAGTGAGGAATTCCTCGAGTATGTGGTTGTATTGGCTCTTTTCATGATTTTCCTCCTCATAAACCTCACCTCTACTTCCGGTCTTCATTTCGGAAGTGTGCGTGATGAATCCGTGCATTCACTCAGCGTTGAGGTCATTTTAGAGAACAAACAAGTGCCCGTCACTTTTCAGCCTTACGTGGCCGAAGGAATCATATATCCACAGGCATCGCATGTCATTTTTGCTTTTGCCACTTACGTGCTAAACATGGAAGTTCCTGAAACCGTCTTCTACGTAACCATCCTTTTCAAATCACTTACAATTCTCGGCGCCTATTTCTTGGGCAAGAAGGTCTTTGCTCGTAGGGCCTACTATTTGGGTTTGAGTTTTGTTTTCACTTTCGTCTCTAGCTATCCTCTGTATGTCACGTGGGGGGGCAACCCGTTCCTCGTTGGGTTTCCCTTATTTCTCCTCTGTTTGGGACTACTCTTCCCGATAGTCCGTAACCATGGGGGCAACAGTAAGGCTGAGCTTGTAGCAATTGGATTGCTTTTTGGCTACTGTGGTGCAATTATCATTTCGTACCTCGAGACACTGATTGCGACCGGCGTTCTGGTCGGCATCTATTGGCTTGTCAGGAGGGAGAAACATCTTCGTCGCAACCTCTTTGGGCTTCTTCTCGTTTTCTTGGTCAGTTTGCTTCCCTTGAGTCCTTTTCTTTGGAGGTTCTTGACATTTTATGGCTATCCGGGACACAACATAGGCATTCCTTCGGACTTTTCGGGATGGCCCAAACAACAATTCTACATAGCTCAGGCATTTCAGTGGACTTTCGCAAACCTAACGCCCTACAACTGGCTCAGTCTGCTCGTAGTGTCTTTTTTCTTCGGTTGTGCCATACTGATTTGGATAACGAGAGCTTGGAAAGATGCAAAGCTTATCGCTTTTGCCTTAGCCATTTTCACAGCTGCTGCCCTATTGTCTTTTGTTTCATTCTTCATGCCAGGAGACTTTACCGTCATATCTTGGGGGCATCAGGGGGTGATCATGATAATACCGATAAGCATGATCATCGTTGCCTTTTTCGCTAAACTCAACGACTTTTGCCGTCAACATAAGTTTAAGTCGTTGGCGAAGGTTTTTTCGAAAGATGCATATTCTGGCGCGTTGCTTGCGTTCATGGTTCTACTGTTGATAAATGTCCCATTTCTATACGCTAGATTTCTCTTGGATCCGCAGGCTGTAGGGGGGGCCTACAGCATGTATGCAATCACTTCAGGGGACGACTACGAACTCATGCTTTGGATGAAAGCAAATCTCAGTTCGGCTGCGATCGTCTTAGTCAACCCCCATGAAGCAGGCCTATTCATACCGGCGATCGCACATGACAGAATAATCTTTCCCTATACAGCTAGTTCCAATTCGCTCTCGTATCAGACCTTGGTTGATCTGACTCTGAATTGCACCCTAAATGACACCACATACGAGTTGATTCGAAAGTATAACATAACCTATGTCTTCGTGGGCGAAGCAGCCACTGATTGGTGGGTAGGAGATTTCAAATGGGATCCGTATTTGTTTTTGGGCAATCCAAACTTCAAAGTAGTGAAAAACTTTGGAAACAGTTATCTTTTCCAGTTTAACTTCACGCTTCCAAACGTGACCTTCTTAGATGATTTTCAACATAAGCAATGGGATGACTATGGATGGCGAAGTTATTACGACGGCAATGGCTTGGGAAACGTGACCATAGGAAATTCTCTTGGAACTGATTATAGAAGCTTGGAAATCACCTCTCAAGCAGTTTACTCGGTATATACGTGGCAGTATGTGGAGTACGTGGAAAGAAAACTCTTCGTCCCGAATAACACCGATGTTGCTCTTTCGTTCTATCTAAATGCGACCCAAGGCTTTCATGGGAAGGACACTTTCGCCGTGGTGATTTCTAACGCTTACCATAACCAAAGCTTGATAATCACAACTCCAAACGGGGTTGATCAAGAATACGCCCATTCTCTGGTGCTGAATGCAACTGCTGGGCTGTTTGAGTTCAACGGGAGTTTGACCAGCCTGTGGCGCCAGAATTACAATTCTACTTTACCGTCGACTCTGATCATGGAACTCGCGAATTACGATTTTGACGGCATTATGAATGTCGCCTACATAGACGACATTACGGTTACATGCACACCCGCAACCAATACGCCAGGTGGGTGAGCGTGACCCCATGGAAAAGCCAATGGTATCAGTAGTGGTTCCAACCTATAATTCAGCCACAACGCTTGCAGAATGTCTGGAAAGTGTGCGTGGTCAGAGTTATTCCTGCATTGAAATCATAATTGTTGATGGTGGCAGCACTGATGCAACCGCGGCAATAGCGATGCAGTACGAGGCCAAGATCATAGAGCAGAAATCCACTGCAGCGCTCGCTCGAAATATCGGAACAACTAATTCGTCTGGCAAATATGTTTTCTTCGTTGACTCTGACCAAATCCTATCTAATTCTGTTGTCCAAGAGTGCGTTAGAAGTTGTGAGGAGAGCGGTGCAGGTATGGTGATAGTGCCTGAAATTTTCGTTGGGGAAGGTTTCTGGGGTTCCTGCTCAGCCGAGTGGAAAAATAGCTATGAAAGAGTCGGGGAAAAGTATGGGACAACCATGAATATCCTGGAGAGTGAACCACGTTTCTTTCTCAAAGACCAGATAGTGCGAACGGGGATGTATAATGACAGGCTGGTCTGGGGCGAGGACTACGACCTTTACGTAAGAATGAGAAAGATGAATGTAAAAGAAACTTCGTGCAGGTCCAAAATCTATCATTGTGAAAGAGTGTCTCTCAGAGAAATTCTATTGAAGATTCTTCGCTATGGCAACTCAATGCCTGCGTATACGAGTGTTGCAGAGCAACGGATTTTGCTGCCATTGATTGGCCATTCTGTGCTGACATTCAAGGAGCTCATGAAGGAACGCAGAGAAGATCCTGCGATAGTCCCTGGGTGTGCTATTCTCTTGGGTTTGAAAGCGTATTTCTTTGCATTCGGCTTAATTGTAGGCTCGGTTAGTCGAGTGCAAGAGGTGGATGATAGCTATTAATGAAACAGAGGATCAGGCAGGGCCACTTACAACGGTTCTGGCGGCCCAACTGCTTCTTCATAATGTACATGTTAACGGTTTGAAAGCCCTCATATATTGCCATGGGCTTTCGGCTTCAAGATACGTAGAATATGCTGGAGCCTTCGATTTTCTCTCTTTGGATATCAGGCAGGGCGAAACGATATTGGATATCGGTTGCGGTCACTCGATACTCCCAACGTTTTGGCAGAAGCTCCAATTACAAATGATAGTCTTAGATGGCAACCGTAATGCGTTGAAGTGGCAAATCATAAAGAGCAGGAAGATGACCAATAGATCCGCTGACGCCATCTTAGGAGATATGCGATACTTACCTTTCAAAGATCAATGCATTAGGGGGTTGTCATGTATCTCTGCACTAGAGCACATTCCGGGTGAAGGTGATGTTGAAACGGCTTCTGAAATTGGAAGGACTTTGAAAGCGAACGGAATTTGCGTGATTAGCATCCCGTTGGCACCTTATGGAAACAGCTACTCTAGGCAGCACTGGGCCGCAGAAATTCCTCCTTTAATTCAAAGCCTTTTCGGTCGCTGTCTTCCAGTAATTCTGAATAGATTTCAGGTCGACAGAACTAGCTCTTATTTTGAACGTTTCTTGTCACTGGATGACGTGGACAAACGGATAATCACTCCATCTGATTGCACGAGGCAGGATTATTTCATGTTAAGAAGCGGGAAAGCCACAAAGGTGTTACATCAAAAAATAATTCCTCAAGGTTTTTTAACAATATTGGAATATTTGCTTGCTAGATTTCTACGAACAAACAAGGAATTGAGAAATCCTGATGCGATAATTATCAAGTTGAAAAAACATGCTTCAAGAAAGGATTGATAGGCGATTCTGAAGGATTACACCCCATTAAAGCCAGAATTCTTAGAAAGTCGTAGGCCCGGACCCAAGACTTTTGGTTGCTACCAACTTTTTTCATCTCTATTTGATGGAACTGGGGTCCGAACTATTAATTGCGAAAAAGGGACTACCCACATATCCACGTACAAGGCGCAATGAACAAGCCCAATCATGAACAGCCACATCACTTCATGGTCGCATTTGTGAAAATCGTGTCTATTTGTCTGCTCTGCATGCGTTTCATTACAAACCTTCGGACACTAATAAGAACCTGCTTCCACATGTTAGAATCAGCCTTTCCATGGGAGTCTATCTTTGGCTTGGGATCGTGCACACGAGTTCGAATCATCTTGGTTTTCAAGTTCTTTTTGTGGCTAGGAGAATTCAGGTTTAAATAAGCCGCCGGTCATCAATAACGAATGTTGGATTTGAGGACCTTCCGATGCAGAACGAAGGGTGGGCATCCAAGAGAATCGTTGTCCTTTTGATGAGACTGTTGCCTATTCTATCGCTTGTAGTGCCTATCACCATGTTGTATTTCATCGGACCTGATTACTTCGAAAAGTTGTGGCAAGGAAGGACCTTTGAGCTCTTCTTTCTGTGGTTATGTTTCATGGAATTGATATTGAATTGGGAAGAGTTGAAGAATGAAAAGATTGTAAGGGCGAAATCTCTTAGGTCTGCAGTTTATATCGTATCTCTGCTGTTACCAACGATTTACGTAGTCGCCGCAAACTATTTTGGTCTTAATACGGCGATTTTTAGGCTGGCAACGTCCTTCAATATAGAAGAGCATTGGGCGCTCTTGATTCCGCTTTCTACGGAATACTTTGTCTTCGCGGTCTTTTTCGCCTCGATTGTGCTATTAGCATATGGATTTCGTGGTTTGAAGAACTACTCGCTACCCATAGTGTTCGCGGGGGCCATCGGGGTATTGTACACGATAGACAACGTGTATCATTGGGGTACGTTTACCCCGTTTCAGATATTGGTCACACCAACGACATGGCTAGCATCGAAAGTTTTAGGGCTGATGGGATATAATACTCAGATGGCTATTGCGTCGAGTAGTGAATATGGAACCTATCCGACCCTATTCGTTCAAAACGCGAAAGGCTGGGCTGGCTTTGGAATTGCCTGGCCTTGCGCCGGAATCGAAAGCCTCGTGATATACAGCGTCGTGATTTTATTGTTTCTGAGCAGAAGTGGTATTCCCCTGTGGCAAAGAATCAGTTACTTCGTGGGTGGCGGAATTGCCACGTATTTTATCAATGTTCTGAGGATAGCCACGCTGTTCATGATTCAAATAAACACAGGCGGAGGCTACGCTCTCACTGCTCAGGCACAACAGTTTCATGACTACTATGGTATGCTGTACTCGATAACCTGGATAGTCTCTTATCCTCTCATAATCATTGGAAGCCGCACTTTATGGGGAATGCTCAGAAAACCTGCGGTCAGCCTGAAGGACTCTAGCACTAGGTTAGTCGGCGTCGATCTTCCTCGCTAAGGATGTTTGAATCGGGTTCTTGTATTTTCAGTAGGCATGAATGCAATATCGTCAACCTTGCGGACCCATAGTTTTCCTGCCCGCGCGCTTCAAATCTATTCTTTTCAAATTTGTCGTTAATCAGCTTTACTTGGCGCAGATAACCAAGTTTTATAAAATCGTTCGACGTCTTTCTTTCAAGGTCAGCTAGAATGGTTCTATCTTCGTCGGCGTTTGTCAAGAAGAGATTTGCAGAGTATTATCAGGAAGAATCTTCCAGCGTCTCTTCTCCTTCGCTAATCGAAAGGCGTGAATTCGGTTTCGCTTTATTCGAAGGCTCGATGGTGAGACACGAGGGTTTCAGTGGAGGGGAAGGATTGAAAACGTTTCTGCAGACTCGTGTTCCTTCAGACGCTTATTTTTCTTGTGCGTATTACGAAGACCCCGAAGCTGAAATGGATAGAAAGGGCTGGTTAGGCGCAGATTTGATTTTTGATATTGATGCTGACCACTTGACTAGCTCTTGTGGCAAGATTCATGACAATTGGACCTGCGGCAGGTGCGGCTTTTGCGGAAAGGGTCTGGTCCCTGAGAAGTGTCCTGTCTGTGGCGGGGAGAAGTTTGAGGTTAAGACTTGGCCGTGTGAAGAATGTCTACAATCTGCAAAAGATGAGACGGTCGCGCTCTTAGAGATGCTGCTTGAAGATTTCGGTTTCTCGAAAGGGGACTTGCATGCCTTCTTTTCCGGTCATCGTGGATATCATGTTCACGTTGAGAACGAGACTATTAGGGAGCTTGACGTGTCTGCACGTAAGGAAATTGTAGATTACGTTTGCGGTTTGGGACTAGACATGGGGTTCAGCAGTCTGGACAGGAGGCATCAGAGCAAATCAAGTTTTCCAAACGCACCGCGCCTGGGGGATCCAGGCTGGCGCGGACGGATCGCCAGATGCATGCACGATTTCGTTCTAACTGGCAAACAAGAATGCTATGCGGAGTTAGGACTGAAAAGGAGTCTGGCCGATGCCATTAGCCTGAACAAAGAGGCAATCTTGAAGAGCTGGGATGATGTGGGGCCTTATCGCGCAGTGAAAGGAGTAGGGTTTGCAACATGGAAAAGGATAGTTGATTCCTGTGCAGATTCTCTGTCGGCCAAGGTGGACACTGTCGTCACGACAGACATACATAGGCTAATCAGACTCGCCGGTGCTTTGCATGGAAAAACCGGTTTGAGGAAGGTCGAGGCTCCAATATCGAGTATTGACACTTTTGACCCTTTAAAGAGTGCAGTGGCCTTTAAGAAGGGAACGGCATGTGTTTTCGTTTCGGATGCGCCAAAGTTTAGGTTGGGAGATGAGGCTTTCGGTCCATATAGAAATCGGAAGGTTGAGTTGCCAACGGCCGCGGCCATACTTCTTATTTGTAAGAAGAGAGCAGAGGTAGCAGACTAGAATGTACGCTGAACTGTACAGGATCTGGAAACAAGAGCTCGAAGATAACGAGTTGACAAAGCTTTCCCCCGAGTTCTACGCGGAGATTGCTAACTACGTCAGGAAGCTTTCGGAAGAAGCCAGGATGCTTGACAAGAGAAGCGTAAAGGCAAGTCTTCTCAAGAAAGAGACAGAAAATGCAAAACGTATGGTTCGAGAGTTGATTCGTGCCCGTTGCAGAAAACTGATCAAGAAGGCTGCCGCTGGGGAGAAAGTTACACCTGACATTCTGACAGAGGATGAAGCGAACATATTCGCGAGTGTTTCTACCTTTTCAGGCGCGTTTCAACTTCTAACCAAAGAGGTGCTTCAGGGACGCAAACCGAAGATTGAAGTCGGGCAGGAACACAAAAGGGCGGTCTTGCGTTTTCTCGCACAGGTTCCTGCAATAATCGGGGCAGACATGAAGTCTTATGGACCGTTTCAAGCCGAGGATGTTGCTTCGTTACCCTTGGACAACGCGAAGATTCTGGTCAAACAACGCCTGGCTGAGAGTGTTGAGGTCGGCTAGGCCTGACGCGGGGGCAACCTTGAATCGGGTTCTTGCGTTTCTCAGGTCTCTCGGTCCGACTGAAAGCAGGCCTAGGTTTGATGCGAGTCAGCTTTCAGGACTGCGGCGAAAAAGTATAAGAACATGGTTGTCTCTTCTATGGAAGGCCGGTAGTGGTAACAAGTGAATGTTCCGAAAGAAGTCACGACTTATTGTGCCAGGTGCAAGAAGCATCAGGGTCATTCTGTTTCTCTCTATAAAACCGGGAAGCGTAGGGCTTTGGCTAAAGGGGAGCGGCACCACGAGAGGGAGAAACGTGGATATGGCGGGCAGAAATATCCGCTTCAGAGAGAATTCTCTAAGACCACTAAGAAGCAGACTTTGAAGCTGAAGTGCAAGGTCTGCGGCTATACTAGGCATAAAGATGGCATACGCTTAAGGAAATTGGTACTCGTTTAAGTTGGAGGTTCATGTTGTGTCAGATTGGGAAGAGTTGATTCCGAGGCCGAGAAGCAGTTTCGTTCGCGTGAAGTGCCTTAAGTGTGGAAACGAACAAATAGTCTTCAGTAGCGCTGTGAACAAGGTCAACTGCAACGTGTGCGGAACTGAATTGGCTCAGCCGTCCGGCGGCAAGGCTAAGATCAAGGGCGAGATCGTCGCAGTTTTTGAGTAGGGATGAATGCGACGATGTCGGGTCGGACCAAGCCGGAGTGGCCTGAAGCTGGGGACTTCGTGATTGCGACGATTCAGAACGTCACAGATTACGGTGCCTATGCAAAGCTGGACGAATACGATAAACAGGGGTTGCTGCACGTTTCTGAAATCTCCTCGTCTTGGATCCGAAACATCCGGGACTTCGTGAGGGAAGGCCAGAAAGTTGTTCTGAAAGTCTTACACGTGAACATGGAGAAGGGGCACATAGACCTGTCTCTCAGAAGGGTCACGAAGAGAGAAAAGATCGAAAAAATGATGGCGTGGAAGAAAGAGCGAAAGGGCGAAACTCTGCTTCGAGACGTAGCTGAGAAGGCTGGTCTATCGCCTGAGCAAGCGTATGAACAAGCTGGGGCGGTCATCGAGAAAGAGTATGGATTGTACGAGGGTTTCGAGAGGGCCGTCAAGGAAGGCCCGGAGGTTCTCACGAGCATCGGCGTACCGGAGGGGCTTGCAAACGCGTTTGTAACGGTTGCACAAGAAAGAATTCATGTTCCGATGGTCAAAGTGAAGGGCATCGCTGAGATTAGCTGTATGAAGCCAAACGGCGTCGAAGTCATCAAAGAGGCTTTCCAGAATGCCAAAAAGGCCGAAAAATCCCGAAGTGCTAAGCTCCGCTTCTACGTGGTTGCCGCCCCTAAGTACCGCATAGAAGTTCTGGCTGACAACTACAAACACGGAGAAGAGGTGTTACAGAAAGTGGGAGAAAACGTAGTCTCAAACGTCGTCAAAGCAGGTGGACACGGAACTTTCAGAAGGGAGAAGTAGTGGTATGGCTTCTGAGAAAATGTGAGAGATGCAGAAGCTACACGCTGAACAGAGACGCGTGTCCCCACTGTGGAGGAAAAACTCGGGTACCGCATCCGCCGAAATTCTCGCCCGACGACAAGTACCTCGGATACAGGATGCGCATGAAGTGGGAGGGTTCTGCAGAGTGAAGGAGACTTTCATTAAAGAGACGATGAACGTAGATCTGGACAACCCCATCTTGATCGAGGGTCTTCCAGGCTTGGGTCTCGTGGGCAAGATCGCGATACGATATTTGGTCAAACAGTTAGGGGCTGAGAGGTTTGCTAACCTGTATTCACCGCACTTCCCCTATTTTGTGCTCGTTGGAAAGAAGGGCAGCGTCAGACTCCTCAGCGGTTCATTCTACTATTGGAAGAACAAGAACGGGAAAAACGATTTGATATTCTTCACGGGTGACAGCCAGGCACAAACAATCGAGGGGCAATATGAGATATCTGATCATCTGCTGAATTTCGCCGAGAAACACAACGTGAAAATGATCGTGACTATAGGCGGCTACAGGGTCGAAACGAAGGAAAAGCCAAAAGTTTTCGCAGCAGCCACGAACGAAGTCCTCTTGAACAGGGTCCTGCAGGCAGGAGCTATAATAAGTCCAGCAGGAAGTCCAATCGTGGGTACTGCTGGTCTAGTGTTGGGGATGGCGCGTTTCAGGAAAGTCGACTCTGTTTGTCTGCTGGGGGAGACTCGAGGATACTTGCCGGATCCAGAGTCCGCTAAGAGCGTGTTGGAAGTACTTCATGCGATGTTCGGGTTCGACTTGAACCTCGCTGGCTTGGATGAGGAAATCTTGAAGGCAGAGAAGATGGTTACACGTTTGCAGAAGATCGAAGAAAAGAGGGCTCTGCAAGCGGAAGAAACACGGAAGGAAGAAGACAAGAAAATAAGCTACATCTCATAGTATCGACCCTTTTGCGGGGTTACCCGCAAAGGTATCTGCAAAAGAATTGAGCTTTCCTTCTAACGTGCGCTCATGTCTTCTTCAGGTATCCTTCTCTAGGTTCATAGATTGTTCCTTCGCGTAGCAGTTGTCCGATTAGACGTTCTGCTTCGCCCCTTGGAACCTTGTACTTGTCTTCCAGTTCGGTCAAAAGTGCTGCTCGTTCGACCATGCCTGTCTGTTTTTCCATGTCCATAAGCGTTGATAAGACAGTCTGCAGTTTATCTCTCACGCTCTTGGGTTTTCCTGTCATTATTATGTCTATGTCCATCTTGTAGGAGGACAGGTCTATTCCTACCTCTTCCAGGGACTTTTTCATAATGGTTATGGACGCTTCAGCGTCTTCGGATGTGACGTCTTTTCTGAGGGCTGAGCGGGCTCTTGCTTCAGATATGCGGACCAGGGATTCCAGTTGGCGCGCAGTTATTGCCACCGGCGAGCCTTCACTTTCACTCGCCGAGCGCATTGCCAAGTAGAAGTCGTTGATGCGTTGAACCGCCTCAGGCGAGAGAGCCGGTCTGATGCCCTTTGCGTAGGTTATGTATTTCCGCAGGAGGTCAACCGATATTGGAGCTTCCACAGGGCTCATTCCCTTTCTATGAATTTCAAGTATGTGCGCGGACATCTTGCTGTCTGAGTCCTTGTTCGGCACGTCTCTGAGGACGAAGATTAGATCAAACCTCGAAAGGATAGTGACCGGAAGCGTTATGTTCTCCGCCACGGTGCGGTGAGGCTCATATCTTCCCAGAGTGGGGTTGGAGGCTGCAAGAATCGCTGTTCTGGCATTCAACGTTGCAACGATGCCGCCCTTGGCCACCGAGACGGTGTGTTGCTCCATGGCCTCATGTATGGCGACCCGGTCTTCCGGGCGCATTTTGTCCATTTCGTCAATGCAGGCGATTCCCTTGTCAGCGAGCACGAGGGCGCCTGCCTCCAGCGTCATGCCGCCGCCTCTTTCTCTTATGACGGCCGCCGTTAAACCCGCAGCGGTTGTTCCGCGTCCAGAGGTGTATAAGCCACGGGGTGCAATCCTAGCCACGTACTGGAGGAGTTGAGATTTCGCTGTTCCCGGGTCCCCTACCAAGAGAGAATTGATTTCTCCTCTTATCGATATGTCGGGAAGAGTCTTGTGCACACCGCCGAAGAGCAGGTACATTATTGCCTCTTTCACGTGATCGTATCCGTAAATGGAGGGTGCGATTGAGCTTATGATCTTTCTGTGGATCCAGGGGTCTCTTGCGAGTTCGAGAATTTTCTCCTCTTCCTCCGGTGATGGCATTGATGTTTCTGGTTCTTTACCGAGAACTTCGATCGAGTTGACATCCAGGAACAGAACGAAAGTACGGAGTTTTCCGACTCCTGGTCGCGCGGGAGCGAAGGCGCGGACCTCGCCGACTATCGAAACGTGGTCTCCGGGTCTCGCCACGTCAACTATCTCTGTTCCAACCAGCTTGGCGTTCAGGGTGCGTGGAAGCTGTCCTGGAGGAAGATCTTCTGGTCTTTCTTGTAGGCGGAGGTCCTGGGAATCTATGAACGATGATTCTTCTTGGACGAAGTCGAACGGTCCCTTCGCGTCGCATGAAGGATTGCTGCAGACAAAGGGCGCCTTGACGAATTGGCCGGTCTGGTTTACCGGAGTAATTTCGCCACACCGTTTGCACTTGAACGCCGCCTGCATCACCATCGGCCGAACTGGCGTTGAACGGACAACGATGCCCTCGACCATTACGAGCCTTCCGATGTGGTCTGAGCCGAGTTTGCGTAGCACTGCAGGCTGCAGGAGTCTCACTATCCTTGCAGTGATCGTTTCGGCTTCTAGTTTCTCGGCGTACTCGAGGTCTTCAATCCGCAGCTGGTCATAGGCAGCGTTGCTTGCGTGCCTCAGGTACTCTTCTGGTCTTTCAAGGAGTTCGTCGGCGAGTCTTTGGTCGAAGGCCAGGAGATCCTCAAAATCGACGATGACAGATGTCTTGCCGCCCACTGCCATCTGCGATATTCTCTGGCGATATTTCTCGGTTTTCAGGAACTCTTGGAACTGCTCCTGAGGATCTACGGTCTCCAATCCCTCGTTCATTCTTCACCCTCCATGTAGTCCACTATTTGCGTGCGCCACCCGTTGATAAACGTGTAGAGTTGATAGTACAGAAACCTCTCTTCCCCCGTTAGGTTCTTCAGTGTTTGTTCTGTTTGCGCGGGAGCAGAGGCGATTGAGACGATTTTTTTCAACCTCGAATTTACGACGTCGCGTGTCAGTTGTCGCGCCTTCTCATTCTCGAGCATTTTCTCCGGGCTCTTGGAGGCTTCTCTTCTCAGGCTTGAAAGGTACCTTCGGACCCTAGGGTAAAAACTCTGAGGCAACGCTAGAACCTGTCCAATCGTCTGGACACGCTCAGACCATTGGAGTTTGTTAAGCTTTGCCATGTTAAGGTTTTCGTCTTCGCGGAAGTGGACGATTCCAGTCTTCTCCAGCTCTAGGGCCACCCAATTGTAAGTCTCGTACTCGTTTCCCTCTTCAAAGGGGCCGACGTTCACGCCTGCGAGTTTGATCTCTTGGCAGTTCCTGTTTGCCACGATTTTTGTGGGCTGGTGCTGAAAATCAAAATCCAGACTGCTGATTCTCGATGCGACCGTTCTCGGCATGTTCTCCCCCTCTTTCTTCTTCAAACTAAATACCGCATGTGGATATAAGAACCGTAGTCTAAAAACCTAGATTATGAATCAAGGAAATTTCCCGGTGTGAACCAAGTTCCTCGTTTCGACAAGGATGAAAAAAGGTTGAAAGATGGTTTCTGCCCTGCTAGGGCCACAGTCCAAGCATTTTTATTGCTTCAGCAACTCTGCCGACGCCCAGCGTCAGCGCAGCCGTTCGCATTTCGATTTCTTCTTTCTTTGCCGTAGCGTAGACGTCGTTGAAAGCCTTGCACATTTTGATCTCTAGTTTGCCGTTGACCTCTTCGAGGGGCCAGTGTTCGCGTTCCAGGTTTTGAACCCACTCGTAGTAGCTCGCTGTCACTCCACCAGCGTTGGCCAGGATGTCCGGTACGAGTATGACCTTCCTTTCGAAGAGTACTTTGTCTGCGTCGGGCGTGGTCGGCCCGTTTGCCCCTTCGGCTACTATCTTAGCTTTTACCTCTTCTGCAGTGTCTTTCGTTATCGAGTTCTCCAAGGCGGCCGGTACTAGTATGTCGCATTTTGTTCGAAGTAATTCTTCGTTCGTTATGTTTTCGCTGCCCTTGAAGCTTACGACTGATCCTGTCTTTTGCTTGTGTTCGTACACCTTGTAGGGGTTCAATCCTTCCCTGCAGTAGATGCCCCCTACCGAGTCACTTGCGGCCACGATCTTTGCACCCCAGTCGTAGGCTATTTTGGCAGCGTTCCAACCAACGTTGCCGTACCCTTGAACCGCAACCGTGGATCCCTTAAACTTCATGTTCAACTGTTTGGCTGCCTCTCTCGCGCATATGTCAACTCCCAATGAAGTGGCCTCTGATCTTCCTTCTGAACCGCCGATACTGATCGGCTTGCCCGTGACGCATTCTGGGACACTGTAGCCCTTCATCTGACCGTACGTATCCATTATCCAAGCCATCGTCTGAGCGTCAGTGTAAACGTCTGGCGCGGGCACGTCGCGGTATGGGCCGATGAAGTCGAAAATCATGCTAGTGTACCGTCTTGTCATCCTTTCCAGTTCGCTCTTTGACATTTCTTTCGGGTTGCAGCAGATTCCGCCTTTTGCGCCTCCGTAGGGGATGTCGACGACTGCACATTTCCACGTCATCCACATCGAGAGGGCTGTGACCTCGTCCAGGTTGACGTTTGGGTGGTAGCGGATGCCGCCTTTGAATGGTCCTCTTGAGTCCATGTGCTGCACTCGGCAGCCGCTGAAAACTCCGATTTCGCCGTTGTCCATTCTGATCGTTACAGAGACTGTGAGAGATCGTTTCGGATACTTCAGCATCTCATGTATTCCATTGTCAAGCTTGAGTATTTCCGCAGCTAATCTCAGTTGTTCTAACGCGACGCCGTATGCCGTTAATGGTTTTCCCATATTAGCATCTCCGATAGTGCTTTTTCTGCTTGATCATGCGGCGTAATTTAAGGTTTGCCCTAGAATTTTGGAAAAAAGAAAAGGTGAGGGTGCTAACCTAGGATCTTCTCTATTGCGCCTTTTTCCACTTCATCAGGCATCGGTATGCCTGTGACTTTTGCGGCTCTTTCAGAAAGGCTCATCAGGTCGTTTCTGTTGGCGAGTTCTAGCTTCCATTTTCTGTTGCCGGCCAGCATCTGCTTGAGTCCGACTCCAACGCGGTCTGTTAGGTACGTGTAGACTGCGACGGCTTCCCATGGGATCTCCTTGAAGCGTTCACCGTATTTCTTCTTGAGTTCAGGTGCGGCGATGAAGAACTTCTCCGGGGTCGCGCCGAATTTGTCTGCGAAGGCTTTTGGCAGCTTGCTCTCGTCGGCGAGCTGTTTGAAGTAGCTTCCTTTGAAAGCGGCGGTTATGGGCGATCGCCCCATCAACACGGCTTTTATGAATGGGCCATCTCCGAAATTGCTCATTGCGATGGACTTGAAGATTGATGTTTCCTCTATGAAACCGCCGGCCATGATCAGGTCTGGGACGTAGCGGCCCTTCTTCTTGAGCAACTGTGCGCATTTCAGGACTATGGCTTCTAGGTATACCGTGGGGATGCTCATCTCGTCCATCATGGGCACGGGGCTCATGCCTGTTCCGCCTGCTGCACCATCGAAAGAGACATAGTCAATCTTGGCCTCTGATGCCATTTTCATCGTGTAGGCAACTGCGGAGGGTCTGTACGCTCCTGTCTTCAGTGTTACGTGCTTTGCGCCTTGTTTTCTCAGCCATTCTATGTCTTCTATGAAGCTCTTCTCCTTCGGTATACCAACCCTGCTGTGTCTCTCGAAGGATTTGAACACTCCTTCTTTGAAGGCTTGTTGGACTGTTGGGTCTTCCGGATCGGGGATCACCACGTATCCCCTCTTCTTCAGCAGTTTTGCCTTTTCCAGGTCTCTTACTCGGACTTCGCCGCCGATGGCTTTTGCGCCTTGTCCCCATTTTCTTTCGATGACGTTCACTTCAAGCTTTGATATGGCGTAGACATCGACGCCTAGTCTCTGGTCCTCGACGTTCGTTTGCACGACTATGTCGCCGTATTTTCCATCCCAGAACTTCCTATAGAGGTCAACTCTCCGCTTCAGCTCTTTTGACTGTGTGACCTTTCCGCCCGTGATCTGTGCTTCTGCGTCCATGCCGCAGACGTTCTCTCCGACGATTATGGATGCGCCGGAGATCGCTGCGCCCACTGCCAAGCCTTCCCAATTCAGTCTTGCGACGTCAGTTGAGCCGAATGCGCCGTTTAGGATGGGAACCTTTAGCGGTATTCCGCCGACTTTGGTCTCTATGTTCACGTTCGGAAAGATGGTCTTGTCGGAGTCAGGTTCAATGCCTTCCGCTTCGAAGAGGCCTGCTTGAATGTTGAAGTGCGACCAGTCTAGGCCGAAGTCCTTAAGGGCTCCAGCCGTGCTGTAGCCGAACTGCACCGGGTCCGGATAGAGCGCTTCTCTTCCTCTGAATGCCGACATGCTTATCTCGCATAGGAATGGGCAGTCGCGGATGCAAATCGGACACATTCCGCTGGTCGGGCTCGTGTCTTTAACGCGGGTCTGTGTTCCAGTCGTTGATTTTCCGTTTAGGTAAGCACTGTTTTTGTGTACGCGTTCAGTCATTTTTTCTCTCTCCTCAACGCTTTTGGAGTAGATCCAGTAATCTGCATCCACATTTAAGTATTGCTTTAAACTGAAAGGTTTGTGAACATTTATGAACATGGAAAACTCGGGGCGCTTCTGTCAGAGTTCGATCTCCAAGCCCTTGACGGAATACTCTCGACGCTCATAGGTCCGTGGGTCATATCGTCCTCCAGCCTTTCTCACTTCAATGTACCTTTTTCCGCCTGTTTTGGACAGGTCTATGACGACCTGCGTTATGTGTTCAAGCAGGGCGCAAAACTCTTTCGGGTGGGCATTCTTGGCTATCGTCCAATAGGCCAGCGTCTGATAGGCATAGAGTGCTGGGCAGACATGGCTGAAGAAGGCCTTCACCGCTTCGGTTCCCCATATGTGCTCCATCAGTGACAAGCTGTTGAAGACAAGCCTTGTCCCAGAGGACACGAATTCCCGTTCGATCCTTCCGAAGAACCTGTGGAATTGTTCCGGGTCTTTCGAGCTCGGGACTCTTCTAATCCATGATGGGGCCTTGTCATAGAAATCTATGAACACCAGCTCGCCCTGGCCTGAAGATTCCGAGAAGCAGTCCAGAACGAGAAACTTGCTCTCCCAACCCTCTGGAAAGGTCTTGATAAGCGGTTTCAACTGCAACATTATTGCCTGCGGCGGGTATATGAAATCGAGGTAGATCACCTGATTTCCATCAATGATGCCCTGTTTCATGAAGGTGTAAAGAAATTCGCGTGCAAACGTCGCAGACTCGACCTCCCAGACCACGTTTTCGCCAAGGTAGAGTCCACCCTCGAGCAGTCGATCCAAGGACGCTATTCCACTCGAGAGCATATGGTCTCCGTTTTTTGACATGACCGGTCCCCCATGCTTGATTGATGGACGCCGTTAAAAATGTTTACTTAAGCCCGTAGACTGTTCAGACGTGTACATCATGTACATAACGTTTCTATATTTGAACATGACTCTAGTTGTAACCACGGAAAAATAAAGGAGTGCAAGATGAGTGTTGAACGTGATAGAGCTTTCCGGAAGAGAATTAGGAATGATGAAGCTGATGGTCGACTTCTTTGCGGAGAAACCCGAACTGACGGCTAAGCTTGAGAGCTACACAACGGCCCACTACGCACTCGTGACTACGTATGCTGAGAACTTTGGAACTTCGGAAGCGGACGCTTGGGGAATTCTTGAGCAACTTCAGACGAAAGTCAACGAAGCCCAGTACGTTCGCGTGGAGGCACCGAGACCGCTAATGAAACAGCTTCCACTGTCCCACGAAGACATCAACATGATCCGGACCATGATCGATTACTTTTCGGCAAACCCCAAAATGAGCCCAGCTGGCTCCTTTACGACGAAAAGATCAGAATCCATCATAGACGCGTACAAATGGTTTTTTGGAAGCTCCAATGGAAATGGAGAAGCCGCCAGGGAGCATTTCCAAAACTTGATGGAGAAACTTCAAACGTCCGTGTCGATAACGTTGGAAACGTTAGCGCTAGTCATGGCCACTCCAAACCCTTACGAGGCTGTCTTGAAGCTTTTGGACGTAGCCGCCGAGAAACTGAACTTGGACCCAGGGATCCATGAAATGCTGAAACGCCCGATGAGAACAATGATCGTAAACATTCCCGTAACGATGGACGACGGCAGCATCAAAGTCTTCACCGGCTATCGAGTGCAATACAACGATGTACTTGGTCCGACAAAGGGCGGGATAAGATACCACCCGGATTTGACGTTAGACGAAGTAATAGCGTTGTCAGCTTGGATGACATGGAAAACCGCTGTCACCGGGCTGCCATTAGGAGGCGGAAAGGGCGGAATAAGATGCAACCCCAAAGAAATGTCAAAGAGCGAACTGGAAAGGCTGACAAGAGGCTACGCGCGTGCACTAGCGAGGTTCATAGGGCCCAAGTTCGATGTGCCCGCGCCAGACGTTTACACTGATGCTCAGACTATGGCTTGGATAATGGACGAGTACAGCGAGATGGTTGGGTACAACGCTTTCGGCGTGGTCACTGGGAAACCGGTGCACGTAGGCGGTTCGCTTGGAAGAAACGAAGCAACATCAAGAGGCTTAATGTACACCGTGATTGAGGCTGCAAAGCATCTGGGCTTGGGGCTCAAAGGTGCGAAGGTAGCAGTACAGGGGTACGGCAACGTTGGATTCCATGCTGCTAAGCTACTGAAGGAATTTGGATGCAAGATCATCGCGGTTTCAGATTCAAGAGGGGGCATATACAACCTGAAGGGGCTAGATCCAGAGAAAGTCATGGAGCACAAGAGCAAGACAGGGTCTGTTCTTGGTTATGATGGCTGCAAGGGTCTAACGAACGAGGAAATACTGGAATTGGACTGTGACGTTCTAGTCCCTGCTGCATTGGAAAGCCAGATTACGAAGGTGAACGCAGGTAGGATCAAGGCAAAGATCGTGGCTGAGGGTGCGAACGGCCCGACGACACCTGAAGCAGATGAAATATTGTTCAGGAGTGGGGTCTTCGTGATCCCAGACATACTCGCTAACTCCGGCGGCGTCATCGTTAGCTACTTTGAGCAGGTGCAGAACCAGATGAACTACTATTGGACTGAAGAGGAAGTTAGAACCAAGTTGGAGAACACTATAGTCAGCGCATTCAAGGACGTTCTTGCAGTGGCAAGGCAATACGATGTGAACCTGAGAGTCGCTGCCTATATGAATGCGATAAAGAGAGTGGCTGACTCGATGTTCCTCCGCCAGAACAGAACTGTCATGCCCGCCGTGAGCAAGTAAGAACCTCCACACTTTTTCTTTTTTTCTTTTTTTCAGACATGTACATCGAACATGTTCTATGAACATGTTTAATAGATGCAGGCCCAAACCATAGGTTGGGGAAATTGATGTCTGTTCATTTGCATACGACGATAACGAGGAAGACGGACGAAGTTATCGAGGAACTGGCGAAGACCTACGGGACCAAGAATCGTGTTATTGAGCAAGCATTAGAGACGCTGCTTAGAGTCGAAAGGGTCGGTTCCTGTGATGATTGCCTGGTTAAGTCGAAGATGAAGGAGCAGATGAACCTCAGAGAGGCCCTGGACTTAACTTCTATAGGAAGGAAAGCGGTTGACAGTCTGTTGGAGGTAGCGATCGGAGACAAGACTATTCAAGATTTCATTGCTGAACAGAAAGAAGAGGCCAAAAACACCATCGAAGTGTTGAAGGGTTCTGTTGCGTGGAAAAAGCCCTCTAGCTTCAAGGAATTCCTGATAGTCCTCGAAGAGATGAGGGACTTGATGCGCGTGTTCGAAATCGCTTCGCGCAGCGAAATTGACAACACGGTGATCCTGAGGCCGAGCGCCTTCAAGCGTCTGCCCGAAATCGTGGCCTTCCAGGTTTCCACGATTCTTGAGGGTCTGCAGGTTCCCTTCGAAATGCGCGTGATGGGAGAGGACATCGCGGTCAAGATGACAAGACAGGACATGTATCCGCTCAGAAGGAAAGAGCTTGGTGAATCCTTGAACGATCAGATTGAGAGGAGGCTTTCCACTGCCACGCCGAGTCTCTTTAGGAACACGCTGATGCTTGTGGGGCCAGCTTTTATGAATTGGGCTGAGAAGCATATTGAGGAACCCATCACAGACCTTGGTTCGTTCTTAGAAGACGTGAGGATCGCGCTTGGTTCGACTGAACTCCCCAAGGAGCATAAGGAGTTTGTGAAAAGTCTGCTTTCTGCTTTCATAAAGATGAACTGGTTCAAGCAGGCTAAGGTTCTGCAGGAGATTGACGAAGAGACTCTGGAGGTTTCGTTCCAGTCGACGACGCCGTCGGTCGCGAAGCTTTCCGTAGTGATGCTTTCGGTTGTTCTTGCCACGAGAGGGTGGAAGCTTCTGAAATACTCTGCAGAGCAGACGATGGCAAACATGACAATTCAGTATGTCGGTCTGGAAGATCAGAGTCTGCTCGATCAAATCGTGGAAGTGAGTCTGTTTCAAACGATAGGTAAACAGTTCCTAGATGTCATACCGGTTCCGCGCGAGGTCTACAATGCGTTTGCTTCGAAAGTGTATGATACTAACAAGGACAAGTTCAACGAAATATACGGTACTATGGGCGTTCGCGTAGCAAGCGCGATTCGCATGCTCGCAAGAAATGATCCGGAGAAGATCAGAAGACTCGCTCAGACGTTTATTCTTAAGAACATGGGGTCCGTTCAGTCTGACGCTGAGATGCGGTTCGTCGATGATGAGCACCTTACCGTGATCTTCAAGAAGATTGATCCACTTGTGATGAACAGTCAACGTATACTGATCGAGTCAATATTCAGGGAACTCGGCTATGAGATTCACACCACGGTTTTTCAGAACCTTCTCAGCTTCAGGCTCAGGCAACTTCAGAAACCAGCCCTTGAGTCTGTTCCTCGAAAGAAGATGATGGAGATGCTGATAAATGAAATGTCCGCAAGCTCTTGCGATGAAGCTTTCTCAATAGTAAAGGAACCGATGGACGAGATGTTCCCGGAGGACTATCCATGGACGATAAGGGAGGTCGGCGACAGAGTTATCGAAATGTACCGGGAGCTTGACGTCGAGGTGGAGATCGAGTATTTTGAGGGCGGCTTCACACTCAAGTACAAGACTTGCCCCTACTACGAGCTTGTCAAGTCTGGGCAGAAGACTTGGCTCTGCAGCCTTCGCAAGAGGGTTCTTGATTACGTGATCTCAAGGGTCTCCCACGGAAAAAAGGCCAGAATAAAGATTATCAAGTCGCTGCTGAAGAACGAGCATCCATGCGAGTACGCGGTGTTTCTAACAGGGTTCTTGGAGGAAGAGTAGACCGAAAGGCCCGTCTAGCCTCAAATATACTTTTATTAGCGCATGGAAACACACTATCAGCTGGGAGGTTGCTGAATTGAGTTTTGAGGTGTGGGCGGAGAAGTATCGCCCGAAGACGTTGGATGCTCTCGTTGACCAGAGAGAAATCGTCGAGCGTTTGAAGAGTTTCGTGAAGTCAAGGAATGTTCCTCACTGCATCTTTGCTGGGCCTCCTGGGACTGGAAAGACCACCGCGGCGCTCTGCTTGTCCAGGGATCTTTACGGTGAAGCTTACCGGGAACACATGATGGAGTTGAATGCGAGTGACGAGAGAGGAATCGACGTTGTTCGGGAAACTGTGAAGACCTTTGCAAGAGTGAAGTCTATCGGCGAGATTCCGTTCAAGATTATGATATTGGATGAGGCTGACAACATGACTTCTGATGCTCAGCAGGCGCTGAGAAGAACGATGGAGCGTTACACCGGAACCTGCCGATTTATCATGTGTGCAAATTACAGCGGGAAAATCATCGAGCCAATTCAGTCGCGATGTGCTCCTTTCCGTTTCACGTATCTGCCAAGAGAAGAGCATGATCGTTACTTGCATCAGATCTCCGAGAAAGAGAAGATCAAGGTGTCTGAAGAAGGATTGGACGCGATCTTTGAAGTTTGTGGTGGAGATCTGAGAAGGGCGATAAACACTCTGCAGGCTGCCGCGTCGCTGGGGAAACCTGTGGACGCGAAGTTGGTGTATTCGATAACTGGGAGGGCACATCCTGCGGACGTACAAAAGATGATGAAGACCGCCATGAACGGGGATTTCGTAGAGGCCAGGAAACAACTGCGAGATATGATTCAAAAATATGGCGTGGCTGGAAGCGACATGATCCGTCAAATCCACTCGGAAATCTTCAGGTCCGACGTTCCTGAACCTTGGAAAATAAAGCTTGCCGACATCGTCGGGGAAGTTGACTTTAGACTCGTTGAAGGCGCAGATGAGGAGGTTCAACTGAGTTCCTTGTTAGCCCGACTTGTAGAAGCGGGCTCACAATTGAAGAATCCAGCCTAGGTGCATACTGTGTATGCGGCTTGGACCGTTAAGCACAGGCCTAGGACCCTAGCCAAGATCGTGGGGAACAAAGAGACTATCCAGAAGCTTGTTGAATGGACCCAATCTTGGGACAAGGGTATACCCAAGAAGAGGGCAGTCTTCATTTACGGGCCGCCAGGCATCGGCAAAACCGCCACTGTTGAGGCTTTGGCAAACGATTTGGACATGGAGCTCGTGGAAAAAAACGCGAGTGATTACAGAACAGAAGATGCAATAAACCGCTTCGCCGGCTCAGCCTCCCAGTTCGGCTCGCTGTTCGGCGCGCGCGCGCGAAAAAGACTCATCCTTCTCGACGAGCTTGACGGGCTAACCGGAACGGCTGACAAAGGTGGAGTTAAGGCGATGACTGACGTCATCAAGACCGCCCAATCCCCTTTAGTTCTGACGGCTAATAGTGCCTATGATCCCAAGTTTTCAAACCTGCGCACCTACTGCCTGTTACTCGAGTTCAAGAAGCCAGCGACGGGAGAGGTCGCCAAACTTCTTAGGGTCATATGCGATGAAGAAGGGGTTGAAGCTGACGAGAATGCGTTGAAGTTCATTGCCCAACGCTCCGAAGGGGACGTCCGTTCGGCAATTACTGACCTGCAAGCTCTGGCTCAGGGTAAGAAGAAGCTCGGCTACGATGATGTTTCATGGCTTGGATACCGGGATAGGCAGGATACGATATTCAACGTACTAAGGATGATATTGTACGGGAAGACGTGCTCAAGCGCGAAGCAAGCGGTGAACTTGGCGGACATAGACGTTGACATGCTCTTCGAGTGGATCTACGAAAACGTTCCAGATCATCTGACAGACCCGCATGACTTGGCCCGAGCGATGGACGCTCTCTCGATTGCGGACGTTTATCGTGGCAGAATTCGAGCTACCCACGATTGGAGCTTCACTCGCTACGTCATTGACTACATGGCAGCAGGCGTGGCCATGGCAAGGCAGAACACCCGAGCCTCTGGCTGGATACCCTTCCGGTTCCCAAGCCGCATACAGATGTTGTCGAGATCAAGGGGTGACCGTGCCACAAAACTAAGCATTGGAAGGAAGATCAAGCACAGGTGCCACATCTCGGCCATCAGAGCCTCAACGGAGTTTCTGCCGTACCTGGGAATAATCTTTAAGAACGATCCGAAGATGGCAGCCGGGCTTGCCAAGTGGCTGGACCTGGACTCAGAAATGATCGGATACATCGCCGGAAGCGAAGAAAAGACAGAGGCCATAACTAAACTGTTGGCGTGAGGAGTGGAAATTTCAGGCTGCTAGTGGATTCTGCTCCCTTCGATTATGTCTCTCTCGGGTTGCAAGATCACAACGCTGCCTTTGTCGTCTTCCGCAGCCAATATCATGCATTGTGACTCGACACCCATCATCTTTCGCTTTGGCAGGTTTAGAACAAAGGCGCATTTCTTGCCCACAAGACTGTCAGGCTTGTAGTACTGTAAGAGTCCAGCCACTGCTTGCCTCTTCTCGGCTCCGAAATCCACGATCATTCTTATGAGGTTCCGTGATCCTGGGATTTGAATCGCTTCGAGGATCCTTCCAACACGTAAGTCTAGCTTCTGGAATTCGTCGAAGGGTATTTCCATCTTTTCACCTTTTTCCAATTTCGGCTGTGAGAACTTAAGTCTTGTGTGCTTTTCTTTGCTGTCTTATCTTTTCAACGGTTTTTGCCACGCCGTTCCAGCCATTGATCGTTTTCGAACGAACTATTTCGAAGGCTTCTTTCGAATCTATTTCAAATAGCTCTTGGCCCACAGCTTTTCTTGCAAGGTATGACGCTGCGTTGAGAATTTCACTGTTGAACCTGCTGTCTGCGAGGTCTGCAAGATGACATATTAGAGCTTCGATAGAATGTGGTCTGATCGGGCCGTAGTTTCCATGGTGAGCGGCCACGATGTGGACCAGAGCCAGTGGAAATCCTCTTCGAACAAGCTCCGAGGTTGCTATTGACAAATGGTCCAGATAATCGCCTAGCAGTGTTGAATCGTAGCGGCCGTCCTCACATGCGGTGTAGGTAACTGGTTTGAAAACATCATGCAGGAGTACTCCTGCCAAGACAAGATCACGATTCACTTTTCCTCGATAAACCTTCTCAACAGAGCTGCAAACTGCGAGTGCTATGTTTGCCGTTGAAGCTATATGCTCAATGTAGCCGCCTGGATAATTGTGGTGATTTGACTTTCCTGCGGGTGAAACCTCGAGGGGCAGACCTGAATATCTCTTTCCATCCACAATGAACGTCGGATCTCTCAGCAAGTCAAGGACTTTTCGTCGGAGCTCGTCATCGCTAATGTTTCTTGCCAAGGATCGAAGTTGCGGATTGAGAGGCTTGTGTTTCATCGTTCAGTCATTACTGCGAGATCGCATATGGATTTTTCGTTTCTCCGCATCGGCTATCTGATGAGCTCTCAATAGGGGCTCTGGAATTCGGTTTCCACGTGCGCACGTCTTGACGATTCTTATGGCTGTTTCCAGTGATACCATGTGACCAACGCTGACGTACACAGGTTTGCTTCCTCGCTTTGTCGTAATCGTTGCCCCTACAACTTCGTTCCCATGCTTCAGAAAAGCAAGATCTTGAACATGTGCTTCTTCAGCCTCACCGAACAACCTGCTCTTTGCAACGCCTATCGTTGGGCGGCCTAACACGAGGCCCAGGTGGCTGGCAAGACCGCATCGATAAGGATGTGCAAATCCTTGACCGTCGACGAGGAAAAGATCAGGCTTCAAGTGCAGCTTCCTGATGCTGAGGACCGAGACTGGGATTTCTCTGAAGGAAAGCAGTGTGGGAATGTAAGGCATGCGCGTCTTGGAAACTGCGGTTCGTGATTCTAAGGGCTTCAATGAATCATAATCTAGTACGGCTACGGCGCCTATCGACATGTTCTTCGTGTATGCAACGTCTACGCCGGCGATGAACCGAATTTCCGTCGGAAGTTTGTCATCAAATATGATCTGTCTCGACATTCGCAGTTGTGTCTCATGAGCCTTTCTTGTCGAAAAAGTGGGCATTTTGCGTGGCATGATCATTTCATTCTATTGATTGCCTTTCCGTCTGATGCCCTGCTCTTTTTAACTGTTCTTTCAAGTTGTCGCAGATGCTTCTCTAGTGATGCTCTCCCCACTTCTTGGGTTATGTCTCCACGTGTGATCTCGATGATTTTTCGGGCAACGTCACATTTTCTTCTGAGTCCCGGGACTAACATGTAAGCTTCATCCATGGCCGTGAGTTCGACGTATATCTCGTCCATTGTCTGCAGGCAGTCTTCTCCTTTCTTCACGTCACCCTCTCTTAGAGCATCTAATGCCAAACGCCTGTATTCGCCTATGACGTCAGCGAGTCCGAGCACGTAGTCTACTGATGGAACTCCGATCTCGCCGGGCGCAGCGAACCTTGCTTCCTCAATCAAGCTCAGAAGTACGTTTGCTTCTGCGTATTCCTGCCGTGCGGCGTCGAACAGGCCGCTATGGACGATTTCTGGGTGTGTTTCGAAGGTTTTGTTCAGGTTGAGGATGATTTCTTTAGCTTTTTGGACGAGCTTCTGGGCTTCTCCTAGTTTCTTCTGATGAACGAAGAGTATGGCCTGCTTTGAGAGGCTAGTCGCTTTTCGCATGTTGTCTTGGGCTTTTTGTCGCATTTTCTCCTTTTGTTCGAGTTCACTCTTCACTTCTTTGAGAACCTGTTTAAGAGTAGACATTTAAGGAGCGCCAGTGGCAGTTTAGGCGTGGCGGCGCATAAGAACTTTTGTGTTACGAAAAATGGAGGGTGTTGTGCCGCGGCTGACGGTTTCGTGTTCTGATCGTGTGCTATTCTGGTTGTTGGCCGTCCCATTTTTCGACGAGAATCTTTGCTGTCTCTCCGATTTTGAAGCTTATTTTGACGAATATAGAGTCAGATTCTTTGAATGGGAACATGCTGTCTTCGGCTAGGTCTTTTGGTAGGTAGATCAGGTACTTGCCGTCTTTTCTTCTGAATAGTCTTCCTCGCCCTTCGTTTACCATTTGTTGCACCTAGATTCAATTTTAGGTTCAAGATGAAGGGCAATGTTCGGGGAACTATATAAGCGTTGTTCTCATATGATGCGGTCTCTAGCAATCATTTCTTTAAAGCATGGTTGACGTTGGTATCATTTGCAATGATTATTGTCACTTGGCAGGAGAGATTGTTTTCTTGAGTTTGCTCAAGAGTATAACTCGGCTTTCTTCAGACTCATCAATGATGTTATAGCCGGTTTGCTTTGCCAGTTGTCCCGCAAATTCCCGAATCCGCGCGTGGCTGGGCGTGTTCTCGAAACCCATGCGGAGCCTGGAGAATCCAACGTGCATGTAAGCTTTTGGCTCGACGTACGTGGGACTCGCTCTGTCGATGATCTTGGCGTAGCCACGCACGTTCTTCATGTTCAAACCTTGGGCAAGCGTAATGCGAATCACGGTTGGACAGTTGAAGCTCTTTATGATCGTCAGCGTTTCAGCTAGGTTTTCCCAGGCTCGGGGGATCTGCGGGCGGCAGACCTGAGTGAACGTTCTCTTATCTGGGGCACATGCTGAAATGTAAAGCTGTGTTGGCTCTTCAGCTATTTTCGCTAGCGCGTTGGGTATTGTCCCGTTGGAGACGAGGAATGTTGTTAGGCCTTTTCTGTGGAAGGCGCTGATTAGCTCTCCTATGGGCTCATAAAGCGTTGGTTCGCCAGTTAGGCTTATTGCGGTATGTTTGGGGTCCAGGGCCTCTTTGAATTTGGGCCTGTCCGCCTTTTGGTTGTCGTTGTATCCGCTTAGGATGGCTTTCTGGGCCTTGATGCTGCCTTCGACAACGTCTTCGGGTGAGTCCCAAGTCGGCGTTTTCAGTTCGTCCCACGCTAGTTGAGGGTCTCCTGTTTGGGCTCTCCAGCAGAACAGGCATCGTTGCGTGCAGTTGAACAGGGCGGGCGTCATCTGTATGCATCTGTGGGTCTTGATTCCGTAGAACTTCTGTTTATAGCACGGTCTGCCGTGGACGAGGGTTTCGTGCAGCCATCTGCACTTTTTGACTGCTGAGTGCCGGCCCACGATGTGGTACTTTTGCCTCTTCAGAGTCTCCATGAGCCCGGCGGGGATGGAATCCTCAAAGACTGACATTGCGACGACCTGTGACGTTTGAATGAGGTGTAAGGTCAAAGAGGGGTTGGTTGATAGGCGGCTTAGTTTTCGAAGCAGTATTGGGCTTTTTGGAATTGGGCGCCGAGTTTTGCCACGTCTTTTCTTATGCTGCTTGCCTGTTCTTCGTCAATGAGGGTTCTTTTTAGCAGTTCAGCTATTGTGAGCATTTCTCTTTCTCTCATTCCGCGTCTGGTGGCTTCGCATGTGCCGATTCTGATTACGCAGTCGGTGATTATGTTTCTGTTTTGAAGCTTCTCTGCTGCCGCTCTGGATTTTTCAGGGTCTCGGTAGTCTAGGATGAGTTGGTGTGAGCGGGTGAAGTCCAGGTGTCTGCAAATGACGGGGAAGCCGTAGTCGCTTAGAGCTTTAGCGAGGGTTTTGGCGTTGTGGACGACCTGTTCGGCGTAGGCTTTGCCGAATTTTTTCATTTCTGCCAGCGCCAGTGTCAGGGCGGCTATCCGATTCCAGTGGGCGTTGTCTACGAAGGCTGGGTAGATCTTCCGTTTTAGGAGTTCTCCGTGTTCTTTGTCGGCGAGTATTATGCCTCCTTGGGGTCCGAAGAAGGATTTGTGCGTTGAGCCGAACAGTGCGTGGGCGCCTTCTGCTAGGGGGTCTTGGAACTGTTGGCCAGCGATTAGACCGAGGACGTGTGAGCCGTCGAAACCGATGAATGCGTCATTCTCGCGGGCGGCTTTGGCAAGTCGGCTGACTGGGTATGGGAAGAGGATGAGGCTCCCGCCGAAGATGACGATTCTTGGTTTAACGCAGTCTATAGCTTCTTCTGCTTCTTTGAGCTTTATGTTCCAGTCTTCTTTTGAGAAGGGGAATGAGTATGGTTTGAGCTTGAAGAGTCCGGCGAGGCCTTCGTTCCACATTCCGGGGTATCCGCCGTTCTCCGGGGAGATGCACATTAGTGTGTCGCCCTGTTTTGCCATGTTGGCTAGGATGATCATATCGGCGATGTGGCCGCTGAGTGGTCTCAGGTCGGCTGTTTCGGCTTTGAAGAGTTCTCTTGCTAGTTTTTCGCCGTGTTGTTCGATTTCATCTGTGAAGCGTGTTCCCATGTAGAACTTGTCTCGCGAGGTGTACCGATGCGTGAGTTCCGATGATAGGAGTCTTCTGGCGGCGGGGCTCATTATGTTCTCAGACGGGATGAGGTTCAGGCATTGTTTTCCACGCCACTCTTCATGTTTCTTCACTAGGCTCAGGACTTCATCAATCATGTCTGACTCCTCAGATGTTGAACGTTATTGTCATGCTCCGCGCTTAAGTTGCTTTTCCCTGCACTTCTTCGAACACGGATGAACCTCTAGTTTTCTCTTTCGGGGTAGGACTCTGGGTGTATAGGATCTCGATATATTCGCGTTTTCAAAGCTTTGTTTAATAGGATTTCCGCTCTTATGGTTGGCTGGAGAGGTTGGGGGAGAAGGAAATTGTCGCGTCGAGAAATCCTTGATCTTTTGAGAAGGAAGAAGAGATTATCGGGGAAGGAGTTCCTCGAGCTCTACGATGCCATTTGGGAAGGCACGGCCTTCGTCAAGTATCAGAATCCGAACCACACTGAGGGGGAACACGTGGAGATGGTTCAGAAGCAGTACAAGTCCCTCTTCTATTGCTCTTCGGGTTAGCCCATTCGACTTTTTGAGTGTCTGCTGGGGTAGTTGATAGTTTTCTCTTCCGTCTTGGTAGCGCGCGCGGTTGATGTGCCTGTCATGTTTTGATAAAACCATTATGAAGGAGTAATCCATATCGACGGAGAATGCGTCTATGATAGGTTGCCCGATTTCCGTGATGTTTGTGCGGCGAGGCTACTGATTTGTGATTCATAAGTCTTTAGAGCTTGGGCTCAGGTTCTAAGGATCAGGATGACGAAGTTGAACGCGAGGAAGCCGAAGGAACTTGGCCTGGTAATATACGTGCCGGCGGAACTGGCCCGGGACATATATCGTGAGAGTGGAGACCTACAGTTTGCTAGGTTTCCGGCAACCATGACCGTGGCCGACACGATCGGAAAAGCGCTGACTGCGCGCAGTAAGAAGGGCACCAGGCAGCCAAAGCCTATTATCCTACGCAGGAGCAAAAGGCCCTCAATCCCTCATGAAGACCTGAACACACCTACGATTCTGACCAGGTAAGAAAAAATGTCATCATGAGTTTCTAACCCCCGAAAGATTAGATCGCGGACTGCAAGAGACTGTTCCAGGCTCTTTTCTGTTCGAACGTCGGACAGCAAAACACGTGGCTGGGCCGAAAGTGCCTGTTCTTGAAAAAAGATTTATGGCGCGCGCTATTTTTTGGTTTTCATTCATATGTTGCCGGTCTACTCGGGTTCTAGGGTGGAATTCGCCATGGAAGAGCTGATAAGGGCGTTGCCTAAGGTTGAGCAACATGTTCATATTGTAGGTTCAACCAGGCCAGAAACACTTCTATGGCTGATCGAGCAGGGTGACGTTGAAAAGCCTCTCAGAACGATCGATGATGTTCGGGCCCTTTTTCAGTTCCGCGACTTTCCCCAGTTCATCTCCGTCTACAGCACTGTCGTCGAATGCATCACCCGGGAGAGTCAGTTCGAACGTATAACCTACGAGCTGCTTGAATCTGACGCTCGATGTAACGTCCGCTACGTTGAGGCCAGTTTCTCAGCGGCAGATCATGTTCGGAAGGGCCTTGACTACGGCAGGATGCTAGATGCTATCAACAGGGGCATAAGCCGCGCACGGGCTGACTTCAAAATCGAATGCAACATCCGAATTGACCTTGTCCGCAACTACGGACCCAAAGCTGGCATGGAGGTCCTCGACTGGATAGAACGCAAGAATGACAATGTTGTCTCGGTCGACTTGGGCGGCAGCGAGGAAGGATTCCCTCCAGGGCCTTTCGCGCCCGTGTACCGCAGGGCTCGAGAGATGGGGCTGCACCTGGTTGCCCATGCGGGTGAAGCTGCTGGGCCCCAGAGCATCTGGGATGCCGTGAGAAAACTCGGTGTTGAGCACATTGGGCACGGGCTTGCTGCCATTGGAGACCCCAGGCTGACGGATTATCTTCGCAGAAGAAGAGTTACAGTCGAGATGTGCCCGATGAGCAACGTGAGAACCGGGGTGGCGCCTTCGCTGGCGAAGCACCCGATCAAGGTCTTCGTTGAAAGTGGCCTGAGAGTGACCGTGAGCACAGATGATCCTTCCATGTTTGAAACCGACATGAACAATGAGTATCTGCAACTTCATCGTGTGCTCGGCTTCGGCGCGCCTGAACTCTTCAAGCTGAGCCTAAACAGTCTCGACTCCTCCTTCCTTCCTGAAGAGCGGAAGATCAAGATGCGCGAGTCATTCGTACGCGAATACGATCGCGTGGCAGGGCGAGAAAGACCTTAACGAAAGAAAAGGCGCGAAGCATCTGTCTGGAAGCGTTTGTTTCTTGGCCTAAGGGTGCTTCAGTCTTGTGCGGTTGTACCATGAGGCTGCTTAAGCATGATGTTGAAGTGAATCTCCCTCGTGCTGCTTGCTGTTGGTGGTCGTTCCGGCTATTCTTGGTTCTGACAGCGTCTTCTAGATGGCGCGCTCTGGCGCGCCACCGACACCTCGTACCATCGTTGCTTCTAATTGTGCTAGTTGAGACGCGAGGGCGTCTACGGTTTCAGACAGTTGGTTCACTTGCCCTTGCAGGTTCTGTTTATCCGTTGAAAGCGTGTTTAACTGCGTGTTGAGTGATGATATCTGAGAGTTCCTGGATGTGATTTGATTTTGAAGATCGGAGTTTTGTGTTTGGAGATTGACTATCTCGCTGCGTGATTGGTTTTGATTGTTGACCGCGTTCGCATAGTAAACAACGAGTAACAAGGACATTACGCCTATCACGACGCACAGCGTTACCATCGCGAGAGGCATCATTTTTTCCTTTGAAGCTAGGCTCATCGATTCACCTCCACGTGCAGTTTTTCTGGCTTTTTTAAGGCATGGTAGACTTTAAGCGTTATTAAACACAAATCGGGATCAGCGATAGTGTTTAGAAAGCAACATTTGTAACACAGGTTCCTTCATCATCATTCAATTCATCAGCCACGCTCATCCATCAAGAATTATCATCATTCGATAATCTACGCGAGTGGCGCATCTGCCTTTTCATGTCAACCGAGTGTAGCACGATCGACCAACGGGCAAGGAGCACTGGCAACGCTTGAATTATGTTTCGTGCTTGCGCTAACCATGAAGCACACTGCTCTGATGGCGATTGTAGGGAGAACGAGCGCGCGCTACGGCGCATGAAGAACGGGTAAAATCCAAACGTTGGCATGCTAGTGTTTTGGAAGCTGCGTGAAAAGATTAGCGCTTAGCGTTGTTGCTCATGATCAGGAGTTTCTTTGCGGTCAACGTTAGATTCAGGTTTTCAGGTACTTACTGTAGAACCCGATTGTTCTTTTCCAGGCGTCCTCGGCCGCGTCGGGTCTGTAACTCTCTCTTGTGTCGTTGAAGAAGCCGTGTGGGGCGCCGTGGTATGTTTTGAAGTCAAAGGTTTTTCCGTATTTTGTCAGGTTTTCTTTGAGCCGGTCTATGTCTGCTTCTGTTATGGCCATGTCGGCGCCTGCATAGTTGCCCAGTATGGGGCAATTGACGTTTTTAACTAGATCAATCGGGGTTGGGTTTCTTCCGTAGAATACTACTGCGGCGGCGATTTCCGGGTTTTTGCATGCGAGTAGGAGTGAGAGTCCGCCTCCCATGCAGAAGCCTACGCTGCCTATGCGGTTGGGGTAGACGTTCTTCAGCGTCTTTAGATAAGCGTGGCCTCCGTTCAGGTCTGCTAGGATCTTCTCTTCTGTGAGCTGTTCTCTCAGCTTGCGACCGTCCTCGAGTTTTGTGAGGGTTTTTCCCTCGAAAAGGTCAACGGCAAGAGCCACATGGCCTTCTCGTGCGAGTCTCATGCTCACATTCTTTATGTGGTCCACTAGGCCCCATATTTCGTGAATTACGATCACGGCGGGGTATTTTTCAGGACGTTTCGGCGCGGCTAGGAAGCCGATGGTTTTTCCATTCGGTGTGCTGCTTGGGAACTGGATCATAGAAGACGCGATTTCCATACGTTGATGCGCCTCTCTCAGAATAACGTTGAAGGTTAGAAGTAGCATTATGGCTTAAATGTTTTTACTGTTGTGGTGCCATAGAATTTGGCTGTAGAATCGGTCATATTCGGTTGACTGTGGAAGTGTCGGGAGCTATGATGGAAGCCGTTAGACTTCAGGTCGAGATCGATGAAGCGGCGAGGAGCTTGGAGAAGAGCTACGAGAGGACGTTGAGAAGGATAAAGAGGTTGAAAGACAGTTTGAACACACTGGAGGAAACCACGCACTGTGACAAAGGTTCTGGGAACGCTGGGCGTATGAAGGCGTTAGACTCCGCCGCAGGAAGCCTCAACAGGCTCAGTGACTCTCTAATCGCCAGGAGCAAGAAAGCCTGGCAAATCTATGAGCGTCTCGAGCACAAGTGCAAAGCCACAGGACTAGAAATGACTCAGTTGAGTAATGTTCAGGTTCTCTGCAAGAGGACAGAAGCCATGGCAGCCGACTTGCTGTGTTACACGCTCGGACGCTTAAGGCATAGGGAAAACTTATCCGATTAACGCGTGCCAGCCGGGTCTTGTCGAGGAATAATGTCAGCACGGTTGTCATGCTGCGGAGGCCGGCTCTCGGGTAGTTTTCTTGGATAGGGCCGCGCGCTAGGGCAACGCACCTCAACCCTGAAGAAGAAGATGCTGTTAGGAGAGCAACTGCCTTCTAATTGGCAAGGCCAAGAAGACAAAGTCAAATTGACAGAAAATGAAAGGGTCCCCCGAGACCAAGAAGAAAGGAGTTATGCTGGACATCTCCATTTCTGAGTTACAACCAACATGTCGGCGGGGCATTATAGCACGCGTTCTGATGCCCCGTCTGAAAGTTTTTCACTAATCTCTCTTAGGCTGTGAACTACAAACTCGCCTGAGTGTTGGCTGCTCCTGTCGAGGTAGAAGGCAGTTATGCCCAGCTTATTCGGCACCTCAAAATCAAAGTGCTGATCGTCGCCGACGTGAACCATTTCCTCAGGCGACACATCGCAGATGCCACATACCTTCTCGTAAACGCTGGTGGCCTTCTTGATGAGTCCAAAATCAGAAGTCGCAGAAAAAACGCGCTCAAAATAGTGCCCGATCTTTGTCTTCTCAAGTTCTAAGTCAACGAATTCTCTCCGGGCATTCGTGACTATGATCAGTCTGAGTCCTCGGTCCCTGAACCCCTCCAAGACTTCAATCACATCTGGATAGATTCTGATCTTGTCTTGATAGGAATTCAAAACCTCTCCGGGCGAAACGTCCAAGCCTAGCTTGGCTAGCCAATAACTCAGATCGTACCATTCGAGCCTCTCCCTGCCCACCTTGCCATACTCGCGTATCAGGATGCTTTTCGCGTCCTCAAACGAGATACCATTCCAACGAGCATACAAGCGAGGCATACCCTCCAACCACACGGAATCCACAAACGAAATATCAGTAACAGTCCCGTCCAGATCAAAAGAAACGACTCGTACACCGCCCACTCTTCTCGCCTTCAAGTTCCGATTTACTGAGGCGAATTCTAGCTATTTGACAGTTTGGGGTAGCTTCTCAATCATTCTTCTGTGAGTATTTGCCAGAACGAAGGTTCATTTCAACCAAACTCAAACTGGTTAAAGCTGCTGAAAGTGTTCGCGGCCTTACGTCGTCTCCGCTTCCGAATGAACAGAATTCAGGTGAGAACCATTTTCAGAAAGCTCCAAATAGACGAAAGATCAGACGAGAAAACTGAGTTTTGCGAAAGGAAATAGCAACGAACGATAAGAGCGAAAACACATGAGAATGCTCAAGCAGGTTGAGCCATTATGGCCAGCTGTTGGTCTTTTACTCATTCATTCGCGAGTCTTCCTCGTGTTGAAGTGAAATGCAATATTCACGATACCACAAGGTTAATCCGAAAAACAAACTAGAATAACCTAGTAGGCAGGGCTTGGAATGAGCTTCATATTCAGCCTATTCAACCTTCCAATTGCGGAGCAGGACATGTTTCCCTCTTTTGACACGATGTTTTCGCTGTTTTGGATTGTCTTCATACTAGTGGCTGTTTCCATTGTGGTCTCCGTTATCTTCACGTTTTGGAGAATGATAAAGGCTGGAAGGATTCAAGATCGATACGCTGAGGCCCAGCCTCCGGTGCAGGAGAAGGAGATAATACGTGAAGTAATCAAAATACGGTGCCCCTACTGCGGCAACATCTACGATCAAGATCAAGACAAGTGTCCATACTGCGGTGCAAAAAGGTAGATTGCTACTAGGCAGCATTCCCAAAGAAGATATGTTGCCCCTAGTCTTCCTCATATTATATTACAGAAAATCAGTCGCCAGCGTCGCCTTTGTGAGTGTCTGCTTCGAAAGCTGCCATACGATCGTCCTGTTCTTCATGCTCTATCTCTTCAAGCGTTGCTTCCATGAGTCTCTTCATCTTGTGCGCTTCAATTCGCTTCGATATTTCCCCACGAGTCGAATACCTTGACTGTGAGTTGGTGCCTGAAACACCGTCGAACCATTCCCCTCCCAGGTCCTGCTTCAGTTCTGCATTCAGTACCCTCGAATCTGCATTCTCTCGCACAGTTTTCTCATGATAGTCGTCAACGGTCTTGAAACCCTTGAGGACGCCATGTTTGTCGTAGACTTCGATCGTTGCAAAGCCAAGAATGGGCCGTATGATATGAAACGAGGTCTCAAAGCCGCAACTCGGGCAATAGAACCTTATGTTCTCAAACTTCTTATCGTGTCTGAGCCTGAAGCTTTTCTCGGTGCATCGTGGGCAACCAAGGTTTGCACATTGAGCCAGTGCTGGATTGTTTACGCTGGCCCACCTCAAATACTGAGCCTCAGCCGACGTGTCCTCTTCAATATTCTTGAATTCGACCCAAACGTGTTTCCGGCTTCTTCCACGTTTATTCATAGCCACAAGTGTTCACCAGCTTACGTGGTCACATCTGCTGCACGCATGCAAAGCACGTGTCATAGTCATGGTACACTTCAAACCTGAGCGATATTGCGGTTTCCAATGTGTATTTCGCGTATTACGCTCTTGTTTAGGGTTAATATGCACTTTGGGTTAATTGCCGTTTCTATTTAATGTTCTAGTTTCAAGATGTTCGTGCGCGTTAGCAGAATTCGCGTAGCTAAGCATCCGATTATTCATTCGCAATAGAATGCTCCGTACCTGCAAAGCCATGCACAAGCCACGGAATATCCTGCTGAAACATGACGGGCTTATACAAGGTGATAGAAACAATCCGTGAAAAAGGAAGGGAAGAACGCGGCTAAACTGATCGCGCTTCAGCAGAGACGTTCGATTCGTAAACAGGATCGTTTACGGTTCGCTCTCGCGGTCGGTTTGGGCTTCTGCCGAGACCCGTGAGAAGATTGGGGACGGCACACGGAACATTTGTTGTTTTTCTAAGAGTAATATGGTCGACTCACCTGTCGTTGAGTTTTCTTCATTTCATTTTGGAGTTGATCTTCTCCGTTAGCGTAACAGGCGATCCTCCTTCCTTCTTTGGATTTCTTCTTGAATTATCGCCAGAAAGCGCGCAGGTGATCTTGGATTCGGGGTTCATATCATTTAATAAGTGTTATAAACTCAATGAACTGATCAAATGAGAGCAGAAGAGGATATGATGAAAACCTCACAGATACTCACAATACTGCTAATCATCGTAGTTTCAGCCAGCCTTGTGTTAGCGCGCGCGGTTTGTGAGTGGGAATAGTCACACTTGTTTTTTCCGACATCGAGACTAGGCCTCGCGCTATCTTTTGTGGCTGTTTGATAAAAGATCTGCGCTCCTAATGACGTCAAGCAGCGGATACATTTCGAAAACCACATGTGAAACTCGCGTGCCACTTGTGGCCAGTTCCTTGGCTAAAGCTTATTTTTCTGAAGGATCGCAGGAGGTACGATGCAAGTTGAAGATTGTGGGTGCTGTCGGCCAGATCGGAAGCGGCAAGGATACTCTCATCAGGCATATTTCGAAGGAATTTTCAATCCCGACGATTTCCATCGGGGACATCGCCAGAGAAATAGCCGGGAACGAGGGTCTGCCCGCTACAAGGGAAAACCTCCAGAAGATCACTGAGAAGCGCTTTGAAGAATTCGGAAGAACCTATTTCATCGAAGAAACGATAAAAAGAATGGAGCGCATGAAAACGGATAGAATCCTCATCACCGGGATCCGCGCGCCGACAGATGCTACCATCCTCAGGAGGAGCTTCCGCGACGATTTCGTCCTCATATGCATCACTGCTAGCAAGATAACAAGGTTTCAGCGACTACTTAAGAGAGCGGAGCCCCGAGACCCGAAAGCCTGGAAGGAACTTCTGGAGCAAGATAGGACCGAAGAGAGGATTTTTCAAATAAGAAAAACCTGCAGGCTCGCAGACTACAGACTGAGTAACAACGGAACAGCGGAAGAGTTATTCCAAAAAGTGGACCGGATAATGCGAAAGAAACTCGTTGAGCGATAGCCCGATTGTACGAAGTGCCAGTCTACTACTACGCCTGCGTGCAGCACAGTGAACAGAAAAAGTGTGACGTATGGACGCGTCTGTGAATCCTAAGAGGGTAGAGGAGTATTGGAGGCGCCCGCGGGCAAGTCGTGTCAGACCGTTGAACTAGCAGGAAGCATGAGGACTGCCGAGTTCTGGTCAGCCAGGATTGTCGGGGATGTTTCGCTCAGTTCTTTGATGCGATTCTCGAGTGTCTTGCAGATGCTCATTCTGACGTCGTCACTGTTCGAAGAAGAGATTTCTTCTAGTTCTCTGGCAAGTTTGCAGTCGCCGAGGGTTTTCCCGATCCAGTTTCCGAAGTCTCTTCTCTGAATGTGGAACAAGAGGCTTTCCGTCTTGACGGATTTTATTCTGCCAACGAAGTCGGGGAGGCTTCTGGCTCTTTCACCAGTCGGCTTTCCAATAGCTTCGTAGAAATAGAAGGCTTCTCGGTCTCCGACGGTTCTTAGGATTCTCACAGCTTCCACACCGGCCTTCGGCTTCTGTTTGGTTCCTTTTCTCGTTCTCTTTTTTCTGGGCTCCATAGTTTTCTTCATCAAATTCACCATTGAGGCGAGCTTTGACATGTATGTTGAGACTTAATAAACATTACTTCTAGTGTGTAGAACGTTGAGACACATCGATATACATAACGATGAGAAGCTCATTCGTTGCGGGTCTATCCTACGAGTTGATCTTCTTCAGGAGCCAGGCGACTTTTTGCCCGAAGTTCCTGATCGTGCCGACACCCTCTTCGTCCTTGAGAACGTCACCTTTCGAACGGCCGAAAGCCACGTTCCAATATGAAGCGCCTGGAACGATCATTTCGGAAATCATGAAGAAGAACATGAGTTGGGCGAGTGTGAAATTGTGCCCAGCCCGCCGGGCCACGACGATCGGTCCTCCGACCTTGTTCTTCAAAGGCTTGTTACGCTTTGAAAAGAACCTGCTTATTAGACTGGTCATCTGGGGTGTTGCAGCACCATAATAGACGGGAGTAGCGAGAATTATGCCGTCAGCCTCCTTCATCTTGGCAAAGACGGATTCGAAGTCGTCTTTGATGTGGCATTTCCCCGTCTCCGAACAGCTGCGGCAACCGTCGCAACCCTCTATTTTTTTGTCCGCTAGGCTCAGGAGCTCTGTTTCAAGTCCTTCCTTCTGAATCTCCTCCAAGGCCACGCGCGTGAGCATCTCGGTGTTTCCCCCGCGTCTTCCACTGCCGACTATGGCCACTACCTTCATCTGTGAAGTCTCCTCGGGACTATTTACGCAGCTTCCTCAGGGCAGCGTCAACGTTTCCGAGTTCAAGCCTATTAAGAGTCTCCGGGTTAGGTACTCCGTTCTCGTCCCAGCCAGCCTCTTCGTAGTACTTGCGGACGCTCTTTTTCACGGCGGCATGGTCAGCAGCTTTCCCCTTACACGGCCCCGACGGCAACGGTTCGTAGAACCTGCTCGGGTTATCATCATGAACTCTCGGGTTCCACTTCAGATCTGGTCCTCCTAAGAGCAACAGCGCCCGTTGTATCTGCAGCGTCTTCAGCCCGCCGCCTCTTGCCCATTCTTCGCGCGCCAATTCTAGGCCGGTAACCGCGTTGTAGAAGTCAAACTTGAAATTCCTGGGAAGTCCGAAACCGTTGAAATTGCACACGACAGCTGAATCGTTGAACACTTCCCACACTTCACTTCCAGGGCCGTCTATCGGCAAGTCTGTCATCGACGTGTGATCCCCACATTGGACAGAGCATGCATACCCTATTTCAGTCGAAAAGTCTCTGCCGCTGCGGATGCCGTGGGCGCCGATTCCGATGCCCTTGCTCTGAATAGCATACTGCAGGACGTCTTTGCCCTTAGTCTCTGCTATCTTTAGGGCTGCGCGGTACGTACCCTCGGCCAACAAGTCGCCTACGCCTTCTCTGAAGGCGATCTTTCTTGCCAGACTCGCGAAAGCGTCGACGTCTCCCCATTTCGGCTCTATTCCGTCCAGATCCTCCTTAGTCAGGATGCCTCTCTGGAACAGTTCAGCAGCGAAACCCATGACGTTGCCTGTCTGGATGCCGCACAGGCCCAGGTCGTCGATCAGCGAAGCCATGAACACGTCTTCTTCAGGCGTGAACAGCCCCAAGTTTGGGCCGAGGTACGCCTGTAACTCGTAGTCAGGGTTGTCAGTTATCGCCCCCTTAAACTTGCCCGTCTTAACGTGCGCGATCTTCAAGCAGTTCGTGGGGCAGCCGAAGTCGCTCCAGGCCTGTTTCACCCAGATCCTGCTCTCAAACTGGTCGACGCCGTAGCTTTTTTCGTCATGCCACTCTTCCTGCCAATTTCTCACGGGTTCAGAGCTGGTCTTCGCGGCGAACGAGTAGCCTCCGCCGCCGGTTCCCCAGCGTCTCCACAGTGGATTATCGTAAGCGTTCCTGTCCACGGCGTTGATCATGCGCCTGATTTTTCTGAGGTCGGCTACCTCGGGCAACGGTCCTGTGCCCTTGACTGCGATCGCCTTGAGTTTTTTCGAGCCCATGACTGCCCCGTAGCCGCCGTAGCCTGCTGCGTGCGTCCACTTGGCCGTTACTACGGCGGTGCGGGCTTTGTTCTCGCCTGCGGGGCCTATGTACACCTTTGCGGGCTCCTTCCATTCTCCGTATCGTGGGTAACGCTGAGCGAGTAGCCGCCTGCACTCTCGGTTGAGCAGCGTGTTTGTTTCTTTGCAGTCTTTCCCCCAGATGTTGCCTGCGTCCCTGATGTCAACGTCGGAGTCCTTGATGAGCACGTAGACGGGCTTCTCAGCTTGGCCGGTGACGATCACCCCGTCGTAGCCGGCGCATCGCAGTTCGACTCCGAACTCGCCGCCGACGGTTGAGCCCACGACTCCGTTGCTCTGCGGAGACTTGCCTGAAACGCAGATTCTGCCGCCTGGGAAAAACCCGGTGAGTGGTCCGGGCAAGAAGAGCAGGATGTTTTCGGGGCTGAGTGGGTCCAACTTTTCCCATCTGCTGATCAGCCTGTCGGAGAGGATCTTTGCTGCGAGTGCCCTGCCTCCTATGTAGTCCTTGAGCAGTTCATCTTTGAACCTGACGTCCTTGTGTGTGTCTCGTGAGAGGTCGATCTCTAGGAATTTTCCGGCGTAACCCAGTGTCATATGAATTCCTCGGCTTTTTCTCCGTAGAGTTTCGTGGCGAGGTTTCTGGTCTGTTCTTCAGGCGTGCGGGCGTATAGCTCGTACGGGTGTTCTCTTCTCGTGACGGTCTTTAAGACGTTCCATTCTCCTTCTTGGCAGACCTTGACGCACTGTGGGTTGCCGTTGCACAGGTCGCAGATCACGATTCTGTTCTGGGCTGGATGCATGTGCGGGATCCTGCCTGGACAGGCTTCTATGCATTTTCCGCAACCGGTGCACTTCTCGGCGTTGACCAGCACGGCGCTGGTCTTCTTGCTGACGGACAGGGCCTTGACTGGACAGGCTTTGACGCATGGGTAATCTTCGCATTGGGCGCATAGGTGTGGGAAATCTGCGCCTGGGACGAGCATGAAGACTCTTACTCTTGATGCCTCTGGCCAGATCCTGTTCTCATGGTGAAGGGAGCAGGCGATCTCGCACTTGCGGCATCCGCTGCATCTTGAAAGGTCACGCGCTATCCAGATAGGCTCGTTCTTCTTTGTCAACGTGGCTAGCCTTCCACAAAAGCTCGAGAAGAGGCATTGGAGTCTGCCTCGATTTAAACATGATGTTTTTCATCGTCCAAAGCTCATGTTGTCCAACCGCAGTGCTGGTTGAGCCTGAAGACCCTTGACTCACGTCTATTTCTCGAGGAGACCGCGGTTTGGACGGCGAGGAGCCTCGAAAAACACGTGTTCCCCCGTCGATCTTTTCGGCCTCTTTGCACGAAACCGTCGTGAGGCGAGGTTGAGAGAGTGTTATCTGTATTTTGGGCTTAAACAGTAACCTAGAAGCTATATCTAAATACAAGTATGGTCTTACGTTTACCTTTAGAAATAGCCAAGTTCTTGTAGGATGATACTAAGCAGAATATACTAACGCGTTAGTGGTTTCCTGTCGAAAGTGTGGAACAGAAAAACGCTGGAACTAGGTCTCTTTTGCTTTCTCATAGTCACGATTTCAATTGAAGATTCTTCCACAAATCATAAAAACTGGTTCAATCAATCCATAAACTATGTATGGAAGTGACAATGGATGAACAGAGTTGTTTTTGCTTCGCTTACAATTCTGTTTTTGCTTTCCGTATCGTCAATAACGGGATTGATTCAAGTAGTCAAGGCTGATGGTGGAACCATCTACATTAACGCTGACGGAAGCATAAGCCCGTCAACTGCTCCTATATATACCGCAGATAATATCACATACACTTTAACTGGCAACATCACCGCCGTCGCCGATGGAATTGTGATTGAGAGAGATAACATTGTTTTGGACGGGGCAGGCTACACGACGAAAAGCGGAAGTAGGAACGAACTAACAAGCGGAATAGGGCTGGGCACGAGCAACGTGACAGTAAGAAACATGATGATAACAAACTTCTGGTATGGCATTTGGCTCAACTCCTCTTCTAACAACACTTTTTCGGGCAACAACATCGCAAACAACGAAGTTGGCATTAATCTCGAGAGTTCTTCTAACAACACTTTGTCTGGCAACAACGTTACGGCAAACAGCCTTAATGGTATTTGGCTCGAATCTTCTTCTGATAGCAACGTTTTGTCGGGCAACAACGTCGCAAACAACTTGGATGGCATTGGGCTCGACTCTACTTCCAGCAATAACACTTTGTCGGGCAACAACGTCAGGGCAAACAACTACTTTGGTATTTGGCTCAACTCTTCTTCTAATAACAATGCTTTGTTTGGCAACAACGTCACCGCAAACAACGCGTCTGGAATTTTGCTCGACTATTACTCTGATAACAACACTTTTTCGGGCAACAACATCGCAAACAACGGAGTTGGCGTTTATCTCAGCGCTTCTTCTAACAACGATATTTTCCATAACAGTTTTGTGAACAACACAAGCCAAGTTACTTCTTATGACTCGACTAATGTTTGGGATGATGGTTATCCTTCTGGCGGAAACTACTGGAGCGACTACGCTGGAGTGGACTTGTACAGCGGCGTTTACCAGAACGCGACGGGGACTGACGGAATAGGAGATACGCCATACCTCATCTATCCGCGAATCGGCGTCCTCAATTCTGACAGGTATCCGCTGATGCGTCTTTTTGACCCGCAAACACAAGACTTGGCAGTAGCCATTCGGAACCTCTGGCTCGAATACAACAGCCTAAACCAGACAACACAAAACGAACTAGCCAACGTCAAGAACACGCTATACGTCTTCATCACCATCACAGCAATTCTCGCGGTTGCATTAGCATACGTGGCAACGAGAAAACGGAAGACAAAACCAGAAACATAGTAATCTCCTTCGTTTTACCCACTTTTTCTTTGAAGACAGAAATCTTAAATCGGCACAGCAACTAGAAACAAACTAGAGGTTCAAAAATGAGTGAAGATCCAAGTAAGAAAGAAGAGAGAAAATACAGATTAAACTTGCTAAAATCAACGCTTACGCTCAAATCTACCATGCGACATTTTTGGCTCTTCTTGCTGGTTCCATAACTTTCTTAGTATTAGAATTCCAGTTTTCTTCTTTCAAAACCTTATTTCTTATCGTTGCTCTAATATTTCTGGGTCTTGATGTCTATCCTCTCTATATGCTAATTAAATATCTCCATGAATTTGACAATCTTCAGTGAGGCACACGCGCGCGATAGAATTTAATTGTTGGGCTATCTTTTCTGACTGGTATATCAAGCATAGATTATGCATATTTACGATATTGTTATGTATCCAAGTTCATCTTGATAGGACAGTATTCTAGAGAAAAAACAAGTCAAAATACACCTACCCCCCTACCGGTCGGTTTCTCCGGGTCTTCAACATGGGTATTCATGCGCGTGCTTGATCAAGCTGCTCTGCATAGGATGGTGACGTGCAGGCTGTTGCTAGCCGTTAGTTAGGTTTGGCTCGGAATGGTTTGGTCTTCCATCTATGATGATCCATATTGGTTGAATACCATGAACGATCAAAGGTACTTCATGGACTTGCCTTGGGCATACGAGTTTGCAGAATCTGCGATCTACATATGGGAAGCTGCTCGGGCAGGCCGAATTAAGGTAGGCTTCGAATGCGTTATTGACGTGAATTGTGGTCAAGCTGATCAGAAAGGTCAAATGGAAGGTAAAGATGTTGGGAGGAAGGTAAAGTTTAAAATGTTCTCAGTGTTAGAAGTGTTCACAATCTCAGGCGGATTACGAGGGAAAGACGTTTGATGGAGTTTCACTGTAAGAAGGTCAAGTCCTTAACGTGTTTGCTGCTCATCTTGACATCAGCTTTCGTAGGTTTTTCGTTCTTGCCGAGGGTGAAAGGCGAGATGGCCGTGCCTTCTTTGACTCCGACAAGCGGGAAGGTTGGCTCTACCATGCAACTCGCGGGCAACCTGACCACCCCAAACGGGACATTCCAAGTGTTCTGGGACCTCACGCTCTTGCTCCTTAATGCAAGCGCAGTGGGAAACAGCGTGAATGTATCGCTTACCGTCCCGCCTGCGACTTATGGGCCACATAACATAACGTTGAGTGACGTTGCAGCTGGGGAAAACACCACGGCGGTCTTCGACGTGTCGACGGCATACTCTCTCAGCGTCTCACAGAAGCCTGCACCGGCAGAGTTGCAGGAGGGTGATAATTTCACTGCCACACTGAACATGACTGGAGGGATGCAGGGCGAGACGGACGTTGCAAACATCACCGTCTTGGCTCCCAACAACTCGTCCTATGTGAGCTTCGGCAACCTCACGACTGGAAATGACGGAAATGGCACTCTGAGCGTGAATTATCCGGCTGACTTTCCGAGCGGGGCCAACACCAACTTCACGGGTTACTATTCCGTATCATTCAACGGGACCGTCGCGACGGCGTCGTCTTTTGTCGGGCTTACAAACTCGTCAGAGTACCATCGAGACCAGGCGATAGACGTTAAGGCCGTTTATGCGCCTGATGAAAGCGTGAGTCTGTCGATAATCGGGTCGAACCTGAATTACTCACAGAGCATCGTTGCTGATGGTTCGGGAATGGTTCATTACGTGAACCCGACTGTTCTGGCAAATGCCTCAGCCTCTAGCATCTACGTGGTCAGCGTGACTTCTGTTTCCGGGCCCACGCAGAAGGTTCCGCCTGACGTTCAAAGCTTCACCGTTCCAGGGTTTGCTGTAATCGTTACGGCGAGGAATCTTGCGGGAGATCCGGTGCCGAGCTTGTCTGTCACAACCTTCGAGAACCTGACGCTCGTCTCCAGCGCGACCAGCGATGCGAACGGTTCAGTGACGCTGAATCTGGAGGTCGGAGACTACCTCTGTAACGCATCCTTGGGCGGACAGGAGGTGGGAAGAGAGACGTTAGTTGTCAATGAGACGAGCACCACGTTTGATCTTATATGCAACCTCACCGACTTGGGAATCGTCGTGATGGACGAGGATGGCGTCTTGATACCTGACGTCGAGTTTCAACTGGTGCAGACGCTTCATGCGGCTCAAGTGAACGAGAACTTCACGATCAGCGTGAACGCCACGGACGTCAATGGAGCATCGGTTGCGCAATCCTTGCTACCCGTCTTCGAGAACGCTTCAGTCGACTACGCCTTGAACGCTTCTCGATATGGCATGCTGTTTAACACCACGGGGCCTCTGCAGTTACCGGTAGCAGCCTGGTTTAACGTGACGATCGTCTGCCCGAAAGAGAACCTGTACCTGAACGTTTCAGACGCAGTAGGGCGGCCGATCGTGAATGCTAGCGTGAATGCGATGGAGGAAGCGGGCGGGCTTTCCTATTCAAACAACACCGGACCCGATGGGACTACGACGCTCCGAGCCACTTTCGGCAGATATCTTCTGCGGGTCTACGCAGATGGAATAGAACTGAACGAGACCACTGTGGACTTGAACGTCACAACCTTGAGCGAGACGATCAACTGCAGCCTCTACGGTCTGGACGTTTCAGTCAAAATCAGCGACTATTTTGGTCAATCAATTTCGAATGTAAACGTGACACTGCAATGGCATGGATACTCGAACTCGAGTTCGATCGTTTCGGGGTCTGATGGGCTTGCAACGTTTAAGAATATAACAGGCGGAAACTTGACTGTGATCGCTCGTTTAAACGGGCAATCTAACCAGCTTGCCGTCGCACCCGTCTATGTTACTAACTCCGAGACTATTGAGATCAGGCTTGACAAGTATCTTCTCTTGGTTGGAGTGCTCGTCGATCTGGGCGCGTTCATAACCGTGATGATAGTCGTGCTGGCCGTAATCTTGATCCTCTGCTTTGAGGTGTACCGGAGGAGACGGCGCAGGCCTGAGCAAAGTGGAAGCTAGAGTTGAAATTAGGAGTCTGGGGGAAAAAGGTTTATATCAGTTCTCAATGAGCATATTTATCGTAGAAATGAGGTCTGCTCTAGAGAAATTTTGTTAGCATGAGACGATCAGAGGTCGTGCAAGTATTGGCACAAGCGAAAACCTGTTCTCCAACCTGCGAATCCTTCAAATGCGTCAAAGCGGCAGTCATCTTCCGCAAAGATGGCACATGGTGCATATGGACAGATGAAACGTGTGACGTTGCAGACTGCACATACGCCATATGCGTCAAACGTCGACTGCTGCCCAAAGGAACGTGCGGGGAGAGCATAAAAAGGAAAACCGTTGAAAAACCCCCAGAAGAGATAACCTGCCCAACAGTAAAGCTCAAGGGGAGGGCTTTCCGCAAACTCGGCGAGAAAGAGATCTTCTGACGCGCTCACGCGCTGCGGTAATCCGGAAGTTCATCTTCCGGCGGGGCAAAAAAAGTCCGGCGAGGCCCTTCTACCTGGCTGGAATTCGCTTGACAACGGGCGGCCTTATTTTTCTGAGTATTCTGTAACCACAAATTATGCATTTCATTCCCCCGCCGCGCATGTCAAGCTCTTCAGAGGGCACTTTCGCTCCACATCTCACGCATTCATAGACAATTCCATTGGATGACTTATCCATGTCAGCTTCCTCTTCTACAGAGGGAAAAGGCTTTGCTTTTAAACGTTTCTTGAAACTATTATTCACCACAAGCGGCCGGGTTCTCTTTGACCAAGAGTTTGAAGGAATTGCTTTCTGAAGCACTCTCCCCTGAAGAAATCACGCATGTCCACGATTCCTACGACATCGTGGGCGACATTGCCATCATACGACTGACCGAAGCATCGCAAAAGCATGGGAAAGACATTGCGAAGGCAATCATGAGTATCCATAAGAACGTTAAGACCGTGGTGGAACAGACAGGTCCAGTCCGTGGAGACTATAGGACTCGCGAGCTACGATACGTGGCAGGTGAGGACAAGACGGTCACGAACCACGTTGAATCCGGGTGTTTATTCTCCGTAGACCTTTCGGCGTGCTATTTCTCTCCAAGGCTTTCGCACGAACGCATGCGTATCGCAGAACAGGTCAGCGACGGGGAGACTGTGGTAAACATGTTTGCAGGAGTGGGCTGCTTTTCTCTGGTAATAGCCAAACACTCGAATGCCGCTCGAGTGTATTCGATTGACATTAACCCAGCTGCTTTCAAATGCATGCGAAGAAACATCAGAGTGAACAGGGCTTATGGGAGAATCATTCCGGTGCTTGGTGACGCCAAGGAAGTCGTTGAGGCGAGGCTCCTTCACGTGGCCCGAAGAGTCCTGATGCCTTTGCCCGAGAAGGCGCTAGAGTATCTGCCATACGCTCTGTTGGCCCTCAGAGGGTCCGGAGGCTGGATCCATTATTACGACTTTGAACATTCGAAGAAGGAAAGAGATGCTGTCGAAGAAGTCAAACTGAGAGTGTCTGAGAAACTTGCATGCTTAAACGCAGCCTTCGAAGTTCAATACGGTCGCGTGGTCAGGTCAACCGGCCCGAACTGGTTCCAAGTCGTCTTGGACATCCTTGTCAAGGGCTAGCTTGACAAGTTTAATAAGCGATTGATCGATATTTCCTGCGTGGGATGATCAATTGAAGAAAAAACTAATGGAAATACTGGCATGCCCCATCGACAAGCATCATCCGCTTGAACTGCACGTTTTCGAGGAAAAAGAAGAGATAACCGAAGGCTTAATCGTGTGCCCCGAGTGTTTGCGGTGGTACCCGATAAGGGACGAGATTCCGGAGATGCTGCCTGACGAGCTGCGGAAGGAGAATGAGGATCTTCCCTTCCTGAAAAAGTGGAAGGAAAAGATTCCGGAGAAGATCCTGCGCGAGGGTCAACCGTTCAGGCTGAAGGGTGTTGAAGGGCAGGCGAAGAAGAAGCCGTAGCGAGCTACTCTATCAATTTCAACGCTTTGCCCTTGGCTGATGACTTGAGCGCCGTCTCTGCTATCTGCAGGGCCTTTAGACCGTCCATTCCCGTTATCAGAGGTTTTTCTTTGCTGATTATGCACTTGGCAAAGTGTTGCAGTTCGAGTTTGAGCGGTTCCTTAAGGGCGTATCTTGGCTGCAGGGTTTCTTTGGCATTCTCGATGGTCAATTCCTGTGTTATGTAGTCAAGCTTCATTATGGCTTCGCTTCCCGTGATTATGAGCGTTCTCGTCTTGTAGGGCGTCAGCCAGTTGGATTCGATGAAGGAGCTCTGACCGCCCTTGAAGGTTAACATTATTTGAGCGTAGTCCTCGAATTTTGTGTTTCTCATACTGCCGGTCTTAGCATACACGGTGACGGGGTCTTCGTTGAAGACGTACCTCATCACGTCAAGATCGTGAATCGCCGTGTCTTTAACCACTCCCACGTCGCCTATTCTCTCTGGCCACTCAGAAACTCTCTTCGCAGTGGCGCAGACAGGTTCGCCGATCGTCTTGTCTTTGACCTCTTGTCTGATGCGCTGTAGGCCCGGGATGAACCGCATCAAGAAGCCGACCGTAAGATGCAAGCCTTCATCTTCAGCCGTCTTCAGCAGTTGCTCTGCTTGTCGAACACTGGCGGCCATTGGTTTTTCGACCAGAACGTGCTTCTCGGCTTTCAGCGCTCTTAGCGCTTCTTTGGCAAGACTCGTTGACCAGGTGCAGACGCTCACAGCTTCTATGTCTTTGTTCTTGAGCATTTTTTCGGTGCTCGTGTAAGGCTTTGTTCCGAGTTGAGCAGCCACGGTTCTGGCCCTCTCGGGATCTACGTCGCATATGGCAAGAAGCTCTGTTTCTGCGAGTTCTTTGAATACTCTGGCGTGGTTTCTTCCCCAGAAACCCGTGCCGATGACTGCTACACCTAATTTTCTCATTTTTTCCAGACTCCTCTTCCCAGGCCACGGTATACGAGGCCTTCCTTTTCAACCTTCGTAGGTTCAAAGACTCCTGTAAGGTCGACGATTGCAGCGGGCATTTTCATCATAACCTTTAGTCTATTGAGGCTTAACCGTTTAAACAGATCGTGTGGCGTGATCAACACTATGCAGTTCGCGCCTTCGAGTGCTTCTGTCAGGTTTTTCTTGAGAGGCCGTCCAGCTGCGGAGGACTCGTTCGAAAAGTATGGATCATACACGTTTATCTTGGCCCCTCTTGTCTCCATTATCTTGGTAATCTTCCTAACCAGCCTCTTAGGAGGACTTTTCATGTTCGGAGTCTCTGATATCCCGAGTATTGAAACCTTTGATCTTCTGAAGGTTCTCCCACAGTTTCTCAACGCTTCTCCGACCAGGTTCGCCGCGTGCCTGGCCACGTCATCATTGGTCTCTCTAGCGACCTGGACAGTCCTCAGCTTCATGCTCAGGTTCTCGGCGTCATCCAGGAGAACATACGATGCGTCCTCCGTGCTTGCTTCCGAGTTTGCGAGTGAAGTGAATGTTGCTGGCCCTTGGGTTCTGAGCTTTTGCGCCTCCAGATAATCCACGCCTGCTTTTTCGCAGAGAACGGCGAATTCGTTGGCAAAGGCGTTGTCGACTTCGCGGCGTGCTGCTTCGAAGAGGACGATTGTCTCTGCAGTCTTGACGCTGAGCGTTTTTTTTAGACCCTTTTTTGAAATTGGTTCCAGGATTGTTGAGGCGGCGTTCAAGCTGGTTTTGTCAGAGGCCGCGACGATCTGCTCCCGGTCAAGGCCGTTTTCCAAGTTTTGAACCTGCGAGGCTAGAATTGGGCTGTAAGCCAAGCCTATCTCGGTTCCAACCCTGAATCCGGAAGTGTTTTCCAAGGTTTCCCGAATGAGGCCATCCACGATTCCGACCCCAACCGTGCTCGCGATGATGACTAGCGAGTCTTGGCGAATGCTCGCACCGACGAGCTTGCAGGCTTTCTCGATGTCAGAGTAATCAGGCTTCTTCTTCTGGTCAATCTCGACTGGCGTGCTGACGATGATTGCGTTCCCCCTAGAAATTGCTGTTTTCGCATCGCCTGTGGCGATAATGCGGCCCCTCTTAACATGATTTTTGAAAGCGGCCTCGGCCTCGCGTTGGAGGAACGCTGCCCTCCCCTTGGCCAGAAGATTTACCAAGTTCTGGTCATAGTCGGTGCATATCACGCTGAATCCGGCATCAGCGAGAAGGCACGAGTATAAGAGGCTGTCCTGCTGGCTGCCCATGATCGTGATAGTGTATTTCGCTCTTTTTTCTATGGTGTCAACATCCTCAGGTTTCAAGTGCAGCATTGATAACATGGGTAGCCTCCGTGATGACGGTCGAGCAAGTCAGCTAGCAAGAGCTGTCGATTATCCTCTTCAGCTTCGAGCTGTATTCACTGATCAGACTCGACGCTCTCTGCTGGGTCTTGGCTTCTGCGTACAGTCGATATATCTCTTCTGTGCCGCTTGGTCTTATCAAAATGGCGCTCTTGTCTTCAAACCATATCTTTACGCCGTCTACCGTGCTGATTTTCAGGTCTTTGACCTGCTGCACCAGGCTGCGGAGGACGTTCTCTTTGAGTTCTTCTGGGCATTCTGCCTTGCCTTTCTGTATGAAGTACTTTGGCAACTCGCCAAGCAGCTTGGACAGTTTTTGGCCGGTTTTGGCCATGATGTCCAGTATTAGCGCGGAAGCCATCGCTCCGTCTCTGACCGCGTTGTGAGGACCATAGAAGATTCCGCCGTTTTCTTCGCCGCCCAGCTTAGCTTTCAGCTTCTTCATGGTCTGCGAGACGGTTACGCTTCCAACTTTGGTCCATACCAGTTCTCCGCCATACGCGTCAGCGATGTCTTCAACTAGGGTCGAGGAGCTTACTGGCGTGACGATTTTTTCACCTTTGTTTTCTTTCAGGAAGAATTTTACAACAAGCGCAAACGTCTTGTCGCCCCAGTGAATCTCGCCTTGTTCGTCGACGAAGACTGAGCGGTCAGCGTCTCCGTCGAATGCTATGCCCAAGTCTGCTTCGACGGCCTTCACCGTTAGAGCCAGTTTTCCAAGGTTCTCCGGCCTCGGCTCTGGGGGTCTCCCTGGGAAAGTTCCGTCGATGTTGGCGTTGATCGTGGTGACCCTGCAGCCTAAATCGCGGAGCAAGAAAGGCGCAGCCAGGCTTCCCACGCTGTTTGCCCCATCAACCACGACGTGATAATTCTTCTTTGCTATTCTGGGCACGTTCACGTGCGTTTTAATGGCTTCTACGTATTCGTCTATGATCCCTGGCAGCTCACGCGTAGTCCCAAGCCTATCCCACTCTGCATAGCGTATCTTCTCGTCAAAGTATATCCTTTCTATTTCGATCTCTTGCTTGTGAGAGATTTCTATGCCATCTTTCCAGATGACCTTAATTCCATTGTATTCTGGCGGGTTGTGGGAAGCAGTTATTATCACCCCTCCGGCCATCTTGTGGTTATTAACCGCGTACTGTAGTGCCGGCGTCGGCGCCATTCCCGCGAGGAGAACGTCGCACCCCGTGGCCACTAGACCGGAGACGACTGCCTCTGCAAACATCGGACTGCTTGTCCTGGAATCGTGTCCAACGATGAGTCTTCCCCGATTGAAGAATGTCCCTGTTGCGCTTCCGATTTTGATGACAACCGTGGGAGTCAATTCTTTGTTTGCCAAGCCGCGGATTCCGTTTGTGCCGAACAGTCGTTCTTTGCCCAACATGATATCATAGATCTCCCTTTAACAGATCGTTCCAGAAGTTAATACGCTTTGGGAAACCAGTTTAGCAGGGCAGACTGAGACCCCTTCTGCGAGCGTCACTTGGTCCCCTACTCTCGCGTGGTCTCCTATCATGCATCCTTTTTTGATTTTGGCCCCTTCTCCTATGAAGGCCCCCTCGCCGATCACGGCACCGTTTACTCGGCAGAAGTTTGATATCACCGTGTCCGGGAGAATCACGGAATCTTGAACGATCACATTTTCTCCCAGCTTGACGTTGCGCCCCAAAACTGCGTAAGGGCCCACGACCGATCCTACTCCTATCGAGACCCCTTTGTCCAGAGCCACAGGCGTTCTGATTCTCGCGTCATTTCCAACATTGAATTCTGGCGGGCTACTCACAGCGTCGAGCATGATCCTGTTTATCTGCAGATAATCTTCAGGCTTGCCGATGTCGATCCACAACCCTTCGAAGACGCATCCGAAGAGCTTCTTTTCTTCTGCAAGCTTCGGGAAAACCTCTCTTTCCATGGACACTGCTCGTCCTTTCGGTATGTAGTCGAAGACTGCTGGGCTGAGAACGTAGACGCCGCCGTTTATCAGGCTTGACGGGGCGCACTCTCGAGGCGGCTTCTCGACAAACCTCATTATGCGGTTGTCTTCGGCGAGTTCTACGACTCCATACCTGCTCGGGTCCTCGACTCTATGAAGGGCTATCGTGGCTACGGCGTTCTTCTGTTCGTGGACCTTCAGCACTTCGACGTAGTCCACATCTGCGAATATGTCTCCGTTCAGAACTAGGAAACAGCCTTCGTGGCCAATGCGCTCTTCCGCTTTCTTTATCGGGCCGCCTGTCCCGAGGGGTTTTCCCAGCGGGTCCCTAGAGTACCGCGTGCGCATTCCATACTTTGGGATCCTGTGCTGCTTTATAGCGGCTTCAGCCTGATAGTTTACCGCCAGTATGGCTTCGCCCACGTTGCTCTTGGCAAGCCTTTCGAAGGTCCATTGGAGCAGGGGCTTGTTCATCACTGGAAACAGGCTCTTAGGCCTAGTGCAGCTGAGGGGCCTCAACCTAGTGCCGAAACCCCCTGCTAGAATCAGAGCCTTCAAAGACCCTCACCGCGTTCGAATCGCAAACTTATATCCAGTCGGGTCAATAAAACGGTTTCGTGAAAGAGGCGACGACTCTTGAAGAACCTGCTTTATGAAATGAGCTGGACCGATGCTAAGGAGTATTTCAGCAAGAATGACCTTGCAATTCTTCCCATAGGCTCGACGGAGCAGCACGGGCCTGCAAACCCCCTCGGGACAGATTTCCTGCTGGCCAAGGCCATAGCCGAAGAAACGGCAAAACGCACAGACGTGCTCAGCCTGCCTGTGATTCCTTTCGGCGTAAGCCCTCATCATAAACAGTTTTGGGGAACCATCTTCATATCTGCTGGAACTTTCAAAAGATACGTTAGAGAAGTATGCTTGTCCCTGCGCTTTCATGGTGTTAGAAAAATCGTGATAGTCAATGGGCACGGGGGCAATCTGGCGGCCCTCAAGGAATTGGCGAGAAGCCTGAGAGAAAAGCGGGTTTTCGTGACGGTCTTCCAGTGGTGGCCCGCGGCAGGGAAGCTTCTGCCCGAGCTCTTCACCCCCGAAGAAAGGGGGCATGCGGGCGCTGAAGAAACCTCGATGAACTTGTTCTTGCAAACAGGCCTGGTGAACATGGGCAAGGCCGTTGACACTGAGCCGCGAAAGCATGAGTTGCAGGTTGAAGGTCTAACCCTTCCGCTTGATACCGCGGACGAGACTGTCTCAGGCGTGTATGGCAAGTCAACGACAGCCTCGGCTGATAAAGGAAGAGTAGTCTTTGAAACAGTTGTGAGCGAATTGGCAAGACACGTCAGCATGCTCAAGGAAGCCAGGATTGACGATCTCACAGAAAAGCCGAAAGCCTAACCCCCGAGTTGCGGCTTAGCCCGCGTTGGGGGTTCTATTCGCTGACCTGCCGTTTTGAAACGTTTTCAGCCCAGAATCAACCTGCCTCCAGCCGGTTTTTCGGATATGCACCCTGGATTTTCTGCGCGCGTGTTTTGCTCCAAACTATGAACGGAGGATTTTCACACAGTCTGACATCAGTTCTTTTTTCCGATTCGCAAAGACTGGGCAAGATTTAATTCAGACCACATTTTACATGATAGAACGGTTCAGCTTCGCCCCGCGGGGGTTGCCAAGCCTGGTCAAAGGCGTAGGCCTGAGGCGCCTATCCTGTAGAGGTTCGTGGGTTCAAATCCCACCCCCCGCACTAATTTACCGGTAAATCTTGGATAGTTCCCATGCTTTCCATGTTATTGATGAAACCTGTCCGAGCAGGCTCTTCCCAAAACCAAGACTATCAAAGAAAGAACTGTCTACATCTACTTGCCTTCGTTTGAGATGGTTAAAGATTGGCGAAAGCGATCTGAGGCCGCCAAGACGTCCCTGTCAAAGTTTGTCATTGATCGAGTTGAGGATTCTATCAGGAGAGATGAAGGAGAGGAACGATCTGAGTCGACTGGAATTGGTCAAGCGACTGAAGAAGGTCGAGGATGAACTCAACGGATTTACCAAAGAAAATAGAATGCTGAAAAGACTTGTTGAAAACCAAGAGATCGAACTGAAGCGCTACAGGTCAGAACCTTTTCTGGCCAAGGATTTTGAAGGAACTCGAAGGTATGACCAAGATCTTATCGACCTGCTGAAGAAGGGCAGGTCTCAAAGCTCAGAGGAGATTCTGGCTCGTCTCGGTATCGACAGGACAAATGTCGAATTGGTCAAGGCTTTGAGCAATCAGCTCGAAGTGTTGGAAGCTTACGGGCTAGTTGCGTACAGTGGACGCGGATGGAGATGGACAGGTTGAGCCTGATACTTGTTCCAGATCTCAGGAGGCTGGTCGAAGGGTTCTGTGATGATTGCAGGCTAAGGAACATGACTGCTGAGAGCATAAGGCGGTACAAATCCTGCCTTTCGATATTTGGAGCTTTCTTGAGCAACAAGGGAGCGTCCATCAGGGAAGTTGACAGGTGGGTTCTGAAGGAGTTTCTGCAGTATATCAGGTTTGACAGGCGCGTGAAAGAGAAAACGGTTGAAAACTATTTTTCCTCTATGTCAGCTTTCTATGATTATCTCATCTTTGAGGACTTGCTGAAAATGAATCCCGTGTCGCCGTTCAGAAAGAGATACTTGAGGAGTTACAAGGATGACGCTAATGATCCCGGAAGAAAGCTGTTGACCGTTGAAGAGATGAGCATGCTGGTCAACTCTATCCTAGATCCCAGAGACAGAGCAATCGCCGTGTTGTTTGCGAAAACCGGAATCCGAAGAAACGAACTACTAAGTTCAGACGTTGACGACATTAACTGGGTTGACTACTCCATTACGTTGAAGCGCACGCCTAAGAGAAGCAACAGAGTTGTGTTCTTTGATGATGAATGTGCCATCGTTTTGAAAAGATGGCTGAAGGTTAGAGAGAAACTGAATCCACACACAAAGGCTTTGTTTGTCAGCTATCAAAGTCTGAAGAGGTTTGACAGAAACGGCCTCTACACAGCCGTAGTAAAGTACGCAACGAACTTGGGTTTCCACAATCCAGACTCTCCGAAACTGGAAGACCATTTCAGTCTACACTGTTTCAGACACTGGTTCACAACATGGCTCCGCAGGAATGGGATGCCACGAGAGTTTGTTAAGGAGTTGAGGGGAGACAGGCGCAAAGAAGCTATGGACATATACGACCACATAGACCGGGAAGAGCTGAGACGGGCATATCTGGCAACCGTGCCCAAACTTGGCATATAGCACAACGAAAGACAAGAATGCTGCGCCCGCGCTAATTGTATAAAATCTTATATTTCCAGATTTGGCAAGAAACACTCGGTATAAGATGAGTTCTGGGAAGGATCTATGTGGAAGTCATCCCCAGGAAAAGAGCGAGCTTCGAGAACTAGGAAGTAACTAGATTTGTTGGCTTTTCCTAGCGAGATATTCCTCTTGCTGGCCACTATTTTCTATTCAACGATCCTTAGTTTTTCAATTATAGACGAAGGTTGCAAGGGAGAAAAATTGGGCTAATCATAGTCGGTTTTACTTGCGGTTTTACTTTCGTGTCTTCCTTGGTTGAAGCAGTCATTGTAACGACTCGATATGATTTACTTCCTCAGCCCCTTTTCCCTTTAGTGCTTGCTCCAATTGTGGAAGAGGCAATGAAATTCCTTACTATTCTTGTGCTTGGTAAAATGATACAAGGCGTAATTAGCAAGTCCGAAACAATTAGACAAGGAGGCGCTATGGGCTTGGGATTCGGTTGTATTGAAGTATTGGGATACATGATCAGCGGCCAGAGTTTTTCCTTTGCTTTGTGGCGCTTAGTCACATCTTTGCCTTTTCACTTGACGTCTAGCTTGATGATAAGCACAATGCTAACGGAAAGGAAGAAATGGCTTCTGCCTAGCGCACGCGATGGCATGCGGGAAGGGTGCGAAAAACAAATCCTGAATACTCTAAAATGGAACGACTTACATATAGTATCTATAGCTTTTTGGCGGGGGAATATTTGCCAAAACCATCTCTGCCAATATATCACCGACTTTCTTGGATACGCTTATCGTAACTGGCAATTTAGTGTAAAATGCCGAAGAGTTCCAATCAAGCTTACTTAGACCTAAAATATCTGTGCATATCGTTTCCACCGATGTATCCACTCGTTGGCATATTATGTGCAGTGGTCGAGGTGCGGATGGACCCGGATAAGACCCAAGTGCTGGAACATAACCTGAAGTAAAAAGCATCGCTTCATTTGACTTTTCATTCTGCCTTATTAGCGTACCTCTAACCACTGGAAAATCGTATTTATGATGATATGCTCTAAATCCAGTATATTCAGATATGTGAACAATATCCACCTCATCAACGTTCTTACTTCCATCAAAGCATCCTTTGATTTCTTCACCAGAGAATTCAGTGGACTTATGCACAACCAGTCTTTCAGGCAATCTTTTCCGCTGCTCATAAAAAATATCGACAGAATCACTAACGATCTGAGCCATTTGGGATGAATTTAACTGTACTTGTTTGCCTTTTTCTCCTTCATGCCATTCAAATGGTCTTCCTGTTATAACTTGACTTTCACCTGTTCTCATGTAGACTTGTGCTATGCTCGCTCTCATTGCCATGCTTTCTTTCAGAATTTCCCTGTAGAAAGAAATACCTATGAAACACGTATTCTCATTAATATCAGCCAGTTTCCATGGTATACCTGTAGCTTTGTAGTATGTTCCAACCGAAAAATTCCATGCTATAAATGCGGCACTCTGTCTGTCTTCTGAAAAAACCATTGTCTTAGGGCTAATCATTTGAGTAACAAAGTTTCTCTTGGGATCTGCTGCTTGCGCCTTGATATGATGGTGAAAATCGAACATTGGTGCGTTGGCACTTTCTGGGTCTCCAAAATCCCTATTCTGGTAAACTATTCGATCAATCTTGAAATGCGGATCCTTGCACAGCGCCAACAATTCATCATCAAGGGGAAGGAATATGATGTCTGGTTTCGGATGAGCTTCAGTCAAAAGGTCAAGCTTTGCACAATATTCCGAGACAGCTTGCCTAATTCTCTCTTTTCTATCTAATTTTTCAGATAACGCCCGAACAAAATCTCTCTCTATTCTTAAAATACAGTTTTCATCTACCAAGATTTCAAATCTTAGTGGGCTCTCCAAACCGAGTCCCGGGAAGTCTATGCCCTTGTAGTCTTTTGAAGAGGCTTCCTCAGCCGAAATTCTATGTGTCAGCCTGCTTAGAAAAGCATTAGCTGCATTGATACTTCTTGTTGTGCCAATAATTCCTGCTTTAATGGTGACTTTTTGTTTTTGTTCTTTTCCTGTCTTCGTTCCGCCATGCGGACCAAAATTAAGCAATCCTACTTGTGGATCGAGGCATGTTTTGTCTTCAGCAAAGTAAAGTTCTGGTTCATCAAGACGCAAAACCTTCATGGCTTAGGACTCTCCTTTATAATCCCACAACCTCATTTGGGTCCTTCCAATTACTTCAGGACTCCAGTTGACTGTTTCCGTAAGAAAATTGCCAAACTTGAAGTTATCAAACCATTTTTCAGGTGGAATGACAAAGGTTGGCTCGAACAAAATGAATTTCCAGAGTTTCATTAATCCGAGTCTGGTTTTGCACCTGTCAAATTGCGGGTTTCTGAATTTTCTATCAATTCTTGCCCTTATCTCTCCATCAACCCATTTTTCTCCATCTAAAGTGTAATATCTTCGAGGTATCAGTTCGAGGAATGATTCGCCCCAGTAGGTTGGGGTCCTAAGTTCCACTCCTCTGTGGAAATAGAAGTTGATTTCTCCTATCCTATGATATTTGGTCTCTTTTTTGCGGATAATTTTCTTTACGACCCATCTTTTCTCTCCTCTGTGGTCAAGTGTCTCCCTTCTATCTAGAGTCTTGTCGAGCATCGGAAAATAATACACGTTTGCCTTTGGGTCCCTGTACAAGCCTTTGTTCCAGAATATCCGTCTTAGATGGACATTTACCAACTCCGCTGAAAGAGTGGGATTTTGTATTTGAAATTCTTCAGTCCTAAGGGTTGTTACTGGACCCTCGATATAACCACATAGAGGATTATTTTTGTCAAACTCGGCGAAAGTTAGTATTTCTCTCTTTCTTGTGAGGAGAAACGGAGGAATAATTTTGTCCCTTAGGCTATCATAAATGTCTTTCTTGTCTCCAACGGTGGAGTGGCACAAGTAATACTCCGTTGGAACTGAAATGGGGAGAATATTCATAATCATTTTACTCTTGGTTGGAATTGGCTCTCGTCTTCTTTCAACCAAAGTGCACAGTTTTGTTGCCATTTTAGAAATTGAAAGGCCAGAAACAGATTGATTGTCTAAAGCTGCATGCTGTAAATCTACAACAGTTCCAACAATTACCTCACTTTTGGCAAAGAACTCATAGACTTGCTTAATTGCATCTTCATCAAGTGGTTTTTCTCTAGTTTCCAAGCACTTATCGTTGTACCAAGTGCACCATTCTCGCACCATACTAAAATCGTTTCTTTCTGAGAAAGTAGATTCCCATACGGTAGGTTTAGTTACTCCTTGTGCAAAGAACTTGAAGCTCACACCATTTGGTCCAAAAGTCTTTGATAGCTTAAAGTACTCGATTAGTTCCCTTGCTAATTTTCTTGATTTTAGTGAAATAACCTCTGCTTTGGATTCTATTAAGAACTTCTTACCCGGTTCAATTGCAGGGTTGACAAAAATCATGTCAGCAAATGTTCCTTGAATGGCTGAGTCTGTTGTCTGTGCGAAGCCAAATGACTCCAAATATTCTCTAACACTTTTCTTGTAAGCCTCTGATTTCCCTTGAAGAGATTCTCGTCTTCCATACAAGAAACGTATAGTCGTTTGGAGACACCAGCTATAATATTATTGTTACTTGAAATAAAAGCCAATGGCTTTTGAATCTGTTAATTGCAAGAATTGTTATATCTGGAAAAATCCAATTTCTCTGTACGTTCCCAGACTGAACCGAGGTTTTCATCTTCTTTTAGATAGTCGCTCGTGCAGATCGCGCGATAGCGCCCGCTGCTTTAAGGGTTTACTCAAAGTTCTTGAGCCAAGCTCTGATTTTCTTCAGCTTCCTAGTCTCAGAAGCGTCCAAGGTGTAGCTGAGTTTTCTGAAGTGAAAAACGTCATTTCGGAGGTCCCTGACAACTGAGAAGTACTTTTCGACCAAGGATCTGCTGTCGAATATCGTGCAGAAATATGGGTTCCAGCACTCTTTGCGGTTTATGAATTCTTTGTAGTTTTCCCAACTCATTTTCTCGATTTCTTCTGGAAAAGCACGTTCTTCGGGCATGTTTTGATTCACCTTCTGAACGGCTTCCTTGTAGCTCAGCCCTTCCTTCGCCAGTTGTTTCTTTATGATATTTCTCACAGATTCTTCGATTTGCTCCACTAGCAGAAACACTTCAGATAGTTTTGCGAGAATATCAACCACATCATAGTTGGTTAGGATGTATTTGGGTTCTTTTCCACTTTTTCCTATAAGAATCGCTTCCTCCGCTCTTGTTTTTTTGAACAGCGTGAAAATGCTGTCGTCAAGAGAAAGAACGTCTGGGTCTGGGTCAGTGAAATGCCTCACTTGCATGTCACAAACGGCCATCGTGTTCTTCGCCCTTTCTTCGTCCAGACTTTGCAATTCTATCTGTTTGACTATGGATTTGTAGGAGAGCAAACCTCGAAGCTTGCCATCTTCAACAACCGGCAACTGCGAAAAGTCATTCTTTGACATTATCTCCAAGGCTTTTTTCAATCGATCCTTTGGAAGTACCGTTACAGGTTTTCTCAGGATCATTGTCCCCAAAACGTCTTTGATTCTGATATCGCCCATATTCCAACGCCTCAGACGATTTCTGTCTCATGCCAGAACTATTTAAGTCTTGGAAATCGGTTCTGTGAAGTCTGCGTCTGGTGGGTTTTGCTGTGAAAAACCGTCTAGTGAACGGTTGGTGATTATCTTCTTTGAGATAACATTATATTCCGAAAGATTAAGTGCACTCATAGAATGTTATGAAGTTGAAGCTCCGCTGGATTTTAGTCATAATAGCAGTTGCTTTAATCATAGGGTTGTTTGTAGCCTTAAGGTTAGACCTGATAGACCTGAGAACTCTTGTGACTTGGGTTGCGGTAGATTTTGTGGGTGAATTGGTGGCAGGAATTATAGGTTATATCTTAGGAAAAAGGGAAAAACAACCAGAACCGCAAGAAATAGGCAAGGCTTTTGCAGAAGAGGCTCAAAAACTCAGGAATATAGATGAAGCAACTAAGAAGCATAATGATGTTATTTATTATGAAATTCTGGAGTTATTGCAAAAATCCTCAGATTTTGAAGTTCAAACTCATGATAGCCTTGACTATCCCGCATTAGATAAAGAACTTGTTTCTCATCTTGAGACTTACGGTGTCTTGGATACTTTTAAGGAGATGAAGGAATTGTGCAATGATTTCAATACGTATCTGGGATATGTCGCGATCTGGACTGCAGACCAGATTAAGGAACTCGTAGTCCAGAAGGGAATCACTCTGCAATTCTCTGATGCGTCTCCTTATCCTGATAGGTTTTTTTCACCGAAAGAATTTGCTTGGGATCTCTGTCATAGGATAGATTCATTCCGACCCTACAGGTTAGAACCTGTTGGGGGAAGGGACGGTTGGTTCAAGGTTGGAAATACAGTAGCTGTAGGTGACAACAAGACCGAATTAGAATCACTCATCGGCATAATGAATGATTATTCATCGATAAGGATACCGCAACTTCAGTCCTTCTATACTAGAAGAAAAGACGCTTTGAAAAAGATAAATGAGTTTTTTGAAGCTCTGCGAGAAATAAAGAAGGAGCTTCAATCGGGGCATCCTCTAAAGGGTCAATGTTACCTCTGTCCAAGTTTTCTATCGGAGCATTGAGTCATTTGTCGCTTTTGATTGGTTTGACTTGAATTATTATCTCGTTGCTTTCTGCTTTGAGTATCCATTCTAGCTTGTCGTATTCTGTGAGTCCGAATTGTTTTACGATACTGTAGGGTACGGTTGTTCTGAGAGATTCGCTTTTGGTTGCGGATTTGTTTAGGAATGTTATTTCGCCCATTTGGTTTGCCTCTTTATAGGCGTATTAAGGCCGTGCTGGTATATTAATTTACCTATGCGCTTACCAATACGCTTATAAGGTGGTATGCCTATAGGTAGCTAGCCCTAGGGTCGGAACGCATAGAATATTTTCATATCTGGGTATCTGTTTTGCCAAGTGGCGATTTCTTCGGGGGTAAATCCCGATTTCTTGTCGATGAATAGCAAATAGAAGGTGGATTCGGGCCTCGTTCTCTTGAGTAGGTCTAAGTCATCAAGGACCTGTTTTAGCTCCTTTTCCATGGCAGTTTTCGTTTTTCTTTTGTTTAGTTTAAGTTCGATTCCGATGCTGGGCTCATCGAAGGAATACCCTTTCCTATTTACGACATCTCTGGTTTGGACTTCCCCGAGATTAAAATCGTAATTGGAAGGCTTAACGACAGTAATATCAACTCGCCTTTTGTTAAGTTTCCCCAGCACAAAATAGGCAGTTTCTGAATGAACATAGTTTGTTTTCTTGTTTCCATCTCTAGTCATTTCTATTTGGGAAAAGACTTGGTCGCCATTGAGTCCTAAGAACATTCTGCATTTCAGGTCTGATTCGGTGAGAAATAGTTCAGGGTTTTCTTCGAACTGTTCTACCACCCTAGAAATACAACCCTCAACTCTTTCGACATGATTCTGAGGCATTTCTCCATCATTTCCGTTGGGAGTATTCTCATGTTTAACCATAAAAAGTTTTGAGTTAATTGAAATCTGACTCCATTGTTCATCCCAATGTGCGGAGGAGAGTCCTTTGGAACTCGAACCCCACGGGCATTTATCGTCAACACCTTAAATAATTCTTTGCTAGCGTTTTCTGTGGAAGAAAGCAGATTATATCCCAGCGCGCGCTGAATTTCAGTGGTCTGGGTTCATGTAAAAGGGCGGTCTAAGCCTAAGAAAACGTGATAAAAAAACGGCAACAACTGCTAAATAGCATCTGACCCCAACAAAAAAAAAAGCTACTTGAACCGTGAGCATGCAAGGCGATGAGATTCATGAAAAAGACCATAATCCGCATAACTGGCCGATTTCCTGAAGCGCGCGAAATTAAGAAACCAAGGAAAAAAAGACTTTACCCCAAAACTAAAATTGGAGATCGTAAAGCCTCCGATCCCACGGGGGGCTATATCTGCTAATATCATCGTGGCTTCATTCAAATGAACCGCAACTCGTAAGGCGCGTATTATATATTCAGGAGGGCAAGACTTGAAGATTATTCAGCCTCAGGCTGACTTGTTGCTTGAGAACATTGGAGATGAATCAGTTCATGCTTTCTACGATTCGAAACATAACAGGATAGTCCTTGACGGTCGAAAATTATCCGAGCTAGTTGATGAACAGGTGCTAAGTGCAAGAGAAGTTGGCGTGCATCTTGAGGATTCAGGAACCATTTGGATTTGCAAGTTTGCGTCCCTCGTCGCGCATGAGACACTCCACAAGGTGCTGACAGAGCTAGAGGGAGTTGAGGTCTCCAGGAAATTCGACAACTTGTACTTCGCTGAGTTTATGGAAAAGATTCCAGAAGGTAGCATCGCTATAGAGTTATGGTCTGATGCGTCTGATGCTTGTCCCATAGGCGATACTTGGTTTTGGTAGCTGCTGGATCGATAAGATCATGGAAATGAGTATTAAAGAAATCAGACGTCGCTTCATATTGTTCAACTGAGCATTAAAGAAGGGCAGCGCGCGCTCAAACAGTTGGCACACGCTTCGGGCTAAAACCACACAATATTCTTCGCGCGCGCTAAATTTCGATAGCTCTGAACGGGGAAAAACGGGCAGAATTGAACGAATAGAAGCTGGAATACGATCACGTGTGAGGGATGATTCCTCAGTGAATGGCCAACTTAATGGAGTATTCTCTGGATCTTTCCCTGGGATCTTCCGAATATATGATGTCTCTTCCAACATTAACAATTATGTTTTCGCCTGCAGCCATCAACACTTTTCGTATATCACCTTTTTGTGTGCCAACGCCGGGTACAAGAAATATCTTGTCAGGGCCGACAATACTTCTAATCTTCTTGATATCCATGCCTGTAACATGACCGGTAGCACCGACAACACAGCCGTCTGCTTCAAAGTCTTTGACCTGTTGTGCGATGAATGCGAACATGGGCACTCTTCCAACCATAGGCTCCTTCATGAACGTCACAGCTTCTGGGTTGGACATTAACGTGAGAACGAATATTCCCAAATCATAGCCTCTCATTGCAGTGACAGAATCATGGGCGAGTTTTATCGTTTCCTCTAAATTCCCAGCCAGTGGATTAAAGGTGACTGCATCATATCCAGCCTCAGAAAGGTGAAAGATGGCAGATGCCACAGTATCGCTTATGTCGTTCAATTTGTAGTCCAAAATCGAAAGCATGTTTCTCTTTCTAATTAAATCGGTCAGGCGCCGATGCTCCTTCTTTGTGAATCCAAAAACATACTGTTGGTTTGGTTTGATGGCGATAGCATTGTCTTTCACCATGTCCACAATGTCGAGGCAGAAGTCAAGTCTAGCCTTATTTTCATCGTTGCCATAGACATATTTTTGCGGAATAGTGTAGGTGTTCCGTTGTTTGGGCAGTGCAGGGTCTATTCCAACGCAAAGAACCGTGTTTCTTTCTCTAACAAGTCTTTCATACCTATCTACAAACTTCACTTCTTTACCTCCTTCCTGTGTTGCAAGGCATTCTAGGGCACGTACTCTCCCCCATGGGTTTGTCTTGTCAATTCCTTTCTAACACACAGGTCTTGGTATTTCCCAGGATCTAAGAGATAATCGCTGATGACCTGCGACTCTATGGGTGCCATTCTAGATGAAAGAAAGTCCAAAGCCTCGGTTCTGAACTTAATGAGAGAATGGAGATGGATTTTCGCGGTTTTAGCAGCCAATGTGGCCCCTTGTTCTCTATCAATTACGACGGCAACATGACTACATCTTACGTTCTTGAGACCGCGTTCTTCGATTTCATGCTCCACCTGAGCAAGTGCTTGAAGTTTCGTGTCAAGCTTAGTAACAACATCATCCATGAGCACGATGATATCGTTGTCTAGCAACTCCCCTTCAAGAGTTGAGTGTTCCCCATATTGTTTTCCATTTCTGGAGAGATTCCCTACATCGCTTTTTCTCGTGAAAGTTGAAGGTAAACCACTTGTCAAAGACGTGGCTACTGCTATTGGGATTCCGGCCATAGCTATTCCCACTATTCTCGTCGCATCAGGTACGGTCTTCTGTACCAATATGGACATCGCTTCACCTATCTCCTTCAGAACTGATGGATAGGAACACAGTGTTCTGAGCTGAATGTAGAGAGGGCTCCATAATCCCGATGTAAGGATCCATCCTTCAGATTTGTGTCGATACCAAGTTTTGATCATTCCATGCTCATAAAGATCCAATACTATCTTTTTTGCTCTCTTTTCGATATCCAAGGCGGAATGGCTTCTCGCGATTTTTCTTTTCCACCTATTCGATAGGTACCTTTTCTATCTGGACTAAATCGAATTTTCTCCATGGGAATTCATATGAAACAAGGGTGTTTCTCACGCTCGCGAGTTTTCGGTTGAAAATGTCAACTGCAAATTGAGCTTTGGCTTTGTCGATGACTGTTATTATTATTGATTCGCTGTCTTCAGGATAGGATATGTCTAGAATCGCCTGGTGACTTGTCCAATGCTTCTGGGTTTCCTCATCAAGTTTGTCTTTAATTAGTTCATATACAGGAAGAGGGGCTCGTCTATTGGCCATGTCGCTAGCATCTAGTAGTCTAAACAGGGCTGCGAGAAAACGCAACTTCACTTTTCCTTCAACATTAACAGTTTCCTCAACGGTTTCGATCGGCACGTTGACTGCGTGAGCAAAACAAATCCACTTTACGAGTTCCACAGCATTCGGAGCCAAACCCCAAATGTATTTTGTGCCAAGCTTGTCGATTATGTCACAAGAGGTCTTGTTATGCTTGTCTCTACCTAGAATATTTCCTAGGTCATGAAGCCAAGCTGATGCAAGCACAAGATATTCCTCATATGAACTAGTATTGCATCTTCTTGTCCTAGAATTACACTTTTTAAAGATGTCTCGAGCTAGCGATTCGATTTCTCTACAATGGTCCGCGCCATGGATTGTGTAGTCAGGCACTCCACGGTGAATGTAGTTCAGGATTGGTGTAACGCTGAAACTTAATTGTCCCAACCATGATTCATGCTGTCTGTTCAATGTATGTTAGCCTCTGATTCTCTTTCTGTTCAGGTAAGGTCATAAGAAAGTCGACCAGAGACAGTGGGCTATTGCACAGTTCATCTCTGACTTCTATCCCGCAAAGCTTGCATACTTCCCTAAATCTGCGATCCTCAATGAAAACGCTCCTCGATCGTTGACGCAATATTCCTTGGTCAGTTAAGATGCTTCGTAGAAGATGAATCCCTCTTCTTACAACGGTTGCTCTCGTGATCTTCTCATCAAAGCTTCCTTGTCTCTCTTGTACGTCGCTGGTAAGCATTGCGGCGGCGATTGAGGGAAACATCTCAAGCTTCGATTTGACCTTCTCAACTTCAACGGGGTAGAAATCCACTTTTCTGACTAGCTCGTCAGCACACTCGCACGCTTTGTGAACCTCCCAAGCTATTCTTAGGCTGTCCTTCGTCAATAGGCACTCCTTGATTGCTCTCAAATGGTACGAAGTCATTTGATCAACTGCCTCATAACTCTGTATGGTCATCGTAGCGTTCCTGTGCCCGGCCAGGGCAGTCTTTTCTGTCAAACTAAGCCTCCCTAGAAGTCTCGCTTCCTCTTTGTAGAGAAATTCATCCGCAACAAGGTTTTCCAATGACGTTGGAGGCAACAGAGATCTTACGATTGTCCATGCACCTTTGCGAGATATCTCATAACTTTGCATTTGTTTAGCCAGTCTAGCCATATTTCCATCCAGTGATGACGGTTTCTCAATGATTCCTGAATCCTTAGATATAGTCTCCACGCCATGAATTGTGAAGCGTCTGGCAAGTGAAGATCTGTAAGTGAACGATTGATCCAACAGAAGGGACGCCATTTCTTTCGTCAAATGTGAGAGAAAAACAAAACAACTGGGATGTGCAATTCGGATTGTGCTACCAATCACAGTGAAATCGCGACGGAGCTTCACCATGCCGTCTAGGAAGGCTACGAAGATCCCTCCTACAGATCATGTGCAACTCTGTACAGGGTTCTAAGCTGTCTTCTTTGCTCTTCACCAGCTATGTGATACGCGCGGATCCAATGGCCTTCGGTGTTCTTTTCCCATCCAGAATGAAGGGATCCCTGATCTATCAAAGCGTCGAGTGCCGCATGTATTGAGACGCGACTGACTTCACTAGCCAGATCTTCGCACAACCGGCTGAAGTGGACATCTTTCCCGTCAACGTCGTTGTACTCCAGTATTTTCAGTGCAACTCTTAAAGCGGGTTTCAAATCTTTGTAGACTTCATTTGGCTTTCCGCGTCGTTCTATAGGCTTGTCTGCTTCCATTTTTATCCCTCTTAGGCATTTTATACTCAAGTATATAAAACATACTCTTATAAGGATTTTGCATACTAGTATAATCAGTTTGCTCGGAACTTGGAGCTCTGCAGATCGGCAAGGATCTTGTCTTCAAATGTCTCATATTTTAATTGGATTTCAGGCCACGTGGCCTCAGAAATCTCATATGAATATCCTTGAGCCTGCAATCCGCTTTCGAATATAGGAACAAACTTGTCCGCAAAAACTTTCGTCAGACCATAACTGATGCAGTCCCTGCACAGGATTTCATCAGGGGATTCAGACCACTCGCAGAATTTGAAATCGACAAGAGCCCCACACTCACTGCCATCGCGGAATTTTGGCGGGACAATCTCCGGGCAGAATATTGGTACCATATACATAGTCCAGTTTGGCTCAAGACAGAACCTGACCTTGAACACTCCTTCTTTTCTCCAGTATCTTTTGAAGGCGTCCAGACCAAAGTCGCTTGCATAGAGGTCAGCAACGCTAAACTTCGTCCGTCCCCAAAGAGAGCAAACCGACTCTTGAGGATAATAAGAGCCAAGTTGCTCCAATTCTTTTCTGATGCATGCCAGAAGATGCGCCCCTTCAATGGTCCCAGATTCTCTCTTCATTTTTCCACAAATGATCATGTGATCAGGATCAAGTTGATGACACATAGAGTCAAAGAAATCTGATAACTGACCATAGAGTTCAGTTCCATTTGCGTCATCAAACACAACTTCCGGATAATCTATTTTCGCTTTGCAGTCTTTGTGTTTCATGAAAACGCCAACACGGATGTACTCCTCTGTAGCCTTGTTATTGGCGATTATACTTTTCTTTGCTCTTTCAATTGTACCACCCGTCCTAGCGCTGTCATCCAGTAGCAGTATTTTCTTGTTCGCCAACACTATGTTTCTGGGAAGTTTGTCTTCAATAGGATCCAACAGATATATTCTAAACCGACGATTTTTTGGGAACGATGTTTCAAGCAGAAACAGACCCTTCCGCATGATTGGAATGACGACATCAAAATCCTCTTTTGTCACCGTCGACATGACGAAGTTTTTAAGCCGAATCTGCAGACTATCGATCGTTTCCTTCCTAGATTTCATTGAAGGTTTAGAGGTTGAATTGCGCTTATAAATCATTCTTTCTCGCAGAATTATGGATAGATGCCTTGTTTGTTTACGACAAGAACAACGCCCTCTAAGCGCGCACTAAGACAGAAACTCAAAGAAGAACTACTCGAAAAGCCTATCGCAGCATCCAAAACGGTATAATTTACAGTGTAAGAATGGTAGCCCGGGAGAGATTCGAACTCTCACCGAGCTTATCCTGAGCATAATTTTACCGGTAAACTCGGGTGGGGGTCCCACCCCCCGCACTTCAATTTCAAGTCCTATTTCGAACTTATTTCAGTTAGATAAACTCAATTTATGACGTTGTACGTGGACTTGTGCGGGAGTTACGAATTGAACATATTTGTACCGCAAAAGTGCCTGTTCCCGCAACGCGCGCCGTACGAGGATCTAATGGTGCCTTAACGGACACCCGTGTTGGAGATAGTGGTTGATGGCTTCTTCCCAATGTCTCATCATTTTAATATAGTGATCTTCTAAGAAAGAGTCAATGTACTGGGTTCCTTTCTCTGAAAGAGCCGTAACCGTCTAGGTTACGCGCGCCTTGGTGTGATTCGTGCCATCAGATTCACATTTGACTATGATAAGGCCGACTTTGAAATTCGGCGTGACAGTGGTATAAACTATGTTTCGGTTGCTCCGGTCGAATGTTGAAATAACCCAAATTGTTTCCACCCCGTCCTTGCCTCTGGTCTCAAACACAGCGCCCTGACAAATACCTGAAGGAGGGAAAACCATCAGGGGATTCCAATCATCAGACCACTTCTTCTCACGGATTGGGTCAAACAACCCAAAAACATCATCAATTCCACCGTTCAAAGAAAGCACATGACTTCGAACAACTTGGCGAGACACAAAACCATTCATAAGCAACACTAATCACGTTCGATCTCGCACACCCTAAGGTTTCCGCATACGTGCGCGAGTGCTGTTGATTGTCACATTTCAGAGTGTTTCACGTTTTCTCCGACTGCGTACAGAAAGAGACTTGCGGATGACGGACCCAGACTCTTGAACTGTTTGCTCAGTTCCTCTATGACTGAGGCGTAATTACTTGATTTGTCGAGGCTGTCGAGATATGATTGAAATGAACCGAATCGTTTCTTGATATCCTTTATGCGAGCTGCGTTTTGGACAACAGCCTCAATTTTTGCTCGATTTCGCACAATACCTTCATTCCCCATGAGATGCTCAATGTCAGAGTTGCCGAATTTTGACACGTTATCAATTGAGAAATCGTGGAAGGCTTTCCTGAAGTTTGGCCACTTCTTCTCGATTACGTTCCAGTTTAAGCCAGCCTGAAAAATAACTCGGCACATGGTCTCAAAGTAAGCATCGTCATTTGGAGGGCGTTTCTTCCTGAACATCCATCCGGTTGGCCGCCAACTTTCCTCATTCATGGCAACTCAGCACACAGAAAAAAGTCGCCTAGAGCTAATAAAGACACCTATCCGCGCACTAGGAGCGTGTGGTAAGGTTCTATCCAACCGACGAAAGATGAAGCCGAAAGTTGGCCAACAGAATGGGTAAACCATCGCAAGTCATATATCGTAATGGACCAAATTGGATGCTGTGAACTAAGTGTCATCCATGAAGAAGCACAGAGGCTTCTTATGTAGGCTGGTTCAATGTTATGAGACTTAAAAGGAAGAGGAATTCATGATGGGGGAAACTGGGTCAGAAAATGGTTCCGAGGGCTGGAAGAAATTCCTGCGAAAACACTTGAACATGGTTGCTATATTTGTAGTGGCAGTTATTTTGGCAGCGGTCGGTGCAGTCTATGTCTTTTTGTGGTTCGTAAGTGACGCTCAAACGACAGGTATGGTACCAGCAACTTTGGGTCTATGGACAATGAGAAATCTAGTGAATTTTATTTTACGTGCGATTTTCTGGGAACTCGTCTTAATCGGAGTTCCTGTGGCTTTAGCGGCAGTGGCAGGTTGGCTATGGTGGAGAAGATTACCTAGTGATGAAAAGAAGGCATATCATTTCTTTGGCAGGCGCACGCGTACGACAGGCGGAGGCGGAGGAATATCGCTATTGTTTTTTGTTGCGTTCTGCATCAAGGTCTACATCGATGGAAACTGGAATGCTCCTTTTGCTACTGCTACTTGGACCTTAGACTATGCCGTGTATTCTATGCTTTGGATACTAATATGGATTCTAATCATCTTCGGGATTCCTATAGCCATAGGAGTCACCTGGTGGATATGGCATGAGATGAAAAAGAAGCCCTAGAATCTTTTTTGCGCACGCGTTTAAGCGAAAATGATGCGGCGTTAACTCATATGTCGAAGCGAAGATTTCAATCAAACAAACATGAATTCACAGAGCAAGATGTACTAGAACTGGCTAAACAGGCCTATGAGAAGAACCCCGTCTTTGAGATCAAACCAGAGAAATGCGCTTTGCTGGTTATTGACATGCAGGATGAATTCGTGAAACCTCATTGGACGCCTTTCTGGGTTCCTGAGGCAACTCGCCAAGTGCCCCGCATAAAGCGTCTATTGGAGTTCTGCAGGAACAAGGGGATTTCAGTTATTTTCACTGTCTTTGCAAGAACGCACAACTATTTTGATCGTCCATCAACTGGGAAATTTATGTCTAACCGCTACGGAAAGTTAGGGTCCGAAGATCCGTCCTGGTTCAAGAACGGGAATATATGGCATGAAATCGCTCCTTTAGAAGGGGAGATAGTGATCCAAAAACCATCCTACGGTGCCTTTTATGACACTCCGTTGGAGACTATCCTCAAGAACTTGGAGAAGGACACCGTCATTATTTGCGGTACACTGACCAATTTCTGTTGCGGCACAACCGCTAGACAAGCCTACGAGAGAGGATTCAAAGTATTGATTGGAAGCGACGTGACTTCCACTGACGAACCAGCTCTCCACGAAGCAGAGCTGAGGACCCTGAGAAAAGGGTTCGCGATGGTCCTATCCGCAGATGAGATTAGGGACAGACTAAGTGTAGCGGCATAATCGACAAAGATCCGCTTCTCCTTTGGGCGAACTAGAAGAAATGAGTTTAGCGTAGCCACTTGTAGGTTTTTGTACCTTGACCGTTGCTGATCTTTGCGGACCGTAACCCAGGATGGACCTGGAAATTCGACAAACTGTTCAATCAAGGTTGAACTTTGTTACAGTTTAGTGCTGGTTCTGCCTCTCCGTAACTTCTACGTGCTCGATCACGATCACTGCTCCGATCACTACTCGATGATCGACTTCTCCCGTTATCGAAACTGCGAGTTGATCTCGCACCGAGACCCATTTCTTGTGTACAGAGGCGACCTGAACCCCGTTGACCTGCATCTGATAGTCGTGCTCCGTAAAATTCCCATAGATGCGCATAAACTCAACTCCGTCTTTTTCTACCCGGAACTCTTCCCCAATCAGCTTGACTATCTTCTTCCTTATGGTTCCCAGTTCCGCCCCAGCATTGTCGTAAAAAGTGAACTGGCTTCGGAGTGAGAATACTTTCCCTTTGAGTTGCATCAACTCCGAACCATTGGTATCGATGACGACGAACTTCGCTGGAAACTGAAAGAGATTGCCATCCGCTTCTCCCAATTTCGTCCCACTCACATCCTCCACATCGTAGTGCTCATGCACAGACAATATTTTCTTCTTCAGCACCAGATCGTTGATTCCAAGGAGAGAATTTGTACTGCTCATTTACTCATAAGGGAACAACAGAGTCAGCGTAACTAAAATCTTTCGTGCCGCGACACGCCGTTAAAAGCTCTCACCGTGTTGAGCTGTTCCAGATCGCCCAGCCCGCTTGAAGACGACGCTCAGCAACGCGCCTCAAACTATCAGCACCACCCAGCTTGTCGCGAGGATAGCCACCTCAAACTGACAATGTCCTGTCCTCGCAAGCGAGCGCAGCAAAAACATCGCAACTGTTAATTGAGGCACGTATAACTAGGGTTCATAAATCCCCCTACATGAGGTTTAAGCTTGACGCGAAGAAACGAGTGGGAAATGTTCTTTGACGGGCACGCGCCGAGATACATGAATGAAGCTTTCACGAAGAATACTTTGAAGGAAATCGACTTCGTTATTGAGGAACTGAAGCTCAAGCCAGGCAACTGCATATTGGATATCGGATGCGGAACGGGAAGGCATGCAGTAGAACTTGCCAAACGAGGGTACAAGGTAACAGGCGTCGACATATCAACAGGCATGCTGGCAGAAGCTAATTAGGCAGCTGAAAAAGCGGGGGTCAAGGTTACATGGGTGCATGCGGACGCGACTGGGTTCAAATCAAGAAAGAAATTTGACGCAGCAATATGCCTTTGTGAAGGAGCGTTTGGGCTACTAGGTTCGACTGATCACCATCTAAAACATGACCTCGCGATTCTTCACAACATTAATGCTGCTCTCAAGGCGGGATCTGGACTGATTCTGACCACGCCGAACGGATTTAAAAAGATCAGGGAGCATACTCAAAAGGATGTTGAGCAAGGAAAATTCGACCCGTTGATGATGGTTGAAACCTTCTCCATGGAATATGATACCCCCAAGGGCAAGAAAAGTGTCGTGGTCAGGGAGCGTGGATACGTTCCAACAGAGCTTGTCCTCCTCTTCAATCAAGCGGGTTTCAAGGTGGAGCATATCTGGGGTGGCACAGCAGGGAACTGGGGGCGACGTGACATTGACCTCGACGAGATTGAAATCATGATTATCGCAAAGAAACAACAAAGCCCATAAGTAGAAAGACAGAGAAAACGCGCGTGCCTATTATTTGAGCATACAAGCTGTTGTTGAGGTGCGGAAATGCGTCCGCTAATCATTGTACGCTTGAGGGCTGTCTTCTGAGAACTGTCTCCACTTGAACCGCACGCGCGGGGGGCACCTTCTACCGTCGTAAACTTCAAGGTCAATTTTCCTGTAATCATGGTTTTCCCCTTTTGCGCGGGGTTTTGGTAATTTTGAAATTTGCGTTCTGAGAAGATGATAGATCTCTCTTATGTTGACAACTATTAGCGAGATCAGTGTTATGAGTGGGATGAAAGCATAATAGTAAAGTGGCGTTGAGGCTCCTCGTTGGACCGCCATTCGAAGGAATCCAGCACCCATTCCGTCGATTAGCAGTGGAATGTTGAGCGCAGTGAGGCTTGCTATCAATGATAATCCTGAGATCTTCAAATCTAGCTTGTTGTAGACGACGAACAGGGGAAGGGAGAGCAGGAAAAACCTTGGGTCGAAGGCTCCCAGGGCAAGCACAATTCCGGACAAGACCGGTCTGCGCGTCTGACCCAAGTAGAATGAGGACAGCAAAAGAACCGTGTTGAGCACTTTGTCTTGGCCTTCACCCCACTGCCAGAAGTAGCTCACTGACAACCCCCAGTGCAGCGTGGGTGATAGTTGGAGTATCGATAAGACGATCACGGCTGCTATAGTGAAGGTGCTTCTCTCCTTGAGCAGGCTGTACACGAGAAATGCCATGACCGGTAACAGAAGAAATTGGACGATATCGAATGCCGTCAGGGCTTCCTGATAATTCAGGAAGAGTAGAGGAGAGACAAACATCAGGAATGAGGGTAGATACTTGTATGGCTCTGGCTGCGGATAGATGCGGGGCCCTCCGTCATTTACTAGTCCTTGAGTGTAAACGTTTGACGGATCGTGGAAGAGCCTCCACGCAGCCGTGTAGTATGCTGAAAAATCCTTCGCGAGAATTTGACTCCCACTGATTCCGGAATCAGCGGCGAACGTCTCAGGATACGCCTGAACAAAAGTGTACAGGTTGAGAAGAATCGAGACTATCACGATCAAGAGCAGAAGGATTTTCTTCCTGAATTCGTTCTCTAACATGAACGCGATCTTTCCGTTTATTCGAAAATAGTCGCACCGTATTTAGCGTTATCGATCAATTCCATAGGCGCGCGCGATGTATGCGGCTTGGGACTTTGATTACATCTTGGACATGAGAGCAGTCAAAGGTCTATCTTTCTCGAGTTTAGTGTAATAAGGGCGACCCTCCTTTGACTCAGCTAGTCAAGACTTTCGTAAGGATGATTCTTGTATCTCGTTGTCTCTTCCAAAATAAAAAAGGGAGATTATGGGCCGCCTTCGCCATAGTGCAAGGCTATCAGCGTTATGTCTTTGCCGTCTACTTTGCCATCGTCATTGACGTCGCAGTTTGCGTTCCACACGTACGGAGGCGGGCATCCAGGCGCTGAGCCATAGCACAAAGCCACTATCGTTATGTCTTTGCCGTCAACCTTTCCGTCGGGGACGAAGTCCCATGGATTACTAGTGCCTCCGGTCAAATCTCCAAAGATGGGCACTATTATGTACCCGTCTGTGCAGTTGTTGTTCGTCAGATTTGTCTCTTGCGGCACTGGGTCTGCGCAGGCGATTAGCGTGTAGTTGCCTCTTGCAAATCCGGTTGTATTCCAAGAAAGAGTCAGATTGATTGAACCGCCGCTGCTCAGCGAGACGTTTGTGAACGTGCCGATAACAGTTGCGTTTGCAATCGTCGTCATGTTTGCATATACTCTAACGGTGACGTTTTCGGAAAAGTCGCCGTGGTTAGCGATTGTTGTGGTGACGTTTCCTGTGAGGCGCGGAAATATGACCTTTTTGGGTGAACTGAGGTTGGTAGTGGCTATGTCATGAACTCCTGAAGGCGAAGTTGCAACGGCGCCTCTAATGAAGGCGTGATAAGACGGGTCGAATCCCATAGTTTGAAGGTAACCTTGCAACTCGTTCACGATCATCGGGTAGCCAGGTGGTGGAGGCGGTCCAGGCGGCATGAAAGAATACTGCGCCACGTTGTAGGCGTCTTGTGACACGTATTGAGCGTCGTTGTGAACTGCAGAGTTATGTGGGTACAAGTGTGGAAGTGGTGAGCGTCCTGGAGCAGTTCCGGCTTCGTACGCATCCTGCCAAGGATCGCTGACAAGAAGTTGGTTTGTTGTGGTGTTCGCACCTGCTGAAGTTACGCAGTGGCCAAATTCCAAGCTTGGATTAGTGATGGTTTGCTGCCAACCTAAAGGAGTTAGCTGCCAGAATTCGAGGAATAGCTCAACGTCCTGGCACATTTCGGTTTCATTGTCAATCCATACGAAGTCTGGAAAAGACGCATTGTGAACCTCAAACGAGCTTGCTACACCCTGTTGGACCAGGTGTTTTTGAATTCCACTTTGAACGTCGACAAATCGTGTTCCTACGTGTCCGTCACCCGTTCTTTGTCCATCGGTGTCCATCAAAAATGCCAATGTTCTGACGAGAGGATCAACGTTCTGAGGGTCATGATCGTCCCATGGGCCTGAAGCATTCACCAGATTAAAGTGGTCGCTGATTGCGGGAGGAGGCACAGGAGCTGGGTTAAGCATTGATTCGTATTTCGAGTCGAGCCACCACAGCGAGTTTGCAACCGCAACCGGAACACACCAAGTATAGGTGCCTGGAGGACCCCAGGCGTCTTGCTTCTCGTCGAAATCAGGCATACCACTGGGCGCATAGTCCGGAAATGCTGGTTTAATATAGCCTTTCCACTCCGGCACTTCTTTGGGCGATGTTGCAACGGCAGCACTAATGAATGTATGCCAAGATGCATCAAAGCCCATGGTTTGGAGATAGCCTTTCAATTCTAATGCAATCGGTGGATAGCCCGGTGGTGGTAGGGGCGGCGGCGGCGGGGGCGGGGTTCCAATAAAAGTCCAATTGGCTACTTTGTAGGCGTCTTGCGAGACGTATTGAGCGTCGTTGTGAACTGCAGAGTTATGTGGGTACAAGTGTGGAAGTGGTGAGCGTCCTGGAGCAGTTCCGGCTTCGTACGCATCCTGCCACGGATCGCTGATGAGCACCTCGATTGTTGTTGTGTTCACCCCTGCACAAGTCACAATGTGGCCAGCTTCAAGACTTGGGGGGTTCGTCAGTGGCATCCAGCCGGCTCCAGTCAATTGATAGAAGTCTAGGAATAACTCAACGTCTTGGCAGATCAAGATCTCGTTGCTAAGCCACGTGAAGGTCGGGAAAGTCTTGTTGTGGACTTCAAAGAACTTGGACACTCCTTGCTGCGCGAGGTAGTATATGGTTCCGTTTTCAAGGTCTTGCCAACGCGTTCCCCAGTGGCCATCGTGAGTTTGTTGCCCGTCAGTGTCCATCAGGAATGCTAAGTTCCTCACTAGTGGATCAACGTTCTGGGAGGCATGGTCGTCATATGCACCGTGGGCGGTCACGAGTGGGAAGTGATCGCTGATTGTTGGGGGTTGAACCGGCGCTGGATCATAGATTGATTCATATTTCGAGTCAAGCCACCACAACGAATTCGCAACTGCTACGGGGCCGCACCAGGTAAAGATTCCTACTCCTGGACCCCAAGCGTCTTGTTTCTCGTCGAAGTCAGGCATACCACTGGGCGCATAGTCCGGATAAGCGGGTTTGACGTACCCAATCCAAGATGGTGCTGCGTTCACGCGGAAGAATCCTATGACACTCATCAACAATATTGCAGTGAGAATCAAAGATAGAACAACGTACCTATAGTTCATCACTTTCCTTTCTCCTTTTTCTCCCCCTAGAAGACAGCGATCCCAGCATCGACCAGGTACTCTGTTCACTCTAGGAGGTAAATACAATATTGATCCCTGCAGTTTATAAATCTAACTAGAAGAGAAAATCAAAACATTTAAATAAGAGAATTTCCCCCGAAACCGGGAAATCCTAGTTTGCTGCTTGTTTGAATCCGTTAACCATGGATAAATCGTGACTAAAGAAGAACCAATCCATGTGTTGGAGTGCAATTCCGTATGCCTGGCCAAGCCTGTTCAGCAAGGGCAACACAAATAAAGTATTCTTCAGCCCTATACCTCAAATGCTTCCACAAGATACGAAACTCGGCATCTTCCAACCTATAATAGGCTCATGGTATGACTCTTTAAGCAGTGCGGAGGGCTCTCAACAGAGGGTCCTCAGAGAGCTACTCAGCGAGTATGACAAGACAGATTATGGAAGAAGCCATCTGGCCTCGGGCATAAATGAAATCGCAGAGTTCAGGGCAAAGTTCCCCATCATCGATTATAAAGGCCTAGAACCATATTTGGCTGAGGTTCAGAGAGGAAATCATGGCGTGATTTTGCCAGAGCCGCTGTTGTGCTGGGTCATGACAAGAGGCTCCACAGGGCCTGCCAAAGTGTTGCCTGCCACAAAGACTCATATAGAACAGATACTGACCTGCGGCGCGAGAGCCCTCGTCAACTATGCTCTCAGAAGGAAAGACTTCAGTCTGTTAACTGGAAGAATCCTGAACCTCAACTTCCCATCCAACGTTCACACGACCACAATCGATGGGAGAACAGCAACCTACGGCTACAGCTCAGGAACATACGCAAGGCTCAACCCCATGCTCAACAAGGTAAGCCTGTTGCCGAGGCAGGAGGAGATAGACGCTTTGGGCCCTGGAATCAGCAGGCACGACTGGGAAAGAAGATTCGAATTGGCCTATCAGAAGGGAACTGACGAGAACGTTACCGCCACAATGGGCGTCACACCGGTTATTCTAGCTTTCGCGAAATACGTGAAACGAAAGCATGGGAAAAAGCCCAAAGAACTCTGGAATTTTAAGGCCTTATTCTGCACTAGCGTCCGGAAGATCCAGTTTCGGTACGCGCCGGTTCTGAGGAAATACTTCGGCGACGTGCCCGTGGTGGAAATCTACAGCGCGACGGAAGGAGTGTTCGCACAGCAGCTCGATGACCTGCCCTACGTTACGCCGAATTACGACAAGTACTTTTTTGAGGTTCAGACTGGTCAAGGCACGAGGATGTTGCATGAACTTGAGAAGGGCGAATGGGGCAGACTAATAGTATCTACATGCATGTTTCCAAGATATGACATTGGAGACATCGTCGAAGCAGTTGGAAAGAACTATTTCCGCGTCGTCGGCAGGCGAAACACTAGGACTCTATTGGAGCATCGGCTTTACCGACTATTCTTCGGGTGGCTGATTTAGGCTTTAGGATGTCTCCGCGAGGCCATTATCGTGCCGTAGACTGCGCCGACAACGACCAGCAAGCCTAGGCCGATGAAGAAGAATGCCCACAGGATTCCGGTTTCATAGTGCATTATGGATAGATAGGCTGATAAGCCGATGAATAGGATGATTATGCCGCCTATCAGCGGGCCTATGAATGCATACTCGTGTTTCTCGTGTTTCTCGCCCTTTTCGGAGCCTTTCTCCCTCTTTTCCTGTTTCTCATGTCTGTAAGTCACGGGACGTTGAGGCTGCGCCGTCGCCTGTTCAATCTTTAGGGAAGCCCCGCATTTGGGACAGAACACCATGTCCTCGGTTATTTCGTTTCCGCACTTTGGGCAGTATGACATGCCATCACCTTACACTAGCTCTAGTCGTTCTATTCAGTATTCGAATATTTAAAACATGCTTTCAAGTGCCGATCTGAATGTTGTATGACGCTGCAGGCGGGGTGAAGAAACAAACGTGTCAGGTAAGGAGAAGGTGCCGCCCCATCATGAGGATCTTTCCATCGGAGCTGAATTAGGACTAGTCGCTCCGCAGCAATTCTCTGGAGTGAGCAGAGGGTTTGTCGGGCGCTATGCGGTTCTTGAGCGAAAACCTGTCAGAATGCACCTGCCCCCGCGGTCGTTTTTCGATTTCCGATCATACCTGCTTCGTGCACAAGCTCGGAGCTCGGCCACGTGCGGTTTGCCAGCTGCGAGACCGCCTAAAGCGCACTTCTCTCCAGTCAGTTTTTTCGGCGACGGTTTGTTCTTCTGTCCCGGGAGCCTTGTGATTATCTTGAAGGTTATCCGCGTGAAGATATGCGATAAGTCGCGTTTATAAAGGACGGAGTACAGCACTTACGTGGTAACGCTCTGGTGTGGAATAACGAACGAACACGGTGCGTTACACGCGACAACAACAAAAAAGGAGTGAGAAAAAATGACGGAAAATACAGGAATGGTTTTCATTGGCAGGAAACCAGCAATGAGCTATGTTCTGGCGATCATCACGAGCCTATCGTCAAGCAACGCCAAAGAAATAACCCTGAAGGCACGCGGGCAAGCGATCACTACTGCCGTTGACGTAGCTGAAATAACTAGAAGTCGCTTCCTGAAGGACCTTAAGATAGGCAAGATCTCCATAGGAACGGAAGAGATGCCGCCCAGAGAAGGCCAAAATAGACCTAGAATGGTTTCCACGATGGAAATAAGTTTGACGAGATGAAAACAGAACAATAGCTAAACAAAGAGTACCAATGGCGAACAATTCGCCTCATTTTTTATATTAAGATCAACTTTGTGTTTTCAGATTGTCCATTTCTTACCTCACAGGCTTTGCCGTTGAGCATGAGTTGAGCCCTCTGTGGGCAGAAAAGGGTCGACAAAAATCCTTAAATGTCATGAAGTCGGCTATTATTGAGTGTCAACGCAGGCGTACAAGTCATGAGCGCTTTCAAGAGTGTGGTAGACAAGCTTAAGACTCTGGAAACTGAACGCAGGAACCTACTGCTAGAGATTGAGGAGCTCAAGAAGATGGCTGACTCGAAGGCTAGGGCGTTGGAGAATGAGGTGAGCATGTTGAGGGAAGAGGTCAAATCTCTCCGAGTACTGCTAGGCACCGGAGACTCCGAGCTCTCGCCGGATCCTAGGAAGAGGAAGTAATCCCTAATTCTCTGTTAGGAAACTTAATCAGCAGAAAGCGCTACCAACAGGTTCTGTGGACGGCGGATGTGTTTTCGGCATGCCTATAAGATACGTTGAAGCTCCCGATGTGAAGAAGCTCGCAGACGAGATCATCGACAAGCTAAGCCTCTTCCACGTGGTGCCCCAATTCCTGTTCTGCTTCAGAAGCACGGGGTCATCTTCTGAACGTACCATCGCACGCATTCACGGGCTGGGCAAGATCTGGCAAGAAGCCCTCAACCTTCCGGCGTCTTACACGATCGAAGTCATCTCGGAACGGTTTGACAGGCTGAGCCAGAAAGAGAAGGAGAAGACGATCATTCACGAGCTCCTGCACGTTCCCGAGGCATTCGCCGGCGGTTTTCGTCCCCACAAGGGCTACATAAATGATCGAATCGTGGAGAACCTGCACAGGACCTTGCTGGAGCAGAGAAGGACCGGGAATCATGGGGCGAGTGATCTAATCTAGAAAGTGTCGTGAAGGTTTTTAAGGAAGCTTGAATGAAACAGAAAACTCAATGTCACCCTTTGACGGTGCTGTGCTGATGGCTGGTTCGATCACTGAACCGGGCGAATTGAGGCCTTTGAGGTGCGATCTTTGAAGTATGCCATGAAGAGCCTCAAGCACAACGGAGTGTATGTTCCACCCTGTGAGTCCCTAGGTTTATCAGTGAAGGTTGAGGGACACGCTCTGAAGCTTTCACCGAGGACTGAGCAGATGGCGCTGGCTTGGGTGAGGAAGGAGCAGTCGCAGACGACGCCCCCAGACAGGCTTTTCTACAAGAATTTCATGCGCGTATCCGTTGAAGCCTTGAAACAGGAAAATCCCGCTGCAACTTTCCTTAATCATCTTCATATCAGGGACGACGTGGATCCACTGGTCGATGGAAAGCCCCGCGAAGATATGGAGATCGACTTCTCCGAAGTCAGAGATTACGTGAGACGAGAGCAACTGAAGAAACTGAACATGACTAAAGAAGAGAAGAAGAAGCTTGCAGCCGAGAGAAAAGCGAAGAGGGAAGCACTTAGGAAAGCATATGGTTACGCGACTGTTGATGGAAAGGAAATAGAGATAGCCAACTGGACCGCGGAGCCAGCGTGCCTTTTCGCGGGCAGGGGCGATCATCCGAGGCGGGGAAACTGGAAGCAAGGTCCGTCGCAGTCAGACATCGTGCTTAATCTGTCTCCCGATTCTCCCAGGCCTCCGGGCGTTTGGAAAGAGGTCGTGTGGGAACCGGACAGGATGTACGTGGCCAAGTGGGAAGACAAGCTCTCGGGTAAGATCAAATACGTTTGGTTTTCGGACTCTACTTTTCTGAAACAGATGAGGGAGAAAGAGAAGTTCAAGAAGGCCGAGAAGCTCGGCCACAAGGTCAAAGACATCGAAGAGCACATAACGAAAAACCTGGATTCCAAAGATGACGCGAGACGAAAAGTTGCCACAGTGTGCTGGCTCATATTCAACCTGAACATGCGAGTCGGAGATGAGAAGGACCCAGGCGAAGCCGACACGGTCGGAGCCATAACCCTCCGGCCGGAGCACATCAAAATAGAAGGCGACATGCTTCACTTTGACTTCTTGGGCAAAGACGCGGTAAGATGGACCAAGGATGCCAAGGCCCCGCCGATAGTGACCGAAAACATCAAACACTACGCGGGTTCATCTAAGGAGTACCTGTTCGAGGGAATAGACTCTGGAAAAGTTGCCAGGTTCTTCGCAGAAAAGATGAAAGGGCTGACGGCAAAGGTCTTCAGAACTTGGCGGTGCACCACCACGGTCGACGAGCACCTGAAAGACTGCAAGACAAAGAAGGACGATCCAGAACATGTTAAAAAATTCTGCGCCAAGATGGCTAACCTCGAAGCCGCCATAGTGGCCAATCACAAGCGGAAGATACCTGCCAACTTTGACCAACGATTGGCCGCAAAGGAAACGAAGCTGAAGGAACTCAAGGCTGGCTTAAAGGTCAAGGCCGAGCAAGGCAAAAAGACAGACGCCCTTCTCAAAAGAATAGACAAGAACAAACTCGACGTAGAATTGACCAGGGCAACGAGAGAATACAATCTGGGCACTTCGCTCAAATCATACATCGACCCGATGTCGTACGTGAGATGGGCCAATCATGTCGAATTTGACCTGGACAAATTCTATCCTAAGACGCTGAAGAACAAGTACAGTTGGGCCCTCAACTCAAAAAGACAATAACTAAAAGCACGGCAGTCACAAACGAGACTCACGCTGAGAATTGAGAATTTGGTAGGTCACCTGCACGTTAGCAGGTGCGTTTTACTCGTGTCTTTGGCGTGTCCGCGTTTGCCTGAGCAGTGTCTATTCTCTGCTTGAGAGTATCACGATGTAATCGGCGGTGTCTGCGCACATGTCCGCGGCTTGCTCGATGAATTCGATCAGATCGTCGAAGATTACCATTGCTCCGGGGTTCATCTGTGGACCAAATTTGATGAATGCGGCTTTCGTCTTCAAGTAGTACTGGTCGATTTCATGTTCGATCTCTTCGACCTTCTTGGCGCCCTCGATCGCTTCTGGTGGGTTCACGTTGAGTTTTTCGATGCTTCCCTGTAGCGCGTGGGAGCAGTCTACCAGAAGAGAGGTCATCTGCACGGTGTTTTCGATGAATTCCTTCGGGAATTGGGTGTCTCCAAGCATTTCGATGCATCTTGCCGCGTCCTTGACGTGGTCTGCAAGTGTGTCGAGCCTCTTAACGAGGTGAAGCAGGTCTTCACGGTAATCAGCGAACAGCGCTGCTCCCTTTGATAGTTCCATGAAGACTTCTTTTCGAAGTCTGTCCACTTCCTCTTCCACTTTGAACAGGGTTTCGATGCTCTGCGTGGCCTCTTTTCTCTTTCCTTCCGAAACGCTTCGCATTGCTTGATGCAGAAGGGTCACGGTGTCGATGGCCTTCGTTATTTGCGCCTGGGCTAGATCCAAAGCTTTTGTCCTTCGCCGCTTTTCAAACCATGCATAGCTTCTTTTTTCCAAATCTCCACATCTCCTTTGACACTACCTTTTTTTTCGTACACTTATAACCTTTCTCAGAGCCAAGAAACCTCACGTCCAGTCTCACCTCAGAATTATCTTCTCCCCCGTTGAGATGTAATAGATTGCCTCTCCCACGTAGGTCGCATGGTCAGCTATTCTCTCCAAGTATCTGACCACGAGAAGATTTCAGATCACGCCTTCCGTGATGGGAGAAGCCCTTGCCAGTTCATCCAGATAACAAGAGTAAATTTCGTCAACTTCATTCTCGGTCTTCGCGAGCGACTTGGCCATTTCTGCATCGTTGTCTCGGAGGGCTTCTATGCTCCTCCGAACCACGTGTGTGGTTTTCTCAACCATTTTTTTTTCATGATCCCAATTATGCACGCATTGTGCTGACGCGGCAAACCTCTGATGTGTTGAAGATATGTCCCAAGCGTATCGTCCGTATCTTGGCGCGCGTGTTTCTTCTTTCTGCAATTTCTCTGCATCACGATTTCTCCTGACATAATCTTCGAGTGCGCTGCTTATGTAGAATTCCCAAATAACGTAAGGGATAATATGGACACTATATAGAAAAGGTCACAGATCTTTTCGACCTTCTGAGCTTTGTTGGTGCTTCCGATACATAATATCGACCTTGGTTGTGAGGACAATCTATTCTTAGGAAGCGAGGCGATTTTCTCGCTTGTTCACTAGGGAAAACTTATCAACTGTTCTCCCAGATGAGGAACGTGAACAGGTAACAGTGAAAAAGGTTTGCTCAGGCGAAGGATTAGCGAAGCTCTGGATAATGCATCATCAAACAGGGCTATCAAAAACGGAGTCTACTTAGCCTCTGTCATCATATTCTTGGCGTTGATACTATTTCCGCCGATAATCGGAATCATAACGAGATTAGGTGCAGTGCAGCAGATTTTCTCTTATCCTCCAATCGTTGCTCGTGCATTAAGCGCAGTCACGAATTCTTTCGCGGTGGCCCTGCTTGTCTCAGCGGTAGATGTGGTGGCTGGAGTCCCAATGGCTTGGCTCATCGCGAGGGGCAGGTCAAAATGGCTGAACGTGGTCGATACGCTGGCTGATATACCCTTCGTCGTGCCAACATCGGCTCTCGGCTATTCGCTTCTTCTATTTTGGAACAAGCCTGAAGGTATATCCGCGTTTTTCGGTGGTTCTCTAGTTTCGGAAGGATGGCTTCTTGTCATACTGCTTCATTTCACGTTTTCCTATCCTGTCGTTGTGAGAGTGCTAGTTGGAGCGTTGCTTGATTATAAGGTAGAGTTTGAAAGGGCGTCAAGGACGCTGGGCGCGTCGCCGTTGACTGCAGCGAGAACGGTAACTTTTCCAATTCTGAAGCCTTCTCTGATAGCCGCGTTCATTCTGGCCTTCGCGAGGTCATTGTCGGAGACAGGGGCAACATTCATCGTAGCTGGGGTTTTCTTCGAAAATGGGCCGGTTTTCATTCAGAATATCACGAGCAATTATAACCCTGGAACAGCCATTTATGATGGCTCAATTGCGCTTGCAAGCCTGCTGCTCATAATCGGCGCGTCTGCGATCTTTGCATTCATTCGCATTTTTGGATCTAGGCTAAAATTGCCCATAAAGGGGGTCTGGCCTGGGTTTGAGAGAAAACTGAGTTACTCGAAGGCTTCTTTTTCAAGGAACGGTGCAGCAATGCTAGTCTTTTTGGCAATAGTGCTTGTCCCGTCTCTTTGGGTCGCGTTACCGGCATTTCAGGCAGTTTTCACGGCCACTTTGCATGATTCCCTGTTCGGGGTCGGTGTGTGGAGTGGATACTGGCAGAGCCTGCTTCTTTCTTATCTTCTAGCCGCGATCGTGACAGGATTGAACATCATCATCGGTCTTCCAATGGCGATACTAATAGCCAGAAAAAGGATGGGAGCGTTGACATCAACCATACTTGACGTGCTCATCATGATTCCGTTGATTGTTCCATCAATAGCTTTGGGTTTCTCGTTAAAGTTCTTTTGGAAGCAAACCTTTGCTTTCATCCCGGAGATTTGGCTACTCATTTTTGCACACTTGACGATAACCTATCCTTACTTTGTAAGGTCAGTGTCTGCCGCCGTAGAAAGAATAGGCGTGGATATGGAAGAAGCGTCACGAACGCTTGGAGCCAAACCATGGGACGTTTTCAGGACGATAATCTTTCCCTTGACGAAGTACTCGATACTCTCAGGGGCCATAATTGTTTTCACACGTAGCATGAGCGAAACGGGAGCAACGGCAGCGGTGGCTTCAAACCTACAGACGGCACCATTGATAATCGTCAACTGGGTAAAAGGCAAAGTGTCCGCAACGCCACTCGAAATCGGATTGGGCTGTGGCATTCTAATTCTGTTATCTTTCATATTCCTGCTAGTCCTAAGATTTATCTCAAAGGAAAAAGGAAGATCTTGACATGTCGCTTCATAAATTGGGACGTTACGGAGTCACCTCCAACATAGGGTAGCATACATGGGGAAATCTGCCGATGCCGAAAATCCGAGTTGCCAACGTCACAAAAAATTTTGGAAAGATCCTAGCAGTGGACAACGTCAGCCTGGAGATTGAGGACAAAGAATATTTTTCTCTGCTCGGTCCCAGCGGATGCGGGAAAACGACCCTGCTCAGACTCATCGCAGGGTTGATTGAACCGGACAAAGGTGAAATATACATCGGTGACAGACTTGTTAACGATGTCCCTCCTGAAGACAGAGACATCGGATTTGTGTTCCAAACGTTCGCCCTTTTCCCGCACATGACTGTGTGGGACAACGTGACTTACGGGCCGAGAGTGAAAGGATTCAACGTTCAAAAGTCGAAAACCATTGGACACGAAGTTTTGGAACTGGTTAGACTCCACGAGCGTCTGGATGCGTTTCCGAACGAGCTGAGCGGCGGAATGATGCAGAGAATAGCAGTGGCTAGGGCTTTAGCGGCGGGCGCAAAGACCCTCCTACTCGATGAGCCGCTGGGTCAGTTGGACGCGAAAGTGCGAAACGAGATCAGATACGAAATAAGAAAAATGGCCAAGGACCTAGGTCTAACGGCTATCCACGTTACACATGATCAGGCAGAGGCCATGTCGATTTCAGATAGAATAGCCGTGATGAGGAAGGGAAAAGTCCTGCAGGTTGGAACGCCTCAAGAGCTCTACCTGGCCCCAAGCAGTATTTTTGTGGCCCATTTCATAGGTGAATCGAATTTTCTGGAAGGCCGCACACTAGACGTGTCAGACGAAAGGTGCACGATTGAGCTTCGCGGCGGCCTGAAGGTCCAAGCTGGCTCCAAAGAGGGAAAAAATGACGAGAGAGTCGTTCTGGCCATCAGACCTGAGGCCATCTCGATAGGAAAAATCGCGAAAAGACACGAAAACTCGCTTCGGGGCACTGTGGAGAGAGTCACATTCGAAGGCAATAACGTGAGATACGACGTTAGACTCGAAAATCAAGACTCCCTTGTCGTCGTCCAGCCTTCCCTGACTCAAAAATGGTTCAGCACGGGACAAGAGGTCACCCTCAGCTTTGAACCTGAAAAAGCACACGTTTTCGCATACCCTGAAACAGGCCTCAAACAAGAAACAACAGCAGAATAAACCGAAAGGGGATACGCGGTCAAAACATCAGCGGATCCGCGGCCTCACAGTCTTAGGGGCTCCGCCAAAACCAACAGGGCCAACAAAGCTCGCGCAGAAGCACGGAACTAGGAACCAGCTTCCTCCGAAACCCAGTAACTGGTTTTTTCACCCTTCTCTTTAACGACCTGCTCCTTCTTGAAAATTGGCGCCTCCTTCTTGTACCTCTCAACAGCCTCCTCCAAAACGGGAAAAACACTTCCGCGATGAGACCCGGCGACCAAGACGTAAACGAGATCCTCTCCAACGTTGAATTCACCGAGCAGATGATGAATCTGAACATCAACGATCCCAGGCTTCTTCCGCAGGTCATCACAAATCCTCGTCAACACCTCATTCGCCTTTTCTTCATACGCTTCGAGCATCAACTTCTGAACCTTGCCGCCTTTTGCAGCCTCCTCCCGAACTACACCTATGAAGACGGCTATGGCTCCGGCCCTCCCAAAAGCACTTTTGCCCTTCACGCTGTTCAGGCCATCGGCAAGCGAAAAGGTTCCTTTCTCATGAACTCCCACGTCGGCCCCCATAATGATCACCCACGAAACTAACTCCCGACCTTCTACTGATCTTTGACTAGCATACCACTCAAACTCTTAAGAAGCTTGAGGAATTTTCTCAATCTTTCCTGGGCTTCGCTCAGCGAGACCTTTGAGAACCTGATTGAACAGCCCGGTTTGGCCTGACCGAGTACAGAGAGATCAGAACTAATCACCACGGCTATCTTCGCATAGCCGCCAGTCGTCTGAGCATCCCGCATCAGCAGAATAGGCCTGCCGTTCTTGGGAACCTGAACGGCCCCTGGCAGCAGCGCATCGGACACTATGTCTGCGCTTGCTCTATGCTCAATCAGCGGGCCGTCAAGGCGGTATCCCATACGATCAGCCTCAGACGTGACTTTGAACGAGCCAGAAAGGAACGTTCTGATCCCAGACTCCGTAAACATTTCTGCCTGTGGACCCAGAATCACGTGCGCCTCAACTTCATTCTTAAACTGAGGGAGAATTCCCTCGGGCACAGAATACTCGATTTCAAGCCGTGGAGCATCAAAACATTCAATCATATCACCTTTTCTAAGCGGTCTACCATTCAACCCGCCGAACCCTCCGCGAACATAAGTGGACCTGCTTCCGAGCAACGGTGGCACATTGATGCCTCCTCTCGCTGAGACATAGGCTCGACACCCGTTCTGCGCGCTTCCGAAGGACAACACGGCGTCCTTCTTTGCCGCTAGGGTCCGCCACATCGAAACTTTCTCATCGTTGATTTTCGGGGAGCAATCTGCGCCGGTTATGCTGATCTGCGTTTCACCCAGGGTTTGCAGTTCAGGGCCGATGAGCGTCGTTTCAAGGCAAGCGTCACCAGCTTGGTTTCCGACGAGAAGATTAGCTGCGACGAGCGCAAACTGATCCATCGCGCCGGAGACTGGAACCCCATATCTGAGAGAGCCAAACCTGCCCAAGTCTTGAACCGTGGTGAACAACCCAGGCTTAAGAACGAGAAAAGGCCCCGTCAACCTTTCAAGCTTCCAGCAGCGCCCTATACTCGCCTAGAGAGATCGATCTGAACTCAACCGTATCGCCAGGCTTCAGAAGTGCCGGAGGTTCCCGCTGAGGATCAAAGAGCCTTAGAGGAGTCCTGCCTACTATCTGCCACCCGCCTGGGGCCTCACGCGGATATATGCCCGTCTGCCTCTCCGCTATCCCCACGGAGCCCCGTGGCACTTTCAGCCTAGGCGTCTCAAGACGAGGCGTGGCGATTTCATCTGCCACTTCACCCAAGTATGGGAAGCCGGCAACGAATCCGATCATGTAAACCCTGTACTCCCTCCCAGAATGTAGCCTGATGACCTGTTCTTCGGTCAGCCCGTGAACCCGTGCGACATGACCCAGATCAGGTCCATACTCCTCGCCGTAGACAACAGGAACAATGGTCTTCCTGCCTTCGAGTCTGCCAGCATAGCGTTCCCAGGTTTTCTCAAGGTCCTTAACGCGGAAGACAATCTGTTCATAGCTTGTCTCCTGAGGGTCGTAGCGGATCAGGAGGGACCTGTAGGTGGGCACGAGTTCCTCGACCGCTTTGATCCCTGCCTTCAAGATTGCATCATTTAGGTTGATGACTTTGCGGTTCGTCTCCAAGCTCATTGTCTCGCCGAATTCGACTAATAATGCCGCGTCTCCGAATGGCATGTATCGCGCGGAAGGATACGAACCGCTTCTCATAGAAAAGCCAAGTGTTCAGCTAGATGAAGTTGCCTACGCGCTCAACAGTGACTTTCGCCCTAGTCAACCCTTTCTTCAGGGCCTCGGTCAGCCTCACGGCGCCTGGGGTGTCGCCGTGCACGCATATCGTGTGTATTCTGCCTAGGTTTAGCACTTCGCCGCCAAGCGTCGCAACAGTTCCTTCTTTGGCGATGGTGATTGCTCTTCGCACAACCTCACGGGCATCCTGGATTATTGCACCTTTTTGCCTTCTTGAGACGAGGCTTCCGTCGGGGTTGTAGGCTCTGTCTGCGAAGAATTCCAGGGCTACTCGCAGTTTCGCTCTTGATGAACTTTTTGCCAACGCTGACGCGGGTGGAGCGAAGATTACCAGTTTATCGTCCAGCTTCTTAACGGCCCTCACTATGGCGTCGGAGAGCTTCTCATCTTCACCTGCCATGTTGTAGAGTGCTCCGTGTGGTTTCACGTGCTGCAGGTTCAAACCCAAGGCTTTTGCAAACCCGTAAACCGCGCTGACCTGGTACAGCGTGTAGTTCTCTGCCTCTTCCGGGGTGAGATGCATCTCCCTTCTCCCGAAACCTGCAAGGTCGGGAAAACCTGGGTGTGCCCCCACTGCGACCTTATATTTCTTTGCAAGTCTAACGGTCTGCGCTATGGTCATAGGGTCTCCGGCGTGAAATCCACATGCGATGTTCGCCGAGGTTATGTGTGGCATTACGTCCGAGTCGTTTCCAACCTTGAATGCTCCGAAGCTTTCGCCCAGATCGCAGTTTATGTCCATTCTCATCTTCAATAAGGTCTCCCTGCTGGCGAAGGGCTAAAGCGTCACGTATTCTCTCATGTCCTCTGTCGCGGCTGACGGCACTGGCAGGTCCTTCATGGTGAGCAGGCCGGCCCTGGCGTTGATGACCTTCGGGATTGAGTTGGCAACCATCGCTATCGTGCCTATGTCGCCGTGAACGCACGGCTGAATCTTCTGGTTCACGGTGGGGACTCCCTTGATCGTTACGGAATCAAATTCCTCTTCTGCTCCTATGTAAGCCTGGAAATCCAGCACTATGGCTTCTCTGCCGTTCATCATGCCCTTTGCTTTCTGCCTCAGCCCTGCCGCATTTCCAGCCTTGACCTTTATGTCTTTGCTTTCGGAAGGCTTTCTAGCCACCACGGGCTCAACAGGTTCGATTATTATCTTGTCAAGTTTCCACGCTAGGGCATCAGCGATCATTCTGATGGACTGTTCAAGCCCCACGTGGCCGGTGATGTGTTTGTGTTCTATTTTCTCCCTGAATTCTTCGACGGTTAGACCCGCCCCTATTTTTTTCTGGAAAGGCACTCGTCTGGTCGCCGCGTTCATCACCCGCGTCGCCGTGATCTTCTCTATTTTCTGGCATGGAGCCGTGAGTGCGATTACAAGCGTGTCCATGAGAAAACCGGGGTTTATGCCTGTTCCCAGCACCGTGACGTCGTGCTTCTTTGCGAGAAGATCGAGTTCCCCTGCGAGCTTCGGGTCTACGGAGGATGGATATGACAGTTCCTCGCACGTTGAGACGACGTTCACGTCGTTCTTCACTATGGTAGTCAACTGCGGGTAAGTGTCCTTGAGAAAGGACGAAGTCGCATGAACAGCCACGTCTGGTTTTGTCTTCCTAAGGAGCATGTCCGGATCGTCCATGACCACGATGCCGAGCCTCCTTTGTAGACCCAAGACTTCACCGAGATCCTTGCCGGCCTTGTCTTTTGCCGTGTCGATCGCCCCGACGATTTCCACTCCATCCTTCTCCAACAGAAATTTGGCGATGAGGGCGCCGACGGCGCCCACTCCGTATAGCACGATCTTGATTTTTCTCATATCAACTTCACCTGATTACCATTGTATTCGTGTCTTGATCTTATAAAAAGAAGCTTTTCTCTGTGTCAAATTCGGATCTTGCGGCAAAACCTTTACATTTGTAAACTCTTATATTCGCGTCTCCCCCAGTATCAAGGAAGGCTCAAGCTTTGTCGACCTCGACGACCATACTTTCCAAGGAGGCTCTCGATCAGCTTTTGGACGTTGAAAAACTCAAACACTGCTACGAGTGCGGCATCTGCACTGGCAGCTGCCCCATGTCGGAAATACTCGAGGGGGACTACAATCCGAGAACTCTTCTGGAAAACATTTTCTTGGACCCAGATCGGGCGTTGTCTTCAGTTGAGCTTTGGCTCTGCGCATGGTGTTACCGCTGCTACAGGCACTGCAATCAGGCCATAAAGCTGCCAGAAGTGTTCCAATCGATGCGGAAAATCGCCTCGGCGAAAGGGTTCGCGTCTTCTTCGGAAGAGGCCTTCAGGAAAATAGCTGAGAACATTCCTCTCCCGCTTACGACGACTCTCGCATGTTTTCACCCCGGAAGGGCCGGCCTCGAGGAGGAGAAGATTCTTGACAAGATTGGGCAGTTGTACGAGGAGCATCTGAAGAGCGAGAAGGCGAGAAGGGCGAAGGAAGTCCGTGAGGAAAGAATCGCGGTCATCGGTTCAGGACCCGCTGGGCTCACAGTTGCATATGAGCTGAGTCGAAGAGGATACGGTGTTACGATCTACGAGTCTCTTCCGGAAGCCGGCGGCATGCTGAGGAAGTGCATACCAAGTTTTCGTTTGCCGAGACGTTTTTTGGAGAAGGAGATTCAATCAATCAAGGATCTTGGCGTTGAAATCAAGACGGGTCTGACCATCGGGCAGGATCTGGCCTTCAACGCGCTGTGGAGAGAAGGTTACAAGGCCATTTTTGTCAGCGTAGGATCTCACAAAGCCCAAAAACTGCTGGTTGAAGGTTCAGACCTGAGCGGGGTGATTCACGCCCTGGATTTTCTTCGGAGCGTCAATTCTGGAGAAGCGGTGGATGTAGGAAAGAACGTCGTCGTCATCGGGGGCGGGAACGTGGCGGTGGACGCTGCCAGAACTGCCCAGGCCGCGAGGAAGGATCTGCAAACAGGATCGAAGGATGTCACGATACTCTATCGCAGGTCAAGAGAGGAAATGCCCGCGATTCCGTGGGAAGTCAACGAGGCGGAAGCCGAAGGGGTGAAGATCGAATTTCTGGTCTCGCCGGAGAGGATCCTCGGACAAGACGGAAGAGTGTGCGGTGTCGAATGTGTCCGGATGGAACTCGGCGAGCCCGACGAGACCGGTAGAAGAAAGGCTGTTCCCATAGAGGGGTCGAATTTCAAACGCGAGGCAGACATGGTGATTCTTGCAATCGGCGAGGCTTCTGACGTCGGGTTCTTGCCTAAAGAAGTGGAGTTAAGCGATGATGGTACTATCTGGACAGATCCGATCACTATGGAAACAAGCTTGAAAGGCGTGTTCGCAGCCGGAGATGCCGTCACGGGACCCGCGACGATTATCGAGGCGATCTGCGGAGGAAAACGTGCGGCGACGGCGATCGAACGGTACCTAACATCGTCGGACAGGTGATTCGATGGCTGAAAAGAAAGAGTCAAAGGCTGAACTGCGGTCGGAAGAACCTAGGATCGGCGTCTACGTTTGCCATTGCGGCCTGAACATAGCTGGCTCTGTAGACTGCGAGGAAGTTGCGAAATTCGCCTCGACGCTTCCTCACGTTGTCCTGTCTCAGGATAACCGCTACACGTGTTCAGACCAGGGACAAGAGGGGATAAAGAGGGACATCAAAGAGCACAAGCTCAACCGAGTGGTAGTTGCATCTTGCTCGCCACGCCTGCATGAACCCACATTCAGAAAAGCGTGCGAAGATGCCGGTTTGAACAAGTACCTGTTCGAGATGGCGAACATTCGAGAGCACTGCAGTTGGGTTCACCTGTATGACAAGAAGTCGGCCACTGAAAAGGCCGAAGACCTTGTTAAGATGGCCGTGGCTAAGGTTGCTCTTCTCGAGGCGGCTGAAGAGGTTGAGGTGCGGATTGAACGCAAAGCCTTGATCATAGGCGGGGGCGTCGCGGGCATTCAGGCAGCCCTCGATCTTGCTGATACGGGTTACAAGGTGTTCCTGGTTGAGAAGGAACCCAGCATAGGCGGAATGATGGCTCGCATCGACAAGACTTTTCCAACGATGGACTGTTCCATCTGCATCCTTGCGCCCAAAATGTCAGACGTGGGCCATCATCCGAACATTGAGCTCTTGACCAACAGCGAAGTAGCCGAGGTCAAGGGGTACATCGGCAACTTCCATGTCAAGGTACTCAAAAAGCCGCGGTACGTGACTAAGGACTGTTCAGCCTGCGGAGAGTGTGCAAAAGTCTGCCCGATAGTGGCTCCGAACGAGTTTGACGTCGGCTTGGCTTCGAGACACGGGATATACTCACCGTTCGCGCAGGCCGTGCCCGCCACTTACCTGGTTGACATGAGCCTTTGCCTCAACAAAGAAGGTGTCGTAGTCTGCGACAAGTGCATGAAGGCATGCGAGAGAAACGCCATAGTCTTCGAGATGAAGCCCGAAACGGTGAACCTTGAAGTCGGCACGATAATAGTCGCGACGGGCGCTGACGTTTTCGATCCGTCCACGCTGCCGAATTATGGCTACGGCAGGTACGCGAACGTGATCACGTCGCTGGAGTTCGAAAGACTGATTAACGCAGGCGGCCCATCAGGCGGTCACCTGTTAAGACTGAGCGACATGCAGATTCCAAAGACCGTGGCCTTCGTCCAGTGCGTCGGTTCCCGGAGCGACAGAAACGGTAGACCCTACTGCAGCAACGTCTGCTGTATGAACACGATCAAGGACAGCCTGCTGATCAAGGAGCACTGGCCAGACACTGAAATCTACGTCTTCTACGTAGACATAAGAGCCTACGGAAAAGGCTTCGAAGACCTGTACAAACGAGCAAGAAAGGCCAGGGTCAAATTCATCCGCGGGCTACCGTCTGAGATAAAAGAGGACAAGAGAACCCATAACCTGTGGCTCATGGGCGAGAACACTCTTCAGAAGGAGCTATACAAGATCAACGTTGACATGGCCATCCTGTCTGTGGGCCTTGAATCCCGAAAAGACAGTGAAGTAGTGCAGCGCTTACTGACGCTTTCGAGGAACCAAGACGGATTCTTCCTGGAAGCGCATCCCAAGCTGAGGCCAGTGGACGCTGCGACAGGCGGGGTCTTCTTCGCCGGATGCGCTGAGTCGCCTAAGGACATCAAAGACAGCGTCACTCAGGCGAGTGCCGCGGCGGGCCGAGCGGGCATTCTGATGGCAAAAGGGAAGGTGACCGTCGAGGCCATCACGCCGATCGTCTATCCTGAGAAGTGCAAAGCCTGCGGCCTCTGCGTAAAAGTCTGTCCGTACAACGCCATAAGCCTAGACACGGAGCTGAAGCGGGTCAGCATCGTCGAGGCAGCATGTGGCGGATGCGGAACGTGCGCGGCCGAATGTCCCTTCGGGGCTCTGACTCAGAGCCACTTCACAGATGAACAGATCATCGCGCAGGTGGATGCTTTGACAGAGCGTGACGCGGACAAAAAGATCGTTGCTTTCTGCTGCAACTGGTGCTCATATGCAGGCGCTGACTTCGCAGGGGTCAGCAGGATGCAGTATCCGCCGAATGTCCGGATTATTAGGACGATGTGCTCTGGGCGGGTGGCTCCGAAATTCGTGGAAAGGGCGTTTGCGAGGGGCGCTGCGGCCGTGATGGTCACAGGCTGCCACCTCGGAGACTGCCATTACATAAACGCCAATTATCAGACGCAGAAGCGCGTGGAACGCATGTGGAAGAAGATGGAGCAGAATGGCCTGAGAAAGGAGAGGCTGCAGCTGCTTTGGGCTTCAGCCGCGGAGGGAGAAAGGTTCGCGTCGAAAGTTCGCGAGGTGAAGACCATAATCGACTCGGTTGCGCCGGAAGAGATAGAAAAGGCCAAGAAGGTATTTGAAAAGGCCCTGGAGGACAATTGAACATGCCTGAAAGGATCAAACACGCACCGCTTGACAGCAGGAACCTGAGTCATCCAAGGGCAGAAATCCATCTGATCAAAGATCAATGCAAGGGGTGCGGATACTGCATAGAGTTCTGTCCGAAGAAAGTCTTCGAGGAATCGGACGAGATAAACGCGAGGGGAGTGCGTCCTCCTCGGATCGTGAACGAGAACAAATGCATTCTCTGCCACTTCTGCACGGCGGTCTGTCCAGATTTCGCGATTTACGTCGTTGAAAAACAATCAGATCAGGAGCGCAAAACATGATGGGAAAAAGATCGTTGCTCACCGGTGCACACTTTTTGAACGGCGACGTCGCATGCGCAGAGGGAGCCATCGCGGCTGGCTGCAGGTTCTTCGCCGGCTACCCGATCACGCCTGCCACGGAGATTGCCGAGCACCTATCAGAGAGGATGCCTGAATTCGGCGGGATCTACATTCAGATGGAAGACGAGATAGCTTCGATGGCCGCGGTGATCGGTGCCTCCTATACGGGATGTAAGGCAATGACGGCGACCTCGGGACCTGGCTTCAGTCTCATGCAAGAAAACATCGGCTTGGCCGTCATGACTGAGGCGCCGTGCGTCGTCGTTGACATAATGCGCGGTGGCCCCAGCACAGGGCAGCCCACTCTTCCTGGGCAGCAGGATGTCATGCAGGCCAAGTGGGGTTCCCACGGAGACTACGGCATAATAGCCTTGTCTCCCTCGTCGGTTCAGGAGATGTTTGATCTGACCATAGAAGCGTTTAACCTGTCTGAGACCTACAGGGTGCCGACATTGCTCATGGGAGATGAGATCGTAGCTCACATGTGGGAGAAGGTCGTGATACCGCCGCCTGATGGAATAAGGACCGTGAACCGCAAGAAGCCTAACGTTCCACGCGGTGAGTACATGCCGTTCATGCCTGACGATGATTTGGTCCCGCCTATGGCCTGCTTCGGCGAAGGGTACCATTTCCATGCCACTGGTCTGACACATGATGAGCGGGGGTACCCGCAGACGACTAACTCAGACGTGCAGTCCAGGCTTGTGAGGCGATTGTGCCAAAAAATAGACCAGAACGCCGACAAGATAACGAAGCTTGAAAGAATCATGCTGGAAGATGCAGACGTCGTCGTCGTGGCGTACGGCATCGTTGCCCGCGGGGCGCTAAGTGCCGTGAGGAAAGCCAGAGCCTCCGGCATAAAAGCGGGTCTTCTGCGTCTGATAACCCTGTGGCCTTTTCCAGAGAAGCAAGTCGCCGAAGTTGCCGGTCACGCGAAGGCATTCGTTATGCCTGAGATGAACTGCGGCCAGCTGGTGAGAGAAGTCGAAAGGGCAGCGAGGGGGAGGCCAGTTTCTTTCCTTTCAAAGCTCGGTGAAGATCCTCATACTCCCGCGGAAATTCTTGAAGTCATAAGGAGGAGTGTCTGATGACTCAGACGATGATGGAACACCCATACTTGAAATATCTGAGATCGGCCATGATCCCGCACATCTGGTGCCCAGGCTGCGGCAACGGCATCGTGCTCAACTGTTTTGCACACGCGTTGGATGAGTTGCAGGCGGACCTTGACAAGCTCGTCGTCGTGTCTGGCATAGGCTGCATCGGTCGAACGGCAGGCTACACGAACGCCGACTCTTTTCACACCACGCACGGGCGCGCGTTGGCCTTCGCATCAGGAGTCAAACTGGCAAATCCTGAGCTGCAGGTCGTCGTCATCAGCGGAGACGGTGATCTGTTCGCCATCGGCGGGAACCACTTCATCCATGCTGCCCGAAGAAACATGGGAATCAAGGTGATCTGCGCGAACAATTTCAACTACGGCATGACCGGCGGCCAGCAGGGTCCGACCACGCCGCTTGAGACGTTCACGACCACCAGCCCTTATGGAAACATTGAGCATCCGTTCAACTTGGTTCACTTGGCAGCAGCATCCGGAGCGGTCTACGTGGCTCGATGGACGACGTTGCACGTGCGCAGGCTGACCCAGTCTATCAAGAAAGCGATGCAGAAAGAAGGTTTCTGCTTCATCGAAGTCATCACCCCATGCCCAGAGATCTTCGGCCGCTACAACAAGATGCGCTCGGGACTTGAGATGATGGATTGGTTCAAAAAGGCCTCGTCGGTTGAGAGCTTTTCGGACCCGGCCAAGGCCGAGATCACGTTTGACCGCATCCCCGTAGGAGAGTTTGTCAACATAGAGAAGCTCAGTTATGAGAAGATGCTGCATGAGAAGATTTCCAAGATCAACGAGAAGACGCTGGAACAGGTGAGCTGAAGGTGAGGCTAGAGATAAGGTTCGCAGGGTTCGGCGGCCAGGGCATAATAAAGTCCGGAATAATCACGGCTGCTGCTGCGTGCATCCACGGTGGAAAGGACGCCGTTCAGACGCAGTCTTATGGCCCTGAGTCAAGGGGCGGCGCGTGCAAGTCCGAAGTCGTCATCTCCGAGGAAGAGATCGACTTTCCAAAAGTGGTGGAGCCAGACATTCTGGTCCTGATGTCTCAACATGCCTACAATGATTATGCGGACGACGTGAAGAGCGGCGGGGTAATCATCCTGGACCCTGACATGATTCCGCGGGAGAAAGAGATGAAAAACGTCAAGGTGTTCCGCGTTCCAGCGACCAAGATTGCCGAGGAGCTCGGACGAAAAATCGTGGCAAACATAGTGATGCTCGGTGCCTTCGTGGCCATAACGAGAGCCTTAGACGAGAACGCCCTCAAGGAATCGATCAGGGAGAATATTCCAAAGGGCACGGAAGAACTGAACCTGGCCGCTTTCCAAAAGGGGTACGACTACGGAAAAACCCTCGTCGAAGCCTAATCCTGCTCGACCGTCTGCTCGGCAACGGCTTTCTCCGGCTGGACTACCTGCTTCATGAGTTTCGACCCTCTTATACCCACGTGCCGCAGCGGAGCTATCTTCTTGGCGTCGTTGTAGATGTCTGAGGCTATCTTGCCGAGAACCATCTCCTGCGCGAACTGGTCCATCGTCAACACTGCCGCTTTTACCTTGATGATCCTCGTCATGATGGCGCGTATGGCCTTCTCCTGCGATGTCTTGACTCTAGAAAGCGTGAAGGCTGAGATGGCCACTCGCAGGTTGTATCCATCCTTTGTGAGTACTTTGAATAGGCCATCGACCTTCGTCGTTCTTCTTCTAACCAAGCTGCGCAGATAGTCTCTCGAGTATTCATGACCCTTGAAGATAGTGTGCGCCGTCTTGCCGTCAACCTCGTTTATCTGGAAGTACATCTTCAAGTACTGATGTGAAAAGTCGCCAGTAATATCATAGAGCGTCGAGTCAACCGTTCGGCCGATCAATTTCTCCGTTTCAGCAGCGGGCACCGAGCCTAATTCGGTGTTTCCGAAGTACGGTGGCGACGTCACCATGTACCATGTCTTGTTCCGCCACTTATCCCTTACCTTCTTTACCTTTGAAGACAAGATTATCCTCCGAGTGTAGCTTGTTGATTCGCATCAAAGTATTAAAAGTTTTATCCGACCACCCGAACCACGGGCCACAGAGGGCGCGCTTCCACTAACTTGGGTGCAACTTGAAATAATCCTGAATCATGTCATGTCTAGCCGCGCGCGAAAAGTGTTAGTCTAGGTGGTTTCCTATTGTTTCGATCCTATTTTCTCTTTGTTGCCCATGAATTCTCTTAGGGCTTCGGGGATGATCACTGAGCCGTCTTCTTGTTGATAATTCTCGAGTATTGCGACTATTGTTCTTCCCGTGGCAATGGCGGTCGAGTTGAGTGTGTGCACGAATCCTTTAGGTGGCTCTCCTTCTTTCTCTCGGTACTTTATCTTCAGGCGCCTGGCCTGATAATCTGTGCAGTTGCTGCATGAGATTACTTCGCGGTAACCGTTCTGGGCTGGCATCCATGCTTCTATGTCGTATTTCTTGGCTGCGACGGTGCCTATGTCGCCTGTGCACACGTTGACCACGCGGTATGGCAGGCCCAGTTTTTGAACGAGCTCCTCTGCGTTGTGCAGGAGTTGCTCATGGATTTCCCATGAGTCTTCTGGTTTGCAGAATACGAACTGTTCTACCTTGTTGAACTGGTGCGTCCTGAAAATTCCCTTCGTGTCCTTGCCGTGGGCTCCTGCTTCTTTCCTGAAATTTGTGCTAATGCCGGCCATCTTAAGCGGCAGGTCTTTGGCGCTGAGGGTTTCGTCCATAAACATCGCAGCCATGGGATGCTCAGACGTTGCTATGAGGTAAAGGTCTTCGTTCTCGATCTTGTACAGGACCTCTTCAAAGTCTGTCAGGGCTATGACACCCTCGTAGGGTTCTCGTCTCATCAAGAACGGCGGTTCGATGAGAACGTGGCCCTTCTTGGCCATTTCTTTCAGGGCAAAAGTTCTCAGTGCCAGGTCGAGGAGAACTCCATCTCCCTTTAAGTAGAAGAATCTGGCTCCTGCGATTTTTCCTGCTCTCTCAACGTCCATGATGTCGAGGTCGAGGCCTATCTCTGTGTGTCCCTTCGGCGTGAAGGTGAATTTGACCGGTTTCCCCCAGGTTCTGGTTTGAATGTTGTCATTCTCGTCCTTTCCCGTTGGGACGGATTCGTGTAACAGGTTTGGAAGCCGCATGAGCAGATGTTGCACTCTTTGCTCGTCTTCACCGACTTGCTTCGCCAACGCCGTGATTTCCGTGTCGATGGCTTTTCCTTTCCTGATTTCAGCGTCTGCCTCTTTTCCCATTTTCTTCAAGGCTGCAATGTTTGCTGTTGCCTGTCTTCTTCCGTGGCGAAGATCGTTCAGCCTTGTCAGGTTTTCCCGCCAAACGCGGTCACCGTCGATAAGCTCCTCGAGCATATGGAGGTTTTCGGGGTCTCCCCTCTTCTGCAGGTTCTGTTTAACCATCTCCGGGTTTTCACGGATCAGTCTCATGTCGAGCATTGTTTTTCACTTGCAACTTCTTTGGACGGCTATAAACGGCTTCGTAACTGTAGCCTTAGATAAACTATTTAATCTTGCGATGAAGTTTCAGACTCGTAGGGCACTTCGAGCTTCTGTTTCATCGTTCGGCCGATGGTTCCGAAGCATGTTTTGACGCCCGAACTGCTGCCTGCACCGTTTTCTCGGCGATCGAAGCTGAGGAGAGCAGGTCGTCGACGGTAGCTATGAAAGTGGACAGTTTCTTTCGGCACCTGATGTTCGTGATGACCCTCCGGCGTGTGCGGGCTGTCGCGACCGTGAGGCCACGCGGCGTTCTAGAATTGTCAGGGGAAACAGCGTCCGCAACGGCCTTCGCTGTGGCAGAATCGTCATAAGCCAGGACTATTTCAGCCTCGATTTTTCTCACCTTTTAATCGTTGCCCCACCAAGTCGTTAACGATGCTGATGAACGCGTCAACTTTCTCGAGCGGTACCTGTGCTCCGGCGGCAATGTTGTGTCCTCCGCCTTTTCCGTCACATTTTTCAGCCGCCGCCTGCATGATGTCCCCGAGGTTGATGCCCCTCGCCACAATGGCATCCACTGTTCGAGCGCTGATCTTGGCCAGCCCCTGGTCCTGGACGTTGGCGTATGCGATCAACGGCTTCTCTGGGTTCGGTAGACCGCCTGTTAGAATCGAGCTTATCGCCCCCACGATCTTGTCGTTGATGAAGCTCTCCCCGTAGACCACGTAAATGTTGTCCATTTCTCGGATGCGCTCCGGCTTCTCCATCACCCAGCCGAGATACTTGTTTATGTTTCGCCTGTAGTCCTCCAGAACCTTGCCTGCCTCTTCGAACGCGGAGCCCCTGTCACCCATGCACACCGTCACGCCTAGGCTTGACCGGTCCATGCGGCCGGTCCCGTTGAGCAGCACTGCGAATTCTCTTGCATCCCGAAGCGGAGTCCACGGTTCTTCACGATTCAGAACATAAACATGCCCGATCAGGTCGCCCACGTCGAACCGTAAGCCCTTCGAGAGCAAATAATCCGCTAGGGCTGTGCATAATCTTTTTTTCTCATCGTCGGACAGGTCCCTCAGGGCGCGCCATTTTTCTTCCTTCCTGGGCTCGATATTCAGGTTCTTGAGGAAAGCCAGGCTGTTGCCTTCCTCTCCGCTGATACCCGGGATGAAAGGCGTCGTCGTGTTTGCCAGCATCCTGTGAATCGGGCGTGTCTCCCTCCCGAAAAAGATGAGGTCCTTCTCGACCGTCAGGGCGCCTTCTCTTACGGCTTCCTGGACTATTCTGTCGTTCAATCCTCCCAGCATTCTCTGGTCGTACTTGTCCTGCATATCACCGAGGGCCCCTACGACAGCCACGGGGGCCGAGTCAACGTTTGCTTCGTCGATTGCCCTCGCGACGAAGTATGCCACTCCTGCCCCGCTGATGTCCCTGGCCCCGTCTATTCCGTTCAGGTGCGGGTTTACGTGGACAAGGTTATCCGAATCTCCGCCCACGACCTGATGATGGTCCAGGATGACCATCTTGAAATCCTTAAGCTTCTGCCCAAGCAGATCGGTGTAGCCGCTTCCCAGATCGCTGAAGACTATCAGCTGCGGCTTATCTGAAAGAACTTCGAAAATCTTCTCCTCGATCCATTGGGTTATTCGAATTCGGAACCTCGCGTCAAGCCTGAGTAATGCTTTGCCTATTATGCCTGCCGCGGCGATTCCGTCGGCGTCCAGGTGTGAGAACACGTGGATTGAACCATCAGCCTCGGCCGTCTCAACGATCGTCTTCGCCGCCTGCTTGGCCGAGTCCATAAACCCCGCAATCTGACTCTCGCTTGCGTCCATCGCTATCAAACAAGGCTGGTGAACATGTTATTTAAGCGTTTAAGTCTGATCTCGGAGATGAAAAATCATCGTTTGGCGCTGGAGACTAGACGACGGAGGCTATTTTTGCCTCATACTTCCAGTTTTTTGGCAGTGTTCCGATTCGTTTGTAGTATCTTGAAAGTTTGTGGATCTTTGCTTCGATGAGTTGCAGTGCCCTCTTGTTGTGCAAGTCAGTCTTGTTCTTCGCGTAGTGCACGCCCAGGTTCTCAGCCTTCTTCAGTAGACTAGTCAAGTCTTCAGGAAAGGTCGGGGCGAGCTGCGCCTCTTTAAGGATCTTCGTGATCGTCTTGCCCGTTATCGGCTTAACCAGAGGAATGGAATGCTGATCCCGAAGAATGGTTCCGATGCGGCTCGTGGTGTTGCCTTCCTTCGCCAGCCTAATAACTATGGCTTCAACTTCCTCCGGCTGGTACTTGCACCAGCTTGGTGGGCGCTTGCTGACCGGCCTCGTCTGATGTGATTTTCCACTTTCCTGTTTAGGCATAAACGCGTCCCTTAGACTCTGCATGAGCAAGCCTAGACGAATATTTAAAATTATTGATTCGCTTCCAAGATCATCTGTCTATTTCATCCATTCTCTTTCTTGGACAGTTTCATGCTTTCCCTGCTGCGACGACCCGCACTCTATCGTTCTAATGATTAGCATCATATCTTCTGTTTCAGGGTCATTTGTTAGAGAGAGCATGAGGGCAAAACGAATTGCGCTTTCCCTGACTGTGGCAGCCTTGGTTAGCTGGCTCATTGCTTTTGGAGGTCTGCTTTTTCATTTCACATCATTTATGTGATGGCGTTAGAATTGTCGCCTGGTTGCTTCGACTTGGGCAGTTTCTTGTACCATTCTGCGAACCTGCGGAGGGCCATTGCCCGGTGCGAGTGCTTGTTCTTCTCTGCAATCGACATCTCCGCAAAGGTTTTGTCACTCTCGTCTGGTCTGAAGATCGGATCAAAGCCGAAACCTCCATCACCCTTGCTTCTGTTCTCTTTGATGGTTATCTCCCCGGTGATGTCTCCTTTGAAACACGCGGGTGCATCGAAATTGGCGGAGCAGTATGCTACGACCGACCGGAATCCAGCTTTTCTATCCTTCAGGTTTTTCATGATCCGCAACAAACCTGTGTTGCCGATTGTCTTGTACACGTATGCTGAATACGGTCCGGGAAAGCCGTTCAGGGCGTCGATGAACAGTCCGGCGTCCTCGACGATTATGGGCAGGTTACATCTTTTGAACGCTTCTTCTGCGCTTGCGCTTGCGATCTGTTCCAAGTTTTCACTCTGGATTTCTGGGCCCTTGACCTTGAGCATGCCTACTGCAATCTTGTATTCTACTAGGACTTTTCGGGCCTCGTTGAACTTGTTCACGTTGGCGGTGGCGAAGAATATGAACCTGCCCTCTGGCCGAAAGCCCATGTGAAATCACGTCTTCCTGTCTGCGACGTACCGCCCTCTACTCTCTATCTCTTCGATCTTTCCTAAAACCTCTCTTGTGTCTCCCAAGCCTATAATGCTGGAATAGCCGTCCATGACCGCGTTGAAACAGTCTTGAGCGACTCGATAATGTGTACTCTGCAGGGCTCTTTTCATCAGGTGCAGGTCGACTGCCTTGGCTTCAAGGTCATCGGTTTTTTCGCCGAGTCCAAAGTCCACGAAGACGATCCTCTCTTCAGGGTCCAGAATCATGTTCGAAGTCGTTAGGTCACCGTGGATTATTCCATTCTTGTGCAGCCTGCCTATTGCCCTGCCTATTGCTGTACAGACGTGTTTTCTCTCTTTTTCCGATTGTCCGTTCAACAACTCTTTGACCTGCTTTCCCTCTATGAACTCCATTATTATCGTGGCCTCTTTAACGTTAACCTGATAGACCAGCGGCGTGGGCACTCCGGCCTGCTTTGCACCGTGGATAAGTTGCGGCTCATGGACTGTTCTGTACGTTCGGATCTGTTCATCCAGCCTGGGCGGCCGGTATTTTTTCGGGAGGCGCTTCTTGATTATCACCTTTCGGTCGTGCCATTCTGCCAAGTACAGGTTTGCCTCGGCTCCCTTCTTTATCACGGTTGAGAGTTTTGAGTTACCCACCGGACTTCGACCTTCTCTAGCCGCCATCTCGGCTTCACGGAGCTTTTCTCCACGGGCGTAGTCATGCCACAATCGTGGGCCAAGACTCCTGTCCAGGCGATCATGGCTCCGTTGTCAATCGCAAACTCGCTTGGCACGGCGCAGAATCTTGCATCGTGTTCTTCAGAGATGGATTTGATCATTGACTGCAGCCTCTTGTTGGCGGCAACTCCACCCGTCAGCAAGACTTGCTTTTTTCCCGTGTGTGCCAAGGCTCTCTCTGTGATTTCAGTAACCATCGAGAACGTGGTTTCCTGAAGGCTGTAGCACAGATCTCCAAGCGCGTATTTTCCCTGCTTCAACAGGTTTACGGCTGCAGTCAACAACCCGCTCAGCGAGATGTCCATGCCCTTGACGCAGTAGGGCAATGAAACGAGTCTGTGACCCTTTGCGGCAAGCGCCTCAACGACTGCGCCAAAGGGCAAGCCTGGCTTCTGTCGCAGTCCAGCCTCCCTCGCGAAGACGTCCAGACAATTCCCCAGCGCAATGTCCAGGGTTTCGCCGAAAACCCTGTACCGCCCCGCGTCGAAAGCAGTGACCATGGTGTTTCCTCCAGAAACATATAGCGTTATCGGGTCCTCGGCCCCGGTCTTGAGTTTCCCGATTTCGATGTGCGCTATGCAGTGGTTGACGCCCACTAATGGGATGTTGAGGTACGAGGCCAAGGCCCGTGCGACGGTTGCTCCCGTGCGGAGGCACGGCCCCAGACCTGGACCTTGGGAAAACGCAATCGTTGAAAGGTCCTGCGGTTTCACGCATGATTTGGTGAATGTTTCTTCGAGAACATTGGCGGCCACGTCCGCATGGTGTCGGGCCGCATCCCTCGGGTGGATGCCCCCTTCTGTGGGCACGTAAGTGTTCCTTATGTTGGCCAGTATTTCACCTTTAGGCGTGGACACTCCCATGCCGAAATCGTCCGCTGTCGATTCGATCCCTAAACAGTAGCCCCGACCCTTGTCAATCCTCGTTTTTCTCATTTTCCAACATGACTTCTTTCAACTTTAAACATGCAACTTTTTCCACAAAATTCACATTTAGCCTCAAATTCCTGAACCCTGCTTTTGATCTAGATTGAACTGTTCCTTCAAGTATTCACGCTTGACCTATTGGTGTTAGTACATCTCTGTTCTCCGAATACGATTCTATCGTGGGCTCTTCCTTATCTGTTTTACAATAGTAGTAGCCAATGTGGACTGCAACAGTATCCCGCGCTAATGTTTAGCGCGCGCCAAAGACAAAGAGAATGGTGGCTAAGGGATATTTGAAGCTATGGACTCGAACCCATTTGGGTCTAAGTCGTAGAGGCTCAGACTTTTTAAGAGATGGGTCCTTTTAATATCACTCAACGTGCATTTTTCACATCCAACGCGCCCTATCTTCTACCTGTTTTTCGATTTCTTTCTTCTGTAGACAATGATTGTCGGTAGTGTTGCCATCATGAATAGTGGCAGAGTAAGGAATGATGGGAATTCCAAAATAATTACGATTTCTTGTGTTGAATTGTGATAGGTGAAGTAGAGATAATTATTTGTGCTGTTGGGGGGAGATAACATTGTGTATCGCGCTTCTGTACCGTTGACGAATATAGTGTAATTGTCCTGAATCAATGCCCTAGGAATGCACAGCCTGCAAAAGCCTTCAGTTCCGCTTTCTCCACTGACGTTGAAAATTAAGGCGGTGCCGTTGAATTGAAAATCGGATATCGTGGAATTACTGATAGCTTGAACACAGTGCTCCTGAGTTGCATTGAGCTCAGAGAATATGCCTATCAAGGGATAATTATCCTTGTTGATCGCATCTATGACGTGTGGCATGTCGCCTATACCATCGCTTCCTGTCTCATTTTGATTAGGGCCTGAGTGGGCATCGTTGCCTGTGTAGCCACTCCAGTAGTTTCCTCCAGAAGGATAACCATCATTCCACACTTCCAGGTTAGGCTTTATGCCAGGCGTGAAGGTGACTTGATTGGAGTTGTTGATGAAATTGTTGTGATAGATAAAGTCGCCAGAGGATGACCAGAGCTCGATGCCAGCGCCATTGTTTGTTACGTTATTGCCGGAGACAGTGTTGCCGGAAGAGAAAAAGATTTGGACGCCAGCACTGTTGCCCGCGAGGTTGTTTCCACAGACAGTGTTGTTAGAGCCCGTGACGGCGACGCCAACGTGATTGTTTACCACACTATTCCCGACAACCTTGATGCCGGTAGAGGAGCCGAAACTGATGCCCTCACCATTGCCTGTTACGTTGTTTCTAAACACAGTGTTATCGTCAGAAGAGTAAGCAAGCCCGATGCCGTCGCCATTATTTGTCGCGTTGTTGCCGGAAATAATGTTGCCGGAAGAAGACTTGAGCGAGATGCCAGCATAGTTGTTTGATGCGTTGTTCTGAGTTATCGTCGTGTTAGTCGTGTAGGTTAACAGCATTCCCTGTCCGTTTCGGGTGAGGTTGAGATCTTGGACGGTAATGCCCGTGCAGTTAACCAGAGCCACGTAACCAGCGTCAGAAGGCACGCTAGTATTCTGCATGTTAACCCAGTAGTAGATCGGCTTCCCATCAACGGTGTTTGACACGTCAACGTCATTCACGAAATCCGAAGGACCATTACCGTAGACGCCGAAGTTAGCTGTGTTGCCAGCCATAATGTTACCCCTGAGCGTGTTGCCCGAAGAGTAGTCAACCATGATGCCGTCACCATTTCCTGACAGCGTATTGCCGGAAACGATACAGCCGGAAGAGGAACCAAACTCGATACCAATGCCGAAATTGTTTGTCACGTTATTTCCAGAAGCGGTGCACCCAGAATTGAGCAGGATGCCATTATCGTTGTCGCTTGCGTTGTTTCCGGAAACATTATTGTTGTCAGAAGAGTAATTGAGCATGATGCCCGTGTCGTTGTTGTTTGTCGCCCTGTTTCGAAAAATAACGTTGTTATCAGAAGCGAGATAGAGCGTGATGCCATCGATGTTGTTTGTTGCGTTGTTTTCAGAAATGATGTTGCCGGAAGAAGATTGGAGCCAGATGCCAGCATTATAGTTGTTTGATGCGTTGTTCTGGGTTATCGTCGTGTTAGTCGTGTAGGCTAACAGCATTCCCTGTCTGTTTCGGGTGAGGTTGAGGTTTTGGACTCTAATGCCTGTGCAGTTCACCAGAGCTACGTAGCCAGCGTCAGAAGGTACGCTGGTGTTCTGCATGTTAACCCAGTAGTAGATCGGCTTCCCATCAACGGTGTTTGACACGTCAACGTCATTCACGAAATCCGAAGAGCCATTACCGTAGACGCCGAAGTTAGCTGTGTTGCCAGCCATAATGTTACCTCTCAGCGTGTTGCCCGAAGAGTAGTCAACCATGATGCCGTCACCATTTCCTGTGAGCGTATTGCCAGAAACGATACAGCCGGAAGAGAAATCGAACTCAATGCCAGCACCGTTGTCGGTCAAGTTGTTTTCAGAAAGACTGTTGTTAGAGGAGTAATCGACCCAGATGCCGAAGACGTTGTTTGTCGCGTTGTTGCCCGAAAGGGAGTTGTTAGAAGAGGAAGAGAGCACAATGCCATAGCAGTTGTTTGTATCGTATTTTCCGGAAACTGTGTTGCCGGAAACGGTGTTTCCTGATGATGAAGAGAGCACAATGCCATTATTGTTGTTTGTTGCGTTATTTCCGGAAACGGTGCAACCAGAAGAGGAAGAGAGCATGATGCCCGTGGTAAAGTTTTCGATGATTGTGTTTTTGACCGTCACGTTGTTTCTGCCCGACAGGGCTGTTCCATTGCCGCTTCCTTCCCCTTGGATGCTGTAGCCTGCCCCATCAAGGACTATATTGTCTCTCTCGATTATGAGAGAACCGGAAAGGGGAGCAGTCAACGTGTAGGTAATGTTGTCTAGCGTAGAGATGGGCGCTGTAGGAGGAACAACACTTCCGTCAGCCCGAATGTAGAAAGAGCCGCTTGTTGCTTCAGTCGCCCCAAGGCGAAGCGTCAGGGCAACTAGACTCAGGAAAAGCAGATTCAACATCAATCCCGAAAGCTTTCTTCTGTTCACGACTGCATTCATCCCTCAAAGAGCCAGCCGTTGTCTAAGATCGATGTTTTTTGCTTATCTTGAAGAATTATAGAATTCCACCTCTTTCATCGGAAACAAGATATGGTTCACGGACCTCATTTCGACACCTGTATTCTCATCAAACATGTTGTCCAAATCAACGAATCGATCATCAAAGCCCTTTGTGGAGCCCTGTATTTTATTCTTTGCTTTCTTGGGCGCTGTGCAAGATCGCGTCACTCGCCCCTCGCCAAAACGGTTTTTCGGATTTGGGCGCCATTTTTCGATCGATTCAGCAGGAATTCCCGTATTCCATCCCAATGAAAATCTTAAATGCAACCTACAGGCAGATAACACTCGTGAGGGAAAAGAAAATGAAAAAGGAACTAGCTTTGATCGCAGTGTTTTCTGTCATATGTTCATTTTCGCTTGTCGCACATGAAGTAACTCTGCGTGTAACCTCTACTAACTTAGGTTCAAGTCCACTAACAAGCATTTCGATCTTCCGCACGTGCAGGTTACAGCCAATCCTGCCTTCGGCCACGCTTATTGGTCAGTCATGCCAAATTCAGAACTTGCTTCTTCTGTTCCTTGTTATGACGAGCAGCTTGGGCTCACTTATACCAGTGATTCTGAATACGTAGTCTATTCTGCTACTGCCATTGCCCAAAACGATAGTGATGGCTTCGGTCCAGCTTATGTTGTGAATGGATTGACGGATACCGGCTATTGGTACCAGGCAGGCTTGTCATACAACTGGGTAGTTGATAATGGGACAAAATTCAATGGTTTCATGTTCGTTTATCAGGTCTGGGATCCGATTGGGAGAAGCATTTTCCCCAGTGGTGGTGGTGAAGGAATAATGTCGTTCAGTACTAACGTGACTAGGGGTGACACGATAAATCTCGCGGTGGCTTTCACCTCTCAAAATATCATCATGGGAGCTTATGATGAAAACACCGCAGGGCACGCAAGTCAAAGTTACAGCAATAAAAGTGCAAGTACCTTCGTAGGCTTGAATTCTCCAAACAATACTATTGGATACTGGAGCGGACCTTGTACAGAGTGGTACCACCTGCAGCCATACTATGGTAACGAGGCATTGGTTCCATATTCTGCTCAATATGCCCTCTCCTCAGCATGGATGTGGATGGACGAATACAATCCCGTAACAGGCTGGAGTGGTTTTCGCGCCAATGACACCTGTTCTCTAGTACAGTACTCGCCTAACCCGACTCAACTTCAAGTCTTTCCTTCTCACGGCGCGACCGAATACAGCGACGCTTACCTATTTGAAACTGGTATAACACAATTGTGTGCTTTGAAAACCATGAAAGATGGATATTTCTACGTGCCCAACGCCGCTATTCTTAACGTGACAACTCTCAAAGTTCAAATGCTGTTTGACAACGCAAACCTTACCGGAGATCAGACAGGCGGAGCATCTCCCTACCCTGCAATAGCAAACTACCCAAGCTCTACCGTTGATGGTAAAGATGTCACATTCATTGCTGGCAAATTTGGAAAAGCCGAGGGCAATCTCAGTTGGGATTACATGGCTGACGTTTGGGCAGACAGGAAAATTGATGGAAAGGACATAAATATGGCAGCTATGAACTTTGGCAGAAATGGAAGCTACATTTATGATCTATCAGGGGTCAGCATCGCGTTCAATACAGGAAGCAATGAAACACTTGACGCTTACGGCTCCGCGCTAATCCCGCCGAGCGCTACAAGCTTCAACGTGACACGAAACGGCACTCCAATAGGAGCGATGATAATCTTCTGCGGACCATAGCACACGAGACACAAGACACTTCACTTTGGAACCAAAACGATACAGACCGTGAATGCCTGTAATATGGCAGACTGTGAACGTGCAAAGCTTCAATTTTCCCTATTTTTCTGTTGTTTGGTGATTCAAGAATCCGACAAGAATGCGCGCGCGGTCGACTTTGAAGTCTCCGTTGATATCGCCTGGAATTGTATCTTCACGACGCGCGCTACGATCCGTTTACGACAAGAAAGCCTATAAATTGATGAAACTACACATGATTAAGGGCGAAAACTTGGAAGAAAAACCCACGGCAGCATTTGCACTGTCACTGATCGGCGGGATATTTGTTCTTCTTGGTGGAATCGGGATATTCGCCCTCTTCACAGCAGATTTCGGTGCAATAGGTAAAATCAGCAATATTCGGAATCATCATCACCGTTGGAGCAATTATGATGTACACTCAACCTAAATCCACCAATGCATGGGTACAGCAATACTGATACTAGGAATAATATCTTTAATAGGCATCATAACTATATTGGGAGGCATACTTTCAATGATAGGCGGCTACTTGGCTACAGCTTGGAAGCCCAACGAATGTGAAGTTGAGCGGCATAATTATCGCTTCCGATACAATGGTTGAAACATGAAGACGGCATCAAATCTATAAACATTTATCATACTGCGAATGCAGCACAGCCGTACCTGCTAGGTGCTGTGTCTCTAGAATTCTGTCTTCTACTCCATGTTTGTTGCATAGCCAGTAGAGAAGAAAACCTTGTTTATCCGGACACCCAGACACCAAATAAGGATTTTCCCTTGAAAAGTGGGTGCATAACCGTTGTTGTTGTGCTCACATGCGCGTGCGGAGTGCTTGATTTTCCCTCTTTTTTCGGTCTGTCCTATGTTGGGAATCGTCTAGGTTTGTAGATGAGTTTTTATTTTAACACTCCTTATAATAATACTTGGAACTGGTAAAGATGCCCAAACGCAGCGACCTGGAACAGAAGGCTCTTCAACACGTCATGAATACCGGTCATGAAGGAGTGCTCCAGTCAGATCTCTGGCACAAGCTCGGGGCGAGCAGTCGAGAGGGTTCAAGAATATCCTTGAAGCTGGAGAACAAGGGTCTAATAAGGCGAGAGAAGGAGCTTCGCGACGGAAGATGGACTTACAGGCTTTTTCCGAAGAGGCTTCCGGCTTCGATAGACTCGATAGCAGACTGTCCATGCCTGATGTGTCCAGACGACCCCCGGTGTGATCCGTCAAGCGCGATTTCACCTCAGAGCTGCGAGAGGCTCACTGGATGGCTTATTTCTATGTGCCAGATTGGATCTGCGGTGGCTGGTGACAGTTAGCCTTGCCCAAGGCCTGGCTTCAGGACAGAAAAAGAGACTACTACTACAAGAAGGCCAAAGAAGAGAAATACCGTTCAAGAGCGGCCTACAAGCTGCTTCAAGCCGTCAAAAAGTATCGTTTCATCAAGGAGGGCGACGTTGTCCTCGATCTGGGCGCTGCACCAGGCGGCTGGGTTCAGGCCGCTAGGAAGAGCGTTGGAGACAAGGGCTACGTGCTCGGGGTTGATTTGAAGTCTGTTGAACCTTTTGAGGAGCCGAATGTTCGGACGATCATCGGGGACATAAACGACGAAGAGACGCTAAGAGAGATACTGGGTCTGCTTCCGAGGCAGAGTGATGCGGTGGTCTCGGACGTTTCGCCTAACATCTCGGGAATATGGGAGGTGGACCATGCCCGTCAGATGGGCTTGTCCCTCAGGGCTTTGGATATTGCGCTAGACACGCTCAGACCCTCTGGAGGCTTCTTCGTCAAGGTTTTTCAGGGCGATATGCTCGACGACTTCGTGAAGAAGGTGAAGAAACATTTTCAGGAAGTGAGAGTGGTGAAACCCGAAGCCAGCAGGGGCAAGAGCTCTGAGCTGTTCATTCTGGGGTTGAAGCTGGAGAAAACAGGATAATACGGCAAAGCTAAATCCTCATCGTTCTCTTATAGTGTCAAGGGGAAACGCTTGAGAATCGTTGCAGCGGACTCTTCTGCCGCCGTGCTCGACGAGAGATTTGAACCTTTGACCATCGTGGCAACCGCGTCTGTGCTCGTGAAACAGCCCTACAGGGAACCTAGCGCCTGCCTGGCTGAACCCATCTTCGCGGACGCCAAGAACGGGCACGAGGTCGTAATTCATGAGGCAGAGCTTTGCCGCGACCTCCTTGGAAGAGTCAAGGCCGACGTTGTTCACCTGGACATGTCTCTGGGTGCCACTCCGCTCGAGCAGTTGTCACCGATCGAGTTCACGAACATGAGGATCTCAAACAAAGCGAAGCGGCATCTCCTAAAGATCTTGCCCAGGATACGCAGGACCGCTAATGAAATAACTCAAAAATACGGAATAGACGTCCTGGCCATAGGAAAAGAAAGCATCCCTGTCAGGATTGCCGAGCTGACCTCGGGCGCACATGCTATTCTGTACGCCTGTGAGAAGGCCATAAGAGAGAACAAGCCTGTCCTACTGGGACTGCCCTCCAAGTGTCAGTACAGATCAGCCGGAAAAATGGTGAATCTCTACTCCCTTATGGCGGGAGAACACGACGTCAGAGGCTTCGCCGAGGACCAGCAAGACTCTCTGAAAAAGGTTAATATCGCTGAGATGTTAAACCCTGTAGCACGAGGGTTCAGAACCCTGAAAATAGGTCTCAAACAATGATGTTGACGGAGCGAACGCAGTGGCTTTAGGTTTTTGGGCACGTTCATCCTCAAGACTCAAAAGAATAATTACAATCATAGCGTGCTTCCTTTTCTGCGCAGTCGTAACGATGGCTGGTGCCCTCACTCCTATCAGCGCCCAAGAGTCTCAGAGTACGAATGACCAGATTAATCAGTTATCGACCTCAATCAAGAACATGGGCGTCTGGAGAGGCGGATTGACCATCTTTCAGAACAATTTTCTGATTGACCTGATCATGTTCATTCCAGTTGCGGGGCCACTATTCGGCTCCTACGTGCTATACAACACTGGTCGGGCTGTGAGTGCACAAAGCAACAGTCCAGACAACACGACACACTCACCTGGAATCCTTCTTCTTTTCCTCTTGTTCATTTTTCCTCACACTTGGCTAGAATTCATCGCATACTCGACAGCTTTGGCCGCAAGCCTGTGGCTCACCTGGCGCATAATACAACGTAAGGGAAGTCTGGAAATCATCAGAACAGGTAAATTTATCGCAATCTGCGCTGGATTGCTGTTGCTCGGCGCGTTCATCGAAGCCTATTTAATTTCACTAGTATGAGTTATTGTCCTGCATCTATTCCTTGCAGATGTTTGTGGTTTTCAGGCTTATGTCTAGCGCTTTTGGGCTTTGTGTTATTTCGCCAAGGCTGACGATGTCTACTCCTGTGGAGGCATATTCCATGATGTTTTCAGCGGTTATTCCGCCGCTTGCTTCGATCAAGATCTCGCTTCGGCGTTCTGTCTTCTTCAGCGAAGCACAGGTTTTTCTGGCTTGGTTCGGCGAGAAGTTGTCGAGCATGATTATGTCTGCCCCGGCCTTCGCTGCTCTTACCGCGTCTTCTGCACTGGTCACTTCTGCTTCGATTCTCTTGGTGAATGAAGTTGCCCGTCTCGCTTTGCCAATGGTTTTTTCGATGCCGCCGGCCACTGCGATATGGTTGTCTTTTATAAGGATCATATCGTCGAGGTGAAGCCTGTGCGTGTCGCCTCCTCCGATAAGCACGGCCTTTTTGTCGAAGTACATGAGTCCCGGAGCGGTCTTTCTTGTGCAGGCCACCGTCACCTTCAGTTTTGCTTTTTGCAGTTTTTCCACGAGGCTCCTTGTGGTCGTCGCTATGCCGCTCATGCGTGATAGAAGGTTCAGGACCGTTCGTTCGGCAGAAAGTATAGTCCTTGCATCTCCTGATATTCTAATCATTTTTTGGCCAATCTTGACTTTCCCCCCGTCTTTGACCAACGTTTCAATTCTTACCCCCAGACTCTTCAGGAGTACTTCGGCTTCCTCGATTCCAGCAACGACTCCCGGCTCTTTGGCCATCATCTCAGCTTCAACCATAGTTCCAACCGGGATAATCAACCCCGTCGTTATGTCACCCTGTCCCAGATCCTCTGAAAGCAGCCTGAGAAGCTTCTCTTCCAGAACCTTATGTGGCAAGAACATGCTCTAATTTCATGTCCATCTGGGCTTAAAACCTTTCATTTTTCTGTCATATGCTTTATCGTTCGGGCGGCTTCCTCAACTCCGTCGTATTGCAGGGCTTCCTGTTGAATCGTCTTAAGCTTCTCCTGAGCTCTGCCTTCCAAGACCTGTTTGACGCATTTCAGGAGCTCCTGCTTGTTCAGATTCTCTTGCAGAAGGATTCTTGCCACGCCCAAGTCGCTGGCCTGTTTGGCATTGTTGATCTGCTCCGTGTGGCTGGGCGTCGGCACGAGTATTATTGGCTTGCCGTAGCACATGGCCTGCGTTATCGTACCGTGACCCGCCCTGGCGATAACCATGTCGCAAGCTTTCAAGTATTCAAAACGGTTCGGAATCCATTTGTGGATCGTCAAGTTGCCATGGCGTACCGGTCTGGTGTTCTTGTCTGGGTAGCCGAGTGACATGACGATTTCATATTCGTCTGGGAATTCGAGCAGGGTCTTCCTCATCAAGCCCGTCAGGAAGGCTTTTTCTTTTACTGCGCCGCTTATCGGAACGAAAATCAATGGCTTGTCAGAAGGCAGTTCCAGCTTTCTTCGAAGTCTGTCTTCCGAGTCCAATTCGTCTGGGCGGACCTCCAAGATTGGCCCTATCAGTCTCACGTTCTTTCTGTAAGACTTTGGGATGTTCAAGTTTCCCGCCGATATCGTGTAAGGAGCCGGAAAATCGGGTATGAGCACAGTGTTTCCGCTGGTCCACATCTTCCCGATGAGTGTCAGAGCGATCGAGTCAGCAAACCTTGCCAAATGCAAAAGATGCTTTTTTCTGGGGACTATCAACTGGAACTGGTTCAACATGCAGATTCTCGGGATGCCGAGAAGCCGTGCGGCCAGTAGGCTTGAGATGCGCGAATCGGAGACGACGACGTCTGGCTTGAAGCTTTCGATGAACTTGACTTCAGCGTTTATTTGTTTTAGAAGAGTGAAGGAGGCGAAGAATGGGCCGGGGTTAACCGCGGTTTGTCTGAAATCTATTGAGCCGTCCGGTTTGACTTTGAAGCCGATCGGTGGGGCCTTCATGAGCGGAAACTTCTCATGCTCGACGTAGTATATGCCCTCTCCGTAGGTAGAGAATGCAACGTCGGAGTGTTCCTTCTGAAGCCTTTTTGCGATCGGCATGATCCTGCCAACGTGGCCCAAGCCTATTCCGCACGGTGCAAAGTAAACGCGCATGGCATCATTTCCCGGTGAGAGCCTTACGTTTCACCATGCCTTTCGGTGTTTCCTCCTCGAAGATTATGGCCTGAAACCTGTAAAGTCTGGTTCCCTCAAGCAGCCAGTTGTCCGAAGGCAACCCAGCTTTGGCGCAGCATTGGCATAAGAATTCCTCTTCATCCCAACCCCATTCCACGGGCACTTGGGGAAGGAGCAACCCCTTGTACATGCCTTTTTCGACGATTAGTCCGTCTTCACCGACCTTTATTTTCGTCGGGTACTCCTTCGCCTTCTTTGCCTCTATTCTCTGCGGTGGAGTGAGGACGCTCACTTCAAAGGCGACTTTGTCGAGTTCGTTTGAAGAGAGTGGGCAGAATCGCGGGTCCTCGGTTGCAGAGCTGATGGCGGATTGTATCACAGCCTGAACCAGCGGGTCAGTCGGGTAAGGAAGGCCGATGCATCCCCTCAGCTCTTTTTCTCCTCTTTCTACGCTGTTGATCGTCACGAATACGCCGCAGGGCTGTTCCAGTTTTTCAGGGACGCCCTCGGGCACGGGCAGATGCCTTCTGGTCTTCAGGTATTCCTCCACTGCCCGGCGTGCGAGGTTTACTAGGAACTCTCCGTCTTTCTGGCTCAGGTCAAATGGCATGCTGGGCAACCCGCTTCGCTGTTTCATGTCTTCTATGGCAATTAGATCTTAGGCTTTGAATCTGATTTAACTTTTGCCGAAACAGGCTGCGGGTCTAAAACTTCGTTGATTCTTCCGCTATCCCATTCTTGGTAATAAGGAGAAAGTCTATTCCGTCCCCGCTTAGGACGTCTCTGCTTATCGCAGATTTCATGGCTCTCATGATCAGGCTTTTTGCTTCTTCGACAGTCATGCCATCCTTGTAGCTCTCTTCAAGCACTCCTATGGCAATCTCGGTTCCCGAGCCTACGACTGCGTATTTGTCAGGTATCACTGACCCCAGCATGTCCATCACGTACAGTGCTGGCCCTTCCTCGTCTATTCCGCCGACGATCGTCTGGGTGATCAGCGGTGCCATTCGCCGATTAAAAAGAAGGTTTGACATGAGTTTGGCCGCAGATCGAACGGATATTGATCTGCCAACGTCCATACTGAACAAGCGTGCGTAGGCATCCATCTCTCTTGTGAGCATCTGCATGTCTGAAACGAGTCCCGCGCATGCTGCACCGATGTTGTCCGTGATCTTGAAGACTTTCTTGCCGCCCTTGCTCGCGATAAAGTATCCATACGAGACTCTTTTTTCAGATGCCAGAACTACACCATCGGCGCACACCGTTCCGATCGTCGTTGCCCCTAACATCCATAAATATCCGCCCTGCTGTGCTTGTTTTTCCATGCCAACTCGCCGTTCCCGTTTTTATTCACGGGCATCTTATTAAACTTAATGTCCTTGCAGTCTTGCAAAGCTAAATAGCTGGTTGTAATCTGTACAGTTTCTTAGGGGAGAGTAGAATGATAGCCATATGTGCGGAGAGTGTTGGAGACGTATGGTTCGGTGTTGCTTGTCAAGACGAAGAAATTCTTGCCACGAATTTTGCCCGAGATGAAGAAACTGTCGTCCATGGTCTGCTTCAAAGTATCCCCTCGGATGTTCCATTCCAGAAGCTTGAGACGATCACGCCGTTCGCTGAGCGTGTGATTGCGGCGTTGAAGGATGCTTATGATGGAAAAGGCGTTTCTGCTCACCTTCCCTTGGCCATGCAGCATCTTTCAGGGTACACTCAGAAGGTTCTCAGGGTCGCTTCTTCGATCCCGCTGGGTTATGTTTCCTCTTATGGTTCAGTCGCCAAGGTCGCGGGGGGAAGTCCTAGGGGTGTTGGACGGGTGATGGCTTTGAACCCGTTTGCGCCTATTGTTCCGTGCCACAGAGTTGTGGGTTCCGATTTGGGTCTTGTCGGTTACGGTGGTGGTCTTCAGGCGAAGCTTGAGTTTTTGAAGCGGGAGAGGAGAGGCTATGCCTCTGAAAAGGAGATTGCGATTGACCAAAAGCGGTTAAGGGTGCTCCCCGTTGAATTCGTTCTGAGGAAAGTGGGCAAAGGATAGATTTCAGTTCTTTTCAGACGGCAAAGGAAAAGGCGGGTTGGCTCAAATGGTTACGCGTGGAATCTACGTGGGGAGATTTCAACCGTTTCATGTGGGACATCTGCATGCGATAAGAGACATTCTGGAAGAAGTTGACGAGATCATAATAGTAATCGGGAGTGCCCAGTACAGCCATAACGCCACGAACCCCTTCACGGCCGGTGAAAGACTTGTCATGATCCGCAAGGCCCTGGGAGAAACTGGAATCCCTGAGCCTCGCTTTTGGATCGTGCCAGTTCCAGACGTGCATCTGCACATGATGTGGGTCTCCTCGGTCGTTGGCTACACGCCGAAATTCAATGCTGTCTTTTCGAATGAACCGCTGACGCGTCGACTCTTCCTCGAGGCGGGCTATGACGTGAAGGCTATACGTTTCTTTGAAAGAAAAACCCATTCGTCAACCCTTATCCGAGACAAGATGCTCAAGAACCAAGGCTGGGAAGATCTAGTGCCCAGAAGCGTGGCCGCCTTCATAAAAGAAGTAGACGGGGTCAACAGGATTCAAGATCTGACTAGAAGCGACGGAGCATAGCATGTTCACTCTGCTTTGAGGGTGGCTTGGGTTTTTTTAAGCCCTAAGCCTTAAAAAGCGTGATCTTGTCTCCTCTTCTCGCTTTGAAGGTTGCCGCAGCGTCACCCTGGTTCACCGATATTTCCAGGAAATCGTGGCTTCCAACTATTGCAAGGGCCTCTTTGTTCTTCGCTTCCGCATATGCTCTGCGTAGTTTGAGCCTCAGCTTCCGATTCTTCATTTTGACGTTAAGAGTTTCCACCGTGCCCAGCGAGTCGAGTTCCTGCTGACGAAAATTGGTTATCATGTTTCCAAAACCGTCTATGTGGAGTACGGCTCCGATCAGCATATTCTTTCTTCTGACGACCCTTGCGAAGCCGGGAGTTGGTATTTTTCGGATCTCTGGTCCGACCTCTTCTGGGCGCGTCCCCCCGACTAGGTGAGCGGCAACCGGGGCGAAGATGTCCCGCGCGTGGAACGTGTTCGATATTGCTGATAGCATGAGCCTGCGGTTTGTTATTTCGAAAACGTGCTCTATCCCTTGATTGTTTGCAGCTAATGCCAATACACCATTGTCTGGCCCGACATAGAATTCCTTCTGAGTTTGTATTAGTAGCGGGCGTCTTTTTGTTCCGACGTGAGGGTCGACGACCGCAACGTGGACAGTGCCTCTCGGAAAATACGGGGATGCACAAGCCAACGTGTACGCTGCCATCTTGACGTCGAACTTGTCTATGTCATGTGTTATGTCAACGATGCTCGCGCTGGGGCTTATGCCCAAGATTACTGCTTTCATCTCGGCCACGTATGGATCTTTCAGTCCGAAATCTGTCGTCAAAGTGATTACTGGTCGCACGTTGCCGTTTATATGTCATCCAAAATATATGATTTCCACATCTGGATGAGGGCGGAGCCACAAGTGACAATTAACAGAAAGCTCACCGCAAAAGACTTGGCCCTCATTGTATGTTTCACCGCATTGTACGCTGTTTTCTCGAGGATTCCGATCTCTCCGATACTCGGGATGCCTGGCGCGAGCATAACCGCTGCGGCAGTCACTGCGCCCATAATAGGTATTCTTCTCGGGCCTGATGCAGGTACTTTTTCGGTTTTTCTAGGCGGAACTATCAGCTTCTATCTTGGGTCTTTCTCTCCAAGTAGCTTCGTTTCTGGCATTGTTGCAGCTTTATGTGCTGGCCTTTTGTGCAAGGGCAAGCGAGTATGGTGCTTCATCGTCTACTTTTCGTTCTTCATTCTCCTTGGTTTTTATCCTTCGATTGGACCTGCTTGGCTTTTCCCATCCTATATGTGGTTTCAAATAGTGGGGCTCTTTCTTCTGGTCTCCCCTTTGGAATCTATAGCCATCGCGAATCTTAAATCCAAGAACAATTCGAGGTTTCTTCTCTCCTTTTTCGTGGTCGCTTTAACATCAACTCTGGCTGGACAGATTTCCGGCTCTTTGGCTGCCTTTGTATTCATTTCCGGCTCGCCGAATTATTGGTTAGGAACGTTCCAGTTTCTAACCGGTCTATACCCGGCCGAGCGGATAATAATCGCGTTAGGCTCAGCTTTCATCGGGACCCCTCTCTTCAGAATCCTTCAGTCTTCAAACCTATTGCGCACGGTCAATCACGAGAGGGCGAGAGGGTTCCCATGAATATACATTCTTTGAAGGGCATTGCCATGTCCCCAGCACCATAGGCATCATCATCGAAATCTACTGGGGCTTCCTTGATTAGTACTATGGGCGTTTTCTCTGCCGCTTCTCCCATCAACAGGTGTGCTGCCGAAGCGAGGTCATCGGCGACTGCCTGCCGAGTGATAATCAGAGGTTTGCCGTAGATGTCCATCCATCCTCTTGTGTCCCTTACCGGCTTGAATCCTGCAGTAGCTAGAGCCAAACCTGACGTCCCGATTCTGAGCGGTACCAAACCGCTGTCGACGATTAGCACGCCGACTCGCATGCCTGTTTCGCGTTTGATTTCCTGTCTTGTTCTTCTTGCCCATTCGCGAGCGCCAGTGGGCCACAGAACGACGAAGCCTGGAGGCGCGTTCTTGTTGTCTATGCCCGCGTTGGCCGTCATGATGTTATCCTTAAGCGTCAAAACTGCCTTCTCAACTCCACCGTAGACTTTGTCTGCCTCGCGAAGAATCAGTTCTGCAAGTTCCGGCTGAAGGGAAAACTTCTTTGCTAGTTTTCTCGCTTTGTCAGTAGCTCTAACTTCGTCAAGTTTGATCAAACGTCCTTCTGCATAAGCCACGATTTTTGAGGTGAAGGCTAGTACGTCATCGTCTTCAAGTCGCAGGTTCTGCTTCTTTATGGCATCAAGGGCCAGTTGAACGAGGTTCTCGCCGGTCCTCACCTCTTTCGTCTCAACCGCGTAGAGCCTTATTTTTTTCATCCTCCGTGCACGACTGGAATCAGGATCAACTCGTCCCCATCTTTGAGCTTGGTGTCTAAACCGTCTAGAACGTTGATTTCTTTTCCGTTGACGAGTATGATCGAGTTTGTCCTTGGGTCATCAAGCTCAGGGTCGATTAATGCTCGTTTGAGCTTGGGCTGTTCCTCAACGATCTTTTTTATGACTTCTCGCAGGGAAACAGTCGTGCCGAGCTCGAGTGTGAGCTTGCTCTTGTCTGCAGAGGCCCGCAGTGAGCCGATGAACCGTACGGTTAGCGCCAAATCCTCCGCCTTCATCTCGATGCTACAGGACTATTATCACTGAAATGTCGTTGACGTTCGTGCCCGTCGGTCCAGTGAAGACCAGGTCTTCAAGCTTCCTGAAGAAGTGGTACGAGTCATTCTCAGCGAGGGACAACTCGGGCCTTAATCCTGCCTCAGCGGCTCGAGCAAGCGTTTTTCCGTCTGCAATCGCGCCTGCTGCGTCCGTCGGTCCGTCCACGCCGTCTGTCGCTAGTGAGGCGATGACGGCACCATCTAGACCGCTCAGCTTCAGGGAGGATGCCAGCGGGATTTCTTGGTTTCGTCCACCTAGGCCCTTTCCCGTGACGATTACGGTTGTCTCTCCGCCTGCTACTATGCCGGCAGGTTTGGGAACCGGGTTCTCAGAAGCCAAAACCTCACGGGCCATAGTGGCGAGGATAGTTCCGACCTGTTTGGCCTCTCCCTCCAGCGTCGTGGTGAGCAAGAGCGTGTTTAAGCCGGCTTTTCTGAGAGATTCCCGCGCTGTCAAGCTCGCAGACCGATTGTTGCCTATGACGATGTTGTAGACCTTCTTGAATGCATCGTCACCTGCTTTTGGAGTTTCAGGAATCCTCCCTTTTTCGCCGTCGATCAGAACCTGCCTGATAGGCAGTGGAGCCTTGCGCCACAGGCGATGTTTCTTCAGCACTTCGACAGCGTCGCTGAAGGCCGTCGAGTCCGGGACGGTCGGGCCCGAGGCGATGAAGTCCAACGGATCGCCTACGACGTCGGAAAGAATCAGGTTAAGGATCGTGGCTGGATAGGCCTTTTTCGCGAGCCAGCCGCCCTTGATGTCTGAGATGTGCTTTCTAACCGTGTTGATCTCGTTGATAGTCGCGCCGCTCTTAAGCAGAGCGTCTGTTAGTGCCTTCTTATCCGCGATTGAAATTAGTCCCCGCGGCAACGGCATGAGGCTTGATCCTCCGCCTGAAATCAGGCATATTATCAGATCGTCCGTTTCAGCCTGTTCGGCTATTTCGAGGATGCGGCGTGTTCCCTCGACGCCTGATTCGTCTGGGATAGGGTGGCTTGCTCCGTGAAGGTGTATTATCTTCGTCTTGTTCGTGTCGTTCTTGGGCACGTTCACGAGGCCGGACGTTACGATTTTTCCCAGAATACGCTCTAGAGCCGCGGCCATCGAGCCGCTCGCCTTCCCTCCGCCTACCACGTAGACATGTTTGAACTCTCTCAAATCAAAAGAGTGCTGATCCACTTTGAGGGTCGAGTTCCTCAGCTGAACCCTCGACTCGATTATCCTTCCAGGATCAACTGAACTTACTGCCGCTTCGAGGCAGTCTAGGGCCAGCGTTCGCGCCTTTCTGTCGAGTTTGGTTTGACCGTTTTTGACAAGTTGTTCTTTATTCTTGATCGTAACCATTTTTTCGGCTGACCTTTGTGCAGTTTCTGAGGAGCAGATGCGTAAGTGTAATAAGTCAATGTTAATAAACAGTTTCGCAAATCAGCAATTGGTGAATTGCATGCCAAAACCCAAGATCTACGTCACTCGAGAGCTTCCGGAGAGGGGTTTGAACATTATCAAGAAGTACTTTGACGCTGAAGTTTGGCCTGAGTACGCGCCTCCGCCGAAGAACGTGATTATCGACAAGGTGAAGAACGTCGATGCTCTCACTTCGCTGCTGTCGGACAAGATAGACGGGGAAGTTTTCAACGCGGCTCTGAAGCTTAAGATAGTCTCGCAGTTGGCCGTAGGCTTCGACAACATAGACCTTGCCGAAGCTACAAAAAGGGGCATTTACGTGACGAACACCCCTGAAGTGCTGACCGACACGACGGCTGATTTCGCGTGGACTCTGCTGATGGCAGTCGCAAGACGCGTGGTAGAAGCTGACAAGTACGTTCGAAGCGGGCAGTGGAAGGTCGCTTGGCACCCGGCCATGCTGGCCGGCAGGGACGTCTACGGCGCAATCATAGGTATCGTGGGAGCTGGCAGGATCGGATACGCCATCGCGAAGAGAGCCAAGGGATTCGACATGAAGATCCTGTTCTACGATGTGGTTCCAAGACCTGAGATCGAGAAGGACTTAGGGGCGAAAAAGGCGGACATGGACACGCTTCTGAAGGAATCAGACTTCGTCAGCATTCACGTTCCATTGATGAAGGAAACGCATCACTTGATCAATGCGGAGAGGCTGAAGCTGATGAAGAAGACGGCCTACTTGATCAACAATTCTCGTGGACCCGTCGTCGATGAGAAGGCTCTTTACGAGGCCTTGAAGAGGGGCCAGATCGCCGGCGCGGGGCTTGACGTATTCGAGCAGGAGCCGACACCATTGGATAACCCGCTGCTTAAACTTGACAACGTAGTCGTGGCACCCCACATTTCAAGCGCAAGCTTGGAAACACGGTCAAAGATGTCCGAGATGGTCGCAGAAAACCTGGTCGCATTCTTCGAAGGGAAGAAACCCCCGAACTTGGTGAACGCCGACGTGTTGAAGGTGAAGCCTCCGTCGAAGCTTATTTGAACATCGATTCCCCAAGGGCAACGCTGTAATAGTTAAATACCTCCTATATTTTACTTTGTTTTTCCTTTCAGTCAAGGTGATCTGAGTGAGTTCCATCTTCGCGAAGAGAATGGAAACGTTGGGAACAGAGACCGCTTTTGAAGTGCTTGCCAAGGCGAGGGCTCTCGAGAAACAGGGAAAAGACATCGTCCACCTGGAGATTGGTGAACCGGACTTCGACACCCCTAAGAACATCAAAGAGGCGGCCGTGAAGGCCATCAACGCTGGATACACGCACTATGGCCCATCTGCGGGCCTTCCCGACTTCAGGGAAACGATCGCCCAGTACATTTCAAAAACTAGAGGCATAAAAGCCGAGGCCGACGAGGTCGTCGTGACGCCGGGCGCCAAGCCGATCATGTTTTTCAGCATACTGGCACTAGTAAACCCGGGCGACGAAGTTCTTTATCCGAACCCCGGCTTCCCGATCTACGAGTCTATGATAAACTTTGTCGATGCCAGACCTGTGCCTATCCCGTTGCCGGAGGAGAATGATTTCAGGCTGGAACCCGAGTACGTCAAGAAGCACATTACGAAGAAGACCAAGATGATAATTCTCAACTATCCTGAGAACCCCACGGGCGGAATCGTGACCAAAGAAGACTTGAAGGTCATAGCCGACTGCATAGCAGGCCGGGATGATGTCTTCGTGCTCGCAGACGAAATCTACAGCAGAATAATCTACGAGGGCAAACATGAAAGCATCGCTTCGCTGCCGGGAATGAAGGACAAGACGATTCTGCTGGACGGCTTCTCGAAGACGTACGCCATGACGGGTTGGAGACTCGGCTACGGCGTGATGCGCAAGGACATAGCGCAGAAAGTGGCGCAACTCATGACCAACTCGAACTCCTGTACCTGCAGCTTCACACAGATGGCGGGCCTAGAGGCCTTGAAAGGGCCGCAGACCGAGCCTAAGAAGATGGTTGCGGAATTCAAGAAGCGGAGAGAAGTGATAGTTTCAGGCCTGAACCAGATAAGAGGCATGACATGCAAGAAGCCGCATGGCGCCTTCTACGTTTTTCCGAACGTAAAGGGCACAGGCATTAACTGCCGCAAGCTCGGCGACCATCTGCTCTACGATGCAGGCGTGGCCGTTCTAGCGGGGACTTGCTTCGGCAAGTTTGGCGAGGATCACTTGCGCCTGTCGTTTGCCAACTCCATCGAGAACATCAAAAAGGCCTTGGAGCGCATAGCCAAAGCAGTGTAGAAGCGCTAAGCTCCCTATTCCTCAATTTTTTCTTCAGTCAACGTTTCAACGATGTCTTTTGCAAGCTGCACCAAGTTGTCAGCCTGCTTCATGGCTTTTTCGCCGTCCATTTCTTGCATCTGCGCCAACCGTTGAACAGTTTCTTCAACGTCAATCAGGCATTTCAGAACCGGGTCCTCGATTGCCTGCGTTCTCTCTGCTGCTTCTCTCACGACGATCTCTATGAATGCTGGATCTCCCAGGCTGTAGTAGATCGCGTTTCGCGCCTTTCTGATTGATTCCAAGACCAGGCTTGGAGCCATGTAGGGCATTTTTCTTGCAGCGTCAAGCTCCGCTTTTGCTTCGCGAAGATAACGAAGGGCCCAGCCTTTTCTGTATCCGTCCATCACTTGGTTTCGCCTTCTTCGGAAGAAGGTTCTTCCTCTACGATTTCCTCCTCTTGTCCAGCAAGGTACCTTGCAATGTAGCCTGCGATTTGGTTCCTGACCTTTCTTGTCGTACTCTGCAAAACCAGGCCGACCAACCGCTTGTTCTCCTCGAAATTGTCTCCGAATTTGCCAGGGAAGCGTCTAACTAGTTCCCTAGCCGTACGCTTGACCTGATCCGTTCGAACATTTCCCAACCAAGTTCCTCCAAGTCTGTAATGGATTCTTCCCAGTTCTCCGCTGCCTTGATCGTATCAGAGTTTTGCTCTCTTAAGGGAGACAAGGCTAATTTAACTTTACTCTGAAAAACCTTTCGAAATTCTGTGCTATTTGGTCGGCAACGTCTTCCACGTCGAGTCTCTTGATTTCTGCGATCGCTTTTACCACTGTTGGTATGAAGGCAGGCGTGGTCCTTTTCCCCTCAAACGGAGGTCTGAAGAAGTGCACGGGACCATCCGTCTCGCTTAGCAGATTGGCAAGTGGAACTTTTTTCACGACTTCGCGAATCCCGTTTGAATAGGCTGTAGGCGCTCCTTCTGTGATGTAGTATCCTTTGTCCACAGCTTCGGACAGTGCGCTTATCGGGTTGCTGAACCAGTGTAGCAGGACTCCCTTGAGGCTGTAAGATGGGAGTGTCTCGATAACCCGAGTTGTCATGCCGCGTGAGTGGACGACGACGGGCAAGTCCAGTTTTTCGGCCATTTGCAGCATTCTTTTGAAAACGTTCATCTGCTTTTCCAATATCTCATTGTGTTTGATGTCTAGGCCGGTTTCGCCGATTGCAACCACTGCCCTATTGTTTCTTTGTTCTTCTATCAACCTTAACGTCTTTTCGAGTTCATCCTCGGTTATTGTCTGAAGGTTCCATGGGTGCACTCCCAACGCCACGTAGACGATTTCAGGGTATTTTTCGCTCAGTCTCAAATTGGCGCTACAAGCTTCAAGATCCACAGAATTTGAGACCAGAGCCGCAACGTTTGATTGTTTGGCCTCGGCTATTATCTCATCAACGGACCCGGCGTATTCTTTGTCTGAAAGGTGAATGTGAGCGTCGACGAATCTCATGATGTTTCCGCGGCCTTCGTTAGACTAGGGCTAATCTACTTTTATGATTTCCCTCTTATCTGAGCAGTCATGACTATTGACGGCAGGTTCTGGCAAGCCGAAAACAACAAACGTTAAATATGTCTTTAGAATGTCGGTTTTTTGTCGTTAAAGTGCTTGCCATTTTTCTCATTCTTCCTTTTTGTGTATGATAACCATGAATAAACCATTATTTAAAGAGTATTACGATTCAGTACAAAAGAAATACACCATGATGGGCGAAGTGTAGAAAATCTACCACAGAAGTGAAAATTAGGTTTATAAGCTAAGTGAGCACGATATATGACTGAGATGCAGAGGCAATTCGGGACGGACGAGCTTGAGCGTTACTATCACTCGCCGGGTGTGCACGCTCAAGAGCGTGGGTTCGACTCCCACCCTCTACATCTCAGTTCTTGAACTTGCGGTTGAGGATTCAAACCCGCGATTTCTGCGGTAAAGCGCGCGCTGTATGCCTTTTTTGTGCTATTTTGTGCTAATATTAGCTTAATATCTACCCTACATTGCTAATAAGCCTTACGTATAGGTAAAGAGCATAGGTAAGACCTCAAGACAGAAATCTTAAATCTGCACAGCAACAGAAGACAAACTAGAGGTTCAAAAATGAGTGAAGATAGATGTGGAAAATGTGACGAGTTGCTTAGTCGCGAATATACGATTCCAGAAAGAAAACCGTGTCCTTATTGTGGAAGCATGGCAAGGTCGTTTATTAGAGAATTTACTGAATCAATATCATTCAGCGTTTCAGATAAACGGACAGTTGACAAAGAACGCGGAATAGGTGGTAAAGCCAAATTCATAATTGAGACGGACAGCACGACAGAAATAGAGAAAATAACGGTGAAATCCACAGACGAGAAAGGCAAACCTATAACCGTGGAATTCTTCAAAAAGAAAGAAGAGAAAGAAGGGAAAAAGTAAGGCTCTAGTCAAGTTGAAAGCTGAGTACGAGCGGAAAGAAACTTAGTTCTCCTTTTGAAGTCTAAAAAGCCATTTAAAACGCTGATAATCTCCGTGTGCAATGTGGCTTAATTCGTGAAATAAAGTATAGTCTATATCTTCAAAATCTTGTTCTCTTACTGTAATAATCCAAAAGTTATTTAGCGGTTTACCATCAATCTTAACGGAATCTCTGACGAAAGAAACATTTCCTAGTGATTCAGTAAGCCTAAGATTTTCATCACCATATTCTACTTTATTAATCAGTTTATCAGCCTCTACATTTTCCGATATTCTCATCACATATTCATAGTCTTCCTTTTTGAGCAATAAAGCCACAACTTTAGGGAAGGGTCTGTCTGTGATTCTTGACCACAAACCTTTAAGTCGATATTCTGAAAAAACCGCTATCGGATTAAAAGTGAAAGCGGTTTTTTCGTTTGTGCTCATGTTCTCACCAAAAAAAGAAGGGTGCTAAGGTTTAACTAGCCTCTCTGTAGTGTGCTAGAGCGTCTTGAGCGTTTTTAAGTCTCTCAATGATTTCTGGTGTTAGAATTTTCGCCTCTGTTCTATCTGCATTATCACAGTCATTGAGATAGTCAAGTATTATTTTTCTAAGTTCTTTTCTGGTCGTCATGGCTTTCTCACCGTTTCGCTAGTTTCGCCTTTAGCTCGTGAATTGCCTTTTCTACGTCTTCAGCTTTAGCACCGTAATAATTATCGTCTTCATCGTGTCCGTAGTTGATCAAGTCGGTTCGTGTAGCTTCTAGTATTGCGTTTAGGACTTTCGGGTCTATTGATATTCTGATTTTCGTCATGTTTTCTCACTATCTTGTGTCTTACGATACAGAGTTAGAACCGTCACTTATAAACTCTCCATAGGAAAGACCATGCTCAATTTCAAACGCAAGAAAACAGTTAATCACCTGATTAAAAACCCGTGTCGATGAAGGTTTACGTTTGTAATAGTTCAACTTCCCATAACGCTTAAATAGGACGGGTTACTACTTAATAATACGTCTTAACAACTTGGACGGGAAGCGTCTTTCTTCCTAGAGTTGGATTTTTCCCGTCCTCGCACTTATAAATTATAAGCAAAACCTTTACAAACGTAAACTTTTCCCATAGAATATGACGGATGTCATACTCCCCATAAGACTTTTATATAAGGCTTTCGTTATATTGCCTAGACAACTCTAGGTGAAAGAAAGAAGCATGACGACGAAAAACAAAGTTCCACAGAAACAATATGGTTTAGATTGTATGATGCTTGTTTTAGAGAGGGACGGAGAACAAATCATTTTTGCCGTTCCAGAACTAAACGAACATTTTGATATTGTTATGGCTCTTAAAGAACAAGGTTACACCGAAAGAAGAATCACCCTAAAACAATATTGTGAAGAGAGAGATGAATAATGCCATATCAATTAGGATACACCGACCAACTTGGCTATAACTTCGAGATGGACAACTTAGACGTTGTTAAAGATAACGGATACGGCAAATACATACGGTTCGCAAATCCCCGAAACATATGGGCATGGAAAACCCATAAGGGCATGGGCGTGGACATGGTAATAGGTCTAGGAGAGGACACATATTACATCGAAGAACGGTTCATGTCATACAACTATAACCTGAGCCAAAGCTGGTTCGAACAAAAATGCCTACCTCGATTCCGCGATTATCCAAACGACCAACACCATTATCATATCGTTCTAGCCAACCGACCAAAAAATTTCGGACAAGTTTTAGAGGGTGTTCAAGTTGTCAGTGACGATAATGCTAGTCTAGTGGTAGGAGTAGTTAATGCCGTCACTATCACATGGTTACTAACCACTATAGGAAACTACGACTACGCCACTAACTATAACACTATACCAACAATACAAACCCCTATGGATAGGGCAGTTGATGAGCGTCAGTATATTGACCATCCACTACATGAGCAGTGGATGAGTGAACAACTAGAACGTCTTGGACAGGGATAGTAAGCAAGGCATAACATAGCAAACGAGCCACATAGACGCATTATCTCTAATTGAATGACGGCGGCGGTGGTATATCTGTTGGTTTAACTGAGTGATTAAGCAATGTTTGACATACTTCATCTGAGGTATGAATCGGACAACATGGACGACGATGACCCATAATTAGAAAGTTGGTAAAAGTCGCCCTATGTGCTTGTTAATTACCCGTGACTGTCTATGCAACCATCCGTATCAGCAAGGGTGACACCATGCTGTTGATAGTAAACCGTCACCATTCATACTTTAAATCGTACTTTAACGAGTGTACCCATGCAGATATGATGAGTAGTTGCCATCCACAGAACAACTCCCCTAGCATCGCCACGCGGCTAAACGACTATGCCTCTGGGAGTCTTGCTTTCCAACGATTTGTTTAGCCTTTTCCGTGCTCATGACACGACACAAAGAATTGAAAAGATATGCCCTCAACCCATGCCATCGGATTTTTTCGCCGTGACTGTCAATTTCAGCTTTAGACGCTAACCGTTGAAGCATTTTCGAAAGGTCTTCTTTACGTGCTTTCCAGATTCGGGTATTATCAGGTTTCGACTTCATTTCAGCTAAGAACGGTTTTAGGTCGGTTATTGCGTCTTGGTCAAGATAAAGAAACGCTGGACAATCCTCTTTACATGTTTGAATTTTGGCTACGAATATCGGTGCTGATTGGGTAAGGTCTAACTTTCGAAACATACCAAAATTGAGTTTGTTTGTGAAGTCTTCCGCGCGCAAACCAAAAGCCTTTCCGAGACTCAGATAACACCGTGTCCTAGTGGTTCCAACAAGACGCATTTTGGCTAAGGTTGCTTGGTCAAACTGAAAATCAGAGGTTGACCGTGACCTTTTCCTCAACTTAATTCTATCGATGCGGCTAAAGTCTAAGGTGCAAGACCAAAAACTATAGAATCCCCGTACGCATCCCGTGCAACTTTGAGCGTAGTTACTCGAATATCCCCTGTCTAAGAGCCATTGCCTAAACTCGAAAAGTCTTCTTTTCCATTCCTTAGACTCCTTTAGCATCTGTGCTCCTGATTCGCCCTTTGTGAATTCTGACAGTCGCCGCAAATAAGATTCGTATGTCTTTCTTGTCGTTGGTTTCTGGCTTCTTAGAAACTGTGAAAACTTTACGTCTTCTGAGAATTCTATGACAATCGGTTCTAGGTGTGTAATCTTCGCCATGCTCTCAAACCCCTACCGTCATGGCTTCAATTGAATAGCTTCGTGTCTGTTTCCTCATCTGCTTTACGAATTTCGGCTCTTTATCGGTAGTATGGTTAAAGCAGTCTTCGCCATTTCCGCAAGTATTAAATATGTCTTTAAAGAGAAAAAGAAGCTACGAGGTAGTCTTTATGGTTGATTTGGATTTGGCTGTAGCTCCAATGCATAGGCTCTGCAAGAAGGCGGGGGCAGATCGCGTCAGTGAAGCAGCGGCGAAGGAATTGGCTAAGGCGTTGGAAGAGATCGGCGTTAAGATCGCGAAAGAAGCCTTGGATTTCGCGATGCATGCTGGACGGAAGACCATAAAATCTGAGGATATCGAGATCGCTGCCAAGAAGGTAATGAGCAGATAGGCACTCCTTTTCCTCTCTTTTTGTCAGAAACATCTGGCATGGTTGAATAGTTAGCGCTGATGATGGCAGAAAGCCTAAAGAACCCCGAGGTAACCAACACTTCGTGGAAGTCGGCGATCATGGGTGGAAAAAAGAAGCTCAACTTGAAGCAGATGGAACGTGCTCAGGTAAAGAAGGACGAGGAAGACGAGGCAAAGAAGAAGAAGGAAAAAGGACCTGGCGCGCCGAGAGAGAAGAAGCTTTTGGGAATAGTTGCTCCAGACGTGAAGAACGAGAAGATGGTCGGCGAATTGAAGAAGTTGAACGTTCTGACGCCGTACGTCGTGGCCACGCGTTTAGGCATACGAATGAGTGCAGCGAAGGACTTTCTGGAAAAGCTCGAGGAGAACGGCACGATTCACTTGGTCTCTGGGAATCACAGCATCAAGATCTACAGGCCAGACTAGCCTCTGCGACCTTCCTGTCGTTTTTTGACCGGTCATCCTGAATGAAGGGTTGGGGCTCCTGCCATATTTGGAGTTTCCTGAAAGAGTTTACACAGACGAGGAAGTACGGAAAGCACGGGAACTCATCGACAAAGGCTACAAGCACAACATAAAAATTAAGGGCGATCCTGCTTTTCGGCAAAGCGTGAGAAGGGCCCTTGAACTCATCATGACTGCCGACTACTATGATTTTCTGAGGACTTACATTCGGGGGATAGAGGAGGTTGACGGTCTAACTCAGCTTCGGAACGCTGATGCCAAGATCTGGACTAATCGGTATGCCGTGGAAAACCCCGTTGATGCTGCGAGCATGTTCGTGCAGAAGGCCAGTCACATGAGTGAATACCTTGAATTGAAGCATTATTATGGCGGCGAGGCTGAGAAACGCTCAGTTGGAAAACGCATCGAGTTCCTCAAGGCGTTGAAAAGTAGGAGTCAGGAAAAGGAAGTCGTGGCCGAGTGCGAGCGCCTGTTAGACCTGTGGCGTGAGAGTTCCCTGGTTTACTAGCGGCTCGATTCTGATCTTTGTCCCGCTTTTGACCTGTTTGAACAAGTCCAGGTTCTTTGTTACCTTGCCCAGTATGTTCACCGGGCTGTAGGGTTGCGATTGTCCGTAGAATATGCATATTGCGCTTCCCATGGGCCAGAAGCCGATGGTTGCATTTTCAACGCTTCCCTTGGCTTTTTCTTCCCCCATTTTTATCGGAGTTTCGAAGTAGACCTCCTCCTTCCACAGAGCTGCCCTGCCCTCTATTGGAAGTTTTCTAAGGATCATGTCTATCGTTCTGGGCGCTAAGAAGCGTACGAGCTCTCCTTCTGCTTCGCCTAGGCCTTCGACTACGAATTTTATCTTTGTTCTGGATACGTCTCCTTCTTCACTGGTCATCGTTTTTCACGCCTCTTGAGGAATTGATCGAGGATCACTTCAAGCGAAACCGGTCCGACCACTTTGAGCTCATACCTCACTCTGACGGTCGGCTTGTCGATCGTTATGATTCTTCTGAGATCGATCGGCGTTCCGATGACCACGACGTCGCATGGCACGTGGTCTATGGTTTCCTTGAGCTCTGCCACTTGTTTTCCACTGTAGCCTAGGGCCGGAAGTAGTGCGCCCAGATGTGGATATTTCCTGTAGGCCTCTCTTATTGAGCCGATGGCGTAGGGTTTGGGGTCGACGATTTCGCTTGCGCCCGAGTTCTTGGCCATGATCATTCCTGCCCCGTAGGGCATGTTGCCATGAGTGAGTGTAGGTCCGTCCTCGATCACCAGCACGCGTTTTCCCTTGATCAGCTCTGGCCTGTCGGCGGTCACAGGCGAGGCTGCATCGAGAACTGTTGCCTTCGGGTTAACCATTTTTATGTTTTCTTTGACCTGGTTTACCTTCTGCGGGTCAGCCGTGTCAACCTTGTTTATTATTATGACATCTGCCATTCGCAGGTTGGTCTCGCCTGGATAGTAGGTCAGCTCGTGTCCCGGTCTGTGTGGGTCTGCCACGACGATGTTCAAGTCTGGCTTGTAGAATGGCAAGTCGTTGTTTCCCCCGTCCCACACGATCAAATCCGACTCTTTTTCGGCTTCTCTCAGAATTTTCTCGTAGTCCACTCCCGCGTAGACGATTATGCCGTTGTCAATGTGAGGTTCGTATTCTTCTCTCTCCTCGATCGTGCATTCATACTTGTCTAAATCATCGTATGAGGCAAAGCGTTGCCAGACTTGCTTTCTCAGGTCACCGTACGGCATCGGATGTCTGATGGCTGCTACCCTCAGGCCCTTATTCTTGAGTATCTTGGCAACCTGCCTTGAGGTTTGACTCTTGCCCGCGCCCGTTCTGACCGCGCACACTGAAATGACTGGAACCTTCGACTTTAACATCGTGGTTTTGGGACCCATCAAGCGGAAGTCAGCTCCGTTTGCTAACACTGAGGAAGCCTTGTGCATGACGTACTCGTGTGAGACGTCGCTGTAGGCAAAAACTACTTGGTCAGCATCATTTTCCTTAATTAGCTTAGGCAAATCGTCCTCAGGATGAATTGGGATGCCCTTCGGGTAGCTTGGACCCGCAAGCTCTGTCGGATAATTTCGGCATTCTATTCCGGGAATCTGAGTTGCAGTGAACGCCACAACTTCGTAGGCGTCGTTGCTTCTGAAGTAGACGTTGAAGTTGTGGAAGTCCCTGCCTGCGGCGCCCATTATAATGACTTTGGTTTTCTGCATGATGTAAACCTCCACTAGAACCCCTAATAGGGGGATTTTCAATACTACTCGATCATTCTATTTAAACCTAGCGTGCAAACGTTATTTCAGCAGATGGAGAAGAGTCTCTCCTATGAAATCTATCTGTTTCGGCGTGACGCCTGGATGGACCGGCAGCGAGAATACTTGTTCTGACGCTTTTTCCGTCGCCGGAAGTCTGTACTTCCCAAATCTGCGGTAGTAAGGCATGAGGTGTATCGGGTTCACGTAGCAGACGAAGGCTCCTATTTCCTTCTGCTTCAACTGTTCGACGATACGATCCCTCTTCTCCCTGGTTGCATTCTTCAGCCTAACCGTGTAGAGGTAATAGCTGCATTTGAACCCTTCAGGCTCAGTCGGCAACTGCAGTTTCTTTGTTTCTCCAAGCTTTTGCGATAACCTTTCTGCGTTTCTGCGTCTCCTTGCGACGAATTTCGGTAGCTTCTTCAGCTGTTCACAACCTATCGCTGCTTCTATCTCTGGCATATGATAGTTGTGCCCCAGCATCAGAGACAGGTACTTCTGTTTTTCTCCATGGCTTCGTAAGTATCGAGGTGTTTCCGCGATCTCCGGGCTGTTCGTCGTAAGCATGCCGCCTTCGCCAGTTGTCATGTTCTTGCTTCCGTAGAAGCTCCAGCACGCAGCGTCGGCGAAAACCCCTGGCGGTTTTCCCTTGTAGGCGGCTCCGTGGGCTTGGGCTGCATCTTCAACAATTTTCAGTCCATGTTCATCCGCGATTTTTCTTATGGGTTGCATATCAGCTGGCAAACCGTAGAGGTCGACCGGCATTATGGCCTTGGTCTTCTTCGTTATGGCTTTCTCAACTGCCCTCGGAGAAACAGTGTAACTGTCCGCTTCTATGTCAACAAAGACCGTTTTGGCTCCCTGCATGACAACGACTTCTGCGGTGGCGACGAACGTGAAGCTTGGGAGAATAACCTCATCGCCCTTCTTCACGCCGACTGCTGCCAACGCTGAGTGCAAGGCGGCCGTTCCTGAGTTCACGGCCACGGCATACTTTGCCTTCGCGAACCTTGCGAATGAGTTCTCAAATTCGGTAACCTTCGTGCCTGCGCCGAGACCATGAGTAAGCGCTCCACTCTTCATAACTTTGATGACAGCTTCGATCTCTTCTTCGCCAATCTGGGGAGCGTTTATCTGAATCATCGAATCGCCCCACAGCTACTGTGCTATCTTCGTTATTAATAGCTTCGTTGCCTCAGTGGGGCGATCGTAAGCTTCGTGGCTAGAGAACATAAACGTCGTTGTCCAAGTTTTTGACCCGATTCAGGAACTCATTCATCTCTTTTTCCACTTCTTCCTTCCTCCTAGTCAGAAACTCCAATTCCTCAGAAATCTCTTTAAGCCAACCTTCAAAGGCTACGCTGCACTCTTTGTCAGTGATCCTGGCAAGATACTTGGAAACATCCTGCGGGCCTCTGCACCCGAGCAGTCGCAGTGGATAGTTGATTTGCTGGAATTTTGAGAATGAAAAGAAGTGCCTCGTCGACTTGGGCTGCATCAACTGGCCGCTGAGGGCCGCCGAGATGACTTCCTCGATGGTAATCTTGCTCGATGCATCATCTGTGTAGCGATGAATTCTCCTTCTCCCGATGCGAACCCTTGGATTTTGATGAACGTTAGTGAGTATGGTCGGTATGTGCGTGTAACCAAGGCTCTTCAGCGCCAGCCAACGATGCATCCCATCTAGGATGACCAGGGTCTTCTCGTCCGCTACTATGGGATATTTGAGCACGCCCTCGTTGAGAAGCTCCTTTCTGATCAGTTTCAGGTAGAGCGGAGACCCTTTTTCATGCGGTTTCAGCTCGTCAATTGATACGATTGCTATTCTCAGATCTGACTTCTGAGCCAAGATGGTGTAGGTCATCTGCTTCTCGCCCTCAGTAGTTGAAAGTGGGAGCTTGAACCTTTTCAGGTTCATAGTCTACGAGTTTGCCAGCGAGGAACTGTTCGTAGGCTGAAAGGTCGAGCAGTCCGTGGCCGCTGTAATTCATGGCGATGATCTTCTTCTGGCCGGTCTTCCTGCATCCTAAGGCTTGATCTATCACGAATTTCAGGCTGTGGGCAGTCTCGGGAGCGGCTATCATGCCTTCTGTCTCGGCCAGCAGCCTTGCAGCTTCGAATACTTCGGTCTGGTTGTACGCGATTGAGCGCATGTATCCCGCGTGGATCAAATATGATATCAGGGGCGCCATTCCATGATATCTCAAGCCTCCAGCGTGGACGGGTGGACACACGTAGTCATGTCCGATCGTCAACATTTTCAGCAGCGGGGTCATTCTGCCGGTGTCCCCATAATCATAGGTGTAGACTCCTTTGGTCGTGTGAGGGACGGCTTTCGATTCGCAACCGACAAATTCAGTTTCCGTTTTGCCTTTCAGCTTGTCCGCCATGAACGGGAAACAGAAGCCCCCGTAGTTTGAGCCTCCGCCTATGCATCCGCAGATTACGTCGGGGTATTTGTCAACGAGCTCGAACTGCTTTTTTGCTTCCAAGCCCAGTATGGTCTGATGCATCAACACGTGATTCAGCACGGAGCCTAAAGAATAGCGCGTGTCTTCGTTTGCAAGCGTGTCCTCTATTGCTTCGCTGATGGCTATCCCGAGTGCTCCCGGGTTTTTGGGGTTTTCTTTGAGCAGCTTCCTGCCGTAGTTCGTCTGGTCACTAGGTGATGGGAACATCTCTGCCCCGTAGATCTGCGCCATGATTCTTCTGCCCGGCTTCTGATCGTAACTCGCCCGCACCATGTATATTCTGCACTTCAACCCGAACAGGGTGCATGCCAATGCTAAGGCTGTGCCCCATTGTCCGGCTCCGGTTTCCGTGGCCAGTCTGCTTATTCCCTGTTTCTTGTTGTAGTATGCTTGCGCAATGGCCGTGTTGGTCTTGTGGCTGCCTGCTGGGCTGAAATTTTCGCATTTGAAGTATATTTCAGCGGGTGTCCCCAAGCGCTTTTCTAGTCTTTTGGCACGGTACATCGGTGTTGGGCGGGGGAGCCTCATGTAGGCGTCCAGTATTTCGTCTGGGATTTTTACGTAGCGTTCTGTCGAGACTTCCTGTCTCACGAGTTCTTCGGCGAATATTCTTTGGAGCAGTTGGGGATTTATGGGCTTCATCGTTGTAGGGTCCAACGGAGGTGACAAAGGCTCTGGTAGGTCTGCCTGTATATTGTACCATGATGTCGGCATCTCGTCTGGGTCTAACATTATGAAGGCTTCTTTGTGTATCATCTAAAGCTCTCCTTAGTACATTTCAGTACATTCATGTCTGTTGGGCTACAATAGGAGTGCAGGAACATATTTATACTTTATTGCACAAAAACGTACATTAAGGGATCTGCAATATGTGGAGCAACATGAAGAAATACTTTGAAGGATGCCCAGAAAGGCTCAGAGTGGCACGTGTCCTAGTGGAGAACGGGCTCAGCGTGAGAAACGGGGGAATCTACCTAAACGAGATTGAGGTTCCGCCTGTTCGGATAGCGCGCGTGGCGGGAGTAGATAGGCGGACCGTGAACGAGACGTTGGCCGCAATCAACGCGAATCGCAAACTTCGGCTGATATTCGAAAGCCTGAGGTCGGCTGGGCACTCGCTGAAGGAGGTTGCAAAACATCTGAGCCTAGGTGTGGTCGAGATAACTCCGGTCGATGCCAAGATTCCGGGAATACTGGCCAATTGCGCCACGCTTTTGGCAGAGAACGGTCTGAGCATCAGGCAGGCGATCGTTGATGATCCTGAGCTTTCACCGGAGCCGAAGCTTGTTCTCATCGTTGAGAAGAAGATTCCGGGTGAGCTGATCCCAAAGTTCCTGAGTGTAAACGGAGTGGCCAAGGTTGCCGTGTATTAAAAGGACAGGCATTCCTGCGCATTTGTCGGCTTCAAGGTTCCTCGTCTGTCTTCGCTGATGGTTCCCAGTTATTAGGTCTTGAAACGGCCGATTTTTTGACATAAAGGATAATAGAAGGGTACAACCCTCAAACTATTTCAACCATGGTCCCGGTTGCTTGAACACATGACTAGGATAGGCGTCTATGTTTGTCATTGCGGCTTGAACATCGCCGGCGTAGTTGATGTGGAAAATGTTGCTGATTATGCCCTGACCTTGCCTTATGTTTCTGTTGCAAGACATTATACGTACATGTGTTCCGAGTCGGGACAGCGCATGATTCAAGATGACATAAAGGCTCACAAGCTTGACAGGATAGTTATCGCAACGTGTTCGCCTCGGATGCATGAGGAAACCTTTCGCAGAGCGGTTGCCAAAGCAGGGCTCAACCCCTATCTGGTCGAAATTGTCAACTTGCGAGAACAAGTTGCTTGGCCTCACAGTGAAGAACCTGAAAAAGCCACGGAGAAGGCTAAGGCCTTGGTGAGAATGGGTGTTGCTCGCGTGAAGCTTTTGGAACCGTTGGAAAGACAGAGGGTGAGTGTTGAAAAGAACGTTCTAGTCGTCGGAGGCGGGATTGCAGGTATACAGGCTTCGCTGGACTTGGCTAATGCTGGGTTCAAGATCTATCTCGTGGAGAAAGCTCCAAGCATCGGTGGACGCATGGCACAGTTGGATAAGACCTTTCCAACTCTCGACTGTAGCGCGTGTATTCTGACGCCTAAGATGGTTGACGTTGCTAAGCATCAGAACATCACGTTATTGACAAATTCTGAAGTAACACACGTGAAGGGTTTTGTTGGAAACTATGAAGTCACGGTGCTGAAGAATCCTAGGTTTGTTGATGAGGCCAAATGTGTGGGGTGCGGGCTGTGCACGCAAGTCTGTCCCGTTAAAGTTCCGGACGGGTTTAACGAGAATCTGAGTCAGACGCGCGCCATATCTATCTATTCGCCTCATGCAGTGCCGAAGGTGGCGACGATAAGCCCAGACTATTGCCTCAGATTGAAAACGAAAAACAAGACTGTGTGCGGAAAATGTGTTCAGGCTTGCGAAGCGAGAGCCATAGACTTTGATCGGGAACCAGAGGATATCCGGCTCAAAGTGGGCGGTGTCGTCTTAGCAGTCGGGTCAGAGGTCTTTGACGCTTCACGCATGCCTGAGTTCGGTCATGGCCGATTTCCCAATGTCATTTCGAACATCGAGTTTGAAAGGATTTCAGACGCTTCAGGCCCAACTGAGGGGAAGATCATGAACCTGAAAGGTCGGAAACCGCCGAAGAGCATAGTCTTCGTTCAATGTGTCGGTTCCAGGGACAAGCGTTTTCATGAATATTGCTGCCGTGTAGGCTGCATGGTCAGCTTGAAACAAGCGATTCTCGCACGCGAGAAGCTCGGCAAAGGAGTGGACATTTACGTTTGCTATAATGATCTGAGGGCTTTCGGCAAGGGTTACGAAGAATTCTATCGAAGGGCCAGAGACATGGACATCAACTTTGTGGCTGGAATTCCTTCTGATATTCGAAGTACGGCGGACGGTTCGCTCTACTTCGACGTTTTTGAAAGCGGAACAAACAAGCTTCTGGAATTGCATGCTGACTTAGTTGTGCTTGCGAACGGGCTTGTTCCCAGCGATGGCATCAGCAAGATGAAGGAGCTTTTTCACGTCTTGAGGAGCAGAGACGGGTTCCTGTTAGAGGCACATCCGAAGTTGAGGCCGCTTGAATGCTCGACAGCTGGAATATTCCTTGCAGGTGCATGTCAAGGCCCGAAGGACATTCCTGACACGGTGGCACAGGCGAGCGGTGCAGCGGCGAAAGTCATAGATCTACTATCCAGCGGCGAGATTGAGATTGAACCCTTGAAGGCCATCGTGGACAAGGATCTCTGCAGTGGATGCCGAGTCTGCGAGTCGCTCTGTCCTTTCGTGGCAGTCGAGATGAAGAAGGAAGAAAAATCTGGAAAAGAAGGGCTCAGGGCTGAGGTTATTGAAGCCGTGTGCCAAGGCTGCGGTCTGTGCAGTGCAGCTTGTCCAACAGGCGCCATTAAGATCGAGCAGTACGACAACAGGCAGGTCTTGGCCCAGGTTGAAGCCGCCCTAGCGGGGGCAGAGCATAAGGGAGGAAGCAGGCGTTGAGCTTGACTGACTTGACGTCGATGGCTAAGCCGAACCTCGAGTCCCGAGAGAGAATCTTGGCAAAGCTTCACGGAAGAGATCTCTTGAACTGTTTCTTGTGTGTAAAATGCACGAGCGGATGCACTGCGTTGAAGCTCCTGGAGTTGAAGCCTCATGAGATTGAGAAGCTGGTGAACTTGGGTTTTGTTGATGAACTGGCTTCATCAGACATCATTTGGACATGTGCGACCTGTCTGAAGTGCTTCCAAAGATGCCCGCAGAAGGCCTCGCCGTACCATGTTATTATTGCACTGCGAAACCTGGCTGTCGAGAGGGAAGCAAAAGTGCCTGAAGCATACATGAAGGCGGTTTCGCAGATACTTGAAGGCGGACTGGCTGAACAAGTTCAGAAGGTAACGAATATGACGATGGAAACTTGTGACCGTGAAAGCCTGAAGCTGCCCAAGATCAAGCCGCCGAAAGAAAGCTTTCAGATCGTTTTCCTAAAAGCTCTGGAGGAAAAATGGCCTTGAAAGTTGCCGTCTTCTGGGGTTGTCGAATACTAACAAGCCAGTATGCCTATGAAATGTCTGTTCGAGAGGTATTGCCGAAGTTTGACGTTGAGCTCGTGGATTTGCAGGAGGCCCTGTGCTGCGGGGACCCTGTCAAGAGCGTTAATGATTTTGCCGCTGACTATCTAGCGTCCAGAATTCTGGCGCTCGCAAGCTTGACCGGAGCAAGAGATCTGCTTGTTCCCTGCAACCGTTGCCACTTTGTGATTTCTGAGGTCAAACACCTTGTTGAGAACGATGAAAAAACCCGCAGCAAGATCGCTGCTCTCCTGAGTGAAGAGGGTATGAAATACGACTCGGACGTGAGGATTTGGCACCTGATTGATTTTCTGCACGATCACGTCGGTCTCGGCTGCATCGAGAAGGCCATAGTGAAGCCGCTTAAGGATCTGAGGTTAGCCAGCCATGTTGGCTGCCAAATCCTTCGGTACAGTGATCTTGGAAGAGTCGATGATGCCGAAAATCCAAGGAAGCTTGACGAGCTGATAGACGTGCTCGGCGCCAAAAACGTGGACTACGCTGAGAAGCTGGACTGTTGTGGTGCGGCCCTAGTTTACAGTCATGTTGATTCTGCGCTTTCGTTGGCCGGGTCAAAACTCAAGGCTCTGCAAGGCTTGGGCGTAGACGGGCTTGTCGTCTCGTGTCCTGATTGCGGGATGATGTTTGACTCTAGACAGAAGGATGCGGCGGCGACGGTTGGTGCAAAACTCGGCCTTCCCACGCTATACTATACACAGCTGCTCGGTCTGGCCTTAAACATCAAACAAGACAAACTCGGGTTGCATCTTAACCAGAGCCCGATCGATCAGCTTCTTGCAAAGATTCCCTCATAGTCCCCGAACAACTCTTATATTCACACCACAGGTAGTTACGGTTCAAGGTGGAGAATTTGGTGAATTTCGGCTTCACAGAAGAACAAGAGCTTTTCCGCAATGCTTTGCGCGAATGGTGCCAGAAGAATTTGCCGCTGGAGAAGATTAGGGAGATGGACAGCAAGGGCGAGATTCCACATGAGCTTCTGAAAAGTATGGGCGACATGGGCCTGCTTGTCATGACTGCGCCGCAGGAGCACGGGGGAACAGGCGCTGACTGGGTTACCGCGTGCATAGCTGCCGAAGAGCTTGGCTATGCAGATGTCAGCATTGCTTTGCCCGTGCTGTGGCTCGTTGAATCGTCTTGGGGTTTCGTCGTAGACAGACACTGCAGTGAGCAGGTGCGAAACGAGGTTATTCAGAAAGCCTTCAAGGGCGACGCCTTCATCGGCATTGCTTCGACAGAGAGTGGCGGTGGCTCAGACGTTGCCGCTTTCAAGTCCACCGCTCGGAGGGAAGGCAGCGGTTGGGTTTTGAACGGTGAGAAAATGTACATCAGCGGCACAGAAGAGGCGAAAAAGCTCGGCGGAGGCTACTTTGTCATTGCTAGGACTTCACCTGCACCTGAGGGGGGTTCACACAAGGGGATGACAGGTTTCTACTTGCCCATGAACGCGCGCGGGGTTGAGATCAACAAGAGGTTTGAAGACATGGGCCGCATGGCGATTTCAACAGGCGGTTTCAAGATGGAGAACGTCAAAACCCCTGATGCCTATCGCATCGGCGACGTGGACAAAGGGTTCTACTTGACCATGGAAGGTTTTGACAACGCGCGGATTCTGATCGCCGCTGTTTGTGTGGGAGCGGCGCGCCGTGCCCTAGACGTCGGCATGGAATACATCAAGGAACGGAAGGCTTTCGGCAGACCCATCGGCAAGTTTGAGGGCATCCAGTTCGAACTGGCCGACGATTGGGCACAGCTTGAGGCCCTACGATCATTGACCTATAGAACCGCATGGATGAACGATGAACGCTACAAAGAAGGCAAGTTCACTCCGTTGGACGTAACGAGGATGATTGCCGCCTGCAAACTCATTGCGCCGCACTTCGCGTTTGACGTGTACAAGCACGTGATGGTCTGGATGGGAGCCTACGGCTACACCAAAGAATGTCCGCTAGAGATGGGACTGAGGGGAATCATGAGCTACTGCGTCGGCGCAGAAGGGGCCAGCAACATACAAAGAACTGTCATAGCGCGGGAATTACTGGGCAAAGAATACATACCATACAAGTAGGCATCAACTCCTTTTTTCCGCCGGGGGAATCCTTTCTCTCATTCTAATTCCCGGGTCAGAGTAACCTAAGAGCATTAGAATGTGCTACGGGGAATATCTATGGTTGCCTTGGGATGTTTGCTGTCGCCGGCTCGATGAAGGGCTAGCTCTGTTGTAGCTGTTTCCTGACGGCTTCTTTCAGTGCGGGCAGAACCTCGTATAAGTTGCCAACAACTCCGTAGTCTGCGATTTCAAATATGGGTGCTTCTGGGTCCTTGTTGATTGCAACTATGACCTTTGCGTCTCGTATGCCTGCCACGTGCTGAATCACACCCGAGATTCCGCAGGCGATGTACAGTTTGGGCTTGACCTTGTGGCCTGAAAGCCCAACCCATTCTGAAAACCATTTTCTATCTTCGGCCAGCGGTCTTGAGCATCCTACCTGGCCGCACAGAGTCGTCGCCAACTCTTCCAGCAGAACCTTGTCTTCCTTCTTGTCTAAGCCTCTGCCGCAGCTGACTATCACTTCGGCTTCTTCCATCCTCACGTTTGAAGTTTCGAGCGGTTTTGTTTCGACGATTTCAGTCTTCGGCTCCGCGATCTTCACGTCTAACTTCACTAACTGTCCGTTACGGTCTTTGGGTTCAGGTTTTTCAAAGGCTCTGACTGGCACAGTGGCTATCTGCGGTTTCTTCTTAAACGTGACCTTGGCGACGGCGTTCCCTCCGTAGGTTATCCTGTCGCCTACGAGTCTCCCCTGTTCGTCGATGCTCAGTCTGCCGCAGTCGGGCACACACCCAGTTTCTAGGCGCGTGGCAAGCCTGGCTGCTAGCGGTTTCCCGTTCTTCGTAGAGCCGATCAGGATGATCTCTGGCTTGTAGGTCACGGCCAAACCGTGTAATATACCCAAGTATGCCTCTGCCTGAAACCGTTCCAATGCTTGATTGTCCGCCAAGTAGACTTTGTCGGCGCCGCATTCTATCATCTCGTTTGCTTTGTCCTGAACGTTATGCCCAATCAAGACAGCTGTCAATTCTGTCTGCAATCTGTCCGCGATTTCCTTTGATTTCCCGAGGATCTCCAGGGCCAAGTCATGTTTATCTGAGAAGACAAAGACTCCTTTGTGTTCACTCATCTCTTTTTCACCTTCCGATAACGCCCTCTTGAATCAATGCTTTGGCCAGCTTATCCGCGATTTCCTGAGGGTTCTCACCCGTTATTCTGATTTTTTTCCGCTCGGTCTTCGGCGCCAGGACCTCGACCAACTCAATTTTCGAGGCAAGCTCGTCTTTCTCAAGGTTAAGGTCCAAGGCTGTCCAGGCTACTATTTCTTTTTTCGAGGCCTTCATTATCATCATCAAGGACGGAATTCTCGGCTGATTTATCTCGCGCGTGACCGAAACAAGGGCCGGCATCTTCGCCTTCACGGTTTCAACGGCGTCTTCCAGTGTCCTCTCGACGATCACTGTGTCACCTTCCGCGGTGATTTTTCTAACGGAGGTCATCTGTGGCAGGTTCAGCAATTCGGCCAGTCTGGGGCCGACAAGTCCGGAGAAACTGTCCAAGGACGTTTCCCCGCAGAGAATTAAGCTGCATTCTCCGATTTTTCTTATGGCTTCTGCGAGAATAAACGCCGTGCCCGAAGTGTCAATGTCCTCAAATCCTGGATCCCTAACAAGATAGGCCCTGTCAGCACCCATCGCGAGGGCTTCTCTTAAGACGGCCTTGGCATCTTCAGAGCTCACTGTCACGGTGCATATTTCGGCGCCACCAAGTTTTTCTTTGATCTTTATAGCCTCTTCTAAAGCGTTCTTGTCGAAATCGCTCATTTTCCTAGGCGCACTGACCGTCATGAGCTGTCTCGTCGCCGAGTCAACCTTGAGCTGTGAAACATCCACAGCCTGTTTCAAGCAGACGATTATCCTTCTCAACGCATTTACCCCCGATGACCTTGCTCAGAGGAGATGAAGGTTCATGCTAAAATATAAAAAAGTTTCACTGCGAACTGTCAAATGGTTAAGGATAAGTATCGCTGGCGACACCATGGGGACACTTACTGTTAACGGGGCGAGGCTCTACGACGAACAGTTTGCCAAAGTCTTTCCTTCAGATTGGGAAATGGCCGTTCTGTCGAAGCATCTTGATTCCCCCCAAAACTCTACTAGACGTCGGCTGCGGAACTGGTCGACATGTTGTAGCTCTCGCAGAAAGGGGCTTAAGTCTGGCCATCGATTCGGACAAAGAACATGTTGAGGCGGCTGAGGAGAAAACAAGGTCTGAGCAGCCGATCGACGCCGTGGATTTCATTGTAGCTGATGCTCGACATATCCCGCTGCGCGGATTGCCATTCGCCGCGGTTATTTCCACGGGTAACTTTTTGGGTGATGTTCGCATGAAGGGGCAAATTCTTACATGATCGCTTCATAATAATAGCGAGGGGAACGACAAGCGTATGGGGGGTGTCTTGACGGAATATGAAATTAGCTGTTCAGCTTGTGGTCAGTCCTCGTCTAGCCTGCTTGACTTCAAATGTTCATCATGTGGTGAACCGTTAGACGTCAAACGATACGGAAGGTTCGAGCTCGGTCAGATTCGGAAGGAAAACTATACCATTTGGCGCTATGCCCAGTTCTTCCCTTTCGTGAAAGAGGCTGATGTTGTAACGTTGGGTGAAGGGTGGACCCCGCTGGTTCCATTTTCAAACAGCGTCTATTTCAAGCTTGAAAGCCTGAATCCAACGGGTTCTTTCAAGGACCGCGGGTCAACCATGCTGGTCTCGGCCGTCCACACGCTGGTGAAAAGAGCCAGAGGATATATCACTGAGGATTCTTCAGGTAACGCCGGGGCGTCCATAGCCGCCTACGCTGCACGCGCTGGGCTGAAAGCCAAGATTTACGTTCCTGAGACGGTTTCTGGGCCGAAGTTTGACCAGATCCGATTCTACGGTGCCGAAGTCATCAAGGTTTCGGGAAGCCGCGCGAAGGTTGCGGAAGAGGCCCAGAAAACCGCGAAAAATGGGTTCTACGTTGGGCACATACTTCATCCCCTTTTCAGAGACGGGATAAGAAGTCTTGCCTACGAGGTTGCAGAGCAACTGGGCTGGCGTGCTCCAGACTGCGTTTATCTGCCCGTTTCAGCTGGGACCTTGCTGCTGGGCGTTATAGAAGGGTTCAAGCATTTGGTTGAGTCCGGAATGCTTCGTTCGATGCCAAAGATCACGGCGTGTCAGACGCGGCAGGTCTCGCCTCTCTACCATCTGTTCAAGGGCATCAGCTACCGTCCACCAGAAAGGATCACTTCTGTTGCGGACGCTTTGGTGAGTGTGAATCCACCGTTGTTAGGCATTATGGTTGAGCGATTAAAGGCGGCGAATGGGGATTCGGTGATAGTTGAGGAAGGCGAGATACTTGATGCTTTCAGGGAGCTTGCGCGGAGTGGGTTTTTTGTTGAACCAAGCTCGGCCGTCGCCTATGCGGCTTACAAGAAGCAACTGAAGAACGGACAGGCATCGGCAAGCGACGAGGCAGTGATAGTCCTCACTGGAACAGGTCTGAAGACGGCCGTGCGGCCTGGTTGAAGGTGAGTCAACAACTGCATGTCTGAAAATCTACTTTCGTCTGGGTTTTCAGAAAAACTTATATCTAGAAGCTGTTTCTGTTGTTGACGCATTAGAGGAGGATGGATATAGTTTGTCATCACAGGGATCAGGTGGCGGCGTGCCAGTTCTGGTGTTGAAGGAAGGTTCAAACCGTTCTAGGGGAAAAGAGGCGCAGCGTACAAACATAATGGCTGCCAAGGTCGTTGCCGAGACGGTGAAGAGTTCTCTAGGGCCCAAGGGCATGGACAAGATGCTCGTCGACAGCTTTGGCGACGTCACGATAACGAGTGATGGCCGCACGATTCTCGATGAGATGGACATTCAGCATCCAGCGGCCAAGATGATGGTTGAAGTTGCGAAGACACAAGACAACGAGGCTGGCGATGGAACAACAACAGCGGTCATAGTTTCAGGCGAGCTGCTCAGCAGGGCCGAGGAGCTTGTTGAGAAGAATGTTCATCCGACGATAATTATCGACGGGTACAAGAAGGCGTCAGAAAAAGCACTCGAGACTTTGGAGAAAATTGCAATATCTGTGGACATAGAGAAGCAGGACTACGCGAAAAAAGTGGCGATGACCTCGATGGCAAGCAAGCTTGTGGCTGAGCATAGGGAGTACTTGGCTGATTTAACGGTGAAAGCGATTCTCGCAGTGGCAGAAAAAACAGACGGTAAGTACAAGGCGGACGTCGATGATGTCAAAGTGGAGAAGAAACCTGGCGAATCAACAGAGGATACAAAACTCATTCAGGGCATCGTCTTGGACAAGGATGTTTCACATTCAGGAATGCCCAAGCGTATAGAAAAAGCCAAAATAGCCCTGCTTGACTGCCCTCTGGAGATTGAAAAAACCGAATTCGATGCCAAAATAAACATCGAAAGCCCCGATCAGATGGAAGCGTTCCTCAAGCAAGAAGAAGACATGCTGAGGGAAATGGTTGAAAGAGTAGGCAAGGCAGGCGCAAACGTTGTTCTTTGCGAGAAGGGCGTTGATGACATGGCGCAGCATTTCCTAGCTAGGAAAGGAATACTTACCGTTCGAAGAATCAAAAAGTCAGACATGGAAAAACTCGCAAAAGCCACTGGCGGAAAAATTGTGACTAAGTTGGACTCCATAACGGGTGAAGACTTGGGCTATGCAAACCTCGTTGAAGAGCGCAAAGTGGGCGACGACAAGATGACGTTCATAGAGGGATGCAAACATCCCCGAGCGGTGACGATCCTGATCAGAGGCGGAACACAGCGAATCGTAGACGAATCTGAAAGATCGATACACGATGCTCTATGTGTCGTCAGGGACGTTGTTGAAGAGCCAAAAGTCGTCGCAGGAGGCGGCGCGCCAGAACTTGAAATGTCACGAGCGCTTAGGAAATACGCTGAGACTCTGCCAGGAAGAGAACAGCTTGCAGTCAGAAGCTTCGCAGAGGCTCTTGAAATCATTCCGACCACTCTGACTGAAAATGCTGGTCTCGACCCCATTGATGTTTTGTCTGAGCTCAGATCCAGACACGAGAAAGGCGAAACCTGGGCAGGGATAGAAGTCCATAGTGGAAAAGTCCAGGACATGTCCAAGGCAGGGGTCTTCGAACCACTATCGGTCAAGAAGCAGATAATAAAATCTGCAACCGAAGCCGCATGCATGATACTGAAGATCGACGACGTTATTGCAGCGGGAAAGATGAGAGCTCCTCCAACACCACCCGGCGGGGGAGGCATGCCCCCAGGCGGTGGATACCCTGGCATGGGGGAGTATTAGAACACGTCTGAAAAAGGCAAGGTCACCATCGGTCCACCAAAGATCACCCGGTTCGAAAAAGCAAGAGTAGTCGGGGCCAGAGCCCTCCAGATCTCCATGGGCGCACCCATACTGGTTGAACTAACCGAGGGGCTCTCCAGTCCGATCGGCATAGCACTGAAAGAACTGGAAATGAACATACTGCCAATAACCATCAGAAGAACATTGCCCGACGGCACATTCCAAGATATTCCCCTGAAGTGGCTTCTAGTGCCAGCCCAACGCGCATGAAACACACATTCCTTCTTTTTTCGACCTTGTTTTTGTGGAAGCGCCAGAAACCTAGAAGTTTCTAGGTGTCTCCTTATTCCATAGTCTCCAGGACTTCTTTTGTTTTCTCCAGTTTTCTTCTGATGCCTTTCCAGTGGGCGCCTTGCCAGTAGATCTGTCCACATTTTTGGCATTTCCAGAACTCTTCATAGTGTGTAAACGTGCTTTCTCCAACTTTATCTGCCACTTTGGTTTTCGCAATTGGTTTTACCCTAGAGTTGCATTTTGGGCATCTTGATGTTGCCATGTCAATCTTCAGGTCAATGTTGAATCTTTCTGCGATGTCTGCCAGTTTTTCTTCTCCTGTTTCTCCTTCCACATAGAAAACATCAATTCCCTTTGCGGCGGCCTGCTTATACAGTTCGAAATCTCTGGTCAGCAGTATTCTTCTTTCCTTTTTAGCTGCTGCGACGAGTGCAGTATCGTCCAGCTTGTTAGAGTATTTCACGTCATGTCCCAATATGCGGAGCCACCGAGTGAGTTTTCCAAGCATGCCGTCGGCGATGAACTTCAAAGATTATTCGCTCCGAATTATCTTGCCGCTTCCCGGCTGGCTGACAATTTCTCCTTCGTCGATGATTAGTCGGGCGTTGACAAACGTCTTGACTGTTTTCCCCTCAACTTGCCATCCGTCAAAAGGCGAGTATTTCGCTTTCGACTGGAATTTTGAAGCGTCAATCTTGTATTTTCTTTTTGTGTCGACCACAGTAAAGTCCGCGGTGTTTCCTTCCTTCAATTGGCCTCTGCCTTTCAATCTGAAGATTTCAGCCGGCCTTCGCGACATTAGTCTGACAATATCCGCTAAGAACAGCCGTCCGCGTTTCACTTCGGTGAGCAACAGTGGAAGCGTGGTCTCTAACCCGGGTACGCCCACCTTGACGTTCCAGACGATTCTCGCTTTTTTCTCTTCTAGTGCATGCGGCGCATGGTCCGAAGCTAAAATGTCAATACAACCATTCTTTATGCCGTTCCAGAGCGCAATAATGTGGTTTTTCTCTCTGACTGGAGGCATGGTGACGGCAGACGTTCCTATTCTTCTGAGATCGTCTGCGGACAGGCATAGATTATGAGGCGTAGTTTCACAAGTTATTGATGCTGTCGATTTTTTCTCTTGGCATATCGTTTTCAGACCCTTCTCCGTGCTTACATGGCAAAAGTGTACGTGCGCGTTGGTTTCTTTGGCGATGCCTAATATGCGTTTGATCGCCCTCACTTCAACGCTTTCCGAGTGTGCTTCAAGATAGGCGCCGATGTCGTTGCGCTCGGCTCTTTTGAGCCTGTTTATTGCAGTGTCCAGGGTTTTCTTGTCCTCGGGGTGGACGGCTAATATCGTCTTCAGCTTCCTGATAGTCTCAAATGCTTCTTTCAGAGCTGCATCGTCGTCGATGTCTAGGCCGCCGACTTGTTCGGTCATGTAAAGCTTGAACGCGATTGCGCCTGCTTCCGTGATCTTCTCCATTTCTGTCAGGCGGCTTGGGAATTCTGAATAGAAACCAACATTGACTAGGATCCTGCTTTCAGCAATCGTCATCCTATGCTTCAGAGTTTCGGCGTTCATAGTCACGGGCTCGTTGTTCGGCATGTCGAGAACCGTTGTGAAGCCGCCTGCGGCAGCAGCTGCCGTGCCGCTTGCGAAATCTTCCTTGTAGGCCTTTCCTTCGTCTCTCAGATGTACGTGAGCATCTATCAGGCCGGGGAGAACGAGGAGATTTTTCAAGTCTATTTTGGCCACAGCCTTAGGCATGTTGGCCTCCTTACCTATCTTGAGGATCCTGTCTTCATCCAAGGCGAGGCTGCAGTCAACTATCTCATTCTTCAAGTACGCCTTCGCGCACGTCAAGACTAGGTCAACTGTCAAATGCTTCGCTCTCGGCATTTTAATAACGAAGCTTGGCATGTTAAGAGTTTGCCATCGCGCGTCAAGGCCATTGGCCCACCGACGTGCGCTTTTGGATCAAGTCCCCCTTTCTATCGTGATTTCGTTCTCTTCTGCGAATCGCGGGCATACGCTTTGATAGCGTATTACTCGATTATTTTGAAGAAGTCTCTTTCGGTTATTATTCCGACGAGCTTGTCGTCTTTGACAACGGGCAAGGCGCCTACATCTTTGTCTCGCATTATTCTTGCGGCTTCACCGACGTCAGCGCTGGGCTCGATTGTTGATACTTCTTTTGAGGCTATTCCGAGTGCAGGCGTGTTCAAGACCTGTATGATTGTCCCAGACTGCAGGTGCTTGAAGGCTTCTCCTGAACCGAAGAATCGTATTACGTCCATGGCTGTGATTATGCCCGCCAGTTTACCGTTGGAAATTATGGGCAGTCTTCTAAATCCCCTCGTGACCATCGATTGTTCAGCCTCGAAGATGGTGGTCTTAGACAGTGCTGTGACCACGTTTTCTGACATCAGTTCTGCAACGGTCACGCCGCTCAACATGTCGGCAAACAACAGGGCGACGTCTCGCTCTGTGATTATTGCCCTCACGTGATCATGCTCGTCGACTACCGGTAAGCCGCCCAGGTTCGCGTTCGTCATTAACCCTATCGCGTCGCTTATCTTCGCCGTACTGCTTATCGACACGGCTTTCTTGGTCATGATTATCCTTATGGGCTCGTTTATGGCTTTGAAAACGTTCCCGCCGAATTTTCGACGTATTATCTCAAACTTGTTTCCGCCGCCAAGATAATCGATTATGTCTGTTGCCGTCACGATTCCTTCCAGCGCCTTCGTTCCAGGGTTAGTTAACGGTATTCGGCGGAACCCTTCTTTTGTCATCGTTTGTATTACATCGTAGACACGGGTTGTCGGCGCCATCGTGACAACTGCAGTTTTTGCGATGCTTATGATTTCGCCTTCGTGCTTCTTCGAAGGGTGAACTCTCAGATTCAGATTGCCTTTTCCTCTTAGAGTCCTTCTGTAACTCTCTCTACTCAACGTCTTCCCTCATTTGACAAGCATTCTGGCAACGTCTTCCCGATCAACTATGCCAACCAGCTTGCCCTCCTCATCTTCCACCGGAACTCGTCCTACATCCTTTGAAACCATGACTTTTGCGGCTTGAATCATCTTTGTCGAGGGTTTCACGACGGTCACTCCCGTTTTCATGATTGAGGAGATTTTGGATGAGGCTTGGAAACGTCCCTTTTGGGCCTCGAAGGTCGGCAAGACTGAGCCGCTTTGAAGAAGATCTTTCTGCGTGACCATTCCCACAAGTCTTCCATTCTTCACGACGGGCAAGCCGGAAAAGCGTTTCTCCTGCATCAGACGCCAGATGTTGCCAACTTCATCTTCGCAGGAGCAAGCCACGACGTTCTTGGTCATCGATTCGGAAACATCCTTAATGAGTTTTTCCGGGTTTGTCCTGATCAGTGGTTCGATGAAGTTTTCGAGGCCTACTACCCCTTTGTAGGTCTTGTCTTGGGATGAGGCAACGACCGGCGCGTACCAAACATCTGCCCGAAGCATCATCTTTATCGTTCCAGGGGCATCATCATCCATGGTTGCCACGTGCCTTGCGGGCGTCATTATGCCCTTGGCCCTCATCGGAGAAATCGATGAGGAGATAGTCATGACGTCGCGGCGAGAAATCTTCCCCAAAAGCTTCTTGTGGTCATCGACGACTGGAAGAATCCTAAGGGACTGGTCTCTTATCATCGCGCGGGCTTTTGTGCCAAGTTCATCTTCGTAGATAGACGGATGCCTCTCGTTCATGATTTCCTTGATGAGCAAACGTCTTTTACTCCTCGCTCTCTTCTTCAAGTTCGACTCTGCAGTCTTCACAAAGGAATTCGCCGTTATTCTGTTTCAAGTCGTCTGACCAGACTCCACAGTGATCGCAGTGCCCAGCGAGTGGTGTAGACTCTTCCTCTTCAGTTGTCCTGCTTTCGTTTTCGATGCGTGCACGTTCTTGAATGATTTCGATCAGTTCGGGAACGACTGCCAATATGTCTTTGCTTGACAGCAATCCGGTGATTTGTCCCTTGTAAATCACCCCTAGCCTTCTGATGTCAAGTCGGCTCATTCTTCTGGCTGCATCGCTAATCGTCGCATCCGGTTCTATCGTCATCAGAGGCGAACTCATGACCTCGCTGGATTTGAGGGAATCAGGCTTGGTATTCTTGGCCAGTACTCTCACGACGAGGTCTCTTTCTGTTATTATCCCAAGAGGTTTTCCCTCTTTGTTCGTCACGATTATGCAGCCCAAGTCTTCTTTGTCCATAAGGTTTGCAACGAGGTTTGCCGATGCGTTTTCTTCGATGGTTATCACTGGGCTACTCATAACGTCCTTGACCAGCATTTTGGATCTTAGCCCAAGTTCAGCCATAGTCTCAGCCAGCATCGACGATGCATGCCATGTTAGACTTTACTCTCTGAGAATAGGCATCCCTGATTTAAAACTTGCTCACAGAAGGGACTCTTTTCGAACCGATTCTCAACTTGCGTTGACTACGAATCACGGTAGCGACGAGTGAATGCTTGAAGGATGATCGGGCAGGATATGGGCGCGCGCGTCTGCAACGTTGGTTTTTGAGGAATGAACTTCCAAGAGTCGACTTCATCATCAGTGCTGTTGTGTTTTCGCATGGGAACAGGTATATAAAGAGGGGGTTGCATTTACCTGTTGTTTGAATTTGAGAGGTATTGGAAGATTGCCATTTAAGCGCAAGAGTCGGGGAAGGGCCAAAGGCGGTAAGGGTAGCAGTTCTGTTGTTCAGTGTGCTGGTTGTGGGGCACAAGTTCCCCGTGACAAGGCTAAGCGGTCTACTCGCAGGGTTTCCCTCGTTGACTACGCCTTGGCGAAGGAGCTTCGCCAGAAGGGCACATACATAGCTTCTTCTTCAGACACGAGATTTTACTGCGTCTCCTGTGCTGTGCACCGCGGGATCGTAAAGGTTAGAGCAGAGAAAGACCGACACATGCGCTTACCCCCTAGAAGATACTAGTTCTCAGCCAGTTTCCTTTTTCTTCAATTTTCCATAGGCGTTGAAGCCTCTTTGTGCTACGGTCAGGTTCGTGAGAATCGCAAGCAAGATCACGGCTGCGTTGATCACGGTCGCGGGCTGCCAATAGATGGCTATCAAGCTTGCTGCGACGAGTATGATGATGCGTTCGGCCCTCTCGGCTATGCCTACAGATTCCATCTTTACGTTGGCCGCTTCGGCTCTTGCGCGGCTGTAACTCACGAGCAGAGAACCGGTCAGGGCTATTAGTCCCCAGAGAGGCCAACACAGTCCGCTTATGATTAATGCGATGTAGATTGCTGCATCTGCATATCTATCGAGCAGAGAGTCTAAGAAGCCTCCGAATGTCGTCGTCTGCTGGTAGAGTCTGGCTACCACTCCGTCTAGAGCGTCACAAAAACCGGACAGTAGCAGCAACAGGATTGCCGCGGGAAGGTAGAACGATCCATATTGCCATCTTGCGTAAGCCAACGCTGCAAACAAGGCCAAGATTATTCCTAGGCCGCTGATTCTGTTCGGCGTCAAACGCATGCTGTGGGCTACACTGGCCTCAGCTGCAAGCATTTGCTGAACCTTTTGCTTAAACTTGGTAAGCACTGCGGCGATTCTCCGACGATTGTTATTTAAGACTGCGAATATGGTAAGGGTATTATTGACGGTTTAAAGGTGTTTGGAATGATTAGCATCGAAGGCTTGAAAGTTGATGGGAAAAACCTCCTGGGAATTCGTGTTGACCTCCCTGAATGCCTAGCTCCGCTGATTTTGATAACTGCTGAAAAAGGCTTTGTCATGTGCGGGTTTCTGAACGTTGAAGTCGCAGAGAAAATCGGCGTCTCTGCCGCCATGGTCAGCGGGGTCAACACTTTCGAAGACGTGCTCAACTCCCCCATAAAGGCCATTACGTCGAAAGCCAAAACTCTTGGCGTTCAAGAAGGAATGAAGGGCGCCGAGGCTTTGAACCGCATGTCTTGAAAACCCGCATTGATCTTTTTGAACAGAAGTTGTGAAGGGGGCCCGCAATCAGTCATTGATTATCTTTATGGCGATGCGGTCCCGGTGGATTTTAAACGCGGAAGAGAGATAATGCTCTGAAAGGAAACTGACTGGAGAGTCCAGCTGATGTGTGGGCAAAGTCTTCTTAATGGGGTTGCCTCCGAAATCGTGGTTTGCACGCTGTGTCCGCTTTCGAAGTCTCGCAAGAATGCCGTCCCCGGTGAGGGTAATCCTAGGGCTAGGATCATGCTTGTCGGCGAGGCCCCGGGGTCTTCAGAGGATCTTCAAGGGAGACCTTTCGTCGGTGCGGCTGGCAAGTTTCTTGAGACTCTTCTGTCCAAGGTCGGGCTCTCGCGAGAAGACGTTTTCATTTCCAACATCGTGAAGTGTAGGCCGCCTGGAAATCGGGCTCCCAGGCCTGATGAGATTCAAACCTGCACCCCTTACTTGGAGAGGCAGATTAAAATCATCAAGCCAGACTTTCTGGTCACGCTTGGGAGTTGTGCGACGGCCTATGTTCTCTCAGGAGCACATCTGCCTTTCACTGGCATCACAGCGACCCGTGGCAAGATTTTTGAAACGGCTTTGCACGGCATGCGGATGACGGTTTTTCCAACGTTTCATCCAGCCGCGGCCCTGTACAGCCCAAAATACAAGGAGCAAATAACAGCGGACTTTGAGTTCTTGAAGAAGGAATTGGAGAAGAGGAGAATCATCTAGTCGGCCGATTCCTCGGCATGTTCTATCTTGTGAATCACTTCGTCCGCGCTTTTGTGGATTTCAGCGGGCAATTTGGCCAGGGTTGTTTCAAGCTTGGCTATCTTTGTCTGTCCAAGCGCGCGCCCAAAAGATGCCTGCTTTTTCGGGGCGATCACGTTCTGGTGTCGCGTCCCGGTGCTTCTTATTCACTTTCAAGTAGTCTCCATGGTCTCTGCTTGCCACTCTTCCGGGGCTAAGCGCTTATCTTTGGAGGAGGACGCACTCGTCTTCCAAGCTTTATTCGAAGTGCGACGCGGTAGAGCTTTCTGAGGGATTTGACGAGTTGTTCGAGGCTCGGCAGGCTTGAATAGATTAACGGCACCTGATCGTACTCTGCCAGTTTTATCGAGTGTTCGTCCGGTTTTGCACCGTGGAAAACGACGACGCGAGGTTTGAGGCTGCTCACGCGTACGAGCATCATCGGCAGGCTGCCGTCCTCGACGTTCGTGAAGATGAGCGCTCGGTCTGTTGTTGCGCCGAAGAGTTGAGAATACTCCAGGCCTGAGAGTGTTTCAACGGCTTTTCTGCTGTCTACTACGGTGTAGCCTAGGACTTCTTTGACGAAGCTTCCGGACGTGGATATTACTTCGCCTTTGATGGCCTTGCATAAGTATTCTACGCGCACGGGGATTGGAAACTCGCGAAGGTCGATGATTGCCATGCTCGGCGAGCTCGTGAGCTTGGCGAACTCTTTTATGAATCGGCTACCGTGTTCCTCGTCGATCCTCAGTAGCGCCCAGACGAAGCGTCTGACAAACTTGGTTCCAGGGCTCTTGCGCCTCTCGCTCTCGTAGTCGCTGATCACCGATGGTGAGACGATCATTCTTTCAGACAAGGTCATCTGCGAAACTGCGAACAGTTCTCGCCACTTGCGCATGGTCGCCCCAGGCTTGTTTGAGAGTATTATCTCGCCAGCGATTCTTCTGCCCAGAACTTCACGGACGCTTGGAGACACGGACATCAGTGTTCGCCCTTGCCACCGACGATTTCCCCTAGAGAAGTGACGCAATATAAAAACTTATTCGGGCCTATCAGGCGTCGAGGAATCTGTTCCTGCCGGATAAGAAATCTGCGATCCGAGAAGACTTGTGAGTGCCCCGTCAAACGAGGAAAATCATGAAGATCCCGGCAACTATGATTACGGAGCCCAAGGCGCTTCTTCCGGTAACCTTCTCGCGTAGCAAAACGATGCCTGCTAAGGTTGAAAAAAGCGGGGTCGTCGAAGATATTGGCACAGCCATGGACTGTGGGATTCCAAGGAAGCTGTAGGCCAGGAAGAACCATCCTAGTCCGAGCGCTACGATTCCTCCAACGATCAGGGTAGCAACGGTTCTTCTCTTCATCTTCAGAAAGTCATGTTTCCTGTCGATCATCGGCGACAGGGCCAGTATGAGAGCTCCGACTGTCACGATCCTTATCGTGCTGATGACTAGGGCATCGTTGAGGCTGGGATTTTCCTTCACGGCCACGCCCATCATCGCTATGCTTGCAGACCATAAGAAGGCAGTTGCGAGCGCCGCGGCAACACCTTTGAACAGAAACTTGCCTTGTCCTTCACCTTTGCTGTTTCCTCTTTCGTAGCTCAGGAGCCAGATGCCTGAGAAGATGATGATGGCTCCGAGAATCAGGGACAACGTGAGCTTCTCGCCTATTAGGACCGCCAATAGGAGGTTGAACAGTGGGTACGTGCACGTTATGGGAACGGCGCGGGCTACACCCATCAGCTTTAGGCTCACCATGTAAAGCGTGTCGCCTAGGCCTAACCCGATTATGCCACTGACGCCTGCGAGGACTGCTGTATTAAGCCTGAGGCTTCTCAAGTCTCCGAACCCGGCGATTACACCTAGAAGGATCAACAAGATTGCACTGGTGCATGACAATCGGACGATGTTTGCTGAAATCGGCTTCGTCTGCTGCAAGGCTTTTCCGTACAGCATGGCTGAGACCGTCCAGCTGATGGCCGCGCCTAGGGCTGCCAGTTCTCCGATCATCTTTTCACGCTGTGTTACTGGAGTTGTCCTGTTTAAAGCTGTTAAATAGCTAATGCCCGAATAGCCTAAGACCGCGTGAGAGTCCATGCAGATCAACGTTCACTGGAGTCCAGAGGTCGCCAGAGAATTCTCAGAGCTGCAAATCTGCATCGGAGAAATCGATAACCTTAAAAACGAAAAGGCGAACGAGCGCATACAACGGCTCAGCAGCACAGTGTGTAAAGAAGTCAGAGCCAAATACGATATCGAAACGCTGAAAGATGACACGACGGTGAGGGCCTACAGGGACTTTTATTGGAAGCTTGGCGTAGACCCGACGAAGACCAGGCCTTCAGGCGAGGCCCTACTGAGGAGGGTTCTGCATGGGGACGAGCTCCCGCGAATATCCACCGTCGTAGACGCGTACAATTTGGCCTCGATGAAGACCATAATTCCGATAAGCGGGTTCGCCGCAGACCGTTTAGACCCGCCTTTTCACATCAGGTTCGCCGGCGCCGAAGACGTTTTTGCGGGAATAGGCATGATCAAGCCTATGCGTTTGAAGGATAACACGCTCGTGCTGGCGGATGCAAAACGGATACTGTGCGTCTACCCTTACCGCGATTCTGATCATTCTAAGATTACGCTGGAGACGGGCAACGCGCTACTCATCGCGTACGGTTCACCGGGAATCACTGAAAACCAGCTTACAAAGGCGGTTGAGATGACGCTCTCATACGTCAGGCAGACTTCGCGGGGAGAAATCAAGATGATAAAGATGTTCTCCACCACGGGTGCGCGCGTTCTTGAGGATTCGACCTTTTCTAGCTGAAGGATTATTAGTCCTCGTCCAAGTAAGAGAGGGTCAGAGGTGATATCATGCCAGTGGTGATTGTTGAGATGTGGCAGGGAAGAACAGAGGACCAGAAGACAAAGCTCATCAAAGGTATCAGCAAGGCCTTTGAGGACATCGGCGTTCCGGCCGAGCATCTTCACATAATAATTCACGACGTGCCGAAATGCAACTGGGGCACATGCGGGGAGCCAGCGTCCAAAACAAACCCTTGACAAAGACGCCAACTAACCGCGGAAGGAGCCAGATTCGCCAAAATCACAGGTTGGACAGTACAGGAAAAAGCTTTTAGCTCAACACGATAGTAGAAACCGGTGTTCAAGCGTGGCATTCCGTCTCAAGATGGAACAGGCAACTGTGAAAAAGGGATCTAACATCATTTTAGCCTTGGATTTTCCTTTTGAAGAGCCTGAAAACAGTTCGAATCTTCTGGCCAAGGCAAGCCGGGTCTTAGACGCGGTCAGCCCGTATCTGTGTGCCGTAAAGCTTAATCATCATCTAGTCCTTCCGCTGGGCGTCTTTGACGGTGTGAAGAAACTCGTTGAGAGAGCTCATGAGAGCGGGTTGATGGCTATAATGGATTGTAAGGCAAACGATATCGGCGCCACGAACCAGGTCATCGCTGAATATTATTACGCTGCCGGTTTCGACGCGTTGATTGCTAACCCGTTCATCGGGTGGGAGGAGGGTTTAGAGCCGATTTTTGATGTTGCTCTCAGACAACAGCGTGGCGTGATCCTTCTCGTCTACATGAGTCACAAGGCTGCATATGAGGGCTACGGGCAGACGATAATCAGTGCTGAGACTGGCAAGAAGAAACTCCAGTATGTTTCATTCGCCGAAAAGGCCCTAGAACTAGATGCTGATGGAGTCATCGTCGGCGCAACATACCCCCAGAGAATAAGAGAAGTCCATGACGTGCTGGGCGATAAGGTCCCGATATACTCGCCTGGAATAGGTGCTCAAGGCGGAACAGTCCATGAGGCCCTGGAGGCTGGAGCTCGATACCTCATCGTTGGACGAGAAATAACGCTCTCGGAAGATCCTGCAGATGCGGCAAAAAAGGTGAGAGACCTGGCTAGTCCTTCTAGCCAATGTCGCAAAGGCGTATGTTACTAGCCCGTTTTTTGTGCTAGAATAATGTAACCCTTGACCCAGTTCCTATGATAGTAGCTCGTGAAAACGTTTTTCTCTAAGCTGATGATGTTGAAGCCTTTCAAAAGACTGTAAATCTCTTGACGAGTGAAGTGATGGCCGAGATGAAGGATCTTTCCAGTCTCGTCTCTGACCGTAACCGTGCCCAGCTCACCGGTGATCTTGACATCGTCTCTGTATCTCTTCCTGTAGACCCTGTTTTCCCAAGTTCGCCCAAATTCCTCGACGAAGACGTAGCCCGATGGTTTGAGAACCCTGTCAGCTTCATTCATGATCCCCGGTCTTTCGGCCTTAGGGACCAGGGTGAGAACACCCAGCAATGTGACAACGTCAAACGAATCGTCTGGGAAGCACAAGTTCCGGGCGTCGTTCACGACAAGGCTCATTCCCTGACGGATCCTCTGCCGTTTCATTTCTTCTGAAGCCAGTCTGACCTGTACGCGATCCAGGTCGACGCCAGCGATGTCAAGCTCGTTCTTTTGTAAGAAGAAACAGGTCCTTCCATAACCGCAACCGATTTCGAGTACGCTTCTTGCCGATTTGCCCTTGAGAAAGCTTATGAGACCTGCGGGCAAAGGAATGTTGTACGGCTTCCTTTCAACGCAAGCTTTCATCTTCCACGTCTTTCCCAAAGCTCTTTCTTCAGGAGATCCCTGACTGAAGACCTGATCGCAGAGCTTCGACTCGGATACATATTTGCTCTCACGAGCTCGTCTAAACCCTCCAAGTAAGCTTCAGGTAACAAGACTGTGACAAGCTTCATCCCAACGTTCCCCTCGAATATATCAAGCATATAACATGCCGCAAATATAAAATTTAACACCCACAGAAACCCGAACCTCGGGGCACTCCGAATACGAAAGCATGCGCGCGGAAAATCCCTGCGGAAAACCCTGAAAAAGACCGACGAGAAGGGTTACGTGTATTTTGGGCTGTTTTCATCTCAAAACTGCGGTTTAGCATGAGAAGAGTTGCATATTGAACGACGCGCCGACCGGCGCAAAGTACTAATAGGATCGCCGTGGTAGTCGTAAGCATATTCTTCGATCGTGAACTGTTATGTTTCGAGTCAGAGTGAGCAAGATTGAGTCAATTCAGGATCCGGACGGCAACCTTGGAAAACGCATAGAACTGCTTGAGGACAGGGAAATTCCGCGATTTGCGCTGAGGCCGCAATCAGAGGAGGGTCAGATGGTGCAGGACGTTCTTCGGGCCTTGCAGCAGCAGGTTCCCATGTTTTCGCCGAGGACGCAGCTTGCCGTTCCGAAGGTTATACTGTTTTTGACTGAGCAGGAGTGCGAGAGCCTCGGCATAGAATTCGACGTGAACCAGGTCTACGATATAACACTTGAGAATCAGGCCATAAGATTTAGGAAAACTGCATGATCATCTTTCTCGCATGCTTCAACGTCGAATGTTTTGGGTGAAAAGAAAGCACGAACATCATGTTCTTGAGAGTTGCGTAGACATCCTCGGCGTTAGACTCTTCGCCGTGGCTGCAGTAGAGTGGGATAGGCTCTTCGTCGCCTCGTTTGTAGTAAACGTAGATGGGCGTGAATTTCTTCCTGAACGTCTTTACCTCAACGTTCATCTTTAGCTGGCCTGCCATTTTCTCGGCTGCTGCGCTCACGGGTTTCAGTCGTTGTGCGTGTGAGGCAAAGCTGGAAGCATAGACCAGCAGCTTCTCCGTTTGAGGGTCGAGCATGTCTGTTCCCAAAGACAGCCAATGTGAAGAAGGCTTTTAAGATCAGCGTCGCATGAGCATTCTGGCACCGTGGAGAGAGACAGGTTAAAGTGATCACTTCTGGAACCGAAAGCCCTTGAAAGCCCCGAGGAATCGGTGGTGTCATGAACGTCAGAGCGCACGTACTCATAAGCGGCAGAGTGCAAGGAGTCTTCTTCAGGTCCGAAGCTGAACTCCAAGCAAGAAGACTTGGGGTGACTGGTTGGGTTCGCAATCTGGCTGACGGTCGAGTTGAAGCCGTTTTTGAGGGGGAAGAAGCAAACGTGAAGCAGGTCATAGAATTCTGCAGAATGGGGCCGCGGGGTGCCAGTGTCACGGACGTGAACGTGGTCTGGGAAGTTTACAGGAACGAGTTCCGCAGGTTCGAGGTTAGAGGTGGACTAGATTTCTAGGCGTCCGTCTTCTTCGGAACCCTGAAGTGTGATGCTTTTCCGGCGCTGACGTAGTCTCCGCCCATTCCGCGAACCGTTGAGGCTATCTTGGAGAAATTCTCCGAGCCTAGGAACTGCCGTGGTCTTATTATGATGTAATCGTCCTTCTCCTCGAAGTTCAACATGTCTTCTAGGTCGTCAGGAAACATCATCTTGATGTCCTCCAGTGCCTTCGACTTCTCCGGAGCCTGAGGCAGAGCGTGCGAGATCGGGGGCGCAGTGATCGGCTTTGTGATCTGCGAGACCACGATTGATTTGAGCGACGCTGAGACCTCGTGCAGGTCTTCCATGATGCCGTGAAGGATCACGACAAGCTCATCAACGCGTCTAGTGAGATTCTCAACCTTTTCCTTATCCAAACTCATAATGGTTCTTCCTTTCAGATCCTTAATGCTCCGCATTTATTAATTGTTTTTGACTCTTTTAAACCATGCAGAAAAAGGGGAGCATCCGTGCGCATGATCGAGGTTGACGGAAGCGAGAAAAGCGGAAGCGGAACGATTCTCAGGATGTCCGTGGCCTTGTCCGCCGTGATCGGTCAGCCGCTGCACATCTACAACATAAGGCAGAACCGTCCGGACCCCGGACTGAAGCCTCAGCATTTGGAGGCGGTCCTGACGGCTGCGAGGCTTTGTGACGCCGAACTGAAAGGCGCCGAGCTCAAATCGCGTGAGCTCTGGTTCAAACCTAAGAGGGTGAAGAGCGGCAGGATCGAAGCAGAAATCGGTACGGCCGGCAGCATTCCGATGCTGTTGATGACCGTGCTTCCCATTTGCGCTTATGCTGAGCAGGGGGTCCAGTTACACGTGTCTAGGGGCGGAACTGATGTTTCGCATTCGCCTACGATTAATTACTTGCGTTTCGTTTTCTTGCCGATGCTTGAGCGTATGGGTCTAGACGCGCACTTGACCGTTCACAGGTTTGGGTACTATCCCAAGGGGATGGGAGAAGTAACCTTGACAGTTGAGCCCTGCGAGTCTCTTAGACCTCTCCTCCTGCAGAATTTCGGGAGGTTGAAGACGGTGAGAGGGATCTCTGTGTGCACTTTCTTGGCGGACAGAAGGGTTGCCGAGCGCCAAGCAGACGCTGCGAGAGAATATCTGAATGGCAAGAACTTGGTCGCGGATATTGAAATTGTAAATGACACGTCTAATCCTGTTCAGAAAGGCAGTTCCCTTGTTCTGTGGGCCGAGACAGACTCCGGCGTGATATTGGGCGCAGATGCCATAGGCGAACTGAGAAAACCGAGCGAATCAGTCGGCGAGGAGGCTGCAAGCAAGCTTTACGAGGAGGTTTCAGCCAAGCCTACCGTCGATTTGCATCTCGCCGATATGCTGATCCCTTACGCGGCGCTAGCAGGCGGAAAATCTGCCTACCTGACACGCATGCTTTCAGAGCATTTGGAAAGCAACATTTGGCTGGCTGAGAAGATGTTGGGCGCGCGATTCATCACCCAGAAGATAGGCGCTCTATGCGGAGTTGAGAAGGCTTCTTAGAGACATGCAGCCAAGATGTATGCCATAATGATCGTGGAACCTGGGGCAAAAGATGATGAACGTAGCCGCTCGAAAGAGGCTCGTACAGGAATACTATTCGAGGAGGGCTGGAAGCTACGATGAGCAGAAGGCTCGGAGTTGGAAGTCGAGGCGGGGGTTTGGGGACGACGTGTTCGAGGGATTGTTCGATTCTCTGCCGGAGTTAGGGGACAAACCGGTCCTGGAGGCCTGCATTGGAACGGGCCGGACAAGTCTTCCTCTGCTGGAGAAGGTGAAACCGTGGCTCGTAGGGCTTGATCTTTCAAAGGAGATGCTGAAGGTTGCCAGCGAGAAATTATCGCGGCACAAAGAGAGATGCAGCCTAGTAATTGGCGACGCTGAACATCTGCCCTTTAAGGATCAAGCCTTTGACGCGCTGATCTGCACAAGCGCAATGCATTACTTTGTTTCTCCGCGGGATTGCCTCGCAGAGTTTTCAAGAATTATGCGCGCGAAGGGAGTTTTCATCTGTGGCGACTTGACTTTGCACGAACGCGACAGGCGAGGCTTTCTTAACAAGCTGGAAAAAACGGTTTCGCGTGCTCATGAAGGCTACTTCAGACCCTCGGAGATCGAATACGCTCTTGAGCTCAATGGGTTTCGCATCTCCTCTGTCAAAACGGTCCCTTATAGAAAATCATTTGATTCCCTGATTGAGGACAAGGCAAGGTATTTCGGGGTAAAACCGGAAGCCGTCGACGAATGCGCACGTGCTGCTTCGGCCGACGAGAGGGAAATGTATGCGCTGGGCAGTCGTGAATTGACCCTTTATTACACGCTGATCGTGTCGGTGAAGAAAGACGGAGTCGAGTGATATCATGTCCAGAAGATCGCTGTGTGTCAGGGTTCAGAAGATGCACGGCGAAGGAACACTGATTCTGGCAAGTAGGCTAAAACTCGTGGGCAGGCAGTTGGAGATCAAAAGGATCGGAGATTTCATCTGCATCCCCCTTGCTCGTCGACCATCGGAGCTCGAGTTTAAAGAACTCGAAAACCAGGCAGCAGAAGCCAAAGTCCTAACATGCGTTTTCCGAGAAAAGTCGAAGCGAACGACGACGCTTGCTGAACTTCTGGACGGTAAGCTGGCTTCTAACCTTTTGGCATCCTTGCCCCGTTCGGCCGACATAGTTGGAACCATAGCCATAGTTGAAATTCCTCCCGAGCTGGAAGCCTACAAACCCGCAGTGGGCGAGGCAATTCTGAAGCTGAACAAGAACGTCAGAACCGTTCTTGCCAAAGCAGGCGCCGTGTCTGGAACCTACAGGTTAAGGGAGTTCAGCGTTATCGCCGGAGAAGAGAACACGGTCACCGTTCACAAAGAGTATGGTTGCCAGTACCATGTGGATCTTTCTAAGGCTTACTTTTCGCCGCGGCTCTCGCATGAGCATCATAGGGTCTCGTCACTCGTTCGTGAAGGCGAAACGGTCATAGACATGTTCGCCGGAGTTGGTCCTTTCGCGATACAGATTGCGAGAAGAGTGAAAGACGTGAGAGTCTACGCGGTGGACGCCAACCCGTACGCGATCGAGTTTCTGAAGAAGAATGTCCGGCTTAACAGGGTGGAAAATAAGGTGTTTCCGATTCTTGGCGATGCGAAAATGGTCGTCAGCGAAAGGCTTCATGGCGCCGGCGACCGCGTGATCATGAACTTGCCGGAAACCGCGAAGGACTTCATCTGTGTCGCGTGTGACGCATTGAAGCCTGCTGGCGGTAAGGTTCATTTCTACGGGTTCGTGACAGCTTCTGAATCTTTGGAGAAGATGCAGTCTGGCTTTGCTGACGCGGTTGATCATTGTGGAAGAAAGGTGGCGAGAATCCTAGGTTCAAGGCTTGTGCGGGCTACAGCTCCTTACGAGTGGCAGTTCGTTCTTGACGCCGATGTCGCCTAGACCTTGGCGGTCAGAGTTATTTTCACGTTCCGCTCGGGGTTTTTCAGCTCGGCAACGACGTTTTTTGACAGGTCAAAGGCGGCCTTGTTTGCCTTGATCGCGAGGGTTCTGTCACAAACGTAATCGCTTTTTCTGATCACGATGTCTGTCGGGTGGGTGAGAACTAGGTGGGGGCTCCCCGAGGCGATGAGAACCTCGGCAGTTTTTCCTGCTTCGATCAGGACGGTCAGCCTTGCGTCCTTTCTGCGCATGATTTTCTTGAACATCGGGTTTAGATCAGCAGAAGCCTTGTCTGCTTTGACTGCTATTATGCACGTGCCTCCTTTGGAGAGATGCGGTGCCTTCGTGATTTCGAGCGTCGTCCTGTGCGTCGCTTGAACGTTTTCGTGTCCATGGGCGAGAATGACTTCGGATACTTCCATCACTTCCGCCTCGTTCAGGTTGGCCTATTCAATGACTTCGACTGAGTCGACTTTTCCGTCGCTGTCAAGGTCGAATCCTTGAATGACTGTGGCGAAAGCGTCGTTGCCATGATAGTTCTTGAGGGTTTTCTTCCAGAAGTTAGTCAGGGCTAGGACGCATGCCTTCGTGCCGACGGCCTTGTTTCCGGCTAGAACTATGACTTTTTTGGTGCTGTCCCAAGGGTTAGTGATCTTCGCTATCAGCCCTGCTGTGTCGGCAGTGTAAACGACCGATGTTTTCTTTGATACTAGTCCGCCCAGAAGGAAGCCCTGCTCTGAAGGTTGCATGTTGAACCTTATGGGCAGCTTGTCGTTGACTTCTTGAGTGACTACGTTTGTTCCGGGCCCACCGACGAGGATGAGGTTATTCCTTTCTTCCTTTTCAGCTTTCATGTCAACGTCAAGCTTTATTGCAAATTCGTCGGGCATCTTTACAAATTGCCCTAAGAAAAACGTCAAGTATGAAGCGTAGTGTCCGTCCCTCGCGCTCGTCTTGAACGGCCCGTGAGGAGTCGGGCTTCCGACGACTATTTTTCCCTCGAAAATTCCGTCTGGCCTTATGAACTCTCCGAAGAACTCTTGGATCTGCTTGTCCATGCTCAACAACGAGATTCTGCTTATCACCCTGTATTCTTGCGGGAGCTCTATACCGTACGCCGATGAAACTGGCCTGTAATATTTTGCAGTCGCTCCTTTCTTCTCTTCTTCCTTGACAACCGCTATTGCCCCTGCCTCAGCCAGTTTTCTTATGTGGTAGTACACTTTCTGTTCGTGTAGTCCCAGCTTCCTCGCCAGTTCCAACGGATACATTTCTTTCTGAGAAAGTTCTACCATGATCTTCCAGCTTACGTTTCCCAAGATCATTCTCAGTTTTTGCGGGTCTGTAAATACAGCTATTTCTTTGACTTTCTGGATTCTGTGTTCTTCTTGCAGCAGCAGCTTCTTTTCCATGTCTGTTCACGAGCATAGAGTCCGTGCCATTATTAAAATTTTTAGCATGGTGACCTCTGCATCGAGAACAAACAACCATTATAAAAATGTTCTTAATACCTCTTATCAAATACTAACAGTAACGGCCCTGACCACATCGCTACAGGTTTACGGTTTTAGGATATTTAGTAGAACTAAGAACCGTCTCCTAAAAATGCTTATTACCGCCGAAACAGCTTGAATTGCCTCACAGAAGCTAGGAGCTAAGTGGTGACAACCTGAAATGTGCGGCATTTTCGGATGCGTTTTTAAAGAAGGAAACGTTGCGCCCACGATTCACGCTGCCTTAAAGAGGCTTGAATACCGTGGCTACGACTCGGTCGGCGAGGCAACGATACACGAGGGCAAACTCTACTTGAAGAAGGATCAGGGCAAGATAGACGAAGTTCATAAGATCCGCAACTTGGATGATCTGCCAGGCAGCATCGGCCTCGGACACACGCGATGGGCGACGCATGGGGCGCCATTGGAGATTAACGCACATCCACATGTTGACTGTAGCGGACGTATCGTCGTTGTGCACAACGGAATTATTGAGAATTTCTCGGAGTTGAAGGAGGAGCTTGAGAACCGCGGGCACGTCTTCAAGTCTAAAACTGATACTGAAGTGATACCGCATCTCATCGAAGAGACTCTGAAGACTGACCCGTCGAAGAGTTTAGCCGACGCCGTTCTCAGTAGCGTGAAGAGACTTGAAGGCTCGTACGCCTTAGCCGTGATTTCAACGGGCGAACCGGACAAGATAATATGTGCCAGGCAGGAAAGCCCGCTTGTTATCGGGATAAACGAGAACGCGGTTTACTGCGCGTCAGACATCCCTGCCTTCTTGCCCATGACTAAGAAGGCCATCATGGTGGAGGACGGAGAGCTTGTCACGCTCTCCTTGAAGGGTGTCGAAATTAAAAAGATCGCTGACTCAAGACCGGTGACACGCGAACCCAAGCTTGTAGACTGGGAACCCGAGATGGCCGCCAAGCAGGGATATCCGCACTTTATGATCAAGGAGATTCATGAGCAGCCAGAGTGTTTGCGGAACACGCTTAGACTGCAGGAACACTATCTTGACTTGATGGCTACCTTTCTTGACCGGGCACGCGAGGTTTATCTCGTGGCCTGCGGAACGTCCTATCACGCGTGCTTGGCTGCTTCTTACATGTTCTCCAAGCTTGCCTTCCTGGGAACGTACCCAGTGATAGCGTCCGAGTTCATTGAACAGCATGGCAAATCAGTCAACATCGACAGCACGATTCTAGCCGTAAGCCAGTCAGGCGAGACGGCTGATACTCTTGCTTCCGTGAATGTTGCGCGCCAAAGAGCCGCAACTGTTCTCGGGTTGACCAACGTCATTGGTTCAACGCTTACTAGAGTCTCAAGAGTGTACATAGGCCAACAGTCAGGTCCAGAGATCGGCGTAGCGGCCACCAAAACTTTCACTTCACAACTTTCAGTGTTGGCCCAGCTGGCGCTGAGGTTGGCGAAGAAGAGGGGCAAAATCTCACAGGACGAGATGGACTATTTGGCCGAAAGACTCTGCAAACTGCCCGACACTGTCGAAACCATAATCCAGACTCAGGAGGAGAAAGTGAAGCAGATCGCCAAGAAATACAAGGGTGAAAGGACCTTCTTCTTCCTAGGCCGTGGCATAAGCACTGCCACCGCCTTCGAAGGCCGACTGAAACTCATGGAAATAGCCTACGTGCCCGCGATCGCGTTCCCAGCGGGCGAAAGCAAGCACGGGCCAATAAGTCTAGTTGAGCCGGGGTTCCCAGTGGTATTCACGTGTCCGAGGGATGAGACTCACAAGACCTTGATCGGCAACATAATGGAAATGAAGGCTAGGGGAGCATTGATAATCGCGGTGGTAGAGAAAGATGATGAGGAAATAAAGTCGCTGGCTGACGATTACATTGAGGTTCCAAGAGGCACCCCTGAAGCCCTGTCGCCAATATCATTCGTTATTCCGATGCAGCTCCTGGCATACTACATGTCCGTTGAAAGAGGCTATGACCCCGATATGCCGAGGAACTTGGCCAAATCGGTCACAGTGAAATAGCGCAATAATAATCAAGGGTTCATGACAACTGGTCCAGTCTGCTCCTACATATTCCAGTTGCAAATACGTTAAGAGTCGGTGCGCGGGTATCTATATTGGTGCCCCAAATTTGGAGAATACGCACTGGGAAAAGCTGATTGACGGTCTTGTCCGAGAAGGCATTCTGAAATCGCCTGGAGTGATAAGAGCCATGCGATCCGTGCCACGGACGCAGTTTCTGCCGCAGAATATGCGATCCTACAGTGCCGACGACACACCGCTTCCGATTGGTCTTGGGCAGACGATTTCCGCGCCACATAGCCACAGCTGACAGGCTTGGCTAGGCGAAACATGGTCTCAATAATGAATGAAGCCCTGCAGTTGGAAGTAGGCCACAAGGTGTTGGAGGTCGGTGCAGGTTCAGGCTGGCACGCTGCGACCATAGCGGAGATTATCGCGCCTAGAGACTCGCCTAGGAGCAGCTGGGGACACGTTTACACCGTGGAAATAGTGCCGGAACTGGCAGACCTCGCAAGAAGGACAATCATGAAGGCGGGATACGGCGACCGTGTAACCATCATGCATGGAGACGGCTCGATGGGTTTTGCAGAGTCAGCTCCCTACGACAGAGTCATCGTGACCGCGGCAGCGCCGGATGTTCCCAAACCGCTGATCGACCAGTTGAAGCTGGAGGGAATTCTGCTCGTCCCAGTCGGGGGCTTGTCCTTGTTCCAGAGCCTCATGAAAATCACGAAAAACTCTGGTGGAAGAATAAAAGAAGAAAACCTGGGCGGCGTGGCCTTCGTTCCTTTAACCGGGCGCCATGGTCACGCGGGCTAGATCTACTGTATCTGAAGCTTCTCTTTGTAGGCCTGCAAATCGAGGAACCCATGCCCGCTTATGTTCATGCATATGGCTTTTTCTTCCTCGGCCTTTTCAGCCTTCAGGGCTTCGTCTATCCCAGCCCTGACTGCGTAGCTCGATTCAGGCGCAATCAGCCAACCCTCTGTCTGTAGGAACGTTCTTGCAGCCTCAAAGATCGCCTTCTCGTTCGCCGGGTACGCGACTGCCTTCAGCAAACCCTCATTCCGGAGTGCGCTCATTAAAGGCGCCGCGGCATGATAACGGAGTCCATCTGCCTTTATGGGGGCCAGCTCAGTCTTATGCCCGAGCGTGTACATCTTCAGCAAAGGCGTATGCTCTGCTACGTCGCCGAAGTCGTAGCGGTATTCACCCTTCACGAGGTTCGGTGCAGCCTCTGATTGAGCGGCGAGGAATTCGCATTTGCGCTTCTTCTGCAAGACCTCCCCGGCAAAGGGCAATGCTATTCCGCCGAAGTTTGAGCCTCCACCCAGGCAGCCTATGAGCAGGTCAGGAGAGTCCTCAACAAGCTCAAATTGCTTGATGGCTTCGAGGCCTATCACTGATTGATGGATGAGGACGTGGTTGAGCACTGAGCCGAGGCAGTAGACGCTTCCCTCGTGGCTTTCAGCGTACTCCAAGCCTTCGGAGACGGCTATGCCTAATGATCCTTGATGGGCGGGGTTCTGGCTTAGGAGTTGTCTTCCGGTTGCCGTCTCCTTGCTTGGGGAAGCGTAGACTTCCGCGCCGAAGAGCTTCATCAGCGTGCGTCGATCTGTCTTCCAGTCGTGTACGGCTCTGACCCAGAAGACTACGGAGGCCAGGCCCATCAGGGATGCTGCATATGAGAGGGCGCTGCCCCATTGTCCTGCTCCTGTTTCGGTGGCCAGCGTGGTTTTACCTTCTTTTGCAGCGTAGTATGCCTGGGCCAGTGCGGTGTTGACCTTGTGGGACCCTGTGGGCGACAGGTCTTCGCGCTTATAGTAGAGCCGCACCTTCTGCAGCTTCAAGTGTTTCTCTAATCTCTTCGCGCGGTAAAGGGGTCGGGGTCGTCCGGCTTGAATGTATAATTCTCTGATTTCCTGCGGGATCGGAATCCAGGGTTCATTCGACATCTCCTGTTTCAGGCATTCATGGACCATCGTTTTGCCCAAGAATTCCATCCGTGAAGGGCCAGTTTCAGGTTCCTTTGGCGGTGGTAGGGGTTCGGGCAGGTGGGGAACGATGTTGTACCACTTGGTCGGAAATTGATCGACTGGAAGGTTAATCTGGGTTTGGTCCAAACGTCATCACCGTTTTTGAAGCTTTGTATTATGCAGAGATAGGAGTTAAGGATTTCCGTGAAGAATAGATTCTAACCGAACCACTGCTCCAGCGTTGTCTTGCCCTTAAGCTTCTTTGTGCCAGCCTGCATCTTCTCCAAGGTTTTCCTCACGCGGTCTTCTGAGAAGTCTCTTTCTTTGACCATGAAACTCACGAGACCTTCGACATCAGGCTCTTTCCACTCTATCCTATAACGGTCCGAAACGGCCGGGTTCAGGAATATCTCCCTGATTCTTTGAGGTTCAGCGGGGAACTGCGCGTTCTTAACGAATGGCAACGTTTGCTCCAGTGTTCCATGCTCCTTTATCAATTTTAAGGCGGTTTTCGGTCCTAAACCCTCTATGCCGTCAGGGTTGAAGTCTGTTCCAATCAGGATACCCACGTCAACAAGCTGTTCATACGTTATTCCACATTCTTTCAAGACCTGGTCAAGCAGAACTATTTCGGGCACGACTTCAACGGAAACGTTCTTGCTGGGAAGCCTTCTTCTTCCCGAGATAGTGACGTTTCTCACGAGTTTTGGAGCGCCGAACAGTAGGCTATCATAGTCTTGGCTTGCGCAATAGTCCGCGTGACCGCGTTTTGTCATGTGTGCAGCTTGGGCTTCTCCTTCACTTGGGGCCTGCACCCATGGGATGCCCATTAGGTCTAAGAGTTTCTTGCAGTCCTCAGCCATGTAATCTTTTAAGCGCGACGTGGCCTGCGCGTACACGCGGGCCTCTTGCATCTTCCCTTCCTTCAACGCTCTCTCATACTTCACGGCCGCCTCCTCCTTTACCTTCGCACGCCTCTTGATTTCCACTTCCTTAAGCGCGGGCGGCATCCCGTCAAAGACGTAAATCGGTTTGATGCCCATCTCCACGAGGTTGCTGGTCCGGTACAGCAACCCGCTCAGGTGGCTCGTCACTCTTCCTGCGCTGTCCTTCAACGGTGTGCCGTCTGGTTGCCGAATTATGGCCAAGAACTGGTACAAGGCGTTATAGGCGTCGATGGCTATTGATTTTCCACCCAAGTCCTCGAGCTTGACGGTCGTTTTCGGAACGAGATCACGAAGGTTCACGCCCAAAAATGATCCCGTCAATTACTGGCTTGGAACTCGGATAATAAACTTCCGAAATCGAGGAGGTGCCTGAACCGTCTTAAATCGGCTGAGAATTTTTTCCTGATCTTGGTATTGCCAAAAGGGAGGCCAGCCCAAAGCGCGGCCTGAAGGAATCTCGTTCCATCCTTGGTGTCATCCTGCTCCACGGATCTTGGACAGGTTCTGTTAACTTGTCATGGGATAGGCATATGTGTTAACTGTCGTGGGATGAAATTAGGCGGTTCTGTTAACCCTTGGGGGCTTAAGCAGGTGCAAGATTTCTTATACAACTCGGAATGAATTAGTCAGCAGAATAAGAGAAAGGAAGTGAAAGAATGACTATTTTCAAGGTGGAAACGTACGTCATAAAACCAGAAAAACAAGAATACATGGCAGTCGTAAAGAAATGGGCTGCTTATATAAAGAACAAAGAGAAGTGTAAAGAGCTAAAATCATGGAAATTATTCTCTCAGACGATTGGGGGCACCACAGGCGCATATGTCGAAATGGGGGAGTTTGAAAACTTGGCGAACTTTGAGAAGCTTATGGACAGGATTGAGCAAGACAAAGAATTCATCGAGACAATCATGTCCTCATGGATGAGTTGTATAGTGCCAGGCACTTACTCAATGAACATATGGAAGTCTGTTCCATAAACCACACATAAAAGATTGCGTCCCAACACTCAACTCTTTTTTTACACTAAGCCCCTAAGAGTTAACAGAACCCTTGGACATATAAGATATAAGGAAGTCTTACAATTACAGAATGCACCATCGGGATGACCAAGATGACTGAAAAACCGGCAACGTTGACCCTTGTTTCATGTACGAGTTGCAGGAAACCGATCCCGCCAGCAGAATCGGCGACGAAGTTTCTGTGCCCAAACTGTGGCGAAATTCAGATAAGACGTTGCGGAAAATGCAGAAAATTCGGTCGTTCTTACAAGTGCCCCAAGTGCGGGTTCATAGGACCTTAGCGTGGATGGGGGATTAAGAATGGGCAGCGTCATAATCACGTACAAAGTGTTCCCGACTGATATCATAATCGAGTTTGACGATTTGAAGAAGAAGATTGAGGCAAGTCTCCCCCAGTTTGCTTCCGTTGAGGGATACGGCGAAGAGCCTATAGCATACGGCTTGAAAGCCCTACTCGTTCAAGTCAAGTTTCCAGAAGACAAGACAGGCGTGCTTGAAGAGTTTGAGAAGAGCCTGGAAGGAATAGGCGAGATAAGCCAGTTGCAGACGCTGATGGTGCGAAGGACGAGTAGATAGCTCCGAAGCCGGCTTAAACCTTTATATGAGACCTGAAGTTTATGTCGAAGTGCGTTACGTTAATGCCTAGAAGGGTTTTGTTTGAGTGAAGTTCAACTGCGTGTTGGGGATGCAAGGCAAAGGGACGTCGGCAGGGGCATCGCCCGCATCGACCAGAGGACGATGCAGAAGCTAGGCATATCTGCCGGAGACGTGATAGAAATGTGCGGAAAGAGAACCACGTCGGCCACTGCTTGGCCAGCCTACAGTGAAGATCAGAACAGGGACATTCTCCGCATAGACGGTTTCTCACGCAAGAACGCCGGAGTAGCCATAAACGAATACGTCATCGTGAAGCCGGCCAAGGTAAAAAGCGGCCTCAGCATAACGTTGGCACCCGTGGATATGAGACTTAACGTTGACGAGGATTTCACAAATTTCGTCAAGAACAGACTGATGGAAAGGACACTTGTCGAAGGCGACACGACCCTCGTCATGATGCTCGGACATTCCATCCCGTTCACCGTGACGAAGACCCGTCCGCATGGCATAACGAAAGTCACGGCGGAAACAAGGCTCACGATCCTTAACGAACCAGCACCAGAAGGAAAAGGCCTTCCTCGCACGACCTACGAAGACGTTGGAGGCCTGCAGGAAGAGATGCAGCGAGTGCGAGAGATGGTTGAGCTTCCGCTGAGGCATCCTGAGCTATTCCAGAGGCTTGGGATAGACCCGCCGAAGGGAGTGCTGCTACACGGACCTCCGGGCTGCGGCAAGACCCTGTTGGCCAGGGCCGTCGCGAACGAGTCTGAAGCGAACTTTTTCTCGATAAACGGGCCTGAGATAATGAGCAAGTTCTACGGAGAGTCGGAGGCGAGGCTGAGAGAGATCTTTCAGCAGGCGCAACAGAACGCGCCGAGCATTATATTCATCGATGAACTTGACGCGATCGCGCCGAAACGGGAGGAAGTCACAGGCGAAGTAGAGAGACGCGTCGTTGCTCAGCTGCTTGCGCTTATGGACGGCCTATCAGGCAGAGGAAACGTCATAGTAATAGGAGCCACTAACCGTCCCGGAGCCCTCGACCCCGCCCTGCGCAGACCAGGCAGGTTCGATAGGGAGATTGAGATAGGAGTTCCGGACAAGCGGGGAAGGTACGAGATTATTCAGATTCACACGCGTGGAATGCCACTGGCACAGGATGTAGACCTCAAGAAGCTCTCAGACATGACCCATGGATACACTGGCGCTGACCTGTCGGCACTGGGCCGAGAAACAGCCATGAAAGCCCTGCGCCGATATCTGCCACAAATAAACCTCGAAGAAGAACGCGTGCCTCCAAGCGTGCTTGAGAAGATGGAGGTCACCATGGACGACTTCATGAACGCTTATAAGGAGGTGACTCCGACGGCCATGCGCGAAGTATACATCGAGGTTCCCACGACCCACTGGGATGATATCGGAGGCCTGGATGAAGCCAAACAGGAGCTCAAAGAAGCTGTGGAATGGCCCCTGAAGACCCCTGAGATATTTACTAGACTCGGAATAAAGCCGCCCAAGGGAATCCTGATCTATGGGCCCCCGGGCTGCGGCAAGACCCTCTTGGGCAGAGCGGTTGCAACCGAAAGCGAAGCAAACTTCATTACGATTAAGGGTCCTGAGGTCTTCTCGAAATGGGTCGGTGAATCGGAGAAAGCCATAAGAGAGGTCTTCCGAAAAGCCCGGATGGCCGCGCCCGCAGTGATATTCTTCGACGAGATAGATTCTCTATCGCCGCGCCGAGGTGCAGGCTTCTCAGATAGCGGAGTAACCGAGCGCGTCATCAGCCAACTACTGACAGAGATGGACGGCCTAATAACGCTGGAGGACATCGTCGTGATAGCCGCAACAAACAGGCCTGACATCGTGGACCCCGCGGTGCTGCGTCCCGGAAGGTTCGACAGGCTGGTATACGTTCCAGAGCCTGATGAAAAGGGCAGGCTGCAAATATTCAAGATATACACCAAGGGCATGCCGATGGGGAAAGACGTGAACCTCGCGCAACTGGCCACCTTGACGAAGAATTATTCGGGCGCCGATATAGAAGTCCTCTGCAGAGAAACAGCCATGCATGCCTTGAGGAAGGATATGAACGCTACGGAAGTCTCGATGAAAGATTTCGAAGAGGCCCTAAAGAAAACGGGTCCATCGGTCAGTCCTGACATGGAGAAGTGGTACAAGAGCTTCATGCAGCAGGTCCGCCAAGTGCAGAAGCCAACAACGCCAATTGCGTAGGAGAATGCGGCCGTGCCTGCGAGAACTTGGAAGACACATCCAGCCTACTTTGTCTTGCTGGAAATCCTGGCTAAGAAAAACGCCATGACCGACGTGGAACTCTTTGATGCTATGCGCGAGGACTTTGAAGACATGGGATCAAAGGACTTCAACGAACTGCTCATGCGCTTAGAGATCAGCGGCAAAATTCGCACGAGCTCTATGGCCCGGGGAAAAAGGCGGATCGAAATGGTAGGCTAAAACGTGGCCATCCTCAACCTGCAAGAGTGCAATGAATGACAAGTGTCCCAGACGCGATAGTCGTCGGAGGAGGTCCGTGCGGATCGACCGTAGCGGCTGGCCTCGCAAGACAGGGCGTAAACACGGTCGTTTTCGAGGAACACGAACAAGTCGGCGTCCCATCCCATTGTGCGGGGCACCTGAGCATCAACGGACTGAGGGAATTGAAGCTGTTCCCTCTTCCCAAGGGAATCATCGAGAATACTTTCTGCGGAGCAACGTTCTATTCGCCGGGGTGTAACTCCTTTTCAATCCGCTTTTCATCGCCCATAACGTGTGCCGTCGATCGAGCCTTGTTTGATCAGTACATTGCAGAAAGGGCCGCGGCTTACGGAGCGACCTACCGGCCTGAATCGCGCGTTGAGCGATTGCTGATCAAAGATGGCTGCGTGAAAGGAGTAGTCGTTAGCCGGAAGAATGAGACAGAGAAGGTTTCAGCCAGAATCGTCGTTGACGCTGAGGGCATATCCTCAAGGCTTGTCAGGCTAGCTGGTCTAGAGACACTTAACAGACGCAGGCTTGTCAACGCCGTCGAGGCCGAGGTTGAAGGAACGGAGGATCTTGAAACGAACATAGTAGAAGTGTTCCTCGGACGCGAGTATTCCCCAGGCTTTTACGCATGGTTGATTCCCAAGCGTGACAAGAGAGCCAAGATCGGGTTAGCCGCGAAGTCTGGGAATCCGAAAGAGCTCTTGGAGAAGTTCATGCTTAAGCATCCTGTGGCTTCTGTCAAACTACGGAAGGCAAGAATCCTTCAGATCGCGTTCCATCCGATAACGTTGGGTGGTCCTATTCCGATGGCATGTTCAAACGGGTTTTTGGCCGTAGGCGATGCGGCCTCACAGGTGAAGCCTACCACTGGAGGGGGCGTGATTCTGGGGATGACGTGCGCAGAGATTGCAGCCCAGGTTGCCTCACGATCCCTGCAAAACGGCGACGTTTCAGCCGAGTTTCTAGGCCAGTACCAGAAGCGATGTGATCGGGTTCTGCGGTTTGACATGAACGTCATGCTAAGGGCTAGAAAGATGCTTGACGCCATGTCTGACCGCAAAATCGACGAATTCATCGGTTTATGCGCAAATCTAGGTTTGGACAAGGCTTTGCTGGGCGTGAAGGACTTGGATTTTCAGGGCAGATCTCTTCTACGTGCCTTGCGGAACCCGAAGATGCTGGCAGTGCTGGGCTACCTGCTCTTCTTCTATCTGGCTGCTAATCCTTAAGAACTCAGACAACAAAAATACAGGAACGGCTGGAAACGGGATGAGTGAATTCATCTACAAGCAAGTAATAGTTTTTCATTCTGACCTGAAGCTGAGCAAGGGCAAGATGGCTGTGCAGGCTGCGCATGCAGCTGTCTCTGCGGCGGAGGAGGCTCGCAAACGCCACAGGGTATGGTGGGAGAACTGGATAGATGAGGGCCAGCGGAAAATAGTCGTTAAGGTCAAGACTGAGAAGGAACTGTTGAACCTTGAAAGGCAGGCAAAGGATCTAGGGTTGCCCTGCGCCCTGATCGTTGATAGAGGCCTCACAGAAGTTCCTCCGAACACTATAACTTGCCTCGGCATAGGCCCCGCACCCGCGGGAAAAGTGGACAAGATAACCGGCACGCTTCCCCTCCTTTAGGCGGACCGAGGCCCTTGATTGTTCCTCGATTAGAGAAGCAAATGGGCATAGAAGTATACGGCACGAGGTCTCCGGGCATCGGCGGAGAGATCAGACACAACTTCGAAGATTTTATCGTTGAAGAACTTCTGGTCGACGGATCCAAGGCAAGCGTGGCCAAGCCTACTGTGCAAAGCGTTCTCGGCTCCTCTTCTGAGAAGAATCGCTTCCTACTCTGCGTCCTCGTCAAGCGCAACTGGGATACAATTTCTGCCGTTAAAGCGGTTGCTGTTCAGCTTGCAGTCGGAATCGGTCAGGTTCAGTTTGCAGGTTTGAAGGACACGAGGGCCATCACGGGCCAGCATGTCACGATTGAAGGCGCAACGGCCGACGAGGTCAGCAGGGTCCGAGTCAAGGACATAGAGCTCCGTCCAGTTGGCTACGTGCGATGCGGGCTTTCGCAGTTTTATCTTCTTGGCAATAGTTTCCGCGTGAGAATCAGCGGGATTAGTCATTCTGAATCAACGGTTAGACGGCGAATCAGCCGAGTGATTGAAGAAGCAAGTCAGCTGGGCGGGTTTCCAAACTTCTTTGGGCATCAACGTTTCGGGACGACTAGGCCGGTCACACACTTGGTCGGACAGGCAATCGTCAAGGGAGATTTCGAGAGGGCCGCTATGCTCTTCTTGGCCCGGCCGAGTCCCACAGAGCATCCTGACTCTCAAAGGGCGAGGCAGGCTCTGCAAGCGACAGGTGATTTCAAGAAGGCCTTGGCGGACTACCCGAAGCAGCTGCGGTACGAGCGCCTGATGCTGAGGCACCTTGCCGCAAAACCATGCGACTATGTTGGAGCTTTCAGGAGGCTTCCTTCAAGATTGCTGGAGCTGTTTCCGCAGGCCTATCAGTCCTACCTTTTCAATAGGGTCTTAAGCAGAAGACTCATGCAAGGGCTTCCGCTGAACAGCGCAGAGGTGGGAGACATTGCCGTGAACGTGGAACGCTCCGGCCTACCCATGCTTACGATGCATACAGTAGTCGAGAACGAGAACATTGCGGAGATCAAAAGAGGAATAGAAGCTGGAAAGATGAGGCTGGCAATCCCGATAATGGGGTACAAGCACAAAAGTACAAATGGGACTCAAGGCAGAATTGAAAGTGAGATTCTTGAAGAGGAAAACGTTTCCTCGAGCGATTTTAAGGTGAACGCTGTACCCGAAATAAGCCTGAAGGGGAAGCTTAGGACAGCCGCAATCGGATTGAGCAACTTCGACTCGAAGGAGACCCTCGCTCATTCAGTCAAACGAACAGAACTCGCGACGCGTATGACTTTCACCCTTAATAAGGGTTCATACGCTACCATAGTCCTGCGGGAATTCATAAAACCGCGAAACCTACTGAAAGCAGGGTTCTAACCCCGTTGCAAAAAGGACTCTAGCGGCGCAGATATCTCCCGTATTCCTGACTGACATTGATATCTCACAAAGAACACCGTGGAGAAACCGACTTATAGGGATTGATAGAAGTGTTCTATTGCGGGTTGAGGCTCTTTTCAAGCGTTGCCACTAGGTCCAATATTTGTTGAAAGTTCTTCTCGTCCATTTCCTTTTTCGTGGCTACATGATACAAAGAATGAGTCATATCATTAGCCTTTTCCTTGAATCCTTCCGCAAAGTCACAAATCCGCTCAGCGAGGTCTTTTTCGGGTAAGAAATCGTTTGAGGAATTCCTGAAATTCGTGAGGATTCTTTCAAAGTCCAAGTATCTGTTCTTGCTAAAGTCAAGATATTTCTCTCTATGTTGTCTTGACCTGTCTGGATACTTCTTCTTGAGAATGTGGTGAATAATAAGATTCTCTAACACTTTTCTGCATAGGATGAAAGTAGCGGTGTAGCATTGATGTGTGTATGTTTTGTTTATCTCGTTTAGGTGTGCTCTCAGCCATTTGTCGCCTGTGTCGTATCTAGCGATTACGATAATTTCTTTTCCTTGTCTCAGTCTGGGAAAACGGATTTTGACTGTTTCCATTGGTAGACTCTTCAAAGAATCTCTCTTTTTCGTTCAAATATCTCTGAATGCTCTCGCCGTGTTTTTTGGCGAAAACTTCCGCCGCCGCATCAAGAGTGAGAGAGGGATTGTCTCTTCTCACTTTGGATATTAACGGTCGGATACTATCTACGGCAACTTTTCCTTCGAGTTTCTTTTCTAGGCTTGTGAGAATTCTTGAATCTAGTTCTGTCTTCCTCGGTCTTCGAAGTTCTTTCTTCTTCATTCTTCGTGCCTTTTGGGCTTAAGTTTCTTGAATGGAAGCATTCTTTCTATCGTATCCTCGCTTATGCCTAACACTTTGGAGGTTTCTTTCAACGTTAACCCAGACTTGGCGAG